>Ga0256835_1000004_pt1 | contig 297649 bp, 257 predicted proteins | sample PIR30metaG_FD_185972 | JGI IMG/M metagenome (GOLD analysis project Ga0256835, IMG submission 185972) | Hydrothermal vent microbial communities from East Pacific Rise, Pacific Ocean - PIR-30 | ecosystem: Environmental > Aquatic > Marine > Hydrothermal vents | place: Pacific Ocean: East Pacific...
ACATATATAATTTATAATATTAAAAAAAAAAAAAAAAAAAAAAAAAAAAAAAAAAAAAAAAAAAAAAAAAAAAAAAAAAAAAAAAAAAAAATTAAATTTTATTTAATATGATATAATATTTTAACATTTAATATTTATTTAGTTATCGACATATTTAATTCTCATGCAAAACCGAGATTGGTATAAAATATAAATTACCATAAAATGAAATCACTTTTATTACCAGAAATAGAATATTTGGTTTATTTTTGTCGAAAACCCAAATATGAGTGCACCGGTTATTCTGCTGATTATTGTTTTATATTTTTTAATGCTTATCGTCATCTCTCATTTTACCGGCAAAGAAGATACCAACGAAGTATTTTTTCGTGCCAAACGGCAGGCCCCATGGTATTTGGTGGCCTTCGGGATGATAGGCGCTTCGCTTTCGGGCATTACGTTTATTTCGGTACCGGGATGGGTCCGGGAAAAACAATTTTCCTATCTTCAAATGGTGCTCGGGTTTTTTGTGGGCTATCTCATCATCGCCCATGTGTTGCTACCCGTTTATTATAAAATGAATTTGACTTCCATTTATTCATACCTGGGCAAACGCTTCGGCGGAAATACCCATAAAGTGGGCGCCATACTGTTTTTGATTGCCCGGGTGGCAGGGGCATCGCTCCGGTTATTCTTGGTGGCGGGCGTCTTACAATTATTAATTTTCGACGAATTGGGCGTGCCTTTTTGGGTGACCGTAAGTGTAACCATTGCCCTTATTTGGGTCTATACGGCCAAAGGCGGCATCAAAACCATTATTGTTACCGATACGCTTCAAACGGCATTTATGCTAATCGCCTTGGTGATTTCCATGTATTTGATTGCCAAACAGATGGGCTATGGGCCTAAAGGACTGGTCGAAATGGTACGACACAGCGATTATTCCAAAATATTCTTCTTCGAAGACTATAACGACCCGCGCTATTTTTGGAAACAATTTTTGGCCGGAATTTTTATAGCCGTCGCCATGACCGGTCTTGATCAGGGTATGATGCAGAAAAATCTGACGGTCAAGACCCTCAAAGATTCGCAAAAAAATATGTTCTGGCTTTCGGTGGCATTGATTTTCGTAAACTTACTCTTCCTTTCGTTGGGCGTACTGCTTTTGGCCTTTGCGGCATTTAAAGGATGGGACATAACCGCCATGCAAATCGAAGGAGACAAATTATTTCCTTACGTAGCCGTAAAAGACGGACTGGGTTTTGCCGCCGCATTATTTTTTATTTTGGGATTGATTGCCGCCGCATACTCCAGCGCCGATTCATCCATGACCGCCATCACTACCTCCATTTCCATCGATTTGTTGGAAATTGAAAAACGATTTTCGCCCGAAAAACAAAAATATATCCGCAAATTGGTTCATATCGGCATTTCCCTGTTTTTTATTTTAATCCTCATTGCATACGGCATGCTGATTAAGGACAAAAGCATTATCAATTCCATCTTTACTTTTGCCGGATACACCTACGGGCCGCTACTGGGTTTATTTACTTTCGGTATAGCCACCAATCGCAAGGTCAGGACTTCATGGATTCCGTTTATAGTGATCTTGTCCCCGGTTTTGACCTACGTTATTTCAAAGATTCCGGCTTATATGGGATGGAAATATCAATTCAGTTTCGAATTACTATTGGTCAATGCGGCCATTACGTTTGTGCTACTGTGGATTTCGGGCATGAATTTAAAAGAAAAGTGAAATTATCGGTAGTCATATTGCATTATCAAGCGGAACCGTTTCTGAAACTTTGTCTGGAAAGCGTGAAAAGGGCAACCGGAAATATTCCTTCAGAAATTATTGTAGCAGACAATCATTCGCCCGGATTCGATCCGGCGGTTTGGACCCGAAAATATCCCTTCGCCCGGTTTATTCGCTTTGATAAAAATTACGGATTCGGCAAAGGGAATAACCTGGCTGTCAAGCAAGCGAAAGGACAATTTACCGTTCTGATCAATCCCGATGTGGTGGTGGGAGAAGAGGTTTTTGAAAAACTTCTGGAGCAGGCGGAAAAATCCGGAAATCCGGGTATTTACGGCATCCGGTTGATCGATGGAAGCGGAAATTTATTGCCCGAAAGCAAAAGAAACCTGCCCGGCTTATTTAATTCCTTCGCCAAACTTAGCGGGCTTCATAAAATTTTTCCTGTCAAAGCTCTTAATACTTATTACAATGTGAATTTAAAAGAAGATGAATCGGGTCCGAATCCGGTTTTTGTGGGCGCTTTCATGTTTTTTCCTACCCGTACATTTATCGATTCGGGCGGATTCGACGAACGTTTTTTCATGTATGGCGAAGATATCGACCTCTCCAAACGTTTTTGGGATAAAGGATTGGAAAATAAATACTTCGGCAATCTTATCGCTTTGCATTTCAAAGGCGAAAGCACCCCGGACACGCCCGAATTTCGCCAACATTTTATCCGGGCCACGGAATTATATTACGAAAAACATGCACCCCGCATGTCCCGGTTGATCAAACCATTCATCAGGCTTTTATTTCAATTGAAATTTCATGCCAAACCCAAGAGTACCGCACATCATCATCGTGCACAACAGGTATATTATCTAGGAAAGGACCGGCAAAATGTTGAACTGCTTCGAAAAAAATTTCCCCGTATAAAACACATCGCAAGCAACGAATGGACTTCGCTTGCCGACGGGTCCAAAATTATTTTTAATGTCAATGAAATAATGTTCTCGGATATTTTTTTAAAAATGGTCCGGCATAGGCATAAAAAATTCCGCTACCGGTTTTGGTTGCCCGAAGAAAAATTAATAATCGGAAGTGATCATCCCACGGAGAAAGGCGAAATCATTATGTTATAATTATATCTTTTTTTTCAAATCGAAGGAAAATTTCTCAATCATATTTCGTAAATTTAAATCAAAATTCCGCTTCAGTGAAAAAATTTCTCATAGCGTTCGGAATCTTTCTCGTTTTGTTAATCGCAGGTCTTTTTGCGGTTCCATATTTATTTAAGGACGACATACTGCAAGCCGTCAAAAAAGATTTGAATAAAAATTTTACGGCCCAAATTGATTTCGAGGATGTGCAAATAAGCATTTTTAAAACTTTTCCCGATTTATATTTTTCGCTTGAAAAATTCAGCATCACAGGTACGGGAAAGAATAAAGATATTCCACTGGCCTTGATAGATGAATTGGGCATCGGAGTGGATTTGGTTCAATTATTCAAAGGCGAAAAAAAAGTCAAATCGATTCATTTGCAAAATCCCGAATTTGTGGTATTTATCGACTCAAGCGGAAATGCCAATTACCATATTTTTAAGGAATCCGGTTCGCCGGAAGATGAAGACGACGAAGGCCTCCAAATGGAAATTGAAAAAATTACGGTGGACCACATGCGTCTGCTGTATGAAGATCAATCCATGCCCATGCAAATGTATGTGAGCGGATTGGATCATACGGGCAAAATTAATATTGACGGCGATACTTACACCCATTACGGCCATTCCACCGCCGATACGCTCCATTTCATTTACGACGATGTTACCTACCTTAAAAACGTGAAGGCGGAATTGGATAACCGGATGCGCATCAAAAACGATTTTTCACTATACGAATTGGAAGAAATGAATGCACGTATCAACCGGCTGCCGGTGGTGATGGACGGTGAAGTGGAATTACGGGAAGAAGATATAAAAATGGATTTAAAATTCGAATCGGCCGAAAATACACTGGCCAAATTCATGAGTTTGGTGCCCGATACTTATATGCCCGAACTGCCGGAAATGGATATCCAAGGGCAAGCGCAATTAAAAGGCCGGATTTACGGCATCAAAGACGAAGACAATTATCCCGCCTATGATATTGATTTTCAGGTAAAAAACGGAAAAATAAAATCCAAAGACCTGCCCGAGAGCATTGATCGCATTCAACTTGTAACCAAAGTAAAATTTCCCGGCGGTCCCGATTTGGACCGTACCGAAATCGATATGCCCGGCATCGGATTTTCATTGGGCGGACACCGGGCCGAGGGCTACCTTCATATAAAAAATCCATTGACCGATCCGTTTGTCAAAACCGGTTTTAAAACCGCCGGTTTGGCTTTGGAAAAATTCAAAAAAGCCCTGCCGATGAAATCCGTCAAAAAACTCACTGGGCTTTTGGATGCCGATTTCGATATAGCCACGCGCATCTCCGCTATGGAAAACCAACAGTACGATAAAGTCAATGCCCGTGGGTTTCTCGATTTGAAAAACTTTTTCTTTGCATCGGATTCCCTACCCTATCCGATTCAAATTCCCCGGGCCAAAACTCTCATTACGCCTGCGGCCCTCCAAGTGGAAAACACCGAAATCAAAGCGGGAAAAAGCGACTTTACGCTCCAAGGTCAAATTACCAATTATTTAAGTTATGCTTTGGGTAAAGACAGCACGCTTACGGCCCGTTTCGAATCACATTCGGCATTAATCGATTTTAACGAATTGACCCGGACATTCGACGACAACTCTACCGCGGAAGAAAACCAAGAGCCCGTGGCTCCCGACATCCCGGCGGGTTTGGATATCGAAGTGCAAGCACAAGCCGACACAATGATTTACAAGAAAATGCAATTATCCGACGTGCAAAGTAAACTTAAAATAAAAGACCGCAAAGCGGAATTGAACACTTTGGTCATGAAGGCATTTGACGGAGAAATCCGGTTGAACGGATTGTATGACGCGTCCCGGGAAAATCCTTTTTCTCAAGTAAAAATACTTATGAACCGGCTAACGCTTGACAAATCGGCACAAACCCTTACTTATTTAAAAACTTATGCGCCCATTTTAAAAGAGATAAAAGGTATCTTTAATATGAACTTGGGCTTGGGAGTGGAACTCGACCGCTATTTGAATCCCATTTTATCCACCACCGATGCAAACGGTAGATTTTCGTCCGAAAACTTGCGTCCCGAACATGCGGCATTCTTTGCAAAAGTGGCCGATTTATTAAAAATTAACGAGCTCAAGAACCCGGTTATCGACAAAGTGCAAGCCCAATTCAACATAGACGACGGAAACATGCACATCAAACCATTCGATTTTAAAATCAATCGAATCCAATCGCAACTCGCCGGAAAAGTCAATTTGGACAAATCATTGGATTTGACCTGGGACATGGAAATTCCGGTTGAAATGTTCGGCGAGCGTGCCGAAGAATGGCTTAATCTTTTTCAAGGAAAATTACAAGCATTCGGTATTCCTTTGGATCAAATCGAACGGGTATATGTAACCCTTCAAATTACGGGAAGTATTGACAAACCCGTAATCAAGCCCGTATTTAAAAAAGGCGCCGGAAAGCAAGGAATTGTCGAAACCGTCAAAGAAACCGCCACGCAATTGGCCAATGAAAAAATAGAAGAGACCAAGGCCCAAGCCAAAGAAAAAGCCAAAGAACTCATTGCAGAGGCCGAAGCCAAAGGTGACGAATTGATTAAAAAAGCCGAAGAAACCGCCAAACGTTTAAAAGAAGAAGCCGAAAAACAAGGACAAAAACTGATTGAAAAGGCCGATAATCCGCTTGCCAAATTAGCCGCCAAAAAAGCAGCCGAAAAATTGGTAAAAGAAGCCGAGAAAAAAGGCAATCAATTGATAGAAAAGGCAAAACAAGAAAAGCAACGGCTCATTGAAGAAGCCAGAAAAAAAGCCGAAGAAATTTCAAAACAATAAAATCATCATTTATTCGTCTAAATAAAAACCGCTATAAATTTAACCCGTAATGAAAAAAAAATTTTTGATTCTTAGTTTTATTTTCCTTTTCGCTATTGGACGCTTATCGGCCGCCAATGACAAATACAGATTAATTATTACTTCCGACCCTGCCACATCCGTTACCATCGGTTGGAATCAAACAAGCGGAACGAATCCTATTGTTTATTACGACACGGTCGATCACGGCACGGATTATACCGCCTATGCTTTCTCCAAATCGGTGGACCGGAGTGTAAATTATCGAGGAATGAATAATATGTTCGTCCGGCTTACCGGATTAACTCCCAATACCGCATATTACTTCGTCATACATGACAGTGAAGGCACAAGCAACCGTTTTTGGTTTAAAACGGCACCGGATGACTCCAGCCGTTTATCGTTCATCGCCGGAGGAGATTCCAGAAATAATAGAACGCCAAGGCGAAATGCCAATATGCTGGTAGCCAAACTAAAACCCCATGCCGTTTTTTTTGCCGGTGATATGACCGACGATGATACCGACTCGCAATGGCAAGCATGGTTTGACGATTGGCAATATAGCATTGCAAGCGACGGACGAATGTTTCCCATTATTCCGGCCATGGGCAACCATGAAAGTAGAGAAGTTATATACAAATTATTCGACACTCCCGATGGCACCTATTATTATGCCATCACTTTCGGAAATAATCTTTTCAGAATGTACACCCTTAATACCGAAATATCCGTTTCGGGAACACAGCGCACATGGCTCATTAACGATTTAAACGGCCATGCAAATGTAACTTGGAAAGCCGCCCAATACCACAGACCCATGCGACCTCATTCGGCGAGCAAACCTGAAAATGACGCCGCCTATAATGCTTGGGCCAAAGTTTTCTTTGATCATGCGGTTCGCTTGGTTGTGGAATGTGATGCACATGTGGTAAAATCCACATGGCCGCTAGAGCCCACCGATGCTTCGGGTAATGACGAAGGTTTTGTCAGAAACGACACTTATGGCACCGTTTATGTAGGCGAAGGCGGATGGGGTGCACCGTTGAGATCTAATGACGATGATAAAGCGTGGACCAGAAATTCCGGCTCGTTTTATCAATTCAAACTCATTTTTGTCGATACAAACAAAATTGAAGTAAGAACCATTAAAACCCAAAATGCATCATCGGTAAATGAAGTGGCCAATAACGATCCTTTTACCTTGCCATCCAATTTGGATATTTGGAATCCTTCGAATGGAAGTGTGATTGAAATCACCCCTGCTCCCCCCTTGCATTATCCCGATATTGAATTTCCCTCTTCCACCCCGTTGGTTTATGTAAACGGAAATAATATCGAAATCGGTGTAAATGTTATTGACCAAGGAAATGGCATTGATCATGTAAAATTTTATGTCAATGGAACTTTAACTCACACCGACAATAGCGCTCCTTATAATTTTACCCATTCCTATTCGGACGGTTATTATATTATCAAAGCAATAGCAACTGCTTCCGACGGACTCACGGAAACGGAGCAAATCGCCATCAGTGTCGGAAACTTTAACGAAAACGGAAATATAGCCGTTAAAGACGGTCAAGATGATGTAGAAGAAACACAAGCCGGAATAATTACTTATTTCAGTTCGGATTTGGAAATGGTATATGACCATTATCAATATATTTCAGGCACGCCGAACGGATATCAGAAAGTCGGCTTGCGATTCCAAGAAGTACATATCCCGCACGGTGCGATAATTACCAATGCTTATATTCAATTCCGGTCGGATGAAGATGATCAAGTAAATGCCGAATTGGTCGTGAGGGCGGAAAATTCTGCCGATGCAGCACCTTTCGATGATAATAATACGCTCAACGTATCGGCTCGAACCACCTTTCAGGATTCGGTATATTGGACACCTCCGCCTTGGCCGTCTTCCGGACTTTCCGGACCGGACCAACGCACACCCGATTTAAAAAATCTGCTCCAACAAATCATAAATCGCAATGACTGGCATCCCGGCAATAGTGTGGTTTTTAAAATTACGGGTACCGGTGTCAGTTTGACCAATCCGCAAGCCAAAAGAGTAGCCGATTCTTACGAAGGCCATCATCCGCCTGTTCTTGTTTATTCCTATTCATTCGATGCCGCGAACGTAAAAACGGAAAATGAGTTGCTATCCGATGTAATAATATATCCCAATCCGTTTGAACGCACGATTCATATTAACAGCCCATCGCTCAGCGGAAAAACCGTCATGATTGGGATTACCGATTTATCGGGACGCTTGATTTATACGAAAGAAGAAAGAGTCCAAAATAAATATATCACCCTTTCCATTCCTATTTATGCCAAAGGAATTTACCTTCTTACGATTTATAAACCCGATGGCACAATCCTTTATAGACAACGAATTGTCAAATGGTAACATGACAAACAGACCGGCATTTTCCGGTCTGTTTTTTTCTATATGAATTTTTATTCTTCAATAGACCACCGGGCGCGCGGAATCAAATCAAGAGGAGAAAATTCACCTTTTTTATATTTCAAATAACCTGCAATGGCTATCATTGCGGCATTATCGGTGGTATAAGAAAAATCGGGTATAAATAACGCCAAATCATTCTCACGGGCAAAGGATTCCAATGCTTCGCGCAACCCTCGATTGGCCGATACACCACCCCCGATAGCCAATCGCTTGGTACCGGTGAGTCGAACGGCTTTATCTAATTTTTCAATAACGGTTTTAATGATGGTATGCTGCACCGAAGCCGCCAAATCGGCTAAATTCTCCTTAATGAATTCCGGATTTTCTTTCAATTTTTTTTGTAAAAAATATAAAACCGAAGTTTTAAGTCCGCTAAAACTAAAATCCAAATTTTCGATATTGGACACGGGGAATTTAAACGCCTTAGGGTTTCCCCGCTTAGCCAAGCGGTCGATTTGCGGCCCGCCCGGATAGGGCAATCCCAAAAGTTGGGCAATTTTATCAAATGCTTCACCGATGGCATCGTCCTTGGTTTCGCCCAAAATTTTCATTTTAAAATAATCTTCCACCCATACAATTTGAGTATGTCCGCCGCTTATGGTCAAGGCCAAAAAAGGAAATTCGGGCTGCGGTTGGCCTTCGTCGTAAATAAAATGAGCCAAAATATGGGCCTGCATATGATGCACGCCGATAAGCGGAATATCCAATGCCAAAGCCAAAGATTTGGCAAATGACAATCCCACAAGCAACGAACCCAATAGTCCCGGGCCCGCCGTAACGGCCACTGCATCCAAATCCCGAGGTGAGATTCCCGCTTTTTTCAGGGCCACATCCACCACCGGCACTATATTCTGCTGATGGGCTCGCGAGGCCAATTCCGGAACCACACCGCCATATTCCCGGTGCACATCCTGACCGGCAATTATATTGGAACGGATTTTGCCGTTAATCAATACCGCGGCGGCGGTTTCGTCACATGAAGATTCAATGCCGAGAATCCGAATATCTTTCTTAATTTTGTTCAAATTGTCCATAATCCGAAAATCATTTGTAAAATTAAAGAAAAGAAACAAATAAAAACCGGTCGATTTTTTTTCAAGGCCATTGCATTGCTCTTGTTTTTAATGGCAATGTTAAGTTTGTTTTTTTCTCTTAATTCCGTTCGTGCTTTTATTGCCCAAAGGGCCGTGTCTTATATCAACGAAAAATATGACGTGGACATACGGATTGAAAAATTAAATTTATTTCCTTTAGGTCATATTGATGCGGAAAATGTATTGATTCGCGATCACCACGGCGATACCTTACTATTTACCAAACGCTTAAATACCGGTTTGAAAAACCTGACTAATATTTTAAATAACAAAATCAGGTTTTCGCATATGGAAATGGATTCTCCTTATTTGAATTTATGTGTTTACGAAGGCGAAAAAGACGATAATTTGAATATTTTTATCAAAAAACTGGAAGGAGAAAAATCCGAAGGCGGGAAACCGTTTTACCTGCTCATACAAAATGCCCGATGGAAAAACGGCCGGTTTGTTATCCGAAATTATAACGTGAAGCGGGAAAGCATTTATGAAATGAACGGAATGGATTCGGATTTGGATAATTTTATCATTGACGGAAAAAATCTTTATACCACCCTCAATCACATGAGTTTTACGGATAAATACCGGATAGATGTTCGAGATTTGTCCATGAACTTTACCTACACACCCGACTCCATGCGATTGGAAAACATATTGCTAAAAACCGACTCCACGGAATTGGCCGGGCTTATCGGATTTTATTATACACGGGAAAATTTACGCCGTTTCTTCGATGAAGTAGAATTGAAAGGGCATCTCACGGGGCATGTGGGGGCATTGGATATGAATAAATTGTCGGGAAACATTTTCAAACCTGGCACCAAGGTTCTAATCGATACGGATTTGGAAGGGGTGATCAACGAATTGGAAATGGTCGGATATAAAATGAAGGTCCCCGGAAACTCCATCGCATCGGAAGGCGACATTATTCTATACGAACTTACGGATTTGGACAATTTCGGTTTCAAAGCCGACTTTAAGCGTTTGCGGCTCAGTCGGCCCGGCTTAAAAAACTTTATTCCCGGTATAACCGAAAAATATATTCCTTCATGGCTCGAAAATGCCGGTATGATGATTGGAAAAGGGGACTTCTCCTACCAACCGGAACAAATTATCAATCATTTGACGATACTTTCCGCTGCAGGAAACCTGATTTCGGATTTTAAATTGAATTTCAATGAACATTCTTCGCAATACAAAGGATATTTCACCACTTCCGGCTTGCACATCGGGCGATTGTTCGACTTGAAAGAAACCGGAAAAATAGCAGGAAAATTCGTTGTGCAAGGAAAAAATTTCTCCCTGAAGAAAATGCTTTCCGACATAAAGGCCTCGGCCGACTATGTGGAATACGGTGGCTACCGTTATAAAAACCTGAATCTCGACGGACAAATGCGTCGCGGTATTTTTAAAGGCACGGCTTCGGTCAATGATCCGGCTCTAAAAAGCCAAATCGACGGCTTGATTAATCTAAGTGGAAAATTCAACATTTGGAATTTCAACACAAAAATTTCCCACTGGGATTTATACCGTTCGGGATGGATCCGGTCCGACACTTTGGCTGTTATTTCCTTTACGGCCGATATGGATATGAAGGGCGAAAATATCAATGATCTTATCGGTACTTTAAAAATAAATAATTTGAAATACGACCGAAGCAATAAAAATTACCGGTTGAAATATTTACATCTCATTTCTACAAATGAAAATGAAGAAAAACTAATCAAAATCGAGTCCGACAAAGCCATTAACGGATATATGCGCGGCAAATATAAAATAGACCGCATGCCCGATATGTACAAACAAATCCTGGGCACCGTATTTACAGGGCTCAAACCGGAAAAAAAATTCGAAGACGATTATGTACGTTTCAAATTTAATTTTGATTCGAATTTACTTGAAATACTCGATCCATCTATCGAATACACGCGAAATACAACCATCAAGGGAAGTATTTCCGGAAAGGATAACTACATTCACACCGACTTAAAATCGGAAGAATTAATTTATGAAGGCATTGAAATGTATAATGCCAAATTAACCATCGATAATCGCAACCCGATATATAACCTATACGTGCAAGCCGACTCATTGGCCACCGGCGCCTATACCTTTTCGCAAATCCGGGCGATTAATCTGACCATCAATGACACGGTTTATTTAAAACTAAAAAGTTCAGGCGGCAAGTTAAAGCAAGATAAATTCAACATGTCGGCCAAATATCATTTGGATTCACTCGGCATTATTCGTTTTCGCTTTTCGGATTCTTATGTACTTTTCAAGAATAAAGACTGGCATATCAATCCCGAAAAAAATACCAATAGCATCAATTTCTTTACAAAAAAAGATTCCGTAAGCATTGAAGACTTGGTCATCTATCATAAAGAGGAATCCGTTAGATTAAACGGTTTCGATACGCCCATGCAACGAAATTTGTCCTTACAAACCGATAATTTACAACTGAAAGATATTCTTCCCGACATGGAAGGTTTTGAAATTGAAGGAATTATGAATTTGGACGGTCATTCGGGAAAATCAAATGGACGGGTTTTTTATAACGCAAACGGTCATATCAATTCTTTCAGTTGGAACAAAACTCCCTTGGGCGATGTGATGATGAATATCAAGACCATTTCGTCCAAAACCTTATTTTTGGATATAAAATCAATTCATGAAAACAATAATTTATTTTCGGCAAACGGCTATGTGGATTTGGGCTCCGAAGAATTGGATGTGAATTTGAGTGTAAATAAATTTCCGTTAAACCCTTTTAATAAATTACTTGAAGATGTCTTTAGTCATATAAGAGGTAAAGTGACGGGACATACGCTTATTTCCGGCAAATTAAAAAATCCAAAATATAACGGCACCCTCAATGCATTCGGAGCCGGGCTAACGGTAAATGAATTGAATACCGACTATCAATTCGAAGACAACGAGCAAATACTACTTAAAGGCGAACGATTCGTATTTGAAAACTCTCGTTTTTTTGACACGAAATATCATACAAAAGGCAAGTTGAACGGTGCCATTTCCTTTTATAATTTTACCAATTGGTATATCGATTTGGAAATCAATACCCCGAATTTATTGGTAATGGATACCGGCTTTTCCAAAGATGCCCTCTACTACGGAACTGCCTTTGCGGAAGGACAAGCCACCATAAAAGGTTATGTAAACAAAATAAAAATCGATGCAGCGGTTAAATCTAAAGAAAACACCAAAATTTACATTCCGCTTAGCGATGTGGAAGTTATCGGAGACGATCCGTTTATCAATTTTTATTCACCGGAAGAATATCAGCAAAAAAAGGAAAAACAACACCGACGCGAACGCATTTATGAAGGATTGCAATTGAATTTGGATATTGACATTACACAAGATGCTTTAATTGAAATCGTATTGGATCAGGAATTCGGCAGCACGCTTAAATCCAAAGGAGAAGGCACCGTATTAATGGAGATCAATACCGAAGGCAAATTCAATATGTGGGGCTCCTATCAAGTAACCGAAGGGAAATATATTTTCCGTTATGCAGGAGTAATAGAAAAAGAATTCGATGTAGAACCGGGCAGCGTGCTTATATGGAACGGAGACCCTTTCCGTGCCGATTTGGATATCAGGGCCGTATATTTTATTCCGGCGGCCGATATTACACCTCTATTGAAAGAAAGCGAAATATATTCAAGGCGATTGGCAGTTAAAGTTATTATCAATATCAAAGGTGATTTAATGAAACCCCGTATCGATTTCGAATTGGAATTGCCCGATGCCAATCCCGTTATCCGATCCGAAGTGGAATATGCCCTGCGCGATGCCGACACCCGGATGCTTCAAGTTATTTCTCTCCTTTATTCGGGCAATTTCATCGACCCGGATATTGCCAAATTCGATAATCGAACCGCTTTGGAAGGGAATCTTTCCGAACGAGTGCTAGGCGTGTTTAACACGCTTCTTGAAAATGATGTGTTCAACGTCAAACTCGATTATATTCCCGACCGGCAAGATCCGCATACAAACGTAAAAACGGATTCCCGTGTCGGATTAACCATTCAAACCAAAATTAACAAGCGCATTTATATCAACGGAAAATTAGCCATGCCCGTAGGACGATATACCAAATCATCGGTGAGTGGTGACGTTGTCGTAGATATATGGCTTAATGAAAACGGAACCATCCAAATGAGAATTTATAATAAACGAACTGAAATCGAATACGTGAATCAAGAAGAATCTTACACCCGCGGCGTCGGTATTAGTTTCCAAGTAGATTTCGATACTTTCAAAGAATTTTTATCCAAACTAAAAATCCAAATAGATACGGATTAGATAAAAATATCTTGAAATTCTTCCCTATTATTGACGACTTTTTAAACATTGTACGCATATTAAAAAAATATTCATAATTTTGCGAACTTATAAAATATTGAAAATACATTCCATGGAAATAATAGAAAAGGATAAAAAGAACGATATCAAAAATATTAGCATTAAAATTACAAAAGACGATTATGCGGCCGAAGTCGAAAATGAACTTCGTAAAATCCGAAAACAAACAAAAATGCCCGGATTCAGACCCGGAAAAGTTCCCATGAGTTTGATAAAAAAACAATACGAAAAGGCCGTTAAAATCGACAAAATAAACCATATCGTACAAAAAGCCCTCGAAGATTATTCCCGGCAAAACGACATTCAACTCATCGGATCGTTTTTACCGGCCGAAGAACAAAAAAAATATAATTTCGACGAAGAGGAATTCGAATTTAGCTTTGATTGGGCACCCGTTCCCGAAGCCAAAATTAAAATGTCCGCTTTGAAAAAAATTCCTTATTACAAATTTATATATACGGACAAAGACGTCGAAGAAGAAATCGAGCATTACCGTAAAAATTACGCCCAATGGAAAGATGTCGAAGAAGTGAGCGAGGAAACAAGTGAAATTCTTTCCCTTAAAATCCCGGGCATGGAAAAAGATGCCGTGGTTTATCCGAAAAATTTCGACACCAAAGCATATGCCGAAATTACCAAGGGCAAAAAGAAAGGCGACCCCGTAAAATTGACCGTCAAACAATTGACCGAATGGTTTGAATTATTGCCGGAAATTGCATCGCATATCGAAAACCAAAAAATAAGGAAAAATACCAAAGTGGAAGGAAAAATCAATACCGTCCTCAAACGCGAACTTCCCGAATTGAATGCAGACTTTTTCAAAAAAATCTTCCCCGATAAAGAAATAAAAGATTTGAAAACCTTTAAGAAAACCCTTAAAGAACAAATGAACAAAGATGGGGTCAGCCAAGGAAGAAATGTATATGTCAATCGACTTTGGGAAGAGATCTATAAGGCCATCGACGTCAAGTTACCCGACGAGTTCATGAAACGTTGGTTAAAATATAATTCGGAAAAAGAAATTGACGACAAAGAAATCGAAGAACAATATAATGCCCTCAAAGAACGTTATAAATTTGAAATTGCGCGTACCCAAAAATTAAAAGAAAAGGGCATTGAAATTTCCGATGAAGACATTTTGAAAGCTGCCACGGATATGATTATCCGTTATTATCTTTCGAACCCCCAAGCATTCGGTGCCCTCCCCGAACCCGAGCAATTATACCAAATGGCAATTGAGTCCCTGAAAGACAAGCGCTTTGCCGAAGAAGCATACGAAACGGCCGCCAATGAAAAGTTTTTTGAAATTCTCACCGAAGAAATCGGTACGGAACCCCGGGAAATCACACCGGAAGAATATGCTAAAGAAAATGAAAAAAACATAAAAAAGAGTTGAAACATAAAAAATATTAATTATATTTGTAAAAAGATTAGAAAAAATGAAGCGGAATATAGGAGACGAATTCAAAAAATACGCGATAAAACATCACGGCATAAGCAGTTTACACCTTCATGAACTGGAAAGCAGCATGACGCCATACATTATAGAAGAAAGACAACTTAATGTGGCGCAAATGGATGTTTTTTCACGCTTAATGATGGACCGTATTATATTTTTGGGAACCGGCATCAATGATCAAGTAGCCAATATCGTTCAAGCACAATTATTATTTTTGGAAAGTACCGATCCTTCCAAAGATATTCAGTTATACATCAATTCGCCCGGCGGGGTGGTTTATTCGGGACTGGGCGTATATGACACCATGCAATATGTCAAACCCGACGTGGCCACTATTTGTACGGGAATGGCCGCATCTATGGCGGCAATATTATTAGCCGCAGGGGCCAAAGGAAAACGTTCCGCCCTGCCTCATTCACGTATTATGATACATCAACCCTTGGGAGGCGTGCAAGGTCAAGCATCGGACATTGAAATCACGGCTCGCGAAATTTTGCGACTCAAAAACGAACTATATGAAATATTGGCCAAACATACCGGTCAACCTTTCGAAAAAATTGAAGACGATGCCGACCGTGATTATTGGATGCGCGCCGACGAAGCATTGGAATACGGAATGATCGATGAAGTGTTGAAAAGAGAGTAAGTAGCGAGTAATTGTCATTAAATCGATGGAAAATCAAAGTCAAATCTGTTCGTTCTGCGGACGTTCGGAGTACGAAGTCGAACTCTTAATTCGAGGTAGAAATGCCGCTATCTGCAATTTCTGCGTCGAAGACGCCTATCAATTACTCAAAACATCCCACGCCACCAACAAAAACCGGCTCATTAAAGAAAATCTTAAAACGCCTAAAGAAATTTATGAATTTCTTAATCATTATGTAATCGGTCAAGAAGACGCCAAAAAAACCATTTCGGTGGCGGTATATAATCATTACAAGCGTTTATTGCAAGAAGACGCATCCGACGGGGTGGAAATAGAAAAAAGTAATATTTTAATGATCGGTCCGACAGGGACCGGAAAAACGCTGATAGCCCGAAGCATTGCCAAATTTTTGGATGTACCGTTTGCCATAGCCGATGCCACCGTTTTGACCCAAGCCGGATATGTAGGTGAAGACGTGGAAACCATCCTCACGCGCTTGCTTCAAGCAGCGGATTATGACGTGGAACGTGCACAACAAGGAATTGTATTTATTGATGAAATAGATAAAATAGCCCGGAAATCCGACAACCCCTCCATCACCCGCGACGTATCGGGCGAAGGCGTGCAACAAGCCCTATTGAAATTATTGGAAGGAAGTATTGTAAACGTACCTCCTAAAGGCGGACGAAAACATCCCATGCAAGAATTTATTCAAGTCGATACCAAAAATATTTTATTTATTGCCGGAGGTGCTTTCGACGGATTGGAAAAAATTATTGCCAAACGGCTAAACAAACAAGCGGTCGGATATCAAACCGCTTCATTACAAAAAATCGAAGACGATCATTTATTTAAATACGTTTCGCCCGAAGACTTGAGGCATTACGGTTTAATTCCCGAAATAATAGGCCGGTTGCCCGTAATAACTCACCTTAACAAATTAGATAAAGTAGCATTGAAAAAAATTCTAACCCAACCTAAAAATGCCCTTTTAAAACAGTATAAAAAATTATTCGAACTCGACGGAGTAGAACTTATAATCAACCCCTCTGTTATCGATTATTTAGTCGATCTGGCATACAAATATGACTTGGGAGCGAGAGGTTTACGTGCCTTAACCGAAACCTTGCTCAAAGATGTCATGTTCGAATTACCCGATTTAAAAACCAAAAAATTTATAGTGGATTTACGCTATGCAAGAAAAAAATTAAATATGATAGATTTAAAGAAACTAAAAATGTCTGCATAATGAGAAATGTTGAGAAGTTAAAGCCGTTTTTACCACAGAACACGATTCAATTTGTGGAAAATTTGATTGGAGACAAGGACGACTTGGAAGTGAACATTACTAAACCGCGGTTTAGTAAATGGGGAGATTTCAGGAAACTGAATGGCCATTTTATAATAAGTTTAAACAGCAATTTGAACCCTTATCAGTTTCTGATTACCTTATTACACGAATATGCGCATTATACCGCATTCAAAAAATTCGGTCCGGCCATCAAACCCCATGGAAAGGAATGGAAAAATGAATTTAGAGATATTTTAATGGAATTGGTTAAAACCAATTTGCTTCCTTACGACTTGAATCAAGCCATTATCGGTTATGCCGTTAATCCGCGTGCAGCCGTCACCACGGATTTGAATCTGAAGAAAACATTAGAGAAATATTCCTTCGAAACCATTATCAAACCGGCCACCATCGAAGAAGTGGAACCCGGAAACAAATTTATTTTTAATGGCAGGATTTTCGAGCGAATGGAAAAAAGAAGAAAATTGATTAAATGCCGGGACGTTAAAAAGAATAAACTTTATTTATTCCAACCCGATACCATTGTCAAAAAATTATAGGATATTGAACAAATATGCCGTGATTATGGCAGGCGGTGTCGGAAGCCGCTTCTGGCCGGAAAGTACAGGTGAAAATCCCAAACAATTTTTGGATCTCACCGGGACGAACAAGTCTTTATTAAGACAAACTTTCGAGCGAATCAAACGCTTGATTCCTCCGGAAAATATTTTAATCGTCACCAACCGGAAATACGATCGAAAAATCCGGGAAGAATTACCCGAACTCCATCCGGAGAACATTTTGCTGGAACCGGCCATGCGCAATACGGCCCCTGCCGTACTCTTTGCGGCCAATAAAATTCACGCCATCGAACCCGGCGCCGTATTCAGCATACTGCCCGCCGATCATTACATCGGCGACGAGGAGCGTTTTTTAACCGATTTAAACAAAGCGCTCGACTACGCCGGCCGCCACGAGGTGCTTATTACATTGGGCATTGAACCCGACTCGCCCCATACCGGTTACGGCTACATACAATTCGATAAAAATGATCCCGGGGAGTTCAAAAAAGTACTCCGTTTTGTCGAAAAACCCGACGCCGAAACCGCCCGAAGATACCTTGAAGAAGGAAATTACCTGTGGAACGCCGGAATTTTTACTTGGCGCACCGATGTAATTAGAAATGAATACAAAAAACATCTTCCGGAAATGTTCGACATGATGGAAAAAATTAAATTCGGAAGCCCGGAAGAAGAAAAACAATTGCAAGAAATCTTTCCGCAACTCCAAAACATATCGGTGGACTACGGCATATTGGAAAAATCGGATATCGTACGGGTGCTGCCGGTTTCCTTCGGCTGGAATGATTTGGGATCATGGGATGCCATCCATAAACAACTCGCAAAAAAACCTTCCGATAACATCGGACTCAATTCCGAACTCTACACCCTGGATGCCGAAGGGAATCTGGTTAAAACTCAAGGGAAAAAAGTGATTCTCTCCGGCTTGAAAGATTACATCATTGTAGAATCGAATGATGTATTGATGATTATCCCCCGCTCTCAAGCGCAATCGGTCAAAAAATGGCGTGAAAAACTGAGCGATTAAATCGTTTCGCCAAATAAAATCCCCAGAGTTTTTTATCAGTCCGCTACATTAAACAAACAAGCAGATAAAAAATTTAAAAAAATAAATCGAAAGTCGTAAATTTGCACACCAAAGGAGAATAAACTATGACGAACGAGCATTTATTAGCCGAAATCGGAAATGACGAATCGAAAATATTGCTCATTATAGGCGGCATGCACGGAAACGAGCACAGCGGCATAGAAGCCATGGAACGAGTAATCGAAAAATTGAAAGAAAAAAACTATCCCGTTCGGGGAAAGATATATTTCATTATCGGTAATTTGGAAGCCCTTCGCCGCAATGAACGTTTTATCGATATCGATCTCAACCGCGTGTGGTCGGAAAGTTATCTGCAAAACGGCGACCAACATTACGATGTGAAGGAACTCAAAGAAATTCACCGGCTTATCGAAAGTATTTGTAAAGGAAAATACGATCATTGTACATTATTGGATTTACATACCTTTTCGGCGGATTCGGGTATTTTTTGCATTCCGGCCGAAAATGAAAAAAGCGAAGAATTGGCACATTATTTCGGGGTGCCGTTTATTGAAAAGTTAGCAAGTGCTCTCCCGGAAACGGCCCTAAATTATTATGGAGAAAAAGGTATGCGCAGTTTGGTTTTCGAAGGCGGAAAACACAATACGCCCGAAGCCACGGACAACCTGGAACGGGCCGTTTGGCTTACCATGGCTTATTTGGGATTCATTGACGTGAAAGATTTCCCGTTTGTCAAACGAATGAAAAAAGAATTGGAAGAAATTTCGGAACCCTTCCCGCACCGGCTAGAAATGGTCTATCATCACCAGTTAAAAGACTTTCATCATTACAAAATGAATAAGGGCTATTATAATTTCAAAAAAATAACAAAAGGAGAAGATGTAGCCCGCCAAAATAATGAACCCGTTCGTAGTCCGTTCGGTGGATTTATGCTCATGCCGCTCTACCAAAAAAAGGGTAGTGACGGATTTTTTATCGTACAAGAACGCAAAACCCAAAAAAAATAAGCCATGGAAATCGCACTGATCGCCCACGACGGCAAAAAACCCGAAATGGTGCGTTTTATAATGGAGCATAAGCACATTTTAAAACAAAAAAATATCCAATTGATTGCCACCGGGACTACGGGAAAATATATCCAAGAAACGGGACTGAAAGTAAAACGGCTTTTGTCCGGGCCTTTAGGCGGCGACGCCCAAATCGGCGCCCGAGTGGCCGAAGGAAAAACCAAAATGGTGATTTTCTTCCGCGACCCGCTTGATAAACATCCCCACGAACCCGACATTTCCATGCTCATGCGACTATGTGATGTGCATAATGTACCCCTTGCCACCAATCCCGCTACTGCGGAACTATTGTTCAAAAGCATTCTTAATGAATAATTGGATTAAACAAGTTGAAAACTACGTAACCGAAGAACTCAAAAATGCCGAAGCCGGACACGATATTTGGCATATCAGGCGCGTGGTCAAAAATGCCGAAAAAATAGCCGCTAAAGAAGGAGGAAACAAATTGGTCATTATGCTTGCCGCATGGCTACACGACATAGCCGATGCCAAATTCCACAACGGTGATGAAGACTTGGCTCCGCAAAAGGCCACCGCTTTTTTAAAATCGATAGGCGTGGACGAAAATACCATCTTCCATGTGGAAAATATCGTAAGAAATATCTCTTTCAAAAATCATTTTGATACGGACGGATTCGAAAGCATCGAATTGCATATCGTCCGGGATGCCGACCGCTTGGATGCCATCGGAGCCATCGGCGTAGCCCGGGCCTTTCATTTCGGCGGATTCAAAAATAACCCTATTTACCTCCCCGACATTCCTTTGCACCAAGGAATTGATAAGGAAACCTATAAAAAATATAACCGGCCCACCATCCAACATTTCTATGATAAATTATTAAAAATTCGCGATATGCTCCATACGGAGACCGCGCGTAAAATGGCCGAGGAAAGACACCGTTTCCTGGAATTGTTTCTCGACCGATTTTTTAAAGAATGGGATGTGTGAATAGGTGAGTTTGAGTTTGACTTTAACTTTAACTTTTTTGGAAAAAGTATTGTCTCCAATCCTAAGTATAAGATTCTTACGTCGCTTTGCTCCTCAGAATGACAGATGCTCAGAAATCTTTTTGTCATTCTCTGTAAGAGTCTTCGATCGTAGGTCGATACGACTCACCCATCGGGTTTGAGAAGCGCAGCGACGCCGTGTCCGCCTCAGGCGGGAGGGATCTCTTTCTTGGACTTTAACCTTGATTTAACCTTAACTGTTTTAAATCTGAAATCTAAAATCGTTAATCTCCAATCGTTAATCCAAACCGTTCGGACACGAATTGACAAAAAAATACAATTAACGCGTCATTCCCGCAAACTAATAAGCGCTTTTTAGTATCTTTGTTTTTATAAACGGATTTTATGAATCATTCACCCATTGTAGCCCCGTCCGTATTGTCGGCGGATTTTTCCTGTCTGAAAAACGCAGTGGAACTCATCAACGAAAGTCAAGCCCAATGGATTCATTGGGATGTGATGGACGGACGATTCGTACCGAATCTCACGTTCGGAATGCCCGTCATAAATGCCTTGCGCCCCTACTCCACCAAAGTTTTCGATGTCCATCTAATGATTGAGCAACCGGAAAAATACGTGCAAGAATTTGCCCGTGCCGGCGCGGATATTATTACGGTCCACTACGAAGCCACTACCCATTTGCACCGGGTGATGCAAAAAGTAAAAAACGAAGGAAAAAAATTCGGTGTAGCCATCAATCCCGCTACGCCCGTGGATTGTCTCCGGGATATTATTCCTTACAGCGATTTGGTTCTGATCATGTCGGTTAATCCCGGATTCGGCGGACAATCTTTTATCGACCGCAGTATTGAAAAACTAAAACTCGCCAAAGAATATATTGCCGGCCTCAATCCGGAATGTGTATTGGAAGTGGACGGTGGCATCAATGAAACGACCGGAAAAATAGCATTGGAAGCAGGCGCCGATGTGCTCGTAGCCGGAAGTTATATTTTCGGCCGAAAAAATCCAAAAAAATCCATAGAAACACTTCTGAAATTATGAAAAAAATTCATTTAATTTTAATTTTCATAATAATCGGCACATTAATTTCATGTAGTACTAAAAAAACAATCACTTCACCAAAAAACACGAAAATGAAGCAAGAAAATCCTTTAATAACCGGTTTTAATACCCCGTATGAAACCGTTCCATTTAGTCGCATAAAACCCGAGCACTTCGAACCCGCTATAAAAAAAGCGGTAGAAGACGCAAAAAAAGAAATTGATAACATCATTAACAATCCCGAACCGGCCGATTTCGGCAATACCGTCGAAGCACTTGCCTTTTCGGGTATGCATCTTAACCGGCTGCAACAAATACTAAGCAACCTGAATTCAGCCGAAACCAACAAAGCACTTCAAGAAGCAGCGGAAAAAATGATGCCGTATATTTCCGATTTTACCAGCGAATTATTGCAAAATGAAAAACTTTTTGAAAGAATAGAACAAGTTTATCAACAAAAAGATAAATTGCAACTCAACGACGAACAAAACATGCTGCTGGAAAAAACCTATAAAAATTTTATCAGAAGCGGCGCACGGTTAAACAAAAAAGACAAAAAGGAACTTAAAGATATCAACCGCAAGCTCACCGAGTTGAGTTTAAAATTTACCAAAAATCTTCTTCACGATACCAATGAATACTATTTACATATTACCGATTCCGCCCGGCTGAAAGGATTGCCGAAACGAAATATTCAGCAGGCCGAAGAAGAAGCCCGAAAGCGCCAAAAAGAGGGTTGGATTTTCACTTTACATTATCCTTCATACGGGCCTTTCATGAAATATGCAGCCGACCGTTCGCTTCGCGAAAAATTTTACAAACTCTACGGCTCGCGCGCATTCAAAGGCGACGAATACGACAATCGTCAAGTAGTATTGGATGAAGTGAATTTACGAAAAAGAAAAGCGAAATTATTGGGCTACGACACCTATGCCGATTATGTTTTGGAAGAAAGGATGGCGGAAACTCCGGCCAAAGTGATGGCATTTTTGGATGACCTCTACGGACATGCCAAACCCTATGCCACAAAAGAATGGGAAGAATTGAACAAATTGGCCCGTGAAGATAACATAGACACCTTGCAAGCATGGGATGTGGCTTATTATTCCGAAAAATTGAAACAAAAAAAACTTCAACTGGACGAAGAAAAATTAAAACCGTACTTCCCTTTGGAACAAACCCTCGAGGGCATGTTTGAAGTGGCAAGGAAATTATACGGCATCCGCTTTGAACCCGCCCCCGAAATAGACGTTTATCATCCCGACGTAAAACCCTATAAAGTATTTGATGAAAAAGATGAATTTCTTGCCGTATTTTACGCCGATTTTTTTCCTCGTCCCGGCAAACGGCAAGGCGCATGGATGACATCGTACAAGCCTCAGTATATCAAAGACGGAAAAAACTCCCGCCCTCATATTTCCATTGTAACCAATTTCAGCAAACCTACCGCCACCGAACCGTCTTTATTGAGCTTTTACGAGGTAAATACATTATTTCACGAATTCGGACATGCACTCCACGGCATGTTGTCTCAGGTGACTTATCCCGGACTTTCGGGAACCAATGTGTATTGGGATTTTGTTGAACTTCCGTCACAAATTATGGAAAACTGGACTTACGAACCGCAAGTATTGGAAATGTTTGCCAAGCATTACCAAACCGGTGAAGCCATTCCTTATGATTATATCGAAAAACTCAAGCGTCAAAAACAATTCCTGGAAGGCATGGCTACGCTCCGTCAATTGGGATTCGGCTACTTGGACATGGCGTGGCATTATCGATATCCCGAAGGATACGAAAATATCGTCTCCTATGAAAACGCCGCCCTCGACCCGACCCGTTTCTATGAATATGTGCCGGGCACATTGGTATCCACCTCCTTTGGACATCTGTTTTCCGGCGGTTATGCCGCGGGATATTATTCCTACAAATGGGCAGAATTACTGGATGCGGACGCATTTTCCATATTCAAAAAAAATGGTATATTTGATAAACAAACCGCCCGAAAGTTTAGAAAATTACTGGAACAAGGCGGCAGCAAACATCCGATGGAACTTTACAAAGAATTTGCCGGACGCCCGCCCCAATTGGATGCCTTATTGGAAAGAGCAGGTTTCAAATCCGTGAACGAAGGTGACAAAAAATAGCATACATTCGGTGTTTCGTACCGGTTACATGATTCAAATCGGAATTACGCTTGCGGGATTCCTGGCGGGTGCTTTATATTTTCTTTTCTCCGATGAATTTAAGCACTACGGCAAGTATATTTCAATTTTTCTTATTATTTTTGGCTTGTTAAGTGTATATTATTTATTCCTCCAATATTTAATTAAAATTAATGTGGATGACCGGGGCATTCATTTTAAGCACATCATGAAAAACCGACAGACCTACATACCGTACGAACAAATCAAGAAAATTCATTTGGACACGTTTCAAATCGAAAACCTAAACGGTCCCCTCACCGAAGCCATACCCGAAGTTAATATCGAAACTTCGGATAATCAAAATTTTATTATTTCATCGGGAATTTATGCCAATTTTCACCATCTTATTTTAAAAATTCTCGAAAATTATAACCGGCTTCAAGACCAACGCATCGAAGAATTAGCAAAAAAAATATTAACCTTACATCTGAAAAACCATGAAAGAAGAAAAAAAGCAAAACATTAATCCGCAAAGCAAAGAAGAATTTTATAAGCGGCTGGAAGAAGAATTGAACAAAAATCACGAATGGCCCACCAAATATATGTACAAATTCATCATTCCCAATGATGAACAAAAGATTGAAGAAGTCAAAAATCGCTTCGAAAAACCTCATGAATTCCGGAAAAATTATTCCAGAAACGCCAAATACGTTTCGCTAACTTTTATTGCCGAAGAAAATAGCCCCGAAGATATCATCAACCAATACAAAAAGATGGAAGATATCGAAGGGCTGATTACCATATAAACGAAGAAATTAAATTGCTATGACAAATGAAGTGAAATCCTTAACGCAGGAAGAAAAAAAGAAGTTCCGGGAAATTGTAATGCCCATGCTCCCCGAACAATACAGAGAACAGAGTTTACAATTGATCTACAATACCGACTTGGAACCATTGGCCATTCCCGAATACGGCCGTGTTATCCACACCATGGCACGCAATCTTAAATCCATTGAAGATAAAACCTTACGCAATGAAATGGCGCGTGTGATTGTGGATATGATGGGACGAAAAAGCCCGCATTTACGCGATGTGGAGGATTTTCAACACAAACTTTGGGACCATCTTTTCATAATGGCCGGATTCGATTTGGACATCGATTCGCCTTTCCCCAAACCCACGCAAGAATCGGTAAAATTCAAACCCACTCCGCTCGATTATCCGCAAAAAGGTTATAAATACCGTTTTTACGGTCAAATTATTCATAAACTTATCGAAGTGGCCACCCAATGGGAAGACAGCGAACTGAAAGACCTCTTAATCAAAGTGATAGCCAATCATATGAAAAAAAATTATTTGAATTGGAACAAAGATAATGTGGACGACGAAGTTATTTTTAATCACCTGTACGAATTATCGGGCGGCCGAATCAAATTAAACAAAGAAGAAAACGAACTGTTAAGCCGCGAACAATTGGTCAGAAAAAAACGCTATCACCATAAAAATCACAAGAAAAATTACAGAAAATAATGGGTAGTTTTATCATTCACGGCGGAAAACGACTCCACGGAACCATCAAACCACAAGGCGCCAAAAACGAAGTGCTTCAAATTATCAGTGCCGTTTTGCTCACCGGTGACGAAGTAACTATTAAAAACGTGCCCGATATTGTGGATGTAAACCGCCTGATTGACATTCTGCAAAATCTGGGCGTCAAAGTGCAGCGAAAAGAAAAAGGTGTTTTCACTTTTCAAGCCGACGAAATAAACTTGGATTACCTCACCGATCCGACCTACAAGAAAGATGCCGCCAAAATACGCGGTTCGGTGATGATACTAGGACCGCTTTTGGCCCGCTTCGGAAAGGCCTACTTACCCAAACCCGGCGGCGATAAAATCGGACGGCGAAGATTGGATACCCATTTTGAAGGATTCATGAAATTAGGCGCCAAATTTCGCTTCAATCCCGAAGAAGAATTTTACGGTGTGGAAGCCGATAAACTTCAAGGCGCTTACATCCTGTTGCCCGAAGCATCGGTTACGGGAACAGCCAATATATTGATGGCCTCGGTCTTGGCCGAAGGCGAAACCACCATCTACAATGCCGCCTGCGAACCCTATATCCAACAATTGGCTAAAATGCTCAACAGGATGGGTGCCCGAATAGAAGGCATCGGATCCAATATGCTAAAAGTCAAAGGTGTTAAGGAATTACACGGCACGGAACATAGCGTTTTGCCGGATATGATCGAAATCGGGAGTTGGATCGGGCTGGCCGCCATGACCCGTTCCGGCATCACCATCAAAGACGTACATGCCGAATCTTTGGGCCAAATTCCCGCCGTTTTTAGAAAAATGGGGATTGAATTCGAAATAAAAAACGATGACATCATCATTCCCGGACAAGAGCATTATGAAATTTCCAAATTTATCGACGGTTCGTTTCTGACCGTGTATGACGCACCTTGGCCCGGATTTCCGCCCGATTTAATCAGCATAGTTTTGGTAACCGCCACCCAAGCCCGCGGCAATTTATTGGTGCACCAAAAAATGTTTGAAAGCCGGTTGTTTTTCGTGGACCGGCTCATCGATATGGGTGCACAAATCGTGCTTTGCGACCCCCACCGGGCGACTGTAGTCGGAATGGATTTCGAATCGCCGTTGCGGGGCATCACCATGGTTTCGCCCGATATCCGTGCGGGAATTTCCTTGCTTATTGCCGCTTTGAGTGCCGAAGGCAAGAGCGTCATTCATAATATCGAACAAATCGATCGAGGTTACGAAAAAATAGATGAAAAATTACGTGCGCTCGGTGCGGATATTATTCGATCGGATTAGTAAAATTTTTGACAAAGTTCTCAATTTCGTCCCTGATTCGTCTATAGACCCGTATCTTTTCATCATACGTACCGGTGGCTTGGGCCGGATCTTCAAACCCGCGGTGAAGCCGGTAACGGACATCACCTGTAAAAACGGGACAAATTTCATTTGCTTCGTCGCATACGGTTAATACGATATCAAAAGAGCGATTCAGGTATTTATCAACCGGCTCGGGAACCTGCGAACTTATATCGATACCCCGTTCGCGCATCACTTCAACTGCCAACGGATTTATTTTTTCCTCCGCTTTGGTACCGGCAGAAAAAATTTTCCAATGGGGAAAATAATAACGAAAAAAACCTTCGGTCATTTGACTCCTGCAAGTATTGCCCGTGCATAAGACCAATATATTTACTTCTTTTTTCATTCGGATTGTTTAATGAGAACACGATGTTTTTCATAGCAACTTCGTAATGCTTCCAAAATTTGAAAGTCACTGGCATTCAACAGAAAATCTTTATCATATTCACAGAGTTCCAATATCCTGTAAACTTGTTCGGGCGGAATGTCCAACAGGTCCGAAATAATTTTTCTATCGAAACGCGAATTCAAAATCCGGATAAGTTCATCGTCCTGTTCCATTTTCCTCAATTTTCGTAAATCCTTTCCATGCGCACTAAACAGATTATACAGCATGCCCACCGGATCCATGATGGTTCGCAAATCTTGATTTATTCGGGTAAGTAAATCGGGTACGGTGTCACCGAAATAAAATTTGATTTTCAAATCGATTTTTTGCTTTTTCCTTACGGGAATCAAACGCAAATCCGTTTTTAAAATTCCCGTTAAACGATTTCCGGTAATAAGCACCTCCTGTAGAGAAACCGGTTGTTCGACCAAATAAATTTCATGAATTTTATCAAAATCACCGGGACGAACAGCAAGTTTATAATTTTTAAACCCTAAATAACTAATAATCAAAGTATCGCCCACCGAAGCGGGAATTTCAAAATAACCCGTAGAATTGGTAATCCTGCCGCTAAATGAAGTTTTATTCAATACATTGGCCGAAACCAATGGCGTTTTATCTTTTTGATTATATACCAGCCCTTTAATCATACCACGTTCCTGACTCCATAGCACGGAAAAAGATAAAATAAAAAATGTTATGAGAATAAGTTTTTTAATAGCAAACAAATTTTTTACAAAAAAACGAAAAATTATATAAAATATTGAATGATTAGCATAATGATAATTGATAAACTTACCAAAGTAGCCGCCTTTTTATGGCCGATATATTCTCCGGCCTCGGGCGAAACATCCGAAAATATTAACCATATCATAGCACCGGCAGCCACTCCCAATCCGACAGGCACATAAGGTTTGAAAGTATCGACGAACAAAAAAGCGGGCACCGCCATAACCGGTTGCGGTAGCGATGTAAAAATGGACCAAAAGGCCGCTTTTTTCCATGATAATCCTCGCGAAACCAACACTGCACTTATGGCTAGACCTTCCGGAATATTATGAATGGCAATGGCTATGGACATCATAATTCCGAATTTAACCGTTCCGCCGAAAGATGCTCCTATCCCGATTCCTTCAGCCACGGAATGAAAAGTCATAATCACCACAATCAATAACGATTTGCGCCAATCAAGTCCCAGATAAGTCAAGCCGACCGCCAATTCATCCTCCTCCAATTTTAATCTTTTTTTTCGCATACGGTCCAATATCCAATCGGTAACCACAATAAAAATAACACCCAGTAAAAAACCGAGAATCATTTTTGATTTACTATATTCCACCGCTTCAAAAAGTAAGCCAAATGACGCGCCCATCATCAAACCGGCCGCAATGGCGTTTGATATTCCTAATACTTTCGGTGTGATTTTTCTGATAAAAATAAACGGAAGAGCCCCTAAACCGGTTGTTAACGCAGACAATAAACCATAAAATATTACTAAAATCAATTTATCCTCCATTCACTAATTTTTTAACAAAGATACATTTATTACGGCTATAGATTAAAAAAATAAAATTTTTTTAGGTGATTAAACCAAAAAAAACTATTTTTGACAAAACTTTTTTCAAGTGATGAAATTAATTGCAGATGCAGGTTCCACCAAAACGGATTGGCGCTTACTCAATAGCGAAGGTATCGTAATCGGGACCTTTGAATCCGGTGGATTAAATCCCATTGTGTTCGACGAAGATACTTTAAAAAAGAACATTGCTCGAAGCGGCGAATTATTCGACTTTGTCGATAGTATTTCCGAAGTACATCTCTATGGAGCCGGAACCGATGAACCCAATGCACAAAGTCGTCTCCATGAAATTCTTTCGGGTGTTTTTGACAAAGCCACCATTTATATTCATGACGACTTGCTGGCGGCCGCACGCGCTACGGCCGGCAAAAATCCCGGATTGGTTGTGATCCTTGGTACGGGATCCAATAGCGGTTATTATGACGGAAAAAAAATTAAAAAAACCGTAGGACATTTCGGTTATGTGCTTATGGATGACGCATCGGGGAATTGGTTTGGCAAACAATTGATACGGGACTATTATTTCGAAAAAATGCCCCAAGCCCTACGAAGAAAATTCAAAGCCAAATATAATTTGCAGGAGAATTATATTAAAACCAATGTTTATCAATCTCACCAGCCCAATGCTTTCCTGGCTTCTTATTCCCTTTTTATGCACGAAAATTATAACGAGCGCTATATAAAAAAACTATTATTGAAAGGATTTACCGAATTTATGGAAAACGAAATGTATGCCTACAGGCAATTTAAGGACGAATTACCCGTTCATTTTTCAGGTTCCATTGCTTTTTTCTATCAAAAAGAATTGCGGGAAGCCGTAAAAAAAACAGGTTGGAAATTGGGTTTAATCATCAGAAAACCATTGGATTATTTAATTAATTATCACGTGACGTAATAAAAATAAATTTTTGTATATGACGTTTGAAGAAATATGAAGCAAGTAAAGCCCTATAAAAATAAACCCGGAGACAAGAAAGCCCAAGTGAAAGAGATGTTCGATAATATCTCCCCCAAGTACGATTTTCTAAACCGGTTGCTTTCCATGGGTATCGATCGCGGTTGGCGAAATAAATTAATCGATCTGATGAAACCCTATCAACCGAAAAATATTCTTGATATTGCTACCGGCACCGGGGATTTGGCTATATTGGAAGCCATCCAATTATCGCCCGAAAAAGTCATCGGACTGGATATTTCGGAAGGCATGCTCAAAGTGGCCAAAGAAAAGGTTCTTGAAAAAAAACTTGAACATATAATTGAATTGATTACGGGTGATGCGGAAAACATTCCTTACGAAAACGACACTTTCGATGCCATCACAGTGGCTTTCGGAGTAAGAAATTTCGAAAACTTAAAGCAAGGATTAAAAGAAATGAATCGTGTATTAAAACCGGGTGGCATCGCTTTGATCCTTGAGTTTTCACAGCCGGAACAAACACCATTTAAACAAGCATACGGGATTTACTCCAAATATATATTACCTTTTATCGGAAAAATTATTTCCGGCGATCAATCGGCGTATTCATATCTTCCCGAATCCATATCGGTTTTTCCTTACGGCGAAAAAATGAAACAGATTTTAATGGAATCGGGATTCAGTCAAGTTAACATTTATCCGTTAACTTTCGGAATATCCACGATTTATTTAGCAAAAAAATGATTCTATGCGAAGGAAATTTTTCATATTGATGCTATTGATTTCGGTTGCAAACCTTTCACAAGCCCAATTTAAATCCGAGGCACCGCGAAATTTACCTCATTATGATGATGTGTTTTGGCAATGGGGGTATTATTTCGGTTTAACTTATTTTAATTTCAAAACCCGTTATACCGTCCCGAAACAGGAAATCACGGTAATTTCCGAACCCGGATTTAATGTAGGACTCATTTCCGATTTCAGACTCACACGCATGTTAAGTTTTAGAACGGAGCCCGGTTTATATTTTACCCGTCGAAAATTAATTTTCAATTACTTGCCCGATCAATACGACAAAGTCAGAATCGTTACTTCCAATTATATCCTTGTGCCGGCATTATTAAAATTAAATGCAATTAGAAACGGAAATATGCGACCCTATATCACGGGAGGCATTATTTGGGGACATAATTTATCTTCTTTCGAAAATTCTATAAACGACAACAGCAACGGCGTTTTCCGAATGAAAAGACAATCATGGTTTTGGAGTGTAGGAGTGGGATTTGAAATGTATCTTTATTATTTTAAACTTACGCCTTCTTTACGCGGTATTTTCGCCCTCTCCAATGAATATGTTCCCGATACCGATCCCAATAGTCCATGGACAAGACATCTGGAATATGTCGGTACGAGAGGAATTTATTTTACACTCACCTTCGAATAAAAATTATTCGGAATAGGCCTTATTCAAAATTTCCAAAATTTCTACGGCCGCCTCACTGATCTTGGTTCCGGGTCCGTAAATGGCGGATACTCCCAAATCAAATAAATAAGGATAATCTTGCTTGGGAATCACACCGCCTGCAATTACCATAAAATCTTCTCTTCCAGATTTTTCCATTAATTCAATTAAGTCGGCGATGAGCGTTTTGTGACCACCCGCCAAGGAAGAAACACCGATAATATCCACATCATTTTCAACCGCTTGTTTAAAAACTTCTTCCGGCGTACTGAAAAGCGGACCTAAATCCACATCAAATCCGATATCCGCATAGGCCGTGGCCACCACTTTGGCACCTCTATCATGGCCGTCTTGCCCCATTTTGGCAATTAAAATTCTGGGGCGGCGTCCGGTTAATTTCTCAAACTTATCGGCCAATGCTTTGGCCTTCTTGAATGTTTCGTCTTGTTGAATTTCTTTTTTATACACGCCTGTGAGTAATTGAATTTTTGGTTCGTATCGTCCGAAAACTTCTTCCAATGCACCGGAAATTTCGCCCAAAGTTGCACGTAATTCGGCCGCATGGACCGCCTTTTCCAATAAATTTCCCCTACGCTCCCGGGCGGCGCGAGTCAATGCGGCCAAAGCCGTTTGAACCGCGCGGTTGTCCCTTTCGCGTTTTATCTTGTTCAAACGCTCGATTTGATTACGACGCACCTTTTCGTTATCCACCTCCAAGATAGGAATATTTTCTTCATGTTCGGGCGGCAAATAATTCACACCCAAAATTTTTTCCTTCCCCGAATCGATCAGGGCTTGCTTGCGAGCGGCGGCTTCTTCGATTCTCATTTTAGGCAATCCACGTTCGATGGCTTTGGTCATGCCGCCGAGATCTTCGATTTCGCGTATCAATTCCCATGCACGTTCATACATTTCGCGGGTAAGTTTTTCCACCGTAAACGAACCGCCCCACGGATCTACCGTGCGGGTAATAAAGGTTTCTTCTTGCAAAAATATTTGGGTATTCCGCGCTATTCGTGCCGAAAAATCGGTGGGTAATGCGATGGCTTCGTCCAAGGCATTGGTATGCAAAGATTGGGTGCCGCCGAATGCCGCAGCGGCCGCTTCGATAAGCGTACGCATCACATTGTTATACGGATCTTGCGCCGTTAAACTCCAACCGCTCGTTTGCGAATGCGTCCGCAAAGCCATGGACTTGGGATTTTGCGGCAGGAATTGTTTCACAATCTTGGCCCAAAGCATTCGAGCCGCCCGCATTTTGGCGATTTCCAAGAAATGATTCATTCCGATTCCCCAAAAAAATGACAAACGGGGCGCAAATTGATCAATTTCTAATCCCGCTTCCAAACCGGTCCGGATATATTCCAAGCCGTCGGCCAAGGTATAAGCCAATTCTATTTCGGGCGTTGCCCCGGCTTCTTGCATGTGATAACCGGAAATACTAATGGAATTGAATTTCGGCATGTAACGCGAAGTATATTCAAAAATCTGAGCGATGATATACATCGATGGTTCCGGCGGATAAATATAAGTGTTGCGCACCATGAATTCCTTCAAAATATCGTTTTGAATGGTGCCGGAGAGTTGTTTCAAGTCCACTCCCTGTTCTTTAGCCGCTACGATATAAAAGGCCATCACGGGAATAACCGCCCCGTTCATCGTCATGGAAACGGACATTTTGTCCAACGGTATGCCGTCGAAGAGGATTTTCATATCTTCCACGGAATCAATAGCCACCCCTGCTTTTCCCACATCGCCTTTTACACGCGGGTGGTCCGAATCATAACCGCGGTGCGTAGGCAAATCGAAAGCCACGGATAATCCTTTCTGACCGGCCGCCAAATTTTTTCGGTAAAAGGCATTACTTTCCTCGGCCGTAGAAAAACCGGCATATTGCCTGATGGTCCACGGTCGCCTCACATACATGGTGGAATAAGGTCCCCGCAAATAAGGGGGAATTCCGGCCGCAAAATCTTCATGCCGGAAAGTTTCCTTACGGAATGAATCCTTTTCTACTTTTAATTTTTCAAGCCGCCCGGATTTCATACGGAAATACTTACCAAATTTTTACTCGTTCTTCGGGTTTCAAATACATTTTATCACCCTCTTTGATCTCAAATGCTTTATGAAACGCTTCGGTATTGCGTAAGGGCTGTACCGCACGCACTTGTCCGGGAGCATGCGGATCGGTTTTGATTTGTTTTTTCAATGCTTCCGGACGGATTTTAGTACGCCAAACGGTTGCCCATGAGATAAAGAAACGTTGATCGGGAGTAAAACCCTGAATTTTCCCGGGTTTGCCGTGGTCTTGATGATACATTTGAAGGGCCGTATAAGCGGAATTGATACCACCCAAATCAGCGATGTTTTCTCCCGCAGTAAAGGTTCCATTGACAAACACGCCGGGCAATACTTCGATTTTGTCGTACTGACGAGCCAATTTTTCCACCCGTTGATTAAACAATTTGAAGTCTTCCGGTTTCCACCAATTATTGAAATTGCCTTCCACGTCGAATTTGGCACCTTGATCGTCGAATCCGTGGGAGATTTCATGCCCTATGACCGCACCCATGCCACCGTAATTCACGGCTTCGTCGGCTTTGAAATTGAAGAAAGGCGGTTGAAGGATGGCGGCGGGAAAAACGATTTCATTGTTCAACGGATTGTAATAGGCATTTACCGTTTGGGGCGACATGTGCCATTCGGTTTTGTCCACCGGCTTACCGAGTTTCGACACCATCCGGTCGTATGACCATTTGCTTGCGGCCAAACTGTTTTCAAAATAATTTCCACCCTGCTCCACGGGTTTGACTTGCATATTGGAATAATCTTTCCATTTGTCGGGATAACCGATTTTTATGGTAAGTGTTTTTACTTTTTCGATGGCCAAATTTTTGGTGGAATCGCTCATCCATTCTAAATCCTTGATGCGTTTTTCGTAAGCTTTTTGAAGATAATGCACCATTTCCACCGCTTTTTGCTTGGCTTCGGGCGGAAAAAGTTTATCCACGTAAATTTTTCCCACGGCTTCGCCCAAAGCCCGATTGACTTGGCTCAGGGCTCTTTCTTTAAGCGGACGTCTTTCTTTTTGTCCTTCGAGATACTTGCCGTAAAACTCCCAATTGGCATCGGATATTTCAGGCGATAATCTCCCGGCCGAACTCCTAAGTACATTCCATTCAAACATATCTTTCAGGCCCTGTAAATCGGTGGTTTCCACCACATTATCGAGATTTTTGAAGTAGTTTAAATCCGTCACAATAATTTGCCCGTTGGTTAGATTGAGTTTGTCGAAATATTTTTCGGGATGCAATGAAGGAAGCATGCGATTGAATTCCTCTTGCGTCATGGGATTGTAGCGGTTCTCGGGTTTGCGCCGTTCTTCTTTGGTCATTTTGAGCCGGGCCAAACGGGTTTCCAAATTCAAAATATTTTCGGCTTTTTTTCTTGCAGTTTCTTCATCATAACCGGCAAATCCGAACATGCGGGCAATATGTCTTTTATATTCTTCCCGAATTTTTTGGCTTTCTTCCGAATCATTGACATAATAATCCCTTTCGGGCAATCCGCCACCGGCCGCATGAGCGTAGAGTGTGTTCATTTTGCTATTTTTCATGTCGGCTCCCACATATGCGCCATAGAGCGATGAAGAAAAATAAGGTTCGTTTTCAATCATCACATCCACCAATTCGTCCTTGGATCGGATGTTCCGAATCCTTTCCAGATAGGGCATCAAAGGTTTAATCCCCAATTTATTACGTCCGGCCGTATCAAGATAGGATTCGAAATAGGCCAAGGCCTTGCCTTGATCGGATTCGGGCTTATAGGTTTTGTTTTGCAAGGCATCTTCCAATAGATTCAATACGTTTAAATCGGTTTGTTTGCGCAATTCGTTGAAACTTCCCCAACGCGAACGATCGGCGGGGATTTCGGTTTTTTTCATCCAAGTTCCATTGACGAAATTATAAAAATCGTCACGCGGGTTTACATTTCTATCCATATATTCCAATTCTATGCCTTCGGGTTCCTGCGCGATCTCGGCAGGTTGATTTTGCGTTTCAGGTCGGGATGTTTGCATTTTTTCTCCCGTTCCACAAGAAAAAATAATAAACGCGATCAATGATAAATATAGAATTTTTTTCATCGAATAATTTTTATGTAGTAAAGATAATGAAAAGCATTGATAAAACAGTTGTTTTACGTTAATTTAAATAAAACAATAAAAAAGCCGCCTTTTGACGGGCGGCTTTAAGTATTATCAATAAACGCTCCGGTTAAATAGACGGATCGTCGGGTGTGTTGGGATTATTGGATTGCTCATTGTAAGGATAAGGGAAATAGTTTCTCGTACGGGCTTTCGAACAATCCACAGGCGGCGTAATACCACTCAAATAATTGGGATAGATACGCTTGTGAGCCAACCAACGCAATCCGCTTAAATACAATTCCATGGCGTAATTGTAATAAATTTCATCCAATACTTCCTGTTGATTGGTGGCATCACCGGCCCACGCACCCAAACCGGCATTTACCCCGTAAATGTCGGATGTATCCTGACGCACTTCATCGATTAAAGCGACCGCATCGGATAAATTACCCATTTGGGCATATGCTTCGGCTTTAATCAATTTAACTTCATCCGGGAGAAATACGGGAATATTTTCATCCGGATTGTCCCAAAATCCGGCAATGTAATTGGTATTAAATCCGCATGTTTCCGATGCCGGACCCGCTACAGCGGTATTTAAATAGAAATCCAATCTACCATCACCGGCTTCTACGGATACACCCATATCTTCTACGGCTTTCCATCTTTCGCTAGCACTTGCGTCATATTGAACCGTCCAAATGGGATTTTTTCCGGAAGTTGTGTTTTCGAAGGTCCAAACGGTCATAGCCGAAGGATCCACGGCATTGGCGGCGGCAACGGCATTTTGATAATCACCGAGTTCCATATAAATTCTTGCCCGGAATACCTGAATGGCATCAACTATCGAAAAACTATCCGAAACCAATAAATTGATATAAGAAGCCGCATCGGGATTTCCGTTTACAAGTGACAATGCCGCATCCATATCAGCTAATGCTTTGTTTAACACATCGGCACGGGGGAAAAATTCGGCTTGATTTTCTGCATTGTTTTCTTTGGTTGCCTTTTCCCAATAAAACGCCAGATAAGCCGTAGTCATGCCTTCAAAAAACTTGGCATATGCTTTGATTCCGGCTTTTTCATCATCATCCACAAACTTCACATCATCTATATTGGCGATGATTTTTTCGGCTACACCTCTTTCGTAATGCAAGGTTCTCCATAGCCGTGCAATACTAGCATTATCATTAGGCACGTCGCCGCTTTCCAATTCATTTTCGGTGGTATAGGTATTTGTAGCGGCAATTTCCCGTGCAACCACGCCCGGACCTCTGGCAATTTCGTATAATGAATTTTTAATAAAATGTTTGGTCATGCCCAATACGATACCCGGGTATGCTTCGGGTGTGTTATATACAGCATCTTCACTTGCTGCGTTGTGATTTTCAAATTCGGTTTTACAGGAAACGATGCTTAAAATCGCTAATAAAACCGTAAAAATTTTCAATATATTTTTCATAATTATTCACTTTTTAGATTAGAAAACTAGATTTACGGTAAACGAATAGGTTCTCGGGATCGGAATACCTCCGAAATCTTGAGAACGTCCCACATTGCTACGTCCCATATAATTCACTTCGGGATCCATGCCCCAATATTTATCGAAGGACAGCAAATTGGTACCGCTCAATGTAAAGCGGGCTCGTCTGATATATTTGGAATCAAATTTCATTTTGTAAGAAAGGGAAACTTCACGCAGTTTGGTAAATGAGCCGTCTTCTAGGAATGATTCCCAGATAAAGAAACGGTTGGCATACCATCCGGGATTTTTCTTCCCGTCATGAACCAATTGAAGTTCTTCGCCGTAAAATTCACCGATGGGGAATCGATAGGCCATTCGTTTATCCCAATCCAATACGTCAAATCCTTGTACGGATTCAAGTACCACACGCAATGAAAAGTTTTTGTAACTAAAGGTTTGACCCAAAGAAACAATATAATCGGGTTGCGGATCGCCCGCAATTTTCCGTAGTAATTGACCCGCCGGCTGTCCTGTTGAGGGATCAATATCCTGAACGGGTGTTTCGGCAAATCCGTCACCGTCTTGATCTTCATAGTGGCCGCGAGCGCGCTGAGGATTTCCGTTGGCATCCAAAATCCATTCCCCGTTTTTATCGGTAGCATAATAATACAAATAAAATGCACCGATGGGTTGACCTTCTTGTACGACGGAAGTTCCACCGAAACCAGCTAATTGTACACGGAATCCCGGCACGTTATAGGCCCGGTTATCATTAGTGGAATACGATAAATTGAAATCCCATTTAAAATCGGTGGTTTGTACCGGGGTTCCTTTAAGCATCACTTCCATTCCTTTGTTAATCATGGAACCGATATTCTCATACCGTGATGTAAATCCCGTGGAAGGAGCCAATACCCGGTTCAATACCAAGTCGTTAATATTTTGGCGATAATAAGTAAATTCCAATCCGAATTTACCTTCGAGGAATGATGCATCGAATCCCGCTTCGAATTCTTTACTGCGCTCGGGACGAATATTTACGTTACCATCCGATGTTTGAGGCAAATAGGTAGTTTGTCCCAAATAATCACTCGAAGAATATAAAGTACCCAAATACATATAATTTCTCGAAGGTGCATCCAATACGGACAAGTTACCCGCCTCACCGTATGCGGCACGAAGTTTAAACTCGCTTATAAAATTACCGAATGCATTATCAAAAAAGTCAAAATTCGATAAAACTATGGATGTGGACGCTTTCGGATAAAATTGATTTCTTTGATCTTTTCCGAACGTGGAAGCGCCATCCATCCGGCCTGCCAAGGTGAGGAAGAATTTATCGTCGAAATTGAATACCTGTTGCATATATCCACCCCAAAGGGCACGTTCATAAATGCCGGTGGATACTGCATTGTCACCTCTTATGACACGTATATTATCAAAAATAGGCATTTCGGATTGCGAAGCCGCTTGGGTATCCAACCTTCTGTAGAGATAATTATAACCTACTCCGGTGGTTCCTTTTAAATGATCCAAAATATCATAATTATATGACGCATCGATAGCCGAATTTAAAATTTTAGTAAACGACGCACGTTGAATCAAACTTCCGTTTCGATCACTTGTAAAATTATAAGGTAACCGGAAATGTTGTTTGGTGGCCGTATAATCGTAGCCAAAAGTGTATTTGACTTTGAAATTCTTAAACGGATTAAATGAAGCCACGAAATTGGATATCATGCGGTTATTGTTCACTTTCACATCGGTCAGGTCGATGGCTTCATAAGGGTTGCCGTACCATGCTTGCGCGCCGCTTCCGGTATAATCCAAATAACGCAATCCGCCGCTACTTTTTATGATAGGATAAACGCCACGATCATTCGGATAAGGATTCACCATATTGTCACCGAATAAATATCCGATCATCGGATTGGCTACCCATCCGTTACCGAAAGGCACTTCTTTGGAAGTGGTATTGGCATAGTAAACCGAACCTTCCAAATTGATCCATTTATTTACTTTTTGATTTAATTTTAACCGGAAATTTTGCCGGGAAAAATTGGTATTACGCAATACGCCGTCATTATTCACCATTCCGCCACTGATCACGTAACGGGTCATATCGTTTCCTCCTTTTACTTCTACCGAATTATAATAACCCGGTGCTTTATCGAAAATATATTCTTTTCCCCAATCGTAGCGCGAGAGATTGGTCCCGTTGAAAGTGGCCGGTAAAGGCAAAATACTACCGGTCGGATCTTTGTATAATTTCACCTTATTTAATGGTTTATACTTCCGCACCCGGCTCATACTGAACTTAGAAGTTACCGAAACAGTCGGCGCCCCGGTCATACCTTTTTTGGTAATGATATTGATAATACCGTTACTGGCTATGGAACCGTAAATGGCCGATGCGGCGGGACCTTTTAATACTTCAATTCTTTCGATATCTTCCATATCCAAATCCACCAAGGAAGTCTGCGAAGCGGAACCCAATCCCGCAATACCGCGATCTTCATTATTTACTATAATTCCATCGATCATAATCAAAGGTTCCGAACTACCGAGTATGGTGCTGGGCCCTCTTAATCGTACACTGATATTTCCGTTTGGCGATCCGTTGTTACGCATAATCAACGCACCGGCAATTTGACCTTGCAATGCTTCGGTTACGGTAGTGGCTTCACGGGTGTTCATTTCTTCGGCCTTCAGGGTATGGATAGTGGACCCCAATTGTTTTTTGGTTCCGATACCACTAACCCCGGTAATGACCACCTGATCCAATCCGATGGCATCTTCATCCAGTACCACGACGAGGGATTCACTGGTCACAGGAATAATTTTGCTCTTGTAACCCAAATAATGGACTTTCAGTTTGTCTCCTTTCTGTGCTTCAATGGTAAATTTTCCGTTAAAATCCGCAATAACGGCTTTTCCGGAATTTAAATTCATTACTTCGGCCCCGGGCAATGGTTCCCCGGATTTGTCTTTCACCGTTCCTTTGACGGTTAATTGCTGAGCATATCCCAAATTTAGAATCAGGACAAATACAATGCTCATAAAAATTTTTAGAAAGTTTTTTGTTTGCATATGCTTGTAATTTTCTCGCTAAATATAAATAAAATTTACCGGTAATGATAAATTATTTGTTCCGAATGCCAATTTAATGTTAGAAATTCCTCAATGAACCTACCAACGAAGCAAATTGGCACCCCAAGTAAAACCACTTCCGAATGCCGCTTGAAGTATCAAATCGCCTTCTTTGATTTTTCCTTGTTCCCATGCCTCGGTCAATGCAATGGGAATGGAAGCGGCGGTGGTATTACCGTATTTCTGGATGTTATTCATAATTTGTTCGTCTTTTAAGCCCAATTGTTTTTGTACAAACTGTGATATACGCAAATTGGCTTGGTGAGGAATGAGCAAATCGATTTCTTGTTTGGACACGCCCGCCTTTTGCAATACTTCCATAATGGCTTCCATAAACCGAACTACGGCATGTTTGAAAACAAAATTGCCGTTCATATAGGGAAAATGGGAAGTGTCGTCCGGATTTTCTTTGAGGTGTTCGAAATATCTTTGCGTAGGGAAAGCACTCGAAGGATATTTTACAATTAATTGATCGGCATATTTACCTTGGGAATGGAGTGAATGTGCCAAAAATCCTTTATTTTTTTCTTCCGTACGGGTCAAAACCATGGCCCCTGCTCCGTCTCCGAAAATAACGGAAACACCGCGTCCGCGCGTGCTCAAATCAAGCCCGGTGGATTGGATTTCGGAACCGACAACCAAAACGTTTTTATACATACCCGTTTTGATGAATTGATCGGCCACGGCCGTGGCATATACAAATCCGCTACACTGATTTCTTACATCCAATGCACCGATGGTGGGCATATCCAAAATATCTTGAAGGAGTACACCCGAACCGGGAAAATAATAATCGGGACTGAGGGTGGCAAAAACTATAAAATCAATATCGGAAGGTTGGAGACCCGCCCGTTCAAGGGCTTGCCGTGCGGCTTTTGCTCCCATAACCGCAGTTGTATTTCCATCACCTTCTTCTACCCAATGACGCTCTTCAATTCCTGTCCGCTCTCGTATCCATTCATCGGAGGTTTCCATGTAATTCGTTAATTCGTCGTTTGTTACAACGCGCTCGGGAACATATTTGCCCAAGCCGATAACTTTTGATTGATACATAATAGCAGTAATTTTTGTTTCTCCAAAGATAAAACCTTTTTTTAATTTTCGTTTTTATTGTTGAAAAAATCAGCAGATAATTAACAAAACCCATAAAAAAAACCGGCCGATACGGCCGGTTTTGTATTTTTTTTGTAAAAAGGTCTCACTTTAGAGCCGGTCTTTATATACTTGAACCAATAACTTTAAATCGTCATCTATCCTGACCGACACCATGGAAGCCGTCAACGGGCTGATCGTGCCGTCCAAAACGATTTTCTTTCCGTATGATTTATATTGGTTTTTGATCATTTCCAAAATCATTAATGTGTTTTCGTCGTTGAATTCCGATCTTTCCAAATAAGAAAGGTTTTCCTTGAACTTGGTTTGTGCATCTTTGAATCTGTCTTTAATATTGTTATTTAAAATTTTGGCTTTGTGTGCCAGAAAGTAAAGGACCATTTTTTGAAATTGAAAGCGCGTATCGGCGGCTTTTTTTACCAGTTCCACCCTTTCTTTTTTGGAGAGATGTTGCATAATCATATCTATAATGCCGTTAATCTCCATCTGCATTTTTTCCAACATATCCAATAATTTTCCGGCATGCATTCTGTCATATCTTTTTTGCAAGGTTTTGGAAACAAGCAGCCATGTTAAATTCAATTTTTGAAATTCTATCGAAATCTCCTCACTTTGGGCGTTTTCGGTCAATTCGACCAAAATATTATTAAATTTTTCCACATTTTCCTGCTGTTTCTTTTTATATTCATCGCTCGTTGGATATAGTTGTGTCAAAATGTAGTATTTGCCCAATTTTTGAGATAATGTTCTGAGTTCCTGAATTTTTTCGATGAAATCTTTATTACTTGTAATTTGTCCGTAAGCCATGTAGCCCATGGAAAAACTCAAGTATAAGGTTAAAAATAAAAGTGCTTTCTTGATCATCTTGTTTTATTTTATTTATTTTTAATCATTATAGATTTTACAAAAATACAAAAAGAAAAAATATTTTAATCTTTTATAATTTTTTTAATATACTTTTCGGTCAAAAATAATTTTTTCTCCTTCCGGTTCCTTTCCTTTTTTTAATTTTTGTCCTTGTAATATGTTGATGTACTTTACTATTTTTCGAATTTCTTCGTCTGTCAAAAAGGTTTTATATGCAATCATCATGGCACCTTGTTTTCCTTCTTTGATCACGGTAAGCAAATCATTTTCATTCCTTACATATTTCCAATAATCATCTGTCAAATCGGGTGCGGTTACGCCTTCGGCATATCTGCCGTGACAAGCAAAACATTTGGTTAAAAATAAGTTGTAACCTTCGGTTAGTTCATTATCGGTTTTGGCACCGACAAATTGTATCGGTCCGCCCAAATATAAAGTATCGTTCTTTTGACGAATATTTTCCAGTTTGACTGTTCGAATTATTTTGGATTTTAAAACGGGCAAATAGAGATTCAAACCTTTTTCCCCGGATTTTTCTTTCAACACATTAAGCAATTTGGCATCTTCAAAACCTCCCATGGCATTTACCTGTTCGATGGTATTGAAAATAGATAGTGCAATTACTTGTTTTTTGTCTTCTTTTAAGCCGGGATAAATCAAGTTTACGAGGGCGTCCGTATTTTTTTGCTGTAAGTAATTAAAAACGGATTCGCCGAATTTTCTTTCCAAACTATCGGCCGGGATTTGCTGAGCCAGCAAGGAAATACCAGCAAATAATAATATGCCGAATAAATATTTCTTCATTGAGATGATTGGATTTCTCTTAAAATATTTTGCGCATTTCCCATTTTATCTATTATAAACATCACATATCGCAAATCTACCATTATATTACGACAAATTTTCGGGTCGTAAAATAAATCGCTCATGGTACCTTCCCAAACCCTATCAAAATTCAAGCCGACCAATTCTCCTTCGGCATTGAGTGCGGGGCTTCCGGAATTACCGCCTGTGGTATGGGCCGTACCCAAAAAGTTTACCGGCACACTTCCGTTTGTTCGATAGTTACCGAAATCTTTATTTTTATAAATTTCCAATAATTTTGCGGGCAAGTCAAATTCATAATCGCCGGGAATATATTTTTCTATCACGCCATCCAAGGTAGAAATAGGTTCGTAATACATCCCGTCACGTGGTTCGTAACCATAAACTTTTCCGAAACTCAGACGAAGTGTGCCGTTGGCATCGGGAACCATTTCTTGATATAATCCGGCTTCTTGTAACATTTTAATATACTTTCGCATCAGTTCATTCAAACCTGCTCCGGTTTGTTGGTAAGCAGGCAGGATGTTGTTGTAATAATCAGTAATCAAACTATGTGCCAGATTGTATCCGCTATCGTTTTTTAAGGATTTTACAAATTCTTCATAATCCAAATCAAATAATTTTTTCATTTTTATCGAATCGGCCAAGACGGATTTTTTTTCTATTTCCTCCGCCATTTCATCAAAATTCATTTGGACGATCCGATTGTTTCGAAAAGCCGGCGGCATATTTTCCTTATAATATTTCATCATCTCTATGAACAATTCTTTCGACACCCTATTATCGGTCTTTCTGAATTCACCCGTTAATCTGTTTAAATACCGTTTTTTATTTTCTTTAAATTTTGTATCGGCTTGTCGAACCAATGCATCCAGAATAAATCCCCTGCGAATCCAATCGTTATTGATATACATGGTTTCCACTAAAATATCTTTGGCTATTTCGGGGTCTTTCAAATCTTGGTATATTTTACGCATTTTATCCAATACCTCCCTGGCTTCTTTTCCGAATCCTTTTTCGGATGCGGATTGCAGAAATAATGCTTCGGCTTTTTGTTTTTTGCTAATGGCTTTCGATTTGGCTATTCCTTGATTTTCACCTTTCCATTTCTTCCAATAATTCGATACCCGGGCATAAATGGAAGTATATTTTAATTTCAGCGTATCGTTGGTACGCATGAATTTATCCATAATATCCAACGCCCGTTGCCTTATTTCAATATTTACCGGATTCACATTTTGAGTAATATGCGCAATGGCAAATGAAGGCAAATACTGCCTGGTTCTTCCTGGAAATCCGTAAATGACAATTAAATCTCCTTCCCGTACTCCTTCCATGCTTACCTTCAAATATTTTTCCGGTTTATAAGGCACATTATCAGGACTATACTCCGCCGGGCGATTGTTTTTATCGGCATAAATTCTGAATAACGAAAAATCTCCCGAATGACGGGGCCACATCCAATTATCCGAATCGGCTCCGAATTTACCTATAGATGAAGGCGGGGCACCCACCAAGCGGATGTCTTTATAATTTTCTTTCACAAACCCGTAGTATTTATTGCCATACAAAAAAGGTTTAATTTCCAATGATTGCCAGGGTTTGATTTTTATTTCTTTCTTTATTTTCGCGATGTTTTTATCTATTCGGGATTGGCGTTCTTTTGGCGACATATCTTCGGTTACGCCTTTCAATACCCGATCGGTTAAGTTTATGATTCTTCTTACAAATGTAACATACATCCCGGGATTGGGCAATTCTTCCGATTTGGAATAAGCCCAAAAACCGTCTTCCACATAATTATGTGTCAAAGTGGAATGAGATTGAATAGCACCATACCCACAGTGATGATTAGTCAAAAGTAAAGATTGAGGCGAAATAATTTCCGCCGTGCATCCGCCGTTGAATTGCACAATGGCATCATTAAAAGAAGGTTTTTCGGGATGGTATAAATCACTAGATTTAAAACGTGCTCCGTTTTGCACCATCTTTTCGTAAGCCGTTTGCGCTTCCGAAGGTATCCACATTCTGTTTTGCTGAGCGCTTGCGGTTAATAAAATGAAAAAAGCATAAAAATAACCCGTCAGTTTCATCATTTTTTTTAACGTTTCTTTATTTTCTATTCAAATATAAATTATTTTACGGTAACCATGCTAATCCGAAACAATTTTTTTATCTTCGTGGCAAATTTTCCGGATGAATGAACCAGTTTTTACCAACGATTTGGTCGCTTTCGGCATTTTAGCCGGTGTTTTAGGACTCATTTTTTACACATCATCTTCGGAAAATAAATTTTGGAAAAAATTTTACTCCGTAGTTCCCGCATTATTATTGGCCTATATGCTCCCGGCCATTTTAACATCTCTCAATATTATTGCGGAAAAATGGACGAGTATTGAAAACGGTCAAGAAGTTGTTCATCATTCATCTTTATATTACGTGGCTTCCCGTTTATTATTGCCGGCTTCATTAATTTTATTCACGCTAAGCATCGACTTGGGTGCCATTGCCAGATTGGGATGGCGGGCATTGGTAATGTTTTTCACAGGCACTATAGGAATTATTATAGGCGGACCTATCGCGCTCGCCATAACGGGATATTTTTTTCCGGACCTCATTTCGGCTACCGGCCATGACGCCACTTGGCGCGGGCTAGCCACCCTGGCGGGAAGTTGGATCGGTGGCGGCGCCAATCAAGCAGCTATGCTTGAAATTTTTGAGTATAATCAAAATCTCTACGGCGGCATGGTGTTAGTGGATATTGTAGTGGCGAATATTTGGATGGCACTCTTGTTATTCGGGATTAATTATAACGATAAGATAAATAAATGGTTGAAAGCCGACACATCCGCCATCGAAGAACTAAAACGTAAAGTCATCGAATTTACCAAAAAAACACAACGGATTCCATCTCTTCGAGATTATATGATTATTTTAGGCATCGCCTTTTTTACCGTAGCCATGTCGTATGAAGGAGCCACATGGATTGCCGAGGGATTGAAATCAAACTTTCCGCTTATTGCCGACAAATCTTCGAAACTCTCTTCATTGGGTTCTCATTTCTTTTGGTTGATTAGTTTGGCTACGGCTGCCGGAATTATCTATTCTTTTACGCCTATTAAAAATCTTGAAGGAGCCGGCGCTTCCAAAATCGGATCGGTCTTTATTTATTTCCTCGTGGCCACTATTGGAATGAAAATCGATTTAAACAAAATATTCGATCAACCCGAACTGATATTAACGGGTTTGGTTTGGATGAGTATTCATGCCCTGCTGCTTATTATCGTTGCCAAATGGATACGCGCCCCCTATTTCTTTTTGGCTGTCGGAAGCCAAGCCAATGTAGGAGGTGCAGCTTCGGCTCCCATTGTGGCATCGGCCTTTCATCCGGCATTGACCAGTGTAGGCGCCCTGCTGGCTATTTTAGGTTATGTGGTCGGTACTTACGGAGCATGGTTTTCAGCTATTTTAATGTCTTGGATCACGGAAATTTTAAGATAAAACAAAGCAAATGAAAAAAATAATCTACTTTCTGTTTTTTATATACCTATACATTTCCTGTCAATCGGATACTAAAAATAACGATCTATTGAAGGTAAAAATCGTCGGTTTGAAAAAAGGAACGGTCTATCTAAACACCATAGAAAACGGAAAGATGATTCCGGCAGATAGCATCCGGACTAAAGGTCGCAACGAACTTGTTTTCGATTTACGTGCCTACGAACCTCGATTAATGGCCCTTACCCTCAAGGAACAACCGGAAAATTATCTTCTTTTCTTTGCCGATGATACGATTAATACCATCCAAACCTCTTTGCGAAAATTCGGTTTGGATACGATAGTTCATTCGGGAATTAATTATCGACAATGGATGGCTTACCGGCATATGTTAAGCCAATATAACGACCGGAAACTCGATTTAATCAAAGAAGAAATGGAAGCGGTTAAAAATAATGACACTTCCCGCTTAAACGATATCCGAAAAAAATTATTTTCCCTCGAAAGAAAACGAATTAAATATGCCCTCCATTTCAGTTTTACTCACAAAAATCTGCCTATCGGCGCGTATGTAGCGGCCACGGAATTACAAGGAAATAAAAAATTACTCGATACGCTCTATTCGTCTCTCCCCGACAAAATAAAATCTTCACTTTACGGCAAGCAAATCAAAAGCATGCTGGATACAATGAAATAAAAATTCGATCGGAGAAGTACCCTATATATTTAATAAATTCCATGAATATACCTTTTATTCGGGGCTTTAATAATTACATGGCCTTTCCTGATTATTTTGAAGAAATAATGAAATATTGTAAATTTTTTATGCCCGCGGCGCCCATAGCAATTGCATGATCCCCCAGGGGGATTGCATACCGGTTTTATGGATTTCTACTAGAATTAGCCATAAGAATTTAACATAAACGGGATTCAGTTTTTCCAAGGGCCTGCCGTATTAATTTTTCATGGTCCAACCGGTTCCATTCCCTTTCCACCTCTTCGAGTTTGGCACGGGTTTCGGGTCTTTCGGGTGTAAACATGGCGCAAGCATCGTCATGGGGAAGAATAGAAATATCATAAGTGCCTATTTCACGTGCCTTGCGGATTATGAATTTTTTGTCCAATGCAATCAGTGGGCTGATGGGGAGCATATCTGTAACGGCCCGGATGGCCAATAGATTTTCCAAGGTTTGAGAAGCCACTTGCCCGAGGGAATCACCGGTTATGACGGCTTTGATATCCGTTTCTCGGGCGATTTCCGATGCTATTTTGTACATAAAACGACGTAGCAGAATCAAGCGGAATTTAGACCGGGTTTTTCGGGCTATTTCTTGTTGAATTTCCAATACCGGGACAAGTAACAGACGCATTCCTCCTTGATATGAACCGAGAATACCGGCCAATTTTTCGACCTTTTCGATGGATTTGGGTGAAGTTTTCGGTACGGAATGAAAATGCAAAGCCGTCAAATGCAATCCTCTTACCATGGCCATATAAGCGGCCACAGGCGAATCGATTCCTCCGCTTAAAAATGCCAATGCCTTTCCGGAACTTCCGACGGGCAATCCGCCGATACCTTGCTCTATTTCGGAATAAATAAAAGTTTGTTCGGGGCGAACTTTTACGTACAGCGTCCAATCGGGACCGGTCAGGTTCACTTTGGTTCCGAACCGGGCTACTATGGCGGCTCCGATATCGGCCGCCAATTCGCGCGACGTAAAGGGTTGGTTTTTATCGATACGTTTAACCGTAACCCGGAAACTGTCTTTATCTTCAATTTTACCCCGCGTATATGCCAGGGCTTCTTTGATGATTGTTTCTTTTTCGGTCTTCACGGTTTTGACAAAATAAAATTGTGTGATTCCGGGTGTTGTTTTTAAAATTCTCCGGATATCCTCCCGCGTTTGCTCATCGATATTTCCTGTAATTTCCATAAAAATGGAACCACCCCGGACACGTTGTATGCGAAGTAAATGTTGAAAGGGTTTTAATTTCTTTTGCAGTTGCTCTTTGAGTTTTTTAATAAAAAACGAACGGTTCTCACCTTTGAGGTATATTTCTTCGAAATTTATAATCACAAGTTCATTCATCGATTCAATTTTCGCAGGCAAAGATAAATTATTTTTCGGCGCTTTCATCCGTTTTCCGGAACAAAACAGGCACATTAAAGCTTACATTCACCCGGCGCTTATCCTTCACGGCGGGTTGTACCGCCGGCAGTTGTCCGATCCATTTTTGTCCGGTACGAAATACCGCATCGTAATTCGCCGTCCGGGTAGGATAAATGCTGTCCAATATTATCCGGCCGGTAGTATCCACTTGCAAAGCAAACCATACGGTATCGGTTTGCACAAGTCGATGAAGCGTTTGGCGGGCGGTATCCGCCCTAATAATTTTTTCAAGCGAATCGGAAAATTTTCTCACAAAACACCAGTTCAAAACCTGTTTGGATTGATAATGTTCACAACCGGGAAATACGGGATAATAATCGGGCAAAGCTTCCTGCGGTTCGGTATGCTTGGAATGACAAGCGCCTATTAATAATACCAATAAAATTAATATGCCGTAACGCAGCATTACCTCTTTTTTATTCAAACTTACGGAAAATAACGGAATTTTAGCGGACAATAACCTTTATTTTTTCTTTATATTTGCTTCATTATTAAAAGAGTTATGTTCAAACCCCTTACAAGTTTTTTCGAACTCACGGGTGCTTATTTTCTGTTGCTCAAAAAAACATTGACCAAGCCGCAGAATTGGAAAATATTTTGGGAAAATTATTTTCGTGAACTCGATGATATCGGATTAAAAACGGTGGGTTTGATTTCTTTTATTTCATTCTTTATCGGCGGTGTAGTGGTGATTCAAACGGCCCTTAATTTGGAAAATCCCCTAATCGATCCGTCGCTTATCGGGTTTGCCGCCAAGCAATCGGTCATTTTGGAATTTTCGCCCACTTTAAGTTCGGTTATTCTGGCCGGCATAGTGGGTTCCTATATTGCCTCTACTATCGGCACCATGCGAATCACCGAACAAATCGATGCATTGGATGTGATGGGAATCAATTCGGCCAATTACTTGATTTTACCTAAAATATTGGCCGCCGTTACTTTTTATCCGTTTTTAATCGCACTAAGCATGTTTTTAGGTGTATTCGGCGGTTGGGTGGCAGGCATTGTAACCGATTTGGTCAGTACGCAAGATTATTTGGAAGGAATCCGCATCGGTTTTGAACCTTTTCATTTCACCTATTCGATGATTAAAACAATCATTTTTGCCTTTTTGATAGCCAGTATTCCGTCTTTTTTCGGTTACCGCGTACGCGGCGGTGCACTTGAAGTGGGACGAGCCAGTACCAAGGCCGTTATTTGGACCAGTGTGATGATTGTATTTTGGAATTATATAATTACCCAATTACTCTTAAGTTAATGATTGAAGTAAAAAACATAAAAAAATCTTTTGGCGATCATGTGGTATTGAAAGGCATCAGTGCCATTTTCGAAAAGGGCAAGGTCAATATGATTATCGGGCAAAGCGGATCGGGTAAAACGGTGTTTCTCAAAACCATTATGGGCTTAATCGAACCCGACGAAGGCGAAATTTCGTTCGACGGAAGAATTTGGCATCTGCTCAGCACCAAAGAACAAGCCAAAATCAGGCAGGAAATGGGTGTGGTTTTTCAGGGAAACGCCTTATTCGATTCTTTGACAATTGAACAAAATGTGAGTTTTCCTCTACGGATGTTTACCCGCAAAACGCCTCGCGAAATTAAGGAACGGGTGGACGAAGTGCTCGAACAAGTCGGACTGCCCGGCGTACAAAAAAAATTGCCGGCCGAATTATCGGGCGGTCAAAAAAAACGGGTGGCCATTGCCCGTGCCATCGTCATGTTTCCCAAATACCTCTTTGCCGACGAGCCCAATTCGGGTTTGGACCCCAAGACGGCCATTCGGATCGACGATTTGCTAATGGACCTGACCAAACAATACGACACGACTACCTTGGTCAATACACACGACATGAATTCCATCATGGAAATAGGTGAAAAAATCATCCTGTTGAAAAACGGGTATAAAGCATGGGAAGGCACCAAGGACGAAATATTTTATTCGGATAATCCGGATTTGAACGATTTTGTCTTTTCGTCCGAATTATACCGGGAAATGAAAGAACTTTTCCTCAAATACAAAGGGCGCGTATGACGGGATTGGTGGTCAAATCCACGGGAAGTTTCTACGATATTACGGGCGACGACGGACAACGTTACAAAGCGCGCATCCGTGGTAAATTCCGCATAAAAGGATTGAAAACGACCAATCCGGTCGCCGTAGGCGACCGGGTGAAATTTATTCCCAAAGAAGACGGGACCGTCCTGATTACCGACATTCTGCCCCGCAAGAATTATCTCTTACGGCGGGCTACCAATTTGTCGAGAAAATATCATATTCTGGCGGCAAATATCGACCGGGTTTTCGTTTTATATACACCGGCTTATCCAGAAACTTTATTGCCCTTTATCGACCGGATTTTGGTAACCGCCGAAGCATACGATATAGAACCGGTATTGGTAATCAACAAAATCGATTTGTTTCGCGACGACCGTGAAAATCTTGCCAAAATTCAACGGTTCAAAGAAATTTACGCGCCGGCCGGCTATCGCATCATCGAAACTTCCGCATTGGACGGCAGCGGCATCCGGGAACTCAAAGAATTGATGAAAAACAAAGTGTCGATGTTTACCGGAAATTCCGGAACCGGCAAATCCAGTTTAATAAATGCCGTAGTGCCCGGATTGAATTTGAAAACCAAGCCCGTCTCGCAAGCCCATCGCCAAGGACAACATACCACCACCTTTGCCGAAATGCATGCCTTGCCTTTCGGCGGCCATATTATCGACACGCCGGGTATCAGGGCTTTCGGAACGGTGGACATGCAAGCGAGGGAATTGGGTGATTATTTCCCCGAAATACGCCGCTACAAAAACGCTTGCAAATTCAACGATTGCTTGCATATCAACGAACCCGGATGTGCCGTATTGCCCCGGTTGGAAACGGGCGAAATCGCTCCGGAACGCTATTTGTCTTATTTGGACATCATGGATGAAATACAAAATAATGAAGGCCCTTACAGAAATAAAATTCGCTAAATAAATATGAGAACTGTCATTCAAAGAGTGGACGAAGCATCGGTTGAAATCGACGGCCGGGTCAAATCGAAAATCGATCGCGGATTATTGATATTTTTAGGCATTGAAAATTCCGATAACAGGGAAGATATCGAATGGTTGGTTCATAAGATAAAAAACCTGAGAATTTTTTCGGATGATGAAGGAAAAATGAATTTATCGGTAATGGATATCAACGGCGAAGTGTTGATTATCAGCCAGTTTACGCTTCATGCCAAAACCAAAAAAGGATTTCGCCCTTCCTTTATACGAGCGGCAAAACCGGATATTGCTATTCCGCTTTATGAACAATTTATTCGTAAATTTGAAGAAGAAATGCCCGGAAAAGTGCAAACCGGCGAGTTCGGCGCTATGATGCGCGTTGGCTTAATCAACAATGGACCCGTCACCATTATTATAGACACCAAAAACAAAGAATAATGAGTTGGAAAGACATACAAACCGAAGTGGACGATTGGATAAAAACCGTAGGCGTCAGGTATTTTAACGAATTGACCAATATGGCATTACTCACCGAAGAAGTGGGCGAAGTAGCCCGGATTATCGCCAGACGCTACGGCGAACAAAGCGAAAAAGAAAGCGATAAATCGAAAGATTTGGGCGAAGAATTGGCCGATGTGCTTTTTGTAACCATTTGCCTGGCCAATCAAACCGGCGTGGACTTGGATAAGGCCTGGCGCGCCCGGATGAAGAAAAAAACCGAACGCGATAAAATGCGTCATCGCAACAATGAAAAATTAAAGTAAGCGAAAATTTTATCCTTCATTTAAATTTGTATTAGATGGCCAAATCGAAATCATACCGCGATATTATCCGGGATATCCGACAGGGAAAGTTGCATGCGGTTTATTTCCTCGCGGGAGAAGAAGATTTTTTTACCAAAAAAATCGAAAATGCATTGCTCGAACACGTCGTAGCCGAAGAAGCCAAAGGTTTTGACCAAGCCGTTTATTATGCGCAGGATGTGTCGCTACAGGATTTATTGATGCGCGCGTCTCAATTTCCGATGATGGGCGAACGGCAATTATTAGTGGTGCGAAATGCCGAAAATTATTTCAAAAATGCCAAGGATTTGGAAGCAATTAAGCAATATGTATCCCACCTCCCGTCTCAAACCGTGCTCTCGCTTCGCTATCACGGCAAGCCGGGAGCCAAAATCAAAAAAGCACTGAGCGGCGAAGGCGTGTTGTACTATGAATCACCGCGAATTTATGACAACCAAATACCCGGTTTTATTGAAGATTTGTTGAAATATCACGGATTTTCAGCCGATACCAAAGCCGTCTATATGTTAAGCGAACATGTAGGTTCCGACTTGTCCCGCATGGAAAAGGAAATTGAAAAACTCTCGGTGGTATTGGAATCCGGCACAAAAATTACGCCCGACATTGTAGAAAAATATATCGGTATCAGTAAAGATTTCAATATTTTTGAGTTCAAAAGTGCCATTGCACAAGGAGATTTTGCACGCGCTTATAAAATTGCGCGGTTTTTCAGTCAAAATCCCAAGGAATATTCTCTGTATGCTATTGTGGCCGTGTTGTACGGCTTTTTCGCCCAATTATATAAATACTGGACCTTGCCCGACAAGCATGACCGGAGCCGGGTGGCCTCGGCATTGAAAATAAATCCGTATTTTGTACCGGAATATCAAAAAGCCGCCCGTTATTATCCCATGAAAAAGATTTCCAAAGTGATGCAAGTATTGCGGGACACGGATTTAAAAGTAAAAGGTTTGGGAGCCGGCCGGGCCGAGTATAAAGATCTGATCAATGAGATGATTTATAAAATAATGCATTAAATTCGATATGAGAAAACAACGTTACCGCGCATTTCGTGCCTACGAACCGGGAAAACTGCAAGGGTTTTTAGATAATCTCTTTCGCCGGACTCCTCGTGATCATTACATCGTCAAAGTGGTGTCGAAGGGAATCGGCAATGAAGAATTGTTTGATTTGTTGGAAAAATACCGCAGTAAAATCGATTGGTATCGCAAAGAAAAATCATTGGTTTTCGTATTGGATGATTATGACCCCGATGAAGTGCCCGAATGGATAATTGTGGCGCCCTCGGAATTGGAGGCATCGGATATTATTGATTTTGAAGAAATAGAACGGGACTTGGGTTTTTAATGTACGCCCAAAATATGCTTGAGATCTTCGATTTGATTTTCCCACAATAGCAGGACTTCTTCCTCGTCATCTTCGGAAAAATCGGTGATAATGAGCGACACATCCTTGGTCAGTTCATCCACATTGATACGGAAGTCGGTATAATAGTCCGTTTCGTTACCGTCTTCGTCCAACCATTGAAAGCGTACGCGTTCGTTTCTTTTGTTTTTGGTTTTTTTGGCTCTTTCTTTCTGATCGCCCCAGATAAATATATATTGCCCCGCCTTGTAAACGACATCGTCGGCAAACCATTGAGATAAAGCGGAAGCCGAGGTAAGATATTGATAGATCATCGACGGAGAAGCATTGACGATGAATTCGAATTCGTATTTATTTTTTTTGTCCATCACGGGAAATTTATCCGGTTTTTATTTTTGCGCAAAATAACAAAATTTCTTTAGCACAAGATAATATAAAAATTACAAAATATCCAAACTTCCTTTTCCTTCTCTAATTACTTCGGGTTCGTCACCGGTCAAATCGATTACCGTGGAAGGATTTTTTTCCAAAATTCCGCCGTCGATGACCGCATCCACCCGGTTGCGCCATTTTTCATATATCAATTCCGGATCGGTGGTATATTCAATAATTTCGTCGTCGTCCTTAATGGAAATATTGACAATAGGTTCGCCCAATTCGCGTAAAATCTCAAGCAAAATAGGATTGTCGGGAATCCGGAAGCCGATGGTTTTTCGTTTATTCATAATTTTGGGCAACCGGTGAATGGCGGGTAAAATGAAGACATAAGGACCCGGCGTGCCTTTTTTTAAAATTTTGAAGGTAGGCGTGTCGATTTGCTTGATATAATCGGACATTTGGCTTAAACTATGAAACAGCAGCGTAAATTTGGCCGTTTCGGGTTTGACGCCCTTGATTTTGGCCAATTTTTCCACTGCACGGGGCTTTTTTACCGATGCACCTAGACCGTACACGGTGTCAGTGGGGTAAATAACCAATCCGCCGTTGCGCAATATGTCAACCGCTTCGCTTATTTTGACCGGATTGGGATTGTCCGGATAAATTTTGATATACTTGGCCATGGTTTTTGTGTTTGTGTATAAAGTTATGAAAAAAGTCGGGATTTTTTTACTATTGAAAAATTTAAATTCATAGAGAGAAAATTTTAATTTTTTATTAAATTTGAAGAATGAAAGGTAAGTGGAGAAGAATCAGTCATAAGTTATAACGGAAAATGTTAAGCTTCATGTGAGAAATACAAAATGGAACAAGTCGACTGAAACAAAAATTACACAAAATACCAACGCATAATTTTTTATATTTGTATGCTTAATTATATAATATAGAAAAATGAGAAATAAAAAAATCGAAAATATAATATACGAATTAGTAGACCAATATACTTATGATGATTCCAGTAATAGACCATGGATTATTGGCTTTAGTGGAGGAAAAGATTCAACTGTCCTACTCACTTTGGTTTGGCGAGCATTAGAAAAGATCAAACAAGAATTACAGTTTGAATTAAAAAGACAAGTTTATGTTGTTTGTAATGATACTATGGTTGAAAATCCAATTATTTCAGAATATGTCGATGATGTTTTAGAAAAAATAGAAAATGCAGCAAGAAGTCAAAACTTACCTATTGTTGTAAAAAAAACCATTCCTAAAATTGAAGAAACATTTTGGGTGAATGTTATAGGAAAAGGATATCCTGTGCCTAATAATTCATTTCGTTGGTGCACCGATAAGTTAAAAATTAGACCAACATCAGCATTTTTAACTGAACAAATTGATGAGAAAGGTGAAGCAATTATTTTAATAGGTGCAAGAAGTAGTGAAAGTGCCACGAGAGCCAAGTCTATAAAAAAACATGAAATAAAAGGGAGAAGATTAACAAAACATCCTAATCATCATAATACAATGGTATATTCCCCCATAAAGGAACTAACTTTAGAAGAAATATGGTATATTATTAATGCTCTACCTTCGCCTTGGGGATATGATAATTCTAAACTATTTAGTATTTATGCTAATGCAAGTGCTGATGATTATGAGTGTCCTACAGTTGTTACAAATAAAAATCATACATCTTGTGGACAAAGTAGATTTGGTTGTTGGACATGCACAGTAGTAAAAGAAGACAAATCTATGTCAGCCTTAATTAAAAATGGAGAAAAATGGCTTACACCTCTATTAAAATATAGAGACCGATTGGTTGAAGAAAGAAATATTTCTAAAAACAGAATGGTAACACGTAGAAATGGACAAATGGCAGTTACTGAAGATGGCCACAATCAAGGAAGTTATACAGCTGAATATCGAGCTAGAAAATTAAAAGAATTATTAGAAATTCAAAAAGAAATTCAAAAAACGAATCCATTAATTGAATTGATAACTAATCAAGAGTTAATAGCCATACAAGTTTATTGGTATAGAGATGGCATATTTGATTATAAGGTTGGTGAGATTTATTCAAAAATTTATGGACGAAAAATAGATACTGAAAATTCAAATCTTGAAACAACTATTGAAAAACAATTGTTAAAAAGTATTTGTCAAGAAAACCCGGATGATTATGAATTGATTAATAATCTATTAACTTTACAACATAGTAAAACTCTTTTGCTTTCAAATTACGGTTTGCAAAATGATATAGAAAGAAGAATTGAAAAATATGTCAAAACAATAGGCAATGAGGATTAATAAGGTTATATTAAATAATTTTAGAATATATAAAGGGAAAAATGAAATTCATTTTTCTAACCATGATGAATCTAAAAACATTTCTATCATTGCAGGACAAAATGGGTTTGGAAAAACGACATTTCTTTCAGCATTAGTTTGGGGATTCTATGGAAGATTAATTTCTGATGTAGATGAAAAATATAAAAAAGAGATTTATGAATCAGGAGGATATAAAAAGTATGCAAAAACAATTTTAAATAAAGATATTTACAATAATGAAAAGGAAACAAAAATATTTAGTGTTGAAATAGAACTTTCTGATGTATATATTCCTTCTGTTCCTTGCAAAAATATTGTAATAAAAAGAGAATTTGATGTAAATACTGAAAAAGAATTTGTAAAAATATTAATTGATGGGTTTGAAAATGAATTAACAAAAGAGGTTGGAGCAGATTTATTTATTAATGATTTTATTTTACCACGAGAGATTGCTAAATTCTTTCTTTTTGATGCTGAAAAAATAGTTTCTTTAGCAGAAATAAAAACTATACACGAAAAAAGAAAATTAAGTAAAGCATATTCTGAAGTTTTAGGAATAAACAAATATGAAAAGCTGAAGAAAAACCTAGAAAGTCTTCAAATAAAATTTAGGAAAAAATCCGCAAGTAAAAAAGATAGAAATAAGTTAGAAAAATTACAATTAGAAGCTGAGGATACTAGAAAATTAATCGAAATTAATGAATCAAGAATTAAATCTAATCAAGATGAAATTGAACGATTGAAAGATTTATCGGAAGAATATCAAGAAAAATTGATAAGAGAAGGAAATACAATGACAGTCGAAGATTTAATAAGGCACAAAAAATTACGTGACACATTAAAAGCTCAAAGTGTTGAAATTAAAGCTAAATTAAAAGAGTTATTAGAATTAGCACCATTTGCAATAGCAGGAAGTAAAACTAGATTATTATACAATCAGATATACGCTGAATTTCAACAAAAACAAAAACAAATTGATATAAATTTTATTAAAACTAAAATAGAAACTATTAAAGAAAAAATTAATAATCAATTTGAAACCAAAACAATTCCTAACGACATAAAAAATGAAGTGATTAAGATAATATCTGAAACTATTTTAGAAGATATTGGTCAACAAAAAGTTACAGTAGAAAAAATTTTGCTTGACTTAAACGCAGAACAGTCTAATGAATTTTTTGCAATTTATGATAACTTAAAAAATTCATTTAATGTTTTATTTAAACAGATTGTAAAAGAAGAAAGAAACAATAGAATATTTTTAGCTAAAACTTTAAAAAAGATTTCAAATGCTGAGTCAAAAGAAGCCGATGTTTTAACTAAAAAATATAAAACAGAAAAAGCAATTATAGATAAGAAAATAAAAGAATTAACTATAGAACAAAATAAATTATATGAAGAAATTGGAGCTTTACAACAAAAACTTACTACAAAATCAAAACTTATTTCAGAATTAGCAAAAAGGGTAAAACTTGATGATTTAGATGATAAAAAAGACAAAGTTACCAGCAGACTTATAAAAGAGCTTAATGATTTTATAATAAGATATAAATCTGAAAAGAAATTTTCTTTACAACAAAGAATTAAACAAGAACTTGTAAAATTAATGCACAAAAAAGACTTTATATCTGAAGTTGATGTCGTAATAAGCAATGACATTATTGACATTAATCTTATTGATAGAAATGGGAATATCATTGATAAAGAAACTTTATCCAAAGGAGAACAACAATTATTTGCAACAGCACTTCTTAAGTCATTAGTTGATGAGTCGGGAATTCAATTCCCTGTTTTTATTGACAGCCCCTTACAGAAATTTGATAAAAAACATTCTCAAAATATAATAACAGAATTTTATCCATCAATTTCAAAACAAGTAATATTATTTCCTTTACTTGAAAAGGAATTGACAAAGAAAGAATACGATTTGTTATTGCCTTATGTTTCTCAAACTTTTATTATTGAGAACAATGATGATAGCTCTAAAATAACAGAATGTAAGCCAAATGAATTATTTAATTTAATTGAAAATAAAAACAATGTTTACACACATTAAAACATCTAAAGCCAATCGAGAATTAGTTTCAAAATTAACCAGAAAGTTAAATTTAGGAACTGAAAATCATATTGCTAGAATTGCTTTAACCTATTCTTTGTCAAAAGATAGAAAAATGGATTTGTCGAATATTAAAGATTCAGGAGGTAAAGAATACAGTAAAAATGTTCTTTTTGGGAATTATATGCCTTTTTATATTTCTCTAATTTGTGTTCATTATAATTTATATAAAACTGACAAGGATATCCCCAAATATATTAAAATGCACATTGATGATGGTCTAGAATTAATAAATAAAGAATTAAATGAAAACCCAAATTTGGATGGGTTTGAATATATAATAGATAAAATTGAAAAAGGATTATCAAAGATTTAAATATTATGGAAAAAGCTTTACAAAATTTTGGTTTACGGGAAGTACTAGAAATATTATTCCCAGGCATATATGTAACATCTTTTATATATTTGTGTGTAAATGAATTAACAACTATAAATATTACAAACAATAGCTTTATAAACGGTGTTATTTTTTCATTATTTTCAATACTAATAGGGCTAATTTTTTATTGGATTAATCTACCTAAAAAAATACCATTCTTTAAAAATAATTTACCTACGGAAAAATTAATAAAGAATCACACAAACATTACCAAAACAAAACTTATTAATGCTTTTTTTAAATACTATGATAATGCTATTTCAGAAAAGCAAAAAACAAAAACAGATACTTATACTGCTTTATATCACTTCACTATAAATATTGCTTTGGGGTCTGTTATCCTATTAATTGTTTATTGTTGCTTCTGTAAGAATTATTATAATCATATTACAATCATATTAATTATATTAATTTTATCAATAATAAATGCGTTGGGATTATTTTATGGTGAAAAAAAAATAAAATATATGTTTGATAGGCAATATAATAGTTTCATTAATTCTGATAATTATAAAACTCTTATCCAAGAATAATATGCTTAAAACAACGCCATTTCATATCGTATATGCAACCGGTGAAGAACACGAACCAATAGAGTTTTTCTTTGATGCTTTATTGGAAAGCAAAACCTTTGATTTAGGTTTAGGTTACTTTAGTTCATCCGCAATTAGTGCTTTAAGTGCCGGATTTGCATATTTTATTCATCGAGGTGGCAAAATGAGAATTATCATTAATGATGTTTTGTCTCAAAAAGATAAAGATGCTATTGAACAAGCAATTAATTCTGAAGTAGAATTTGAAGAAGCTATTTTACAGGATATTAAACAATTATTTAAGACTTTATCAAAACAAGATGAACATTTTTTTAAATGTCTATCTTATTTAATTTCGAAAGATAGGATTGAATTTTTAGCAACTAAACCAAAAAATGGGAAACGAGGTATTGCCCATAACAAATATGGCATATTTAAAGACGAAGAAGGAAATAAAGTAGCTTTTAATGGTTCAGCAAATTTCTCAAAAAATGCACTAATTAATAATGTAGAATCAATTAGTTGTTATAAATCTTGGACATCAAGCGAAGAAGACAAAAAAAGATTAAGCTATTTTGAAAATCTGTTTAATAAAACGTGGAATGGCAAAGCAAAAAACTTAGAAGTTATTCCAATAAACAGAGTAAAAACGTATATACAAAATACTTTTGATGTAGATGATATTGAGGAACTTCTAAATGAAGAAGTAAAGTTAATATCGCAAAATAAAAGATTACCAAAAAGAATAAAAGAAAAGGTAGACAAATTATTTTCTACTAATAAAAAAGAACCTCATTTTCCTATCTTTAATGGTAAACAAGCTGAACCAAGACAATATCAAAAAGATGCTTATAAAGCTTGGATTAATAATAATTACCTTGGTATTTTTGCAATGGCAACAGGCACAGGTAAAACAATAACTTCATTGAATTGCATATTAAATGAATACAAAAAGAATAAATCCTATAATGTTTTAATTTTAGTTCCAACTAGAGCGTTGGTGTCTCAATGGATAGAAGAAGCAAAAAAATTTAATTTTAGTAATATTTACACAACTCAAGATAAAAATTGGTTTAATATTTTAAGTGACCTTTTATTCAATCTTATGTTAAATAGTGATGAAGATAACAATATTGTATTTATTTCAACATATGCAAGCTTTAATGGAGATAAATTTCAACGCTTAATGCGCAATAAAGGTTGGAATGAGTTTATTTTAATAGCTGATGAAGCTCACAATATGGGTTCACCTAGAACCTTAAAAAACTTACCAAACAACATTCTTAAAAGAATAGGTTTATCTGCAACCCCAGAAAGAGTTTATGATGAAAAAGGCTCAAATAAAATTTATGAATTTTTTAATTCAAAACCACCTTGCTATACTTACTCATACTCAATGTATAAAGCTATCACACAGGAGCCAACAGTTTTAACAAAATATTTTTATTATCCATATTTTACTCATTTAAACGAAAAAGAATTAGTTGAATATAATGAAATTACCAAACAACTATATAGAAATTATGATCCAAAAACAGGAGAATTTAATGAATTTGGTAAAAGACTTTTAATAAAACGAAAACGAATTATTAATAAAGCGGAAAATAAAATTGAAGTATTAAAACAGATTTTTTTAGATGTTCAAAAAAAGGAATCTAATTTAAAATATACTTTTGTTTATGTTCCGGAAGGTAAAGACACTAATTATGATATAGAAGACAGATATATTTTGGACAATAATGATAAAAGATTAATTGACAAATATGCAAAAGCTATTAAATCTTTTGGATATTCTACACATAATTTACTAGCAGACACACCCAATAGAGAAAAAGTTCTTTCTCAATTTGAAAGAGGTTTGATAGATGTGCTTTTGGCAATGAAAATTTTAGATGAAGGTGTCGATATTCCTATTACTAGAAATGCAATATTTTGTGCTAGCACAGGGAATCCCAGACAGTATATTCAACGAAGAGGTAGAATATTAAGGAAATATAAAGGCAAACAATATGCAAATGTTTTTGATATAATTGTTGCCCCGGAGGAACGATATATTAATAATTTAGAGGATCAATTGAAAGAAATGGAAATAAACATTTTTAGAAATGAACTTCGAAGGGTAGCAAATTTCTTATATGCTGCAGAAAACCGTCATCAAGTATTATCTGGAAAATTAGGGGAATTAGCTGATTATTACAACATAAACATACATCAATTAATACAAGATAATTTAAATTTAGATAATAAATGTAAATAATTACAACTATGGAAATAGAAGAAAGAATAATTTTAGAAATTGAAAAATCGTTTGAAGAAATTCAAGAAGAGATTGACAAGGAATTATTAAAAAAAGTAAATAAACTTTTTATTTACAAATCAGTGAAATTGACTGAAGACAAAGAGTTTTCAAATAGAGATGCTATTAATCAGATAGAAAATAAATTGTATGATATTATAAAATAATTGCACTATGATTATTTCAAAAGCTAGAATAAAAAATTTTCAATCATATTACGAAATAACTGATTTTAATCTAGAAAAGGGATTAAATTTATTTCTTGGGCCCATTGGTGCTGGTAAATCAAAATTATTTAATGCATTCTATTGGTGTTTTTACGATGAAATGTATAAAACAGATTATGGTTGGCTTCCAGTTGATTCAAGAAATTTTCTTTCAATTTTTAATAAAAAAGCTCTATTAGAAGCAGATGTAAATGATATTATTGAAAGTTGTGTTGAATTAACCGTAATTACTGAGGATAAAACATATAGCATTAAAAATCAAATTACAATAAAACGCATTAATTCAGAAGATTATACTTCTGAAAAAAATTGGAAAATTTTAAATAATGGACTTATTGTTTCGTTTGATAATGAAGATGGAAACAGAATAAATCTTGAAAATTTAGAAGCAAAGAATTATATTGATAAAAAAATATTACCCAAACAAATAAGTAAATATATTTGGTTCCAGGGCGAAACTTTAAATGAGTTAATTGATATTAAAAATGGAACAACTTTTAAAAATGCCATAAACTACATATCATATATAGAATACTATGAAAACAATATCAAGCTTATTAATGATGTTATAAGAAGAATAGAGAAAGAATTAAGAAAAAAACAGAGAAAAAACACTTTAAATGAAAATGAGTTTAATAGACTTTCTCACGAAATTGAAAGATTGGAAAGAGAGATAGAATCAAATCAATATCAAATAGATAATAAAAAAATTGAATTAACAAAAATTAAAAAAACTATTAGTGATATTGATAAACGTTTAAATGACATAAATGAATATATTGATTTAAAGCACAAAAAAGAGAAATTAGAATCCGAACTAAAACATGTATTTGAAAAAATAGAGGAATTAGATAAAAATAAAAGCAACGAATTTTCCAAAAAATGGATTTTATACGGCACAAATAAATTATTAGAAAAAGGATACAAAAAATTAAATAAATTTCAGAAATGGTATGAAGAAAATCAAAACAATAATCCAACAGGCTTACCTTATGACATACCTTCACCTGCATATTTAAAAGAAATGTTAGATAAAAAAGAATGTTTTGTTTGTGGTAATAAATTTAACGAAGGCAGTGAACATTATAGAATAATTAAAGAAAGATTAGATTATGCTACGGGCAAACTAGAAGAAATTAAAAATAAAAACAAAGAATTGCTTTCTTTAAATAATAAAGTAACAGCTCTTTTATCGACGAAAAATATTTTATTAAATACAATTAATAATATTGAAGAATATATAAAAACTTTTTTTCAAAAATATAAAGAATTAAATGAAAGGAAAAAAAGACTTATTGAAGAATTAAAGAACATAAAAGATGAAATAACAGCTTTACAAGAAAAGCACGGCAATAAAATGACTGATAGCTTTACAAATGAAAAATCTAAATATAATTATAATTTAGATGAAAAAGAAAGAATAAACTCTATATTAAAAAATTTAAATAATGAGCAGTTTAGATTAGAAAATGAATTAATGCATAAAAAGAAAGACCTTAATAATATCCCACAAAATACTAGTAAGGAATATCAAGAAGAAAAAATACTAAAATATTTATTAGCATTAAAAAATATCTATGAAAAAACACGAGATGAAGAATTTAAAAAACTAATTGATAAAGTTGAAAAAAAGGCAAATGATATTTTATATAAAATAACTAGAGCAAACCCTAATGTTATTACTGGAAAAATTGTTATTGATAGAGATACATTTAAAATTAAACTTGTTGATTTGGACGATAATGATAATAGAGACCCTAATACAGGACATACTGTTTTAACAAAAATGTGCATTATCAATGCAATGGTATTAATTTCAAATGAATACAAAAATAAATCATATTCTTTCATTACCGATGCGCCTACTTCTGATTTAGATGATGGAACAACAAAACTTTATTACAAAATAATAAATGATGAATTTGAACAAAGTATTGTATTAACAAAAGATTTGTTCGTTTATAAAAACAATAAAAATGAAATTGATATCGATTCCTTAAAGCAATTTAATTTTAACAATGTATTTCTTATTAAAAAAGAAGGAGCTAATGAAAATTTAACAGAATCCAATTCTTATAGTAAAATAGAAAAAATAATATAGATATGAATAATATACTTGATGAAATATTAGCTTATAGTCCGAAAGTTGAGGCAAAATATAAAGAATCAATCATCGAAAAATTTAGCCAAAAACAAGTTGAAAAAGGAGGTGATAGTCGTAAATTTTTTAATATGTATTGGCAGCCATTTGCTTGGGCCGCAATGTTGGGTTTTAAAAATGATAGAAGAACACCATTATCAGGAAAAACTGATCCCGATATATTTAAATATAGTGTAATTAATAATCAAGCACCGGACATTTTGAGAGCTTTGGTTGTTATGGCTGTTGGAAAATTAGATGACAATGAAAACATTGAGTTTCAATTAAAAAGACTAAAGAAACCTGATGAAATTGTTAACATTATAAACGAATATGCAAATGGTGGTTTTGAAATTATAAGTAGAAAACTAAATGAAGACCCTGATTATTTTTATGAACACAACAAATTCATTACGGATTTATTTGAAAATTAAGCCAAGGCTTAAAGCTATACACATTGGCAAGTCGCACAAGCCCACCGCTACCCCACCCTTACCAATAAGTATGACTTTGCCAACGCTGTCGAATATTGAAAGTAAGAGAAGAGAAAGATAAGAAATTCTATGGCTATCATTACACATAACTCATAGCAATTAAATGCAAAAAAATCCGCCACTTCGCATATACGAAATCGTTGTGCTTCATTAAAGCAAAATCGTATCATAATAGAATATTTCCGTATCAATTCGTTATAAATCCATTTATTTTATTAATTTGCTTTGGATTATAAATATGATTTATCAATTCCAAATACATCCCATGAAAAAACATATCCTTGTCCTTATTTTTCTTTTTACCGGTTTATTTCTTTCGGCACAAAGCACACCGGATTGGGAAAATCAGAAAATCATCCAAAAAAACAGAGAAGAGCCACATACTACTTACATGCCTTTTGCTTCCAAAAAACAGGCCTTGAACCGAAAGCGAAGCGAATCCGTATTTTATAAAAACCTCAACGGAAAATGGAAATTCAATTGGGTAAAAAAACCGGCGGATCGCCCTAAAGATTTTTACAAAAACGATTTTGACGTCAGTGCTTGGAAAGAAATTCCGGTACCTTCCAACTGGGAGATACAAGGATACGGCATTCCCATTTATGTCAATCATCCCTATGAATGGACGCGTAATCCGAATCCGCCCTACGTCAGACACGATTGGAATCCGGTAGGTTCTTACAAAAGATTTTTTAGGGTACCCGAAAATTGGAAAAACCGCCGGGTGTTTATTCATTTCGGGGCGGTGAAATCGGCATTTTACTTATGGATCAACGGTAAATTCGTCGGCTATAGCCAAGGTTCCAAAACCCCGGCTGAATTCGATATTACCAAATATCTGAAAAAAGGAGAAAATTCCGTAGCACTGGAGGTATATCGCTGGTCGGACGGTTCCTATCTCGAATGCCAGGATTTTTGGCGTATCAGCGGAATAGAAAGGGATGTGTATCTGTTTAGCACACCTCAAATCATGATTCGCGACTTTTTCATCCACACCGATTTGGACAAAGATTATCGCGATGCCGGACTGAGCATAGATGTGGAATTGAAAAATTATACGAAAAAACTTCCCCGGAACATATCGATAAGCGCCTATCTGTACAAAATAACCCCCGGTAAAAAATATAAGCTCGTTCAATCCTTTGCGCAAGCGGTACGTTTTCGAAACAAAGAATCCGCCGAAGTCCGTTTAAGCACGCGGGTGAAAAATCCGGACAAATGGACGGCCGAAACGCCCAATTTATACAAAATCGTGCTGGAATTGCGCCATAAAAATCGCGTATTGGAAGCGGTAGAACACAATATCGGTTTTCGCGAAATCGAAATCAAAGCCGGACAATTGCTGGTCAACGGAGTGCCGGTCATGATCAAAGGAGTAAACCGGCATGAACACGACGAATTTACCGGGCATGTCGTCAGCAAGGAATCGATGCGGAAAGACATCCGCTTGATGAAGCAACTCAACATCAATGCCGTACGGACTTCGCATTATCCCAACGATCCGTATTGGTATCAGCTGTGCGACGAATACGGTATTTACCTAGTGGACGAAGCCAATATTGAATCGCACGGAATGGGCTACAAACCCGAACGAACCCTGGGCAATAATCCCGAATGGAAAGAAGCCCACCTCGACCGCATCAAACGAATGCTGGAACGCGACAAAAACCATCCTTCGGTCATTATTTGGTCAATGGGCAATGAAGCCGGCGACGGCGTAAACTTTGTAGCGGCATCGGATTGGATACACCAACGCGACAGCAGCCGTCCCGTGCATTACGAAAGGGCTTTGCAACGCCAACATGTGGATATCGTCTCGCCCATGTATCCTTGGGCTATGCTCGAAGACTACGGAAGCCAACTTCGGAAACGACCGCTGATTATGTGTGAATATTCCCACGCCATGGGCAACAGCACGGGCAATTTGAAAGATTATTGGGAAATAATTTACAAATATCCCAATTTGCAAGGCGGTTTTATCTGGGATTGGGTCGATCAGGGCTTGGCCAAATATACCCCCGGCGGTGTGAAATATTGGGCTTACGGCGGCGATTTCGGCAGTGATACGATACCCAGCGATAAGAATTTTTGTATCAACGGATTGGTAATGCCCGACAGGACTTTGCATCCGGGTGCTTATGAAGTCAAAAAGGTATATCAACCGGTAAAAGTAAGTCCGGTTCCCTTGACTGCCGGCCGGTTCGAGATTGAAAACCGCTTTAATTTTCTCAATTTGAATGTGTTCGATATGTATTGGGAAATAAAAACCGAAGGAAAGACGGTGGCCGAAGGTGTCATACAAAGTCCGGATATTCCTGCCGGCGAGTCGAAAACTATCGCCCTGGATATCTCCGGATTTAAACAAAAACCCAATACCGAGTATTTTATCAACCTTTATTTCAGATTAAACAAAGCTTTGCCTTTGTTGCCCGCCGGTTATGAAATGGCCAAAGAACAATTCAGATTGCCGGTTGTGGTCGAAAAAATCCCTCCCCGGGAAATGCCGGAAGTAAACTTGGAATCTCAAAGCGCCACCGGGCAAGTCGTTACCGGTAAAGATTTTAAAATTCTGTTTGAAAACGGAAAAATCATTTCGTTTGTTTATAAAGCTAAGAAAATGTTTCGCTCGGGACCGGAAATCAATTTTTGGCGGGCGCCTACCGATAATGATTTCGGTAACCGCATGGATAAATATTGTGCGCCATGGAAAAACGAACGCCAAATTTTCAAAGGATTAGTCCGTCAAAAAGCCGGTGGAAAGCAAGTGATTTTAAGTTTTGTGTTCGATTTGCCGGAAACCGGTTCCGTTTTACAAACCACTTACACCGTAAGAGGCGACGCTTCCGTGGAAATAGAAAATAATTTTACTCCGGGTGAGGATGCACCGGAATTGCCCCGCTTCGGGATGCGCATGCAGTTACCCGAGGGTTTTGAACAAGTGGAATGGTACGGACGCGGCCCTTTTGAAAACTATATCGACCGGCAAACAGCGGCTTTTGTGGATGTATATCGCAGTACGGTGGATGAGTTGTATTATCCGTATATCAGCCCGCAGGAAAACGGATACAGAACGGATGTGCGCCGATTGAAAATATTCACCCAAAACGGCAACGGATTGATGTTTGAAGGATTTCCCGTATTCGGTTTTTCGGCTTTGCATTACACCTTGGAAGATTTAACGCAGGAGAGCCGAGGCACCAAGCATACGATAGATTTGACCCCGCAAAAATTTACCGATTTGATGATTGACTATAAACAACGCGGTGTAGGCGGCGACGATTCCTGGGGGTCGCGACCGCACAGCCAATATTCTTTACCGGCTGTAAAATATTCGTATAAATTCAAAATCACTCCTTTTTAAACCATTGTATCATTCCTCTTTCTAGATTAACATATTCAAATTAAAAAATGTAGATAAAATTGAATTTAATAAGCAAACCCTAAATCCGCCTTAGGCGGATAAGCGCGTTGGCCCGGCAAAAATGCGGGCCGGCTGCTGGCTGTGAATGATCCGCCGGGTTAGAAAATCAGCAAAAGTGCTTGTCATTTATTTCCGAAGGAAATTCGTCTTTTGCTAGATTTTCTCCCGGCGGGTCAGAGCGCGAGGAAGCATATTTTTGCCTTGATCTTTTGGTTCTTTTGTATCAAGACAAAAGAACAAAATAAAAAATGATTTAGGAATGTTGCTTCAATATACTAAAAGAAAATTTGTGTAGATAAAAATCAGATAATAATTAAATATCAGGTGATAAATTAAAAAATAAACACTAAAAAATTAATATATAATAAAAATAATTATTTAATTAAATCATCCCTTTTTAAACTCTTGCCGGGTTGATATCGGGTTTTTTTGCTAATTTTGGTCAACAGGAAAAACAGTGTCGTTTCGGCCCTTCGTCTCCTTATAAATTTTAGTAAGTAATGGGGAAAAATGCTATCAAATACGCCCTTTTCAGCGGCTTAATACTTGGGGTTTTTATACTCGGCTTTATTGCTTGTTCAAGCCCCGAAGAAGAAAAGATTTTTTCCGAATCTTTTCCCGAAGGGATTACGAGAACATGGATAGGGCCGCAATATTGGGCAAACCGCTTACAAGATTGGCAATTGCACAACGGCAGGTTGGAATGTGTGACCGCTCAAGCCAATCGTAACCTTCATGTCCTGACCCGGCGGCTTCAAAAAGAGCCCGGAAATTTTGTAATCAGTTTTAAAACGGGTATTCTTTCGCCGGAACTCACGGGCGAGAGAAGGAGTTGGATAGGTTTGAAAATCGGAGCCAGAGGAAATTTCAATGATTACCGCGACGATGCCATATACGGTAATGGACTTCACGCAGGCATTACCTCCGGCGGAGAGCTCTTTATCGGGGATTTGCCGGTGAAAGAGGATGCGAATGCCCGGGCCTTGATTCCCTATCTGAAAAAAGCCCTTCAATTGAAATACGAATTGAAATACCAAAACGGAAAATATACATTGGTATTAAGCGCCATTGACCCGCAAACGGGTGAGGAACTTTCCAAGCTGGAACGAAAGGATGTGCCACATCAACAATTGTACGGGGGAATCGCCTTGGTCAGCAGTTTTGAAAATCAACCGAAAAATAATGAAATCAAAAGCGCATGGTTTGACGATTGGACGATGAAAGGCGATAAATTGGCACCCTATCCCGAACGCGCATTCGGTCCCGTTTTGTTTGCGCAATATACCCTAAGCCGAAAGCGCTTGAAGATGAATGCGCAATTGCCTCCCGTAGGAGAAAATGACGGAAAAGAAGTGTTTTTTCAAATAAAAACGGGGAATGATAATAATTGGGTAACCGTCCAAAAATCGCCTGTGGATAAAGACGCCCGGACGGCTGTTTTCCGGATTAACAATTGGGATGACAGCAGGGATATTCCGTACCGGCTGGTCTATTCGCTTTATTCGGGCAACGGAAAGATGAAAGAATATTATTACACGGGTGTGATTCGAAAAAATCCGGTGGACAAAGAAACTTTTGTTTTGGCGGCTTTTACCGGCAATAACGATTTGGGATTTCCCAATACCGAAGTTTTTGAAGCTGTTAAAAAACTGAATCCCGATATGTTGTTTTTTTCGGGCGATCAGATTTATGAAAGAGTCGGCGGTTTCGGCGTACAGCGTCAACCCGTAGAAAAGGCCGTTTTGGACTACCTCCGAAAATGGTATATGTACGGCTGGGAGTACGGCGAACTTTTCCGGGACCGTCCGGTTATCAGTATTCCCGATGACCACGATGTGTATCACGGTAATATTTGGGGTTGCGAAGGCAAAGCCGCCCCCAAGGACAAACGCGGCTACGAAGCCCAGGATGCAGGGGGCTACAAAATGCCTGCGCGCTGGGTAAAAATGGTGGAAAGAACCCAAACCGCTCATTTGCCCGATCCCTACGACCCCACACCGGTAAAACAGGGGATAGGTGTTTATTATACTTCTTTGGATTACGGCGGTTTGAGTTTTGCCATAGTCGAAGACCGTAAATTCAAATCTGCTCCCAAACCGCTATTGCCCGAGGCGAATGTGGTAAACGGATGGGCGCAAAATCCCGATTGGGATCCGGTAACACAAGCCGATGTGCCCGGCGCCAAACTCTTGGGCGACCGCCAGCTGAAATTTCTCAATCATTGGGCGGAAGATTGGTCACACGGGGCAAAGATGAAGGTGGTTCTTTCGGCCACCATACTGGAAAATTTGGCCACGCTTCCCGCCGGTGAACGCCAGGACGAGATTGTCCCCAAACTCAGAATATTGAAAGAAGGAGAATATCCGCCGAATGATGAACCCGTAGCCGATATGGATTCCAACGGTTGGCCGCAAACCGGAAGGAACAAAGCCGTAAAAATAATACGCAAAGCTTTTGCCATGCATATTGCCGGAGATCAGCATTTGGCCAGTTTTACCCAATACGGAATTGACAATTGGAGAACGGGTAGTTTTGCTTTTTGTGTGCCTTCCATTTCCAATATTTGGCCAAGGCGTTGGTACCCGAGAGAAGGCGGTAAAAACCGGAAACCCGGCGCCCCGAAATATACCGGTGATTTTACAGATGGTTTCGGCAATAAAATGACTGTTTATGCCGTGGCAAATCCGGTATATACGGGTAAAGAACCTTCAAAACTCTACGATCGTTCAACCGGTTACGGAGTAGTGGTATTTGATAAAAACACGAGGGAAATCACTTCTCATTGCTATCCCCGTTATGCCGATCCGGCTTCTCCCGCGGTCGAAGAATATCCGGGGTGGCCCGTGACAATTAGTCAATTCGACAATTATAAACGCAAACCCTACGGGTGGTTACCCGCGCTTAAATCGGATATAAAAGAGCCGGTGGTGAAAGTTTATAATGAACAAACCGGTGAACTGGTTTATGCCGTCAGGATAAAAGGAAGTGATTTTAGCCCTCTCGTGTTTGAACCGGGGGTTTACCGCGTCGAAATAGGAGATGACGAAAGGGGCGGATACAAAACATACAACGGACTTAGACCGGGGAAGAGAGAAAATTCCAATTAAATCCTATGTCTATATTAATCCTGAAGTTTATTATTCCATCGAGATGAATATTGAATTGACTCACTAGCGCCGGTGGTTCGGCGGGCTCACCATCCGGCTGTTATTTTATATAAAAAAACATGACTTTTAACGGCAAGCTCACCATCCGGCTAATATTTTATATAAAAAAACATGACTTTTAACGGCGGGCTCACCAGTCGGCGTTTATAGAACCGGACATGACTTTTAACGGTTGGTGAGCCAGCCGGCGTTTATAGAACCGGACATGACTCTTGAACGGTTGGTGAGCTCGTCGAACCAACCGCAGTTCTTGAGTATATTAGAATAATCGAAGGCCCACTCCTTGTCTAAAGGAGGACCCTTTGGGGGAATGAGAGCTTGGATTGCATAGCATTATTAACGCCGGTGGTTCGGCAAGCTCACCATCCGGCTGATATTTTATATAAAAAAACATGACTCTTGAACGGTTGGGGAGCCAGCCGGCGTTTATAGAATCGGATATGACTCTTGAACGGTTGGTGAGCCAGCCGAACCAACCGACTGATACTTTACATAAACAAACATTACTTCTAACGGTTGGTAAGCCCGAATATTAGTTTTAACGGTTGGTGAGCCAGCCGAACCAACCGCAGTTCTTGAGTTTACTTATTATAAGCGTATCGAATAGTCAAAGGACCGCTCTTCGTACACGGAACCCTTTTGGGAGAATGATGGGATGGAGAGTCCAACCTTACTAACGCATAGAGATTCCCGTGACACCCCGGTATGCTCTCATTCCTTCCCCGGCAATAGAGGCACGAAAACAAAACGGTCGTAAATTTCTTTTTTTATTTTTCCATCCGGCAATTTGATTATTCGAACCATTTCCTGCACATCCTTTCCTACGGGTATAACCATTTTTCCGCCTGGTCTTAATTGATCAATCAAAGGTTGCGGCACAAACGGGGCGGCCGCCGTTACAATAATACGATCGTAAGGCGCATATTCGGGCAACCCTTGATAACCGTCACCATAGCCCGCATAGGCCGGAATATAACCCAGTGCTTTCAATTTTTCGATAGTGGACAAATATAGCGAACGAACTCTTTCAATGGTAAAGACCTTTGCACCCATTTCCAGTAATACCGCCGTTTGATAACCCGATCCTGTGCCGATTTCCAATACTTTCATACCTGGTTTCACATCCAGTAATTGGGTCATATAGGCCACGGTAAAAGGTTGCGAAACGGTTTGCCCCTCACCTATCGGCAAGGGCCGGTTTTCATAAGCCCAATCTTCAAGTTCGGGCGGGACCAGTTTATGTCTCGGCACTTTTGCAATGGCACGCAATACCCGCTCATCGGTAATACCTTGTTTTTTTATTTCTTCGACAAGTTGTTGTCTTTTAATCGCATGTGTAATTTCCTCGCCGGAACTCATTTATTATTAATTTCTTATAAAATTACAAAAACCTGAGGAAAGTTCAAATAAAAAAATCCGGGAAAAACCCGGATCCGTATTTTTGCAGAGCCACCCACGGGACTCGAACCCGCGACCTGCTCATTACGAGTGAGCTGCTCTACCGGCTGAGCTAAGGTGGCTTAAAGTGCTTCTAATTTTCGTTGAAAATCTTTGATTTTCTCTTCGATTTGGGCGTTCAATTCTTTGAAAAATTGCTTTTTGTTTTCCGCCTTCCGATGCATATTGATTTTAGTTAAAAACTCATCATACGCATCTACCATTTCATTCACCAATGAATTAATTTTCTTATCCTCACCGCCCGATGCCACTTGCATCAATAAGGCCTGTTCGATTAAATTTTCAAAAGTATATTTCAAATCCTTTTTCAAATCACGAATACTTGTTGCCATAACCTCTTATTTTTTCCGTGCAAATATACGTTTTTTTTCATTCCGAGTTTATTAATCAACCCACATTCATCATAAAATTACCGTGTGATTTCATTACATTTGCATGAAACAAGATTATTATAATGGGACATATTATCAATTCACTTTCGGATTTAAAAAATTTAGCCGTTTCCAATGGAAAAAAGAAATTGGTACTTTGTGCTGCGGGCGACGAACATTCGATTTATGCCGTATATGATGCCTACCGGGCAGGCGTCATCGAACCGATTTTGGTAGGTCAGGAAGAAGAAATCAATAAATTCCGGAAAGGTTGCAAGGATTTTGAAAATTTTGAAATTTATTACGAAAAAGACGAAGAGCATGTCATTCGAAAATCGGTTGAATTGGTAGTAAGCGGTTATGCCGATATTTTGATGAAAGGAAACGTGACGACGGCGGCATTGCTTCGGGGCGTGTTAAACAAAGAATACGGCATGCGCGAAAGAAGGTTTTTGTCGCATTTTGCTCTCTTTGAAGTACCAAATTACCATAAACTGCTCGGCATCACCGATGTGGCGTTAAATATCTTACCTCCATTAAAACACAAAGTTCAAATCGTTAAAAATGCCATACGCTTTGTTCGCAGCATAGGAATTGACAAGCCCAAAATCGCCGCCTTGTCGGCCATTGAAATGGTAAATGAAGATATGCCCAGTACTATTGACGCCGCCTTGCTGAGCATCATGCAAAGACGAGGACAAATCAAAAATTGTTTGATTGACGGCCCTTTGGCCTTTGATAATGCCATTAGCAAGGAAAGCAAGCAACAAAAAAATATTCCGGGCGACGTGGCCGGCGATGCGGATATTTTACTGGTTCCCAATATTGAGTCGGGCAATATCCTATATAAAGCATTTGTATTTTTTGCCGATGCCAAGGTAGCCGGTGTAGTAGTAGGCGCTCCGTTTCCCATCGTGCTCACTTCGCGTGCGGATTCCGAAGAAACCAAACTCAACAGCATTTATTTGGCTGCCTTTTCGGTAAAAAAATCATAGCATGAAAAAAATGCCCCGCATTCTTACGGTTAATCCCGGCTCTACCACCACCAAATTGGGATATTTCCAAGGAACCGAAGCAGTGGAAATTCAACAAATCGATCATTTGAAGAATCCGCTATGGAACAGCATGACCGAAAACGAACAATTTGAAGAACGCCTGCGGGCTACGGAAAAATTTATTGCGGGCAAATCCCTCGATTTGGTCATGGCACGCGGCGGCATTTTAAAACCTTTATCATCGGGCGTGTATATAATCAATGACAAAATGTTGGAAGACCTGAAAAACGCCCCCATGAAGCATGCGAGTAATCTCGCCGCTCCTATTGCAAAGATTATAGCAGACAAAAGGCATATTCCGGGATATATCGCCGACCCGGTAACCGTGGACGAATTACAGGAAATAGCCCGCTATTCCGGTCATCCGTTTTTTCCGCGCAAAAGCATTTTTCATGCCCTTAATCAAAAAGCCGTAGCCCGCAAATACGCCGAAACCATATCAAAGAAATATGAAGATTTAAATTTGATTGTGATCCACATGGGAGGCGGCATTTCCATTGGCGCACACCGGCACGGTTTGGTAATCGATGTAAACCAAGCCCTTGACGGCGAGGGGCCATTTTCGCCCGAGCGGAGCGGCACATTACCCGCAGGAGATTTGGTCCGGGCGGCCTTTTCGGGAAAATTCTCCGAAAACGAAATGTTGAAAATGATAACGGGTAACGGAGGCCTAAAGGCCTATCTCGGCACGGCCGATGTGAAACGGCTTTTGGAAAATAAGGATAAAGAAACCATGAAAATCATCGATGCGATGATTTATCAAATTGCCAAATATGCAGGAGAGATGGCCGTGGTGCTTCAAGGAAAAATCGACGCCGTTATTTTTACCGGCGGTCTGGCACATGCCGGTTACATCATCCGGCAACTTACCGGATACCTTTCGTTTTTGAATTCCGATTTTGCAGTTTTTCCGGGCGAAAATGAACTGGAAGCGCTGGCTTTCAACGGTTTATTGGCATGGAAAGGAAAAATCAAAACAAAAAAATACCGATAAATTTTCTCTTTTTTACATATAAAAAAGCCAATTAATAATTTGCTTGAAGTAATAGAAATACACTGAAAAATATAAAGAGATAATGCAATTTTATCTTTTTAAATTTAAAGAACCCCCCGGCTTTATAAACCGTTGGAATTTAAAATAAAAAATACATACATTTGTAAAATAAAAATAAAGCGAGCTTTAAAACAGCATATGAGGGCCCTCTATTTAACCATATTTATCAGTTTATTACTTGCCATTATTTTTCTTATTTTCTTTATACATTCGATGAAAACCGGACAATACGAAGATGCATATTCTCCGTCTGTCAGGGCATTATTCGACGATGACGAGATAATCGATAAATCAAACGAAGGGAATTCTCATTCTAAACACGATAAAAATAATAATAATTAAATACATCAATTATGGAAAAAGAAAGGTTTTATTACGACGACAAGATTGCAAAGTTGTTTGCCTGGGCAACCGTTGTCTGGGGAATAACGGCTTTTACAGTCGGGTTGATGGTAGCATACCTGTATTGGTTTCCGCATTATATGGACGGAATCTCATGGTTAAGTTACGGTAGATTACGCCCCCTACATACCAACTCGGCTATTTTTGCCTTTGTAGGTAACGGAATTTTTGCCGGTGTGTATTACAGCACCCAAAGATTATTAAAAACACGGATGGCAAGTGATTTGCTAAGCCGGCTTCATTTTTGGGGATGGCAGTTAATCATTCTTTTGGCCGCCATCACGCTTCCTTTAGGCATTACCCAATCCAAAGAATATGCTGAATTGGAATGGCCTATCGATTTACTTGTAGCAGTGGTTTGGGTTATTTTCACCGTAAACCTTTTATGGACCATCTTAAAACGTCGCGTACGTCATATTTATGTGGCCATTTGGTTCTATATTTCCACGGCCGTAACCATAGCCATGCTCTATATTTTCAATAACTTGGCCCTTCCGGCTACTTTATGGAAAAGTTATTCGATTTATTCCGGTGTGGAAGATGCGGTGGTTCAGTGGTGGTACGGACACAATGCGGTGGCCTTTTTCCTGACCACTCCTATTTTGGGTCTCATGTATTATTTTGTACCTAAAGCAGCACAACGTCCCATTTACTCCTACAGATTATCGATCATCCATTTCTGGACTTTGATATTCATATATATTTGGGCGGGACCGCACCACCTGTTATATTCTCCCGTTCCCGAATGGGTACAAATTCTGGGAACCATCTTTTCATTCACCTTGATTTTCCCTTCATGGGGAGGTATGATCAACGGATTATTAACCTTACGCGGTGTTTGGGATAAAGTAAGAGAAGATCCTATCTTGAAAATGTATGTGGTAGCCATCACTTCCTACGGAATGAGTACCTTCGAAGGTCCTATGCTATCGTTTAAATCTTTGAATGCCATTGCCCACTTCACCGATTGGATTATCGCACACGTACACGTGGGCACACTCGGTTGGAACGGATTTTTAATCATGGGTATGCTCTATTGGATGATCCCGCGGTTATATAAAACAAAATTATATTCCGTTAAATTAGCCAACCAACATTTTTGGTGGGGCACTATCGGATTATTGCTCTATGTGATTCCCATGTATGTGGCCGGATGGACACAATTCCTCATGTGGCGTCAATTCAATCCGGACGGAAGTTTGAAATATCCCGAATTTATGGATACGGTTACCGAAATACTACCCATGCATTATCTGCGAGCCATCGGGGGCACCTTGTATTTAACCGGTGCATTATTCATGGTTTATAACTTATGGAAAACCGTTAAGGGACATAAGGTGGAAGATACATTAACCGAAGCGGCTCCGCTACAACCCGTTCCCGCCAAACGCGCCAAAGGCGAAGATTTCCATAATTGGCTTGAACGTCGCGGTATGCTCTTTACAGTATTGGCCTTTATCGCTGTGGCTATCGGTGGTGCGGTGGAAATTATACCCACTATTTTTGTGGACGAAAATATTCCTAAAATCGATGCGGTCAAACCTTACACACCACTTGAAGTCGTAGGGCGCGATATTTATGTTCGTGAAGGATGTTATGTATGCCATTCGCAAATGATTCGTCCTTTCCGGTTTGAAGTGGAACGTTTCGGAGAATTCTCTAAAGCGGGTGAATATGTATATGATCATCCGTTCCAATGGGGCTCCAAACGAACCGGACCGGATCTATTCCGAGAAGGCGGCAAACGTCCCAACTTATGGCACTTTAACCATATGTATGAACCCGAATCCGTGATGTATGGCTCCATTATGCCTAATTATCAATGGATTGTAAAGAATGATTATAATGCCGCTGATATTCAAGCCAAATTAAAGGCACTAAAAACCTTAGGTGTTCCCTATAGCGATGAAGAAATTAACAATGCACAAAGTGCCATAGAAAAACAAGCCAAAGAAATCGCGGCTGATTTGGAAGCTAACGGGGTGAAGAAAACTCCTGCTTACATGGAAGCATACGGCGGTCAACAAGTGGATTTGAGCAAAAAAGAAATCGTAGCGCTTATTGCTTACTTGCAACGCTTGGGAACCGACACACAACGCAAAAAAGAAACGGCACGTAAATAAAACGTAATGATAAGAAATATTAAACATTATTTGGCATCGGAAGATTTTTTGGCTACATTGGACACCGTATGGACGGTATTTCTGTTCCTATTGTTCATTGGTATTGTAATTTATGTTTGGAAAATGCCAAAAGAGAAAGAAGACCAATTAAAAAACTTACCGTTTAACGACAAAAACGAATAATTATGGCACATAAAAAAGAATCAGCTCTGGACAGGTTTATAAAAAAACTAACCAAAGCAACTCCTATAGAACAAGAAAGCGAAATCAAACTCGACCATGATTTTGACGGTATCGAGGAATTGAACAACCCCCTACCCCCATGGTGGAGTATGGGATTTTTAATCACGGTTATTATTGCAATCTTTTACATTGCCTACTATTGGGTAATGGGTAAAGACAGCCAATATGTCGAATATGAACGTGAATTGGCTGCCGCCAAAGCACAAATTGAAAAATACAAAAAAGAACATGGCGTAGTGGATGAAAATACGGTAGTATTATTAACCGACGAAAATGCATTGGCTGAAGGAAAAGCCATCTTTGATAAAAACTGTGCGGCATGTCATTTGCCCGATGGAGGCGGATCCATCGGCCCTAACCTGACCGACAAAAATTGGATTTACGGATGTGACATCAAATCCCTATTCAAAGTAATTCATGACGGTACCAGTAAAGGCATGCCACCGTGGAAATCCTTGGGAGGAGATAAAATTCAAAAAGTAGCAAGTTATGTCCTCGTAAAACTTCAAGGAACCACACCGGCGAATCCCAAAGCCCCAGAAGGTGAAGTATGTGAAGTTAAATAGAAAGGCAAATAAAAATAAACCTTAAAAAATAAAGCAGTTCTTTGTAACTGCTTTATTTTTTTAAATGTTTTTAACAAAAATAAATGACTTATGGAAAAGAAAAATGAAAGTTTTAGAGATAGTATTTCCACTATCACCGAAGAAGGACTAAGACAATGGATTTATCCTAAAAAAACCAAAGGAAGATTTCATACGAGAAGGGTTATTGTAGCGGTTATTTTATTGATCCTATTCTTCCTATTTCCTTTAATTAAGGTTAACGGCGAGCAATTTATGCTTTTCGATATCCTGAATAGGAAATTTGTCATTTTCGGCCGGCCCTTCTTTCCGCAGGATTTTTATCTACTGGCTTTTTTGCTGGTGACTGCTGCCGTATTCGTGGTTTTATTTACGGTTATATACGGTAGAATTTTTTGCGGGTGGCTCTGTCCGCAAACCATATTTATGGAAATGGTTTACCGTAAAATCGAATACTTTATAGAAGGAGACCGTCCCAAGCAGATGAAATTGGACCGCATGCCGTGGAATAAAGAAAAAATAACGAAAAAAGGAACCAAATGGTTTGTCTTTTTTATCATTACCTTAATTATCACCTCCACCATGTGGGCCTATGTAGCCGGAACCGAATATGTAATTAATTTTTGGAAAAATCCTTTTGCCAAACCGGGTGTTCTAACGGCTTATTTAATCTTTGCCGTGATTTACTACTTTATTTACGCTTGGTTTCGCGAACAGGTTTGTATTATTGTATGTCCCTACGGGCGATTGCAAGGCGTATTGACCGATGAAAATACCATCTTGGTTACCTATGATTATAAACGCGGAGAAAAACGCGGCCCCATGCGCAAAGGTCAAGATCGCGCCGCCTTGGGATTAGGTGATTGTATTGATTGTAAACAATGTGTGCATGTATGCCCTACCGGAATCGATATTCGTAACGGCACTCAAATGGAATGTATCAACTGTACGGCATGTATCGATGCTTGCGATGCCGTCATGGATTCGATAGGTAAACCTCGCGGTCTAATCAGATATGCCTCCAAAGTGAGTATAGAACAAGGCACCAAAAAAATATTCACCCCTCGGGTAAAATTTTATTCATTAATTCTCTTGATTTTAATGAGCGTGTTTATCGGCCTTATAGTCAAAAGACCGGCTGTGGATTTAAAAGTTTTACGAGTGAGAGGACAAGTATTTACGGAATTACCCAATGGAAAGATCCGAAATCTCTACAATGTCACACTCATCAATAAAACCACCCGTGAATACAAAGATTTGCAAATCAAATTGATTGACAAAGACGGCGGAGAGATCGTAGTTTCGGGAATCGATGATCAAAAACCCGATTTGAAAGTAGGAGAAGTAAAACAATTCATGATTTTTGTGGATTTTCCGAAGGATAAAATGAAAGGGAAACAAGAATTAACTTTCGGCGTATATGATCAAAACGGCAAATTGCTCGATAAATACGAATCGATATTCATTGCACCTGTCAATTAATTAAATTTTTATCATCAATCTCCGGCAAACGATTATATTTCGTAAATTGCCGGGGATTTTTTTAAATCTTTATATCACATGTCGAAATTCAAATTTCATTGGGGCTGGGCGATTGTAGTCGTATTCTTAACCTTTATGATTATATTTTCCTACCAATTTTGGCTTTCATTCAAGATCAATGAGACCAATTATTTAATGGTGGATGATTATTATACCGCCGAACTTCAATACGGCGACGAACTTAATAAAATCCATCATGCCGATACCATGAAAATTCCGGTAAAAATTTATACATCCAAAGAAAAAATAAGCATCCGTTTTCCGCATTACATCTCAAAAAACAAGTTATCGGGTGAAATAAATTTACTTCGTATAAATAATAAAAACTTAGATCAAAAATTCAGCATCCGTTTGGATTCTACAAATACCCAAATTATTTCGGGTAAATTTTTAATTCCGGGGCGATGGGATGTGATGATCCATTGGAAAATCGATAGCACCGAATATCTCAAAAAAGAAAAATTATACCTTAAATAATATTTTTGTATTCGTCAAAATACGATGCTTTTTATGCTATCTCTTTGAGGGTAAAATTCTTTGGTTATATTTTCTTTTTACCTCCGTAAAAAACGGATTAATTTAAAAAAATCGTAACTTTACCTAAACAAATTTCAAGCAAAATGAAACTACAACCCGGATTAGTTTACGGTAAACAACTCAAAGATCTTTTCGACTACGCCAAAGAAAAAGGTTTTGCCATTCCGGCAGTTAACGTAGTCGGTTCCAATTCGATAAATGCCGCTATGGAAACCGCGGCAGAAATGAAATCGCCAATTATCATTCAGTTTTCCAATGGCGGTGCCTATTTTAATGCGGGAAAAGGATTGGACAATACCGGTCAAAAGGCCGCCGTGATGGGTGCGGTAACCGGTGCCATTCATATCCACAAATTGGCCGATCTTTATGGCATTCCCGTAATTATTCATACCGATCATGCGGCAAAAAAATTACTTCCTTGGGTGGACGGTATGATTGAATACGGCAAAAAATTTATGGAAAAACACGGCAAACCTTTATTCAGTTCCCATATGTTGGATTTGTCCGAAGAGCCCTTGGAAGAAAACGTGGAAATAAGCAAAAAATACTTGAAAGAATTATCCGACATGAATATGTTTTTGGAAATTGAATTGGGTATCACCGGCGGGGAAGAAGACGGCGTGGACAATACCGATGTGGACAACAAACGCCTCTACACCCAACCCGAAGAAGTGGCTTACGCCTATGAAGAACTTTTAAAAATATCACCTTACTTTACCATAGCCGCCGCTTTCGGAAACGTACATGGCGTCTATAAACCGGGCAACGTGGTATTGCGCCCCGAAATCCTTAAAAATTCGCAAGAATATATTCGCCGAAAATTCGGATTGAAGGAAGAAAAACCCGTTAGTTTCGTGTTCCACGGCGGTTCGGGTTCGGATTTGGAAGATATCCGGAAAGCCATCGATTACGGCGTGGTAAAAATGAATATCGATACGGATACGCAATATGCCTTTACGGCTGGTGTACGGGAATACTTCCGTAAATACTGGGATTATTTGCAAAGTCAAATCGGCAATCCCGAAGGCGACGATCTGCCCAACAAAAAATATTACGACCCGAGAAAATGGCTTCGCGAAGGAGAAAAATCTTTTGTAAAACGGCTTAAACGCTCATTCGAAGATTTGAGGGACGTACCCGAAATTCACCAGATTACAATCGAAAAATAACAAATTATGTCTTGGTTTAAACGAAAATTGAAAAATATTCAAACACCGCCTACTCAAAAAAAAGATATTCCCAAGGGACTGTGGTACAAAACGCCTTCGGGAAAAATTATAGAAAAGGACGAACTGATCGAAAACCTGTATGTGAGTCCCGAAGACGACTATCATTTGAGAATAGGCAGTAAAGAATATTTCGAAATTCTTTTTGACGATGAAGAATTCGAAGAATTATGGCCCCGCATGACTTCCAAAGATCCGTTGAAATTCGAAGACACCAAAAAGTATAAGGACAGGATTAAAGAAGCGCAAGAAAAAACGGGACTAAAAGATGCCGTACGGGTGGCCGTAGGCAAATCCAAAGGCAAAGAATTAATTATTGCCGCCATGGATTTTACTTTTATCGGCGGTTCGATGGGATCGGTAGTCGGTGAAAAAATTTCGCGCGCCATGCGCTATGCCGCCGAACATAAAATTCCTTTGGTGGTTATTGCCAAATCGGGTGGAGCGCGTATGCAAGAAGCGGCTATTTCATTGATGCAATTGGTCAAGACATCGGCTGCCATTGCTGAAATGAATAAGGCCGGCGTGCCTTATATTTCCTTGCTGACCGACCCCACATTCGGCGGTGCAACGGCATCCTTTGCCATGCTGGGCGATATCAACATAGCCGAGCCCGGCGCCTTAATCGGTTTTGCTGGACCACGCGTCATCAAAGAAGCCACCGGTAAAGATTTGCCCGAAGGATTCCAACGTTCGGAATTCATCTTAGAACACGGTTTCCTGGATCATATTGTCCATCGAAAGCAATTGAAAGATAAATTAAATTTATACTTGGATTTGATTTTAAATCGCGAAGTAAGAAAATAATTTACCGGCTGTTTCGTAACAATAAATGTATGACCAACGGCGCTCCCAGGAGCGCCGTAATGCTATTCACCGGCAATACGCCCGCCCTGCCCGGCAATTGCGAAATAACATCGGCGGCTATCATAAAGGTTGCACCCGTCAAAAAAACACCCGGAATCAAATATTGAAGCATTTGGGTACGGAAAATCATTCGGGTGATATGCGGAATAATCAAACCCACAAAAGCCAACGGCCCCGTCACGGCCGTAATCAATCCCGTAAGAATGCCGGATATTAAAATAATAAACCACCGCAAGCGGTCCAAACGAACTCCAGAAGCCCGCACGTAATCGTCACCCAAGAGAAGTAAATTTAAATATTTGATTTTACTTGCCGAAATAATGAACAATAGCGGCACACCTAAACCCAATATCCAAAGAAAAACAGGACGCGAAACGGTTAAATTGCCCATGGTCCAGAAAAAATAACGTTGTAATTGCTCGGCCGGCGCATAAACCGATAAAATACTCAAAACCGCACCCGAAAATGCACCAATCATTAAACCGGCTATAAGTAAAATCTCGGTTTTTCGTAATTGTTCGAATAAAAATAAATTAAATGCCAAGACCAAAAAACTGCCCGCAATTGCCGCCAAACTCAAAATATAAGCCGAATGAATTCCGGAGAAATATGCCAATCCCGACATCATGACCAAAGCCACCGCCAAGCCCGAACCGCTGCTTATTCCCAACACATAAGGCCCTACAATCGGATTGCGAAACATGGTTTGCAATAACAATCCGGCCAAGCCCAAACCCGCTCCCGCCATGGCAGCTACGAGTAATTTAGGCATTCGATATTGCCATACAATGGTGTGGTAGCCGCTATCGGATAATTGACCCGAAATGACGCGAGTAAAATCATGCCAAGGAATCCAAACCGAACCGGTTCTTAAATTTATCAAGCTTACTAAAATCAGCACCAATACCAAGCCCAAAAACAGTTTGAAATATGATTTTTTCATCGGATAAAATCTTCCCATAAAATTAATCTATAATCTTATAACCACAAACGATAAGTTTTTCTTATAACATTACGTCAGATTATCGATTTTTGTAATAGAAATTTAAAACTTAAAACCATGCATACTTACAAAAACAAACAAGATTACGAAAAAATGCTCATTCTATTGAACGGATTATTATCCGGAATGCAAATTTACTACCAAAATCTCCGAGGATTTCATTGGAACATTAAAGGAGAAAAATTCTTCGAATTACATGAAAAATTCGAGGAATGGTATGATGATACGGCTCAAAAAATCGATGAAGTAGCCGAACGTATATTAATGCTCGACGGCACCCCGCTGCATGATTTTGCCGGTTATTTGGAAAAATCACCCGTTTCACCCGCAAAGGATATTTCGGACGCTCGCAAAAGCATTGAAAAAGTTAAAGACGACCTGCTTACTTTACTCCATCTCGAACGCGAGATTTTGGACCGGGCTTCCGAAAATAATGATGAAGGCACCTTGGCCATGATTAGCGGATATATAGGAGAACATGAAAAACTTCTATGGATGATAAAATCATTTTTGACATAAGTGATAAGGTCATTTGATTTGAAAAAGAAGCCGTTTCTACCTCGCAAGAAACGGTTTCTTTGTTTTATGAGAGAAAAAATAAAATAAACTATATTTGAAAATCGTTTTTGGAATATGAAAAAATCTTTGTTTCTCATTGCGTTTATCTTGCTATGGCAATTGCCGGCACAACAATATGCTAACGAATTCCTCCACATCGGGGTGGATGCGGCCTCACTGGCATTGGCCGGAAGTGTAAGCGCCCAAATCGATAATATAAACAGCGGTTACTGGAATCCGGCCGGTATTACAAATATGACCGGTCAATCGGTCGCGTTGATGCATGCTTCATATTTTCATAATCAAGCCCAATTTGATTACGTGGCTTATGGCAAAAAAATCGATAAAAATTCGGCTGCGGCGGTGTCTTTCATACGTTTCGGTGTGGATAATATTATGAATACCACCCGTTTAATCAATGAAAACGGTGATGTGGACTACAACCGGGTCACTTATTTTTCCGTCGCCGATTATGCGATGATTTTTTCCTATGCCCGAAAAAAATTGTTTGAAAACATCGATGCAGGTATTAATTTTAAAATCATTTACCGCCACATCGGAGATTTTGCCCAAGGATTCGGATTCGGATTTGATATCGGCCTAAAATATAAAAAAGGCAAATGGCTCGGAGGATTCGTCCTTAGAGATGCCACCACCACCAATACGTTTTGGTCCTTCAACGAAGAGCGACTGAAAGAAATACGTGATGCCATTCCCGGCTACAATCAATCTGAGCCGGACAAACATGAACTCGGTTTACCGAAATTCCAAACGGGAATTGCGCACCGGTTTTCCATCAAAAAAAATTATTCCGTTACGGCGGAATTGGATCTTACCGGCCACTTCTATCAACGGCATGCGTTAATCAGCACCCCACATTTTAGCATGGAACCTTCTCTCGGCCTTCAAGCGGGATTTAAAGACAAAATTTATTTCCGTACGGGCATAAGAAATATCTATCAAACGGAAATATTCGGAGAAAAAACCTGGAGGGCAAGCCCTACGGCAGGTGCGGGCATTCGGTTCAAATATCTGAATTTGGATTATGCTTTTACCGGCTTCACCGAAACGGGTTTGCATTCTCATGTCTTTTCATTAATTATCGACTTAAGAATTTTTAACAAGTCATAAATCTCTGATTATAAATAATTTAAGAAGTATTCATAAGAAATGAGTTACATGTAAAATCGCCCCGGCCACTTCAATCGAATAAAACATACACATTCTCAAATCATTTATTTGCTTTCCTTTTGCCTTCCCTGTATTGAAACAAAAAAAAGACATCCTCTTACACTCGTAATAGACAATGAAATACCTTATCTTTGCAAAATTGAGGATTTGAGGCATGAAACAACCGCAATATATTGAAATATACGGCGCTAGAGAAAATAATTTAAAAAATATCGACGTCAAGATTCCGCTAAACCGGATCACCGTGCTGACCGGATTAAGCGGGAGCGGTAAAACGGCGTTGGCATTCAACACTTTATATGCCGAAGGACAGCGTCGTTTCTTGGAAACGGTTTCCGCCTATGCCCGCCAATTTTTAGGTTCACTCGACCGTCCCGATGTGGATAAAATAGAGAACCTCCCTCCCGTGATAGCCATCGAACAAAAAACCGTTCATAAAAATCCACGTTCCACCGTAGGAACGGTAACCGAAATATATGACCTCTTACGATTGTTATTCGCCCGTATTTCCAAACCGCATGTGCCCGGTCATGAAAGCTTGGCGGAAGGACATTCGCCCGAAGAAATTTACAACCTTATTAAAAACCGTTTTGCCGGACAACGAGTCCATATTTTGGCGCCCGTCGTACGAAGCCGGAAAGGGCATTACAAAGAATTATTCATCAAATTAGCCAAACAAAAATTCACACAAGTTCGAATCGACGGGCAAATTCGTGATATCGAACCCGGTATGCAATTGGAACGCTATAAAACACACGATATCGAAGCGGTGATTGATAAAATCATAGTAAATGAAAAATTCGAAAAACGCCTCAAAGATGCCGTAATGCGCGCCATGGAAATCGGTCAAAAGACTTTGATGGTCTTGGACGAAACCCATCAACCGCATTTTTTCAGTACCAAATTTACGGATACCCAAACGGGATTTTCCCTGCCGGAACCGGAACCCAATTTCTTTTCATTTAATTCGCCGAAAGGATATTGTCCGGTTTGTAAGGGACTGGGCGAAATTTACGAAGCGGATTTGGATAAAATCATTCCCGATCCATCCAAAAGCATTTCTCAAGGCGGCATCGATCCTATCGACCCGGCGAAGCATTATTGGATCACCGAACAAATTATTATTCTCGGAAAAAAATACGGCTTTGACTTGCATACCCCCATTCATGAGATTCCGGAGGAAGCCATGAATAAAATTCTTTATGGAACAGAAGAATTTCTTACCGTACATTCCCGAATTAGCGGGGTGACCAATGAATATCATTTGAAATTCGAAGGAATTGTCAAATTTTTGGAAAAACAATTCAATCAATCTCAATATAAATCTCTTAAAAGATGGGCATCGCGGTATATGACCAAAAAAACCTGCCCTTCATGCGAAGGCCGGCGATTAAGAAAGGAAACTTCATTTTTCAAAATTGCCGGCAAAACCATCGGTGAACTGGCCGAAATGGAAATAGGCCAATTGGCGGAATGGTTTGAAGAAGTGGAGAAAAAATTGGATCGCAAACAAAAACTTATCGGCAAAGAAGTGATCAAAGAAATCCGACAACGAATCGATTTCATGATGAATGTGGGCTTGCATTATTTGAATCTCCACAGAAGTGCCGGAAGTTTATCGGGCGGTGAATCGCAACGCATCCGCTTGGCCTCACAGATTGGGGCGCAATTAGTCAACGTGCTTTATATTCTGGACGAGCCCAGCATCGGATTGCATCCACGTGATAATCAACGTCTTATCGATTCCCTGCACCGGCTCCGCGATCAGAGTAACACCGTCTTGGTGGTGGAACATGACAAAGAAATGATGATGGCCTCGGATTATATTATCGATTTGGGTCCAGGTGCCGGCAAACACGGCGGGCAAATCGTAGCGCAGTGCAGGCCTGAAAATTTTCATCTAAAAAAATCTTTAACCGCAGATTATTTAAGTGGACGGAAAAGAATAGAAATCCCTGCGGAAAGGAGAAAAGGAAGCGGAAAGAAAATTGTTTTGGAAGGCGCAACGGGTCATAATTTAAAAAATGTCCGCTTGGAAATTCCTTTGGGTAAAATGATTGTGGTAACCGGCGTATCGGGAAGCGGAAAATCGAGTTTAATCAATGAAACCCTCTATCCCGCCCTGCGAAAAATTCTCCATCATGCCTCGGACGACGGCTTGCCTTTTTCTCGTATTGAGGGCATCCGTCATATTGATAAAGTAATCGATATCGATCAAAGCCCCATCGGACGCACACCCCGTTCGAATCCTGCTACCTATGTGGGCGTGTTTTCGGATATTCGCCAACTTTTCGCCCAAACAATGGAAGCCAAAATCCGTGGCTACAAACCCGGACGGTTTTCCTTTAATGTAAAAGGCGGCCGCTGCGAAGTTTGCGAGGGTGCGGGTGTAAGAACCATAGAAATGAATTTTTTGCCGGATGTGTATGTAACCTGTGAAGCATGTCAGGGAAAAAGATTTAACCGCCCCACCCTGGAAGTGCGCTACAAAAACAAAAACATCCATGAAGTACTGGAAATGAGCATTGCCGATGCCTTGGAATTTTTCGACTCCATTCCGAAAATAAAGCGCAAACTGTTAATACTGAACGAAATAGGTTTAGGTTACCTTCAACTCGGACAACCGTCCACTACGCTGTCGGGCGGCGAAGCACAACGAATAAAACTGGCCGCCGAACTCTCCAAACGGCACACCGGAAATACCCTTTATATTCTGGACGAACCGACAACGGGACTTCATTTCGAAGATATCCGCATGTTGATGCAAATCCTTAACCGGCTTGCCGATCAAGGAAATACCATCATCATCATCGAACATAATACCGACGTGATTAAACTCGCCGATCATATTATCGATATGGGGCCGGAAGGTGGCGCACAAGGCGGTCAAATCATTTTCCAAGGAACACCCGAAGAAATGATACGATTGAAAGATAACCAAACGGCAAGATTTTTGCGTAAAGAATTCGAATAAATCAAGGTGAAATTCCCGGTAAAATCCGGATTTTCAAAATAAATCCATGAAAAAATTCAAAGTCATTTCTCCCTTCGAGCCGGCCGGCGATCAACCGGAAGCCATCAAACGCTTATCGGAAGGCATTCTCGCGGGCGAAAAATACCAAACACTCATGGGAGTTACCGGTTCGGGAAAAACCTTTACCATGGCCAAAGTCATCGAAACGGTACAACGCCCCACCCTAATATTGGCCCATAACAAGACATTGGCCGCCCAACTTTATAATGAATTTAAGGAGTTTTTTCCGCACAACGCGGTGGAATATTTTGTTTCGTATTATGATTATTACCAACCGGAGGCCTATTTACCCGTAGTGAATAAATACATCGAAAAGGATTTGTCAATCAATGAAGAAATCGAGCGCTACCGGTTGTCCGCCACTTCGTCTCTCCTTTCCGGCCGCCGCGATGTGATAGTCGTAGCGTCCGTATCCTGCATTTACGGCATTGGAAACCCCACGGAATTTAAAAAAAACACGATTCGGATTGACCTTCACATGTCCCGCAACATGCTTTTAAACGGCTTGGTTCAAGCCCTCTATTCCCGGTCCGAAACACCTAAAGCGGGTACATTTGTCGTGACAGGTGACACCATTACGGTTTACTCGCCTTATGCCAATCGATATTACAAATTTCATTTTTGGGGAAATGACATGGAAAGCATCGAAGTGTGGAATCCGGAAACGGGAAAATTAATCGATACACCAGAGCAATTAAACATCTATCCGGCGAATGTTTTTACTACTTCGCGCGATGTAATCGAAAGGGCAATCGTGGAAATAAGACGGGATTTGGAAGCCCAAGTGGACTATTTTCTTAAACAAGGAAAAGGGTTGGAAGCCAAGCGGTTACGCGAACGAACGGAGTATGATTTGGAAATGCTGCAAGAACTCGGCTATTGTTCGGGAATCGAGAATTATTCGCGCTATTTGGATGGCCGGCCGCCGGGCTCACGTCCTTTTTGTCTGCTGGATTATTTTCCCGAAGATTATTTGATGTTCGTGGACGAATCACATGTTACCATTCCTCAAGTAAGGGCCATGTACGGAGGCGACCGTTCCCGGAAATTGACCTTGGTCGAACACGGTTTCCGGCTTCCTTCCGCCCTGGATAACCGCCCCTTAACCTTTCAAGAGTTCGAGCGGATGCAAAACCAAGTGGTTTTTGTCAGTGCCACGCCTTCCGATTACGAACTGAAAAAATCCGGTGGAATCGTTGTGGAGCAAATCGTTCGCCCTACCGGCTTATTGGATCCGGAAATTGAAGTCCGTCCCACTCATAACCAAATTGACGATTTATTGGAAGAAATACAAAAACGCGTGGAAAATGACGAACGTGTATTGGTTACGACCCTCACCAAAAGAATGGCGGAAGAATTGACCAAATATTTGGAAAAAATCGATGTGAGGGCACGTTATATCCATTCGGATGTGGATACATTGGAACGAGTCGAAATCATGCGCGATTTGAGAAAAGGGCTCTTCGACGTCCTGGTGGGCGTCAATTTATTACGCGAAGGTTTGGACCTGCCGGAAGTGTCGCTTGTAGCCATTTTGGATGCAGACAAAGAAGGTTTTTTACGCTCGCATAAATCGCTTATTCAAACGGTAGGGCGCGCCGCCAGACATGTGCACGGCAAAGCCATATTTTATGCCGATACCATTACCCGCAGTATGCGCGAAACCATTGAAGAAACCAACAGGCGGCGAAACAAACAAATGGCATACAACCGGCAACATGGTATTACTCCTCGTCAAATCACAAAAAAAATCGGTCATGCCTTTGATGATTCCTATCAAATGCAAGAAGGAAAAATTCCCCGGGTAGCGGAAGAGTTTGAATATTTGACACCGGATGAGATCAAGAAAAAAATCAAAATCTTTACCAAAAAAATGGAAGAAAGCGCCAAAGCGCTTGATTTTATTGAAGCTGCCCGTTATAGGGATTTGATTGATGCATTAAAAAAGAAATTGTGATTTTTTCTTTTAATAGGGTATGTTTTTATTTTTTGTCTAAATGGTGATGTGAATAAGGGAACTTTTTTAAGACGCAAATTATTTTCTATCACGGGCGATTATTTATTTCGGATTAATTCCTCTGATTCGAATTGAATTTTAAAAGCGCTTTACTTCGCGTAGTCCAAGGATTTATTTCCTTTCATCTTTTTTCAGAAAAAAGAAGCAAAAAATCGCAATACGAAATAAGATTTAATTCCGGGGAAGATTATTTGTTTTTCCTTAAAATTTCCTCCAACCTAACGGGCTTGTGCCGGGCAATCCATTCATCATAGGTGGTATAACCTATTTTTTTACGACGTTCTTCCACGAGTTCCCATACATGTTCCACTTCTTCTTGCGTAGGAATGGGTTGCGAAAGGATATAATCGGAAATTCGGTCGGCACGTTTGTCCGTATCTTCGATAAATTTGTCGTTCAATTGTCTTAATACACCCGCTACGGGTTCCCGTTTAGTTTCGATCCAATCTTTCATGGCTTGGCGGCCGTGTTCTTTGGCCATTTTGATATTACCTTTACCCGTTACGGCGTTACCCACTGCAAACAAATTATCATAACCCGATACTTTGGACCCCAGCGGGCCTTCGGTTTTTATGGCATCACCTTCATATGGAATGCCGGGTAATTTTACGGGAATCGAACCGATTGAAGAAATGACTTGTGAAGTGGGATGCTCGAATCGTTGGCCCGTCAAAACCGGTTTTCCGTCTTTGTTTTCCGTACGTTCGAAAATTAATGCCTTCAATTTGCCATTTTCTTCCTTGAAATCCACCGGTACCGCATGCGGTATAAAATCGAACATAAATTTTTCTTTGTAGGTATTGAGCAACCTTTCGGCCACATCCTTTGCCTTTTCCTTATCTTTCGGATCATCCGAGGCAGCCACTTTTAAAGGCATTTCCCTCGCCGAACGCCGGTAAACCAAAGTAGCACCTTTCAATCCCAAATCTTCCCATTTCAAATTATTTTCCTCCAATATTTTTTTAATTCCCTTCTTTTCCATGGTAAACACATCATAATCCAGTCCGTATTTTTCTTTCAATACCTTGCCCACCAATTCCATCATTACGATTTTCATTACATCAAGCGACGACAATCCGCCTCCGATGACCGTCACGCCGTCTTTAATTTCGAAATGGGGCCCTTCGAAACCGGGTTCATGTTTATGATTAAACCATTTGAGCAAATCGTTTTGATAAATCAATTGACCGGTTTCTTTGAACTTTTCAATTCCCGGTACCGGCAACGGACGGTCTTTCCATGCACCGAAAGCCAAAATGACCGCATCGAATTTGTATTCATTCATCAAGTCCGATAATTGGGCGTCACGCCCGATTTTGAACAAAGGCAAAAATTTAATTTTCGGATGACGTAATTTCTTATCGATTTCCTCTTCGACCCTATCTCGTAAACCTATATGCCACATGGGCAGTCCGTCTTCTATTTTTCCGTAAGGCAATGCATTCTGGTCCACTACAATCACCCGGATTCCATGACGGGCCAATTGATAGGCCGCTTCACTTCCCGCTACGCCGGCTCCGATGACTAATGCCAAATGTTCTCTTTCGTGATGATTGGTCATTGCATATTTTTGGCTGCAAATTTAGGGAATTTAATAATTTCGATTCGTTTCCATAATCTCCATAAAATTTATTTATTAATTTGCACAACAATTTTATATCCATGGAAAATAAAGCACAACTATTGGAATTCCTCAACAATGTTATAGCCAAAAATAATATGTTGGAATGGATGGAAATTAAATTTATTGACGCAGGAATGAATTACTTAACAGCCGAAATGCCCATCACCTCTAAAGTTCATCAACCTTTGGGATTGCTTCACGGGGGTGCCAGTGCCGCTTTGGCCGAAAGTGTGGGAAGTACCGCTTCATATTTGCTTATCGATGCCAATAAATACAACGCCATGGGAATAGATTTACAAATCAATCATTTGCGAAGCAAACGGGAAGGAAAAATTCGGGCCACGGCCAATTTGTTGCACCAAGGAAAAACCATTCATCTTTGGGAAATCAAAATTACCGACGAGGAAAATAATTTAATTGCACACGCCAAACTCACCAATATTATCAGGGCATTATGAATCTTCAAATCCGGCCGGATTATCCTTATGTGCTTTTTAAATTACCCGGAAGTAAAAAGTTTTATTTTTTAATTCAAAAAAATCAAAAAACTTACCGGGCTGCGGACTTCAATATGCCCGGATTTTACATGGCGCCATTCGATTTGGACCGCCATCCCGTATATATCATTCCCCTTGCACACGCCCGGTTTTCGAGCCATGACCTACCCGTCCGGACTACTGAAAAACTTCACATAAATCCAGAACCGATTTCTTCCCCTTCACCGGGTTCACACGAAAAAAAAGTGGCACGCGCCATCGAGCATATCCGCTCGGATGACCAACTCAAAAAAATCGTGATTTCTTCCTATCAAGATTATAACTTCGACCGTATGGATCCTGTAAAATTTTTCTTCCGGTTAGCCGAAACTCACCCCGAAGCATTTGTTTTCTATTGGCATCATCCTTCCGCGGGATTCTCCTGGGCGGGTGCTTCACCGGAACCTTTATTTTCTTTTACGAAAAATCCGGATACTTCGTTTTATCATGCGGAAACGGTTAGTTTGGCAGGAACCAAATTTTCCGACGAAAATCGCAATTGGACACCCAAAGAAATCGAAGAACAAAAAATCGTCACGGATTATATCAAACAAAAACTTTTTGAGTTGAAATTGGCCGTTTCTTCTTACGGCCCTTATGATTTTGCTCAAGCCCATCTTATTCATCTCAAAACGGATTTGTCTTTTATTTTTCCGGATGAAAATGATTTTATTAATCAAATTATTCGGGCGCTACATCCCACACCTGCCGTGGCCGGCATGACCAAAGAAGCCGCCTTGAAAATTATTCCCGGTATAGAAAATTACGACCGGGAGTATTACACAGGATTTTTCGGTTTTCGGCAATCGGACAAAGGACTTTTTCATGTAAATCTTCGTTCGGCGCGTATTACACCTCACAGATTGCGGCTATATGCGGGAGGCGGCATTACGCAAGAAAGCCTACCGGCACAGGAATGGCAGGAAGTGCAACGCAAATGGGATGTTATCAAGAAAATTTTTACTTCTTAATTTTTGATATGACTAATTGCGGCATACCACATTAAAATCCGAAATGATAACTAATGCCATAGCCCAAACCGAAACCGAAGTGAGAAATATTGGTGGTATAAAAGCCGGGCACATAAACCATTCCGAAATTTTCGGGTTGTGTGCCTTTAATAAAATATTTTCCACTGACATGCAATTCAAGATAGAGTCCGTGAAAGATTTCAGCCCGGATGCTTGAAACAACTTCCAACCAATGCGCATGCAAGCCGGAGTAAGTTTTTTCCGGGTATTCATAAACCGCCGGCAAAACGGTGGAGGCCGGAATTCTCTGAAATTTGTGCAAAACGTAGTCAAATGAAGCATGGCCGTAACGAATGCCTAGGGTGATTTCATTCTCGGTGCCTTCCCAATTTTCATAAAAATTATATGCATATTCCAATTTAAAATAGGTTCCGTTAGTGGAAAAATTATAGCGCTCCGAATCATATATCATGTCTTCCTTGCCTGCGATTACGCCGATAATATGATTTTTGTAACTGAAATGCAGATTGAATTCATCGATATTTCCGCCTTTGTACCGGGACCAAATTTTCTTTCCGATATCATACCCGATCCGCAATCCGTATTTTTTTTCCTTTTGCACGGATACGCTATCGCTTTGCGCATGCAAAACGCTGATAATCAACATAAAGGAAATACTAATGATAAATTTTGACATGGTTCAAGGTATCTGCGGTTAATCGGGACTCGAGAATTTCCACATGTTTAATCCAATTGTCCGGGTCGGCGATAAGTGAGATTTGCAAATCGTAAAACACGGTTTTGAATCCGCATGCTTTGGAGATAAATTGTTCGTCTATGCGATATTGAAAAACCAAGGTATCCGGATTGGCAATTCCTCCGTTTTGATTGACAAATACGTATTGAAAATGATCTTCATGAACCGGTAGCGGAATTAGTAAAGAATCGGTTGTAACGGGAGCAATAATAGTATCTTGTTCGTATAATACCGTGAGATTGACAGATTCGCGTAAACCGGAAATGCTGTTAACAAAAACCGTATTCATGGACACGGAAGGTTTTTCCAAGCATAAATCGTCACGTTCGCATGAAACCAATAAAAAAAACAATCCGATAAATACCAATAAACGCTTCATTCTATTTTTTTCTTTTCAGAACGGCTATATTTTCCGTATGATAAGTTTGCGGAAACATATCCACGGCTTGTGTCAGCACAATTTCGTAATAATTTTTCAATGTAACCAAATCCCTTGCTTGCGTAGCGGAATTACAACTCACATAAACGATTTTTTCCGGTGCTATGTCGATGATGGTTTGGAGCGTGTTTTTATGGACTCCGTCGCGCGGCGGGTCCATTACGATAATGTCGGGAGAGCCGTAGGTGTCCGTTAATTCCTTGGTAAAAACCTCTTTCATATCCCCGAGGACAAATTCCACATTTTCGATTTGATTACGCTTTGCATTAATACGGGCATCTTCCACCGCTTGTTCCACACTTTCGATCCCCAATACAAACTTGGCATGACGTGCGAGAAACAGGGCAATGGTGCCCGTGCCGGAATACAAGTCATATATCACGGAAGAAGGCGTGGCCGCCGCATATTCCGCAATTTTCCGGTATAAATTTTCGGTCTGATAAGAATTGGTTTGAAAAAAAGATTTGGCTTTGATATTGAATGCCAAGCCGTCAATAATTTCCGTAATATATTCTCTTCCGGACCATAAATGAATGTCCAAATCGTAAATGCTGTCATTTTGCTTGGTATTGATTAAATATTGCAATGAGGTTAGATCGGGAAAACGCTCTTTAATAAAATTCATCACCAAAGAAATATGCTCCTCGTCATCTTTACCGAAATGAACCAAAACCATTTTCTCCCCCGATTTTAATATGCGGATAGTCAATTGCCGAAGCAGCCCTTCTTTGGCACGGGGATTATAGAAAGATAAGTTGTTTGCTTTAGCAAAATCGCGAATGGCATTCCGAATTTCATTGCCGGGTTCTTCCTGAAGGGCACAAAATTCCACGTCGATAATTCTGTCCCAATGTCCGGGAATATGGAATCCCAATCCGCGACGATCGAATGTACGGCCGGTTTCAATTTCCTCTTTGGTGAGCCACCGGCTATCCGTAAAGGCATATTCCATTTTGTTGCGATAATGGGTTACTTTGGGCGATGCCAAAACGGGTTTTTCGTTTCCCGGTTCAACACCGGCTATGCGCTTAAGATTTTGCCGGACCTCGTTCGCTTTGACCTCCAATTGTTTTTCATAACGGATATGTTGCCATTGGCAACCGCCGCATATACCGTAATGCGGACATAAAACTTCGGTACGCCAATCGGAATAGGCGTGAAATTTTATGGCTCTTCCCTCGTAATATTGCTTGCGTTTTTTGACGGTTTCCACATCCACCACGTCACCCGGAGCCGTAAAAGGCACAAAAATAATCCGTCCGTCCGGGGCATATCCTATGCCTTTTCCTTTGCCACCCGCCGACACAATTTCCACCCGTTCGAATATTTTCCTTTTTTTTCTCCTCGACATTTCTCTTTTTTGAATTGTCAAAAATAATGACTTTTTTCTAGACGTTTTTATTTGATAAATCCAGATTATTGCTCGGTTTTTTCTTATACGAACAGAGTTCAATTTGTTTTCAAGTCTTTTTTCTAACTATTAAGAATTTATCTTACAATAATATTATGTTAAAGTTATAATAATAATTAATGAAAAAAGAGAAGTGTTAAATATCTTACGAACAAGTGTGTCAAATGTTATAAAAGTACAAATTTTTGTATATTTGTATTGTCTATAAATTTAAAGCCATGAAAAAAATATTTTTATTTGCATTAATCCTCATAAATATGGGGATTTATGCCCAAGTAGCCATTAATAATAATGGCGCAGATCCGCATGCTTCGGCCATGTTGGATATACAGAGCACGAATAAGGGATTACTGATTCCCCGTATGAATTACAGTCAAATGGTTCAAATTCCTTCACCCGCCGAAGGATTATTGGCTTATGTCCAAGACAAAAATGCATTTTACTATTATGACGGTCAAAATTGGGTATTGGCTTCGGCCGATAATTTAGGTAACCACAAAGCCGCCGAAAACTTACAGATGCAGGGATATTGGATTAGCCAAGACGGTGATGACGAAGGAATTTTTGTCAATCAAAATGGTGATGTAGGCATAGGGACGGACAGCCCGGAAGGACGCTTGCATGTATTGATGGACCAAACAACGAATAATATCATGATTGAACGCAACGAAAACGCCAAAAGAGTGGCGGGCTTGGTATTTCGCCGGTCGCGTGGCACGCATGATCATAAACTGGCTCTACAAAATAAAGACGGTATTGCTTCATTTGTAGGTTGGTCATGGACAGGAAGAGAATGGCAACACAGTGCCAGAATTACTTTCAAAGTGGATGGTAATGTAACAAGTTCCGCCATTCCGGCACGTATAACTTTTCATACGCAAGGTCAAAGACCCCAAGATTGGGCTTTAAGAATGGTGATTGACAGCAAAGGAAATATAGGTATAAATGAAAAATATCCGCAACGTAATTTGCATATTAAATATATTATGCGTTTGGAACCCACCGATGAACCGAATAATCCGGCTGCAGGGGATATTTATTATGACAAGACCTTAAATAAACTTAGATATTACGACGGAACAAATTGGAATAATCTTTAAATCGTTATTTCACGTCTCCGGCCGGTTATCAATCATTTCGTTTAATTCTTTTTGGCCGGAGAACAATTTTAATTAAAAATTCGAAAATCCGGGGGGAACGTATATTCACTTCTAAACAAGCGGCAAAGTTTTTATTTTAATTTTCAACTCCTTATCATTATTTCAAGCCGTAAATTTTTCTGCTTTTCACCATCCTTATCTATAAACCGACCTATTTCGCTTTCCTCTTATTTTCCATGGTAAAAAACTTATCACCCCGAAATACAAGAGTATTTTTTAACAAATTTAATAGGTAAAGAAAGCATAAAGTTATTACTTAGCACACACAAGTTTTTTCATTTGTTATAGAAAATCAAATTTTTTATAGATTTGCCGCTAAAAATTTTAGTGTATGAGAAAAATACTTTTAATTATTTATGTGATATCAATTAGCGGTTTATATGCCCAAGTAGCCATCAATGACGATGGAACGAATCCGGATGCTTCGGCTATGCTCGAAGTAAAGAGTACCGATAAGGGATTTTTGATGCCCCGGATGAATTATAATACCATGACCGGAATTCAAAACCCAGCCGAAGGACTTTTGGTTTATGTCCAAGACAAAGATGCATTTTATTATTTTGACGGGATCGAATGGATATTGGCATCGGCCGATAATTTAGGTAACCACAAAGCCACCGAAAACCTTCAAATGCAAGGACATTGGATTACCAACGACGGAGATGATGAAGGAATCTTTGTTACGGATCAAGGAAAAGTAGGAATAAATACGACTACTCCTACGGCCATGTTGCATTTAAAAGGCGATGATCCGGATATAGATTTGGATATAAATAGCAGCAGTAGTGCTTTAAAAGCAGAAGTACGATTTAAAGAAGACGGCGATAAAAAAGCCAAAATGTACTATCAAAAAAATACAGGAGATTTTATTTTTGAACATCTGTCAAAAAGAGGCGCAATAAAATTCAGTATTGATTTTGTTCCGGCTATGGTCATCTATACAAACAGAAAAGTGGAAATTCAAAAACGTTTTCGAATTAATCCCACAAGCCAACCTACTGATGCGGAAGACGGCGATATTTATTTTGACAGTAATAGCAAAAAATTGAGATGTTATTCCAATGGTAGTTGGCATGATTTATGGTAAAGAATTTACCGGATATTTCAAGCGGAAATTATTTGAAAACAAATACAATTTGGTAAAAACCTATTAAGATTTATTTTTATAATTGCGTTAGATTAGTAATGAAAAAAAACCGTTGGAATCCAACGGTTTTTTCTTTTTTTGTCATTAAAAATCTATTTACCTCCACATTTTTATTAAAAACTTCCTCGGGTTAAACACGGCTATTTAATCAATAATTATCAATTTACAATTTCCATGAAAACAAATAAAAAATTACTTCTTAATTAAATAACCGAAATGATGCAAATAAGATCAGAAAACAAGCGACATAAATATCATTAACTTTTTAACTTTTTTTAATAATATATTTTAGGTTAAATAAAGAAATAATTCGACATTTCTTTGATTTGTTACAGAAAACTAAAAAAGTTTTTGTATGTTTGTCGCACTAATAAATAAAAATAAGTTTATGAAAAAAATACTTTTTATCGCTTTTGCCATTATGCTAAGCGGTATATATGCCCAAGTTGCCATCAATACCGATGGAACGGATCCCGATGGATCGGCAATGCTCGAAGTAAAGAGCACCGATAAGGGATTTTTGATGCCCCGGATGAATTATAATACCATGAACGGAATTCAAAACCCCGCCGAAGGGCTTTTGGTTTATGTCCAAGACAAAGATGCATTTTATTATTTTGACGGGACCGAATGGATATTGGCATCGGCCGATAATTTAGGTAACCACAAAGCCACCGAAAACCTTCAAATGCAAGGACATTGGATTACCAACGACGGAGATGATGAAGGAATCTTTGTTACGGATCAGGGGAATGTGGGTATAGGGACGGATTCTCCCCGAATAAATGGTAACGGCCAAGAAGCCCGTATGCACGTTTTAATGGATGGTTCGACGGCTAATGTGGTTTTCGAACGTAATGAAGATGCAGGAAGAGTTGCTGGTTTGGTTTTCTTAAAATCCCGTGGTACCAATAATGCCAAAGCAAAACTCGAACCAAAAGACGGTCTGACTTCATTTGCAGCATCAGGATATGATGGTACCGAATATATACCGGCGGCAAGAATTGCCTTCTTGGTAGAAAATGAACCGGTTTCACAAGGACAAATGGCTACCCGAATAAGATTTTATACCAGAAATTTAGGGGATAATAAACCTAAAGAAAGAATGGTATTAAATAAGGACGGATATTTAGGTATTAATTTACAATTTCCACAAAGGCCTTTACATGTGAAAGATGTTTTACGTTTGGAACCACGAGATAGCGCTCCCTCAAATCCTTCTGAAGGAGACATTTATTATAGAACAAACGAAGGTTTAATGTTTTATAATGGTCAAAATTGGATTAAGATAACAGGTTCAGTTTATACTAATTAGACACTACATTGTTTTAAATTTCAAATTAAGTCTGCCCGGAATTCCCCGGGCTTTTATATTTTAAGAATATTCGAATAAAGATTACCGATTACAGTCCCGATGACTACCGGGAACGATTTCAGATAGCATATTATAGATTTCATATTTTTGACTAAGGGAAAGCGGATTAAAAGGAGATTTAAAGTAAAATTACATTATTTCAAAGGTTTCGAAACCGCTTGTCCCATACCGATGACACGCGTATATCGGGCACCCGGCGGATGATAATAAACGACTACGGTATAACGATTTTCGGTTTGAGAAAATGAAGGTTGAAAGCCGGTCCAATTGATTGTTCCGTCTTGATTTTTGCTCACATAATAATAATCGTAATAACCTTGTTTTAATAAATAAACCGTTTCATACATGCCGGTGTTTTTATTTAATTTTAATCGCGCCCTTTCATCGGTTTGCCAATTATTAAATCGTCCGATTACATAGATTTTTTCTTGTTGCGGAAACAGATCGGCCGGCAATCCGAAATGCACGGCTATATAATCGCTTTCGGTATGCTTGTCATCGGCCCTAAAGGAATCCACTACATAGGAGCCGTTAATATCCTTTCTTTCCATATAATAATTAACGGCCGGAAACGGATGCACATAAGCATGATACATCTCATACAAACGCATACTGTCCAAGCCCGGATTGTATCCCCTTAAATCTCTTGTTTCGAAATAATTAAATTCATTTCCTCCCGGAAACAAAGCATCCGAAGGAAAATGATAAACCAAGCGGTTTCCTAAATTGAAAGTCGGGGCCGAAAATTTTTTCGGCTCGAAAATATTTTCATTTTTATATACTTTCACAGTGAAGTCGCCAGCCGGGTTTTGAACGGGGAAATTGCCCACATTGAGTGAAAAACGCACAAATTGATGGGTATATAATTTACCGGGTTCAACCGGACGCTTTACCTCCACCGATACCGAAAGTGCATTTTCATACACAATAAGCGGAAAATTAAAAACCGGTTCTTCGTCTTCATCCAAAATTTCAATTAAATAATTGCCGCTTTTAGTAATTTTGGTTTTTTCATTGGGAATTTTCAATTCGTAATGCGTATAAGAACGAATAGTGGCTTGGCTATTACTTTCGTTTTCGATATAATCCGAATCATATCCATCGATATATTCCATAGGAAGCAAAGTGGAAGCTTCCCAATTTTCATTAAAATGTCGGATGCGATAATAGTAAGTTTTTTGGTCGGCTTCCAAATCGTCGAAACTTATAAATATATAATCGTCGAGTGATGCGATGGGGGTAATATAAGGATAATCGTTTATGGTGCATATTGCCGTCCGGATATAATCGGGAGGAGCCATATAAACTTCATCGAGTTGGGCATGCATAAGCCATGCGTCCGCGAATAATAGAAGCAGAAGGGTGTATTTAAAAAATTTCATGCCAATATTGAAAAATTCTTTCATAGAACAAATAACCGAAATAGATGGTTACGGCCAACTTCAAACCCACGGAAAAAACAAAACCTATCAAGGACCCCATGGCGGCTTTCAATGCCTTATCCGATTGATTCTGATGAATCATTTCCCCGATTAATGCACCTAAAAACGGTCCGAGAATAACACCGAAAGGAATGGGTGTAATCAAGCCGACTACAAGGCCTAACATGGCCCCTAACATACCGTATTTGGTTCCCCCGAATTTTTTAGTACCCAATGCCGGCACGATATAGTCAAGGATTTGTACGATGGTCGCCACTACAAAAGTAGCAATCACCATATCCCAATCATGAGGAATGATGCCAGAAAATTGTAATAAAACCAATGCTAACCAGGCCAAGTGCGGTCCCGGAAGTACCGGTAATACACAACCGGCTATACCCAAGATTATAAAAAGGGTCCCTATAACTATGATGAAAATTTCCATGGCATTCGGCTAAATCTTTTATCAAAAATAATTATATTATCTCAATTACGAAAACCGTGCCAATAAAAAAGCCGCTCCCGGTGGAAACGGCTTAAAAAATTAGCATTAGTTTCGGAATCTTTTATTTGTCGAGCCATTCGGTAAAGAAATCCATCATGGCTTCTTTGAAATCGTAATGCAAACGGATATAAGTACGCATTTCGTCGCGCAAAGGTTGTTGTTCGCGATATAATCTTCCGTCGAGCGGTTCGTTGATATCGGCGGTTTTCAAATTCAAGCGTTTTTGTTTGATTTTATGAAGTAAATCGGATATGACTTTGCGTTCACGCAAAATTTTATTCTGAAAACGTTCCAATTTAGCCAATGCATTTTTATCCAAATCCTTCCTGGCCGCTACTTCTTCTAATTTTTCCTGAAACGAATCCATTTCATCGCGGTGAAATTTGAGCTCGCGTTTCCATGTATCCAAATTAAACTCCAAGTCGCTTAGATAATTGATTTTCTTTTCCATATTTAATGAAGTTTTTTTATTTAGTCTAAAATTAATGATTTTAAATGAATTTACAAATAACTTTTTAATCTTATTGGTTCACCTTTTCGAGTTTTACCACAAAAATTAAATCCGCATTGGGCGGAATAACTCCACCGGCGCCGCGTTCCCCGTATGCCAAATAAGACGGCACAAACAAAACCGCTTCTTCGCCTTCTCTTAATTTCATGATACCTTCGTCCCATCCTTGTATCACCTTACCCACACCTACTTTAAATGTAAACGGAGAGCCGTATTTGTATGACGAATCAAACATTCGGCCGTCTTTAAAATAACCTTTATAATGAACCGAAACCACTTGTCCACGCGACGGTTTCTTGGCTTTGGTGGTTTTTATTTTATAAATTTTTAATCCCGACGGCAAACTATCGACTTTGGATTCCCATTCTTTGAATTGTTCGACTAATTTTTGTCGTTCGGCATTTTGTTTTTGCATTTCTTCTTGTTTTCTCTTCATATAGTCACTGAACACCTTTACAGCATCGAATTGTTTGGCTTTTTTTCCTTTGCGAATAATTACCACTTTATTAATTTTGTCACCTTGCTTGATTTGTTTCACGACATCCATTCCTTTTACCACCTTACCGAATACACTATGGCGTCCGTCTAACCAAGGCGTTTCCACTAATGTGATAAAAAATTGACTTCCGTTGGTATTCGGGCCGCTATTGGCCATGGAAATGACACCGGCCGTATGCTTAAGATCCGAAAATTCATCGTCAAATTGATATCCGGGACCGCCCGATCCCGTACCGGTGGGATCGCCGGCTTGAATAACAAAATCTTTGTTGTCACCGTTGGCTTTGCTAATCACACGATGAAAGGTCAAGCCGTCGTAATATGGCCTCCCTTTGTAATCTTCCTTAACAAAAGGATTCTTTCCTTCGGCCAAGCTTACAAAATTGGCCACGGTTACCGGTGCCTTTTCCGGTTCCAATTTCACAATGATATTTCCTTTTTCGGTTTGAATATCGGCATAGAGCCCATCCGGCAAGTCCTTGTAACGCTGTGATTTACATCCTGCGAGCAATATAATTGCCATGAGATAAACGATTTTTAATTGTGTTTTCATAAGGTATCTTTTTTCGGTATAATTTTATGAATTTTTAAATGTAATTTCAAGGGGGTATTACCCGGGATTCTATCGGCGTCGCCCAATAAACCGTAACCCAAGTAAGACGGAATATAAAATACCGCTTCTTCGCCTTCTTTCATCATTTTGACCGCTTCGCGCAAACCGGCAAAATATTCCTCCTTATCCACCCTGTAATTTATAACGCCGATTTCCTCGGGTAAGTATATGGTATCGTTTTCTATATAAAAAATACCGTATTCCATGCGCACTTCATCGCCTTTGACCGGGTAATAGTCGGCCGAATCATTTCGCTTGAGAAAATAATAATGCATCCCCATTTGATTATGAGCATAATGATGCAATGAGTCGGCACGAATAATACTGTCAAAAAGTTTTTGTTCGAGATTAAATAATTTTTTATTAAAATAAATGGATGCGGAATAATCTTTACGGTAGTTGTACCGAACCGGAAAACGCGGTTGCGGTTCGCGGGCACACGAATAAAGAAAAATCATCACGAAAAAGCCGAAAAAATACTTCATCAGGAATTTTTTATTTCGTCGCAATGTTTTTTTACTTTACTCAAAAAGGTTTTTTCGGCCTGCGCCATACTCCCTTCAAAATTTCCACCGGCTGCATTTTTATGTCCGCCTCCGTTAAAGTATTTCCGGGCAAAACGGTTTACATCGAAATCTCCTTTGGAACGGAATGATATCCTTATTTTATCTTCGCCCGGTTTTTCGGTAAATAAGGCCGTGAATTTGACCCCGTCGAGCATCAAACCGTAATTTACCACGCCTTCGGTATCGCCTTGTTTAAAATTAAATTTTCGCAAGGTATCTTCGTCTAATATGATATATGAAACGCCGCACCGGGGAATAACCACCATCCTTCGGATGGCCTCGCCAAGTAATTGCAACTTATCATAGGTATAAGTATCGAAAATTTTGGAATAAATATCGGCGTTTTTTGCACCCGCTTCGATGAGTTCGGCTACGATTCTATGCGTCCGGCCCGATGTTTTGTCAAAACGAAACGAACCGGTATCGGTTAATATGCCGGTATAAATAGCCGTGGCGATATCCGGGTCCAATTGTTCGACAAGTCCCGTATTTGTTATAAATTCATAAACCAGTTCGGCGGACGATGCCTTGGACGGGTCGGAGAAAATATAAGGAATGCGTTTGTCGGGCTGGAGGTGATGGTCAATCATCACCACGGGTTTTTGCGAAAGATAATCTTCCAATATCTCGCCCAAAAGCGTACCGGCACGGGAAAAAGTATTGAAATCCACAATAAAAATCATATCCGCTTCTTCCAATTTGGCCTTTGCATCCGCTTTGTTTTCAGAAAAAACCAAAATTTCCTCGGCACCGGGTAGCCATTCCAAAAATACGGGTATAGGATCGGGCGAAATAAGGGTTACGTTTTTTCCGTTTTTTTCCAATGCTTTTTTCAATGCCAAACCCGAACCGATGGCATCACCGTCGGGACGCGTATGAACAATAATCACGATGTTATTCGAACGGTCTATTAACTCCCTTACTTTAGCAAAATCCATTCCGTGCAATATTATTTTACAAAACTAAGTCTTTTTTATATCTTTATGGAACCGATTTTCGATAATTTTGCGCTAAAATTGAAAATATTGAAATTTTCATTTATCATACCCGTTTACAACCGCCCTGAAGAATTAAAAGAACTGCTGGACAGTTTTGTCAATCAAGACATCGATGACACTTCTTTTTATGAAATCATCATCGTGGACGACGGCTCCCATGAAGATCTTCGTCCGGTTATAGAACAATATTCCGACCGGCTGCCGATCCACTATTTGCGTAAAAAAAATACAGGTCCGGGCGATTCACGCAACCGGGCCATGGAAATTGCACACGGCGAGTACTTTATTATCTTGGATTCGGACGTGCTGTTACCCGCCCGGTATTTGTCCCGGCTGCGCAGGGCCGAACAAAAGGGCATGCTTACCGACATGGGAGGCGGTGCGGATGCCGCTCATCCCGAATTTTCGGATTTTCAAAAAGCGGTCGATTCGGTCATGACCTCCTACTTGACTACCGGTGGAATTCGCGGAAAAAAAACAAACATTAGCCGCTACGTGCCCCGGAGTTTCAATATGATTGTGCACCGGAAAGTTTTCGAAGAAACGGGCGGTTTTTCAAACATGCACCCCGGCGAGGATCCCGAATGGGTTTACCGCGCATGGAACAAGGGATTCAAGTCGGTATTTTATCCCGAACTTTTTGTGTATCATAAACGACGGATTAACCTGAAGAAATTTTTCGATCAAATGAAAAAATTCGGCATGAGCCGTGTTATTCTGCTCGACCGGTTTCCGCAATACGGCGGAGCGATGTATTATTTCCCTTTGATCTATTCCGCCGGCCTTATTCTTGCTCTCCTTTTGGCTTTGGCCGGCCGGCCTTTTCTTCTGATTTTGTATGCCGTTTATTGGCTCATGATTTTAATCGAATTTCTGCTTCGAACCAAAAGCCCGAAAATAAGTTTATTGGCACTTTTCCTTTATCAGATTCAAATGGGGGCGTATGCCTACGGCTTCTTGAATGCTTTTATAAAAATCCGCATGAGAGGCAAAAAACCGGAAGATGCATTTCCGCAATTATTTTTTAAATTGAAAAATTAAAATTAATTGATGAGCCGGAATCCCTTTCATTTATTTTTCCTTGCTGCTAAACAAACGATTGCAATCATTTTCAAACGATTAAAAGAAGTCCAGTGGGATACTTTATTGATTTTTATTATCATTTCCGCACTATATTGGTTTTTGCTAAACATGAATCATGAATACGAAATAAATAAAACCCTATTAATCCGTTACGAAACACCGCAGGGCAACAAACTACCCGATAGCATATTTACCGATACTTTACGTTTTAGTATCCGAACCCAAGGGTGGCATTTATGGAAACCCGATCTTAATCGTAAAATCACCTTGCCGTTGGTATCGCGACAATCCGAAAATAAAAAGGAATTAATCAGACATATTTTGATAAAAAAAGCCGGAAAAAAAGTAAAAATCAGTCATTTACAAATCATACCCAATAAAAATTCTTCGCGTTATGCCATTAAACGGCTCCCTGTAATTCTTACTTATGATTTGATTCCGGCCGGCGGTTATTTTATTAAAAAAATGATATACCAACCCAAACATGTTTGGGCTTTCGGAGAAAAACATATAATGGACAACGTGCACGAAGTAAAAACCGTGTATCAACGCATTTCAAGAATAAAAAACCAAAAAGTCTTAAGGCCGCTTTTGAATTATCCGGCCGGCGTACACGGCTTAACAAAAAAAATTCTATTGAAAATAGAAGCCCTTCCTTACGTGAGAAAAAATACGATTGCTACCGTTTATCTTCCCGATTCGTTAAAAAAGAAAATAATTATATTCCCTTCGCAAGTAAAAATTTTTTATAAAGAATATCTTCCGCATAAGTACAATAAACGCAAACACTCTAAAGATCAATGGCTTATCGGAGTTGAATGGAATTCGAAAGACGGAAAAAAAATGCTTGTTCCCGTCGTATTAAAAAAACCTGAAAATACATTTGGCATCATCATTGAACCCGACCAATTGGATTACTTGATAAAACAAACACCATGACACACAAACCCGTTATTATTTGTATCACAGGTGGCATGGGCAGCGGGAAAACAACCATTGCCCGAATAATCGAAAAAAAATTCGATATACCCGTTTATCACGCCGATGATAAAGCCAAAAATCTTATGCATAAAAAAGCCATAGCCCGGAAAATTATTGAAGCATTTGGAGAAGAAAGTTTTCGAAATGGAAAACTCAATACCAAATATCTGGCCGGTCAAGTTTTCGGGCAGGAAAAAAAACTTCGAAAATTGGAAAAAATTGTTCATCCCGAAGTAAGAAAAGACTTCAAAAAATGGTTGAACAATCAAAAATCTTCATTCGTATTATTGGAAAATGCCATTTTATTCAAATCGGGCATGGATGTTTTTTGTGATTTTATTATATATGTAACCGCCCCCGAAGAAATACGCATCCGTCGAATCATGGAACGAGACGGACTCCACAAAAAAGAAATCGAAAACAGACTAAGACACCAACCTGAAAATGAAGAATTTAGAAAAAAAAGCCATTTTATTTTAAGAAATGACAGGAGTTTGGAAGAAATTAAGGATAATATTGAAAAATTAATACAGAAAATCAAAAAAAATTCAATGTAATTAAATTCTTTTTCTTAAAAAATTAAGTCTTTGCTACCTTTTTAACTTAATAAATAAATATATTTTATTATTTTCAAAATTTTTCTTAACTTTGTGTCATGAGGAAGATTGGCTACTTGGTTATTGCATATGTTTTGGTTTTCTCATTGCTGGGAATAGCCATTCTTCAATCCGTACTTTTAAGAAAACAAAAGAAACTTCTTGAACAACAAATGCTATACGCCATTAAAAGTTCAATGAGCGAAATAGAATGGCGTCTCAAAGAAGAAGAAATCAATAAAATCATCAAAGAACTGGATTTATTGGGTATTAATTTCAAAGAAAATACCGATCCGGCTATGGATTTGGATATCGCCGACAATTGCGAGATTATTATCAAACGCCGGAAAAACGGCGATGCATTGATGATATACGACACCATTTTTCCGCGAAAAACAAGTTATTACGAATGGAATAATGAAGATTCCGTTATCGACCGCTTAAAAATTCAATATTATTATATTTACTTAACGAATTTGCTTTTTTCCCGTCCGCTCTCGCAACGTATCGATCCGGTAAAACTAAAAAAAATCATCGACGAGGAGTTACACGAAAAAAATATCGATGTCCCATATGAATTTGCCATTTACCAAAATAACTCTTTGACCAATATAAAAAGTAAAAAATATAAAGAGTCCGACAACTTCTTGCATATTAAATACAAACTTTTCAAAGAATTTTCCGGGAAAAATATTATCAACCTGGTTATTGCCATCAAGAAAAAAGATATTTACAAAAACAATCTCCTTATTTTTAGAATCCTTTCCTATGCATTTATGACCATCATTCTACTTTCGTTTATTTTTTCCATATACAGCATGATGAGGCAACGCCATATTACCGAACTGAAAAACGACTTTATCAATAATATTACCCACGAATTTAAAACGCCGTTGGCTACAATAAGTTTGATTATTGATTCCATCAAATCGCCTGCCGTGATCAACAATCCGGAAAAGGTTAAAGAATATTTACATAAACTCAAGATGGAAAATAAACGGATGTTTCATCAAGTGGAAAAAATACTACACCTGGCCCGGATGGAAAAAGGCGAAACCATTTGGCATATCGAAACCGTCAATGTCCATGATGTGATTATGCAAGCCGTTGAACACATGAAATTTATTTTCGAATCCAAAAAAGCAAAAGTCGATATAGACCTAAAAGCCCGAAACCCGATGGTTAAAGGCGATCCGGTTTACCTGTTTGACGTATTTGTCAATCTATTGGACAATGCCGTCAAATATAGCAAAGACAAGAAAATTGAAATTAAAATACAGACCTTTAATCATAATAATTATGTAGCCATCAAAATATCCGACAAGGGCGTAGGCATGAGCGACGAAACCATAAAATATATTTTCGAAAAATTTTATCGCAAACCTTCCGGGGCGGTTCATACCATTAGAGGCCACGGAATAGGTCTCACCTTCGTGAAAAAAATTATTAGCAAACTCAAAGGTGATATTTACGTGGAGAGCCAACCCGGCGAAGGCACAACCTTTACGATTTATCTCCCGGTTGCCCGGGACGAAGATAATAACCAAAATAAACAATCTTAAAAAAATCATTCACTATGGAAACAAAAAAAAGAATCTTACTCGTAGAAGACGATCCCAATTTCGGACCTATGCTCCGGGATTTCTTGAAATTGAACAACTATGATGTTGTATTGGCAACCAATGGAATCGAAGGATTGGAAAAATTCAAAAATAATGAATTCGACTTAATTCTGCTCGATGTCATGATGCCCTATAAAGACGGCTTTACGCTGGCATCCGAAATCAGAAAATACAACGAAGACGTGCCCATTATATTTATCACTGCACGCACTATGAAAGAAGACGTCATTAAAGGATATCAATCGGGCGCGGACGATTATATCACCAAACCGTTCGACTCGGAAGTTTTGCTCTACAAAATCAATTCGCTTATCAGTCGCGGAGCGAAAATCACCGAGAAAAAACCCGAACAAACCACCTATCAAATCGGCGATTTCCATTTCGATTCCAAATTACGGCTTTTGAAATACAAAGATGAAGATCCGCAAAAATTATCACCCAAAGAAGCCAAATTATTAAAATTACTCGCCGAGCATAAAAACGACCTGATGTTACGCGAAAAAGCCCTTACCCAAATTTGGATGGACGATAATTATTTTACATCAAGAAGCATGGACGTATATATAGCCAAATTACGAAAATATCTATCCAAAGATCCTAAAGTGGCTATCGTAAACATTCACGGCGAGGGCTTCCGTTTGGTGGACGAAGCGGAAAATTAACATGCCGGATGGAAATCAACCGGGCGGAACAAATTTTTTATGCAAACCCAATCCGGGGCGATGAATTTCAGTTTGACACCTTGGAAAGCAGGCATATTGCTAAAGTTTTACGAAAAAAAACGGGCGATTTACTTTATTTGACCGACGGACAAGGATTTTTTTATCAAGCGGAAATTATCCGGGCGGATAAGAATAAGGTAATTGTAAAAATCTTGGAAAAAATTAAGGAACCCGAACCTAAGAAAAAATTACATCTCTTTATCGCCCCTCTCAAATCCACCAATCGTATGGAATGGGCTTTGGAAAAATCCACCGAATTGGGAGTTTGGGAAATTACGCCCGTAATAACCAAACATACGGAAAGAAAGAAATTAAATTACGAAAGACTCGATAAAATCATTATTGCCGCCGTAAAACAATCCAAAAGAGCATATAAACCGGTTTTACACCGGGCGATTAATCTTGAAGATTTTATTCAATCGAAAGAAAACGCCTTCGTGGCATTGTGTCAAGCAAATAAATCGTCAAATCATATCTTTCAATCGCTCGAGAAGGCCCGAATTTTAATCGGGCCGGAAGGCGGTTTTTCGCTAGAAGAAATCCGTTTGTTGGAAAAGGCATCCGTTTCCGCCGTCAGACTGGGATCATACAGACTCCGGAGTGAAACGGCGGCCATTGCCGCCACGTGTTTATTTCATCAAATAAAATAAAAAAAAAACATGAAAAAAACAATCATCAAATTTATTTTCTGGACCGGATTGCTCGTCCTTGTGATTTGGTATTATGTAAAGCATACCTAAATCACGGCCGCATCATTACCGGAACAGCCACAAAGAGAACAGGCAAATTCAAGATTTTATCAAAGCATTCGTATATCTCAAGCGTTTCAGTATCGCATGGTCACCGCATTGATATTCATTCCGGCTCCAACGGAAGCCAGTAATATCAAATCGCCACGCTTTAATTCCTGCCCGGGAAGCATTCCGTTAAGCACCTGATCCATCAAAGTGGGTATAGTGGCCACGGAACTGTTGCCCATAAATTCTATATTGCTGGGCATCACCCCTTCGGGAACCTGCATGCCGTATAACTTAAAAAAACGTGTTACTACCGCTGCATCCATTTTTTCGTTGGCTTGATGGATAAAAATCTTTTTCAAATCTCGAATATCTTCGCCCGAAGCATCAAAACAGGTTTTCATGGCCTCGGGCACCTTGTTTAATGCAAATTCATAAATTTTATGACCTTGCATAAAGATGTATTTATTCCGTTGGTCGTGATCGGGATTCAAAGAAGGTGCGTTATACAACAATTCCGCTTCCGGATAAGCATAAGTTTGCGAAATAAAAGACAGAATTCCTTCGGAGGGATTTTCGGTTAATTCCAAGACTACCGCTCCCGCTCCATCGGCAAAAATCATCGAATCGCGAGAATACGGGTCACGCACGCGGCTTAAAGTTTCGGCCCCGATAATAAGCGCATATTTCGAATAGCCGGCTTGCATGCGTATATGGGCATTTATCACACCTTCCAACCAACCCGGACAGCCGTATAATAAATCGAATGCTACCGAATCGGGATTCTTTATTTTCATCTTATATTTCACTCGCGAAGCCAATGAAGGCACATAGTCGGAATATAAAGTACCATGTTCAATATCGCCGTAATTCGAAGCCACTATAATAAAATCCAAATCTTCCTTATCAATCCCCGCATTCTTCAGTGCATTTTCCGCGGCCATGGCCGCAATATCCGAAGTGACTAAATGATCTTCCACATAACGGCGGGACCGTATATGCGTAATTTCGCGAAACTTTTCTATAATTTCCTCGTTCGGCTTGTTTATCCTTCCGTTTTTATCGAAAAATTCCCAATTCAAAAAATCTTCATTTCTTACTTCCACCCCGGGCATATAACTTCCTATTCCGATAATTTTAGAGCGTTTCAAATTCATAATTCACATTATTTAAGCCCCAAAATTATGAATATTTTTTTATATGAATCTTCCCGTTTCTTGAAACATATAAAACCAAAAGTTTTTAAGTATATTTGTCGGTAAATTAATCGAACCATGAGAAAATTATTTATAAGCGTATTAATCGGACTATTGATTATTACTTCCTGCGGGAAATCAAAAAAGGAAAGAGAAGTTAAAGGCAACACCAAAATCAGCGGAATCATACAAGACGGTCAAGGAAAGGTGATCATTGTCGGACGCTCGGTAAACCGTCAATTTAAAGAAATCGACAAAGATTCGCTGGAGGATAATACATTTATTTTGGGAGTGGAACTCAAAAATCCCGAAGTTATATACCTCCAAATTCTATCAAATCATAGCAATTATCCATTATTTGTCGAACCGGGTAAAAATATCAAACTCGAAACGGATGCCAATTTCTCAAATGTAAAAATAATAGAAGGTAGTCCTTCGAGCATAGGGTTTAATGAATTTATTCGTCTATTGGAAGAATATAGAAATAAAGAAAACGAATTGGGTATAAAATTCAAAGAAGCCCAACAATCGGGAAACAAGGCCGAGGAAGAAAAAATCAGGAAAGAATATTACAAACTCCAATCCGAAAAATTGGAAAAACTTTATCAATTGGCCGAAGCGAACAAAGACAATGTTGCCGGAGCCATTATATTGGAATCCCTTTCATATAATCAAGATGCGGATTTCGGAAGATTAAAAACTCTTTATGAATCACTTCCCGATGAAATCAAACAAACCACATATGCAAAAAATGCTTGGAATAATATAAAAAATTCCTTGGTTACAGCCATCGGCCAAAAAGCACCCGATTTTGAAGCGCCTACTCCCGACGGAAAAACACTTAAAATGTCGGATGTATTGAAAAAATCAAAAGTATTGGTATTGGACTTCTGGGCATCCTGGTGCCGTCCGTGCCGGGTCGAAAATCCCTATGTAGTTGAAATTTATAAGAAATACCATGACAAGGGATTGAATATCTTAAGTATTTCATTAGACAAACCCGATGCGAAAGACAAATGGCTTAAAGCCATAAAAGATGACCAATTAAATTGGTATCACGTATCCAACCTTAAACATTGGCAAGATCCGGTAGCACGAAAATACGGCATAAATAGCATTCCGGCCACATTGATTTTAGATAAAAACGGGGTGATCCGTGCCAAAAATTTACGCCGGCAGGATTTGGAAAACAAAATCAAAGAGTTATTGAATGAATAACAAAATCATTATTGTTTTATTTCTGGTCGGAACCGTTCTTTTTCAAAATTGCGGTTCCAACCCCAAAATACAAGGTCATAAACTCGAAATTTTTGCTCCTTCTAAAATTTACGAATCGCTTATTCTGAAACGTCTATCCAACAAAGGCGAATTGATTCCGGTTGATACGCTCAAAATCAATGAAGGAAAAGCCGAGTATATCCATCAATACACCATGCCGGATATTTTTTTTATATCCAATGGCACTTCTAATCTGATGGTCTTTTTAGAACCGGAAGATATAAAAATGTATATCAATGCCCATCATTTTATTGCCGACTCCATAAGAGGCGGGCAAGAGAACCGGCGATTCGGCGAATATCTGTCCCATGTCGACAGTTTGAAACAGTTGCAAAAAAAGACCCTGATGGAGATAAAAAATCAATCTCCCTCCGCTAAAAAAGATATTCAAAACAAATTATTTGCTTTGGCCGATACCATCCGTCAATATGGATTTGATTTTGCCAGACATCCCTCATTGGCGGGAATTGCGGTCTTAACCGAAATGACTTTTCAAAATAATGCCAATGTTAAAAAACTTTTTGAGATATATAACAACTATCCCGAAACGCTAAAACGCACAAACGCCGGAAAATTCCTCACCAAACGGCTTAATGACATTTCCGTCGGTGCCATTGGGATGCGCGCCCGTAATTTTACCGCTCCTAACCCCGATGGAAAACTTATTTCGCTCTATTCGGCCATGGGAAAAGTAACTTTGGTGGACTTCTGGGCCGCATGGTGTAAACCCTGTCGAATTGAAAACCCAAATTTGGTCCGTATTTACGACAAATATCACGAACAGGGATTGAATATTATAAGTGTTTCGTTGGATTCCGATAAAGACGCGTGGCTCAAAGCCATCAGGGACGATAAACTCAATTGGTATCATGTTTCACATTTGAAAGGTTGGAAAGAACCGGTTGCCGTGATGTATAAAATAAGGGCTATTCCCCAAAATATACTCATTGACAAAAAAGGAATTATCCGTTATAAAAATTTACGGGGAAAATTACTTGAACAAAAGATTCAAGAACTTTTGGATGAATAACAAATACCTGAAATGGATTTTGCTCATCGGTGCTTCATTAATATGGGGCACCGCTTTTTTATGGACCAAAAAATCACTTGTCGGATTGACGCCCGCCCAATCCGCCATGGCCAGGGTGGCATTGGCGGGTTTGATTTTTTTAATTTTAGGGGGAAAATATTATTTCAAATTACCTGCCCGTTACTATTTAAAATTTTTAATCAACGGATTCCTGGGCACTTTGATTCCTATTTTCTTATTTTCGGTTGCCCAAACACGGATTGATAGCGGCATCACCGCCGTATTTAATTCGGTCACTCCCCTATTCGTCCTGTTAATCGCTCATTTCGGAATAAAACAACCCGTCACCAAACGCCAAATAATAGGCGTTCTCCTGGGATTTACCGCCGCCGTTGCGCTTATTTTTGTCAGTTCCGAAACCCATCCCGGGCAAAATTATTTTTATGCCATGTGGGTTTTCTTAGCAGGAATTTCCTATGCCATAGATATGAATCTTATTAAGAAATGGTATAAAGATATGCCTGTCCTTATTTTTTCTTCGGGAATTTTTATAAGCATCCTTCCCGTCGCTTTGCTCATTCTTTACCTTACCGGCTTTTTTGAATTGGATTGGCACGAACCCACCGTTCGCAATTCCCTGTACTACGTGGCCATTGTGGCTATTTCGGGCAGTGTGATAGCCAAATTGATGTTCAACAAACTGATTCAAATCGACTCACCCGTATTTGCATCAACGGTTACCTATATTATTCCCATGGTGGCTGTAATTGCCGGCATACTTGACGGAGAAAAGATTCATTTCAGTCAAATCGTTTCGGGCATCATCTTGCTTTATGCCATTTACTTAAGCGGGAGCAATAATAAGAAACAAATCAAGCGGACAAGGTAAACAGGTTTCACAGTTCTGCGAAAAAACGTATTTTAGCACATAAAACCGTTTTATGTCCAATACATTCGGCCGGATATTGCGTTTAACAACTTTCGGGGAATCTCACGGCGAAGCCGTGGGCGGTATTTTGGACGGCATGCCGGCGGGCATTGAAATAGACTTCGATTATGTTCAAAAACAACTCGATCGACGCAGGCCGGGCCAATCGGAATTAACCACTTCGCGTTCCGAAAAAGACCGCGTCAAATTCCTTTCCGGCATTTTCGAAGGAAAAACATTGGGAACTCCCATTGCTTTTATTATTGAAAACAAAAATGTCCGCTCGAAAGATTACGAACACCTCAAAGACGCTTTTCGTCCCTCGCATGCCGACTTTACTTACGAAAAAAAATACGGCCGTCGAGATTGGCGCGGAGGCGGAAGGGCATCGGCACGAGAAACGGCCGCCAGAGTGGTGGGAGGTGCATTAGCCTGGCATTTGATTCCGGATATAAAAATTCAAGCGCATGTTCATGCGGTTCATCAACTCTCTTCCCGAAAAACCATCGAAGAATTGGACTGGGATTTTGTCGAACAAAATTCCGTTCGCACGGCCGATAAAGATTTGGCCGAAGCATTTGAAAAAATAATAAAAAAAACAAAAAAAGAAGGCGATACCGTAGGAGGAATCGTATTATGCCGGATTACTTCCATTCCGCCGGGATTAGGGGAACCCGTATTTGACAAACTGGAAGCCCGGTTGGCATCGGCCATGCTGAGCATACCTGCGGCAAAAGGATTTGAAATCGGTAGCGGATTCGACGGAAGCCGGATGAAAGGTAGCGAACATAATGATATTTTCCTGCCCGGCGGCACAACGGGCTCCAACTACTCGGGCGGTGTGCAAGGAGGAATCAGCAACGGCATGCCCGTTTATTTCAAAGTGGCTTTCAAACCCGTTGCCACTTTAATGAAACCTCAACAAAGCATCGACCGGCATGGAAATAAAATAATCATCAAGCCCAAGGGACGCCACGACCCGTGTGTATTGCCCCGGGCGGTACCTATTGTGGAAGCCATGGCGAACCTTGTCATCGCGGATTTTGTTTTGTTGCAAAAAATTCAAAAATAAAATGTATGAAAAAAATACCCTTACATTGGAAAATAATGATCGGTATGATACTGGGAGTGGTGGTAGGAATTTTATTAACCTACACTTCATGGGGTAAAGATTTTACCTATAATTGGATAAAACCTTGGGGAGATATCTTTATCCGGATGCTCAAGATGATAGCCATTCCTTTGATTTTGGCCTCTTTGGTCAAGGGAATTTCCGATATGAAAGATATTTTGAAGTTCAAAACCATCGGTCTGCGCACTTTGGGATGGTATATCCTAACCACCGTAACAGCCATAATCATAGGTTTGGTTTTGGTCAATACCATCCGACCGGGCACGAAAATTTCACATGAAACAGTCATAAAATTGGAACAAAGTTTAAAAGATAATCAAGCCATTTCCTCTAAAATTAAAACGGCACAAGCCCAAAAAGAAAAACCCGCCCTGCAATTCATTGTGGATATGGTACCCGATAATGTATTCAAAGCCATGACTGAAAATAAACTCATGTTGCAGGTTATCTTTTTCTCGGTGTTACTGGGACTGACCTTGATATTGATTCCCGCTCATAAAGTTCGGGTAGTCAAAGAATTTTTTGACGGCTTTAATGAAATTATTCTCAAGATGGTCGATTTAATCATGCTCACCGCGCCTTACGCAGTTTTTGCATTGATATTAAATATTATCGTAAGTACGGGCGGAGATTGGGGCTTGATGAAAGGATTGCTTTGGTATGCGGCCACAGTCGTAGCCGGACTGATGATTATGATTGTCTTTTATATGTTTTTGCTTCGGATTTTCGCCAAAAAAAATCCGTTTTGGTTTCTTAAACAAATCAGTCCCGCCCAATTATTGGCATTTTCTACCAGTTCTAGTGCGGCTACCCTGCCCGTGACCATGGAACGAGTGGAAGAACATGTGGGCGTGGATAAAGAAGTTGCCGGATTCGTTCTGCCCGTAGGAGCCACGGTGAATATGGACGGAACCAGTTTATATCAAGCCGTGGCAGCGGTTTTTATTTTAGAAATATTTTGGCCCGAGGGCCTCACTTTCACCAATCAAATCACCATCATTTTAACTGCACTTCTGGCATCTATCGGTGCGGCGGCCGTACCCGGAGCGGGAATGGTTATGCTTGTGATTGTGTTGGATTCGTTAGGTTTTCCGCCGGAAAAACTAGCCATGGGATTGGCGCTTATCTTCGCGATTGACCGCCCGCTCGATATGTTGCGTACCGTTATTAATGTAACCGGTGATGCCACGGTATCCACGTTAGTAGCCAAAAGTGTAGGAAAATTACGAAAGCCCAAACCCAAAGAATGGGACGACTATTTGCATGAAAAATTATAAAAATTCATTCGACCGGAGAGTTTTGGACATCGTCTCACAAATTCCCCAGGGAAAAGTAACTACGTACGGACTCATTGCACGCAAAGCAGGCATGCCTTCCGGCGCCAGAATGGTGGGTTGGATATTAAACCGGCAAAAATTCAATCCTCGCCTCCCCGCCCACCGTGTGGTAAATCGCCACGGCGAATTGACCGGAAAAATGCATTTCGAAACCCCTAATCTGATGGAAAATCTGCTTCAAAGCGAAGGCATACCCGTGGAAAACGGAAAAATTAAAAACTTCGAAAATTATCTTTGGAAACCCTGAAAAAAAAAATCAAGGTTCACATTTCCGTTATTTAGCCCGAGATATTGAAAAAAATATTTTCGATTATATCGACCGAATCTATTCGTGTGTATAATATACTTCGTAATGATAAAGATGTCCGTTAGGGGCCGAAAAATCAAATTCGAATTTCAAGTGATGCTTGTCGAGTTCAAGAATATGAAACACTTCATGCATTGTGCCATCATCCGAATCCAAAGTTAATATTTCGGTGTCTTCATCATAAGACCATCTTCCTTCCCTTTCCACTGTACCATGACTTGAAAAAATATAATGATGGGTATCCTTTTCCAAATCCAAAGTTAAATAATCGATGGAAACGGTGGTATGGAAATTTCCATCAATATGTTCGCTAATTTTTTGTCCTTTCCAAGGATTTTTGGTTAAAAGTGATTCTGCATCAAGACCTAATAATTTTTTACAGGAAGTCGTCCCCAGTAATAGAATCAATACCGCGGTCAATAATAATACCTTTTTCATAATTAATAAATATTTACGGTTATCCGGTAAGATAATCAATTTCGCCGTATATTAATAATAATTATTACAGATTTAGGCAAATGCGGCTGTTTTATGATATTTTTTAATAGAAAAACCGTCCGGTTTTCATAACCCGGACGGTTTTCTCGTGATTTTATCAATTCCACAATTAATTTTCAGGAAGAATCCAAATATCCGGATCAAAATAACCCGGGTCGTATTTTCTTAAAGTAGAACCGTATTTTCGGTTAATGGCATCAATGATTTTATTCGTCAAAATCACATAACCTTTCCTATTTGGATGCACGCCGTCCAATGAAAAGAATAAACTGGGCAAAGTGGAGATGCCGCTAAAATAATCGGCGGTATAAACACTGCCATCTTCCAGTCTTATTCCGGAAATAAGTTCTTCCATAGCACCTGCCATATCCACTACGGCTAAATCATAATTTTGAGCAAGGGCTCTGATAATACCGTTATATTGTGCGGTTGCGGTTCGCAATTCGTTAATTTCATTGGCGGTTAATACCCAACGATCCGAAAGTGGAGAAGTAATACCTAAAATAAGAGCCGGATTTTGAGGATTAGGTTTCCCGATTACGCCTGCGGAAGGGAGCACCATTAAATCACCGCGCGTGGTTTGTCGTAAGGAAGGCAATCCCAAGGCGGACAAATCGGTCAAATACTCGTCGGTAATAACCACTGCATTACGTCCGGCATGAAAATGAATGATTCTTTTATTCATTTCGTCTTCGGTAATTAATCCGGCGGCCTTTGCCATTTGAAGTCCGCCGTTGTATTGGGCATAGGCCTGATTTAATGCCTGGGCGGTCGCACTATTCAGCGGAACCGGATTATAGGGTACGGTTGTAAAATAAGGAATGGAAGCCACATCGGGAATAGTAGCCAATACGCCCTTGGCACCGGTTGATGTAAGTGCTTGCAACATTTGATTGTATAGGAAGCCGAAAACCCCCGGATCGGTAATGTCATGCGAACCGTAAGATGTTACATCCTGATTACCGGTTTGATCTACACCCAAGCCACCCGAAGTAGCATAGGCCAATACATCATTATTCCCTAACCATAGGGTAAAGAAAGTCGGATGTTTGGCCATCACATCTTCAAATACACTGGCATTGGGGCTTGACGCAATTCTGACGTAATAAGGATTGGCGGCACCTGCAGCCAGATTCGCCATATTTCCATATCCGTGATAAACATAATGATAAATCTTGGCACCGGGAATACCCATATTATTGTAGGGGCCGGGCTTGGGAGACAATTCCTGGGTAGGTTCACGAGAAATTCGTTCCACTTGTCCTTCTCCGGCATCAATTACCAATCGGGGCGGAACAATCACATTGCCACCGGCTTTTAACCCACCGATATTATCGACATCTTCTTCCAAATAAGGTATGGTAAATTCACCTCCATTGGCTTCGGCCATTCGATCGGCTAAGAGTTTGGGGAAAGAATTCTTCTGTCCCGAAAGATACAAAGTACCGTTACTATAGCCGGCGGTTAAAGAATTTCCAATGGCTACATAACTACTAAAATCGGCATTCCCCGCGCTGACATTCGGATTGTCCGGGTCAACGGGATTGCTAAATTCGGGTTCACATGAAATAAATAATAAACCCGCAAGTAGAATAATGATTCCGATATATTTTTTCATAATAAGTAATTTTTTAAAATTTATAATTTAAGATTAAAACCAAACGAAGGCACAAAGGCATTGGTCACATAAGTTCCTTCGAATCTCGGTGCACCCAAACCTTCTTTATAAAAATTGTAGGAATCGGTCCTTTCTTTACCATCCACATATAAAAAGGCGAAATCGAATGCGAATTTTTTATGTGAATAAGTAAATCCGAAAGTATAATTATCCGAATCCAAACTCGGTGTATCAGGCGAAAAATAACCGGCCGGTATGGGAGATTGATCGTAATAATAACCAGCTCTTACGGCCAAATTATCATTGAATGCAAATTCCGCTCCAATACGGAAAGTATTCACATCCCTCCAATTCTTAGGCATTTTATTATCCGGCAATTTGCTTTTAAAATCAATATTCAAACTTTTATAAGCCGACCAATAGGTGCGATTTACGTCAAATGCCAAACTCAGGTTTTTGAAAGGTTTTAATGCCAATCCCACGCTTAATTCAGCCGGCATGGGCAATTCTGCTTCAAATGCATCTTTTCTTGGAAAAAATACGGGTGCATCATTGAGTTCCGCCGTACCGTAACGCGCTTTAAAAACAATTTTCGAACGATAATTCACTCCGAAACTTATTCGGTCGGCAGCGCGAATAGTGAAACCTAATGCATATCCGCTTCCCGAAATACCTTCGGCATTTAAAGTAATATCCGTCCTGTTTCCTGCATCATCAGTCAAAAACCGGTTGACATCCTTATTAAATTGAACACTTCCGGTTGCCGCAATAAATGCAGCGGAAATCGAAAAATAGTCATTCATCTTGTAAACCATGGTGGGTTGAAAATAAATGGCTTTTAATGAAATTTTATTAACCAAATGTGAACCCACCCATCCGTCTTGCCATTTGACAGTACTACCGTATGGCGTATAAACAGCCATTCCGAAATAAAAATGTTCGTTTTCCTTATAGGACAAATACAAATAAAAAGGCGTGCCCAAAGGATTTTCGGTTTGTGCTTGCCATAGGTACTGTTCGTTTTGATATTTCACATTTGATTTAACCAAACTTATCCCGAAGGTGAAATTAAATTGACCGTCGAGAAATGCTACTCCCGAAGGATTGAAAAACATCGCTTCGGAATTATTGAACATCGCCGTGCCTGCATGGGCCATACCCAACATGCGAGCACCTTGCAATGCTACACGGTAGCCACCTGCATAAACGGTGTAACTGAATAATAATACCGTAAGTAAAACTGATAACCTTTTCATAAATATTAAAATTTTAGTAAAGATAATGATATTAAATGAAAATTAATAAATTTATTTTTTGCCCTTGATAAAATGAAATACTACTTTAAATAAATCATCCGCCGCGTCCAAATGAACCAAATGTCCCGCATGCGGTATGGAAATAATTTCGGCAAGTGGAAAATGAGCCCTGATCAATGGTATATCTTCTTGCAAAATATAGGGTGATTGACCGCCTTTTATAAACAAAATAGGTTTGTCCGATTGAGAAAAAGGAGGTAGCGCCCTGCCTACTTCTTCCATATTTTCTTCCAAGACATCCCAATTGTGAGACCATCGAAAACCATCGGCTGTTCGTTTGAGACTTTTTAACAGGAAACCGGCAATAAGAGGATCCGGCAAGGCGTTTTGTAACATGGATTCGGCTTCGCGACGAGAGTTCAATCGTTGGATATCAATGCGTTTGATGGCGTCAAAAATAAACTGATGATGCGGGCGGTAATATTTCGGTGCAATATCCACTACGATATACTTCCCCCTGTTTTCAGGATTTTCAATGGCATCGCACATAATAATTTTTCCGCCCAGCGAATGGCCTAATAAATGAGGTGCATTCAATTGATGATATTCGATATAGCGATTCAAATCATCCCGCAAGGATTCCAAAGTAAATTCATCGCTCCAAAATGATTTTCCATGATTACGCAAATCCAAAAGATGGACTTCAAAACCGGCCTGACTCCAACGCTTGGCCAACCTCAACCAATTATCCGAACTTCCTAAAAATCCATGTAAAATCAATAACGGTTGACCGCTTCCAATAATTTTTGAATACAGGATTTCCTCCTTACTGTCCATGTTTCAAAATATGTTGGTATTTGGCAATCACATTTTCCATACCGAACCATAATGCTTCCACTATGAGCGCATGACCGATGGATACTTCCATTAAATGCGGCACATTTTGAACGAAATAACCGATATTATCCAAATTCAAATCATGGCCTGCATTGATGCCCAAGCCCAACTCATGGGCACGGATGGCAGCCCGACGATAGGGTTCGACTGCAGTCGGATTTCCTCGCGCAAATTCTCTGGCATAGGATTCGGTATATAATTCAACACGATCGGTACCGGTATGAACCGCTCCTTCAACCATCTCAATAACGGGGTCCACAAAAATGGATGTTCTTATGCCCAATGCTTTCAAATCCGAAATGATGTCATGCAGATAATCACGATATTTTACGGTATCCCAACCATGGTCGGAAGTAATTTGATTGGGATCGTCGGGGACCAAGGTTACTTGATCGGGTTTGACCTCTTTTACCAATTCCAAAAATTTCGGAATGGGGTTCCCTTCCACATTTAATTCCGTCCAAACCAAAGGACGAAGTTTTCTTACATCGTCATAACGAATATGCCTTTCGTCGGGACGGGGATGTACCGTAATGCCGTCGGCACCCATGTCTTGAATTTTTTCGGCAAACAATAAGGGATCGGGGAAGTTACCTCCTCTTGCATTTCTAAGGGTGGCAATCTTATTTATATTGACACTTAATTTAACCATTGTATTTTTTTACAAATCTAATGATTTCATTATAATCTCGGTGTGAGAAATTTTCGTAACTTCGCATAAAAGATTACAAATATGATGGGCTATATCACTCCTTTAGGCATGATAGGAACTACCGAAATTATTCTTATTGTTATTTTATTATTGTTAATGTTCGGCGGTAGAAAAATTCCCGAATTAATGCGCGGTTTAGGAACCGGTATTAAGGAATTTAAAAATGCCGCAAAAGACAGTTCGGAAACCGAAGATTCCAAAGAAGAATAATTATCGGACCGGTTTAATTGTTTTTAATATTGCTTCCAATTCACTTAGAAGATTCCTTTTTTCGTCCGAAGGTAAATAGATAAATCCTTCCGCAACTACAATTTTGCTTTTATCGGGCAGTGAGATCAGATAATTAATATACGGGCCTCCCATATAATCATTTTCTATTTCCCACAGCCCCCTGCTTTCAATGGCTTCCATTCCGTTGAGATTTATCTTTTGCTGAACGGGGAAAAAAGATTTTTCGGTAATCATCCATGTATTGGGCAAGGGGCCGGGAATATATTTTTTTCCGATACTGTCACGAATAGCAGGCAAGCGAGCGGCCGCTTTTTCCAATGGTTCGTACGGGATGGTATATAATAAAATATTTTTACTTCCAAAAGGCAAATCTTCCCGGTACCAAAAAAAATCTCCGTTCGAAATTATTTCTTTGAATGTATTGGGAATTTCTATGGAAATTCCGAGATTTTTTCTTATCCGGCTATCATCCACCAAATCTTTTTCCCTGAATCGGCTCTGCATAACACCGATATCGTTTTCTTTAAATAATTTGATAATCGTATCGGCTTTCTGTTTTAATAAATCGGAAATTTCTTTTTCGTCTTTTCCTGTAATTTTTACAATAACTTGCGGTTTGGCGTAAGGATCTCGAAGCACTTTTATTCCTTTTTCTTTGCCTTTTTCTACCATGAGAATATTACGTATGATAAAAAAAGTTTCATCATAGACTTCGGGAGGAATTTGATTAATGGTAAATAAAGGTTCGCGTTGAGGAAGCACCATTACATCGCTGGCAAAGTATTTTCTAATGGTATCACCCAAAGAACCTTTCCAATCCGAATCTTCCATTACTAAAAGCAATTGATTTATTTTTCCGGTAGAGTCGAATTTTACCTTTTTACCTTTCTCACAAGAAATAAAAAACAATTGAGATATAATGACGGTAAAGAGTAAAATAAAGGACGATCGTATCATGACTTGTAAATTTTGAGTTTGGTGCCGGGAGAGAGTTTTTTTCCAGACTTCATCCCGTTCCATTGCATCAAATCCCGTACCGAAACCCTATATTTTCGGGAAATATCCCACAATGTGTCGCCCTGTTTTACGCGATAATAAATTATTTGTTTTTTCTTTGACTTTTTGTCAGGTGTCAATGCCATGCGCCTGACAGTGTATATTTTTAATTTTTGCCCGGCTCTTATTCGGCTACTTCGCAAACGGTTCCATCGTTTAATTTTTGAAACGGATGTGCCGTATTTCCGGGCGATTTTTCCCAAATAATCTCCGGGTTTTACCCGGTAAATGACATAATCGGGAAGTGTATAAAATTTGGGCAGCGGTTTTTCTCTGTTATTCCAATCCTTTTCCACGGCGGCATAAAAATCCTTTTCATACAAACTGAATATCTGGGCCACCCGGTAAGGAAGACGTAATAAATATTGTTTACCTTCGACGTATGGTATAATATCCAATTTATAAGCGGGATTAAGAAATTCCAATTCTTCTTCGGTGACGGGAAAAACTTTGGAAATTTGTTCGAAAGAAACGTGCTTTTTAATTTGAATCGTATCGGTCAATATATATTCATAGGCGGGTTTGACAGGTTTTATGCCGTAATAATCTCTAAATTCATACAAAAACCAAACGGCAAGGAATTGGGGCACGTAGCCGGCCGTTTCGCGGGGCAAATAAAATCGTAAATTCCAATAATTCTTATATCCGCCCGACCTTCTGATAGCACGAGATACATTTCCTGCGCCGGAATTATATGCCGCCAAAACCAAATTCCAATCTTTGAATAATTCATATAAATCTTTAAAGTGGAGTGAAGCGGCCCAGGTGGATAATTCGGGCGAAAAACGTTCGTCCAAATAAGATGTAATTTCCAGATGATAGGTTTTTCCGGTGTAATACATAAATTGCCATAAACCCGCGGCCCCTGCAGGCGATACCGCCAATGGATTCAGTGCCGACTCGATGACGGGTAGGTGTTTTAATTCCAAAGGAATATTATTCTTGTCCAATTCTTGTTCAAACATGGGATAGTAGTAATGTTCACCCAAACCGAACAAACGTTGGAGGTGTTTTTTATTGGCCAACATATGCTTAACCGTCTTTTCCAAAACCGGATGATAAATAATTTCAATGGGCGATGTGGCATTGAGTTTTTCCAGTTGTGCTTTAAAAACTTCCGTATTAAAATCGTGAACCGTGATGCTATCGGATTCCATGCCCGAAATAAGCGGTGACAGTAGAAAACTTTCGTACCAAATGCTGTCAATTCTTTTCAAAGAGTCAATATCTTGAATGCCTGCCGCAAGTTCATCCAAACTCAGTGTGTCGGCCAAAATAATTTTTTCTTGTCCGAAAAATGCGGTCACAATCAAAAAGAAACAAAAACTCAATAATTTTTTCATATCAATTAAACGCCTGTTCATCATGAATTATTCTTTCAATGCCTTTATACCGGGCAATTCTTTTCCTTCCAACATTTCTAACATTGCTCCGCCGCCGGTAGATACATAACTCACTGCATCTTCCAATCCGGCTTTTTTCAAAGCAGCCACGCTATCGCCGCCACCCACCAAAGTATAGGCGCCTTCTCGGGTTGCTTGAGCCAAATAGCGGGCAATTTCTTCGGTTCCGCGGGCAAAGGTATCCCATTCGAATACACCGGCCGGCCCATTCCATACTATGGTTTTGGATTGTAAAATCAAGTCTTTAATTTTTTGAAGAGTATCCGGACCGATGTCCAATCCCATCCAATTTTCGGGAATATTTCTACCTTTAAGTAAGCGGGTCCGGGCATCCGGAGCAAAGCGGTCGGCAATGACAAAATCCTCGGGCAATACTAAATTCACGCCTTTTTCGCGCGCCTGCTTGATAATTCGGTTCGCTTCGTCAATCAAGTCCGGTTCCACTAACGAATTGCCGGTTTCATAGCCCAATGCTTTTAAAAACGTAAAAGTCATTCCACCCACAATAATGAGATTATCGACCAAATTGAGTAAATTTTTTAATACCCCTAATTTAGAGGACACTTTGGCACCGCCTATAATGGCTGTAAACGGCTTTTCATTTTCTCTGAGCACTTTTTCGATATTTTTTACTTCATCGGCCAATAAATACCCTGCCGCCTTTTTGCCGGGAAAAAAGCGGGCGATGACCGCCGTACTGGCATGGGCGCGGTGGGCCGTACCGAAGGCGTCGTTCACATAAAAATCTCCCAATTGGGCCAATTGCCGGGCAAATTCCACGTCACCTTTTTTTTCGCCGGGATGAAAACGTAAGTTTTCCAATAACATAACATCCCCCGGCTTGAGGTTCCGTGCTTTTGTGCGGCTATCTTCGCCTATAATATCACTTCCGAAAATAATTTTTCTATTCAATAATTTTTCCAATACCGGTATGATATGACGCAAACTATATTTATCTTCTCTCTCTTTCGGTCTGCCCAGATGTGACATAAGGATCACACTTCCACCGTCATTTAGAATTTTATTAATCGTAGGCAAGGCACGGCGGATACGGGTATCGTCGGTCACATGAAACCGGTCGTCCAAGGGGACATTGAAATCAACCCTGACCAATACTTTTTGGTTTTTAAAATTAAAATCATCTATGGTTTTCATTCTCAAAAGGGTTTAAAAAGAAAGGCAGGTAAAATTACGTATTTACCTGCCTTTATACAAATATTCCCGTGATTAAATCTTATTCGGTTTCCGATTCTTGTTTTTTATCGGTTATTATAAAGAAATCGGAACGTCGATTGATTTGATGTTGTTCTTCCGTACAACTGTTGCAAGGATTACATTCGATTTTGGGTTCGGTTTCTCCTTTTCCTTCCCAGGTTAAACGACTGGCGTCAATACCTTTTGAAATAATATATTGTACGGTTGCTTTGGCACGTTTTTCCGATAAACGTTGGTTATACGGAATAGAACCACGGCAATCGGTATGAGAAACTACATGAATCTTCATTTGCGGATATTTCTTCATGGCTTCCACCACGTTATCCAATTCGAATGCTGCATCTCGCCGTATATTCCATTTGTCGAAATCGAAATAAATGGGCTTGATATTTAATTTTTCCGCCGTGATTATTTCTTCTATAGGATTAAGTTCGATGGTTACATCCACGGCTTCGTCATAAGTAGCGGGAATAGTTACCTTGGCATTTTCATGTTCTTCGGCACGCGCTTCCAAAACAACATCTTTACCGCCTTCGATTAAGAAATCTACGATTCCATCGGCATTTGCCACTTTAGTAGCCATCGGATTGCCGGAATCGTCGGTCAAGACAACCGTCGCATTGGGAATCGGACGTTTGGTTTTGGCATCGATAACTTTTGCTTCAACCAATACATCGAATACGGGCTTGATAGCTTGTACATTAAAAATATCGTAATCGCCGTATTTTTTTGCGCCACGGTTACTGGCCATAAATCCTTTTTTCTCTTTCGGATAAAATACAAACGTAATATCATCGGAGGCACTGTTTACCGGAACGCCCAAGTTGCGAGCGCGTGAGAATTTACCATCCACCAATTTGGAAGCAAAGATATCACGTCCGCCCAATCCCAAATGGCCGTCGGAAGCGAAATAAAGTGTATTATCTACAAAATAAGGATAATCTTCACGTCCTTCGGTATTGATTTCAGGACCCAGGTGAACAGGTTCACCGAAAGTGCCGTCATCATTTATGTCCACATAGAAAATATCGGATTCGCCGAAAGTACCGGGTCGGTTTGAGGCGAAATACATACGCTTACCATCTTCCGTTACAGCCGGATGAGCGGTGTCGAAATAATCGCTATTAAAAGGCAATTCCTTATCATTCACCCATCTTGTTCCGTCCCATTTAGCCATATATATTTTAAGGTGTGTAATTCCGGCGGAATCGACTTTCAGATTTTTTTCCTTAAAATTATTACGGGTAAAATATATGATTTTTCCATCCGGCGAAAAACTAAAAGCACCTTCGTGATATTTGGTATTCACTGCGCCTCGAACTTGGTGCAAGTTACTGGCCAATCCGCCCACATAATCGGCTTCGAAAATTTCGCCGTAAGGTTGTCCGTCCCACATGTGTTTTTTGTTCAAAACCCGGTGGGTTACAAAATAGATTTTGTTTCCTTTTACCTGCGCGCCGTAATCGGCAAATTCCGAGTTCAAATTCGCGTCTTCGTGCACAATAAATTTCTTGCGTTTCCTGTCTAAAATTTTAACTAAATATCCGGGGTTCTGTTTATAGGCGATGGCCCGGTGATCGGAAGGCCGCATTTCAGCGAATTTTTTCATCCAAGGTTCACTTTGTCTATATTTACCGAGGGATTTTAGCATTTGTGCATAACGGAAATAAACTTCCGGATCGTCGGTCGTTTTAAGGATTTTTTTATAATAACGAACGGCATTCCTCGGATCAAATACATTGTAATATGCATCTGCTAATTTACGATATACATAGGCATCCGCTTTTCCGGCTTTTTCGGCTTTCTTATAATATTCGATGGCCTTTAGGTATTCCAGATTTTCAAAATATTTATCCGCTTTTTGTACGGTAGAACTCTTTTTTTGTTGAGCTTGCACAGCCATTAAACCGATAAAGACTGCCAGAACTATTGTAAAAACTCTTCTCATAATAATCTTTTTTAAATTTTATTAAAAATAAATTGGTGACATTAAAGCACGTTGCTTAGCGTAAGGAACCACGAAGTTAATAAATAACTCATGGGTACTGGGACTATAAAATTTCATCATGGAAGTGGTCCTGTCATAGGCATATCCGATTCTAATATTGTCGGTTAGCATATAATTAATCAAACCGCCAAACGAATCTTTCAATCTGTAAAACAGACCGAGTTCCAATTTATCATACATAAACAAGTTCGCGCTAAAAATGCTGGAAATAGGCGAACCGTTTGCTTTATAAACCATTACATGGGGTTTTAATTTGAAATTCTCACCCATATCAAATACATATCCTGCCGTTCCGAAATAATGTATGGTACGTCCTTGCGTCCATGAAGAACCGGATTGTTCATAGGGTCCGGTATTGAGATTCGGAGCTGAAAGTCCTACATAAAATTTCTCGGAATATAAAAATGCTCCCACTCCGTAAAGCAATTTCATTACCGTAGGATTTACGGATAACAAAGGATCGCCCGGGTGAACTACCGATAATGATTTAAAGTCCATATGATCACGGGCCAAACCTACATTCAATCCAAAGGCGAGATTTAATTCGGGAGCCAATTCAATGGTATAGGAATAATCCAATTTGATATCCGTTTGACCTACCGGACCGTATTTATCATGCATGGCCGACAAGCCCAATCCCATTTTTTCTCCCAAAGGTGAATGGATATTAAAGACAAAGGTTTCGGGGTGCCCCGATTGTCCCACCCATTGGGTTCTGTACAGAAATCCTCCTGCAAGTCCGTTTTTAATTCCGGCATAGGCAGGGTTCACAACGTTCATGTTATACATGTATTGTGTATAATGCGGTGCTTGTTGGCCAAACACTTGCATACCGAAAATCAGCGCCGCAAATAAAACGAGGTTTTTCATATATTTTCTCATACTTTTTACTTTTAATGTTATTTAATAAGATATACCCAACCGGTTTTTACGGAACCGTCTTTTAATTTTATTACATAATAATAGGTAGCTGCAGGCAAAGGATCTCCGTTCTTGTTCTGTCCGTGCCATTCATCCACATATCCGTTTTCTTTTTCAAATACCACGGCTCCCCAACGGTTAAATATTTGAACTTTATCAATACCTTCTCTTGCATTGAGGAAATCCAAAATGAAGGCGTCATTTTTGCTGTCATTATTCGGTGTAATGGCTTCGGGGATGATACATGCACTATTGATATAATCCGTGATTACAATTTCATCCCTGGTAGTACAATTTCCATGGGTTACTTCAACCGCATAAGTACCTTCGGCTGTCACTTGATAATGCGGACCGTTGGCGCCGCTTATAAGATGACCGTTTCTATACCACTGATAACTCAAATCATTTGCGTTTTGAAAATCGGACATATTTTTGGGTGTAGCGTCCAATACAATTTCGTCGTCTTTACAACGATAAAAATCATTACCCAAATCAACTACGGGCGAAGGAACAACCTTAATTTCTCCTTCGTCATAAGCTATCGTTTCATTACCGGCACAGTCGTAATAAGTGACTTGGCAGGTATAAGGACCGTTGTAACTATCCATCGGCACCCTGAGTTCACTTGTATTGGAATTCGGAACCGGATTGCGGTCCGCATCGTACCATGTAATCGTATAATGTTCGGGAGAATCATCCGGCCGGAAAATCCATGCTTCGGGATTATCCAAACTATCTATGGCCCAAACACTGGTATTTCTATTCACCATTGAATGCTCCGTGCTTTCATCTCCGGGATAAGCACCACATGTGGCATCATCATTTTGAATACCTAATACGGCCAATCCGTCGTTCCAATCATCACAAACCGGCTTATGCTTCATATGTACTTCAATGCTGTAACCGTTTTCGTTTAAAACGATTTGTTGTGAAGTGGATTGTTCCCAACACCAAAATTGCGGGATTTCATGATAAGTAATAATAAATTGGCGATTGGGGGCCTGACCCCTCACTTCATACTTAATCTCCGACATATCGTTTCGTTCTTCTGCATCCATATCATGAAAAGCACCCATTATTGATGCATAGGATACACCCCACCAATCATAATAAGGAAGTTCGATGTTCGGAATAAGTTGATAATCAAATAAAAAATAAGAATCAAATGTTCCCGTTAAGTGCGGCTGAAAAATAATATCTCCATTTGTTCCTATAACCAATTTATCATAAGGTTCGCCAAAAAAATAAAAGGTAAATCCTATATCGATAGGATCGGAATAAACATCATCAATATCCAAAGGTATATTTTCCAGAAGCACATCATTAGCGTTTGTAAAATCGGAATCATAATTAAATGGAATACTATCCGTCACATAGCCGTTGCTTAACAATGCCGAAATGTTTGCACGAAGAACCCCATAGGATTCCGTATCACAGACCGTATCGTTATACACAACAACTTGTGCTTGCAGTAAACCAAGTCCTGTGAATAACATAAAAATAAACAGGTAGGTAATCTTTCTCATAACTTTTTCTATTTTAATTACAAATATAAATGATTAATTTTAAGAAACAAAAATTTTTTTATTAACACAAAGTGTTAAATCTATAAAATATTTTGAAGGGAATATAATCCTTTTCTTTTATTCATTTTCTAACAATTGTTTGTTTGTGATTTTTTTGCTTTATGAGTATTAATACCATGTTTTTTAAACTCACGAAATAATCATTGTTTTGCTATCGGCAAAATACGTAACTTTAGGCATGATTTTAGTATCAGTGAAAAAAAATAAAATTATAGCATTTATGAAAAGGAATTATAAAGCCATTTTAACCGTATTTATACTAGCGGCAATGCTTTTTTCGTTTATTAAATATGAAAAAAAGAAACAACAGGATTTAAAAAGAGAACAAACTATTTTGAGTTCCATATTATATATCTTGGACAATTATCATTATCAGCCGAAAGAAATTAATGATGAATTTTCCGCAAAACTTTTTTCGGAATACATCAAACGAGTTGATCCTTCCAAACGCTATTTCTTGAAAAAAGATATTGATTCGCTTTCTAAATATAAACATGATTTGGACAATCAAATCAGAGAAATGCGATTTGATTTTTTTAATGATATCTTCAAGCTCTTGATGATGCGGCAAAAGGAAAGCGAAAAAATCTTTAAGGACATCATCGCTCATCCCATCGATCTAAATGAAAGGGACAGTATTGTTTTTGATACCGACATGATTGATTTTCCAAAAGATTATTCGGAAAAATACAGACGATGGAAACAACATATCAAATATTCCATTCTTACCGATATCCATCAAGAAAAGAAAAGCGAAGAAAATAAAGATAAATCCAAAGACGATTTAAAAAAACACGGTATCGATATAACCAATAAAAATTTTAAAAGTTTTTTTGAAAATTTATTCGACTTGAATCGCAACGATTATTTGGCTTTGTATTTTTCTACTATTGCCGAAATGTACGATCCGCATACCACCTACTTCAAGCCCATGGATAAAGAAAGATTTGATATGGATATGAGCGGTTCGTTCGAGGGCATTGGTGCACGCTTACAAAAGGAAGGCGCATATACCAAAATAGTCGAATTGATTCCGGGCGGCCCTGCATGGAAAGACGGCAAACTCGAAGTAGGCGACATTATTCTTAAAGTACGTCAGGAAGATGAAGACGAAGCATTGGACGTAGTTGGCATGCGTTTGGATAAAATCGTACAGAAAATTCGGGGCAAAAAAGGCACGACGGTTTACTTGACGGTCAAGAAATTAAACGGAAAAATTATAGAAATTCCGATTGTGCGCGACAAAGTGATTTTGGAAGAAACTTTTGCCAAATCCCTTATCATCGATCATGATAAGAATAAGACCGGTTACATTTATTTACCGAAGTTCTATCATAATTTCAATAATACGGACGATAGAAATTCCGCCACCGATATTAAAAAGGAATTGGAGAAATTGGAAAAAAATAACACACATGGCGTAATTATAGATTTGCGTAATAACGGCGGCGGTTCGTTGGCCGACGTAATAGATATTGCGGGTTATTTTATTAAAAAAGGTAGCATCGTGCAAGTACGCAACCGCAATGGACGCATCCGAATACATCGCGATAATGATACATCTTTTCAATATGACAAACCGGTAGTGGTCCTCGTGAATGAATTATCGGCTTCGGCATCCGAAATACTTGCGGCCGCTTTGCAAGACTACAAACGGGCCGTTATTATTGGCGGCAATCAAACCTACGGCAAAGGCACGGTACAGAAATTCATCGATTTAAATGAAATAACCGGCCCGAATCCTTGGGGCAAACTGGGGTCTCTTAAATGGACTACGCAAAAATTTTATCGTGTTTCTGGCGGATCCACTCAACAAAGAGGCGTCATTCCCGATATCAACCTTCCCGACCGTTTCAAATATCTGAAATTCGGTGAAAAAGATTTGGAAAATGCCCTTCCCTATGACACCATCGAGCCGGCCTCTTATAAACCATGGGATAAATATGAAAATTATAATCAGGTCATCAGAACCATCATAACCCAAACCGACACCATGCGGATTTTCAACTACCTTGATACATTGGCCCGTTATTTTCAACAAAATAGTGAACGTAAGGTATATCCACTCCGAGCAAGCGAATTCTTTAACCTGATGAAAGAAAATGAGAAAAAAGCAGCGGAATTGGATAGCTTAACCCGCTATAAGAACCGGCTTCAATTCCGGCTCATTCCGCAAGATTCTTTGGAACATGCCGGTGACACGATTTTCTTTTCGAAACGCAAACGAATGATTGAAAAACTGGAAGCGGATCCTTATCTCGAACAAGCGGTTCGGGCCGTAGAAATGCTCAAAGTTAAAGCATCATGAAAACAAAAAGAATAATAGGTTTATTTCTATTGCTATTTATATTCGGATGCAAAGAACGCGCATATAAGAATCCTTATCTGCAAGATGTCTCATTCGATATCATGATTAACCTCGACTTGCCTCAATACGCTTCTTTGCAATATCCCGGCAGTGCGCTTTATGTGGCACAAGGTGGTATTAAGGGTGTGTTTATTTTTAATTCCGGCGACGGCTTTAATGCTTTCGAAGCATCCGATCCGAATCATTATCCCAATGATTGTTCCACCATGCAAGCGAACGGCACCTCTGTGATTTGTCCTTGCGAAAATAATCGTTACAGTTTGTCGGACGGTCATTTAATGTCCGGCGAAGGTCAATACGGGCTCAAACCTTATCATGTGCAGCAAAACGGACATATTATTCATATATATAATTAAATCAACCGAATCATGGTCTATACCCGGCAAACCCTCCATAACTACCTCCATCGCGATAGCCGAACCCGCGATGTTTATCATGATTTAAATCCATTTAAAGTCAAGGAAATACTCCTTGTATCCAGTTTATATGATGCCTATACCATCGAAAAGGAAGGGCGTTTTTCCGAAATTATGTTATACGATTACGGAAATCTTAATCTTACTTCCGTGCCGCGAATCACCGGGGTGTCCACTAAAAAAGAAACCATCCAACAGCTCGAAAACAAAAATATCGACATGGTGGTGGTAATGGTGGGTTTTAATATCAACCGCTCCATACGCATCATCAAAGCCATTAAAGAAAAATTTCCCGATAAACCCGTCTTTATTTTGCTCACCAACCACTCTCAAATCAAGCATTTTCAATTGCGGCAGCAAGAAATCGGTTTTGACCGGCTGTTTGTGTGGGACGGCGATCCGCGTATCTTTTTTGCGATGATAAAATATCTCGAAGACCTCAAAAACGTAGAAAACGATGTGAAATTGGCCAATGTGCGTATCATCCTGATCGTGGAAGATTCGCCTATTTATTATTCCGCCTATTTGACTAATTTATACAAGGTTATTTTCGAGCAAACCAATAAAATTATCAATGAAATAAAAACCGACAAACTCTACAAAGTACTTAAACTCCGGGCGAGACCCAAAATCTTATTGGCCACAACTTATGAAGAAGCCGAAGAAATATTTGAAAAATATAAAAATAACATCTACATCGTCATCTCGGACGTTCAATTTCCCAAAGCAGGCAAAATTCAAGATAACGCGGGTTTTGAACTCATCGAAGAATTTAGAAAATACAAATCCGACTTGCCCGTGATTATGCTCTCGTCGGATAAAAAGAAACTCTTCGAAGCCGAACAAAAAGATATTACTTTTCTCGATAAAAACGATTCGAATTTATTTAAAAAACTCCAACGGAAAATTATTTATAAACTCGGATTCGGCGATTTTGTTTTCCGGGACGGACAAGGCAATGAAATTGCCCGCGCTACCAATATCAGTGAATTCGAGGAATTGATTCAAAAGGTGCCCGACGATTCCATTATGTATCATGCATCGCGGCATCACTTTTCGCGTTGGTTGATGTCGCGGTCGGAAATTCAAGTGGCATCGCTACTCAAACAAAAGCAAGCCACCGATTTTAATAATCCGGACGAAATCAGAAATTACGTACTGGAAATGCTCAAAATCTACCGCGACGAAAAACCCGCCGGAAAGGTCATCCCGATTGATGAAAAACATTGTCACAACGAAGCCAATATACTTTTGCTTTCGGAAGGTGCTTTCGGCGGTAAAGGACGCGGCTTGGCCTTCATTAACTCCTTGTTGCATAAAACCGATTTGAGCAATGCAGTGGACGGGATTCGTATCAAAATTCCGCGTACGGCGATTATCGGCACCAAAGAGTTTGAAAATTTTATTCAAAATAATAACCTGACCGACATCAAAGAATTAGGGTTGTCGGATTTGGAAATAAAAAAGCGATTCCTGGAAGGAAAATTGTCGCACGAAGTCAAAGAAAACCTGTGGCTTCTATTAAAATGTTTCAAAAAACCCTTGGCCATTCGTTCGTCCGGCTTGTTTGAAGACAGTTTGGACCAACCCTTTGCCGGCATATTCGATACTTATCTATTGCCGAACAATTCGCCCGATCAGAAATTGCGTTTCAAGCAACTTACCGATGCCGTCAAATTGGTCTATGCATCGGTATTCTTTGAGGATGCGCTTAATTATTCGAAATCGTTAAACAAAAAACTCGGCGAAGAAAAAATGGCCATCGTCATCGAAGAATTGGTAGGACATGAATACAACGGATTGTATTATCCGCACATTAGCGGTGTGGCTCAGTCATACAATTTTTATCCTTTTTCGGACATGCGACCCGATGACGGTTTTGCAGTGATTGCCATTGGCTTGGGAAGTTATGTGGTGGAAGGCAATGTGGCATACAGATTTTCGCCCAAACATCCAAAAATCCAAATGCTTTCCCAAAAAGACCAGATGAAATACAGCCAAACATATTTTTATGCATTGGATATGACCCAACCCAATCCCGATTTATTACAAGGACCCGACGTGACTATCAAAAAGGTTGATATTTATGATGCCTTAGCCCATGGTACTTTAATGCATTTGGTTTCCACTTATGATTATAATAATGACATGATGTATGCAGGGGCCTATGAAAACGGGACGTTGGTAGTGAATTTCGCCGATATTTTACAAAACGAATATATTCCTTTGGCAAAAACCATTCAATTGATATTGAAGAGTTTACGCGATTCCTTCGATACGCCGGTCGAAATCGAATTTGCCGTGGATTTGACCCCGCAAGATCACGGCGAACCCGTTTTTTACATTCTTCAAGTCAAACCCTTGATTATACCATTGGAAAATTTTTCGGTTTCCATAGACAAAGCCGACCCGGAACGAATGATTATTTACGCCGAAAAAAGTATGGGCAACGGTATCATAAACGATATTACGGATGTCATTTATGTAAAAAACGATGCATTTGACAAAACCCGCACACTTGAAATTGCCGAAGAAATAGGAAAATTAAATGAAAAAATGGGTCGGGAATCGCGTAAATATTTATTAATCGGACCGGGACGTTGGGGCACACGCGACCGGTTCATCGGCATTCCGGTACGATGGCCTCAAATTTCTTATGCCAAAGTCATTGTGGAAACCAGTCTGGAAGGATTTCCATTGGACGCCTCTTACGGCTCGCATTTCTTTCATAATATTACCACATTGCACATTGCCTATTTTTCCGTATTTCCCGACCGGGGCAAGGGTTTTATCAAATATGACAAATTGGAAAAAGCCGAATTAATAGAAGAAACGGAATTTTTTAAGCACGTGCGATTCGAACGCCCGTTAAAAATCATTATTGACGGAAGTAAACGGAAAGCGGCTGTATTGGAGCCGGATCCCGGAACTTAATTTACATTTCTTCTGTCATCGCGAATAACTGAATCTAAAAATATATTCATGTCCCGCGTTAATAACTAGACGTTCGTAGGAAAAATTTTTCTTATCCAATTCAACCACATGATATGTCACCGGAGTATCATTATCCGGCTGGAATGTAATTGTTTTATTTTTCTTATCATAAGACCATTGGCCCTCTTCATTTTGGTTAATTGAGTAAAGCACATACCGGTGAGATTTATCCATTTTTAATTCCGTATTCAGAGGTAAAATCTGACTGAGACTTCCATCTTTAAATAATTAGAGTTTTTCTCCTTTCCATAGTTCCTTAGTAAGCAATGATTCCGGATCGAGCCCGAGGATTTTCTTGCACGAAACGGTACCGAGCAATACTAAAATAACGGCGGCAAATAAAAAAGTTTTTTTTTCATAATTTTCAAAATAGTCATTAAATTTTGTGAAGCATGAAAATTACAATCAAAGGAATTCCATAAATTAAATGAAAAGAGGTTATATTCTAATCTCTATAAAAATAATGCTTAATTATCAAACTACTTCCATCTTCTGCATTTGTCTTTATTTCCATATTCAACGTTTTTTTGTTTAATTCCGACACAAAAAAAGTTAAAGGCGGATCATTATCCGGTTCCAAAACCAATTTTTCCATTTTGTCATCATAGGTCCAATTTCCTTCCTCAAAAACAGAATTATTTATATAAAGCTTATACCGATGAGTCTTTTTATTGACTTCAAAAACCCAATCATTTATATTTCGAGTAGAATGCAAAGTTCCATTCGTAATAACTTCCATTTTATCTCCTTTCCATGGTTTTTTTGATAAAAGTGATTCGGAATCGAGTCCGAGCAACTTTTTACAAGATGTGGTACTTACTAACATCAGGAATATTGTGGCAAGTAAAAGTGTTTTTTTCATAACTTTCAAATTTTATCAACCATAAAATTTACAATCAAAAAAATTCCAAAAATTGAATGAAAAAGAGGTTATATTCTAATTTCTATAAAAATAAAACTTAATTACAATTTCATTCCCCCCGGAATATTGGGTTAATTCGAAATTCAAGTTTTTTTTCTTCAATTCGGTTACATATAAACTTACCGGCATTTCGGTATCGGAATCTAAGATCATCCTTTTCGTATCTTCATCGTAAGTCCAAGTTCCTTCGTCCGATGCCGAATTATTTCTGTAAAGCACATAACGATGCGTTTTTTTATTAAACTCCAGTACCGCATCATCTATATTGGTACTGTTATTTAAACTCCCATCTATATAAGTTTCAAATTTATCTCCTTTCCATGGTTTTTTTGATAAAAGTGATTCGGGATCAAGTCCGAGCAACTTTTTACAAGATGTGGTACTTACTAATATTAGAAAAATTGTAGCGAATAAAAATGTTTTTTTCATCTCTTTTTGATTTTAAATATTAATATGCTATTTTTTAATGTGTCAAATACCATTTAAACTTATATTCATCTCCTGAAAAAATGGTGGTTACTTCCATGATTAGATTTTTCCTATTTAATTTTAATATATCATAAGTAATTGGCACGTTGTGGTCCGGGTCAAAAGTGATTTGATTTCGTTTTTTATTATATGACCATTGACCTTCTTCATCAATGATATTATTATGATAAACCGTATAACGATGGTTTTTTTTGATATCCAATACCCAATCCTCTATGGATTTACTATTAACCAAATTTCCATTTTTATACCTTTCGGCTTTTTCTCCAATCCATGGTTTTCTGATAAGTAAGGATTCCGGGTCTCGCCCGAGTAGTTTTTTACATGAAGTAGTGCCCATTAATACCAAAAATAATGTGGCGATTAAGAAAGTTTTTTTCATGACTTTATGAATCTTAATGTGAATTGAATTATTTTTTCTTTTAATGAATAAAATAATACCTCGTCACAAATTCATGTCCCGAAGACATGGTCTTTCGTTCATAAATAAAACTATTTTTATCAAGTTTAATTACATCATATTTCCATAAATGAGAACCATCCGGAGTAAATATTATGGTTTTATGCTTTTTATCATATTCCCATTCTCCATGTTCATCTTCCGGATCATGATAAAAGGTATATCGATGTGACTTATCCATCTCCAAAACCCAATTCAAAGGCACTTCACGTGTTAAACTACCATCCATATAATGTTCGTATTTATTTCCTTTCCAGGATTCTTTGGTAAGAAGCGATTCCGGGTCTAACCCGAATAGTTTTTTGCAAGAAGAGAGATTAATTAGCAAAAAAAATGCAGTTGTAAATAAAAAAATTTTTTTCAAAATAGATGGTTTATTGTTTTATTAATGTGTATCAAATTTTATGCCTTCTTTTGTTTTGATTTTAAAATAACTTACTTTAATTTTTAATAATATGATATTGATCATATTTGATTAAAATCATAACTAAACTCCATATATTTACTGTCCATATTGATTTTTTCGATAAACACAAAGAAAAATATAGATAAATATGTATTCATTTCCCATAAATTTGCTTGTTTTTCGGATTTATAATGCCCTTGTATGGATAAATGGAAAAATCAGCGTTTTTTCTTATGGGAACTATTAGTTCTTTCGTGCCGTCATAACAACTAAAAAAATAACTAAAAAAATCAAATATCATCTTGCAGAACATAAAATTTTATTTTATATTTGCATCGCTTTTTACAGACCCATGGTGTAACGGCAGCACTACAGATTTTGGTTCTGTCTGTCCAGGTTCGAATCCTGGTGGGTCTACAGGAAGCAGTCGGATTATTCGGCTGCTTTTTTTATTTTTACAAAATGAAACAAGAAAAGGGTTGCACGTGTTTAAAATGAATAAATTTTCTCTCATATTATTGATAACCGGCTTATTATTAACCGCTTGCCGTCATAAGGAAAAGAAAACCGGGACCCAAGACCGAATCAAACCGCAAGAAAAAGCCGAAGTAAAAATCGAAAAGTTTCTCCATTTTCCCCTTAATATATATCACATCGAAAAGGATACCGTACAAAAAAACGAAACACTGGCTAAAATTTTAAATAGTCACCATATCTCTTCTCAGGAAATTTATCGCATCACGCAAGAAATAGACTCCCTTTTCGACCCGAAAAAAATTCGTGCCGGGAAAATTTATTATATGGTCTATCCGAAAAATTCCCAAGACACGACCGGCAAACCGGAAGCATTTGTTTATCAAGAAACCGCCGCGGATTATACGGTTATTTATCTGCACGATAAGCGGGACGAAATTTTAGAAAAAATTTCCAAACCGGTCATAGAAAAGAAGAAAGAAATCAGTGTACCCATCGAAAATTCATTGTTTTACGATTTACAAATCCGGAATATCAGTCCGGTTTTGGCGCTAAAATTATCGGACATTTATGCATGGACCGTTGATTTTTTTCATTTACAACCCCGCGATAAATTCAAAGCCATCTATTTCGACCGCTATGTGGATACCACCTATTTGGGAGTAGGCGACATCAAAGCGGCTGTTTTTTATCATTACGGCGACACGATATATGCTTTCCGCTACGAATTCGATACCCTAAACGGCCGGTATGATTATTTTGACGAAAAAGGAAAAACCCTTCGCAAACAGTTCCTCAAATCACCCATCAAATTCGGCCGAATCACTTCGAGATACTCCCTTCGGAGATATGTCCGGCTTTACGGCCGCATCAAACCCCATTTCGGTACCGATTTCGCCGCTCCGGTAGGCACTCCCATTTATTCGACCGCCGACGGCGTGGTGGAAAAAGTCGGTTATACGCGTGGCAACGGAAATTATGTCAAAATTCGTCATAATGCCACTTATTCGACCCAATATCTGCATATGAGAAATTTTGCCAAAGGCATCCGGCCCGGTGTCCGCGTCAGACAAGGTCAGGTGATCGGTTATGTGGGAATGACGGGCTTTACGACCGGCCCTCATGTATGTTACCGCTTTTGGAAAAACGGCAAACAAGTGGATCCGTTCAAACAAAAACTTCCCGAAGCCAAATCTTTGGATTCCACTTTGTTGGAAAATTATTTCCGTTACATCGAACCGCTTAAAAAACAATTGGACAGTTTACCATAAACCATGAAAAATTACTTGAATTTTAAGCAAACAAGCGTTTATAAAGCATTGGAACAAATTTATTCCGGTCCCCTTCCCCATTTACAATCCCTACGGAATAAAGACAAAAATTATATAGAAACCCCGCGGTTTATTTTCGATTATTCGAAAACCCATTTCGAACCGGGCGCCCGTCTTTTTGTGCAAATGCTGAACGAACTCCGCTTTGACGAGCAGAAAGAGGCCCTATTCCGTGGGCTTCATGTCAATACGACCGAGGACAGGCCCGCCCTGCATACGGCTTTACGGCTACCCGACTCCTCGGACGAATTTCCTTCGGAAGAAATAAAAAATTCCGTCATCCGGATGCGAAATAAAATAAAGGATTTTGTGGAAAAATTTCGCCACGGCTTACTTTCAGGGGCAACGGGAAAACCCTTGGATACCGTCGTCAATATAGGAATCGGCGGGTCGCACCTGGGACCCCAAACCATTGTACACGCGCTTCGAAACCGAAACACTGCGCCCTACGCTTTCCTTTCCAATGTGGATGATGAACATTTGGCAGATGTACTGGAACAAATCGATCCGGAAACCACTTTATTTATTGTCGTATCCAAATCTTTTTCTACCAAAGAAACGCTTTATAATGCCGGTGAAATTCAAAATTATATCAAAAACAAATTCGGTAAAGACGCCATTGCCAAACATTTTATTGCCGTTACTTCTGCAAAAGATAAGGCCGTAAATTTCGGCATTGACCCGGCTCGTATTTTTGAAATGCAAGCATGGACCGGCGGACGTTTTTCCCTTTGGTCATCGGCGGGAATCAGTATTCCGCTTATTTTGGGCTACGATTTATTCGAAAAATTATTGCACGGTGCTTATCTTGCCGACCGGCATTTTCGCGATGAAGATGTTTTACAGAATATCCCGGTGATTATGGCTTTGCTTACCCTGATTTATAATAATTTGGCCGGTTATGAAAGTGAAGCGCATATTCCTTACAGTGAAAAATTGTTTTATTGGCCGTTTTACCTTCAACAACTCTCCATGGAAAGCAACGGAAAGTCCGTTCAACGCAACGGAAAAACCGTTGATTATCAAACCGGACCTGTCGTATGGGGCGCTACGGGAACCAATGCCCAACATTCGTTCTTTCAATTGCTTCATCAGGGCACCAAAATCGCTCCGGTCTATTTTACCGGCTATGCCAAAAGCGAAACCGGTTTCAGCCGAAACAGGACATTTCTATTGGCCAACCTTTTGGCACAAGCGGAAGGACTGGCCGATGGTAAAAAATCTTCCGATCCGCATAAAAATTTTGAAGGAAACCGTCCTTCCGTCAGTTTTATTTTTAATGAATTGTCTGCGGAAAATCTGGGATTTCTAATCGCCCTATTCGAACATAAAACCTACGTGGAAAGCATCTTATGGAATATTAACGCTTTTGACCAACCCGGGGTGGAATTAGGGAAAGAAATTGCACTTCGATACGAGCAAAATTTTACGGATAATAAAGATTCGGACAATCCGCTTTACCGGTTTATCAAACGCAATATGTAAACGGCTCATCCGGACAAAACCGGCTCTATTTCACTCAGACCCCGACTTCCGACATGGCCTTGTAGATACCTTCCCCGATAATACGTATGGCTTTATCGATTTCATCCGTTTCCACATTTGAATATGCGATTCGGAAAGTATTGACCAAACTGTCGTCGGGCGAAAAACTTTTTCCCAGCACGAAAACCACACCGTTATCCAGTGCGTAATCCAATACTTTTTTGGCTTCTACCTGCCCGGGCAATTCAATCCATAAATAAAACCCACCTTTCGGTTCGACATATTTCACCTCTTCGGGAAAGTATTTTCGAACGGCTTGCAATACCAAATCCCGTCGCAATTTGTATTGCGGACGGATGCGTTCGAGATATTTTTCCATATACCCTTCGCGCAAAAACGTATCGGCGATAACTTGCGAAAAATTGGGACTGCAGGCGTCAAGACTTTGTTTAATAATCTCGGCCTTATTAAAAATTCCTTTAGGCAAAATCAACCAACCCAAACGAAATCCCGGACCGAAAATTTTCGAGAATGTACCGGCATAAATAATTTGTTTGGCCGTTTGCTCGTCCGCCATCGCCAACAAGGGACGGGTTAAGGCCCGGTCTTCTTCATCGAAATATAGTTCGTTGTATGCATCATCTTCCAGCAAAACCAAATTATTTTCCTTGATAAAAGATAAAATAAATTCTCTGCGTTCCTTGCTGTAAATCAACCCGGCGGGGTTATGAAAATTCGGAATGGCGTATAAAAATTTCACATTATTTTGTTTTTTATACGCATGCCGGAGTTTTTCGGGTATCAAGCCGTCGCGATCCATGGGGACGCCCTCTACATGGGCCTGAAAACTTTTAAACAAAGTTAAGGCACCGATAAAAGACGGCAATTCGGCCAATACCGTATCGGAAGGGTCCAAAAACAATTCCGAAATAATGTAAATACCTTGCAGTGAGCCGGTTGTAATTAATACATCATGATTTTCAAATGAAATCCCTTTGGATTCCATGTATTTTTTTACCGCTTCGCGCAAGGGCGGATATCCGGTTGTAGGACCGTATTGGAAGGCCAATTCCTTGATATCTCGCGGCAAATTATGATAAATTTCTTCCACTTCATCCACCGGAAAAAGATGATTATTGGGCATGCCGCCGGCAAAAGAAATATAGTCGGGATGAATGGCATACTTCATCAAATCGCGTATATCGGAAGATTTCAGATGATTGACGGTTTCGGAAAAAGGATAGGTAAATTCGGGTTCCATGGATTCGGATTTTTTATAAGTTACAACTTTTCCTCGCTTCTTTCCTTGATTGAAGACATAAAATAATATAATGTTACAAATTCTTCGACCGGCCCGGCAGAATAGGTCTGAGACCGGCCGAAGATTGTTTCTTATACTTTCTTCTCGAACATCGCCGATACCTTTTCGGCTTTCCGCGAAGCGGAATAATCATAAAAACCTTCGCCCGATTTGACGCCCAATTTGCCGGCCGCCACCATATTGACTAACAACGGATTGGGCGCATATTTCGGATTTTTGAAGCCGTCGTACATCACCTTAAGAATGGCCAATACCACGTCCAAACCGATAAAATCGGCCAATTGGAGCGGGCCCATGGGATGATTGGCCCCGAGTTTCAGTACCGTATCTATTTCCTTCACACCCGCCACGCCGGTATAAACGGCCTCGATGGCTTCATTGATCATCGGCATCAAGATTCGGTTGGCAATAAATCCGGGATAATCATTCACTTCCACGGGAACCTTGCCTAATTTTTTGCTCAACAGAAATACCAATTCACGGGTTTCGTCCGAAGTGGAATATCCGCTGATTACTTCAACCAATTTCATCACGGGTACCGGATTCATAAAATGCATGCCGATAACTTGCTGCGGCCGCTCGGTTTGTGCGGCAATGCGTGTAATGGAAATAGAAGAAGTATTGGTGGCCAAGACCACATCTTTGTCCGTCCAATCGTCCAAATTTCGGAAAATCTGAAATTTAATATCGGGATTTTCAGTGGCCGCTTCCACCACAAAATCCACGCCTTTTACGCCTTCGCGAAGCGAATCGAAAGGATGAATGTTTTCCAAGGTGTGTTTTTTGGTTTCTTCGTCTATTTTTTCTTTGGACAAAAGCCGCATCAAATTCTTTTCAATCATAGCCAATGCCCTGTCCAAGGCCGATTTGGATACATCAATCAAATGAACTTCATAACCGTTTTGGGCAAACACATGGGCAATACCGTTTCCCATCGTGCCGGCTCCCACTACAGCCACTTTTTTTATTTTGTCAAAATCTCGTATCATAATTTTTGGTTTTAGTCAAATTTAATCAAATTCATTAAAGCAAATACCGGAATTAATCATAAAAAACGGCATTCGATGTCGGATAGGGAGATGAAAAAAGAAAACAACCGCTTTTTTAGACTTGTCAAATTCTTTTTTATCCATACTTTGCGTGCTGAAAATCAATTTTTTCATCGGCAAACGGCTTATTATTTCAATTAAAAAAACGCTTGGGAAAGCAGTTTGAACAAAAATTGTCGAATGCTTCAACCGGATTTTTATATTTTACCGAATTATCGTAATTTCGCAGGGATTTGAAAAGAATAGAAAAATGGCAATTTTAGGTAAAATTCAAAGAAGTTCAGGCGCACTGATTTTAGTTATCGGTTTGGCGATGTTTGCATTCATTATTATGGATTTATTAAAAAACAGTTCCACCTTATTTCGTCCTTCGACCGAATACGTTGGTAAGGTGAACGGAGAAAAAATATTGACCACCGAATTTAACGAACGCGTCAAAGCCCTTCAGGACCAATACGGACCCAATGTAAGTCCCGCGCAAGTGAGAAAACAGGTTTGGGAAAGTTTCGTCAATGAAAAATTAATGGAAAACCAATATCATAAATCCGGCATTACCGTTCCCGTCGATCGAATTTACGACCGGATGAAAAACGACCCCGGAATCCGCCGGATGTTCACCAACCAACAGGGCATTTTCGACGAAAATGCTTTCATGAATTATCTCGATGAAATTAATGCCGCCAAAGACATTAATAATCCCGACTACAAGGCATGGAAAAATTATCAGGATAATTTGAAAAAAGCCGAAGCCCAACGCATATACGCTTCCCTGATTAAGGGAGCCATTAATCCGACCATCAAAGAAGGGGCCTGGGAATACCACAAAGAAAACGACAAAGTAACTTTCGATTTCGTGGTGGCGCCCTACTCTATTATTCCGGACACCAGCATTACCATAACCGAAAACGACGTGAAGGAATATATCTCGAAGCATCCCGACATGTACAAGGTGAAAGAGTCGAAAGATATCGCTTATGTAAAATTCGAATATAAACCTTCGGAAAGCGATTATGCGGCAACCAAACGTCAGCTTGAAGAACTCTTGAAAGACCGGGAAGTATTCGACGAAGAAAAAAATGCCAAAGTCATCGAAAAAGGTTTTGCTTCCATCGGTCCCGATCAAGTGGAAGAATTTATCAAAAAACACTCGGACAAAGTTACACCGGTACGATGGATTTTGGCCGATGCTTTGCCTTTAAATATTAAAGACACCATTTTAAAATTACCCAAAGACAGCGTTTACGGTCCCGTGAGATCGCCGGGAAGATTTATTGTGTACAAGGTGGTTGATAAAAAGACGGCCGTACCTAAGAAAGCCAAGGCCTCTCATATATTGATATCCTACAAGGGTGCATTGCGTTCCACTTCCGAACTTACGGAAGAACAAGCCAAACAAAAAGCCGACAGCATTTTAAATATAGTAAAACGCAATCCCGGCAAATTCGCCGAATTAGCCGAGAAATTTTCAAATGATCCCGGATCGGCTCGCAAAGGCGGTGATTTGGGAGAATTTTCTTTCGGTACCATGGTAGATGAATTTAATGATTTTGTATTTTCCGGAAAGAAAGGCGACATCGGATTGGTCAAAACACCTTTCGGCTATCATATTATTAAAATCGACGATTTGAGCGATGAAAAAGAAAGCGCCGTCAAATTAGCCGAACTCATTAGAGAAGTGGAACCGAGCGAAGCCACCATCGACAGCATTTACACCGTGGCCATTCAATATTATACCGCCGCCAAAAAAGCCGGTGATTTGGATAAAGTGGAAGAAGACAAATTCGTCAAACCCATGCCCATTAAGAAAATACGTAGGTTTGAAACCAATTTGCCCGGCTTGGGCGATCAACCCGCCATTGTGAGTTGGTTATATAATAAGAAAACCAAAATCGGTGATATCAAGCGATTTGAAGTTAACGACGGCGAAGTGATTGTGCAAGTAACCGGCGAAACACCCGAAGGGCTGATGCCCGTATCGGAAGCCATGGTGCTGGTGAAACCCATTCTGCTTAAAAAGAAAAAGTATGAAATTTTAAAAGAAAAAATGAAAGGTCAAACCTTGGACGAAATCGCCAAAAATTGTGGCGGACAAAAAGGCAAGGCCGAAAATTTGAGTTTGTCATCGCCATTGATTCCTTCGTTGGGTAAAGAACCCAAAGTAGTGGCGGTAGCATTCATCACCCCGCAAGGAAAAATTTCCAAACCCATTGAAGGCAATTACGGGGCATATGTGGTCAAACCGCTTGAAGTAAAACGTGCCGCCGATATTGAAAATTATTACAATTACATCGTTCGTTTGGAACAAAAAGAAGAAGCAGGGCTTATCAACAAAATAATGGAAGCATTAAAGAAACAGGCCGATGTAGAGGACAACAGGGCTGTACTTGGTTATTAAACCATTAACCACGATTTTTTTCATAGCTCTAATTCTCTTATCAAAAAAGCCGCCCGGAAATCCGGGCGGCTTTTTCGTTTTATCCTCTAATCCGAATTTATGACAATACTTCCTTAACTTTATCGGCAGCTTCTTGAAATTCGGTTACAAAATGAACGGGAATTCCGCTTTTTTCAATCAATTCTTTGGCTTTATCGGCATTGGTTCCCTGAAGCCGGACAATAATCGGCACTTTAATTTCTCCTTTCATATTCTTATAAGCATCCACAATTCCTTGTGCCACACGGTCGGCCCGGACTATTCCGCCGAAGATATTAACCAAAATGGCTTTTACTTTGGGGTCTTTTAAAATAATTCTGAATCCTTTTTCCACGCGTTCGGCATCCGCCGTACCGCCCACATCCAAGAAATTGGCCGGATCGCCACCGGATTGTTTAATAAGGTCCATGGTGGACATGGCCAATCCGGCTCCATTCACCATACAACCCACATTACCGTCCAAAGCCACGTAACTCAAACCGGCTTCTTTGGCTTCCACTTCGGCGGGATTTTCTTCACGTACATCACGCATGGCCGCAATATCGGGATGACGGAATAAGGCATTATCGTCAATCACCACCTTGCTATCTACGGCCAATATTTTGTCATCCGATGTTTTGAGCACGGGATTTATTTCAAACAGGTTGGCATCGTTCTTTATATACGCATCGTATAAAGACTTGACAAATTTTACCATTTCTTTGAATGCTTTTCCGCTCAATCCCAGATTAAAAGCCACCCTGCGTGCTTGAAAATCTTGCAAGCCGTGTGCGGGATCCACGTATTCAACAAAGATTTTTTCCGGCGATTTTTCGGCCACTTCTTCGATATTCATTCCGCCTTCGGGCGAGTACATAATCATATTCTGACCTTTTTCGCGGTTAAGCATCACACTCATATAATATTCTTCCGGTTCACTCTCACCGGGATAATATACATCTTCGGCCACCAATACTTGATGTACGATTTTTCCTTTTTTGCCCGTTTGCGGCGTCACCAACCGCATGCCGAGAATTTCCTTGGCTTTTTCATACACTTCATCCAAATTTTTAGCCAATTTTACTCCACCGGCTTTCCCCCGGCCTCCGGCATGAACTTGCGCCTTTATAACAAAATATTTCGTGCCGGTCTCTTCGGCTAATTTTTTGGCCGCTTCCACGGCTTCTTCCGGCGTGGACGCCACATAGCCCCGTTGCACACGCACACCGGAACGGCTCAATATTTCTTTTCCTTGATACTCGTGTAGATTCATATTTTCGATTTTTTACAAATTTATTAAAGTTCGATTGAAAAATGACGAAATGTGTCAGTTTTTTAGAAAATCACCGGGCTATTTTCCTTCAAATTCCCGGTTTAAAATACAGAAAATCTGTCGGGAAAAGATTTTAAATCATCCTTTTGTCGCAGGCGATCGGTTTTACATTTTTCTTTCAAATAAGCCAGATCTTTATTCCATTGATTGCCGTCAAAAAATTCAACGCCCTTAAAATCGCGCACTTTATACAATGCCTTTTCCCCGTAGCATGTGCCCAAATACACATACTTTTTATTTTCGTCCACGGCATGACTAATCATTTGTTCCATCATCCACTTACCGATTCCGTAAGAAAAATAGTTTGTCTCAAAAAAGGCAAACCAATAATGACGTAAGTTATCGTTTTCTATCAACCACACATAACCGATATCTTTATCTTCAATGGAAAATACGCCGATTTTATTAAGAAAAGGAAAATGATAAATGTATTCCAGCCGGCTACCGGGCATGGCATCGCCTATTCGTTCCTTCGAATAATTCTTGACTAACTTCCACATGCGCTCGAGGGGCACTTCATCCTTTTCTTTTATTTTCACCACCGGATTCAATTCTTGCATTTTTCGTCTGACCCGTCGATTTTCCGCCGATAATGTAAAAGCATTCAAGTCGATGCGAATGCTACGGGCCAAATAAAACAAAATCTTATCTGAGGGAATATATTCCGGCACGCTATAGGGTAAAAAACCACGCGAATACACTTCGTTTAAATCGTCTCCGGCTTTCATAGAAGCATATAACGCATAAGGAAAGGTGTAGGTGGAATAATCGGCTGGCGCTTCGGAAAGAAAAATTTTCATGAGATGTGTTTAGTAAATTAATTATTCATACAAGTTTAATGTTTACCTTTCTGTTCTTCCCATGGATACGGAATCCCTTTCAACTTATATTGATCGCGGTAATCATATTTGGGATTTATAATAGACAAATAAATCAAGCGTTGAACTTCACTCCGGATATCCAATTCGTAGAGCAAGCGGTTTTCCATAGTCGGATAAGTCCGGTTGGACAAAAAGATATAAATCAATTGTTCTTCCGGATCGGCCCAAACCATGGTTCCCGTAAATCCCTGATGACCGAAACTTGTAGGAGAAATTTCTTCAAAAGTGGGTCCGATATGGCCCTTAAATTGAGGTTTATCCCAACCTAATCCGCGACGAACGCTGTCTTGCACAAAATGACGTTTGGTAAAAACTTCCACCGTGGTATCGGAAATATAACGCCGGCCGCCGTAATATCCTTTTTGTAAAAACATTTGCATCATCTTGGCCAAATCTTCCACATTGCCGAACAAACCGGCATTTCCGTTTACGCCGTCCAACATGGCCGCTCCCATATCATGCACGTAGCCGCGCAATTCCTGATGACGCCAATATTCATCTATTTCCGAAGGAACTATTTTGTTTTTCGGAAAATGTTTCCACGCATTATAAGTCAATGAACGGGCGCCCACCGGCTTGTAAAATACCGAATCCATAAAACGGTCCAAATCGGTATGCAAATTATCAAGCATGTATTTTTTCCATAAATAAAAGAATAGACCGCTGTATTTATATTCCTTTTTTTCGCGCAATGGAGATTCTTTGATTTTAAGCCAAATGGTATCGGGATAAGAGTTGATTAAATATAAATCTTTGGCTACCGTAATTTCAAATCCCGGTTCCTGCTTAAAACGGTAATATTTCTTATCGGGTTTTTTGGTTTTCGGATCAATTGTCGAAAGATAAAACGGAATCCAAGATTTTAATTGTGCATAATGCGAAAGGACTTCCCGTAATCGCAAAGTATCCTTATTGCTTCCTTTCAAATAAGTCAGCATTTCTCCCAAAGTGGCATCCAAATCGAAATATTTTTCATCATACAAACGCATCATGGATGTGGTGGCGGAAATGACTTTGGTTACCGATGCCAAATCAAATACATCGTCCGTATGAAGCGGTTCGCGGGTATCGTAGGTTTTGTATCCGTATTTTTTGGTAAATACAATGCGACCGTTTCGTGCGGCCAATACCACGCCCCCCGGGGCGGCCATTGTATCCAACATAAATTGCATCAAGGAATCCACACGGGCTAACTTTTTGGAATCCATCCCCACTTGTTCGGGAAAACCGTATGCCAAGCGTCCCGCTTTACGGGTGGTGACGGAGGTATTCACAGGATATTTTTTATTAATACTCACCGGTAACTTGCCTTCGAACGGAAGCGCACCGTAAAGTAACTGCGGCACAATTTTTTGAGTAAATTCATTATTTTGATAAGCCACGGCCACGGCATCGGAAGGCAATTCATCCGGCCATACATTCAGGGCATAAGGCGATGTAAAAACGACGGTGGCGGTAGGTTTGAGCGCCGAAATTTTTTCGATTAATTTTTTGGTTTTCTTGCTCAACCGGTACGGTTTCCAAGGATTGGATGTGTTTTTCAGCACGGCAATAATCACTTCATCATAACCTGACAACTTTTTCAGGTCATCTTCCGTTTCTATATCTATTCGCTTTACGCGGTCGTATTTATTCAAATAAGCACTAAAAATGCTGTCTTTATTTTTAAATTCGCCCAAGGGCACGTAGGCCGTACGAACGTTTAAATCCGTCAATGGCAAGAAATTATTTTTGTTTTTAATCAACGTAATTGCCTTTTCATAAGCCGTATAAGTCAAAACGGTATCTTCATGGGTGCTTACGGCTTGTGCATTAGTTTCCGGGCGGGGTTTATATCCGAATATATCTCCCCACATTTTGGCGCGTAAAATTTTACTTACGGATTCTTTTAATCTTTCTTCGCTGATTATTCCCTTTCGGTATGCTTTTTTGAAAAATCGAATACTTTTGTCGGGGTCTTTTGAAAATAAAATCATATCGTTACCTGCCAAAAAGGCCGTCAAATCCGCCTGTTCGGGTGTGGTAAAATCCGCCACGCCTTTCATCACCATGGCGTCGGTTATAATTAATCCGCCGAAGCCCAATTTGGTTTTTAAAATTTCGTGTACGATCGGGTAGGACAAAGTGGACGGCACGCCGCGATAATCCAAAGCGGGCACTCGAAGATGCGCCACCATAACACCCGTTAATCCCCTTGGAATCAGATATTTATAAGGAAACAATTCCACCGAATCAATTCGTTCGGCCGAAAAATTAACCGTCGGTAAGGTTTTGTGAGAATCTTGCGAAGTATCGCCGTGGCCGGGAAAATGTTTGGCCGTGGTGAGAATTCGATTTTCTTGCATCCCTTTCATCATCATATATGCCTTGCGGGCCACATTCTTTTTATCTTCACCGAAAGAGCGGTTCCCGATAATGGGATTGGCCGGATTGGTATTGATATCCACATCGGGCGAATAATTCATGCCATATCCCAAACTTTGCATTTGTTTACCGATTCTGCGGCCAATTCTATAAATTAAAGAATCATCTTTAACGGCCCCCAAAGTCATAAACCATGGAAAAGGAAGCACCGAATCCAAGCGCATGGCGAGCCCCCATTCGGCATCGATGGCCAATATAACCGGAATCCTGCTGTTGGATTGGATATAATTATTCATTTTTAAATGATCGGTCGGATGTCCTTTCAAATATCCCATTCCGCCCATATGCAGGTCGTTGATATAATGATCGACAATTTTCAGGTTTTCCTCATTGAATTCCGAAGGAATGCGCATCATGAATAACTGCCCGATTTTTTCGTCCAAACTCATGGCTTTATACATTTTTTGAACCAATGCTTCGGCCAAGGAGTCTTTATAAAACGGATCGGGCTGTTGAGAAAAACTTATACCGAAAGTAAAGATAAACAGGATAATAAAAAATCGTTTCATTTTCCGCCGGATTTTAATTCGGTGAAATTACGAAGATTTTAGGGGAGATGCAATTTCCTTTTTTAATTTCCGTTTCATTTCACAAAACAATTATTTTGTTATCCTAATAATTTATGAATGAAATTGACCTCATTAATTTTAACAAAACACCATTTTTTCTTGTATCTTTGAACAAACTTTTTTGCAATGAAATACGATGTGATCATTATAGGAAGCGGCCCCGGCGGATATGTTACGGCCATACGCGCCGCACAACTCGGTTTTAAAACCGCCTTGGTAGAAAAAGAAAAACTCGGTGGTGTCTGTCTGAATTGGGGATGTATTCCCACCAAAGCACTGATGAAAAGTGCGGAAGTGTATGACTATATCAAAAAGGCCGGTTCTTACGGATTGAAAGTAGAAAAGGCGGACATCGATTTTCCGGGAATCATCGCAAGAAGTCGCGAAGTAGCCGAAAGTATGAGCAAAGGAGTGGCTTTTTTAATGCGTAAAAACAACATTGAAGTTCTGGAAGGTTTCGGCAAAATATTGCCCGGAAAAAAAGTTTCCGTCACCGGTAGCGACGGAAATTCAACGACTTATGAAGCCGATCATATCATCATTGCCACAGGCGCCCGCGCAAGGCAACTTCCGTTTATGCCCATCGACGGCACGCATATCATCGGATACCGGCAAGCATTGACTCCCGACAAACTTCCCCAAAGCATGGTAATTGTCGGTTCGGGAGCCATTGGCATGGAAATGGCTTATTTCTACCACACGATGGGCACCCAAGTAACTATTATCGAATATCTTCCGCGACTGCTCCCGCTCGAAGACGAAGAAGTGTCCAAACAAATGCAGCGGGCCTTCAAGAAATCAAAAATCAAAGTGATGACCGGAACGGAAGTAACCGCTACCGAGATCACGGACGAAGGCGTCAAAGTGTTTTACAAGAACAAAAAAGGCGAAGGAGAAGTCACCGCCGAAAAGGTTTTGAGTGCGGTAGGCATTCAGGCCAATATAGAAAATATCGGATTGGAAGAAGTGGGAATTGAAACGGAAAAAGGTAAAATTAAGGTGGACGAATATTATCGCACCAACATAGAAGGATATCACGCCATAGGTGATGTGATAGACACGCCGGCTTTGGCCCATGTGGCTTCGGCCGAAGGCATCACTTGTGTGGAAGCCATTAAGGGATTGAATCCCGAACCGGTGGATTATATGAATATACCTTCCAACATCTACACTTCGCCGGAAGTCGCCTCGGTGGGCTTGACCGAACAACAAGCAATGGATAAAGGATACGACATACGGGTAGGAAAATTTCCTTTCACCGCCAGTGGTAAAGCCAAAGCGGCCGGAAAACCCGACGGATTTGTCAAAATCATTATCGATAAAAAATACGACGAAATTCTCGGCGCTCACATGGTAGGTGCCAACGTTACGGAAATGATTGCCGAAATAGTTGCGGCACGCAAAGCCGAAGCCACCGGTCATACGCTATTGAAAAGCGTGCATCCGCACCCGACCATGAGTGAAGCCGTCATGGAAGCCGTAGCCGATGCCTACGGCGAAGTCATCCATTTATAAACTACCGCCACAGCATATTTAATTAAAAAAGATATATGAACGCATTTATTGAAAATATGCCCAAAGCCGAATTACATCTGCATATCGAAGGAACATTCGAGCCGGAATTAATGATGGAAATTGCCAGAAGGAACCGGATCGCATTGGCTTATAATTCGGTGGAAGAAATTAAACGGGCCTATCGTTTTTCCAATCTCCAGGATTTTTTGGACATCTACTACCAAGGAGCCAATGTATTACAAACCGAACAAGATTTCTATGATCTCACCTATCATTACCTGAAGAAATGTGCCGCACAAAATATCAGGCATGTCGAAATTATGTTCGATCCGCAAACCCATACTTCGCGAGGTATTCCGTTTAAAACGGTTATTGACGGCATCACCCGCGCGATGACCGATGCAGAAAAAAACTTGGAGGTATCATCCTTGTTAATAATGAGTTATTTAAGACATTTGTCCGAAGAAGATGCCTTTAAAACACTGGAAGAAGCCCTTCCTTACAAAGATAAAATTTGTTGCGTGGGTCTAGATTCATCCGAAAAAGGAAATCCACCTTCGAAGTTTGAACGTGTATTTAAAAAATCGGTCGAAGAAGGATTCATTCCCTTGGCCCATGCCGGCGAAGAGGGCGATGCCTCTTATGTGCGGGAAGCCATCGAATTATTGGGTGTTAAACGAATCGATCATGGAAATAATGCCATGCAAGACCCCGAGCTCGTAGCGGAAATTATCGAACGCGACCTGGCACTGACGGTGTGTCCGCTATCGAATACGGCCCTGAAAGTGGTGGATGACTTAAAAAATCATCCGTTGAAAAAAATGATGGATTCCGGATTGAAAGTTACCGTCAATTCGGACGACCCCGCTTTCTTCGGCGGCCATCTTAATGACAATTATATCCGGATTCAAGAAGCACTAAATTTAAGCACCGACGATTTATATCAACTGGCAAAAAATTCATTTATTTATTCTTTCGCTTCTCCGGAGAAAAAGAAAAAATATCTTCGTGAATTGGATGAATATTTCGAAAAACATAAAAAATTTTCCCATAATAACGGCTAATTATAAATTATAATCAATGAAAAATATACTCATCTTATTGCTATTGCTATTCATTTCGCCCGCTTCCTATTCGCAAGGAATTTTCGGGTTTGCACCGAAAAAAGAAAAAAAGCCCGAAATTTTTAAAGGCGAAAGAGAAAAAATAAACGATTTGATTCATACCGAATTGAAAGTGCAATTCAATTTGGCCCAACATACCATGGACGGTGAGGCCCGCATCAAACTCAAACCGCACTTCTACCCTACCGACTCCCTCACTTTGGACGCCAAATACATGAAAATCAACGAAGTAAAAGTGGACGGTCAAAAGGTGGATTATACTTACGACAAATTGAAATTAAAAATCAAACTACCTCGAACCTATACGCGATTTAATTCTTACGAGGTGAGCATCAAATATGTAGCCCAACCCGATTCGGTTAAAACGCCGGGCGGAAATGCCATTAAATCCAACAAAGGATTGTATTTTATCAATACACGAGGCGAAAATGATGCTTATCCGCCGCAAATTTGGACACAAGGCGAACCCGAAGCCGCCAGTGCTTGGTTTCCGACCATCGATAGTCCCAACCAAAAATCTACCGAAAAAATCGAAATGACCGTACCGGCCGAATGGGTGACCTTATCCAACGGAAAACTCATCCAATCGATTGAGCACACCGACAGCACCCGCACGGATGTATGGGAAATGAATCAACCGCATGCGCCTTATTTGTTTTTCATGTTTACGGGACCTTTTGTGATTGTAAAAGATTCACTCGGAAACTTACCGGTATGGTATTATGTGGAGAAACCCTACGAAGACGTAGCCAAAGATATTTTCGGAAAAACTCCCGAAATGATCAGATATTACAGCAATTTGCTCGATTACGAATATCCCTGGAATAAGTATCATCAAGTGGTGGGCAGGGAATTTGTCAGCGGCGCCATGGAAAACACCACGGCGGTTTTGCACAGCGACATGGCTTATCAAGACAAATCCTCCTTGGTAGATGAAAATACTTGGGAAGGCGTTATTGCACACGAATTGTTTCATCAATGGTTCGGCGATTTGGTAACGGCGGAAAGTTGGGCGCAAATCGCCATGAACGAATCCTTTGCTTCTTACGGCGAAGCGCTTTGGGAAGAACATGACGAAGGCAAGGATAAAGCCGATTATATTCTCGACAAAAACAGACGGGTTTACATGATGATTCCCGGAAATGATAAAAAGAAACTCGTCCGGTATCATTATTCCGACCCCGATGATGTATTTGATGCCGTGTCCTATCAAAAAGGTTCCCTCATTTTACACATGTTAAGAAATCTTGTAGGCGACAATGCATTTTTCAGCGCATTGAAATTGTATCTTACTCAAAACAAATACGGCACCGGCGAAGCGGCACAATTGCGATTGGCCATGGAAAAAGTGAGCGGAAAAGATTTGACAGAATTTTTTAATCAATGGTTTTACGGAAGCGGACATCCTTCTTTTGACATCGAATACGAGTTTTCGGACTCGTTGAAAGAAGCCCGTGTTAGACTCACTCAAAAAACCAAAAAAACATGGAAATTCCCCCTGAAAATCGATGTGTATGAAGGCGAAAAAAGAACTTCTCACGAAGTTTTTGTGGATGACAGCACGGAAGTTTTTCATTTTAATTATAACCGCAAACCGGATTTTATCAACGTCAATGCCGATCATGTACTATTGGCCAATATCAAAGACCCGCGTCCCGACGAAACCTATTATTTTCAGTTTACCCATGCCCGAAATTATATCGATCGAAAAATGGGACTGGATAAAGCCATTAAAAATAAAAAGGACATCAAAGCATTCCGTATAATTGAACTGGCTACGGAAGATCCATTCTACATCATCAGAATCCGCGCTATTAATGCCTTGGATATCGAATCACCGTTTTTCAATAAAAAATTAGAAAAAAAATTGTACCGAATCGCACGAACCGATCCGAATAATTTGGTAAAAGCGGCAGCCATAAGAAAATTGGGCATGTTGAAAAAGAAAAAATATGTGTCATTATTCAAAAAATCCATTCATTCACCTTCCCGCGCCATTAAATCGGCTGCCTTCGACGCATTGCTATTAACCGATAAAGCATCCGTTTATAAAATTCTCACACCCGAATTGGAAAAAGAACTGCGTAGTTCTCTTATCAAATTGTATGTCGAAGATAAGAAAACGGAAAAAATGAATTTTGTGGCTAAAAATTTATTCGTTGACTTGGGAGAATTTTTCTCCCCCGAAAATAGAAAGACCATTGAAGAGGCCACAAAGTGGATTTCCACTTCAAATAATTTGGAAGCCAATAAAATTTTGGCCGACGAAATTTACCGGTTCGGAAAAAAATACAAACAATACGGCTTAAACCGGTTTGCCATCATGATGCTTACTTCCTATAAAAAGAATCAATCGGAAAACAAAGGAAATCATAAGGATGAGATTATCAAATATTACGAAGAAACCATCGCCAAATTGAAAAAGATATAATAGATTCAATTTCCTTAAAAAAATTATAATCCTTACACGAACCGCCCCGGAAATTTTCCGGGGCGGTTCGTTTTTGAAAACGGGTCCGGTATGGAAAATTTATTTAATTCCTAAAATTCTTAGAGAGCCGGTTCCCGATATTCATTCGAATTACTTACGATTTTTCTCCGCCAAGTATTTGACAATACCGTCGGCCAATCCGATGCTGGGCACATAGATTTTTTTACCGCCACTCCATTTCATTGCCCGCGTATAGATTTTGGCAGCGGGCACGATGACATCGGCCCGGTCGGGATTGAGCCCCAATTCCTTAATTCGCTGCTTGTAATTCATGGATTTTAGCAGCTTGTAAAGCGCCTTGAGATGAACATAACTAAGAGGCGTTCCCGGTGCTTTTCCGGACATTTTAAAAAGTTTATTGATATTACCGCCCGAACCGATAAGATCCACCCGGTCCAAATGACCGGTATGTTTTTTTATCCATTTTTCGGCGCGCTCCCATTCCCCTTCGGGAATGGTGTCCTTCAAACTCCGGACCGTGCCGAGTTTGAAGGACCGGGAAGCGGATTTTTTGCCCTTTTCTATCACGGTAAATTCCGTGCTTCCTCCTCCTACATCCACAAACAGGTAATTTTTTCTATCGTCTATCAAATCGCCTAAATCCGTTTGGGCAATAAATTCCGCTTCCCGCGCGCCGTCGATGATTTCTATTTCAATGCCCGCTTCTTCCTTTACGCGCTTGATCACTTCTTGTCCGTTCTTTGCCTCACGCATGGCCGATGTGGCCACCGCCAAATAATCTTCCACTTCAAAAACATCCATCAACAAGCGAAAGGCCTTCATGGTTTTAATTAATTTCTCGATTTTTTTGTCGGAAATATATCCTTTATCAAACACGTCTTCTCCCAAACGAAGCGGAACTCTTACCAAAGTATTTTTCTTTACCTTAAGTCCGTTTCCGTTTTCCAGCACATTTGCAATTAACAATCTCACGGCATTGGTCCCGATATCAATAGCGGCATAGCGTTTGAGTTTCATAGATTTCTTTTCAGGATTATAGAAACAAAAATAATTCAATTTTCAATACCATAAACATAATCTTCTCACTTCATTGTCCTAACTCCAAACCTCATATGGGGAATAATTATACATTTTAAAATTTAATTTTTCTCTTCATCTTTAATTTTTTACCCCAACCATATCTCCAATGCCTTTCGCGCCTGTAATTCCAACATGCTCCAGCCGTTCTTAATATCCGCTCCGGCCTTGAGGCCCGCTTGTAAGAAAGGGGTGAGCGGCGGATTGTAATTCAAATCGAACAGCAGATGTTCGGGTGTCAGGGCTTTATAAGCCAAATCCGGTTTTTGGCCGGGATAATTAAGATTTCCTAAGGGCGTGGTATTTACGATTAACAAATATTCTTTTAATACTTCCGGGGTCACTTCATCGTAAGTAATCGTTCCGGTTGTTTTATTACGACTGACGGTTAATGCATCCATATTTAACTTCCCGAGCACATAACGAACCGTTTTGGCGGTGGCCCCATTGCCCAATATGAGGGCTTTCGTATGAAAGGGCTTTAGATTTTCGAGCAAAGATTTTTCAAATCCGAAAACATCGGTATTATAGCCGTATTTTTTTCCGTCCTTCACCTTCACGGTATTGACCGCTCCTATTTGCTTCGCTTCGGGTGAAATCTCATCCAAATAGGCCGAAACGGCTTCCTTGTAAGGTATGGTCACATTTACCCCGTGCAAGCCGGGCAATTCTAAAATTCGCTTTATATAAGTATGATCAGGAATATCGAAAATCTCATATTGAGCGTTGACATTCAACTCTTTAAAGAATTTTTCGAATAATTCCGGAGACCGGGAATAAGCAATATTTTTTCCGATTAAACCGAAGCGCTTACGCATATTTGGTCTGAATTTTTTCAAAAAAGTAAATCACCACAAAACCCATTGCTATCAAAATCAAGGACACCAGAAGATAATTATTTCCCTCGAATTCCCACGGCATTACCGCTTTGCTTTTGATTACAATTTCCTTTCCGTTAATTATTTTGGTCAACAATACCTTTTTCCACGGCCATACCTGATGCAAGGAACCGATTAAAAATCCACCCATCACTGCCAAGGTAAAATTGCGATATTTATTAAAAAACCATTTTAAAAATTTGGAAAATCCAATCAAACCGACTGCCACGCCAGCCGTAAACACTATTAAATTCAAAATTTTCAGCTCATGCACCGATTCCAAAACCATTAAATAACTTCCCATAATGACCAGTATGTAACTTCCCGAAATACCCGGCAAAATCATGGCTATACTCGCGGCCATGCCCGATAGAAAATAATAAAACATCGTGTCGGGGGCTTCCTCGGGGAGAATATTGGTAATCCAATAAGCGATGATTGCACCTGCTACGACTGCTAATAGGGTAAGGGGTTTTTTATAATCGGTTTGTCTGATGATAAAAATCGAACTGGCGGCAATCAAACCGAAGAAAAAAGACCATACCAAAACGGGATAGGTTTCCAAAAGATAATGAATGAGTTTGGAAAAAGCGAACACCGAAGTTAAAATACCGGCAAACAAACTCAGCAGAAAATTTCCATCGATGTGTTGCCAAAAATTTTTAAAATCCATTTTTAGCAATAACCGGATCGCCCGCTTATCCAAATGACTCAATGCGCCCAAAAGCCGTTCGTAAATACCGGTAATAAGGGCCATGGTACCACCGGAAACGCCGGGAATCAAATCGGCAATTCCCATCAACATACCTCTTACATAAACCGGTAATAAAAACTCAATCTTCTTTTTCATTTTTTCGACTTATCATTCTTTGCTTAATTTCCGGACTATCCGGATAGAGATACCGGGCTTCAATGAGAATTTCACGGTAAAGCCCGGTTGAATTTTGTGCCAAAATATCGGAATATTTCAGCAAGAAATCCAATTGGTGGTTACCCAAATCATATGATTTCCGGTAGCATTCGGCCGCTTTTTCCGGCCGATGTAATTTCCGGTACAAATCACCGGCCTTTTCAAATAAATTTTTACTGTGTATATGAGTCAATGCTTCCTTACACTTGGCCAATGCCTCTTCCGTCCGGTTCCGTTTTTCCATCGAATCGATCAAATCCAACCATGCCGGTATGTAGGCCGGATCTTCATAAATGGCATTTTCGAAGTACAATTCCGCAATGTCCGGATATTCTAACGAGTGAAAAATTTTACCGATTCTATAATTGGCAAATGCCGAGGGCGAAAGATGTAAGGTTTTCATATAATGTTTGACCGCTTGCAACAGGTCTGTCTTCCGGCCTTTTTTTTCGAATAGTTCGGCTTTTTTGTAATGCACACTCAAGTAATTTTCATCCAATAATCCCGCTTGTTCGTAACATTGCATCGCCCTGTCCAACAGCTTGATTGCGGCATACAAATCGCCCAAATTCAACCATAAATCCGTATTTTTTCTATCGATTTCGATAAGTTGCTCCATCGATTCGATGATTTCTTCCTTGGAATAAATGTTTTTTGCCAAATGCATATATTTATCCAAATCATCCGTTAGTTTCATTCGCTTTTTGGCCGGCGGGATTTTTTTTAATTTTTCCGCCTTTTTCTTCAAATATTGCAAATAATAATCCGCCGCCTTTTCCGGTTCATTGGTTTGTTCGTAGGCCTTACTCAATTGTCGCCAAACTTTTTCACGGGATTTAAAATCTTCGGGAAGTTGTTCCAAGGTTTTTACGGCTCTTTCATATTCTTTTCGGTGAATAAGCAATCCGGCATATAAAAACCGGATACGCGGATCGTGATATTGTTCGGTAAGCAAGCGGTTTAATTCTTTCTCGGCCGCATCCCAACGTCCGGTACGCATCAAATATTCAACATATCCGGATAAAAAATCGATATCTTCCGGAAACATCCGGAGCCCGGTTTCCAAGGCCAATAAATAATTTCCGTCCGAACCTGCGGAAGAAAAATGTTCGAGTAAATAAAAAATTTCGCTTCTTGAAAATTGAATTTGATGGTGACCGTCGCCGGAATTACCGAACCAATAGGCATTGAATTTCTGTAAGATTTTATCCTGCATACGCACTGCTTTCCAAATTATAAGCCCGATAAAAGTAATGAAAATAACCGAATAGCCGTTAAGCGGGTTTTCAACGACGGTTGTTTAAAATGGCATTTAAAGTACGCTTAACCGAGCCGGTATAACTTCCGCCGAAAAGATTAACATGGACCAAGAGCGGGTACAATTGATAGATTTTAATCCTCTTTTGCCATCCGTTTTGCAAAGGATAGGCCTCATGATAGGCGGCATAAAATTCATCTTCGAATCCACCGAAAAGTTGCGTCATGGCCAAATCCATTTCCCGGCTGCCGTAATACACCGCCGGATCAATTAATACGGCGCCGTGATTTTTATTGGCCAAAAAATTTCCGGCCCATAAGTCGCCATGAAGCAAATTAGGCAATTCGTCGGGAATCAGGTGCGGCAGCAGTTCATACAATTCTTCGAATTTATCCAATGTGTCTTGCGAAAAATATCCTTTGTTGATGCTAATTTGGATTTGATATTTCAGCCGGTTTTTTATAAAAAAATTCACCCAGGAAGTATCGGGTTTATTAATTTGAATCAACGAACCGATATAATTGTCTTCGTCAAAACCGAAATAAGTATGGGTATGCCGGTGCAATTCTGCCAGTCCGTAACCGAAATTACGCCAAAACGAAGCATCCTTCCTGCCGTTATTTTCTACATATTCCAAAACCAAATAGGCCGTATCTTCCACTTGCCCCGTCAAAATTACTTCGGGCACATAAAGGGCGCCGGCTTCTCTTAAGGTATTCAGTCCTCGGGCTTCTTTTTCGAACATGTGCGGATAAAGATTGGCATCGTTTAACTTGATAAAAAAATCGCCCGTTGAAGTTTCCAATTTAAAACTGGTATTTATATCGCCGCCATATACCGGTCGAAAATTCAAAATTTTTAATTTACGCGAAACGGCATGTTGGAGGTTCATTTCCAAAACATTATAAAAATGCACATCATTTATTGTAAGTTTCATTATGCGAAAATTTTAAAATTCAACAACATTTTCGTATTCATCGAAGGAAGGGCATATTCATCCCAATTTATTCGGGATATTTCATGAATTTTTCTTTGACGGATACAAGGGAAATATCTCTTCCGGTCGAGATAGCGGGCTAAATATTCTTGTTCCTTTTGCCCCGGTGTAGGAATCAATACGGCTTTTTTTCGTAGCGCAACCAAATCCATAATCGATGAATAACCACCACGTAAAATAAGTTTTTTTGCGCTGATAATCAAGCGCGAAAGTGTTAAAGTATCGGCAAACGAAATTATTTTCCAATCCGGGGGACTTTCAATTGGCATGGAGGTTAAAATACCGCGTACCAACACGGTTTTTCCTTGAAAAAACTTATAATTTTCCACAATCCTGCGTTCCAACACGGTTCGTTGTTTTTCTGGTCCCGACAAAATAATGAGCCAATCAATATCTTCGTCCGGCACCTCATTCCTATACTCAAAACGTGAAAGAATACCGATATATTTTACCTTATTCATTTTTTTTTCAACATGCCCCAAAATACCCGAAAAATAAGGTGGATTCTCGAAATCGGGCACCCAAATTTCATTAAAATTTTTAAACAAATGCCGGTGCAAACGGGTGGTAAACGGCGTAAAAATCCCGGAAAGAACCCGGAGTTGATGGGTCAAATAAACCGAGGGCACGCCGGGAAAGAAAATTCCCGGGCGGTTATCGGATATAATTCCGTCGATGTGATATTTCTTTATTAATTGTCCGGTCAAACGGCGTTCTTCATGAAAAACACGGAAAGCCCCGAGCCCTTGAAATGCCAACGAAAAAGGAAGTAAAAATCCCGATGAAGGATAATGCACCCGGTAGGCGGGCAATTCGATATATTCCAAATCGGGAAAAGTTCGGCGTAATAATTGTCCCGCCGCTCCGTCCGAAGCAATAACGGGTTCGTATTTTTGATTAATTAGCGCATGAATCAAAGGGATACTGCGGGTGGCATGACCCAACCCCCAATTTAATACCCCGATTAAAATACGCTTTGATTTCAAAACCTCATTTATTGGACAATGAGTTTTTTCACACTCCTCGCGCCCCGGTCGGATTGCAAATAAATGAAATATACATTTCCGGAAAGATGTTCGATATGCCACGATACCGATTCGGTGTTATTTTTTTGATAAATAATCTTTCCGGTGGTATCGGTGATTTTGATTTTCAGTTTTCCTTGATGCGAAATTATATTTATGGTCCGGTCGGCGGGATTGGGATATACATCCACATCAAAATATACGCGTTCATTGGCTATCGACATATTCCATCTGTCTTGGGCTTCGGTTCCTCCCCAAATTAATGTAGCCAAATAAGGGTTATCTATAAAGGGATTGCGGTTCCCCTGCAGATTTTCAAGTATGGCATTTCTTTGATCTTCCACTTCCGAAGGCGGATCCTCGGCATTCCATTTCAAAAAGAGTTCCAACATATTCGAATCGCTGTCGATGCTCGGTCCCGTGCCCACATTGGAAGGCAAGGTCTGAGAACCGTATCGCAAATAAAGATACATGATAATTCTCGCCACATCGCCCTTCCATTCATCACCGGGATACCAAAAATCGGAATTCACCACGCCGGCGTGACCGCTTCCTTCGGCAAATTTCTTATTACCGCGCCTGCCATTCATGCTTACATCGCTAGGACGTACATGATGGGGGTCGGAACCGGCGCCGGAACTGCCCAAATTGGGATTTCCCAATGAACGCGGATAGACATGTTCCCTGTTCCACTCGCAATTGGCGGCCGAACCGCCATTGTCCGATTTATCGCGCATGATATCATTGTGGCAATCGCTGTCTTGGCCGTTTTCCCATCCGTAAATAAGAAAAACTTTCGATGTATCGCTCGAGGCCTCATCGGTTTGCTTCAATACGTCCCATAATTCACTGTAAGAAATATGCGTCGTGTGGGTCGAAGTAATTTTCACCGCCAATTCGTCCTTCAAATCCATTCCTCTTTTGGTTAAATCCACATCATTATAGTATGATTGAACCTGAGAAAATACCGAAATGGAAATGAAAATAAATAGATTAAAAAAAAGTAATTTCTTCATGAACGTTTCAATTTTGCCATATAAAATCCGTCAAATCCCGTGCCGGGAAGAATGGTTTTTTCTTCTACAAAGGTAAAGTGTTTATTTCTTAAAAGAAAATCGTCTATTTGTTTTCGATTTTCGTCATTCAAAACCGAACATGTCACATAAATTAAGGCACCGCCCGGCTTGACCATCCGGGCATATTCATCCAACACATGGCGCTGAACACGGAGAATTTTTTGAAAATCGTCCGGTGAAAATTTCCATTTCAAATGCGGCTTTCGTCGATAAGTACCCGAACCGCTACATGGTGCATCCACCAAAACCACATCGGCGGTTTTATGCAAAGCGGCTATTTTTTCGGCCGACACAAGCGAAACTTCTTTTAAATTCATCACGCCGGCCCGGCGGGCACGCCGAATCAATTCTTTTAATTTGGACCGGGAAATATCAAAAGCATACAAACGGCCCTTGTTTTTCATAAGCGCCGCCAAATGTAAGGTCTTGCCGCCTGCTCCCGCACATGCATCCACCACAGTCATTCCGGGATGCACGTTCGAAAAATAACCCACCGCTTGACTGGACAAATCCTGCCATTCGAATAAACCGTCCCGGTACCAACGAGTAGCGGTCAATCGATACGGTTTTTTCAATATAATGGCTTCCGGAAAATTTTCAACCGGCTCAAAGCGGTAATTTTTACGGGCTAAACGACCGGCAAATTCATCTTTGGTAATTTTCAAAGTATTCACCCGGATGACGGGCAAATTCTCCTTATTCAATCGTTCGGCTATTTCTTCCCATTTCTCGTTCCAACTTTCATGCCCCGCCTCATATATCCATTCAGGCATTCCGAATTTATATGGAGGATTTTTCAAAAGTTCGGTATAAAGCCGGCGTGCAGCAGCAATTTCCGGTTGTAACCGGGACAAATATGCCGGCAATTGTTCGGTTTGAGATAAGATATATGCATGGACTATATCTTCAATTTCGTCATGTCCGAAAATTTCCATGGCTATTCTTTGCCATAAATTCAAACGGCGAATAATGTCAAAAGTTTTGTTTTTGATAAATTGACGGTCGCGTTTGCCCCATTTGGGATTATTTTTAAACATCACGGCCAATACGGCATCCGTGGCCTTCCCTCGACGGACGACCTCTTCTATTGCATGAATAATCGCCCGATATAAATTGGGGTACCATTTTTCCATGTTTAAAATTAGTGATAATTTTATTTGATTTTTTCATCATGAAAAAACTATTTGAATTTTATATTTACAACCATATTCATGTGGGGCTTTCGGCCGTATCTCTTTACATGCTATATTCCCTGCTTACAGGGCAAATTCCCGATAGTCATTATGCCGTTTTTTTATTTTCCGCTACGGTGTCATACTATACATTTTTGCGGCTTATTCACCGGAATACACTTCGTTTTCCCCTTGCAAAGTGGTATCACGACCATTACCGTTTATCCCTGACCGTATGGATATTATCTACCTTGACGGGCTTTTATTTATTTTCACAATTTGGCCGGCCCCTTATGACACGACTTATAATTGTGGGCATACCGGCTATTTTATATAACCTTCGTGCAAATGGCAAAAAGATTTATTCATTAAGAAAAATCGGATTGGTCAAAATCTTTTTGATTTCTTTTGTATGGGCGGCCATGGTAGTTTGGGTCCCTTTTTCGACAAAAATTTCATCCTTTACACTGCTTGCCATACTTACTTGGCATGCCTTCTTTTTCGTATTGTTATGGACGCTTCCTTTCGACATCCGGGATTTGGCATTGGATCAAACTTCCTTGAAAACACTCCCCCAAATTTTCAAAGAAAAAATCAAATATATTGCATTACTGATTTGGGGTGTTTTTTCGGGTTTGAATGTATTTTTATTACAATTCGAAATCGAAACTAAACTCGTATGGGCATTTATATTGGCCGCAAGTGTGTTGTTATGGATGACTTTCCGGTCGGAAAAATATCGCGATAATTATTTTTTCACCGCCTTTTGGGCCGAATCGGTACCTATCTTTACGCTCCTTTTGGTATGGGTTGTTCAATATTTAAACTAATTCTTCCCGATAAACCCTCACAATTTGAAAAAAAGACCCGCATTATTTGCCCGGATCGATAATAATAAATTCCGACCGACGGTTCTTGGAGCGTATTACATCGGGACATTTTTCACATACCTTACATTTTTCCACCGGTTCACGCTCTCCCCTACCTTCATAAGTAATGCGGGACGGATCTATGCCGCCTTCTACAATGTAATCGTAAGTGGATTTGGCACGGGCCATGGATAATCCCATATTATATGCGTCGCTTCCTATACAGTCGGTATGGGCTACGATATGTAATTTGATACGCGGATATTTTTTTAGCACGGTTATTACCTTTTCCAATTCAACCGCCGCTCTTACCGTAATTTCGGCACTCTTATACTCGAAATAAATCGGGTTTAACTGAATTAACTTGCCCAAGTCCTCACCTTCTTTGATATATTTTTCCTTGGGAATACCCACTTTAATCGAATCGGATTGACGGGCAATGAGTTCTTTTTCGCTTCCTTTTTTCAAATAATCCGTTTTGGTAAAGGCATAAATATCATCCAATCCTTTCCCGCCGGGGCGATTGGAAGCAAAATACCCGATGTTTTTTTCCGGGTCGAAATAAATCGAAAAATCATCCGTATTTTTATTGATAGGCGGACCCAAATTCAATACATCGCCAAAACTTCCGTCTTCCTTGATTTCCACCACAAATATATCCAATCCGCCATAGCCGATTTGACCGTCGGAAGCAAAGAAAAGTTTGTTATCCTTGCTGATAAACGGAAATGACTCGCGCTCGGAAGTATTTATTTTCGGGCCCAGATTTTGCGGATAACTGTAAGAATTGTCTTCATAAATCTCCACGTACCATAAATCCGATTCGCCGTAAGTTCCCGGCATATTCGATGCAAAATACAAGCGTTTTCCGTCCACACTCAAACTGGGATGCGAATACGTGAAATTATCACTACAAAACGGCAATTTTTCAATGGTCCGCCATTCGCCGTTGATATATTCCGCACGGAAAATTTTGAGTTTGTTCACCATTTTTTCATCCACGTTCAGTTTGTCGTTAAAATAATCCGTCCGGGAATAATACATGGTCTTTCCGTCATTGGTAAACGTGGCGGATGCTTCAAAATAATTGGAATTTATTTCGCCGCGCAAAGGTTTGGGATAACTCAATTCGGTGGGCGCTTTGATCCGGCTGTAAAACAAATCCGTAAACGGCAAGCCGTTCCAAAGATATTTTTTGTATCCTTTTGGTTTATGACCGTTTGAAGTAAATATCAAATATTTGTCTTCATAGACCACGGGCGAATAATCGTTGTATTTAGAATTGATTTTATCCAAAGTGTCAATTTCATAACTGCTGTATTCCAATTGGATATCTTCATCATAAAGGATATTGGCTTTCTTTTGCAATTGTTTCAAACGAATGTTATCATTGATGAGTTCATAGTATTGTTTGATATATTTATCGCCTTCCTCCACCTGCCCCGAGGCCTTGAGCGATTGTCCGTAACGAAAATAATATTCGGGTTCGAAATCATAACCTTCATGAAAAAGTTTCTTATACCATTTTACCGCTTCGGCATATTCGGCCGTTTTAAAATAAGAATCTCCCAAACGTTTATACAATTCCACACTACGCAAACCTCTGTCATACAATTTCAGATAAATATTTCTGGCTTTCAAATACTCGTATCCTTCATAGAGTTCATTTGCCTTCTCCAAACCCTTTTGAGCAAATAATCCCAATGCCAAATTGAAAATAAACCAAAATGTGAATATTTTTTTTATTTTTCTCATATTAGAAAAGTCTTGGGGATTGGAATCTTACTTTTCCGCTACGCGTCGGGAATTCATACCGTAAAAACAACTCATGCGAACCGACGTTAAACATCCGGATTTTGTTGGCATCCAAATCAAACGAATATCCTATCATAAACTTATCCGTTATCTTGGTTGATAACAGCAAAACATATGCCGCTTTAAACCGATAGGAAAACCCTACCGTAAAGGTATCGCTAAAGGTAAATAAAATCGAAGTATCGAAATTAAGGGGCTGATCGGGTGCATATCGCAATACGAAGGAAGGTAACATCATTACATTATAAAAAACTTCGAAATTCATTCCTCCTATTAAATTCACATGGGGTAAAAAATACATGGAATGATTGAAATCCGAAGAAATAACCTTGATAGGTGCGATATTCGGCGATGAAATTCCCACATACCATTTGTAAGTAAAGAAAGTTACCCCTACTCCCGCCGCCACACTGGTGGCATTCTGATTATTATTCATAAACGCTTCTGGATCTCTTGTGGTAATTTTAGATGCATCATACATAAAATGATTGGCACCGATATTCAACCCTAATGACATGGAAGTTTCGAGTCCCAAATCAACCAAATAAGAAAAATTAAAAGTTCCTTTAATCCGGGTCAAAGGACCGTCCGTGTCATAATATACATTGGTTCCGAAAGCCATGTGTCTTGTCGGATATGCAAAAGACAACATTTGAGTATTGGGGGCTCCTTCAAACTGAAACCATTGCGATCTATGCCACAAAAATAAAGAACCTTTTCCCGTAATACCCGTATTGGCGGGGTTTAAGTACATCAAATTATACGGATATAACGATTGCACCGGTTGCATTTGAGAATGAATTTGCATGCCGGTAAAGAGGAAAACTACTATGTAAATGATTTTTTTTACCATACCAAATATATATAACCGGTTTGTACGTGTTTGTTATTTTGTTTGTCGTAATAAGTTAAAATGTAATAATACGTACCCGAAGACAATTTAAGTCCGTTCGAACTGATGCCTTCGAATTTAACGGATGAATTATCATATCCTTTTCCTTCCCATACTTTGTTTTGCCAACGATTGAATATCGTAACGGTTACGTCATGAAAATAATTGACATTTTCAAGATACAAAAATTCGTTTGCTCCGTTTCCATTGGGAGAAACTCCGTTATAAACTATTATGCCATCCACATCATTAGGATCGGTATCCAAATAATCGGGAATGCCGTCGCCATCAGAATCCATTGCATCTTCGGGTTCGCCATTTCCGTTGTCATCGGGATGTTCGTCCGCTGTTAAAAGCGAATCGTTATCATCATTATTATCCAAATAATTCGGAATGGTATCGCCGTCCGTGTCGTCGTTCATGGGATTGCCGTCTTGCGGATATACATGGGGCAAGGCCACATCTTCATAAATCGTATAAATACCGTCGCCGTCATCGTCTATATCGTGATAATCCGGCGAAGTGTCGTTATCCGTATCACGGGCATCGTCGGGATAACCGTTGGCATTGTTATCCGGTTGTTCGCTTGCCGTAGGCACATGGTCGTCGTCATCGTCCGTGTCTTGGAAATCGTTCGTGCCGTCGCCATCCCAATCCTGCAAGGTATAAGTAATCGTACCGCTGTCCACCGGGTTTTCCAAACTATTTAGCAATCCGTTTACACCTACCGCGCCATCCACCCGGCCGTCATAATTGGCATCCGCCGCACCGTGGCCGGCCTCACCCAAATCATACAAGCCGTCGCCGTCGCTATCCAAATCGAAGAAGTCGGGAATACCGTCGCCGTCCGTGTCGTAACCCGGCTCTATCTGACCGTTGTCATCGCCGGTCGAGGCATTCATGTCGTCGTCATCCAAATAAAGCGGTACGCCGTCCGAATCGCCGTCCGTCAAAGGATCCATTCCCGATTGAGTCTCATCCACATCCAAAATACCGTCGTTATCGTCGTCGATATCATATATATCGGGTACGCCGTCATTATCTTCATCATGCAAAGTATCATTATAAGCATCCAAGTAATCGGGAATACCGTCGCCGTCCGTATCCACCGCATCTTCCGGTTCGCCGTTGCCGTTGGGGTCGGGCTGTTCATTGGCGGTTAATATACCGTCATTATCGTCGTCGTCATCCAAATAGTTCGGTATGCCGTCGCCGTCCGTGTCGTCGTTCAACGGGTTGCCGTCTTGCGGATAGGTGTGCGGCAAGGCCACGTCTTCAAATACCGTATATATGCCGTCGCCGTCATCATCTATATCGTGATAGTCCGGCGAAGTGTCGTTGTCCGTATCGCGGGCATCATCGGGATGGCCGTTGCCGTTGTTATCCGGTTGTTCGCTTGCCGTAGGCACATGGTCGTCGTCATCGTCCGTATCTTGGAAATCGTTCGTGCCGTCGCCGTCCCAATCCAACAAGGTATAGTTAATCGTTCCGCTGTCCACCGGATTTTCCAAACTGTCCAAAAAGCCGTTCGCTCCCACATTGCCGTCCACACGGCCGTCGTGGTCGGCATCCGCCGCACCGTGGCCGGCCTCGGCCAAATCGTACAAGCCGTCGCCGTCACTGTCCAAATCCAAAAAGTCGGGAACGCCGTCGCCGTCCGTGTCGTAACCCGGCTCTATCTGACCGTTGTCGTCGCCGGTCGAAGCGTTCGTGTCGTCGTCATCCAAATAAAGCGGCACGCCGTCCGAATCGCCGTCCGTGAGCGGGTCCGTACCCGAAGGCGTTTCATCCACATCCAAAATACCGTCGTTATCGTCGTCGATATCGTCTTCGTCGGGCACGCCGTCGTTATCAGAATCCACGCGGTCGTCCGTAGGATCCAAATAATCCGGAATACCGTCAGCATCCGTATCCACCGCATCTTCCGGCTCGCCGTTGCCGTTGGGGTCGGGCTGTTCATTGGCGGTATTGATGCCGTCGTTATCGTCGTCGTCATCCAAATAGTTCGGTATGCCGTCACCGTCCGTGTCGTCGTTTAACGGGTTGCCGTCTTGCGGATAGGTGTGCGGCAAGGCCACGTCTTCAAATACCGTATATATGCCGTCGCCGTCATCATCTATATCGTGATAGTCCGGCGAAGTGTCGTTGTCCGTATCGCGGGCATCATCGGGATGGCCGTTGCCGTTGTTATCCGGTTGTTCGCTTGCCGTAGGCACATGGTCGTCGTCATCGTCCGTATCTTGGAAATCGTTCGTGCCGTCGCCGTCCCAATCCAACAAGGTATAGTTAATCGTTCCGCTGTCCACCGGATTTTCCAAACTGTCCAAAAAGCCGTTCGCTCCCACATTGCCGTCCACACGGCCGTCGTGGTCGGCATCCGCCGCACCGTGGCCGGCCTCGGCCAAATCGTACAAGCCGTCGCCGTCACTGTCCAAATCCAAAAAGTCGGGAATGCCGTCGCCGTCCGTGTCATAACCCGGCTCTATCTGACCGTTGTCATCGCCGGTCGAAGCGTTCGTGTCGTCGTCATCCAAATAAAGCGGTACGCCGTCCGAATCAGCGTCCGTGAGCGGGTCCGTACCCGAAGGCGTTTCATCCACGTCCAAAATGCCGTCGTTATCGTCGTCGATATCGTCTTCGTCGGGCACGCCGTCGTTATCAGAATCCACGCGGTCGTCCGTAGGATCCAAATAATCCGGAATACCGTCAGCATCCGTATCCACCGCATCTTCCGGTTCGCCGTTACCGTTGGGATCGGGCTGTTCATTGGCGGTTAATATACCGTCATTATCGTCGTCGTCATCCAAATAGTTCGGTATGCCGTCGCCGTCCGTGTCGTCGTTCAACGGGTTGCCGTCTTGCGGATAAGTATGTGGCAAGGCCACGTCTTCAAATACCGTATATATGCCGTCGCCGTCATCGTCTATATCGTGATAGTCCGGCGAAGTGTCGTTATCCGTATCGCGGGCATCATCGGGATGGCCGTTACCGTTGTTATCCGGTTGTTCGCTTGCCGTAGGTACATGGTCGTTGTCATCGTCCGTATCTTGGAAATCGTTCGTGCCGTCGCCGTCCCAATCCAACAAGGTATAGTTAATCGTTCCGCTGTCCACCGGATTTTCCAAACTGTCCAAAAAGCCGTTCGCTCCCACATTGCCGTCCACACGGCCGTCGTGGTCGGCATCCGCCGCACCGTGGCCGGCCTCGGCCAAATCGTACAAGCCGTCGCCGTCACTGTCCAAATCCAAAAAGTCGGGGGTGCCGTCGCCATCCGTGTCGTAACCCGGCTCTATCTGACCGTTGTCATCGCCGGTCGAAGCGTTCGTGTCGTCGTCATCCAAATAAAGCGGTACGCCGTCCGAATCGCCGTCAGTGAGCGGGTCCGTACCCGAAGGCGTTTCATCCACATCCAAAATACCGTCGTTATCGTCGTCGATATCGTCTTTATCATAAATGCCGTCATTATCCGAATCCACGCGGTCATCCGTCGCATCCAAATAATCCGGAATACCGTCGGCATCCGTATCCACTGCATCTTCCGGCTCACCATTATGATTCGGGTCCGCTTGTTCATTGGCGGTTAATATACCGTCGTTATCGTCGTCATTATCCCGGTAATTAGGAAGACCGTCGCCATCGGTATCATCATTGGCCGGATTTCCGTCCTGCGGGTAAGTATGAGGCAAAGCCACATCTTCGAATACGGTCAATAAACCGTCATTATCATCATCCACATCCAAGTAATCGGGATAAGCATCGAAGTCCGTGTTTCTTGCATCGGCAGGGTCACCGTCATGGTTATTATCCGGTGCTTCAAGTAAAGTTAATACATGGTCGTTATCATCATCATTATCAAGATAATTGGGTATGCCGTCGCCGTCCGTATCATCATTCATCGGATCGCCGTCTTGCGGATAGGTATGAGGCAAGGCCACATCTTCATGAATGGTATAAATTCCGTCGCCGTCATCATCTTTATCAATATAATCAGGAATATCGTCACTATCGGTATCTTGTGCGTCTTCCGGTTGATAATTGGAATTCGGGTCGGGATTTTCATTTACGGTTAATACATGGTCGCCGTCGTCGTCTATATCAAGGAAGTTATAATCTCCGTCCGCATCGGTATCTAAAATCGTATAATTCAAATTCCCCGAATCCACAGCGGTTTCCACCACATCGGGCAAACCGTTATTTCCTACGGGACCATCCACCATGCCATTGACATCGGCATCGGTTCCGTTATGTCCCGCCTCAAACATATCATAAACACCGTCAGAATCCGACTCCAAGTCCCAATGATTGGGGATTCCGTCCAAATCATAATCATATCCCGCTTCAATGTTTCCGTTAGCGTCCCCGATAGTCAAGTTACTGTCGTTATCATCCAAATAAATCGGCACCCCGTCATTATCTCCGTCATAAAGCGGATCTATACCGTAGGGATTTTCCTTTTTATCGGGAATTCCGTCATTATCATCATCCAAATCTATATTATCCGCAATACCGTCGTTATCATGATCGACCAAGGAATTATTGTCCAAATAATCCGGAATGCCGTCGCCGTCCGAATCACTTGCATCGGCCGGATCACCGTCATTATTATCATCGGGATGTTCGTTCTTGGTTAAGATTCCGTCGTTGTCGTCATCCGTATCCAAATAATTGGGGATGCCGTCGCCATCGGTATCATCATTCATCGGATTTCCGTCTTGCGGATAAGTATGCGGCAAGGCCACGTCTTCATTGACGGTAAAAATACCATCGCCGTCGTCGTCACTATCACGAAAATCGGGAAGTGTGCCGCCATCGGTATTTTGAGCATCCTCCGGATAGCCGTTTCCATTGGGGTCGGGATTTTCATATACGGTAGGCACATGATCACCATCATCGTCCGCATCCAAAAAGTCATATACTCCGTCGGCATCCGTGTCTCGCAAGGTATAGTTTAAATTTCCACTATCGGTAGGCGATTCCAAATAATCTATTAAACCGTTGGAACCTACCTGGGTATCCAAATCGCCATCCAAATCAAAATCGGGTGTAAGCGTTGCACCCGATTCTGCCACATCCCAAATTCCGTCCCCGTCACTGTCTTTATCCAGAAAATTAGGAATACCATCATTATCCGTATCAAAGCCGGGTTCAATCAGTCCGTCCGTATCGCCTATACCGGCGTTTGAATCATTATTATCCAAATAATACGGTACCCCGTCGCCGTCCGAATCCATAAGCGGATCGATACCACCACTCTCCAAGGTATCGGGAATACCGTCGTTGTCATCATCTATATCCAAAATATCCGCTATTCCGTCGCCATCAAAATCGGACAGAACGCTAAACGAAAAATTTTGGGCTTGAATGTAATGAAATGAAATAAGAAAGACTGCAAGGATAAAACTATGGGAGGTTTTCTTTAACATGCATATTAATTTAATATGCTAAGATAATAAATTTTTAGATAATCAAAACAATTTTTATGAAATGATTTAACAGGTTCGAGCACTTATGTCAAGTATTCGTCCAAATAATTAAAAAAGCGAGGTGTTTCGGTTTAAACAAAAACTACTTGGCTACATTCACCATTCGCGTTTCGCGGATAACCGTCACTTTCACTTGACCGGGATAGGTCATGTCGTTCTGAATTTTTTGAGCGATTTCATAAGAAAGTTGCTTGGCCCTTTCGTCATCCACCTTATCACTTTCCACAATTATTCGCAGTTCGCGGCCCGCCTGAATGGCATATGCTTTTTTGACGCCTTCAAACGAGAAGGCCAATTCTTCCAATTCTTTCAAACGCTTAATATACGATTCGAGCACTTGACGCCTTGCACCGGGACGCGCTCCCGAAATAGCGTCGCAAACTTGAATAATGGGGGCATAGAGCGATGTCATTTCAATTTCATCGTGATGGGCGCCGATGGCATTGACCACTTCGGGAATTTCGCCGTATTTTTCGGCCCATTTCATACCCAATAAAGCGTGAGGCAAATCGGTTTCTTCTTCGGGAACTTTACCGATATCATGCAATAAGCCCGCACGTTTGGCTATTTTGGGATCAAGCCCCAATTCGGAGGCCATGATGGCGCTCAGTTTGGCTACTTCTTTGGAATGCTGAAGTAAATTTTGCCCGTAAGAAGAACGATATTTCATCCGGCCGATGGTTTTGATAAGTTCGGGATGCAAGCCGTGAATGCCCAAATCGATGACGGTTCGCTTACCGATTTCATAGATTTCTTCTTCGATTTGTTGACGTGTTTTTTCCACGACTTCTTCAATACGTGCCGGATGGATGCGTCCGTCGGTAACAAGTTTATGCAAAGCCAGACGGGCAATTTCCCTTCGCACGGGATTAAAACTGGACAATACGATGGTTTCGGGCGTATCGTCCACGATAATTTCCACGCCGGTTGCGGCTTCAAAAGCCCTGATGTTCCGGCCTTCACGTCCTATGATGCGGCCTTTCATTTCGTCATTTTCGAGGTGAAATGTGGTTACACTGTTTTCAATCGCTTCTTCGGTACCTACACGTTGGATGGTATTGATAATGATTTTTTTCGCTTCAACCTGGGCGGTCAATTTCGCTTCTTCTAATGTTTCTTGAATATACACCATGGCTTCGGCCTTTGCGTCATCTTTTAAGGCCTCGATCAATTCGTTTTTGGCTTCTTCGGCCGAATAACCCGCCACTTCTTCCAATTTACGGAGATGTTCGGTATGAATTTTTTGGAGTTCGGCATTTTTCTTGTTGAAAAATTCCACTTTTTCGTCGTATTCCTTCAATTTTTGTTGAAGTTCTTCGTTAAGTTTTTGCTGGCGGGACAAGGCCATGGATACTTCCGCTTCCTTGGTTTTTACTCTTTTTTCCGCTTCGGTTATTTTTCTGTCACGCTCCAGGATAACTTTTTCGTGCTCGGCTTTGAGTTCGAGAAATTTTTCTTTTGCCTGAAGTATTTTTTCTTTTTTGATGGCTTCTCCTTCGTTGCGGGCATTTTTAAGTATTTGTCCGGCTTTTTCCTTGGCTTCTTCTATAATTTTTCCGGCTTCGTTTTTGGCTCTGTTCAGTATGCTTTCGGCATCTTTCTTTTCCAAAACTTTCTTAATGGCAAATCCGGCAATGAGTCCGATAACGATTCCGATAAGTATGTATAATAATTCCATAATTTTAATTTTTTAAATAAAAAGCCCGCATTTACCGAGAAAGGAAACCCCCTGATCGGTAGGTTTAGGGCTAACCTGAGGTTCAAACGTCCGCCGGAAAACTTGCGTTTTCTTCCGTCTTCGAAGGACGGAATGCGGCCTGTTTTCCCCCCACGGACTCACCCTTTCTAATGAAATGGTGTTGAGGTTCCTTCTTATGGATAAATGCAGGCCGGATTGTTCTTGGTTATCAAAGTAAAAATTTATTCTGATTCCAATTCTTTCTTTATTTTGTCAATTCCCTTGCGGCATTTTTCTTCCAAATCCTTCTTTTCCTTATTTAATACGGCTTTCTCTGCAATTTCGTAAATGAAATATTTAATAATGGCGTCCAGTTCGTTTTCGAATTCATAGGTATTTTTAAAATCCGAAAATCTCCGGTTCACCTTTTTAACTTCTTCACGGACAATGGCTTCATATTCAGGCAGAATGATTAGAGGAATAATTCTTCCTGCCAAGTTGATGTTGATTTTTACATGCCTATTGTCCATATTTCAGATTTGTCAATATCTTATCAATTAATGATATTAATCGGTTTATCTGTTGTTTTGCCGCATCGTTCGTGCGGAACCGGCCTACAAATTCATTGGCAAATAAATCTCCGGCTTTTTCATGCAACCGGTCATCCAATTGCCTTCTAAGTGATTCCGCTTCCGATTTCAAAAGATCGTTTTCTTTTTTCAGGTTTTCGTTTTCCTTTTGTAAACTACGGATTTTGCTTTTAAGTTTTCGAATCTCTTTCAGGATAAAATCCAAGTCCTTAGAAACAAAATCCATAAGTTATACTTATACACGCAAATTTACACTTATTTTTTTATTCATACAAACCGTTTGTCAGCATGGGCATTAAGTTCGTATCTTTGTAAATCGAAAAATTGAGGGCGAATGAAGCATATATGGAAAATATTATTTTTCAGTTTAATTCTTTTTTCATGCAAGGAGAAAAATCCGTTGGATATCGATGTATCGAAAATCGATGCCGAAGCAAAAATCATTCGTTTCGATACTATTTTTTACGGAAATAATCCCGAAAATTTGCCCCGAATCAAAAAACAATTTCCTTATTTATTTCCTTCGTCAATTCCGGATTCATTGTGGCGAAAAAAAATGACCGACAGTTTGTTTATTGATTTGAAAAACGAAGTCAATCGCATTTTTCCGGACTCATTAGGCGTTGAAAATGAGTTAATTAATCTTTTTAAGCATGTCAAGTATTATTTTCCTAAAAGAAATGAACCCGTCATAATAACCATCTACTCGGATTGGGATTATTTGAAAAAGGTTTATTTAAGCGATTCTTTGGCATTTCTTTTTCTTGACAATTATTTAGGAAAAGACAATCCGGTCTATGACGGCATTCCAATTTACATCAGGCAAACTATGCGCAAAGAATATATACCCGTTGATTTTGCAGCCCGTTTTGCAGAACAAATCGTTCCTTACCCTTCCACCAAAGATTTTCTCCATAAATTGATTTATCACGGGAAACTGCTCTATCTGCAAAAGGCCTTTTTGCCACAAACACACGATTCTCTCCTGCTTGGCTATTCCGCAAAAAAATGGAAATGGGCGGTTGATAATGAAAAATATGTCTGGCTTTATTTTTTAGATCAAAATTTATTATTTGATACGGACAAAAATTTGGACAAACGCTTTCTGGACCCAGCTCCCTTTTCGAAATTTTATTCCGAAGCCGATAGAGAATCGGCGGGTATGATAGGCAGATATATCGGATATCAAATAGTGAAAACTTATGCAAAACGCAATAAAAACGTTGATTTAAAGCAACTTATACAACTTGATGCGCAAACAATTTTTAATCGATCAAAATATAAACCCTAATTATTATGGCAATAAAACACCACAGTAAAATTATTCTGGAAATCGGTTTGGACGAGAATCGCATACCCGAAAAAATCACCTGGACCGCGACGGATGCGGGTATCGAAAACGAACCGGCAGAGGCCTTTCTGTTATCGGTTTGGAATGATGAAACCAAAGAAACCCTGCGACTGGATTTATGGACCAAAGAAATGAAAGTATTCGAAATGCAATTTTTTGTTTGGCAAACCATCCGTTCTTTAGCGGAAACTTATCGCAAAGCGACCGGTGATGACAAAATGGCCGATACCATCTTGGATTTGGCCGATTATATGGAAGAAAAATTGGAATTGAAAAAAGGTCCGCAGGACAGATAAATATAATGAAAGCCGAGTTCATTCCATATCGGTTGATTTTCAAACGTCCCGCCGGGACATCCCGCGGCACCTTGCATTATAAAGATACCTTTTTTATTGTTTTGCGTGATGGCGATAACACCGCCATCGGCGAAAGTGCACTATTTCGCGGACTAAGTGCCGACGACCGGCCCGGATATGAAAAAAAATTAAGCAATGTTATCCGTGAAATAAATTCGGGAAAGCCGGTTGACCTGACTAATCTCAAAGAATGGCCTTCCATTGTTTTCGGATTGGAAAGTGCTTTTAAATCTTTAAATTCTACACAACCGGAAATCTTGTTCCCTTCCGCATTTACAAAAGGAAAGGCCAGTATTCCCATCAACGGATTGATTTGGATGGGTAGCAAAGATTTTATGTTCGAGCAAATCAAAGAAAAAATAGAAAAAGGATTCCGTGTCATTAAATTAAAAATAGGTGCCATTGATTTTGACGAGGAAATCGAATTAATTAAATTCATCAGGCAACAATTCTCCGCCGATACGATTGAAATTCGCTTGGACGCCAACGGCGCCTTTTCACCTGAAGATGCGCCGGAGAAAATTAAACGGCTGAGCGACTTTCATATTCATTCCATCGAACAACCCATAAAACCGGGACAACGGGACGAAATGGCTTTATTATGCGAACAATCCCCCATTCCCATTGCATTGGATGAAGAATTAATCGGCATTTACGATTCTCATCAAAAAGAAGAATTATTGCAACATATCAAACCGCAATTTATCATCCTTAAACCCTCACTTGTGGGCGGATTTTCCGGAACGGACAAATGGATAAAATGGGCGGAAACGAACCGAACCGGATGGTGGATTACCTCCGCCTTGGAGTCCAATATCGGACTGAATGCCATCGCTCAATATACCTATACGAAAAATGTCCGTATCCCACAAGGATTGGGAACGGGAGGACTTTTCGTCAACAACATACCCTCTCCTTTGTATTTAATTCGGGATGGTTTACATTTCGATCCGCGAAAGAAAATTGAATGGCCTCCAACCAATAATTCACAAATATGAACATCCGCATTCAAATAAACGGCCAAACTTTCGAATCGTCCGAGGATTTGCTTGTTTATATCGGAAATTGTTTTCCGTCGCATGCGAATTTCTTATCCGCCTGGTTTTCCCCGACCGATACCGTCGATATCACCACTTCCGGCTCCACCGGCAAACCGAAAACCATTACTTTTCCAAAGGAGAAACTGATTAAAAGCGCCCGCCGGACCATCGACATATTTAAATTATACGAAGGAACCAAAACTCTTCTTAATCTGCCTTCTTCGTTTGTGGCCGGAAAAATGATGTGGATTCGTGCTTTAACCGGACATTGGGACTTGCATCTGCTGGACCCGTCCGAAAAAATTCCCGCGAATCTTTCTTATGATTTCGGCGCCATGGTCCCCCTGCAAATCCAGAAAAATCCCGGCATTACCGACAATTTTACCAAACTTATAATAGGCGGTGCACCGATAGCCGATGAATTATTCCATGACCTTTCGCATCGGAAAAATGCCATTTTTCAAACTTACGGCATGACCGAAACCCTCACCCATGTGGCCTTGATGCCGCTCACAGCGCAAGCAGCCGCCATAATAAAAAAATCTCATCCTTCCGATAAAGTATTTCATGCATTGGACGGCGTAAGTTTTTCGGTCGATGAAAGACAATGTCTGATAGTAAAAGACTCGCGAACCGATCTTAAAGTCACTACTAACGACATAGTGGAGTTGCTTGACAATCAATCGTTTAAATGGATTGGAAGATACGATCATGTCATCAATAGTGGTGGAATCAAATTTTTTCCGGAACAAGTGGAAAAAAAATTATCTCCCTACCTGTCAACCCAATTTATTATCACAGCCGTCCCCGATAAGAAATGGGGCGATAAAACCATATTGGTCATTGAAGGAACTCCTTATGAATTGCCTTCCGAAATATTTGATAAAGCGGGATTGAAATTCTATGAAAAACCCAAACGGATTATTTTCCTCCCCGAATTTCCCCGAACCGCGAGCGGAAAAATAAAACGGGAAGAAATCAGGAAATTACTTCTACGGGACAAATTTTGATGCTTCAAAACAAATTGTCTTTACTAAATTCCGAAGAATTATTTTTCTTTATCACAAGCATTTCCGAAAAAGAATTAACCGAAATCCAAATACTTTCACCCCGACAATTCGAAAATCAAACGGAAATGTATTGAATCATAAATTCAAGTTTTTCAATGACTTGACATCGGGGTTATTATTTTCATATCTTTGCAAATCGTAAGCATAAAATATTTTTATGAAATTATCAGAATTCGATTACCATCTCCCCAAAGAACTTATCGCAGAATACCCCGCCGACTTACGAGATGAATCCCGCCTGATGGTTGTTCATCGGGATACGGGTGAAATCGAACACCGGCTTTTCAAAGATATTGTCGATTATTTCGACGAAGGAGATGTATTGGTTTTAAACAACACCAAGGTTTTTCCCGCCCGGCTAATCGGGACCAAGGAAAAGACCGGAGCCAAGATTGAAATTTTCTTATTGCGCGAATTGGATCCGCAAACCCGTTTATGGGATGTATTGGTGGAACCGGCTCGAAAAATCCGTATCGGAAACAAATTATTCTTCGGAGAAGACGGTGAAATGGTAGCGGAAGTTATCGATAATACCACTTCCCGCGGCCGTACCATTCGATTTTTATCGGATGAACCTTACGAAGAATATAGAAAGCATTTAAATGAATTGGGAAAAACCCCACTTCCTAAATACATCAAACGCGAAGAAGAAGATTTTGACAAGGAACGCTATCAAACCGTTTATGCAAAAAAAGAAGGCGCCGTGGCCGCTCCTACGGCAGGTCTACATTTTTCAAAAAGATTATTAAAACGATTGGAATTCAAGGACGTCTTGCTGCCCGAAATTACGCTTCATGTGGGTATTGGCACCTTTAGTCCGGTTGAAGTGGAAGATTTGGCCAAGCATAAAATGGATTCAGAATACTTCGAAATCACTGAAGAAGCGGCAGATATTATTAACCAAGCATTGGATAAAGGGAAAAAAGTGGCTGCGGTAGGCACCACCGTGGTCCGGGCATTGGAATCCTCCGTTTCGGCAAGCAACCGGGTGGTCCCCTCCGCCACATGGACCCATAAATTTATCTACCCGCCCTATAATTTTAAAATTCCCAACGCACTTATCACCAATTTTCATCTTCCGAAATCCACTTTACTTATGTTGGTAGCGGCATTCGGCGGTTATGATTTGATTATGAAAGCATATAAAATAGCCGTGGAAGAAAAATATCGCTTTTATTCCTACGGCGACGCGATGCTTATTATCTGATGAAAATTCTTTTTCTCGGTACCGGTGCATCATTGGGAACTCCCGTTTTAGGGTGTAAATGTGAAGTTTGCCGATCGGCAGATTTGCGCGATAGGCGTTTACGCAGCTCCCTTTACATCGAAAATGCAAACGAACATATTTTAATCGACCCGGGACCCGATTTTCGCCAACAATGCCTCACGCACCACATTACACATATCGATAGTTTCCTTATTACCCACCCCCATCATGATCATATCGGCGGTATGGATGAAACACGCGCGATTTATTATGCCATGAACCGAACACCTTTGCAATTTTATGCCGAAAAATTCAGCATAGAAAAAATTCATAAATATTACGATTATTTATTTCCCCTCGAACAAAAACCGCAATATCACGGCGCCCCGGAAGCGATTTTTAATGAAATTCATGCGGGCGAAATTTTCAATACGAAGAATAATCGAATCTTGGCCCTGCGTGCATATCACGGCCCCATGCCGGTGACGGGCTTTAAAATCGGAAATCTGGTTTACATGACCGATGTGAAAGAAATTCCCGAAGAAACCTCCCTGCATATAAATAATGATACTATGTTGATTATTAGCGCCTTGCATGTTAGGCCACATGCCTTGCATTTCAATTTGGAAGAAGCATTGGAATTTGTCCGTAAAGTCAAACCGCGCCGTACTTATCTAACCCATATCAGCCATTGGATGGGCTTATATAAAAACGTTTCCCGGATACTTCCGGAAAACGTTTATTTGGCTTATGACGGGTTGGAAATTATTATTTAACCCGGTACCAATATTGTGTGCGGCCAATCAAGGAAAAGCCGATATAACCGCGTACTTTTAGTTTATCGGGTTCTACCAATTGCAGGTACACACTATATTCTTTTGCATTCTTGGGATCCATAATGGTGCCATCTTCCCATTCCTTATCATCCGCATCGTATTCTAAGTCTTTTAAAATATTCAACCCGATAATATTTTTGTCTTTATATTTTCCTTCGCAGGTTCTACAAACGCCGTCTTTATTTTCTTCGGTTAATAATTGCACGATTTTTCCGTAGTATTTATCACCTTTTTTATAAATTTCCACGATGGATTTGGCTTTACCCGTCGCATCGTCAATGGTTTTCCATTTTCCGACAATTTCATCCTGGGCAAGACCCAGATTTACCGCAAATATTACAGCGAATAATAAAATGATTTTTTTCATATCGATAGTTTTTAAGATTAATTTGTTGTCAATTTAATAATTTTTACCGATATATAAATGAGAAAATCATGCCAAAAATAAATTTTAGCCCGAAAAAATGAAAAAACAAGCGGAAAGAATGAGAATAATACCGATTGAAATTTCGGTTTTATTTTTCGTAAAATTTCCGATACCAATCAATAAATTTACTCACTCCTTCGTATAAATCGGTGGATGGTTGGTAGGAGAAGTCTTTTGTTAGTTGGGAAGTATCGGCATAGGTAGAGGGTACGTCGCCCGGTTGCATAGGCAAATAATTCATAATTGCTTTTTTTCCGGTCAAATTTTCAATAGTATGAATAAAATCCATTAGGGGAACGGGTTTTCCTCTTCCGATATTATAAATTTTATAGGGAGCAGGCGTATCAGGATTGTTTCCCGGTACGGCTACTTTTTCCACAGCGTCAATGGTTTTTATAACACCTTCGATAATATCATCGATATAAGTAAAATCCCTTTCCATTTTTCCATAATTATATACATCGATGGGTTTATCCTCCATAATATTTTTCACGAATTTAAAAATAGCCATATCCGGCCGCCCCCAAGGGCCGTAAACGGTAAAAAAACGTAAGCCAATTGTCGGTATATTAAATAAATAGGAATAGGTATGACTAAACAATTCATCGGCTTTTTTGGTGGCCGCATATAAACTTACGGGAAAATCTACTTTATCATAAATGGAAAAGGGTTGTTTTTTATTTATTCCATATACACTACTACTGCTGGCGTAAATAAAAGGCATCGGGCCATAATGCCTGACTGCTTCCAATAAATGAAATTGACCGGTAATATTCGAATGAATGTATTTTTCCGGATTAGTAATCGAATATCTCACACCTGCTTGGGCAGCCAAATGACATACTTTATCGAATTTTTCCCGTTTAAAGAGGTTAAATATTTTTTCCTTATCGGCGATATCCAACTTAATAAACCGATAATTTGGATAAGAATGACTGGTAATTAATTTATTATATTCAATTTCTTTTTGTGGAATACCGGAATCTTCCAGCCGGGCCAATTTAAGACGCACGTCATAATAATCGTTTATATTGTCCAACCCTACTACTTCGTCGCCACGTTCCATTAATTGCTTAGCCAAATGGTATCCGATAAATCCGGCTGTTCCGGTGATGAGGATTTTCATATGAAGTTAAATTAAAATTTGTTCTTTTATAATTTTTGAAGCAGCTTCCTTTGAAAAATATTTTTTTAATTTATTTCTTCGTTTTTCTAAAATTTGTTTAGAAATATTCGGTAATTCATTTACAATAAATTTTTTCATTTCGTCAATGGAATTAAAAGTAAATATAAGATTTTCTTTCTCAAAAAAATCCACGCCACTAAATCGTAAAGATAACACTGGCCTTCGACATGCAATAGCTTCTAATGCTACGTTCGGAGTTCCTTCATTCGTTGAAGTTATAATTAATGCAGAACATTTTGATAAAATAGCCGGGATATTGTTTGTTGATGCAATGAATTGGATAGGTTGATTTTCTGCTTCTTTTTTGGTTTTATTTAGTAAAGGCCCTTGACCTATCATTATGCCTTTGTAATTGTATTTATTTAAATTTTTTATAAGATTAATAAATAACTCAGGACGCTTTACGGGAAACATTCTTCCGACAAAACACAATGTTTTGTTATTTTCTTTTGAATTACAATTAAATTTTTCAAAATCAATTATATTAGGTAGAACAATTATATTTCTTTTAAAAAAAATCTTTTTTGCATTTGTGGCTCCATGATGGGAATTTGCTACAATTTTATCAGGAAGAGAATAATGTAACCATGAAAAGATTCCATTATTCTTTTTTTCTACATATGCATCATTGCGAATGGAACCAATAGAAATACTGTTGGTAAATCTTCCTGCAATAGCACCATAAAAATTGGTGTAAAAATGAAAGCTATAAATATAATCAGGGCTAAATTCACGTGCTTTTTTTATAACGTCTCTTATTTTTAAAATTTTATTTTTTCTTTGTTTAATATATTCAACATCAATACCTATTTTTTTTAATTTATCTTCGTAAAATTCTCCTTGAGTAAAACTTAATAATTTGATACGATATTCTTTATTTAATAAATTAAGGAGGTAATACAATTGACGTTCAGCTCCTCCTTGTCCCAATGTACCTGCTATAAATAATATTTTTTTCATTTGAAGTGAAGCATTTTGATGTATTTATTTATTTCTTTTCGCCATTGTTCCAATGTATAGTTTTTTGAAAATTCAATAGCATGAGCAGCCATTTCAACAAATTTGTTTGGATGATTTATTAAATATTCCACATGTTTAGTAATTTCTTCCGGTGATCTTTCTTCTAAAATGAATCCCGCATGAGATTCCGGAATTAAATCTTTCAGCACGGAAACACCGGTGCTTATTACCACATTCCCTTGGCTCATTGCTTCCATAACAACTTTAGGAAATCCTTCGGTTTTGGAAGGGAAAACAAGTATATCAGTTTTTCTCAACTCCTTTATTATTTCCTCATGAGTTAATTTTCCGGTGAATAGAATATGATTTTCAATTTGTAATTTTTTAGCCAGATTCTTGAGATAAGGCAAAAAATCCCCATCTCCTATAACTTGTAAGGAAATTTTATATTTTTTAGAGAGTTCTTTAATACTACGAATAATAAGATCTGTACCCTTAGATTCGGTTTGTCTTCCTATATGAATTAAATTGGTTTTTTTTTGAAGAAGACCATAGTTTTTTCTAGGTTTCGAAAGAATTTCGGTTTCAGAAATAGAAGTGGAAAAAATCCAATATATATTCTTATTAGTAGATGGCGGTTTTTTCCCTCCTCCGGTTGCTAATATGATTCGTTTCGGAGAAGCATATTTTTCCATATATTTTTTCCACATTTTTTCCGCAAGTGTTTTAGTTTTATACCAATTCCCCGAATAACGTAATAACATCGGTTTCCCGGTGAGATGAGACATAAAAATTCCTACTGTTCCTACATCCCCTGGAATAATAGGATGAATAAAATCGGTTTTTAATGTCAGTTTTATAAACAGAGGTAAATAATATAAAAACCAAAAAGGAAAAAAGATTTTACGCCAAATACCTCTCCCGGGAGGTTTTGAAATGGGATAAAATTTAATTTTAGGGCTTGTAATAAAAATGGAACCTGATTTATTTTCTTTTTTTATTTCAGGAACTACTAATATTAATTCATCTACGTTTGCTGCAACATTATCTATTTGAAATGGGAATCCTCCATCTGTTGCCCATCCTGTCGGAGAATTTTCCATGCGCCAACATTCTTTATGGGAAAAAACTATTGCTTTCATCTATTTTCGCCTCTTACTATTTTAGGAAATACTTTTATGGAAATTTTTTTCATAAAACAAATTTAATTGATTTATTTTATCATTGGTTAGCTTTCTCCCTTCCCGTGTTAATAATATAATTTTTGTGTAAATAAGATAATACATTAATTCATTGAAATTTAATTTATAAATGTTGAGAAATTTTTTAATTTCTTGTTGAATTAAATTTTCGATGTGCGTTTTCGGCGAATAAAATGACCGAACAATATTGAAATCAAAATAAATGGCATATCCCATAATATTGGATGTAAAATCAAATGAAACCAATTCTTTTGAATTTGCATATTCCCAATCAATGATTTTAACATGATTATTAGTATCAAAGAAATAATTTCCAATGAAAAAATCTCCATGACTAGCTGAAACAGGTAAGGGAGAATGAATTACAGCAATATTTTTTAAAAGGTCATTAACAATCTTATTGAGATTTTTTTGATTTGAATATTTTTTTTGTAAAGATTTGAGAGAAGTGACTATTTCAGTTTTAATATTTTCTGCAGGCCATATTTTTCCTACTGTTTCTTTTTGAAATTTATAGAGCCAATCAAAAGAACTTTTTATATATTGATTTATTTCTTTATGTAATTTTTTTGTGTTTTTAGAGTGATTAATATATTCTTGTATTCTAAAGACATAATCATTCCAATTAATTACTTGAAATGAAAAGACAATGGCATTTTTAATTTCGTTTGAATTAATTCTGTTTAAAATGTTTTGCATTATTTCATTTTGTCTTTTCATTAATTGCTTAGAGCTTTTTCTATAGGTAGAAACAATATAAGAAAGTTTATTCTTATTGGAATAAACATAAAAATGAATCGTATTATTTATATTAGGGTTATATGAATGTTGGACAACATACTTAACTTTGTTGTCGTTCAAACGAATGGAATTTATAATAAAATCTATGGCATTATCCATTTAAAAATAAAATTTTATCATTCCAATATTTTTTTACTAATTGTACACCCAAATTCGATGTAAGCAAATTATATATTAATCGATTTTTCAGTGTTCTTTTTTTTGTATTCTTAAAATTTCGAATGAAGTTAGGATTATCCGAAATAGTCCAAGGTTTTATAATGGAAGGAAAAACAAATAATTCTTTTTGAATTTTCAAATTGTATGTAGTAAGCAAAAAAGGTAATTTTTGTCGTGGTAAACCTGAAAATTCATTATTATAGTTTTTATTATAAAAAATTCTACGATAGATTTTATTTAAAACACTACTTTTATATCTATTTACGGGAAGAACAATTAAGCCGTTTTTTTTTAATAACGAAAAAATAAATTTAGGTAAAATTTCTTCCTTTGACATATCCTTCTTAAAAAAAGGTATATAAATTACATCAAAATGATTATATTTATTAAGGGTTGTATTCGAATAATTTTCAATTTCGCAATTTTCCGTACAAATCACTTCAATAAATTCTTGCGAAAATATTAATATTTTTATTTTTTCTGTTCTATTTACCCAAAAAAGCCAGTCTAAAAATAATTTCATTTAATACTTTTTGTTTATTAAAGTATTTGTCTTAGAAATTCGATTTGTTTACTGATTAAATTATCCAGTTTGTTTCGATCTAATTCAACTAATTCTTTATTTACATTTTCCAATCCTATCCTATCAAATAATTGCTTTCTTGGGGAATTCGAGTATAAACGAGCCGGTGTATTAAAAATAAGTGAAGCCACACATGCATGCACCCGATCTGTATGCGTCTCTTTAGCATTCGCATATAAATTTAAATAATCATCGGGTAATTCAGAAATAAGTGTATTAGGTTTTATTAATTGAGATTTAATTTTTTTTCGAGTTTTACTTCCCCAATATGCATTATCTGAATAAAAATTCCATATATCATGATGTGCATGGATAATTTTTTTGATACTATTTTTTAATTTAATTTCTTCTTTTTGATCAAAACAAAAGGCAATATAATCGGCATTTGGATTTTTATGTGGTTTAAAGTATTTATCTAAAAACCATGCACAATCTATTCCATTATATGCATGTTTAAAATCCATATGAAAAGTTTGATAAGTTTCTTCATCTCGAGAAATTAAAAGATATGGATTTAATTGTTTGAGAATGGTTTTTACCTCATTAATCTCTTTTGGATTACTATACGTAGTTTCTCCCATACCACCTCCTATGGCAATTAATTTAATTCCTTCATCTACTAATTTTTTTAATACTTTATAATGTATTTTTAAAAAGGAAGCTCCGAGACACGTACCATGAATAATAACATAATCAGCATAATTAGTAAAATCTTGAGTTAAAAAATAAGGTATTGTTGCTTCATAATAGGATTGTGACGGAATAAAACCAAGTATGGCGTTCTTAAAACTTTTTATTTTACTTTTAAAAGAATTCTTTGAGAGTTCCAAAGATTGAAGAAACTTCTGTTTTTTCAACAAAGTGGATTGTGGAAATTTGCTTCCATTAATAATCTCAGCATCAGGGAATGCCATTTTAAGTTGAGCTAAACAACCGTAATCTAGAAAAGCGTTTCCTATATTGGAAATCCAATTCCCTCCATATAATAATATTCTCATACTATGATTATGTTTTTGTTAATTTATTTTTTTGAATTTTGAATAAAATAATTATTGATAATAAAATTAAAATCAGGTTTGTAATAACAAATGACCATGCAGCTCCTATCACATTAAAATGTTTTACAAGAAAGTACAAAGTTATGAATTTAATTGGTATGGTAATTCCTCTAATAATTGATTTTATTTCGGGTCTGCCTATTCCTGAATAAAATTTATTAATCAATTGGGAAATACTTAAAAGTAAAGTCCCTATTAATAAAATAACGGCTATTTTATATGCCGGAGCAAATTCTTCTCCATATACAAAGGGCACCAAAAAATTTCCGAAAGCATAAAACAAAAATATAGCAGGCAATATAAAAAATAAGTTCAGATATATACTTTTTAATAATATGGTTTTTGCATTATTAATTGTCGAACTTTTAGAAATTTTCGGTAATATAACCACATTTATGGATGAAGGTATAAACATGACCAATTGAGCAATACCCATAGCAACCGAATAAATCCCTAAATGAGATTTATCAATTAAAGCTGCAAGAATTAATATATCAATTTGTAAGTTTAAAAACATAAAAACATGTCCCAAGTATTCTTTTAATCCGTATTTTATAGACTCAAGGAATTGTATTTTGTCAAATTTTTGAATACTTACATGTATTTTTTTTAATAAAATATAGCCACTATATAAAACTACTGAAAGAATAGAAATTATGGTGGCTATGATGACCCATGCTACTGAAAGTTTTTTTAAAATTAGAAGGACTAACAAAATAACAGTTAAGCGAATGGCGGGTTGTATTAAGGATGCAAAATTAAATTGTTTATACTTCTCTAATCCCCTAATAAAATGAACAAAAAAATGACGATTCAAAAATAAAAAAATCAATAATAAAGAAGCAAAAGCTATGATATTATCTACCTTTTCATAATAAGTATTTTTGTAAAAAGGAAAAAGTATCCAAGCAAGAGTAATATAAATAAAGGAACTGACAAGTATAAAAATTATACTATTGGTGAGTAAAACCGATTTATCCCGACCTTTACCTATAAAATAAATATTAGAGATGGGTAAACCAAGATGCCCGAAAACCGCGATAGTTTGCGGAATAGACAATGCCGCGGCAACAATACCTTTACCTACAGGACCAAGTTTATGGGCTATAATAATACCTGCCGTTAATCTTAATATATATATCAATATTTTTGTTGAAAAAATCCAACCTATGATATGTAAGGTTGACGAGCGCCAAACTTTATTTCTAATTTGTTTCAATTATAATATAGAATTTTTGATTGCAAATATAAGATTACTTATTGAAACGGTTTTTTTATTTTTTCTAAACTTAAACTCTCAATTTATTTTATTATTGCCCAGTTATAAAGGGAAGATTTTTCGTAATTTTGTCAAAATTTTACTTCCATGCAAGAAAAAAAATACTTCGCCCATGAAACGGCGGTCATCGATGAAGGTGCCGAAATCGGAGAAGGCACTAAAATTTGGCATTTTTCCCATGTAATGCCCGGGGCAAAAATCGGCGAGCGGTGCAATATCGGCCAAAACGTGGTGGTATCACCCGGGGTGGTGTTAGGCAAAAACGTAAAGGTGCAAAATAATGTATCCATTTATACCGGCGTCATTTGCGAGGATGATGTCTTCCTTGGGCCTTCCATGGTGTTTACCAACGTAAGTAATCCGCGAAGCGCTATTGTGCGGCGTGGCAAATACGAACAAACATTAGTAAAAAAAGGAGCTTCTATTGGTGCCAATGCCACAATAGTTTGCGGTCATACAATCGGTGAATTTGCCTTTATCGGTGCAGGAGCCGTTGTAACTAAAGACGTATTACCTTATGCCTTGGTAGTAGGGAATCCTGCTCGGCAAATCGGCTGGATGAGTGAATACGGCCACCGCTTACATTTCGACGAAAACGGCATTGCCGTGTGTCCCGAAAGTGGTGAAAAATATAAATTGGAAAATGGCCTCGTCAAAAAAATGTCTAATAATGAATAATAATCGTAAAAAATTCGGTCTCATCGGTTTGGCAGGATATATAGCCGAACGCCATTTAAAAGCTATTAAAGAAACCGGAAATGACCTTATAGCCGCTTTGGATAAGTTCGATAATGTGGGCAAAATAGATCGCTATTTTCCCAATGCAGATTTTTTCACCGAATTCGAACGCTTTGATCGTCATATAGATAAATTACATCGTGAAGGCACTCAATTGGATTATATTACCATTTGCACGCCCAATTATTTGCATGATGCCCATATTCGCTTTGCATTACGAGTGGGTGCAGACGCCATTTGTGAAAAACCCATCGTTTTAAATCCCTGGAATGTAGATGCTTTACAAGAAATAGAAAAAGAAACGGGTGGTAAAGTAAATACAATATTACAATTGCGCCTTCATCCGAGTATTATTGCTCTTAAAGAAAAAATCGATAAGGAACCGGCCGGAAAAATACATGAAATCGATCTAACCTACCTTACTTCCCGTGGCAAGTGGTATTATACTTCATGGAAAGGAGATTTAGATAAATCCGGTGGCATTGCCACAAACATTGGTATCCATTTTTTCGATATGCTCATGTGGATTTTCGGAGACGTTAAGAAAAATATCGTCCACTTGCACGAACACGACCGGGCGGCCGGCTACATGGAATTGGAAAAAGCCCGCGTGCGATGGTTTTTGTCCATCAATTACGATGTATTGCCCGACGAAATTAAAGCCAAAGGCCAACGAACCTACCGTTCCATCACCGTGGATGGCGAAGAAATCGAGTTTAGCGGCGGTTTTGAAGATTTACATACCAAGAGTTACGAAGAAATCCTAAAAGGTAAAGGATTCGGGCTGGATGATGCTCGTCCGTCTATTGAATTAGTCCATGCTATTCGTAACGCACCCAAACAAAAATGGCAAGGTGAAGAACATCCATTTGTTCATAAACCATTATCAAAGCATCCATTTTCTAAATAATTGTCTATGAAAAAGATTCAAATGGTGGATCTGCAAACGCAGTATCAAAAAATAAAACCGGAAGTCGATCAAGTAATATTTGAAGTTATTCATTCAACTAAATTTATACGCGGACCACAAGTCAAACAATTTGAAGAAGAATTGGCAAATTATTTAAATGTCAAGCATGTTGTTGCATGTGGAAATGGAACAGACGCATTACAAATTTCCTTAATGGCCCTTGATCTGCAGCCCGGTGACGAAGTCATTACAGCCGATTTTACCTTTGCCGCCACCGTGGAGGTAATTAAGTTGCTCAAAGGCAAGCCCGTATTGGTGGACGTATTGCCGGATACGTTCAACATCGATCCCGAAGCGGTGGAAAAAGCCATTACGCCGCGCACCAAAGCCATTATTCCGGTGCATCTTTTCGGCCAATCGGCCGATATGGACGAAATTATGCGCATTGCGCGCAAGTATAATTTGGCCGTGATTGAAGACAACGCCCAAGCCATAGGTTCGGACTTCCGCTTTGCGGACGGCACGGTGAAGAAAACCGGCACCATAGGCACCATCGGCACCACTTCGTTTTTCCCGTCCAAAAACTTAGGCGCATACGGCGACGGCGGCGCCATCTTTACGGACGACGACCGGCTGGCACACCGCTTGCGCGGAATAGTAAACCACGGTATGTATAAGCGTTATTATTACGATGAAGTGGGTGTCAATTCCCGTTTGGACACCATTCAGGCGGCTATTTTACGCGTTAAGCTTCCGCATTTGGATGCTTACAACGAAGCCCGCCGCCGAGCCGCGGATGTTTACGACGAACTTTTTGCCGGTTGCGAACAAGTGATTACACCTTACCGCGACCCGCGATCCAAACATGTGTTTCATCAATACACTTTAAAAATCAAAAACGGCAAGCGCGACGCCCTGGCGGATTATTTGAAGGCCGAAGGTATTCCGTTCGGAATTTATTATCCTGTCCCGCTTCACCGCCAAAAAGCCTATGCCGACGAAAACTTCCGCGACGAGAATTTTCCCGTTACCAACCGCCTGACAGAGGAAGTCATTTCCTTACCTATGCATACGGAATTGGACCGCGAACAACAGGAATTTATTGTCGGGAAGGTAAAGAATTTTTTACGGGGAAAAGTTTAACTTTCGTCTTCGAATAAGGCAATATATTTCTCGGCGAGTTTTTCGTAGGTTAAATTTTTCCACAGATACTCTTGGCCTTTGCGTCCCATTTCAAGGCGCTTTTCTTCGGGCATACGGGCGTATTTTAAAATAGTTTTCGCCAATACATCCGGATCATCCGCTTTGATAAACTCACCGCAACCGCATTCGTCAATCATATGCCTGTATCCGTCAAACGGCACGATAATCGGTTTTCCGGCGTACATATAATCAATCCATTTGTTGGGGGAAATGCCGTAGTCGTATAATTTTAATTTCGCAAAGGGATTTAAAAGTATATCGCATTGTTGAAGAAATGCCACCACTTCCTTTTTAGGGATAGGATCAAAAAATTTTACATTATTCAAGTGCTTGAATTCTTCTTGAAATCGCTTTTTATGTGGACCGTCTCCCAGGATATAAAATTCTATATCAGGATATTCCTGTAATCTTTCAGCCGCCTGTAATATTAATTCTACACGATTAACATTCCCAATGGATCCGGCGTAACAGGCGATAAATTTATCTTTATTTTTTCGTGTTTTATTTTCTTTTGGATGATGAAAAATTTCGGGATCAAATCCCATGGGAATGTAACGAACTTTCTGTTCATGTCCCGGTGTCACATTTTGGACATGTTCTTTTAAATTGGGCATGGAGCCTACAATATAATCGGCATTTTTGTATCCTGTTTTTTCTATTAATCCCAACAACCAAATAAAAGGATTTTTGGAACTTATTTTTTTTACTTCTTGTAATGTCAAAGGCCAAATATCTCTTACTTCTAAAATCAATTTAACTTTAAAAAGTTTTTTTAGCAATACGCCGGTTAAGAAAGTAAATATTGATAAAGAAGAAACAATAATGATGTCGTTTTTTTTGGGGCGATTTTTAAAAAAATACCGTAAAAGATTAAATTCAAAAATAATCCAACTCCATATTCTTTTTAAGCTAAATCCTAAATTTATTTTGGGACCGTTTAATGTAATATGAGAGAAGTTATTCTCAATTTTCTCTTCTTTATAAAGGCCTTTAAATGGCTCAAAATCAAATCCGTTGGAATTGGATGAAACAAGAATGGAAGGATAACCTTTCCGGGCAAATTGTTTGGTAAAAAGATATTGTCTTACCGGCCCGGGATGATTGGGTTTACCGGCATATTTGGAAATGTACCATATATGTTTTTTATTTTGTTTCATAATTAGCAAGCTTTGAAATCACCGCTTTGATTTTTCCGTTTGCCGTTTGTTCCAATTCGTCAGGATAGACGAACCGCGCTTTAACGGGGCCTAACTGGCTGAACAAGCGTTTTTTTATAATTTGTTCGTTTTCGAGCGGATAACCATCATCTTTGAGGATACGCAATTCGAAATCATCCAAGGCATGTTGCACCAATTGCATGGCTTTGATGCCCGGCAAGTCGTAGGTCAAGGCATGGAAACGCACCATTTGGCGTCCGTCCGGACCCGTGACCACATCCTCTATTCGTCCTTCGATTTCTTCAATGACGGGCATTTGCACACCTGCCTTACTTGTTTGGTTGGCCGCCAAAGTAACGCGATCACCGATGCGGTAGCGAATAAGCGGTTGATCGAAATTTAACAAGCCCGTTAAAACCACTTCTCCCGTTTTGCCGGGACTCACTTGCCGGCTATTTTCGTCCAAAACTTCCAAAATGCCCGTATCGGGACTGAAAAGCAATTCGCCATACCGGTTTTCGGAAATCAAACCGCATGCTTCCACACCGCTATATGCATCGTAAACTTTCGTTCCGAATGCTTGCTCGATGGTACGGCGCATGGGCGGCGTAAGTTTTTCGCTGGAAGTCAACACGGCTTTCAGCGGCGGCGTTTTCAACTTTTTATCCAAAATATATCCCGCCCAAATGTAAATGGCCATGGCATAGCCCACCAAGTATTCGGGCCGGTGTTTCCGGAGCCCTTCCACATAATTGTCCACCGTATCGGGCGACAAGTGGTAGGCCGAAAAATAAACTTGTTTTTCCACGTAATTATAACGGTAATACGGCGGCTTGGCATGCGCGTCGGGAATAATACGACGCCCGCCTATCATGGCACGGGACATTTTATAATTCACGCCTGCCCACCGGCGCACGCGGGCTTCATAAGCGGCATTCCAGATTTGATGAAATTTGGGTGTATAATAAATTTTTACTGGCGTGCCCGTACTTCCGCTACTGGACAGAAAAGTGCCTTTTTCCCGATTGGAGGACAAAAGCGTGGTGGTGCCGAATTTGCGCAATTCGTCTTTTTCCAAAAACGGAAGACGCGGTAAATCTCTTAACGTAAAATTTTTTAAATCATCGCGCGTCAGTCCCGCCGCGGTATATTTTTCTTTGTAAAAAGGAACGGTGTCGAATGCATGCACCAATAATTTACGCAAACGTTCGGTTTGCCACTTTTTCCATTGTTCGCGAGTGAATTTTTCCCGTTCAATAAATTCCGGCAAGGCTTTAAAAAAATGTTTGCCGTAGCGGTGGCGTTTCCAATACATTCCGTAAGCCGAAATCATAAGATTTTGGAGCCATAAAGGAACGTGTTTGTAGATTTTTTCCGCCAATCCGCCCATAAAGATTTATTTAAGAAGTTCCAACCACTTCCGCCGCACTTCTTGCCAATCGAAGCTTTCGGCTTTGCGGCGGGCATTTCGCGACAAAGATACGGCTTTGGTGGGATTTTCGAGAAGCTCTTCAACGGCCGCGGCAAAAGCTTCCGGATTATTAGGTTCTACCAAAATCCCGTCCCGGCCGTCTTCAATCAAATACGGTAACCCGCCCACATTGGTGGAAACGACAGGCAAGCCCAAAGCCATGGCTTCCATCACGCTCACAGGCGTGTTGTCCACGTTGGTGGTGTTGATAAAAATATCGTAATCTTCCGATAATTTATGCCATTCGGGCTTAGGAAGCACGCCGGTAAAACGCACGCTGTCCGTGAGCCCGTAATTTTCGGTCAATTGCTTTACTTCGGCCATGGTGCCGTCTTTATCGGGACCAACCATGCATAGTTCCGCTTCGGGATATTTTTCTTTGAGTTTTTTCAATACTTCCACCGCCAATCCGGGATTATAATGATTGGCAAAGGCGCGCACGTAGAGTAAGCGCGGACGCACCGGATTGCGTTCTTTATAGGGATATTGCGAGATGTCCAGAATATTGGGAATAAATACCGTCCGGTAGCCGCGTTTTTCGAATTCGTGTTTCAGGTAACCGGACGGGGCCACATTGGCGTAGCTGTTTTTAAAAATCATCCGGCTGAGGAGCGGATTGCGTTCTAAGCGCTTAGGAAGGTTTCCGCCATGTAGGATAGGAATATATTTTTTTTTGAAAAATCTGGCAAGTTGAGATAGTACAAATGCATACCAAAAATTAGTTGTACTAAAAGTATCTATAAGAATAAAATCACTCGAAGGAGTATGGAGAAAAAAATCTTTAATCATGTCGGCCATTCGGAGGAATTTGTTTCGTTTGTTTGAAGAGCGATAAATTTTAAATTTCTCTAATTCTAACTTTTGACTTAATATATCATAAGCGGTTGCGTATTGGGAATGCGAAGAAAGATTATTTCCAAAATAAATTATTTTCATAATCCTATGTAATAATTTAGAAGTTTTTATTGAGTAATTTATAATAATAATCCAAATTGCGATTTATTAAAATATTTATATCAAATTTGGTTCGAATAGTCTTTAAAGCATTTCGTCCAATAGTATCTCTTAAGCTTTTGTTGTTTAAAAGTTTTATAATATTTTTAGCAAGAGAAGTCGGATTTCCAACCTCTGATAATAATCCATTTTTTTCATTTTCTATGATTTCATAAGCAGGTTCAATAGTGCTACCAATCACAGCTTTCCCCATTGCCATTCCTTCCAGCCATGCTATAGGCATGTTTTCATTATGTGAAGGATAGACACATACTTGATGGGATGCTATTAACTCCGGGATTTTTTCGTGTGCTACAGGCCCTGTGAATTTAATGGCATTCTTTGTTTTTTCCGAAATTAATGATAATATATAATCTTTATAAGATTTGTTGTTATTTAAAGTATCTCTTCCTACAATTGTAAGCTTTGCATCCGGTACCTCATTAATAACTTTTTCCATAGCCAATATAAGGTCTTTCGCACCTTTATTTTCAGAAATTTTTCCTACAAAAATTATTGAATTTTGTATTTCATTTTTTTTTCTCGGATAAAATAAAGAGGTATTAATAGGATTATATATAACTTCAATTAATTGAGGTGGAATTTTAAGGTTTTTACTATTTAATTTCTTAGAAAATTCACTTACGGCAATAATGCCATCGGCTGATGAAAGTGTTTTATCAATCAAATATTTTCGAAAAAATTTTCCTCCTTTAGTTAATGAAATCTCCGAATGAATACGCATTATCTTTAATGCATCGAAGGAATTAGATATAGATGCTAAACTAATATTGGGGGCTTCAATTATATCAATTTTTTGATTAGAATTTATTTTCTTTAATTGATTATTTAATCTGCTTTTATTTATATAAAAACTTATTTTAGGCCTCTTATTTTTAGGCAATAAATATAAATTAACCCCATTAATATTTTTATAACCTGAAATTTCTTTATTATAATGTCCCAACACACTTACGCTATGCCCTTTTTTTACCATGAATTCGGCTAAAGTTTTTGTAAATACACCTATTCCACCTTGCCGATATGGAGGGTACTCGTCCGTAACAAAACAAATATGTAAAGATTTTTTCATATAACTTTTATTATCAAGAATTACATTATTATTAATATTTTTATTACTAGTATTTCAGAGCAAATCTTGTGCAAACATATATTAGGTTAATTTCTTTAAAATACTTCTCAATAAGAATTCTCATATTCCTTACTTTATAAATTGAGGTAACAACCCCATCAACTCCACCGCCGCTGCTTTGGCCTTATTGCGGATGATGTCCCGCGGCGTATTATCGCCTACTTCGTAAATGATACTTTCGGCTTTGAATTGGATATAGAACCAAGTCTTAGCATATGGTTCGCTTAAAGGTGTAGGTTCGTAATCCGTCCGGAAGGGATATACACAGCGGTCGATGGCAGCGGTATAGAGGCGTTTAAAATCTTTGAGATCCGTACGAAATGAGTCGTCGAATACGTAATAGGTATCCCGGTCCATGGAATGAAAATCCAGGCCGAGTATGATTTTGTTCCGGTGCTTTTTGGCCCGGTCCAGAATAAATCGACTGATTTGATTGACTTCCGGTTGGCGGAAGTAGGCCCAATCGCGGTTAAGGTCCACGCCGTTGGCATTATAGCGCCAATGTCCCAAATCCACGCCGTCGGGATTGAGGACGGGAAAGAGCCAAATATCAAACCGGTCGAAAAACAGTTCGGAGAGGGTATCTTTTATTAATAAGTTTTCCGTAAAACTTTGCAGCGCCATAAAACCGGTGATTTCCGGCGGATGCATGCGACCGAATACCACAATCACCTTTTTCTTATCCGGCTCACCTTTTCCGATGCGCACAAAGGGTAAATCCTTGCCCAAAGCGGACCGGCCGGCTACATTTATTTCTTGTACATAAGGACGTGTGCGAAGATTATTTACCCAATCGTAAATATCTTTGGTGGTAATAAGTTCCTGAGCGGAAACCCAAAGCGGCGCCGTGTCCAAATTCAGGCGGAAACGCGCTTGCATAGTATCATCGTTTATTTCAATGTTTTCAATAGCGCTCCAATTTCTTCGGTCCCGGCTTATTTTGGGAATATACCGATGATGGCCGTCATAGTATTGTAAAATTAAATCCACCGTACGTGGTGTGTCCGACCAAATTTTGAATGCATACCAAGGACTGTCATTAACAGGCACCCGTTCGGGTTTAATGTCTATTTGAAAAGTCGTGTCGTCGATTTGTCTAAAGCCGTTCATGCGGGCGCCTTCGAAACGGTTGTCCACATGAATGCCATCGATGGAAAAAATCTTTTTTTCCTGAATTTCAATTGATTTATCCGAAGTATCATTAGGAACGGGATAATCGAATGTTTTTCTCACATAATAACTTTTACACCCCAAAAATTGAAGTGTAAAGATAAAGAAAATTATAAAACCCGTAAAATATTTTAATTTTATTTTAATCCTCATTCCTATTTAATTAATAGTGAAAATATATATTATTTCCTTTTGATATGGGTTTAAAAAAATCTTGCAATAATACATCAAATTTCCCGGTTTTTTATTCCTTTTGTATATCTATTCCGTCCGATTGCCATATTTTGATTTTTCCCAAACTATCGGCATATATCAAAAGTCCCTCCAATCGAGTATTCTCGGTAATATATTTCCGGGCTTGCTGAAAACCCGACACCATACAAGCCGTTGCCCATCCGTCCGCTTCCGTGCAATTGGGCGCCAAGACCGATGCACTAAGCAAGTTGGATTGATAAGGAAATCCGGTTTTAGGATGCAATGTGTGCACATATTTTTTTCCTGTTTTACGGTCAATCCTGTATTTCCGATAATTGCCGGAGGTGGCAATGGCTTTATTAAAAAGTTTTATATCGGCGGCATAATGTCCGCTTCCCGCAACAGGATAATCCACCGCTACAATCCACGGACGATTTTCTTTTATATTCTTGCCTTTTGCTAGTACTTCCCCTCCCAGTTCCACAATATAATTTTCATATGATTTTTTTGAAATCAATTCACCTATTTTGTCAATGACATAACCTTTGGCAATAGAATTAAAATCAATAAAAATCTGAGGATATTTCTTTCTTACCACCCCATTTTGATCGATGTAAACCTTATCAAATCCCACATATTTTTTCAAACTATCCACAATCGTGCTATCGTGTTCAATATTTTTAATTTTCTTTCCGGGACCGAATCCCCAAGCATTGACCAAAATTCCGATCGTCGGATCATAAAGCCCGTTTGTAGCGCGGTAAATTTTACGTGCTTCGTTAAATACATAACGAAAATGTTCGTCCGCTTTCAATTCTTCACCCCGGTTAATACGGGATATGAGTGAACCGGGAATATAAGTCGATAATGATCGATTGATTTGCGCAATGAGTTCCTCAATTTCCTTTTGTGTAATTTCATCTCCATTTCCCTGAATATCAATATGATAGGTTGTGCCCAGTGCTTTTCCGCTAAAATGTTCCTCCTTGATTCCCTGCCGGCATGAAATCAATACGAACAAGACAAAAAACCATAAAACCGGTCTAACAGAAATTAAATTTTTCATTGCGATTATCAATTAATTCACCATATGCATTGCAAAATTCATGCATAATTTCACGAACTATCTCCCCGGCAGGCATAATTTCATCCAACAACATGGCCACTTGACCTATTTCCAGTTCACCTTCGTCCAAATCGCCTTCGAAAATTCCTTTTTTGGCCCTACCCCGCCCCAGTAATTTTTTGATTTGTTCCGGATCGGGTTTAGTCCGATAAATTTTTTCCAATTCTTCGTAAAATTTATTTTTGATAATGCGTGTAGGCACAATTTCCTTAAGAGTCAATACCGTATCTCCTTCGGAAACGGCTATAACGGCCTTTTTGAAATTCTGATGAGCCGAGGATTCTTCACTTGCAACAAACCGGGTTCCCATTTGCACCCCGTCCGCTCCCAATACCATGGCGGCCAACATCTGCCTGCCGGTAGCAATTCCTCCCGCAGCAATCAACGGAATTTTAATTTCACGACGCACCGCCGGAATCAAAACCATGGTCGTTGTTTCTTCGCGTCCGTTATGGCCTCCCGCTTCAAATCCCTCGGCCACAATAGCATCCACACCGGCTTCTGCCGCTTTGCGAGCAAATTTTACGCTCGATACCACATGTGCCACCTTTATTCCGTTTTCTTTCAAATATCCCGTCCATATGCGAGGATTACCGGCGGAAGTAAAAACAATCCGGACTCCTTCGTCGCGAACAATTTTCATAATTTCTTCGATATCGGGATACAATAAGGGAATATTTACCCCGAAAGGTTTGTCTGTCGCACGTTTGGCTTTTCTTATATGTTCCCGTAAAACTTCCGGATACATCGACCCGGCTCCGATTAATCCCAAACCGCCCGCTTCACTGACGGCCACAGCCAATTTCCAACCACTAACCCATACCATTCCGCCTTGCACAAGCGGATATTTAATGCGAAATAATTCGGTAATAGCATTACTCATTATTCAGGTTGCTTTATGAGTTTAATAATACGTTTTTTTCGTTCATTATAAATCAACAATAAATAGATTCCTCTCTTTAATCCGGTCCATGATGTCACAGGATACAATTGTCCGTTATGAATCATTTTACCGTTTATGTCAAACAATGAATATTCCATGGGAGCAATCATGCCCGATACTTTTATTTCATTGGAAAAAGGATTGGGATAGACGCGCAAAGCTCCCACTTGGTTGTCTTTCAATGAATCCAAGTTTTTCATCATTAATGTGAAATCCGGGAATCCGTAACCGTATAAACTGTCGGGACTGTGGAAGCGATCGGAAGATTGTAACAGATAATTTTTCATTTCCACCGGCGGCAAAAACGGATAGTGCTGCACCATATCGGCTACAAATCCGGTTATGATGGGGGCAGCCGCACTGGTTCCGCTTACGGCCCAATAATGTCCGGCATAAAATGTTTTTACCCGTACACCCCATGACATGACATCGGGTTTGATGCGTCCGTCACTCGTATTTCCCGTACTACTAAAACTTGCACGATTCTTAAATGCATCGGCCGCACCTACCGCTATAACATCTTTTGCATCGGCGGGAACGGAAATCTTTTTCCAAGGAATATTACCGGCATTCCCGGCCGAAACGACTACGTGAATACCCTTTTCGGTGGCTATTTGTGCACCACGGGAAGCAAAAGCCGTTTTTCCGTCCAGTTCTTCCCACGTATGATTATACTTCGGATTATCAAAATCAATATAACCCAATGAAGTATTAATGAGATCCACGCCTACACTATCGGCGCGTTCGGCGGCCATCACCCAATAAGTCTCCTCCACGGGCATTTCCATACTCACATCTTCGGAAATATATAAACAAAAATCCGCCTCGTATGCAGTTCCAATCAATTCTCCTTCCTCCAATCCGCCAATTAAAGACCATACCATCGTACCATGCGGATGACGCGTGTAAACATGATTGGTCCGGTCGGGAAAATTATAGGTATCTATGACACCGTCTCTACGGTAAATATGACGTAATACCCGGGAGGTATCGGCCGTGGGAAAGCCCGCATCGATAACGGCTATGAGAATATTTTTTCCGGTCAATCCCGCCTCATGAACCGCAAAAGCATGATGCATTACATAAGCCATGGTATCATTTCCGTAATCAATCCGCCGGGCAGCCAATTTGCGGGAAGAATAAACCACCGGATTTGTATCAACTTTTGACAAAACCCGTTTGTCGGCCAATACAATGCTATCAATAAATGTATATGTCAGCAACGAAGCAATATCTGTTGAATCGCCCTGCACATGGATAGCGTTTAACCATTTGGAATGACCTTTTATATGTATACCGGGACTATGATAAATCATGTTATAATATGCCGAATCAATCGGTACATCTCGAATATCCAAATCTATTCCGTATCGCATCCGCCTGTCCAATGCCCTTTTTGAAAGCATTTCCGAAGGATGATTAAGATAATATTCGGCATCCGGTTTATCGTGCAAATAAATCCAAGCATCGATTTGTGAACGCATGGCGGTTAAACCGGCCAAAAAAAATACCACAACCCATAATTTTTTCATGATCCCGTTTGTCAAAAAACAAAGTTATCACAATTCAACCAAAGGATAAAATAAATTCTTGATCTAAACCGTCGTTTCAAGTGGAATATAAGCAACCTAAAATTATTAATTTTTATTCACAAAAAGATAAAAGAAAAAATTAATATCTAATAATTAGCCACTCAATCTTTGGTTAAATCCACAATTTAATCATCCGGATAATCCGCAATAATTCGTAAATTTGAAGGAAACAAAAAATATTATTATGGACAAAGCATATGTCAAAATACCTCAAGCAAAAAACGAACCCGTTCTGTCTTATGCACCGGGAACTCCCGAACGCGAAGAAGTACTGAAAACATACAAGGAAATGTGGAATAGCCATGTGGAAGTTCCCTTGTATATCAACGGTGAAAAAGTTTTTACGGGAAAAACCAAGGAAATTCGGCCGCCACATGATCACGGGCATGTCGTAGGCGTATTTCACCGGGCCTCCGATGAGCATGTCAAACAAGCCATCGATGCCGCCCTAAAAGCCCGTCAAAAATGGGCCGATTTGCCATGGGAACAACGCGTTTCCATATTCCTTAAAGCCGCCGATTTGATTTCCGGCCCCTATCGCGCCAAAATGAATGCGGCTACCATGATTAATCAATCCAAAACCATTCATCAAGCGGAAATTGACGCCGTGGCGGAATTGGCTGATTTTTGGCGTTTTAATGCCGAATATTTGGCACGTATTTACAAAGAACAACCCGAATCGGCCAAAGATGTATTCAACCGGATGGAATACCGTCCGTTGGAAGGATTTATTTATGCTGTCACTCCGTTCAATTTTACCAGTATTGCGGGCAACTTGCCTACCGCTCCCGCCATGGCGGGCAATGTGGTGGTATGGAAGCCCTCGGTATCGCAAATGTATTCGGCCAATATGATTATGGAAGTGCTCATGGAAGCGGGATTACCGGCAGGTGTGATTAATATGGTCACCGGTAGTGCTTCGAAAATTACGGAAGTAGTACTCAATCACCCCGAATTTTCAGGTTTGCATTATACCGGTTCCACGGCCGTATTTCAATATTTATGGAAAACCATAGGAAACAATATAGATAAATACAAAACTTATCCCCGCATAGTGGGAGAAACCGGCGGAAAAGATTTTGTTTGGATGGCACCCGACGCCAATCCCGTGGAAGTAGCCACCGCATTGGCACGCGGCGCATTCGAATATCAAGGACAAAAATGTTCGGCCGCATCCCGCGCCTACATTCCCGAAAGCCAATGGGATGCCGTATTTAAAGAACTGAAAAAACAAGTGGAAAGTATGAAAATGGGCGATCCGGGTGATTTTTCCAATTTCATTACCGCCGTCATCAACGAAGCATCCTTTAATAAGTTGGCCGGTTACATTGAACAAGCCAAAAAAGATAAAGAAGTGGAAATTGTCATCGGAGGCGGCTATGACAAATCCAAAGGATATTTCATCGAACCGACGGTTTTCCTCACCACCGATCCGCATTACGAAACCATGGTCGAAGAATTATTCGGCCCCATCCTGACCGTATATGTCTATCCGGACAAAGAATGGAAAGAAAGTTTGGATCTGGTGGACGGCACTTCACCTTACGGCCTGACCGGCGCTATTTTTGCCAAAGATCGTTACATCATCGATTATGCCACCAAACGGCTCGAAAATGCCGCCGGAAATTTCTATATCAACGACAAACCCACCGGCGCCGTGGTCAATCAACAACCTTTCGGAGGTGCACGCGCATCGGGAACCAACGATAAGGCGGGAAGTATGTGGAACCTGATACGCTGGTTATCACCACGAGCCATTAAAGAAAACTTTAATCCACCCAAGGATTACCGCTATCCTTTTTTGGGAGAATAAAATTTTTCGAGATGTCGTAATAAGAATCACCCTGCGTATGACGCGGGGTGTGTTTTATTGAAATTATTCCGAAACTTTCATACCTTTAAACAAAAAAGTCTTGAAACGCATCTTATTTTTAATCTTCTTTATTTCAGCAATTTATCTTTTGCCGGCCCAAAAAGGTAAGGATTTTCACATCACATGGTACAAAACAAAAAGCGGATTATTCTCCCAACCCATCGATATTGCACCCGGTAAAAACGATCCGTTTCTCAATCTGCAAATATTTTTGAAATATAAAGGTAATTCCAAACCGCAGGTTTACCTCATCACCGCGAAAGACACCCTAAAAGTCGAAGAAGACCACCTGCAGCCCGAGCCGGGCAAATGGTTCGGATTTATCGATTTGCCTAACCGGAAACAAACCGTCAAACTTTTGATACGACACGCCAAAGATTTCCGGCTTCGTGCACATAAAATCCGGATTTATTATCCGGGCAAATCAATGCCGGTAAACCCGAAAAAAACTCAAAATAAACATTCCGCCGAATGGTGCAACTGCCCTTATCCGCCTGCCATTCCACGCGAACAGTGGTGCCCGGACAACCATTGCCCGCCTCCATCTTCGTATGTATCTACGGATGTCAGATTTCTTATCGTGCATCATACGGCTACGCCCAACAACGAAAGCGATTGGCCGGCCCGGGTAAGGCAAATATGGGATTTTCATGTCCATACCCGCGGATGGGCGGATATCGGTTACAATTACCTGATCGACCAAAACGGATATCTTTACGTAGGACGGGGCGAAGATGTCAAAGGAGCCCATTTTTCCGGCTACAATTCCGGTACTTGCGGTATTGCCTACCTGGGTACCTTTACGCAATTCACTCCGCCGGACACCATGCATGCCACTTTTGAAAAATACGCCGCTTACAAATCATGTCAAAAACAATTGATTCCCGGTGAAATTTCACGTCATGCCGCTTCGGAAAGGGATTTATACACCATTTCCGGCCACCGCGATTCCGGTAGCGGCACGGAATGTCCCGGTGATGTTTTATACGGACAATTGCCCGCTCTTCGCGAAGCAACGCAAGAAACCATGTGCGGATGCAACCGGGAACTTAATTTGGTGGCTCAGCGCTTACATGCCGATAAAGATCAGATCAAAGAAGGCGAAAAAATACGTTTTCATGCCACCATGCGCAATTTATCGGGCGTGGATTCTTCCAATGACAGTATTTACTTTACCATAAACGGCACGCCCGTTATCCGGGATTTCCTAAGTGCATGGCCGGCCTGTGGAGAAGAAAAACGATCGGGTGTTTATACTTTTACCGAAGCCGGCACCCATAGCCTGTGTGTCGAAATTATTCATTCGGGAGCCGAAACCCATACGGAAGACAATAAAATATGCCGAACGGTTTATGTCATGCCCGACAGACCCGACCATTATGTCATTTACCCTAATCCGGCAAATCAATATTTCGGCTTAAAAATACCAAACGGGCGAAGTTTAAGACAAGTGGCTTTGTTCGATATGGCGGGAAGGAACGTCAAGAATTTTTCGCCGCCTTACTGCGAAATGGATGTCTCTAAACTCGCCGGCGGCGTATATCATCTGGTTATCGAAGATAACAGGGAAGAAACTTTCAGTTCAAAATTACTTATTACGCATTGAATATGAGCAAAAACCATGTTCATAAAACACTTTACGGCTTGGCGGATGCCAACAATTTTTATGTGTCGTGCGAGCGGCTTTTTCGGCCCGGATTAAACGGCAAACCGGTAGTGGTTTTGTCCAACAATGACGGTTGTGTGATTTCACGCAGCAACGAAGCCAAACCGCTTATTCCCATGGGTGCGCCGGCTTTTCAATACGAAGAAATTTTTCGCAAGCACGGAGTCGAAGTATTTTCCGCCAACTTTGCGCTCTACGGCGATTTGAGTACACGTATGATGAATATTATCGGCCGCTACACGCCCGACATGGAAATTTACAGTATTGACGAAGCATTTTTGAAATTCGACGGCTTCGAAAATATACCCTTGGAAGAATATATGTCCGGAATGAAAAAAGAAATTTTCCGCGCCATCGGCATTCCGCTTACCATAGGCATCGGTCCTACCAAGACCTTGGCCAAGGCCGCCGCCCGGATTGCCAAAAAATTTCCCGGTCGCACCCGGGGAGTGTATCTGCTGGACACGCCGGAAAAAATAGATAAAGCCCTCCGTTGGCTTCCGGTAGGGGATATTCACGGCATCGGCAGACGGATTTCGGCCAAACTCCTTCAAATGAATGTGCAAAAGGCCTCGGATTTTATCAAACTTTCCGACAGTTTCTTGCGCAAACGTTTCGGTATTCAAGTCGTGAGAATCAAGCATGAATTAAAGGGAAATGCCGTATTTGATTTGGAAATGCCGCAACCCCGCCAACGAATTGCCACCACGCGTACATTTGCCGGCCATATCCGGGATTTTGACGAAATGCGCGAGCGTATCGCCACTTTTACATCGGTTACCGCCGCCAAATTACGCAAGCAAAAAAGTGCTTGCAATTTTATTACGGTTTTTATCCGCACCAACCGCCACCGTCAAGACCTGAAGCAATATGCGGGGAGCATCACCTTAAAAACCGACTATCCGACCGATTCGTCCATCGAATTGAGTAAACTCGCCCTTACCGGTTTGCGAAAAATATGGCGCAACGGTTACGATTACAAGAAAGCCGGTATCTTGGTAAGCGAATTGGTGCCCGCCGGTGAGCGGCAACTCAATCTGTTTGTACCCACCGATGAACGTCATCACCGGCTGATGAACGTGATAGACCGGCTGAATCTCCGTTACGGACACAATCTCCTTAAACTGGGTGGACAAGACCCCCAACGCACCTGGAAAATGAAACAAGCCCGGCTTTCGCCGGCTTATACCACCCGGTTGACGGACATTATTAAAGTATATACTTAAAAAAATTTACATACTACTGATATTTTTCCAAACCTGAAAAATCCGGGGACGGATCAAGTATAAATATTGATTTTAATCATTATCCCGGCAAAAGGATTTTTTATATAAAAAACTCCCGATTAATTGATGTAACTTTGTCAAACAAAATCACAACACCCATGGAGCACAAGAAGGATAACAAAGCCATGTTGATTATTCTCGACGGTTGGGGCATTAATCCCGACCCAAAAGTTTCGGCCATCGAAGCGGCCCACACGCCTTTTTATGATATGCTGTGGAACAAATATCCGCATGCCACGCTCAAAACCTACGGCGAAAATGTAGGATTGCCCGAAGGTCAAATGGGTAATTCCGAAGTGGGACACATGAACTTGGGAGCCGGACGAATTGTATATCAAGATTTGGTAAAAATAAATAAAGCCATCGACGACGGTAGTTTTTTTGAAAATCCGGAATTGAAAAAAGCATTCGAATATGCCAAAAAGAACCATAAAAAACTGCATTTGCTCGGCTTGGTTTCGGACGGCGGTGTGCATTCGCATATCAAACATTTGAACGCATTAATCGATATGGCTAAAAAATATCAAGTGCCGGTTTACATTCATGCTTTTACGGACGGAAGAGATGTGGATCCGCATTCGGGCATAACATTTATTAAACAACTCCTTGAGAAAACAAAAAATTCGCCTGCACGTTTGGCAAGCATCACCGGACGTTATTATGCCATGGACAGAGACAAACGTTGGCCACGCATTAAAAAAGCATACGACGCACTGGTGCACGGAATAGGAAAACACGCCACCGATCCGCTCCGGGCCATTCAAGAAAGTTATGAAGCGGGAATTACCGATGAATTTATAGAACCCATTGTCCTTGTGGACGAAAAAGGAAATCCGGTGGGCAAAATCGAACCCGGCGATGCGGTTATATTCTTTAACTTCCGTACCGACCGCGGCCGCCAACTTACCGAAGCCCTTACCCAACGCGATATGCCCGAAGAAGGTATGAAAACCCTGCCCCTTTATTACGTCACTATGACCAATTATGACGATACTTTCAAAAATATTCATGTGGCCTTCCCCAAGGAAGATTTAAAAGACACTTTGGGCGAATTGGTCTCGCGGGCCGGAAAAACACAACTCCGTATTGCCGAAACGGAAAAATATCCACATGTTACATTCTTCTTTTCGGGTATGCGGGAAGAACCTTTTCCCGGCGAAAAACGAATTCTCATACCTTCGCCGAAAGTAGCCACCTACGATTTGAAACCGGAAATGAGCGCTTATGAAGTAACCGATGCCTTACTAAAAGAAATACAATCCGCCAATCCGCCCGATTTGGTGGTTTTGAATTATGCCAACGGCGATATGGTCGGACATACGGGCGTATTCGAAGCGGCGGTGAAAGCCGCCGAAGCGGTGGATGACAACCTGTCGCGTTTGATTCCCGAAGCACTAAAAAAAGGTTACGAAATTATCCTTTTGGCCGACCATGGTAATGCCGATGTAATGGTAAATGAGGACGGCTCGCCCAACACGGCTCATACGACCAAACCGGTTCCCGTTATTTTTATTAGCGACAAAAGGCAACTGCCGGTGAAGGAAGGCATTTTGGCCAATATTGCACCCTCGTTGCTTAAAATTCTCGGCTTGCCCAAACCGGAAAATATGACGGAAGATATCTTCGCGACGGAAAAATAAAATGGCTGAAAAAACGCTAAATTTCCGATAATTCACCGATAAATTTCATACCGGTGACATCAATCCCGAACCGCGAGGCATCAATTTTATGATGTGCCGAAATATATATTTTTTCGAAACCGCTTTTACGGGCTTCGGAAATTCTTTGTTCAATACGTGAAACCGGCCTGATTTCGCCGGTTAATCCGATTTCGCCTGCAAATGCCACGCTATGTGGAACCGGATGATCGCCGTAAGAAGAATAAACCGCCGCCGCTACGGCCAAGTCCAAACCGGGGTCGGTAATTTTTATACCCCCGGTAATATTGAGGAATACGTCTTTGTCGCCCAAGCGCAATCCCATGCGTTTGTCCAATACGGCCAAAATCATATTCATCCGCTTCATATCATAGCCCGTTACCGAACGTTGGGGCGTGCCGTACACCGCCGGCGCAACTAATGCTTGCGTTTCTACCGGAAAACTACGAATTCCTTCCACTACAATGGCGGCAGTAGTGCCGCTATAATGCTCGCGCTGACTATGCGTCAAAATTCCTGTGAAGTTTTCCACCGCTTTCAGTCCCGCCGAAGTCATTTCAAAAATTCCGATTTCATGTGTATTGCCATATCTGTTTTTCAAACTTCGCAAAATGCGATATTGATGATGACGGTCGCCTTCGAATTGAAGCACCGTATCCACCATATGTTCAAGCACCTTCGGTCCGGCAATGATTCCTTCCTTAGTAATATGACCGATGATAAAGACGGGCGTGCCGCTTTTTTTGGCAAAACGTATGAGTTCGGCCGCCGATTCGCGGATTTGCGATACACTACCCGGCGAAGAATCTATATAATCGGTATGAAGTGTTTGAATGGAATCCACAATGAGAATTTCGGGATTTTCTTGTTTGACCACCTGCAAAATACGTTGAATATTGGTTTCGGGAAGGATTTTGATGCGGGTTTGTTCGAATCCCAACCGCATACCGCGCATTTTAATTTGCGAAGGACTCTCCTCGCCGGATACATACAAAGTTTTGAATGGCATTTGCAAGGAAGTTTGCAACATCAAAGTCGATTTTCCTATACCGGGCTCACCTCCGATTAATACCACCGACCCGGGCACCATGCCGCCTCCCAACACCAAATCCAATTCACGATTACCTGTAGGAATCCGATATTCGCTTCCCGCTTTTATTTTACTGAATTCCAGGGCCCGGACCGTTGATCCGGCCGGATTTTTTTGTTTGGCTTCGCGCTTGTCCACTACTTCCTCCACAATGGTATTCCATTGTTTACATACAGGGCATTGCCCCATCCATTGCGAAAATTGATTGCCACAATTTTGACAATAAAAAACACTTTTTGTCTTAGCCATTTTTTGCCATATATGAATTATAATATTCGGGTTTTCCGGTAACTTCTTCGCCCAACCAAGGCGGTAGTTTCACCTCATCGTCCGGATGATTCAACTCGATTTCGGCCAACACCAGTCCTTTCCTCGGCGACAGGAATTCATCCACTTCGATTAAATAACCTTGCCAAGGAATTTCATATCTGATTTTTTCGACGATTTGTCCTTTTACCCATTCAAATAATCTTTCCGCTTCTTTTTTTTCGAGTTTTTTCTCCCATTCGTTTCTTGACAAGCCACCGTCGTTGCTTTTATCTTTTATGGTAAGGAATCCTTCGTCGTCCCGAAGGCGCACACGAACGGTTAATGGCGGACCAAAAACCAAATATCCTTGTTTAATCCGGCTTTTTTTGGTCGCCGCGTGGCGCCAATCATCCGAAACAACCAGAAATTTCCGTTCAATTTCTTTTTTCACTATCCTTTGATTTTCGTAATACGCATGGTATTGACCATACCGTGTTCACTGACAGGCATCGAGGTTAAATTGACCACAAAATCACCTTTGTGCACCAAATTGTTTTCTTTCAACAACCTGCTGATATCTTTGATGGTCTCATCCGTACTCACATGGCGGTCGTAGTAAAACGAATAAACGCCCCAATACAAAGTCAGCCGGTTTAGTAATTTCTTATTTTCGGTAAAGGTAAACACATAGGATTTCGGTCTGTGCATGGTTGTTTGAACGGATGAAAACCCGGTGAGGGTAAGCGTGGTAATGGCTTTGGCCTTGATTTCATTACCGGTTTCGGCCGCATAATAACAAATGATTTTGGAAATAAAGCGCGGATCTTTTTTAGAATTATATCGCTGCCGACCTGCATACTTCACTGCATTTTGTACCCGCAAAATAATATCTGTCATTCGTTGGACCACTTCCACGGGATGCCTGCCGACCGAAGTTTCGGCCGAAAGCATCACTGCATCCGCACCGTCCATGACGGAATTGGCCACATCGTTCACTTCGGCTCGCGAGGGTAATAAGTCGTCAATCATGCTTTCCATCATTTGTGTAGCGATTATGACGGGTTTGGCCTGTTTGCGTGCCATTTTTACTATACGTTTTTGGATCACGGGCACTTTTTCGATATCTATTTCGATTCCCAAATCACCACGGGCCACCATCACACCGTCGGCTACCTTAATAATGGATTTAATTTCCCTGACCGCTTCGGGTTTTTCAATTTTGGCAATAACGGGCAAATCGGAATCAAATTCATCCCGCAAACAATCCTTTAGATGCACGATATCATCCGCGCTTCGCACAAACGACAATGCTACCCAATCAAAGGGATGTTTGCTTATAAAAGCCAAGTCCCGCTTATCCTTGTCCGTTAATGCGGGCACGGATATTTTGGAATCGGGCAAATTCAAACCTTTTTTACTTTTCAGTATTCCTCCTTGAACCACACGGGTCACAATTTGCTTTTCCTTATCGGTAGAAATTACTTTTAAATGAATTTTTCCATCGTCCAATAAAATCATTTCGCCCGGTTTTACTTCTTTCGGTAACGGGATGTAGTTGATATGTGCCATGTGGCTATCGCCTTCAATTTCTTCTGTAGTAAGTATAAATTCATCTCCTTCTTTCAACACGGAATTATCCTTCATTTTTCCCACTCTCAGTTTAGGCCCTTGCAAATCGGCCAAAATACCGATATTGGTTTGTAATTCTTCCCTGATTTTCAAAATATGATCAATTTGTTCTTCGACATTTCGATAGTCGGCATGGGAAAAATTGACCCGGAAAAGATTTACACCCGCCAGGACCATTTTCTTTTTCGTTTCGTAATCGGATACGGCCGGACCTAACGTGGCAATAATTTTGGTTTTTTTAAGAACATTTATCATTCATTATTTTTTTTGCAAAGTTACATTTAATTTGCATAGAGAAATAGGAAGCGGTTCACTCCAAGCGAGGATGAGGATATCGGCCGTTTGATATCTATGGTGAGGCGGTTCGTCATGTTTTACCGGTTGTGGCATCCGACCGGTATAAATTTACCGCATATTTATCATCCGAAAAAAGAAATATATTGAAAAATCCATTAGCATAATTTTGATTTATCTATTCTATTCATAAGCCGGGGTTTGAGCAAGGTATTTTGTCATGAAACATTTTTTGGTTTATCTTTACAAAAAAAGAAAATTCATGTCCGGAATCAGTGTCAAACACGATTATAAAGTCAAAGATCTTTCCCTGGCCGATTGGGGAAGAAAAGAAATACAATTGGCCGAAGCCGAAATGCCCGGATTAATGGCATTGCGAAAAAAATACGGTAAAACAAAACCCTTAAAAGGGGCAAAAATCACCGGCTCCTTGCATATGACCATTCAAACGGCGGTTTTAATAGAAACCTTGGTTGAACTCGGAGCCGATGTACGTTGGGCGAGTTGCAATATTTATTCCACGCAAGATCATGCGGCGGCTGCCATTGCCAAAGCGGGTATTCCCGTATTCGCTTGGAAAGGCGAAACCTTGGCGGAATACTGGTGGGCCACGGAAAAAGCCCTCACCTGGCCCGATGGAAGCGGCCCGAACCTCATCATCGATGACGGCGGCGATGCCACGCTTATGGTCCACCTCGGATATGAAGCGGAAGAAAACCCTGCTGTATTAGACAAGCAAGCCGAAAGCGAAGATGAAGAAGAATTACTAAAAAAACTAAAGGACACCCTTCGCAAAGATCCCGGCAAATGGCATCGCATGGTTCCGCATATCAAAGGCGTTTCCGAAGAAACCACTACGGGCGTTCACCGTTTATACGAACGGTTCGAGCAAGGCAAACTCCTCTTTCCCGCCATCAACGTGAACGATTCGGTGACCAAGTCGAAATTCGATAATTTATACGGTTGCCGCGAATCCTTGATCGACGGCATTAAACGCGGCACCGATGTGATGATAGCCGGAAAAACCGCCGTGGTATGCGGATACGGCGAAGTGGGCAAGGGTTCGGCTCAAGCGTTGAAAAATTACGGTGCCAAAGTGATTGTGACCGAAATAGACCCCATTTGTGCCTTGCAAGCGGCCATGGAAGGATATGACGTGAAAACAGTGGAAGACGTGGTGGAAAAGGCCGATATTTTCGTGACGGCCACCGGTAATAAAGATGTGATTCGCATCGAACACATGGAAAGAATGAAGGACAACGCCATTGTGTGTAACATCGGACATTTCGATAATGAAATCCAAACCGACAAACTCAAAAAATATCCCGGGATAAAAAAAATCAACATTAAACCCCAAGTGGACAAATATGTTTTTCCCGACGGACACGGCATCATCCTTTTGTCCGACGGGCGTTTGGTCAACCTGGGCAATGCCACCGGCCATCCTTCATTCGTGATGAGTATGTCGTTTACCAATCAGGTTTTGGCCCAATTGGAATTATGGGAAAAAGAATATCCCGTGGGCGTATATGTCTTGCCCAAAAAATTGGACGAAGAAGTGGCGCGCTTGCATTTGGACCATCTTCAAGTGAAATTAACCAAGCTGACGCCCGAACAAGCGGCCTATATCAACGTGCCCGTGGAAGGACCTTATAAGCCGGAGCATTATAGATATTAAAAAAGGGGAGGAATTATATAGAACTTAATATTCCCGCACGAATCTCTTAATCCTCGTTCCCGCGCGAATCTTTAGTCTGTGACTATTCGCGCGGGCAAAAAACCACCACCGCCTCGTCATTACTCAAAAAGCGGAGCCCGAGCTTGTCGAGGGCGGTGGTCGATATCTCACAAAACCTCGTTCCCGCGCGAAGGGATTCGCGCGGGAACTTAGAAAGTTCCTGGGGAAATTCTTACCCCCCCCGTTCCCGCGTGAATCTATTTACCCTGTGGGTTTTAAGTCTGTGACTATTCGCGCAGGCAAAAAACCACCACTGCCTCGTCATTTCTCAATAAGCGGAGCCCGAGCTTGTCGAGGGCGATGGTCGATATCTCACAAAACACTCAAGGACCGGCCCTTCGACAATGGTTCGACACATCCTTCAGTTCTACTCAGGAAACACTCAACAATCCCTCAAGGACCGGCTAAGTCATTGTTCCCATCGTTCCCGCGCGAATCCCTTCGCGCGGGAACTTAGAAAACTTTCGGAACCTAGAAGACTTTCAAAAGCACCTATAGGGCTCCATATATAAATAACACCCTTTGAAAAAGGTATTTGTAAATTAAATTGAGGAAATAAAAAGATGAAAATACGTATATTTGATGTATAAAAAGTTTCCAATGAACATAAAAGACCGACAACTCAAACTTATCGGCCGTATTTTAAAAACCGAAGATGAAACTCTACTTAAACGCTTGGAAATGCTTTTTCATTATGATTTTCCATCCGGAAGCGCACTTACCGAAGAACAGTTTGATAAAATTGAAGAGCGACATCACCTATATCACTCAAAGAGGATGGATACTTTGGAATGGAAAAAAGCCAAAAAGAAAATCAGAAAATCGTGAGCCGGAAAATTTACCTGTTGACCGCCGCCATTAATGATATTTCGGATGCAGTGAATTATTACAATGAACAAAAAGAAAATTTGGGAGAGAGCTTTCTTGAAGAATTAGACAAATTATTTGAAATATTATCATTCTTTCCTGAGATTTTCCCCATTAAAAGAAAAAATTATCATGAAGCTGTAATGAAAAAATTTCCCTATGTGGTGGTTTATACCGTCGAAGGTAATAAAATATTGATTTATGCAGTATTCCACACGCGCCGTTCTCCGGATGAAAAACCGTAGATAAAAATTCTTACATAGCAATTAGTTCAATGCATTTTTCATCGATGAATGCTTAGTACGAAACCTTTCCCTTTTCCAACAACAATTTCCGGCAACCATTCCCGCGCGAATCTATTTACCCTGTGGGGTTTAAGTCTATAACCCTTCGCGCAGGCAAAAAAACCACCACCGCCTCGTCATTACTCAAAAAGCGGAGCCCGAGCTTGTCGAGGGCGGTGGTCGATATCTCACAAAACACTCAAGGACCGGCCCTTCGACAATGGTTCGACACATCCTTTCGGTTCTACTCAGGAAACACTCAACAATCCCTCAAGGACCGACTAAGTCATTATTCCCATCGTTCCCGCGCGAAGGGATTCGCGCGGGAACTTAAAAAGTTCCTGTGGAAATTCTTACCCTCCCGTTCCCGCACGAATCTTTAGTCTGTGACTATTCGCGCAGGCAAAAAACCACCACCGCCTCGTCATTACTCAAAAAGCGGAGCCCGAGCTTGTCGAGGGCGGTGGTCGATATCTCACAAAACCTCGTTCCCGCGCGAATCCCTTCGCGCGGGAACCTTAGAAAACTTTCAAAAGCCCCTTCGGGGCTCCATAAGTGTTTATTGTTTTTAGACCGGCTTTAGATTTTCGTTTTTTATCGCACCAAGCATTCAATACTTATTTTTATATTTGTAAAAAATAAAGTTTCCAAATCCCGTCTATGCTTAAACAAAGTTTACAACAAAAATTATTACAAAAACTTACACCGCAACAGATTCAGTTAATGAAATTGATTCAATTGCCGACTATTGAATTCGAACAGCGTGTAAAAACTGAAATAGAGGAAAACCCCGCCTTGGAAATAGGACCCGACGAAGAAGATGATTTGTTGGTAAACCGCGAATCGATGCCCGATAACCAAAATGATTCCCAATCCGATGCCATATCGTCCGAAAATCAATTCGATCAGACCGAATCAAATTATGACGATGATTTGGACTTATCCAAATATCTTAATCAAGACGATACGCCCGATTATAAATTGCGCACCAACAATTATTCACCCGATGACGAAGAACCCGACTTACCCCTTGCCGTCAATCAATCGTTTCGCGAATATCTTACTTCACAATTAGCACCGTTTCAACTGGATGAAAAACAAATGAAAATTGCCGAATACATCATCGGAAGTTTGGACGATGCCGGTTATTTACGAAGAGATATTATGGATATTTCCGACGATCTCGCTTTTAACGAAGGAATCTTGGTAAGTGAAGAAGAAATTGAAAAAATCCTGAAAGAAGTGATTTGGCTACTGGATCCTCCGGGCGTGGGCGCAAGGAATCTCCAAGAAAGTCTTATCATCCAACTCAAACGAAAAAAAACTAATCCCGTACGGGAACTGGCCGGAAAAATACTCGAAAGGGCATTCCATGAACTGACTCATAAACATTATCAAAAAATACTTAACAAATTTAAAATAGATGAAGAACAACTCAAGGAAGCCATCGAAGAAATTCGAAAATTAAATCCCAAACCCGGCGGTTCGTTGAGCAATATCCGGATTACCACCCATATTATTCCCGATTTTAAGGTCCGAATAGAAGAAACTCCGGAAGGCGAAAAAAAACCTGTAGTGGAACTCAATTCCCGCAACCTTCCCGAACTTCGTATTTCGAGACATTACAAAGAAATGCTGGAAGGATTTAAATTGGAAAAAAACAAAACCAAATCCCAGCGCGAAGCCATTACCTTTATCAAACAAAAACTCGATTCGGCCCATTGGTTTGTAGATGCGGTGAAGCAACGCTACAACACCTTACTCAAAACGATGAATGCCATAGTCGATTATCAAAAAGAATATTTTTTGACCGGCGACGAACAAAAAATCAAACCCATGATTCTCAAGGACATCGCCGAACGCGTAGGATTGGATATATCCACCGTGTCGCGCGTGGCCAATAGCAAATATGTCGATACGCCATACGGCACCAAACTCCTGAAAGAATTTTTCTCCGAAAGTTTAACCGACCTTAAAGGCGAGGAAGTTTCTACCATCAAAATCAAAGAAGTGCTCAAAGAAATCATTGAAAACGAAGACAAAAAGAAACCTTTTACCGACGACGCGCTGGTAAAAGAACTGGCTAAACGTGGAATTAAAGTAGCTCGAAGAACCATTGCCAAATATCGCGACCAACTCAAAATTCCACCCGCACGTTTACGTAAAAAATTATGATACAAATTCGTAAAAAGAAATGTGATTTTTACACCTGCGCCGCATGGCTCATATCCGTTATTTTTCATCCGGTTTTTATTCCTTTTTACGTACTACTCGTTTTTCTTTCCATATCGCATTATTTTTTCTATGATATCAACAAAATAACCCGGTTGATTTTTTTATCTACCGTGGTCGTACCGCTTTTGATTCAATTTTTGCTATACCGGCTAAAAATTTTACATTCCTTTTTTCTCGTCCGGCTCAAGGCCCGCATAGGTTTTACGCTGCTGATGGCCGTGATTTATTACTTGCTCTACCGTATTCTGGATCCGATTGCCGTTCTGGAATATTTTGCCCTCTTCTTCAGAGGAATCGCCTTGTCACTTCTGCTTGCCGTCCTGTTCAATCTATCAAAAAAACGCATCAGTTTACACGGACTGGCCATGGGAGGTGCACTCTATTTTCTTTTGCATTGGAGTTACACCCACCGGACCAATATTCTGGATATTATTTCCATAAGCATAGGCATCACATCGCTTGTATTGGCCGCCCGGCTTAAACTTAAAGCCCATACCCTCGATGAAATTGCCATCGGGCTTTTCATAGGCATTGCCGGACAAGCACTCTCGTTTTGGTTATCCTGATTATGGACGCTTCAAAGCCCCTTCGGGGTCTTTTTCGCGCTTCGCCGGGCTTATAATCCCGGCTCATAACGGCAAGCCCGGGGTCTTGCCTTTTGTTGCGGGGCACTCGCAAGCGAGTGCCCCGCAACCTATCAAAATTCTCATACGATTTATTTGATATATTTGTATAAAATTAATGTATTCATGAACATTATTATTGTCGGTGCGGGTGACGTAGGATTTCATATAGCCAAACTATTGTCATTCGAATCACAAAACATTTACGTCATCGATTTAAACGAAGAAAAACTGGATTATATTAATAATCATATCGATGTAATTACCGTTAAAGGAGATGCCACCCTACCCAGCGTACTTCGTCAAGCGCAGATTCATGAAGCCGATTTACTCTTGGCGGTAACCGAATCTCAAAATACCAATTTTACCGTAGCCGTAATCGGGAAACGATTGGGAGCCAAAAAAACATTTGCCAGGATCAATAATCCGGAATTGGCCCATCCCGATTCCACCATTAATTTACGCGAAATCGGTTTGGATTTCGTCATATCTCCGGAAGAATTGGCCTCAAAGGAAATTGTGTCCTTAATGGAAATGTCCGTATTCAACGAAAGTATTTCCTTCGAAAACGGAAAACTTTTGATTTTAGGAGCACAACTCGATGCATCGGCACCCATCAAAGACATGCCCGTGAGTGAAATAAAATCCCGCTTTACCCGTCATGATTTCTTAATTGTAGCAATAAAACGGGTCGGCTCCGATCATGTCATTATTCCGCGAGGCGATACCATTCTTAAACCCAACGACCAGGTTTATTTTTCCGTTGCCGCCGAACACTTCGAATATTTATATGAATTATTGGGCAAAGAAGAATTCGAAATTAAAGATGTGATGATTTTGGGAGGAAGCACAATTGGTGAGAAAGCAGCAGAAAAATTGGTACATAAAGGGTTCCGGGTCAAATTGATAGAATTAAACAAAAAAGTGGCTTACGAAATTTCAGAAAAATTACCGGAAGTATTGGTTATACACGGTGATGGAAGAGATGTGGAATTACTGGAAGAAGAAAACATCGATCAAATGGATGCCTTCGTAGCAGTCACCGGTAACTCGGAAACCAATATTCTTTCCTGTTTGGTGGCCAAGACAAAAGGCGTAACCAAAACGGTAGCCCTGGTAGAAAACATCGACTATATCCAAATTTCCCAAACTATTGGAATTGATACGCTGATAAATAAAAAATTATTGGCGGCGGGAAGCATTTTCGCCCATGTGAGAGAAGGTGACGTCTTGGCCGTAGCCAATATTTTTAAACTCAATGCCGAATTACTTGAATTTCGTATTCATGAAAATTCAAAAACAGCCGGTAAAAAAATTAAGGATATCAAACTTCCTCGCGAATCGGTTTTGACGGGAATTATTCGTGAAAATAACGTCATCATTCCGACAGGTGAAAGCATTTTATTACCCGGCGATAAAATCATTATCATGGCGGTTACCCATGCGATCCATAAGGTGGAAGAATTATTCAAGTAATATGAGGGGATTTAATTACAAAATAGTACTTTCTTTTTTGGGGCTAACTTCGGTTTTAAACGGTTTTTTTATGTTATTGGCCGTGCCCGTGGCATTATATTATCAAGAAAAGATTTATCTCCCTATTCTCGAAGCAGCCCTGATAACCGTTGGACTAGGACTTGTACTTTGGTATTTCAACCGGCATGCCCCTAAAAAAATCCTAAAAAAAGAAGGTTTTATGATTGTTACGGCAGGTTGGGCCATGTTGGCCTTGACCGGCTCGCTGCCTTATTTATTGAGCGGGGCTATTAATCATCCGGTGGATGCCGTTTTTGAAGCCATCTCGGGCTACACCACCACCGGCGCTACCATTTTGACCGACATCGAATCCATTCCTAAAGGCATACTTTTCTGGCGAAGCGCTACTCATTGGATAGGCGGGATGGGAATTATTGTATTAACCATTGCCATTCTACCTTTCCTTGGCATTGGCGGTATGCAATTGTTTATGGCGGAAGCGCCGGGACCTTCGGCAGACAAAATCCATCCCAGAATTACGGAAACCGCCAAACGTTTATGGGGCATTTATATCGGTTTTACCCTCACGGAAAGCGTTTTGCTCAAATTAAGCGGAATGACATGGTATGACGCGATAAATCATTCCATGTCCACCATGAGCACAGGGGGTTTTTCCACTAAAAACGCAAGTATTGCCTTTTGGAATGATAACCCGTGGGTAGAATACGTAATAATAATTTTTATGTTTATCGCCGGGACTAATTTTGTTCTTTCCTACTATGCACTGAAACTAAACTTTAAAAAAATACTTCGGAACGAAGAATTCAGATATTATGCTGCCGTAATAGCGGGCACCACGGTTTTGGTAACCCTCTACCTGCTGTTTGCCGGAAACATTTCCGGTGGAGGCACTTCGCATCCTATGGTATGGGGCAGAACGGAAGCCCATTTTCGTCATGTATTATTTCAGATATTAACTGTAGTTACAACCACCGGATTTATTTCCTCCGATTATTTGAGTTGGAGTCCGTATGTAATTACGTTGATTTTTGCGCTCTTTTTTGTAGGCGGTTCGGCCGGTTCCACTGCAGGCGGAGTAAAAATAGTTCGCCATGTGATTTTGATCAAAAATGCTTTTTTGGAATTTAAAAAACAACTTCATCCCAAAGCCATCATTCCGATCTTTTATGGTGGAACCCGGGTTCCGGAAAAAATTATTTACAATATCCTGTCATTCTTTGTCCTATACGTGTCCATTTTTATTGCAGGAGCCGTTCTGTTTAATCTTATGGGATTGGATTTGGTCACATCACTTGGTGCCTCGGCATCATCATTAGGCAATGTAGGTCCCGCTTTCGGAAAATTAGGACCGGTGGACAATTATGCATGGCTTCCTTATCCGGCCAAAATACTTTCGTCGTTTCTCATGTTAATCGGCAGGTTGGAGATATTTACGGTCATTGTGTTGTTTACACCGTTTTTTTGGCGTAAAAATTAATTAACTCGCAAGCAAATTCATCTTATTTTCATTCTTAAATAAGATCCATGAATTCCATTATCGATAAAACGGCTGCCTGTTCTTATAATCTGCTAAATAACCTCCTGCTCAAATGGAAAAACTCGGTCTCGGTAAGCATTCCTACCAATTTACCATTATGAACCACCGGCAAACTGCCGATTTGATTATCGGCCATGAGTTCCACCGCTTTAAACAATTTTTCGGAAGGTTCGATGGTGATAGGGTCGGTAATCATTAAATCTTTGACTCTCAAGTCGGCATATTTCTTTTCATTCACCACTTGTCTGAGGTATTTCAATATACTGCGAGCCGTGACCAAGCCGGCGAATTCGCCATTGGGTTTTTCCACCGGCACATAGCGCAATTTGGCCCAATCCATCATATCGGCTACCAAATCTACTATATCGTCGGGCTGAACGGAAAGCACATCGGTTTCCATTACTTCTTCCACCAGCAATTGCGAAGGATGCCAATGGGCCAATTCTTTCATTTCGGGTAATTTCCATTTATGCACCGGAATATCTTTTTTCTGATATTTCACGCTCGACGAAGTGAGCAAGGTCATTATTTCTTCGCGGGAGGCGGAATCTTTGAATTTCGAATAAGTACTTAACATCCAATTGGCACCGGTTTGCGACGATTTGACACGTTCTTCGATAATGCCCAAATACCTGTCGATATCGTCTTTATCAATATTTCTGCTTTGCAAACCTTCGCGCGCTACGTCGATCATCTCGTTTAGAATCAAATCGTCCGCGTAATAAGACTTGCCGTCAAACCACTTGAAGCGCTTGCCCAATCCGGTACTGGCGGCCGAATAGAAATTATCTTTGACATCTTCGAATTTCACATGCTTGCGAATATCGTCAATCTTATTGAAATAGGCCTCCATCAAACCCAACCAAAAAGCGGCATTGGCCAATTCGTCCGCAACGGTCGGTCCTGCCGGAAACATACGGGCTTCGATACGAAGATGCGGTTTTCCGTTGGGAGAAATACCGTAAACAGGCCGGTTCCAGCGGTAAATGGTGGAGTTATGAACGGTCAATGCCTTTAGGACGGGTACTTTCCCTTTTTTGACATATTCCAAACTGTCATGCGGAATATGGGCTCCCAATAACACACGATAACGCAAAATATCTTCTTTGTAAATATCCAAAATCGATTCGTCCACCCATCGCGTACCGAAAGTTACACGCGGATGACGATCGCGAATATGCTCGCTGCTTACGCGGGTGTCAATGGCTTGTTGGAACAAGGCGATTCGTGTTTCGCGCCATAATCGCTTGCCGAATAAAAGGGGAGAATTGACCGCAGGCGCCATCACAATGCCCGCTATGGCTTGGGCAATATTATACCGCTTGGCAAAATTTTCGGCACTTACCTGTAAATGTACTTGAAAACCCGTATTGGCCGCTTCAATCAAACCGCTGTCTAATTTCATGTTCAATTCATCGATTCCTACAATATTGATAATAAATTCTTCGCCTCGCATTTCTCGCAAAGCATCCATTAAGGCAAAATAACGCGGAATCGGCGTGATATTTTCGCTTTCGATATCGAATTTTCTTACCGTAGGTAAAATGCCGGTAATAATAATGTCGGCTTTATGTTTTTTGGCCACTTTTCGGACTTTTTCCAAATCCTCTAAAATTTCTTTCTCCATTTTGCTCAATGCCTTGCCCTCGAATTTTTGAGGCGTGACGTTGGTTTCCAAATTAAATTTGGCCAATTCCGGACTGAGGTTATCCATCTTGGCCTCGGCCATAATTTCCAAATTATGAGGATAAGGTTTGTAATTCTCGTCCACCAAACAAAATTCCTGTTCCGCCCCAATATGCGTGGCCGATTTTTCAAACCACCCGTTCTTAATCATATACTCCAGGGCCTGCACATCACGGAGCAAATACTTGGTGAATTTGGCGATTTCTTCCGGAGAATTGGCTTTGGTTACGTTAAAATCTCCCATTTCGATAAGTTTTTCAAATAATATTATCGGATAAATATATGTAAAATAATATTTCAAATCCAAATAATAAATTTAATTTTGCAATTAATTAATTGCATTTCAATAAATATGAATCAGTATTTACGAAAAATATATAATTTTCTTATTTCCACCCATACCACCGCATTTCTTTTTATCGTTTTTGGCTTATCTATGGCTTTAGCCACATTTATTGAAAACGATTACGGCACGGAAACCGCCCGTAAACTCATTTACGAAGCATGGTGGTTTGAAGGAATTATGCTTTGGGGAGTCATCAATTTAATAGGAAATATAATCCGGTTCAGATTATATAGCAAAGAAAAATGGCACTCCTTTATTTTTCATTTGGCATTTATCATCATATTGATTGGCGCATTTATTACCAGATATATCAGTTACGAAGGCCAAATGCCTATCAATGAAGGAGAAACCACCAATATTTTGCTTAGCGAACGAAACTATCTTATGCTTCGTATCGACGACGGGAAGAAGCAAAAAAATCCCATTTACAAACGGCTTCAACTTTCGAAAATAGGAAAAAACGAGTTAAAACTCAAAACGGATTTTAAAAAGGGAAACGATTATGTACCCATTGAAGTGGAATTAAAGGAATTTATTCCGCATGCCGAAAAAGTTTTTGAAAAAAAGGCAGACGGCAAAAAATATTTGGAATTGGTCGAATCGGTGAGCGGCACGCGTAAATCGCGTTTTCTTGAAGAAGGCAGCGGCATTTTACTAAACGGCGTTTATATTTCATACAACGACACCATGCGCGGGGGCGTAAATATTTTTGAGGACGCAAGCGGCCGCTTAAAAATTAAAACCGAACTGCCCGGCAGATATCAAGTGATGAAAACCGGCGAGGCGGGTATTCTTTTGCGCGATTCCATCTACGATTTTCATACGGGCGCTTTATATGAATTCGACATGATTCGTTTCGTGGCACCGGGCCCACCCGCCAAAGGAAAAGTTTACTATGTGTCGGGTAACAAACAAAAAAATCCTTGGCACCTGCTGCGCTTTAAAGTCAAAGCCGGCGACCAAGAAAGAATCGTGGACTTAACCGGCGGGCAATATTACGAAGGCAATCCGACCATTTTTCGTTTAAACGATCTGAATTTCGTCATGGCCTACGGCCCCAGGCGCATCGAATTGCCTTTTTCGATTAAATTGCGCGATTTTCAAATCGAATATTATCCCGGCTCCAAAAGTCCCAAATCCTATGCCAGCGAAATAACGGTATTGGATCAAGATACGGCCTTCGATTACCGCATTTATATGAATCATGTATTGGATCATAAAGGGTACCGGTTTTTTCAAGCATCATACAGCATTACGCCGGAATACGAACGCACGATTCTTTCGGTTAATCACGATTTTTGGGGGACTTGGATCACTTATATCGGCTATGCCCTGCTCTACTTCGGACTTATTATGATTTTCTTTAATAAACACTCGCATTTTAATCACCTTCGACGACATCTTAATCAAATTATCGAAAAGAAAAAACAATTAGGGCTTGTCATTGCATTGCTTTTAGGGCTTCAACTTTACGGCCAACAGGACACCATCGCTCCTGCTCCACACGGCGATTTAAACGATCCGGCCGTTCTGACGGAAAATCTCATGCCTTCCATTGCGCCCGATTCCATTGCCGAAAAATTCGGCCGGTTGATTATTCAGGATTTGGACGGCCGTATGGAACCGGTCAATACTTACTCTTCGGCTTTGCTTCGCAAACTCAGCAAGCATGATACTTATAAATTGCCCGGCACCAAAACCAAAATCTCTTCCGATCAGGCCATGCTTTCGATGATTATCCTGCCCCACATTTGGGCCTATGCGCCCGTTATTTACCTAAAACGGGGCGACGATAAACTCCGCGACATACTCCATTTGCCAAAAGAAACCAAATATGCACGCTTGGCAGATTTCTTTGATGAAAAAGGAAATTATATCCTGATGCCTTATGTGGAAGAAGCATCCAAGGCACGAATTAAAAGTAAGTTTCAGCAAGATGTTCAAAATACGGACGAGAGAGTCAATTTGCTATATATCACCCTTACCGGTCAAACTTTACGTCTATTTCCCAAAAAAGACGACCCGAACCACCGTTGGTATGCGCCCGTGGAAATTCCTCAAGCAGGTTTTGACGAAGAAGATGCTTTATTTGCCAGCAATGTACTGAAATTGATTGCATCCAATATTTTGAAAAAAGATTATAAATCCGCTTCGACTTTTATTGATGCCATTGCCGATTATCAAAAAAAATTCGGAAGCGATGTGCTCCCCTCACCCGAAAAAGTCAAATGGGAATTATTTTACAACAAATACGACGCCTTCCGCACCATGTTTTGGAAACTCATGTTGCTTTCATTGGTATTGCTTTTCTTGGCCATCGCCTATATAATCAGCCCGAAGAAATATTGGTTGTATCTCATTAAAATAGCCAAATGGATTGTAATTCTTATGTTTTTATGGATGGTTTTCTTTTTGGGCTTGCGATGGTACATCAGCGGACGGGCACCATGGTCCAACGCTTACGAATCATTGATTTATGTGGCCTTGGCCACCTTGGCAGCCGGATTATGGTTCGGCAGAAAATCAAACTTAACATTAGCCGCAGCGGCATTTGTATCTTCCATTATATTGATGGTGGCGCATTGGAGTTGGATGGACCCTGAAATTGCCAATTTGGTACCGGTATTGAATAGTTATTGGCTCAATATTCACGTATCCATTATCGTGGCAAGTTACGGACCGTTTTTTCTAAGTGCTATTCTGGGCTTTTTGGCCTTGGTGTTTATCATCTTAACCACCCATAAAAATAAAGAACGTTTCGAATTGACTGTCAAAGAATTAACTTATATCAACAAAATGTCGATGATTGTGGGATTGGTACTTTTGACCATCGGCAATTTCTTGGGCGGACAATGGGCCAATGAAAGTTGGGGCCGTTATTGGGGATGGGACCCCAAAGAAACATGGGCCTTAATCAGTATTATGGTTTATGCCTTGGTAATACATGAACATATCATTCCGGCCATTCGCGGAAAATTCAAACTCAACGTCATGTCCATGTTTGCCGTTTGGAGTATTATTATGACGTATTTCGGGGTGAATTTTTACCTGTCCGGCTTACATTCTTATGCCAAAGGCGACCCGGTACAAACGCCCATGTCTATTTACATTACGTTGGCAGTAATGATAATCGTATCGGTCTGGGCTTATTTTAAATACCGGAAGTATTACGAAAAATAATATCTAAATTGTAAAAAATTATTTTCACGGGAAATATTACGATGTAAAGTGACACCCCACTTTTACTTTTAACTTTATCCGTATCTTTGTTTTTATGAAACGAATCCTACAATTCATCGGATTTATTGCTACCTTACCGTTAATTATACTTCTTTCATTATTACCGTTTCCCATTCTCTATCTTATTTCGGATTTTTTGTATCTGATTTTATATTACGTCATTCGATTCAGGCGCGAGGTGGTGAGGAAAAATTTGGCCATCGCTTTCCCGGAAAAAACCGAAGAGGAACGAAAACGGATCGAAAAAGCATTCTACCGGCATCTATCAGATTTATTTATGGAAATGATTAAAACAACCACTATTTCACAGCAAAATTTAAATAAACATTTATTTATCGAAAATCCGGAAGTGCTTAATGATTTATATGATGAAGGAAGATCCGTCATTTTGTACGGCGGTCATCAAGGAAATTGGGAATGGATTTCGGGGGTAGGCCTGCAACTCAAACATAAAAGCATGGCCATATATAAACGCTTGTCCAACCCGTTTTTTGAAAAATGGTTATTAAAAAATCGTTCGAAATTTAATTTTGACTTAGTGCCCACCTATCTGGCCAAGGAATATATAGATAAAAAAGAAAAGGCCGGAGAAAAAATAGCATACGGATTTTTAGGCGACCAAAATCCTCTTCCGCACAAAGCGAAGCTTTGGCTTCCTTTCTTCGGAAAGGAAGTCCCCGTGCTCACGGGGGCGGAAGAGATTGCAAGAAAATATAATATACCGGTCGTTTTCTTCGAAATGAAAAAAATCAAACGTGGATACTATACCGTTGAATTATTTTTGCTGAACAAAAATCCCGAAAAAACCGAAGAATTCGAAATAACCCGTGAATATTTTAAACGCTTGGAAGAACTCATCAAAAAACAACCGGCTTATTATTACTGGATTCACCGTAGATTTAAACACACACGTTCATGATTTTACGATTTATTAAATTATTTTTGCCCTGCAAAAAACAATCGCATACCGAACCTATGAAAAAATTTCTCATTGCCGGTCTGGGAAATCCCGGCCCCGAATATAAATATACCCGCCATAACATCGGTTTTCTAGTAGCCGACCGGCTTGCCGAACAATTAAATAGCCGTTTTCAAAGCGAACGATACGCGCAGGTGGCTAAGGCACGTCACAGAGGAAAAGCATTGACTATCATTAAACCGCAAACCTATATGAACCTATCGGGCAAAGCCGTCCGTTATTGGTTGGATAAAGAAAAAATTCCCTTGGAAAATCTCTTGGTCATCACCGATGACCTTAATCTCCCATTCGGTCAAATACGCCTTCGGGCAAAAGGTTCGCACGGCGGACATAACGGGCTGAAAAACATTATCGAAGTTTTAGGCACGGAAAAATTCGCACGACTGCGAATCGGCATCGGAAAGGAATTCGCTCCGGGCGAACAAGTGGATTATGTATTGGGAAAATGGTCGGAAAAGGAAATGGAAAAACTTCCGGAAATTATTGCTCACGCTGCCGAAGCCGCATTAAACTTTACCATGGAAGGCCTCCAACCGACCATGACCAAGTACAATAAAAAATTATAAAATGAATCCGCAAACCGTTTTTTGGATTTTTATAGCCCTGATTGTAATCGACTTTGTGTTCAATACATGGTTGGATATTCTTAATGCCCAGCACTTCGACGACCCGCTACCCGACGAAGTTTCGGATATTTATGACGAAGAATCCTACCGCCAATCCATTGCTTACAAAAAAACCTATTTCCGGTTCGGGCTAATCAAATCCGTTTTTCATTTTATCATTGTCTTGCTCTTCTTATTTTCGGGCGGATTCGCATGGCTGGACGGGCTTGTATCTCAAATAACCGCCCATCCAGTATGGCAATCCCTTATTTTTTTCGGTATCCTTATTTTGGCGGAAATGCTCATCAATTTACCCTTCGCTTATTATGCTACTTTTCGAATAGAAGAAAAATTCGGGTTTAATAAAAGTACCCTGAAAACATTTATAAGCGACAAAATCAAATCCGCTTTCCTCTCCCTTATTTTTCTTGTTTTGGTCGGCTATCCCGTTATATGGATTTATTACCGGGATTCCGAAAATTTTTGGTGGAAAGCATGGCTGGTCATTAGCATTTTTTCTATTATCATAAACTTTTTGTATTCCGATTTGATTGTCCCGTTATTCAATAAACAAACACCCCTCGAACCCGGTGAGCTACGAAACCGCTTGGAAATACTGGCAAACAAAACGGGATTCAAAATCAAAGATATTTATGTCATAGACGGAAGCAAACGCAGCACCAAAGCCAATGCCTATTTTTCGGGCTTCGGACCGCGAAAACGCATCGTTTTGTTCGACACTTTGATTCAAGATTTGGAACCCGGCGAAATAGAAGCGGTTTTGGCTCATGAAATCGGTCATTATAAAAAGAAACACATCCTTTGGAATATCGCTTTGTCCGTATTGCTTACGGGGCTCACTTTATATTTACTCTCTTTAGCCCTTCAAAACCAAGTACTTGCCCAAGCATTGGGAGTAGAGAAACCGTCTTTTCATATAGGCGCCATTGCATTTGCCTTGCTCTACGGCTTAATTGAAGATATTCTGTCGGTTATTCAAGGAATTATTTCCCGGAAATTCGAATTTCAAGCCGACCGCTATGCCGCCCGCTACGGCTATGCAAAGAGTTTGATATCGGCATTGAAAAAATTAGCCCGTAAAAGTTTTTCCAATCTTACACCGCATCCGCTTTATGTATTTGTTCATTATTCACATCCACCCTTACGAGAACGCATTAAAAATTTATTAAAATGAAAGACATACTTATTTTTTTTGCTTTACTTGCAGGCGCAATCATAGTATATTACGGTTTATTGGTCGCACCCGGACGGGTAACGGCCGGAAATTTGATACTTTTTGTGATCTATCTTTCGGCAGCGAGCTTTTTGATTATGCGTCGCAAACGGAAAAACAATGAAAAATCCGATTGAGAGATTTCCAAACTTTAACTTTGACTTTTACTTTTACTTTCCCCTGCTTCGGCGCAATGACATTTAATCCACGATATCAAAGTCCCGGGCGTTTAAGAAAAGCCCTTCTATATTCGGGGTCATTATGAGGAGATATCCCGCTTTGCCAGATAAACTAATGTCTCCCTGAACACCGCCTCCGGCACATGCATCAACTGAAGAAGAAAGATATAATCCCGGATTTACTCTAAAAACGTAAGGAATTATTCGTAGAATAAAGATAAAGAATATTTTAAAAATTAAATTTTCAATAAATTTTTAAGGTTTCGTTATTCAAGACGGAAATAATGGTTTATGTCAGGCAAATTTACTTAATGGGCATATAATTAAATTATCATGGAAATCTTCGGTTCTTTCATGTATCTTTGAATAAAATATAAACAATGCAATATGGAAAATAATAAGTTTAACGGCATACGAACCAAAGAAGTGCATGCCGGAGATTTTCAAGATCAATTCGGGAGTGTGGTTACCCCTATCTATCAAACTTCCACCTTCGAATTCAAAAATGCCGATCATGGCGCCCGGTTATTTGCCGGAGAAGAAGACGGGTTTATTTATACTCGAATAGGCAATCCCACCACCCATTCGTTGGAAGAAAAATTAGCCGCATTGGAATTCGGCAAATATGGAATCGGTTTTGCTTCCGGTATGGGAGCTGTTTCCACCCTATTCGCCTATTTTCTCGGACAAGGCGATCATATTATTAGCACCGACGCCGTTTATGGTCCGTCGAGGGGTATTTTGGAAACCTATTTTAAAAAATTCGGTGTGGCGGCCGATTTTATCGATACTTCGGATCCATTTGCGGTGGAAAAAGCCATTAAACCGAATACCAAGTTAATCTATATCGAAACACCCACCAATCCTACTATCAAATTAACGGATATAGAAGAAGTGGCCTCTATTGCCCATCAATATGACATACCCCTTGCCGTGGATAATACTTTTTCGAGTCCCGTATTGCAAAATCCATTGAATTTGGGAGCCGATATTGTTTTGCATTCATTAACCAAATTTATAAACGGTCATGCCGATGTGGTGGGTGGCGCCTTGATTTTAAAAGATGAAAAGCACCATAAAGGCCTGCGTAAAACTATGGCTTATTTCGGTGCCAATATGGACCCGCATCAGGCCTATATGGTATATCGCGGAGCAAAAACCTTATCACTTCGGGTCTTACAAGCCCAAGAAAATGCTATGAAAGTAGCAGATTTTCTGGAAAATCATCCCAAAGTAGCATGGATTAATTATCCCGGATTAAAATCACATCCGCAATATGATTTGGCCCGCCGGCAAATGAAAGGTCCGGGTTCCATGTTAAGCTTCGGTGTAAAAGGAGGGTTGGAAGCAGGGAAAAAATTAATGAATGCGGTGGAATTGGCCAAATTGGCCGTTTCCCTAGGCGGTGTGGAAACGCTTATTCAGCATCCGGCCTCAATGACCCATGCCGGCATGTCGCCCGAAGCGCGTCTTGCCGCAGGCATTACCGATGATTTGGTCCGGTTTTCGGTTGGAATCGAAGAAGCGGAAGATATCATAGCCGATTTGAAACAAGCATTGGATAAAATTTAGTCCAAGACATTAAGCGATCATTCTTACATTCCGTTAAAGCATAAATTTTCCTCAACGAAATCGCAAATGGATTTGCTTGATTATTTGTTAAACTAAAAAAACAGCCAATATTTTCCGTTTATTTTGAATTGAAATTAATGTAACTTTGTAAAAAACCGCAAACCCATGTCCTCCACCGAAGCCAAAATTTTTGCCTGTTCCCAAAGCATGGAATTGGCCCAAAAAATTGCAAACGAATACGGCCAACCCCTCGGCCGGGTTGAAATTCAACGCTTTGCCGACGGCGAATTTCGTCCTTCATTTAAAGAATCCATTCGCGGAAGGCGCGTTTTTATCATCGGTTCCACCTTCTCGCCCACCGACAACCTTATGGAAATGCTTTTGATGATCGATGCCGCCAAACGAGCATCGGCCATGCATATCAATGCGGTGATACCTTATTTCGGTTGGGCCCGTCAAGACAGAAAAGACGAACCGCGTGTGCCTATAGCGGCCAAATTGGTTGCTTCCATACTGGAAACCGCCGGCGCCACCCGTGTGGTAACCATGGACTTGCATGCCGATCCTATTCAAGGATTTTTTGAAATTCCCGTGGACCATTTATATTCCAGCGCCATGTTTATTCCGCATATCGAATCCTTGAATTTGGATAATCTGGTCATCGCATCTCCCGATATGGGCGGTGCTAAACGGGCTTATGCTTATGCCAAATATCTCAAAACCGATGTAGCCATTTGCTACAAACAACGCTTGAAAGCCAATGAAGTCTCCTTTATGGAGTTGATCGGTAATGTCGAAGGGAAAAACGTCATTTTTGTAGATGATTTGATTGATACCGGACGGACTTTGGTCAAGGCGGCCAATTTGATGCTTGAACGTGGGGCCAAAAGCGTGCGGGCGGCCATCACTCATCCTATCCTTTCGGGTAATGCGGTGGAATTGATAGAAAATTCGCCCTTGGAAGAACTTATCGTCACCGATAGTATTCCACTAAAAACTTTGTCAAATAAAATAAAAGTATTAACTTGCGCCCCGTTATTTGCCGATGTGATGCACAATATTCATTCGCACCGGTCGATTAGCAAGAAATTTATTATGTAAAACAAGTATAGTATTATGAAATCACTCATTATCAAAGGATCTAAAAGAGAAAGCGTGGGCAAAGCGGCAAGCAAAGCCCTACGTAATGCTGGCAGGGTCCCTTGCGTATTGTACGGAGGAGACGAGCCGATGCATTTTCATGCCGATGAACGCGAGTTCAAGGATTTGATTTACACTCCGGATACGCATACCGTAGTGATTGAATTGGAAGACGGAAGTAAGCACGAAGCCATTATGCAAGACGTGCAATTTCATCCCGTAACCGACCGCATTTTACACGTGGATTTCTACCGGTTATATCCCGACAAAGAAGTAACGGTAGTCGTCCCCGTAAAAACCAAAGGTATTGCACCCGGCGTGGTCAAAGGGGGAAAATTATTCTACAACGAACGTAAATTACGCATTCGCGCCATTCCGGCTAACTTGCCCGATTATGTGGAAATTGATATTTCCAATCTTGACTTGAACGACAAAGTCTATGTCTCGGAATTAAGAAACGATAAATACAAAATTCTTCATCCCGACAACGTGGTAGTGGTTCAAATCAAGATGTCGCGTGCGGCCATCAAAGCAGCCCAAGAAGCGGCCAAAGCCGAAAAAGAAGCCGAAAAATAATAAATAAAATTTTAAGTGAACTATAAACCGTCTCTTCCTCAAAAGAGGCGGTTTTTTTATAAAAATTTCCCGGGAAAAATTAATAAATTTGCGATAAATCACGCTATTTAATCAAATATCCCGAAATACCTCATGTATTCTACAGGCCTCATCATTCAAGCCCGAACCACCTCAACCAGATTGCCAGGCAAGGTGATTTTGCCGTTTGATAATCAGCGGTCTATTTTGGAAATTCTCATCGACCGGCTAAAAAACCATTTTAATAAAGAAAAAATTATAGTAGCCACCACCACCAATCCGGAAGATGATACCATTGTAGGGCTTTGTAAAAAAACCAATACCGCTTATTACAGAGGCGACGAAAATAATGTATTGCAACGTTTTATTGAAGCGGCCGAAAAATTCGACATACGAAATATCGTAAGAATCAATGCCGATAACCCTTTTTTGCTTCCCGGTTATATCCAAAATTTAATCGACCGGTTCAATGAAGTCGATTATCTTTCTTACTGCTTCGATGACGGCACACCGGTCATCAAATCCCACATCGGACTTTTTGCCGAAATGACCCGGTTGGAAACTTTGAAAAAAGTTGCCCGTTTAACCGGCGAACCTCTTTATAGGGAACACGTAACCAATTATATTTACTCACACCCGCAGAAATTTAAAATAAACTTATTACCTTTACCCGGCCTCATTAAAAACCGGAAGGATATCCGCTTGACGGTGGATACAAAAAGAGATTTTGAAATGGCTCGTGAGATTTATAAAAAAACCGGAGAAAAGAATCTCGATATTGAACATTTAATTACACTCATTGACAATAATTCCGATTGGAAAACGATTATGTTGAAGGAGATAAAAAATAATGCCAAATGAATCATACCTACATTATCGGAGAGATAGGACAAAATCATAACGGTTCGGTTGATATTGCCAAATTGATTGTCGATATGGTGAGCCGCCCGATTCGAGAAGAATTTTTCGGGCTTAAATTACCAGGTATTGATGCGGTTAAGCTCACCAAAAGAGACCTGAAGCAAGAACTATCCTCCACACAGATGAATGCACCTTATGACAGTCCGAATTCTTTTGGCAAAACTTACGGCGAACACAGGGCATACTTGGAACTTTCGGATGAAGAACACTTTGAAGTATTTAAATATGCCAAGGAAAAAGGATTGGATTTTGTCGAAACCCTTACCGCCCCCGGTGCCATGAGTGTGCTGAAACTTTTTACCCCGGATTATCTGAAAGTAGCCAGCCGCGATTTGACCAATTTACCGCTTTTGGAAGCATTGGCCGAAACAAAGTTACCCATTATATTGTCCACGGGCATGGGCGGAAAAAAAGAATTGGACGAAGCATTGGAAGTCATCACGAGATATCACGATAAGATATCCATTCTGCATTGTGTGTCACAATACCCCACCCACCCCAAAAACGTGAATTATAATACCATACCCTACCTCATTAAAAATTATCCGCAATATACCATCGGATATTCCGATCATACCATAGGCATCTTAGCCCCCTCGATAGCCGTGGCACTCGGTGCCAAGATAATAGAAAAACACGTAACCATCGACCGCCGAATGAAAGGGACCGACCATGCCGTCTCACTCGGGCCCGATGGTGTAAATAGAATGATTCGAGATATCCGGTTGACGGAAATGGGAATGGGCGAAGAGGATATTTTTATTGTGGACGATATTAAAAGCGCTCAAGTAAAATTGGAAAGAAGCATTGCATCCAAAAGACCAATCAAAGCGGGAGAAATCATTACGGAAAAAGATATTCATATGCTCTCGCCGGGTGATGGAATTAAATGGCGCGACAGACACCTAGTTATCGGAAAAAGAGCAATCAAAGATATTCCGAAAGACGAAATCATTTACAAACACCTAATCGAATAAACATGTTACCCAAACTTATTCTTACGGACATTGACGGCGTATGGACCGACGGCGGAATGTATTATGACAATACGGGAAATGAGTTGAAAAAATTTAATACCTATGATAGTGCAGGTGTATTATTTTGTAAACTCATGGATATTACATTCGGTATTATCACGGGCGAAAAAAACAAAATAATAGAAAACAGAGCCAAAAAATTGGAAGTCGAATATGTGTTTACGGGTGTTCGAGATAAGGTGAAAGTAGTGGATGATTTGCTAAATAAATTGGGGCTTACCTACGATGAAGTGGCCTATATCGGTGATGATATAAATGATTTGGAATTATTGAAAAAGGTTGGAATCAGTGCGTGTCCGTCCGGCGCACCGGATTATATCAAATCCGAAGTGGATTTTATTGTTTCCAAAAAAGGAGGCGAAGGGGCATTTAGGGAATTTGTAGAAATTATTTTGAAGGAAAAGGGGTTGCTTCAAGAAGCCCTGCAGCGTTATTTTCAACAGAAGAAATTAAATCAATGATTTTTTGAAAAAAAAAATTTCTTTATATAAATTATTAAATTTATTTCTGCGTGCAGCCGGAATGGGCGCAAAGTTTGTTTTAATTCTATTATTATCAAAATATTATACTGATACCGATTATCGTGATCTTACCTTAATTATGACTTTTGTTACACTCTCAATATATGTTATCGGAGTGGATTTTTATAATTATAGCATTCGTGATATTTTAATGGGGAACGAACAGGATGGATTACAAAAAGTGGTCAATTCCTTTTTTTTATACGGCATCATTTATATTATTTTCGGTATTCTTTATTATTTGTTTTTCGACTCATTGGATTTTATCAATCAATACGCTTTGGCAGTTTTTGTCATTGCTCTAACCGAACATCTTTCTCAAGAAATTTACCGGCTTTTGATAGCTTTCGGCAAGGTATTATTAGCCAATTTTATTTTATTTTTTCGACTTTTCGGATGGGTAAGTTATGTGATTTATTATATACAATTCAAAGGAAGCATATCTCTTCATCATCTACTCACCATATGGTATATTTTTAATTTAATAAGCATCATCACAGTAGCCCTTTATTTCGGAATAAAAAATATTAAACAAATACTTACGGTTAAAATCAAAAAGAAATGGATTATTAACGGACTTAAAATTTCCAGTGTATTTTTTGCAGGCACCATTTTATTAAAAATCATCGAATACGCCAATCGCTTTGTAGTGGATTATTTTTTGGATGATATATATGTAGGGATATACGGATTTTATACAACCATAGCCCTTATAGTTACTATTTATATTAACACAATTGTTATATCTTTTGAATTACCCTCACTTATAAAAAACACTCCCAAAGATCCCGGTTTATCTAACTTCGCTTATTTTAGAAGATCTATAATCAAACAGTTGATAATTATTATTTTTATTCTTTCCCTCTTTATTTATCCTCTGTTACAATGGCAAGGAAAAAGTGTATATAGCAAGCATATATCTGTCTTTTTTATTGTGCTGGGAGGTGTATTTTTTATGAATTTATCATTGGTAGAACATTTCATGTTATATGTTAAACATCAGGACAAACGAATATTATACATAATGGTTATTTCGGGAATTTTCAGTTTATTTTCCGCAATAATTTTAACTTATGTGGCAGGAATTTACGGAACGGCAATTTCTTTTTTTATAACCGGTGTATTGATGTATTATCTTCGTAAATATGAAGTGAGAAAAATGAAGCTACCCTTTAATTAATTTCCTTTATTTTTAAAAAAAACTCTATCCTCAAACTTTAATTAATGGTATATTTGTAAAAGAAGTATTTATAATTAGAATTTATGCCGAAAACCAAGCAGATAAATATATTCGTGGGATTATCACAAAATCAAGTAGATAATTTCGAACTCGTTATCAAACAAACCGGGATTGAACATGAACATAATATTTTACTTACTTCGAGTTCCATTTCATATAATCCACAAATATACAAGGAAGTTTATCAAGCCGATATAAGTTTTGATAACCAATCGGGTAATACTTTTCAAGCCATTAGAAACATTCATCAAAAAATCAGGGCATATAAAAAATTAATACAAAAAATTAAATCGTTTAAATCTGAAAAAAAAATTCGGGTTTATTTCTCTTATATTGAAGATGTTCTTTCAAATCATATGGTTTTATCATTTAACAAAAATACCCGTGCCATCGTAGTGGAAGACGGTATTTTGAATTATTATATGCATACTATTCACAATTTGCCACGTCATAAGATATTACTTAAATACTTGATTTCCAACTTAAATGGTGTTCGATTCAAGTTTTATAAAGGTCATTCGTCCGGAATCGATTATGCGCATGTCGAAAAACAATATGTGCGACTTCCAGAATTAAGTGTGAAGCCCGAAAAATCCGAAAAACTTCAAGTACCACCTATTTTTATTGAAAATTTTAGCGATTCAGCTATTATCATAGGGAAAGAAGAATTGGAAGGAAAAATTGGTAGTGAACAATATTATTCCAAAATGAATCTTTTGTTTGACAAAGCCATTGAATTGGCAAAAAACAAAAAAATTAAAAAAATTTATTATAAACCACACAGGCACGGCAAAAGATTATCCGAAGAATTTATTAAAACAAAACTGCAATCTATTCCTTATGAAATTTTAAATGCCTCGGCACCTTTAGAGAATTTATTTTTCAATCAATTACGTTCAAAATATATTATCGGATTTAATTCCAGCGCAATTATTAACATCAAAATTCAATTAAAAAATGCAAACGAATTAAAGACTTATGTATTTATGGAAAAAGATGACATATTGCGAAATCTATTCAAAAAATTAAACAGTAATATTTTAGAGATGTAAAACATGAGTTTTTATTTCAATATATTATTTGCCATTATTTTACTAATCATTACTTTTTGGTTTTTAAAAAGAGATTTTAAACTCTTTTTTTTAAACGGGTTGATTATTTTTCAAGCATTTACCATCATACCTTCTCTTATTTACATAGAGACAGGAAAAATGATTTCCGAACAAGGAAGAGAAGGATTTTATGTGGGAGCCGTATTTTATTTCGGATTATTTTATTTACTTTCGCTTCTATTTTTATACTTGACTTTTAATACGCTTTATAAAGTAAAATTAAGAACCTTCTATTTTACATACCATGGAAAAAATATTGAAATACCCGTACTGCTCGGCTTGGTAATAATGGCTCTAGGGCTATTGATATATAATGCACTTCAGTCACCTTCTCCTTTATTCAATGAAGGCATAAGTCGTTTCAATTATTGGGAACATGCCAAATACCCTGTTCTTAATAAATTATTCGGTAATACCGCTATGTTCATACCCTTTGCATTGGGTATATTATTTACCAGAATGAAAAAAATCAGTCTATTTCTTCTCCTATTGTATTTCGGTTACAATTTCTACATCGGTCAAAAATTCTCGCCCATCATAAATGGCACATTTGCCTTTTTACTTCCCCTGGCTATTTTATATGATAATAAAATTTTCTTAAGAACATTAATTAATAAACGAACCTTAATTTTAGTTGCGCTTATGGGACTATTAATGTATAAAGTTATTTACGAACGATATGAGAGGGTTCATCCTTTTGCGATAATAAAAATTTACGATCCTAACGAAGCAATGTTCTATAGGATTTTCGGCTTGCAAGGGCATTTGTTTTGGGGAGCCACCGAACGCTATGTTTATCATCATAAATCCCCTTCATGGGATTTGGCCTCTTTACCATACGGCATGCATGTGATGATGAAAGAATTTGCAGCCGGAGGTGAAAAATTTGCCGAACAGGCAGCCAAAAAAGGATTTAATTTTACCAATGCCTATCCAAGCATTCTTTTTATGATTTTTCCGCCTTTGGTCGCTTATCTTTTCCATATTTTCATCGTCATTTTTGTCTTAAGTGTAAGCGGTTGGATATTAATGCGTTTACTTCAAAATCAATCTTATGTTCTAGCTGTGATTTCCTTTCAATTTTTTATCTGGACAATTTATGCCTTAACAATGGGATATTTTTACAAACTGATATTCGGACTTATATTTAATTTCATTATCCTATTAATGGGTGCATATTTCGAAAGAAAGAAAATTTATTCATGAATCATGTGAATTTCATATTATCCATACTTTTTCTTTTCTCGTATTTCTATTCATGTAACAGATCCCAAGAAAAACTTTCTGCGAATTTTGATACCAATTTAGAAAAAAAACTAAGTATCAATAGAGAATTTCATATAGGAGATGTGCGAAGATACGGACTCTTTCCTGAGAAATCCGATAAACAAAATATTTATAATAAAACCCAAAATCCTGAAGCTATTTTTCGGTTGGCATCTACCGGACTTAAGATTTATTTTCCGCCTGGCTATTACAATCATGCATTAATATTGGAAAACATCAAAAATATTAATCTTTATTTTAATCACGCAGAATTCGGCAGTGTTATTCAAATTAAAAATGCCGAAAATATTCATATCGAAGGCCACTTTATATCTTATAACATGCTGGAAATCAATCGTTCTAAAAAAATTTTTCTGGATACTATACAAATAATCAATAACCCGTCATTACATTCGGGAAGAAGAGAAAGCAGCGGAATACAGATCTTGTATAACAGTTCCGATATTCATATTCATTATGCACAAATCTATGGATTGGGTTCGGGAAAAAATTTTAAATATATCCATGCCGCCTTAAAAATCTATGGTTATCCCGAACTTCCCCAAGATGTATATATAGATAAAGTCATTATCAAAAATTCCGCCGTTCATGGTGCAATTATTATGGGACATCATATTATTATCAATAAAATGATTATTGACGGCTATGGAATGAAGCCAAATAATTATTTAATAAAATTAAGTCATGTTAGCGACATGCCAAAAAATTATTATGCTTTATGGTTACAAAAAAATACGCTTTCGGAATATACTTTCATCGAAATACCTAAAGTCAATCGTAAGGCCATGCGACTCGGACCGGGAAATATATACCAACCTACCTTAATAGATACCCTATCAATTAACTATCACGGAAATTTAGACGAAATTATAGATGATGATAAAAATACTAACATTATAGTAAAACATGTTATAATCCATTGAATTAATGAATAGAGAAAAGATTTTTACCGCATTACTGATGCTTTATACCTTGTTGCTCTCCACCACATTTCTTGCCGGTGGGGCCATTTTGTTAATGCTTATCTTTTTTTTAATCGACCGCAAAGAAAATCTTCGCAAGAAATGTAAAATTGCATGCAACCATCCTTTAACAATCTTGTTTATTATATATTTCCTATTTCATATTGTAGGATATTTTATGTCCAAAGACAAATCAATGGCCTTAACGGATATAGAACATAAATTATCATTTTTAATTTTACCTCCGATTATTTTAGGCGAGTATATTTCCAAAAATAATATCAAAAAAGTATTTCTATTCTTTAAAAACGTAATAATAATTACGCTCTCCGTTTTGCTTATGTATCATTTTATTCGTTACAATAAAGGGCTCGGAGAATTTACACATTTCGGATTTAGAGATTTAAGCATTTCATATTTCTATTTTTCGGTTTTTATTATTTTTTCCATTTTAATTATTGATTATTTTAAACCTAAATATTATAAATTTCAAATACTCATCCTTCTTTTCTTTTTATTATTGATTTCGAATAGAGCTGCTATTTTATTCATATTATTTTATTATATTTTCTGGAAAAAAGGTTATAAATTTTTATTGAATATCAGGGTGGTTTTTATTTTGGTTTTGCTTGGCTTATTTCTTTTTTCAACCGATAACCTTCTTATTCGAAAAATGAAAGTATTCTATCGTACAACCGACCTGAACATGGAAACAATTAGAACTAAAAACAGTATAAGCATTACTCATAACACGTTAGAACATCGTATTTATATATGGAAATTGGCAAGTTCGCTTATTAAAGAAAACTTTTTATTTGGAATAGGAACCGGCGATTTTCAAAAAGAACTTAACAAATTATATCATCAGTATAACTTTAAAGCCGCCAAACTTAAAAATTACAATACCCATAATCAGTATTTGGAAGAATTTTTAAAATTCGGTCTCATAGGAGGATTGTTTTTCATAGGGATGATATGGTATTTACTAAAAATCAGCCGGCGAAAACCTCTTTTTTTCCTTACCGTATTACTTATAGCATGGGGGAGCATTTTCGAATCATACTGGTTCAGACACCATGGTATTCTTTTTATAAGTTTTTTTATTCCTTTATTGTATAAATATTATTTACCAAACAATGTACTTGATGAAAAATAAAGAAAAGAAAATAAAAATTCTTCATGTAGCTCGGGCTGCCGGCGGAATCGGTGTATATATCGATCTGATAGTAAAACATATAAACGACGAAAGATTTAAAAATTATATTATTCATGAAGACGATTATCAATCCATAAGTTTTGCATCAAAATCCGGTCTTCCGGTCAAGTCCTATAAATTACCCATTCCAAGGGAAATTTCGCCAAGGAAAGATTGGCAAGCCGTTCTAAAAACCCGTAAAATAATCGAAGAAGAAAATATCGATTTAATTCATGCCCATAGTGCCAAAGGCGGGGTAATTGCGCGCCTTGCCGCTTTAGGAAAAGGAGTAAAAGTACTTTATACTCCTAATGCATTCTCCTATCTGAGTACGCCGAATACGATAAAAAAATTTATTTTCTTAAATGCCGAGCGAATACTCAAACATTTTAATTCCAAATTATTAGCTTCTTCTCCTTCCGAACAAGAAAGAGGAATTAAAGAAGTGGGCTTTAAAAAAGAAAATACTTATTTATTTAATAATAGTATAGCTCCTATTGAAACTACTCGATTGACCATCCCTAAAAAATGGCCCGATAGTTACATTTGCACTGTAGGAAGGCCGTCTTATCAAAAACGCCTTGACATGATGATAAAAGTTTTGTCCGAACTAAAAAAAGAAATTCCCAATATACATTTAATTATCATGGGAGTTGGCTTTTATGCACCCGAATTAGATTCCATTAACGAATTAATTAATAAACTTAATTTATCTAAAAATATTACTTTACTTCCATGGACCGCTAAAGAAAATGTACATCATATCATTAAAAATGCCCAAATGTATATATCCACCGCAAGATATGAAGGATTGCCATTTTCGATAATCGAATCATTAGCATTAGGAAAACCCGTAGTCGCTACCAATGTAGATGGTAATAAAGACTTGATTATTAACGGTTACAACGGATTTTTAATTGACGGTGAAAACATAATCGAAATGAAAAATAAAATAATGGCTCTACTCCATAATAAAGAGAGGTTGGAAAAATTTTCCTTTAATGCAAAACGTATTTTTGAAGAAAAATATAATATTCACCAAAATATTCCTTTACTGGAACAAATTTATCTTGAAAACATAAAAAAATAGTTCTTTTCCGAAAATAATTTAATCTTTTTATAATGTCCTTAAAACCGGAACATAAAAAAAATCCTACCACAACCCGAACAAAAAATTTAATAAAATGACAGGAACAAATGCCCATACTATCGGCTTGCGGATAGAGACATCGCCCAAAGCGACGGCATAAATCATTTTCATAACATTATTCGAAGCGGTGGCCAATAAAATGGCCTTTACAATTTCATCTACAGGCAAAGCATAGGCACCGGGCTGCAAGAGATTTAATATAAACGGATCGATATCGGTCAATCCCGTAATAATGGCAAGCCCATGCAACCCCCCTGTTCCGTAATGCTGCAATGCATAATGAGTAATCACCGAAAAAATCACAAAAAGCAAGCCGAAAACCAGTGCGGTTTTCAACTCTAACGGATTCTTATTTAGCCATTGAACGGAAAGTTCGTCCGGTTTTTCCATTCTCCAAAATATATAAACTATGATAAAGGTAACCACAAAAAGAACGGCTAAGTAGGGCAAAATCGCCAGGGCTACCTTGCGGTTAAAAATCAAGGTCAAAAGCCATAATCGCAGATACATCATACCCGTGGCACTTAAAATAGCGGCCGTAAATCTACGGGGAATCCGGGTGCCACGAGACTTTTTGGACAAAATAAAGGTTGTGGCGGTACTGCTATAAAACCCCCCAAGTAGAGCGCTGACTAACAACCCTTTATGCGGAAAAACAAAACGGCGCAAGATATAACTGACATAAGAAATACCGCTTACTACCATCACGGCAAGCCATATTTCATATAAAGAAACCGGTAACCATGAGGCTAATTTTTCACGGGGCAATAAGGGAAGTACCACTCCCGAAAGAACTATAAATTTGGCTAAAGTCAAAAATTCCTCTTCACTAAATTTCTCGGCCAATCGCTTTAAATGCCGTTTGATTTCAATTAAAATCAAAATACTTACGAAAATGCTCAGAACCAACACTTTACGTTGTGTAAAAATCAATGGCGGTAATGCATAGACCACCAAGCCCGTCATAATGGACGTCATCCCGAAATCACCGGTATTTTTCATTTTAAAAAAATAATACACCGTCAGCCAAATTCCCAGTACCATACCGGCTATTAAATAAGGTTTAAAAGAAACGGGATCCATCATGTAAAACATATATCCCGCTATTCCAATAAGTGTAAAGGTTCGATCGGTGCCAAATAAAAATTTTTCGCTTTCTTCTTCGTGATGAATTCGTTGTTCCAATCCGATTAATAATGAAAACAATAAAGTCAAGAAAAAATTAATTAATTCGGATGGTATGTAAAGGGAAAAATCCAACATACGCGCGGTTTAACTTTTATTAGAGCTGCCGAAGAAAATCCGTATATACCCGATTAAAATATTCCGGTTGCTCCAAAGGGCTGCTATGACCGGCACGGGGAATAATTTCCATGCGGGCATTTTCAATTCGTTTAGTTAATCGCTCGGCTTCGTCCGCAGGACGGGCGATATCTTCGTCACCTACCACCACCAAAGTAGGAGATTTTATATTATTCAATTCATTGGTTACCGGCAAACGGTTAAAAATTGCCCATGCGATTTTAAATGTCGCATTCTTGTCCAAACGTTTCCATTTTTCGGCATATTCATCCATTATGGGTTGAAAATCGGGATTAGCCAATGAGGATTTCCCGAAAAGGGCCTTTTGAATTCCTTTAATAATGGGCGCGGCGCCAAAATATTTAAAAATATATGCCAATATGCCCCAACGGATTTTTTTTATAAAAGTCTCGCCTTCGTCCGAAGTATCGGCCAAAACAAGCGAACGCAATAAGCCGGGATGACGGGCGGCAATTCGCATACCGATAAAACCTCCCATCGATACCCCTACCCAATGCAGGTTTTTTAATTTCAATGCTTCAATCAAAGCCAAAGCATCTTCATATAAATCGTCCATTTCATAATCGTTCTCCGTTACTTCGCTTCTTCCTTGACCTCGCCAATCGAAAGCAATAATTCTGTAGGTATCTTTCAGTGCCTCGATTTGATAACGGAACATTTCATTGTCCATCAAAAAACCGTGAGCAAAAATGATCGTTTCGTCCCCTTTACCCGTATCCACATAATGATACTTGGCGTTATTAATTTGAATTTCAGGCATTTGTATTTGGTTTTATTCAAATTTAATAAAAAAATATCAATAAAAGAATTTTTTAACCGAAATGTTTTTTCCTTTACTCGATAAAAATCCTTATATTAAACGCATCTATCAGGTAAAAATATTTATAGTAAATTAGCATCATAAACTCAAAATATGAGAAATCTATTCCTTATTTTCGGCATAATTTTTCTTTTTTCATGCACACAGGAAAAAAGACAAAATTCCACTCCCGTCCAAGCCACAAAACAAAAACCGGAGATAATTTATCAAATTAATAAAATTCAGATGAAATGGACCGCCTATAAAACCACGGCCCGAATCCCGGTAAGCGGCACATTCAAACAAATTGAATGGAAAAATCTACAACAAGCATCTTCTCCCGTAGAATGTGTTAAAAATCTTTATTTTAAAATCAACACTTCTTCGATTTTTACGGATAATCCGGAACGGGACAAAACGCTATATGAATATTTATTCGGACAAATGCTCGAAGGTAATTTCATTGAAGGAAGAGTGGCCGAAGTCGATAAAAAAAATCATCGTATCAGAACGGTTATTAGAATGAACGGATTGGAAAAATCTTTGGAATTTCCCTATCAAATGAACGATTCGGTAATGCATGCCTCCGTGAATATCGATTTGGAAAAGGATTTTATGGCGGGTGAAGCACTTTATTTTCTTCACACGGCTTGCAAGGACAAACATACCGGAGAAGACGGCATTAGCAAAACTTGGCCGGATGTAAAACTCGAAACGGAAATTCACTTCAGTCAAATCGAAAATCAACATGCGAAATAAAGAAAAAATTCATTTTATTTCCATTGGCGGAAGCGCCATGCATAATTTGGCACTCACCCTTCATGACAAAGGAGCCCGGGTAACGGGCAGTGACGATATAATTTACGACCCTTCCAAATCCCGGTTGGAAAAAGCGGGACTGTTACCCGAAAAATTCGGTTGGTTTCCCGAAAAAATCACGCCGGATTTGGATGCGATTATTGTAGGTATGCATGCCCGCGAAGATAATCCCGAATTATTGCGTGCCAAGGAATTGGGACTGAAAATTTATTCCTACCCGGAATACCTTTTCGAGCATGCCAAGAACAAAAAAAGAATCGTGGTGGCGGGGTCGCACGGCAAAACCACCGTAACCTCCATCATTCTCCATATCTTGCACCGGGCAGACATAGATACGGATTATATGGTGGGGTCGCAACTCGAAGGATTCGACCGCATGATTCGGCTAAGCGATACGGCCGAATATATGGTAATCGAAGGGGACGAATACCCTACTTCGCCCCTTGATCCGCGACCTAAGTTTTTGCATTACAAACCTCATTATACCATCATCACCGGCATTGCCTTGGACCATATCAATAAATTCGAAAATTGGGACAAATACACCCAACAATTCGAAAAATATATTCATCGCATCGAACCGGGTGGCGTGTTGGTCTATTTTGAACCGGACAAACGCTTGCAACAATTATCTTCCTTAAGGAACGACATTAAAAAAATTCCTTACAATACCCCGCCCTATTCGGTAGAAAACGGAACTTATTATCTGCATACGCCCGACAAGAAAATACCCTTAAAAATATTCGGCAAACATAATATGCAAAATATTGAAGGAGCCCGGAAATTGCTCGAACAAACCGGACTGGATTCCGAAACTTTTTACCGTCATATCGGAGATTTTAAAGGTGCATCCATGCGATTGGAGAAAATATACGAAGACGAAAATTTTACGCTCATCCGTGATTTTGCACATGCGCCTTCCAAAGTTCAAGCATCGGTGCAAGCGGTCAGGGAACTATATCCCGACAGAAAATTATATGCCGTTTTGGAGATTCATACCTATAGCAGTCTAAACAAAAAATTTCTGCCCGAATATAAAGACGCTTTGAATACCGCAGACGTGGCGGCCGTTTTTTATTCACCCGAAGCCATACGAATCAAGCGCTTGGAACCCATCGAACCCGCGTTTATCAAGCAGGCGTTTAACAGACCGGATTTGTATGTTTTTACCGATCCGGAAGATTTTAAAAAATTCGTGTATCATATCGACCGGCAGAATAGTGTCATATTGTTAATGAGTTCGGGACATTTGGGCGGATTGGACATTCGACAAATAAAACCTTGACTCCATGGCTATCAAAGATTGGCATGAAGACGAACGCCCACGCGAAAAATTAATCAAAAAAGGCGCAAGAAATTTAACTTCCGCCGAACTTCTGGCTATTATACTCGGTTCGGGCACCAAAGAAATATCCGCCGTGGATTTGGCCAAGCAAATATTGCAAAGTGTGTCCTACGATTTGTCGCGTCTTGAAAATATGAGTGTTACCCGTCTTCAGGAATTTAACGGCATCGGCCCGGCCAAAGCCGTATTGCTCAACGCCGCATTTGAACTTGGACGCCGGCGGGCCATGCAACAAAGCAATGCCATTAAAAAAATCACCCGTCCGCAAGAAGCATTCGAATTGCTCAAACCTTACTTGGAAAATTTGAACCGGGAAGAATTCTGGATTATTTATTTGCGCAAAAACAAAATATTGGGCGCAGAGCGGCTTATGGAAGGCGGATTGGATTTTTCACAAATCGATTTGCGGCTATTTTGGAAACGCGTTTTAGAAATGAACGCCACCGAAATCATTATTGCCCACAATCATCCGTCCGGCAATTTGGAGCCCAGCCAATCCGACTTGGAGTTAACCCGTAAAATCAAATCGGCAGGCAAAAACCTTTCGGTAAACTTATTGGATCATCTGATTATTGCGAATAATGAATTTATTTCTCTAAATAATTTTTTATGAAAAAATTAATTATCCCCCTTGTGCTTTTATTGATTTTCTCCTGCCAACCGAAGCATGACAAAAAGTTAAAACGGCAATTTACGCCCAAAGAAAACAAATTACTCACCTTGTCACGTGATATCATCAACCGGGCCTATTTTGCCACCTTCGTAACGATGAACGGCGAGCAACCTCATCCGCGCGTGATGGAACCTTTTCCGCCCGATAACGAATGGATCGTATGGATGGGAACTAACGCGAAGAGCAGGAAAGTTCAAGAACTTAAAAAAAATGCCAGGGCTTCGCTTCATTATTTTGACCGCAGCATCCCCGCTTATGTAAATCTTTACGGAAAGGCCTATCCGGTGAACGATGTCCGTCTCAAAGACAGTATCTGGCGCGAATCATGGGAGGAATTTTATCCTGAAAAATCGAATTATCTTTTAATAAAATTCATTCCGGACAGTTTGGAAATGATTAATCCGGCACAAAATCTTCCCGGCGACCCGGTGACCTGGAAACCGTATGCAGTTATTTTGAAAGAAAAATAAATAGCCCGGAATAGGTCCAAGGCCTCATGTCCATGTCTGATTTTCGGTTATTTGTCCCGCACTCCGGCAGGAAACAAAAAAAATCGTATCGTTCTATTTAAACGCATGGCCTTCGGATTAACGATTGCAGATTTCAGATTTCAGATTGCAGATTTCAGATTGCAGATTTAAAATAGTGAAAGTCAAAATGAAGGTTAAAGTCCAAAATTGAGATTCCTCCCGCCTGAGGCGGAAACGGCGTCGTTCGTTCCTCGCTTCTCAAACCCGAAGGATGAGTCGCATCGACCTTTGGGAGGATGATAAAAATGTCATTTTCCTTTAGAGTCAGCGACCGACAACCAACCGGAGGAGAAATCTCAACCATAGAAAAGATGAGATCCCTCCCGCCTGAGGCGGATATGGCGTCGCTTCGCTTACCTCGTCCACAGGTCACAGTCGCAGACTCAGTGAGACTCCCCATGGGGGTCATTATGACGTATCGAGATCCTCCATAGGAGTCGTATCGACCTTCGGGGGGATGACAGTTGGGATTAACGATTAACGATTAACGATTGCAGATTTCAGATTTCAGATTGCAGATTGCAGATTTCAGATTTAAAATAGTTAAAGTGAAAGTCAACGTTAAAGTTCAAAAAAAACCTTCAGGAGGAATCCAACGAAAAAGAAACGCATGACATGGCTGGACGAAATCAAATAAAATTGTCATTTTTTTTATACTTTTGCTTATGGCAAGTCAAAGAACAACTCCCAAACGGATTGTGATTACCGGCGGACCCGGTTCGGGCAAAACCACCGTAATCGAAGAATTCAATCGTCGTGGCATTGCCACCATGCCCGAAATTTCCCGCGAAGTCATACGTGAAGCCAAAGAACAAGGCATCGATCAACTTTTTTTGGAAGACCCGATTTTATTTAGCCGAAAACTTATCGAAGGACGCGTAAAACAATATCAGGCCGCTTCCCGAATGAATGCGCCGGTTGTATTTTTTGACAGGGGCATCCCCGACGTGACGGCCTATTTGCGCTATAGCGGCACCCCCATTCCTTCCGATTTTCAGCAAGCATGCGAAACGTACAAATACGACCAACCCGTATTTATTATGCCTCCCTGGGAAGAAATATATACCACCGATTTCGAGCGTTATGAAAGTTTTAATCAAGCGCAATTAATTCATAACAAACTCGTTAATATGTATATGGAATTGGGCTATTTCATCATATTCGTTCCCTTCGGAACCGTTGAAAAGCGTGCCGATTTTATTCTGGACGTGGTCGATAAATATGAATAATAATTTAGAAAACATTTTAAAGAAATACTGGGGGTTTTCTTCTTTCCGGTATCCTCAACGTGAGATTATTGAGAAAATCCTTCAATCCAAAGATGTATTGGCGGTATTGCCTACCGGCTTTGGAAAATCTTTAATTTATCAAGTGGCGGGATTGGCTATGGAAAAACCGGTTATTGTCATCTCCCCGCTTATTGCTTTGATGGAAGATCAGGTTAATTCTTTGAAAGCCCGGTCCATTTCGGCCGAATCCATAAGCGGATCATTGGATCGACACGAATTACTAAGGCGCTTAAATAATATCCGTTTGGGTAATTATCAGTTCATTTTTCTTTCTCCGGAACGCCTTCAAAACCCGCTAGTCATTAACCATTTGCAAGAGATTATTCCGGGTTTTATTACAGTGGACGAAGCCCATTGTGTATCGGAATGGGGGCATGATTTCCGTCCCGATTACCTCAAAATAAAAGAACTGAGAAAGTGGTTCCCCGATTTGCCCGTTCTGGCTCTTACGGCCACTGCCAAACCCGAAACCCGCGAAGACATCATCAAACAACTGGAATTACGCAATCCGGAAATTTATGTTCAATCGTTTTACCGGGACAACTTGCGGTTCGGTGTCTATAGGACCGAAGACAAATTTCGATTTGTCAAAAATTTGCTTAAAGACAAAAAACCGGCTATTATTTACACCAATACCCGAAAACAAAGCCAAGTTACGGCAGATTATTTGAAAAAGTTAAATATCAAAGCCGAATCCTTTCACGGCGGACTAACTTCGGAAGAAAAAAAAGACCGCTTAAATAATTGGCTCACGAATAAAAGCCAAGTTATTGTGGCCACCAGTGCATTCGGAATGGGAATCGATAAACCCGATGTAAAACATGTCATCCATATCGATATTCCATGGAGTATGGAACAGTATGTGCAAGAAGCAGGCAGAGCGGGACGAAACGGTTTGCCGGCCAACGCCTTTCTGGTGATTGCTCCTTCGGATAAAGATTTGTTTCTTCAACGTCTCGAATGGCAATTACCACGGTTCGACTATATTAAAAAAATCATGCAACAACTCTATTCTTCGCATTTTATCGCCGAAGGTGAAGGCGAAGGCATACGAAAAGAATTTAATCCGTTGAAATGGGCGAAAAAATACGGATATAAACCTTATAAACTGGTAAGCGCATTAAAAATTCTCGAAAGCCACGGATTAATTTTATTGCGAAATACCGACAAATTCAAAAGCGAAATTCAGCTCACGGCTCCTCCCGATAAAGCAAGAGAATACATCGAAATTTTCAAATCCACAAGCACGCCGGCACACATACTAGAACTACTTATCCGGAATTTTCCCGATATATATGACTATCCGGTAGGCATTTATACGGATGAATTGGCCGAAAAATGGGAAATTCATCAAAACGAATTAAAAAAAATGCTTCGTAATCTACACAAGCAAGGATGGGTAGACTTTAAAGAAAATCGCGAAAATATGGAAATCATTTTCTTGCAGAACCGGCAAGATTCGTATCTGAACATGCTCCGAAAATCCATTGAAAATTATCTGCAAATCAAGCGAGAAAAAGCCCTTTATATGCTGCGCTATACCGACAATTATCAAATCTGCCGCGTAGGATTCATTAAAGATTATTTCGGTGAAAACGCCCGGTTCGAATGCGGCAAATGCGATATATGTACCTCGAGCCGGAAAGTTAAATTCGAAGATTTGGAAAATCAAATATTGGAATTCATCAAGATAAATCAACCTATTGATTTCCATGCACTTGTATTGCATACGGGAAAAGAAACCGAAACCAACCGGATTGTAAAAGAACTCATTGAAAAAAACAAAATATTTATAGACGAAAACCGCAACCTGCGATTATTCGAATAAATATATATATGTTTTGCGCCTTTATTGAAAAATTCTATTGAAATTATAATAAAAACTGAAATTTATTATATTTTTTCAGTTATAAAAACATTAAATTTGTATTCAAACCAAAAAAGATTGCTATGAAAAAGTTCCTTATTATTCTGCTTGCTTTGAGTGTAGTAGCCACATCATGTGTTTCAAAGAAAAAATATAAAGAAGTAGTGGCCCAATACGAAAAAGCCGAAAACAATTACAAGAAATTCCGTCAAAATTACATGGAATGTAAAGCGGAAAACAACCAATTGCTTTCCCAAATCAAAGTTTTGGAAAGCGGAAATTCGAGTTTGCAAAATGCATTGGACAAATGTATTAGTCTCAATCAACAAGGTAATGTCAATATTTCCAAATTATTGGACGAAATCAGAAGTTCCAATGCGTATATCAAAATGTTGATAGAAGAAAACAAGAAAAAAGATTCGCTCAATCAAGTGCTTAAGGAACAACTCACCAAATCGATTGCCGAAGTCGATGCCAACGACGAAGATTTGGATATTAAAGTTAAGAAAGGCGTGGTATTTATTTCGCTTTCCGATAAAATGTTGTTCAAAACGGGAAGCACCAAAATTAATCCCAAAGCCGATCAAGTATTATCCAAAATTGCCAAAATACTCAATCAACACAAAGATTATGAAATCCTTATCGTAGGTAATACGGATAACGTACCCATTCATACCCAATGTATTAAAGACAACTGGGATTTGAGTGTATTGCGCGCCACCGCCATCGCGCGGCGTTTGCAAAGCATTCACGGGGTGGATCCGAAACGTATAACCGCAGGTGGAAAAGGCGAATGGGACCCCAAAGCCCCCAACGACACCCCCGAAGGCAGAGCCAAAAACCGAAGAACGGAAATTATCCTGATGCCTAAACTCGAAGAATTTATGAAATTAATGAACCAAGCCACCCAAGAAGAACAAAAAAATCATTAAAATTTTTTCTTATCCGAAAAAAAGGGGCTTCCCTGCACGCATAGGGATGTCCCTTTTTTTATTAGAATTTAGGCGCTTCTGTACTTTAACCTTCACTTTCACTTTCACTTCAACTATTTTAAATCTGCAATCGTTAATCCTACCCGTCATGACGAGGAGCGACGGAATGGGAATGGTCGCCGACCTTGGATATCATGATCTTGTCGAATAATCGAGGCGACACTTGTTCGGAAAATTCATCATAATAAAGAAATTTGATTTTGCAAAGATCGGTCGCCGAGCCAGTCGAGGCGACACTTATTCCCGGCCGTTTAAGAAAAGCCCTTCGATATCCGGTGTCATTATGAGGAGCGCTCCGGGAGGGCTTTAAGAAGAGGACAGAGCGCGACGTGATAATCTCCTCGCGTTTGAGAGGAGCCCATCAATTTATCTCTTCGCAGGACGGAAAGACAGTAACCCGATGGCGGGACGGGTGATTGTTGAAAAGTTTTTGCTGGTTAATAATAGTATGAATTACAATTTTATGGTAAAATTTTAATGATTTTATTTGCTAAACTATCATTTAAAATTTTTAATTTATTTTTTAATTCTAAAATGTCTATTTTGTCATTTACAGGGCTTGATAGAGTATTAAATATAGTTTCTTTATCTAATTTCTTATTTTCTTTCATTATTTCAATAACTTCCTTTGGATAATTGTTTAATATAGCAAATAGCACTTCATTACTATATTCTAGATATTCAACATTATTATTACATTTTTTATGAAAAGTCATTAAAAAGAATTGAATATCATTTTTGGTTAGATTATTAATATTTTCATCTATCATCCTAACAACTTTTAAATTACATGGAAGTTTTAAAGTATCAGTATCTACCAAAATACTTTCATTTTTCATTGATTTTATATTTTTCTTTGTGTTGTTATTGTAATCCTGGTTCTCACTTATGGAAATATTTTTATTATACTTCTTATTTTTAATTGTATTTTTACATGATAAAGTAAAAATAGTTGAAAACAATAAGATTATTAAGTAAAAACTTGATTTTTTCATAAGGATTTTTTATTGGTTATTCGTGTTTAACATTTCTTTCATTTCATTTAATAACTGGTTCGTTTTTTGGGTTACTTCGTTTGTTAACATTTCTAATCTCATATTTTCAAATTGTATTTGCAATGCTTCAATTTTAAATTGAGTTATTGCAATGTTTCTATCTGTTTCATCTCCGCGTACGATAATAAGAGTGCCTGACGCATCACCTGTTGTTTTACTTTCATTTGTCCAGTTAAAATTACTGAAAAATGCATCAGCATCACTTGGATTTATTGTAATACAACCTTGCGAACCGCGACTATTATAATTTCCATTATCACTTGCACCGGCATGCACATTTACATACTGCATTATAACCGGATCTCCGTTAGGATCTGTTCCGTATGTTCTTCTTTGTCCAAGATCATCAATATTAAGTCCTTTACTTCTTCCGCCATGATGACCACTATAATTATTATAATGGTGTTCGCCCGCGTTTATGGTGTTGTATCTAGTAGAGTTATCTGTATTTGATACAGAGTTAGGGTATGTACTTGCTTCATAAGGTCCATAAATTTCACCTGTATTATCATTTCTATAATACATTTGTCCTGTGTAAGTTTCTCCTCTAGTTCCATTGTCCTTAGGGCGTTCATTAATGTCAGTTATTAAAATCGTTTCCAACCCTTCCAACTCCCTTCCATCTATTACCCTATTCTCACTAAAATTATATACCCCGTTATACGGATACTTCTCCGCCAAAGGATCCACGCTCATAAATCGCCCAATGGCATAATCATAATTGCGGTATTTGAAGCTATCCCAATTTAAATCCAAATCCGTTTGGCGTTCTTGTTCTTGGTACCAATACTTATACCTCCCCGCGGCGGTTTGGCGGGAGTAGATTTTACGGTTTTTGGTGTCGTAGTAGAGCTCGCGGGCGGGCTTGCCATAGCCGGCATGAAGCATCCCGAAGGGGTAGTAATGGCGCTCCTGAAGGACGGTGGGGCGGTTGTTTTCCCTTGTGATGCTCAGCCGCAGGTTGCCCAGGTGGTCTCTTAATGAACTGACATAGGCATACTTGGGCGGGTTGCCACCGGTATTGTCATTGGGATAAACGGCGCTTACGTAACCTTCGGCAGAAGGACCTATGAACAAGTATTGGATTTGCATCTTTCGAATATAGTAAAATTTAAAATGTAATTAACAGTGGAATAATTTTTGTAAATTTGATTGAAATAAAATATTCATGAAAACACCCGTTTTTATTTTACATACCGACAATGAAGAAAAAATAAGGGCTATCCATGCATTTTTAAAAGCGCTGAATATTGCCTATGATATGAATTATTTTACTTATGATCCGGATTTTGTAAAAAAAATTTATCAAAGCGAAAAAGAATTAAAGGAAGGAAAAGTTTTGGAAATTAATAAGAAAGACATCAAAAAATTATTAGAATTGGATGAATAAACCCATCTTCACTCTGGTATTCAGTTCTACTGCATTGAATGATTTGGAATATTTTAAAAAGTCAGGGAACAAAAAAATTTTATCAAAAATTGCTCGAATTTTAGATGAATTAACCGTTCATCCCGACAAAGGAACGGGAAAACCCGAAAAATTAAAATTTGAATTAAGCGGTTATTGGTCAAGACGCATTAATAAAGAGCATCGCTTAATTTACAGATATGATGACCAAAAAGTATATATACTTTCCTTGAAGGGACATTATTAATTGCCCTTTAAAACCAATAGCCCGGCGGTGGGGCGGTGATTGTTGGGAAGTTCTATACACACTTTTTGGGATACTATTGGCGTTTAAGAATAGCCCTTCAATATCCGGTGTCATTATGAGGAGCGCTCCGGGAGGGCTTTCAGAAGGGGATGGAGCGCGACGTGATAATCTCCTCGCGTTTAAGAGGAGTCGTTCGAGACCCTCAGTAGCATTATCTCAAAGGGGCCCCGTTAATTTAGCCGATCGCCGAGCTTGGGTCTCATGAGTTTTCCGAATGGTCGAGGCGCCGGCCTTGGTCGGTTTTTAATTTACACAAAGGATTGGCGCGGAAAGAATAGGGGGAAGCGGGAAGGTAAAGCGGCACTTCGATCATTTGACGGACTCATGACAAGCAAACTCAGTGGCCGCTTTACCTTCGAGAAAATTTATCCATGCAAAAAACCACCTAATCCCGCAAGATAAGAGATTCGCGCGGGAATAAGGATTTTGAAGCCCGGCAGCGGGCATGAAAGATTCCGAAAGAACTTTATCGACGGAATTTCGATGCGTCATAATGACCCCCGTGGGGAGTCTCACCGTCATTGACCCTGTGGGAGTCTCACCGAGTCTGCGACTTCGACCTGCAGGCCATGACGTTTATAGACAATGATAGCGGTTAATACTCTTTACAGCGGTATATTTGCATTTCGCTGCATGAAAATCTAAAATTCTCTTTCCCGGTTATGTAAAAAAGGGCTGCCCGGAAAGACAGCCCCTTTATCGTAGAACTTCAATAGTCCATTCCGTTAAGACCGGATTCCAATCCCCTTACTTTCGGTCTAAAAAAAGAATCTCATTGGCGCGGATTTCCGTAAAGTAATGTTTCTGTCCCTCGGCAGACTCAAAATTACGATACGCCAATTTTCCTTCCACACCCAACAAACGGCCTTTATTTACAAATCGCTCCACAATTTCGGCTGTCTTGCCCCAGGCCACTATGGTATGCCATTGGGTTTGTTCTTTCTTTTCACCTTCGCGCGTCACGTAGGTTTCATTGGTAGCCAATCTAAATTTGGCCAGTTTCATTCCATTGTCCAAGGTTTTGATTTCGGGATTTTGTCCCACGTAACCGATTAAATTAACTGAATTTTTCATTGTATATTTATTTTAAAGGTTTATATTTTTTATCTGTGTCACCGGCCTTGCTTCCGGTTTACACTGCAAATGTATGACGCTCTTTTCGCTTAAGTCGGTTCATAAGCATTTACTTACGAAAATAAGTGTTTGTAAATATTTAAAAACGGATAATATGCTAATTATCAAGAAATTAAATGAAATATGAAAAATGTAGAAAATAACGTTTTTCTTTTTAATTAAATCCAAAAAACCGAATTAACGTTATATAAATAAACCAAAAAGATGTTTTTTAAGATAAAAATTAATGCTATAACCGGCGGATATTTCGCAAGAGATTTATAGAAATAAATTCCATTTCCTCATTTTTCTTATCTTTAACAATTAAATTTCGTTTGTATTAAAATGTCTGACCAGCAAAAATTCTGTCTTGAATGCGGCGAACCCATTGTGGGCAGATCGGACAAAAAATTTTGTTCGGATTATTGCCGCAATGCCTACCACAACCGCCAAAACCGTATTTCCAACGCGCTTATTAGAAATACCAATAACAAATTGAAAAAGAATTGGCGCATCTTGTCCGAATTGAATCCCGAGGGAAAAACCAAAGTGCACAAGAAGCGTTTACTGGATAAAGGATTCGATTTCGATTATATCACCGGGCTTTATAAAACCAAGAAAAACGATATCTATTACTATGTGTACGACCAAGGTTACCTTGAACTCGAGCACGGCTATTATATGTTGGTCAAAAAATTCGATACCTCTTCGTGATAAAAAAACCGCTTCCCGAAAGAAGCGGTTTAATAAATAATGATTTGCTTGCATACATTATGAGTGACCGAAAGCCACAATACGCAAGATTTTAATGTTAAGTACCAACCAACGCCATGCTTGATAAATCATACATTTACGCATAAATCGCGTAAAGGGCGTAGGTATTGCGGCATAGGAAAAATCCGTATAACCGCGGGTAATTCGTCTTAAATGTGCTTTGTGATCCATAATTTATATATTTTGTTTTTTAGTAAACTATTTTATTCGGGCAATAACCACCAGAAAGGATAACCTTTGGCTTTATGCAAGAACATATAGTGCATAAACCATTTGAGCCAATGTCCCGCCAAGCCGGGTTCTCCCATTGTATAACGCAATGAGCGCCCGAATTCGGGATATTTTTCCCAGTCTTGAACAATCGGATACACGGTCATGGTTGCTGCCATTCCGTTGGTCATGCCATAACCGGCCGATACGATACATGCGGCCCCCATTTTGGACATGGAAGCGCGGTGTTTCAAGTTATCCAAAGTGGTTTTACCTTTAATAACGTCTCTTATATTTTGGGCTACGATTTTACCCATTACGCCTGAAGGCATACCCGTTCGGGGAGGTGCGGGAACCATTTTGGTTCCGTTAGGAGATGTGAAGGGTTTGGAAATCGTATGAGGGGGTGCGAAAGCAATACCCGGTGCAAAAATGTTGGGGTAAGTCGGGTTTTGCACCACTTCGGGCCAATCGGATGCTTTCCATTCTTCAAAAGGTTTGGGCGTATAATCGGCATCCACTATCATGAATCCGTTGGGTTTAAACAATTTATCGGTGATATCCGAACCGTCTTTGGCATAGGCCTTGATCCCGGGGCCTGAAAATGCTGGAATAAGCATTGCGAAGTCATATTCGATTTCATGGTAAGAACCGTCCAATTTTTCGTAATAGATTTTTTCTTTATCCACCTTATACACACCGGCACGTTTAATCCAAAAAATTTCACGTTCGGCCAAGAAAGATTCGGTGAAAATTTTAGTAGGCGTAATATATCCTCCATATTTAATATATGCACCTCCCATACCGAAATCACCCAATTCATATTCATTGGTCAGGAAGGTAATATTGGCTCGTTCTTCCAATCCGCGACGCTGAATTTCATGATAAACGTTTAAGATATACTCGAATGCCGCCCCTTGGCATGTGGCACCCGGATGACCGATTCCAATCACTATTTTTTGATTTTCGCCGGCCTCCATTTTCTTAATCACTTTCTGCAACTCTTCCCATGCATGCGAAGCGTGGTTAAAATTACAAACCGACACGGTGGTGCCATGATCCGGTCCCAAACCTTCGGTTTTATCAAAACGCAATTTGGGCCCCGTGGCATTTACCAAATAATCATAATCCACGACCTCCTTCTGACCTTCTTTTCCTTGACCTACGTACTCAATAGTTACATAGGGGCGTTCGGAATCACTTCCACCTTCCGGATGAATGGATAGTGCCTTCGCTTGCTTGAAATCAATACCCCATTTCTTGTACTTGGGTTCCAACTTAAATCTGATTTCTTCGGGTTTCATTCGTCCTACGCCCACCCAAATATTGGAGGGAACGAATTGATAGTATTCCACGGGAGAGACCACCACTACTTCATGACTCTTATTCAGCCATTTTCTTAAGTAAGCGGCAGCAGTGTGTCCTGCAATCCCGGAACCTAAAACTACTACTTTTGCCATAAAATTTATGTTTTTTTTGTTATTCTCATGACAAATATAAATAAAAAAATGAGAACTCTCATAATTTGAGAAAGCATTTTAACAAATAATTTTTTTATTCATTATTAAGTTTAAACTAAAACATTGGCGGATTTAATGAGACACCATTTCAATTTTTCGCTTATGTCGAGCATGCTGCCCGGTGTATTCTCGTATAAGAAGACGGGGTCCCTTGAGCGCATTAATATCCCTTTTGTCCTCATAATTAAGCAAATACTTGGTTAATGCTTCCAAAACCATCGCAGCCGTGAAAGGTTCGCTTCGCCAATGCGCCAAATCCCAATAAGAAGAAGTAAAAAATAAGCCGTCTCCCCAATAGAAGCCATATTTGGGTTTATTTGTAAAGTTTTTAAAATCTTTGCGATTTTTTATTCGGATCTTTCTCTTTTCACGCAAAAGGTACCGGACGGCATGCTCAATACTTTCGCGATATTGTTTTTCCATACCGAGTTCTTCGGCAATATCGCTACCGATATTTAACAATGTAGCGAGCCCCAATGCCGTTGAAAGGATATCGCTTGTATCTTCGCCGCCGGGAAATGCGCCTTTTTTGTCGGGGAACTCCTCGGCATATTGCTTTTGAATTTTCAAAATATCACGTAGCAAAATTTTTATTGACCGGCGAAGCGCCGGATTGTTTCCATCCCGATATGCCCGGCTCACTACATAGGGAAACATCATATATTGCGGATAATAGAGCCCGCATTCGGGCCATCTTTTTTCGGCAATTGCCCGGTGCATTAATTTTACTGCGTTACGATAACCCGGAAAATTTTTCCATCCCAATACACCGAGCACAAATATTACATTGGCATTTATCACACAGTCCACATTATTCACGCCCAAAGGGATAATTCCTTCTTCGGGTTTGGAAAAAATAGGCAGTTTTTCATCTTTTAGCCAAGTTAGAAATGCACCGCTGTTTTTTCCTTTCCAAAAATCCCGGCCATCTTCGGCTCGTCTGTTTAAATCCCGAAAGCGTCCTAAAAATTTAATGGCGTCATAATCCACATAAAAATTTTCGGGCCGGTGAAAAAAAGAATCGGGCATGGATCGGTAAAACTGAGTTTTTAATTTTTGCATGGCTACCGTAACGGACGTATCATCGGCATCGTCGGGTATATTAAATATCGCCGTAGCATCCGTTTTGTTTTGCGTAGAATCCAAACATTGATAAAACCAGGACTTAGGCGGTAATTTCATGTTTCTGAGTAATATTTTCCATAATAAGTTGGCATATGGGTCCACATAACCGTAAACCACCGGTTTCATATACTTGTAAGGCAAATTCCTCGGACCGACAAAATCCGGAAATTCTTTTGAACGCATCCAAAAATTATATCCACCGCCTCTTTTATAATTTTTATCCAAAAACCAGGACTCTTTTAACATCAGTGAAATTAAACCGCCGGGGTTTTCTTCTCTGAAAAATAAAAAAGGATAGGTAATAAATTGCGGAACAAATAAATTGGAACTCAGCATGCCCAAGGGAGTTCGCTTGGAGCGATATAATTTCGGTAAAAAATGAATGGTACTGCCCCACTCTCCTTTGGAGTTTTGTAAATCAATTAAAAAAGGAATGGGGACCCGGCTTTCGCCTACAACGGGTAGTTTTAGTAAATAAGTATTCAAACAACCGTCGCCCTCCTCACAGGCATCGAAATAAGCACTTTTCTTTCCTTTTCGGTCAAGTATTTGATTATCATACAAATAGAAAAGCGCCCCTTCTATAGTGGCCACTAATTCCGCATCACGAAGTCTTTGTTCGCTTCGATCAATGGGTTGATTTGCATGCTGTGAAAACAACGGCATGCTCAAAAAAACAAGGTATGCAAAAACATTCAGATTCTTAAATCCAAAAATATAATTGGTTTTCATTCAGGCATTTATGAAAGAAAAATGTTTCTAACCAATATAATAAATTTTTTATTTTTTTGTGATAATATTTTTCAGTAAATAATTATTTAATTTTTTATCCACAACCTGCCGAAACGGCTTTTTTCTTACGTTTGGTTGCCGGTTTGACAACCGGCGTCGCTTTTTTCTTATCCGGCTGAAAATTCCGGATGGTTCCTGATAGGCGTTTTCGACCGCTGATAAACGGATAGTCGTTTATCCATACATTTATGTCGGGCATCCACCCTTTTTCTTTCCACAGAGAATACATAAAACTCCCCACCCCGAAAATTAAATTTTTGGCATCATAACCTATCATTCCCAAATAAGCCGCGGCATTACCTCCGGTATGACCTGTTTTACAATAAATCAAAACGGGTTTTCGGGTAGGAATTTCGGTTAAACGTCCGTCCAAACTCAAATCTTTTCTCGGCGTAAATTGATGCGAACCTCGAATATGTGCTTCGTAAAATTTGGCTTTATCCATATAAAAAATGGTATAATATTTATCGGGATTTGCCTTTAAATCCGGAAAAAATTCATCGGCTTTCAGCAAAAATTCCGGACGTTTCAAACCCAATAACTTCCCGGCTTGTTTTTCAATTAAAATGCTGGGAAGTTGAGCGGGAAGTTCGGGCAATTTGGATAAATCGAAATGCTTGGTCGTGGCACCATGACCGTTCGTCACACCGGTTTCATAAGCGGCTTTTTCAATCATTTCGGGATATCTGTCTCCGAATCCTTTAAGCAGAGGATCGGCAAAGTTTTTGTTCCACCCCGCCATTCCGAACATCATCGCATATGTATTATCAAATCCTGCATATCTGGTTATACCGGTCACGTAAGACGCCGTTTGTCCGCTATAACAAACGAAAACCACTTTGTCGTAGGCCGAGGCCTTTTCTTTGTTCTTCAAGAAATCCAATACTTTGTGTTTATCCACATGATAAGCACCGTTAATATGTCCGTCGATATAAGCATCGAGCGAACGCAAATCGATTATCAAATAATCATTTAAATGTGCATATACTTCTTTCGGTTGAATAATAGGCGGAAAATGCTTGGTATTGATAAAATTTCCGTGTTTATAATATATTTCCGCCAAGTGGGGATATTTCAAATCCCGTAGATAACTTTCCACATCGAAGGAAGCGCCGTATTTGGGTTCCACCAAAGATTTGTTTTTACAACCAGCAAATAATATAATGATGAATAGAATCAATAATTTTTTCATAATGTCTAGTTTTTATTTTTTCCTTAACCGCAACCACCCGAAACGGGTTTTTTCTTCCGTTTTTTTATTGCCGGCTTCACGGGAGAAGTACTTTTGGCCGGTTGTTTGGAAACCGCTTGGGCTCCCGCTCGGCTTCTGATTTCGGCTAACTTTTTCCGGAAGGGTACCACCGGTTCTTCGTCATAATAAATACCACTATATATACCGTACCCGTCTAAAATATGTTTTTTAATATAGTCATATCCGCCTAATGCCACGTATAAATTGGCCTTCCCGAAATGATGAGACATTAAAGCGATAAGTTGCGGAGTGGATGCATCGTAACCATAAATTATTAAAATTTTATCCTTATCGATATCCGTCCAATGACTTTTATTAAAAAAACTCTTGACCGGAATATTTACTGCTCCCGGAATATGGGATACGGAATAATCATGAGGGGTACGAATATCGATAAATTGGATGTTCGGCAAACTATCGGTATAGAGCAGATCCGCCAATTGTTCTTTCATGAGAGTTTGTGCTTCACAAATATTTCTTGTGGCATCCGCTTCTATTCCTTTCCTTTCGCTACAAGATTGCAAGGAAATAAATAGAATGATCATGAATAAAATATGTAGTTTTTTCATTATATAATGTTTTTTTGATTTCCTTAACCGCAACCACCCGAAACGGGTTTTTTCTTCCGTTTTTTTACCGGTTGAACTACCGGTTTGCTCTTGGCCGCTTGGGCTTTAGTTCCGCCGGATACTTGAATGCCGGTAAAATATATTTGAGCCGCTTTTCTAAAAAGGTATTGTTTTTCTGCTTCGCGTGTAATTTCCGTACTGGAAGGCGGCTTCGGGTTCAGGATGGTTTGATACCATTGATTAAGGCCTCCTTTCATTACCCTGTTTCCTTCGTAACCGTAGCTCTCCAAGGTAAGCCAAGCTTGGTCCGCCAGACTGTTTCCGGTAGAGAATAAGACGGTGGTATAGGCATCCTGATCCAAATAAACCATGTTGGAAGGACTTAAGATGCTATCGACGGGAATGTTAATGGCTCCGTCAATGGTAAATAAATCGTATTCTTCGGGCGACCGGACATCCACCAAAATCAAAGACGGATCTTTTTCCATAATCATGCGGGCCACTTCGTCGGTAGTAATATATCGCCCTTCTTTGTTTAATTCGTGTAATAATTCCTTTTGACCGATAATTTTTTTATGAGGTTCGACATTCGGTAAAAAAATACTCACCACTCCTCCCAAAATTAACAGCCCTATAATGATGACATCTATTTTTTTCATTTTTTTATTTTTTTTGCACTATAATTTTCTTGATACCTTTTTTCGTTTCATCAAAAGAAAATTCTTTTTCTATAAATTTCGCACCGGCTTATAATCCGAGTTCGTCCAAATCTTCTTTCGACATTCTCTTTTGCCACCAATCCTGCCATTTTTGGAATAAATAAAACATGGCGACTCCCATCAATACGAAAAGGAAAATAAATACGCCTTCCAAAATACCCAACCATTCGGTTATATTTACTTTTCCCATGGCTCCGGCCACTCTCAATTCTTTCCATAAAAAATCATAGGTAAAAATAAATCCGAAAATTCCCAGCAGCACGCCGCCGATAAATACCATGGCATCGACTTTTCCTGTGGAAGCGGCGGACAAACTTGTGCCCGGACAAAAACCGCCGATTACAAATCCGGCTCCCATAATAATCCCTCCTACCAGCGTGGCAATCCAAAAGGTTTTGGGATAGAAAGTGAGTGTCAAATCGATCCATCCCAAATTATGCATAATAAACAAGCCGATAAGAGCCGTTAATGCGGCCGTAAAAAATACTTTTATGACCGTGGCATCATAGCCGTAAAACACACCTGCCAACTTTCGGGTATTGGTAAATCCGGCCGCTTCTAGCAAAAAACCGAAACCTATACCGATAAGAAAAGCAAATATCAAATTAAATTCTTCATTTATAATTTCTTGAGGAAATAAAGGTCCCATAACTTTTTATTTTTTTGAAGGTTTCAACCAAATTCTTCTAAATATTAAGGCGAATATAAATCCGGCGCCGAATATGGCCACCAAACCTATATAACCCGACAAAGAGTTTACAGCCAAACCGGACAATACCAAGCCCGATGTACACCCATGTCCGATTTGTGTACCGATTCCCCAAAGAATACCGCCTATTAAAGCTAAATACAGCCGTCTCTTATTGGAAATATGAGGTGCCTTGCCTATCATGAATTTTAATCTTCCGTATAACACACTGGAAAGAATGGAACCGAAAATAACGCCCAATAATAAATAAACCAAGAAACTATGAGCGGGCGAATGAGGCCCGGTCACGCGAGGTGCCGTAAATTCATTGGACAATGCATAAGAATGTGAAATTTTATCTATGGTAGCTACGGCCACATCCCGGTAGCCGCCACTTGATCCCAGACCTTCACCCGAAATATAGTAAGATATAATAATTAATAATCCGAGCAAAAATCCCGCTAAATAAGGATTCATATATCTATTTTTCATAATCTGTTGTTTTTTTATGTGAACTTATTGTTTTAATCCCTTTCGACATCTACTTTCTATTTATTAAAACGGATATTCCGACATTTGACCGGCATAAACCATAATCATCCTAAATATGAAACCGCCGATTAATACCAATAAGGCCGGTAAAGCGGGCGGAATATGATATCCTTTTAATTCCAATGCTTCCAAAATAAAAGGCAACACCAGTCCCATACCCACAAATAATACCCAAAACCATACTGTAAATTCACCGCCTAAAAATAAATTTGCCGCTTGCTTATACACTTCCGGACCGGCTTGAAGTCCCATGATCATATGAATGATTAAGAATAATTCTATGGCTATTAATGCCATATCTATCGTACTCATTAATTTCCTTTCCTTTTTATTATTACTCAACCACATCACAAAGGCCGAGCCCGTCGAAACACCCGACGTCAAAAATAACGGGCCTAAAATCGGATTATTCCATAGCGGATGTGCATTAAAAGCGGAAAGCAAAATACCGGTATATATGCCCAGGATAATGGATAGAAATAATAATATATAGGCAAAAAAGGTTCTATATTTTCTAAAGGTAAGAATAATAAAGCGGGGTATCACCCAATTATGTTCCAAATCCCGGATAAATTTCGTGATATTGTCCAATCTGCGCCAACCTCTTTCGTGTAAATATTTTTCTATATCGTCTATATAACTCAAAGGCCATAACAAGGAAAAAATCGACACGGCCACTAAAGTCCATGCGCCCCAAGACATGGGCGATTTAATTCTAAACGTAGTAAATAATTGCCATACATACAATTTATGATGCAAATCGTAAACCAATAACAACAATCCGATTACTATGATGATAAAGGTGAAAATCGGCGCGATTTTAACGGTAAAAGGCATATCGTCTTCCTTCCCTTTCAGATAATAAAGGGTAGCAAAGAGTAATATTCCCGCTGCCAAACCTCCTAAAAACAAGTAGGTTGCAATCGGCCATCCCCATACATGGACATGGGGGTAAAGAAATTCTATATCTCTTGTGGTTTGAAATAATCTTTCTTCCATAATGCAATTATTTTAAATAAAAAATTTGAGGTTTTGTTCCGGCTTCCGGTATGAGCGTGTACCACTCCCTCGAATTCAATAATTTTGAAATTTCACTATCGGGATCGTCCAAATCGCCGAAATACATGCAATAAGTAGGACAAACCGACACACATGCCGGATCCAAACCTTCTTTCACGCGATGATCACAGAATGTACACTTATCCACATAGCCGTCCGGATGAAAATAACGTGCATCATACGGACAGGCCTCTATACAAGCACCACAACCGATACATTCGTCATGTTCTACTTTTACGATACCGCCTTCATCGATAAAACTGGCACCCGTAGGACAAGTACGCACACAGGGGGTGTCTTCGCAATGGTTACACCGCTGGGATTCGAAATGCATCATCAAATCGGGATATTTGCCTTTGGTTATTTCAATAATCCAATCACGCGAATAACCTATGGGCACATTGTTTTCGGTCTGGCAGGCCACGACACAATCGCCGCAACCGACACATTTATTCACATCAATTGCCATTGCATATCTCATGATACTACCTCTTTTTTATGTGGATTTTCGGTTAATATCGTTACAAAATTGTTTCGCATACCCGTACCGCCGGTTTCCGGGTCGATCAATACATCCGAAATGAGTTCGGAATCCGCTATGCCTCGTCCGTATGCACGACTCATTTTTATTTCTTTGCCATCGACAAAGATCTTTCCTTTGTGTCCGAAGCCGTGAGGCAAATAAACCGAATCGTGTCGAATACGTTCGGTAATTCTCACTTTGATAGAGAAATTACTTACTTTACCTTTCGGATTTTTTAACCATACTTCTTGACCGTTGGTCAAGTCATATAATTTAGCCACTTTGGGATGGACCCACAAAACGGGTTCGTGGCGCAATTCGTAAAGATGCGGTGTATTAATCGTTCGTCCGAAGGTATGCATGGGAAGTCGTCCGTAAATCAAACGCAAATAACCGGCGGGACCTTCCGGTTTAGGCCGGTAAACGGGCAACGGATCATATCCCCATTCGGCAAAATCGGTGGAATATAATTCGATTTTCCCGGTATTGGTATTGAACCAATAAGGTTCATCGGTATATTCGTCGATATACATCGGTGTTTTCCTGGGGAAATATTTTACGCCTATTTCTTTCATTTCTTCCAAGGAAGAGCCCACTTGACGCAACTGCCAATCCAAGACCTCGTCATAATGTTCATATTCATAATAATCTTTCAGTCCGAGGCGCAAACCGATTTCTTTGGCTATCCACCACCCGGGTTTTGTATCCCAACGCGGTTCGACAGCCGGATAACGCAATGCAATATTCGGAATTCTGTTTTGCGAAGTTCGAATATCATCCACTCTTTCCAAATAAGTGGCTTCGGGCAAAATTATATCCGCATAACCGGTCACTTCACTGGGCATGGTTTCCACAACTACTATAAATTCCTGATTCTGCAAGGCCCGTTTTACTTTTTCCACCTGCGGAACGGATTGTAAAATATTGGTGGCTACTATAAACATGCCTTTAACTTTATACGGTCCGGTATATTCGGGTAAAGCATGTTCTATAATATGATTGGTTATTCCCGCAAAAGCCAATTTATGACGCTCTTGCGATAAATCTTTAAAACTCCATGCGGGTTTGGGAAGCGGCGGATGAGGATGCTTGGGTAATTTCACTTTCTCGGGAAAATAAAATCCTCCTTTGCGTCCCCATGCACCCAAAATGGCATTTAAAATGGCGATAGCCCGCGTACGTTGGGTATCATCGCCATACCATGCGGTATGTCGCCCGGGATGAATAATGACTCGGGGCGAAGCGGCCCCCATCATCCTCGCCGTTTCTATAATGTCGGCAGGATTTAATGTAGTTACAGATCCGGCCCATTCGGGTGTATATTTTTGCACATGTTGTTTAAGTTGGTCAAAACCGAATGTATATTGTTCTACATAATCCTTATCATATAATTCTTCATTAATAATTACATTCATCCAAGCCAATAACAAAGCCAAATCGGTGGACGGTTTAATGGGTAACCATTTACTCGAATGAGCCGCCATGGTCGAAAATCGCGGATCGACGGTAATAATGGTTCCGCCGCGATCAATCATATGAGAAATTTCCTGTACGTGACCGTTGTGCATATTTTCACCGAAATGCGAACCGATCAATACCAAGCAGTCCGTATTTTTGATATCCGTGGGTTCGGGCGATGCCAATCCCGTACCGTAAGTGGCAATAAATCCCGCTTCGCGCGTGATCAAACATTGCGAACTGGCCGGCTTGGCATTGGTATTACTGCCCCAATATTGAAGCATATGTTTAAAATGAGGTCCTGTCTTTCCGTGATAAAAAAGCGCTATACTTTCTTTTCCATATTTTCTTTCGATTTTTTTCATGTTCTCCGCTATCAAATCAAGCGCTTCGTCCCATTCGGCTTCACGGAACTCCTGCTTGCCGTTTTTATCGCTCACTCGAATTAATGGCTTTTTTAACCGGTCTTCATCAAAATACATTCCCAGTCCTCCCGTTCCTCGCGGACATAATCGCCCGTTGGAATGCGGATCCAATTGATTACCGATAATTTTTCTGACTTTCCCCTCCTTGTCCGTATAAGTCCATGCGGCACAATTCCAAAAACACACTTCACAATAAGTGGATGTCTTGGTCATCTCACTATCCAATAAAGGGCGTTCTTCGGGAGGAAAGATATGCTGCCAAATTTCAGTGAGTGGCGAAGTCGCCGCCAAACCCACCGTGGCAGTACCGGATATTTTTATAAAATCCCGACGATTTAATTTTCCCATAACATTTTTTATTTTTCATTCTAAAATTATAGCATGTATGCATTTAAAAACATGACAAAAGACTTTTTTTGAAAGTTTTGTTACATAAAATTTACCAATGTTTTATATTTCTGATGATTGTCAAACTAGACGGACATTTTTGAAACAAATCCACATGCTTACGGATGATTGTTTTGGTTTATAAATGCATCATTTATTCCACAAAGGTTTCGAATTCACGATATCTTAGTCCCGAAAGATTAATAAAAAAAGATATTACCTTTCTGTTCCATGGTCATAAAAAAATGTCTATTCGAAGAAAAACTTATTAAAATTCATGACATTTGATGCGTTTGATTCGCCGACTCTCCTTAACTTTGAGAAAAAAATTTGGCATGTGCTCGATTACGGGAATTGTGATGGCCGGAGGCAAAAGCAAGCGGATGGGATCGGACAAAGGGCAGTTGCGTTTCGGGGGCGAAACTTTGTTGGCCCGCGCATGCGGACTGTTGCATGCTTGTTGCCATAATGTCTTTATCAGCGGAGAGATGGAAGGGGATGCGCCCTGTCCGGTAATTCCCGATATTTTTCCCGGCACGGGGCCCTTGGGCGGATTGTATAGCGTGTTGAAAAATATACCGGCCGGCAAGGTTTTGATCATTCCCGTTGATTTGCCCTTACTGAATGAAAAAATGCTGCATTTTTTGATTGAAAATCATTCGGATACATTTGATGCCACCGTGTTCCGAACGGCGGACGGCATTCAACCCTTGGTGGCCGTTTACGAAAAACGGATTTTACCGCTACTGGAAAAACAAATTCAAGCCCGGTCATACAAAATGCAGAATTTCTTACAACAAATCAAAGTAAATTTCGTACAACGTCCGGAATTCGACCCGTATTTTTTGAATATCAACACGCCCGGCGATTGGGAAAAATTGCAAGGGTATGAATGACAAACTTACTTGGTACCGGGCGGCGGTAATCGGAAGTATTTGGGCATCCGTGGAAATTATTTTCGGCGGATTTTTCCACAGTTTGCGCTTGCCTTTTGCCGGCACTTTTCTCACTTTTATGTCGGTGGTTTTACTCACGGCTTTTTCTTATAAATGGTCCGGCCGTACGCTTTTTATTAAAGCCGGTTTGGTTGCAGCCGTGATGCGTTCCATGTTTCCCACGGCGGTGATTATCGGGCCGTTTGTCGGTATATTGACCGAAGCCGTGTTGTTCCAGATTTTCATCAATCTTTTGGGCAGGAATTTTATTGCTTTTGCTTTGGCGGGCATTGCGGCCATGTTCAGTGCCATTTTACATAAAATCGTGAGCATCATTGTAATTTACGGCTGGGATATCGTCAAAATACTGGAACAACTTTACCTGTTTTTCATCAAATCCACGGGCATTCATCTGCCGCCGGAGCAATTATTGTACGTGGTGATTGGCGGCTATACCGTGTTGGGAATAAGCGCTGCCGTTTTGGGCGTCCGGGTGGGAAAAAGAATCAAGGAAGGAGATTTTACCACCACCGGCGCGCATGCCATTCCCCGGGAAAATACCACCGGCTTGTTCGATTTATCTTTGTTTCATTACCGGCCCGGCCTGCTTTTGGTGCATCTGGCTGCATTGATCATCGGATTTGTATTATTGGAAAAATACGGTTTGATTTATTTCCTCTTTTTATTTGTTCCTTATTTTATTTTTTTGGTGTACAGGTACAAGAGCTCTTTTCGCCGGCTCAAAAAACGGACTTTTTGGATACAATTGGCCCTTATCGGTTTGGCGAGTTTTTTTCTTTGGCCCGACAAAACGGAAGGGCTCATGGTGGGTATCAAATTGGCATTGCGTGCCGTGTGGGTGGTTTCCCTTTTTATTGCCATCAGTGTGGAATTAAAAAATCCGGTGGTCAAATCGATCCTAAGCCGAAAGGGTTACGGCGAACTTTATACGGCCCTGCGCTTGGCAACCGGTATTTTGCCCTTGCTGGTCAAAGAACTTTCACAAGAAAAAAAGATGTTGTTCAAGCCGGTTAAAATCCTTGCCCGGGCCATTAGTTTATCCGATAAAATTCTCGCTGACTTTTTGAAGGAACAAAATACCCGGACTCCCGTGTTTGTCGTCACGGGCGAAACCTCATCGGGTAAAACCGCTTTTTTGAAGGAATTGTTGAATGAATTGAAAAAACAAAATCCGGAATTGAAAGTAGCCGGCATCATTTCGGATGCAAGCATCGAAAACGGAGAAAAAACCGCTTATTTTGTGCGCGATATCCGTTCCGGCCGCAAAGAATTGTTATGCGACCGCTTACCCGGTAAAGAAAAACTTCGCACGGGACGGTTTTATTTTTATTCCGAAGGAATCCGGTTCGGCAATGATATTTTGCAAAATACAAAAGACGCCGGGTTGGTGATAATCGATGAAGTGGGCCGCTTGGAATTAAACGGACATGGATGGCATCCGGCAATCCGGCAATTGATTGCAGAAAAAAAACCGATGATTTGGACTGTCAAGGCCAAGTGGATGGACGTCTTGCCAACTTGTTATCCGGAAATTTTGATTCACCGAACTGATATCCATGACGGAAAAATCCGTGACTTCGCTTCGAAAATCAATAAAATTGTAAGAAAATAAATATATTGTGGAATAATTTTTGATTGATTCAAAAAAATAAGTGCATGTTTCGAATTTCTATTTTCTTTTTTTTAAGTTGGTTTCTTTTGGTTTCGTTTACCGGCTGTAAGAAAAAACAACCCACCTCTTCTTATTCGATTGTCGGAAACTGGACCCTAGAAAAATTATATATTTTGGGCTTAGAACAAAATCTTTCGAATTGCAATAAGCAATCCTATATGAAATTTGAACCGAATCACCGAGCCGAAAGTAAATTTTATAAAAAAAATGCGGGCAATTGCGAAGTGGATATGCGCTATAAAGGAACTTGGTTTGTAGAAGACAATAAAACTTTCATCCATGTAGAAAAGGTAAACGGCAATCCGGCCGATTACAATAGAGAAGTGTACTTCATTGATGAAAACCATTATTATGTTTATGAAACATCAGCCGGTATAGAAGGGAAGTTTATTTATAAGAAACAAAATTAAAAGAAGTGGTTATTTCTTTTCCCGACATTCCTTACGAACAAAATCAATTACTTTCCTTTCAGAATTTGCCATTTTAATCCCACATACGGCCCGAAAAAGCCGCGATAAGGCAATATCACATCCGTTGATCGCGTTTTTTTCATAAAATTTATCAAGCCCAAATCAAGGGCCATTTTGGAATAATGAATTTGAATACCTAAAGAAATTATCCGTTCGGTCGATATATAATTTTGAGGAAAATACATATATTCAGCAATCAAAAAAGTTTTTCCTTTCAGCCATGCTCGTGCACCCGCCGAAAAAAACCAATGGGTATTAAAATCGGGATTAAACGCATAATAAACATTTCCGCTGAAATGATAACGATGATTGCCTAATGTAAAGCCGCCTCCGCTTAATAAAATATTTTTTTCATTTCCTCCGCTAATCCAAATGTATTTGAGTTCCGCACTTAGTTGTAATAATTGCCATAAAGCCGTCGATGCTTTCATACCGAACCACACGGGCGTAGGATTTTTTACTTTATAAAAAATAAATAATGGAATAGTTCCCGTCCCTACGGATAGATGATTATTTATTCCATAACGAAAATCATGATATAAAAATAAAGCATTCGTATAAAGGACTTCTCGAGATGACAGATTAAAACCACTTGAGGTAAGATAATAATCCGAAATAAAAGATACTTTACCGGGTTGAGCCGTTACGTTTGAGATTGTAAAAAAGAAAATTACTAATAAAATGGTGTTTGAAATTAATTTTCTCATAAAATAAATCTGTTTCATTTTCTTCTGCAAAAATCATGCAATAATTTTATTCACCACCTGTCCGGAAAATATTTTTGAGGGATTCCGTTCCTTTTCTTACCCGGGAGCAATTTTTTTATTTATACCTTATTAGGAAATATTATAAATTTCTTTAAGTAGCGAATTATATTAACTTTTGTTACTTAAAATTTTATTATATTTGTTAAGTTGTCTAAAAAAAAATCCCATGAGATCTTTCACATTACTTTTTTTATTATTGTGCACTACTTCTTTATCTGCACAAGTAGCCATCAATCATGATGGGTCTTCTCCGGCCTCTAATACCATTTTACATGTAAAGGGTTCGGGTCAAATTCCGTTTGTAATTACCGATAATGACGGAAAAGTGGGTATAGGTTTGACTAACCCGCAGAGAATTTTAGATATTGCTACCGATGCCAATAACGGATACGACGGGTATATCGGATTACGGGTTTTCAGGAATCAATCCTACGGCGGCGGCATGCATATATCCCATGCCCGGGGCACCAAAGCCGCTCCTGTTACGCTTCAAAAAAATGATTTATTAGGATATTATTCCTTTTTGGGGTATGACGGTTCGGATTTTAAACAGGGAGGAAATTTCAGATTCTATATTGACAAGGATGTTTCCGCCGGCATTATTCCTACTGCATATCGTATTGATTTGGCCGATGATCAAGGAATTCTTAGGACGCGTTTCGTGATTCGCTCCGACGGAAATACAGGCATCGGAACCACTCATCCCGGAGCAAAATTGGAAGTCTATGACCGTTTCACCGATAACGCTCCTCAACGCGGAATTTATACCCGTATCGATGCCGACCCTTCCTCCGGGGCCAACGCAATTTATACGATTAATGAACAATATATGAATTTTAATCAATCTAATAATAATCCGGTTTCTTCGGTTAAAGGAACACTCAATACCATTAATCTCAAGGGCTCGGGAGCGGTCAATACTTTTTACGGAACCTCCAATTATTTGCAAATTTTCAATTCCAGAAGTGTAGGCAATCTAACATCAACCGGAAATACCGTAATACTCCGTGATCATTCAAACGTAAGCAGATTGCACGGCACTTATAACGGTATAAGCGTAAGAGACAATGCCACTTCGGACAATATTTACGGCACCGTTAATGCCATTAATCTTGATTCGCAATCGTCGGGCAACAACGCGCGGTTATGGACTTCATATAATTACATCAACATTAAAGGAGCGGGGGAATATTCCACTGCATCCGGAAAAATGGATATTATTAACCACTATAACTCCGACAAATTAAAACGCGCATACGGCTCACAACAAATCATTTCCAATAAACCCGGAGCCGGACCGGTAGAATTGATATTCGGAAACTATACCGACGTAACCAATGAATCGGATTCGGATATCAACAATCTATTCGTATCCTTAAATAGATTTACAAACAGAGCGAACGGAAATATCAATCAAAACGCATTCATCAGCCACAATATATTCGTAAATGACGGCGGAGGTGAAGTACCGGGAATTCTCTACGGTGTCTATTCATTGGCGGAAAACAAGCAAGACGGACGTATCAATAAATTTTACGGACTAAAAACCACTTATTTGAATTCGGGTTCCCAAGCAAGAACCAATTATGCCTTCGGTGTATATTCGGAATTAAGCAACAAATCCTCCGAACCGGTTAATTTGTATTCGGCTGCCAGTCATCATGTGGTTAATGAAAGTTCGGGTGGAGACATCGCCCAAGTCCAATTGAATGAAAACATCTTGGCGCATCAATCTTCTCACACAATAAATACGGTATTTGGCGTCTATTCTTATGTAAAAAATACAGGAGGAGGCACGATAAACCAAATTTACGGTCTAAGAAGCGGCTTGGATAATCAATCGGGAACCGTAAATCATTGGTACGGCTTATATATCAATCCTATGAGTGAAAATCCGAATTATTACGGCATTTATGTCGGAAACGGAAATAAGTCGTATTTCGGCGGCAAGGTGGGTGTCGGTACCGCCCAACCTCAAACCGAAGTAGATATAAACGGCATTATGCGGCTACGTCCCCGGGCAACTCCGCCCTCATCACCAACCGACGGTATGATTTACATGGACGACGGCACCAATACCTCCGATGGGAATCCCAAATTAAGGGCATATGGAAACGGGACGTGGCATGAATTGTGGTAAAACCGGTTATCCAAATCGATTGGAGTAAGGTCAAATTTCGGCTTTGCTCTTCGTATCGAACCAATAAGATTTTACTTGATTAAAAAAACAACCGCCGTGCTACAAAAAGGCACGGCGGTGATATTATGCTTGCAATTCTTCTTTATGATTTATTCTTTAGCAGATTTTTTTATTCCGACGGGAAGTTTTACACCCAAATAGGGAATCAAAAGAAATTCTTCTCCACTTGCAAAAGGGTATGCAAGTCCGTAATCCAAGTTTATATTCTTAAACAAAGTTTCTCCGCCGAATAATATAAACATTCCTTCGATGTCTTCTCCGATATCCGAAAATTCCGCCATTAAGAAGGTGCGCGGTGTAATTCGGGCTCTTCCGCTTAAAGTATAGAATAACACGTTACCTTCCACATTCAAATTAAACAAATCATAAACATTCACACTAAAATTATAACTCTCATTTCCCAAAGTAAGACCCAAGGTGCCACCGAACAAATTTATTTTCGTAGGATCGACATCTTTTCCAAGCATGGTAAAAAAAGACAAACCTCCACTTACGTGTACATAATCAATCACCTTTACCGCTCCTTTAACCTTTAGCCATATCGGAGAAGGCGTCCCCGCGAAGAAAAACAGGGGAATCATTCCCACACCAGCCGAGATATTATTGGTGATTCCATAATGAAAATCATTAAATAAAATCCAAGAATTGGAATAACGTCCCACACCTTTGGGAAGACTGAAACTACTTTGCGTAATGAAGTAATCACTAGGCGTAAATTGATATTCATCACCGGTATCTTGTGCTATCAAACCGGCATAGAAAAATAAAAACGAAATTAAAACTAATTTTTTCATGGCAATCATTTTTTTTAAATTTAATAAAAAAAATAATTAGTCCGCCACTATTTTATCAGTATATGAATTTTAATCATTCATTACATTATATTTTTCTATCTTTAAAAACCAAATTAAACTAATGATACACCCTGCATTGGTTTCACCCGAAACGATAGCCGTCATCGGAGCTTCCGACAAATTACACACCCCCGGCGGTCGTCTTTTGGACAATTTATTGAAAAGTAATTTCAAAGGAAAAATTTATCCCGTCAATCCGAAAAAAAAGGAAATTCGCGGCATGAAAGTCTATCCGTATGCAAAGGATTTGCCTCCCACCGACTTGGCCATTATTGCCATTGCCGCACCTTATGTGGAAGAAACGGTAAAAATTCTCACCGAGCAAAAAGGAACCCGGGGTTTTATCATTATTTCCGCCGGCTTTTCCGATGCCGGGCCCCAAGGAGCCGAAATGGAAAAACGCATCGTGCGACAAATCGAAAAATACGGCGGCACGCTTTTGGGACCCAACAATATCGGACTGATTAATTCACACTATGCCGGGATATTTACCACCCCCGTTCCGCAATTGGACGAAAACGGCGTAAGCTTAATTTCCGGCTCGGGAGCCACGGCGGTTTTCATCATGGAAGCGGCCATGCAACGCGGAATGCGGTTTCGCAGTGTGTGGACCGTCGGCAATTCCGCTCAAATCGGTATTGAAGAAGTATTGGAATATATCGATACGGAAGAAAATGCCAAGCCCGGCGTCATCATGTTGTATATGGAACAAATTCGCAAGCCGGAAAAATTATTAAAACATGCCCGTTCATTGCACCGGAAAGGATTTCGTCTTACCGCCATTAAAGCCGGTTCTTCCGTTGCGGGAAGCCGGGCGGCCGCTTCGCATACGGGCGCCATGGCAAGCCCGGATGTTTTTGCCGATGCCCTGTTTAAAAAAGCGGGCATTTTACGTGCATACGGACGCTTCGACCTCATCGACCGGGCCATGGTGATGCATTACCCGCGAGCAAACGGCAAGAAGGTAGGTATAGTGACCCATGCCGGCGGGCCGGGTGTAATGCTCACCGACATATTAGAAAAAAAAGCCATGGAAGTGCCCCAAATCACCAATCCGATAAAAGAAGAATTAAAAGCACAACTTTTCCCGGGGGCATCCGTGGAAAATCCCATCGATATTTTGGCCACCGGCACGGCCGAACAATTGGATCTCGTATTGGAATATACCGACAGGTATTTCGATGAAATTGATATGAGAGCCGTTATTTTCGGCAGTCCGGGCCTGTTTCCCGTTTATGATGCCTACGAGGTGATTTTAAAACACATGAAAACCGGCCAAAAACCCCTCTACCCCATTCTGCCGTCGGTGATTAATGTCAAAAATGAAATCGAATTTTTCATCGAAAAAGGCGGCCGGGTATTCTTTGACGAAGTGAATTTCGGGCGGGCACTGGCGGATGTCTATCATCAAACGCCGGTATTTCCCCTACCCGGCAGCCATAAAAACAAAAAATCCTTTTCCTTCGACACGCTAACCGGATTTTTAACACCCGAAGAAACATACAAACTTCTTTCCGCTTATGAAATTCCGGTAGCGGAGCAAATTATTATCAATTCCAAAGCGGAAATAAACCGCATCCCGGAAAAACTTTTTCCCATCGTGATGAAAGTAACGGGACCGGTGCATAAAACCGAAACGGGCGGCGTCCGGCTGGATATTAAAACCAAAGAAGAAGCCCGCCGAATATTCGACGAACTCATGCAAATCAAATCCGCTAAAGCCGTATTGATTCAACCCTATATCGAAGGCGGAACGGAATTGTTTGCCGGGCTTATTTCCGATGCCAAATTCGGCCGTTTACTGATGTTCGGAAAAGGCGGAACCGAGGTGGAAATCTGGCAAGACGTGGCCCGTGTGCTCTTGCCCGCTACCGAAGAAGAATTGCTTTGGCATTTAAAAAAATTGAAAATATACAAACTCTTCGAAGGATTCAGAAATCAAGAAGTTTTGCCCCTGAAACCATGGTTGGAACTTTTGATTCGTATTCAAATGCTTATCGCGGACCATCCGCGCATCAAAGAACTCGATTTGAATCCGATTATAGCAAAAGACGGTCAATACCGGGTAGTGGACGCAAGAATCAGAATTTGAGTACCCAAGGCACCGGTTTTTATTTGCGCTGAAAATAATTTTTCTTAATCAAGTCGATGCTTTTAATGGTTTTTTCCAACCATTGCCGGTACAATTCCATTTGCTCTTCTTCGGTTAAGTGCCAATCCACATGGCTTTGCTGTAACTTTTTCCTCGATTCGTATAAAATCAAAGCGGCAGCCACACTTATATTAAAACTTTCGGTCAATCCGTACATGGGAATTTTCAAAAATTCGTCCGCCTGATTCAATACTTCCTCCGAAAGCCCGTCCTTTTCCACTCCGAAAAAGAAAGCGGCCTTGTCGGTGATATCAAAATCCGGTAACAAAACCGACGAGTGATGCGGCGTGGTGGCTATAATCCGATAACCTTTTTCCTTAAGAGAAGTTATGGCTTCCTTCGTGTGACCGTATTCGTAAAAACTCAACCACTTTTCCGCCCCTTTGGCAATGCCGTGCGAAATACCCGCATTATAATTCTTTCGAATAATGTGCATATCCTGCACCCCGAAAATATCGCATGAACGCACTACCGCACTGATGTTATGAATTTGATATAAATCTTCCAATACCACCGTAAAATAACGCGTGCGCAATTGTAATATTTCCTTGAAAATCTTCCTTCGTCTTTCGGTTACGAATTGTTCCAAATATTCAATATATGCCAAATCCGAATTCTTCATAACGATTGATTACTAATCATTTGAGCCGGTTCATCACCGGATTATGTCAAACACCTCATCAATAATTTTTTTTAGGAAGAATGAGGGTTTAACACTTGATAGGTTTGGGCGGCAATTTCCAATTCTTCATTGGTCGGAATGACATAAATTTTTACCCGCGAATCTTCGGCATGTACAAGCCCGTCGTGTAACTGCGGATTCAAATTCTTTTCGGCATCCAAAGACAATCCCAAATAATCCAAGTCTTCGCAGGTTTTTTTTCGTATTAATGAAGAATGTTCGCCTATACCGGCGGTAAATACCAATGCATCCAAACCATTCATCAAAGCCGCATAGCCACCGATATATTTTTTTATTCTATTTACATACATGCGTATTGCCAAAAGTGCCCTTGCTTCACGTTTCTCATACAAGCGTTCCAATTCGCGCATATCGTTATAACCGGTCAAGCCACGCAGTCCGCTTTCCTTATTTAAAATTCGCGAAATTTCATAGGCCGTCATGGCTAATTGTTGCATCCAATAAAGGAGCACCGACGGATCGATATCGCCGCTTCGCGTACCCATAATCAAACCCGAAAGCGGACCGAATCCCATGCTGTGGGCCACACTTTTTCCGTTTAGTATGGCCGTGGCACTTGCCCCGTTGCCCAAATGCAACGAAACGACTTTTACGGCCGCCCGGGATTTTTTCATGACTTGTTTGGCTATATAAGAATGACTGATTCCGTGAAAACCGTATTGCCGGATTCCGTCACGGTAGAATTTTTCGGGAATGGCGTAACGGTGTTCGAACTCGGGAATCGTTTGATGAAAAGCCGTATCGAAAACAGCCACCTGCGGAATACCCGGAAAATATTGTTCCGATGCTTCGATTCCCGCTAAGTTAGGCGGATTGTGCAAAGGAGCCAGATTGAATAACGAGCGTATTTTTTGTTTTACTTTCTCATTAATGCGGACCGGTTCCACAAATTCGTTTCCTCCGTGCACCACGCGGTGTCCGATGGCATGAATCGGCCAAGCGGCATGTTCGTCCAAATATGATTTAAGTTTTTCCAATACCCGCGTATGCGATGGCAGGTCGCCTTCGAAGCTGCGGTCCGGAAAAATTATTCTCCCCTTATCACGCTCGCCGATGCGTTCGGCCAATCCTTTTGTCAACAGTTTTCCTTCCGGCATTTGTAATAATTGCCATTTTAACGAAGAACTGCCTGCATTTAATACCAATATGTTCATGTGAAATAATTTACCAATCTTCAGAAAACTTTCATCGGCCGAAAAATTTATTGCCACCTGAGAAAGCTCCGGAACAATCGCTTAAATCCTAGCGTCGCGAACCATATTCATGCACTAAACTTCGTGCTGTTTTTCGACAACCGACAGGAATATTTGCGACAAACGATGTGCTTTCAATATATCGGTCAATGCCTCTAAAGGAATAATTTTTTCGTTTTTCAATAAATCGACCAATCCCAAAAGGGCCTTACTTTTTGCATTTACCAGTTTGCCGTAAGGTTTGACCACCACTTCTTTTACCGGCACATCGAATTTTTCTTGCAAGGACGAGTCCAAATAGACTTTGGTATTTTCGGTTAAACGACCTTTGACTTTGTTTAATCCGTCCTCGGTCACGATAACCGCAAAATCCGGGTCGGAAAGTCCGGTATAATGAATTTCATCTTTATCCAAAATCACTTCCGATACGGAAAATCCGGTTCCTACGGTGATGGGATATTCGCCTTTCATGGTGGTATTCAATCCGGCTTTAATACCGGCGGTAGCCAAAAATTTACCCACCGATTGGGCGCCTCCACCGGCCGACCCTGCAATAATCACGCCGGTACGTTTCTTCAAGTATGAAGGGTAATCGGTTGTCAATTTATCTTTTTCGGCATCGAATAAGGGGCGCACTTCTCGCGGACGAATCCGGGTGGGTTTGCGGTCGTTTTCGTATTCTTCCTCCGGCTCGAGCACTTCGAGAAATTCGGGTAATTTTTTGAAGGCATAAGAAGTACACAAACTGGCAATTTCTACCACGGAAAATCCTTCCGTTTCAACGGCCTTTTTCAAGTAAGTTCCGATTTGCTTGGGCGAATTTACGCGTGCCGCATAACGTGCTCCCGAGGCATGAGCCAATTTGACAATATCGAAGGGCGGAACATCCTTTTCAAAATCGATGATTTCCTTGTATTTTTTGGTGGACAATCCACTGATTTGCCCGCCGGTCATACCGTAAACCAAGTTGTTGAGCAATATCAAGGTCATGTCCACATTACGGCGTGCCGCCTCCAAAATATGTTGCAACCCGATGGTGGCGCCTCCGTCACCGATAAAGGTGATGACCTTCTTGCCCGGATTGTCTTGCAAGCCCATGGCCACGCCTAATCCTAATGCCGGCGAACGACCGTGCAGTCCGTGAATGGTATGGGTGGCAAATAACGGATCGATTAATCCGCTACAACCGATATCACTTACAATAACCAAATCTTCGGGCTTGAAACCCGCATTTTGCAATACTTTGGACAATTGGCGTATGGCGACTCCGTGTCCGCATCCGGGACAAAACGGAAATTTTTTATCCGTTAATATTTTTTCTTTCGTATTCAACATGATTAAAAATTTATGACATGAGCGTTTTTATAATTTCGTCGGGAGTTATCATCGTGCCGATTTTATTTATCGACCGGATATGGGAAGGGGCTTTTTCGCCGAACAATATTTCTTTGTATTGCCCGGTTAAATTCTCTTCGACAATATATACTTCGGGATATTGATCGATAATTTCATAAATCTTGTCCGAGACGGGCAAAAGTGTTTTGACAATCAGGGTGTCCACCCGCTTGCCTTGTTTATTCAAGCGGTCCACCGCATCGCGTACCGCTTCGGCGGTGATTCCCCAAGTAACCAACAAGGTATCGGACGCTCCGTCCGACTGCCGGTTCCAGTCGAATACCAAATAATCATCCAGATGATTTACCAGTTTTTTTCGCAATCGCATGGAATTTTCCAAGGCCTCGGGTTCCGCTTTACGGATATTACCTTCCTGATCGTGTGTGGAAGCCGTGATACGGGTCAAATATTTATCGTTGCCCAAGGGAATATAGGCGGGCGTAAGGTGTTTCTCGGGTTTGTAGGGTTTGAATTCTCCCGAAACCTCCGTATCGGGCCGGTAAGGTGCAATAGGTTTTAGCCGGTTTAAGTCAAATGCTTTCTGGGTCATTATCATTTCCTTGGAAGTGAGGAAAAATACCGGTGTGCGATATTTCACTGCCGTTTCCATGGCTTTGGCGGCCAAATTCCAAATATCTTCAAAATCCGAAGGGCTGAAAACCGGCACGGGATATCCGCCCGAAATAATACCTTTCAACAAACTTAAATCGCCCTGCGCGCCCGTAGTCGCCGAACCCGTACTGGGGCCGAGGCGTTGCGTAATCACAATAACCATCGGCAATTCCATGGCATAAGCCATGTTGATGCTCTCCACCATCAACGCAATACCGGGAAAAGCACTGGACGTCACGGGCACTTTTCCGGCAGCCGAAATACCGGCCATCCATTGCAAGGTGGTAATTTCGTCCGGCGCAGCCAGAAAAACGGGCATGCGTTGCTTGGCATAGGCATACATCAAATTCGACGGGGTGATGGGATAGCCCACAAATACTTCCGAACCGGCGCGAGCCAATGCTTCAATGGTCAGTTTGGAACCGTCAATCAGTGTTTTATGTGGTGTGTCCAAAATTTTTGTTTTTTGAATATTTACAAATGTATAAAATTGTAATTTAATGAAGCGGGATTTTAATCAATATCAAAAAAACGAGACGGATTTATCGAAAAAATTTTTTCATGCTTGATTCCGGCGGCAAAAACAATGCGGAACTAAAAATTATATGACGGTAATAATGGCCGCCATGGCGAGCAAAAGGCGGATGATGATTTGCCAATAAATCGCTCTGGCTTGGGCATCGGTCGAATCGTATTTGAAGTAGAAATAAACCAAAAAAGCAAATACCAAAAAATAAGAAACACGTCCCAAGGAGGATGAATGCATCAATAAACTCGCTGCGGCAATTATAAAGCCCGCCGCTATAAAACCATAGGACAATTTTACCAAAAACAAATTCCTGTCGGCCGGACGGTTAAAAATATCCTTGGCCTTGAAAATCAAAAAATACAAACCGAGAAGAAGCAGGATAAACGCCGGATATATGACCGCAGCTTGCATTTGCCGAAGAACAAGCAAAAGGATGATGCTTAAAATCAAACCGATGGCGTCTATCTTCCGGGATGTGAGCATAACAACAGTTTATTGCAATATATTATTTTTCCATGAATTATTTGTTATTTTATTTTTGAAACCCAATCCAATTATGGCAAGATTTCGACTTGTTTTTTTAAAATTATATAGTAATTCAAAACCGATTTCGCTTTTGTCCGCCCGGCAACAAACATCAAGCAAATCATAACCGCAACACGATAAATCCAATTATAACGGTAATGAATTATACCGGCAAAATTAGACAACCAACATTTTATTATTATTGAATGTAATTGGCATTTACTTCAAACAAACCTTGGATTCATCAAATGACATTTTCGGCATGAATCGACTCTCATTATTTTCAATAAAAATTTTATTGACTATGAAAAAATATTTTCTTTATCTGTTTATTTTATTCTGGGCACCATTTTCCATCGCCCAAGTAGCCATCAATACCGACGGTAGTGCACCGGACAATTCGGCTATGCTCGATATCAAAAGTAATAACAAGGGTTTATTGATTCCGCGCATGACCGCCGCCGAAAGAGATGCCATAAGTAATCCCGCACAGGGATTGATGGTTTATATAACCGACGATAACATGTTTTATTTCTTCAACAACAGCCAATGGACGGCTTTCGGGGGCGACCCTACGGCCGATTATTGGCTCGACAACAAATACATTCGAAACGGTAATACGCTGATTACCATAAAAGATAACGGAAGAGTCGGAATAGGTACCGAAAATCCTTATATGATGCTTCATCTGGCTTCCGACGGACCGGGTTGGAATAAAGCCGATGCCGTATTTGAAACCGTTACCAATAATCCGGTGGACAAATCAAATATCGTCACCCGGCGGGCCCGTGGCACATTGGACAACCTGCAAGCCGTGCAAGTGGACGATATCCTGGGTGCCTACGATTCGCAAGGATATAACGGCGCCGCTTATAAATGGGGAGCCCATATGGATTTTGTGGTGGATGAACCGGTTACCACTTCATCGAGTTATATTCCTTCAAGAATTGAATTCCGAACCACCAATTTAACCGCTCCCAATAATGCCCCCAGAATGGTAATCAAACACAATGGAAGCATCGGCGTGGGAACCGCCACCCCGCATGCCTCCGCTATATTTGAAATAAACAGCGATCACCTTGGATTTCTCCCGCCGCGGGTTGCCGATGTAAATGCAGTAAGCAATCCGGCTGCAGGTTTAATTATTTTTGATAATTCTTCCAATTGTATCCGATATTATAACGGTACGGCATGGTCCGGTTGTTTAGGAGGTGCTTCCTCTTCGGCTTTTACTTGCGGAGATAATTTCACGGATCCACGCGACGGACAAACTTACCCGACAGTGCAAATAGGCAGCCAATGCTGGATGGCAAAAAATATGAATATCGGCACGATGATTAACGCTTCCACCGGTCAGACAAATAACAATACCCTAGAAAAATATTGTTATGATAACAATACGAATAACTGTGACACTTACGGCGGACTTTATCAATGGGACGAAGCCATGCAATATGTAACAAGCCCCGGCGCGCAAGGTATCTGTCCGAGTGGTTGGCATATCCCCACGGACGATGAATGGAAAACATTGGAAATGGCTCTTGGGATGTCATCCTCCGATGCCAATAATACCGGATGGAGAGGAACGGATGAAGGCAGCAAATTAGCAGGCAATGAATCACTTTGGTGGGACGGAAACTTGGACCAAAATGCCAATTTCGGAACAAGCGGTTTCATGGGACTGCCTGCAGGTTTCACAGGTAATGGTTCTTTCTTCGGTCTCAAATTCTACACCTTTATTATGTCTTCAAGTGAATCAAGTGGAACGTATGTATGGCGCCGGCGCCTTGATTATAATTACACGCAAGTGATGCGGGACAATGGCCCTAAATCGTATGGGTTCAGTGTACGCTGTGTAAAAGATTAAAAACCGGTTGATATTTTTTGAACTATAAAAATACTTCCAAGTGATTAAAACCCCACATTTTATCATTTAAACACAAAATCACTATGAAAAAATATCTTCTTTCTCTCCTAATTTTATTCTGGGCACCGTTTTCCATCGCCCAAGTGGCCATCAATACCGACGGTAGTGCACCGGACAATTCGGCTATGCTCGATATCAAAAGCAATAACAAGGGTTTATTGATTCCGCGCATGACCGCCGCCGAAAGAGATGCCATAAGTAATCCCGCACAGGGATTGATGGTTTATGTAACCGACGATAACATGTTTTATTTCTTCAACAACAGCCAATGGACCGTCTTCGGGGGCGACCCTTCGGCCGATTATTGGCTCGACAACAAATACATTCGAAACGGAAATACGCTGATTACCATAAAAGATAACGGACGAGTCGGAATAGGTACCGAAAATCCTTATATGATGCTTCATCTGGCTTCCGACGGACCGGGTTGGAATAAAGCCGATGCCGTATTTGAAACCGTTACCAATAATCCGGTGGACAAATCAAATATCGTCACCCGGCGGGCTCGCGGTACTTTGGATAACCTGCAAGCCGTGCAAGTGGACGATATCCTGGGTGCCTACGATTCGCAAGGATATAACGGCGCCGCTTATAAATGGGGAGCCCATATGGATTTTGTAGTGGATGAGCCGGTTACCACTTCATCGAGTTATATTCCTTCACGTATAGAGTTCAGAACCACCAATTTAACCGCTCCAAATAGCGAACCCAAAATGGTAATCAAACACAATGGAAGCATCGGCGTGGGAACCGCCACCCCGCATGCCTCCGCTATATTTGAAATAAACAGCGATCACCTTGGATTTCTCCCGCCGCGGGTTGCCGATGTAAATGCCATAAACAATCCGGCTAAAGGATTGATGGTTTTCGATTATTCTTCCATGTGCCTGCGTTATTATGACGGCTCGGCATGGTCGAATTGTTTGGGAAATATAAGTTTTAATTGCGGCGATAATTTTATAGATGCACGCGACGGACAAATTTACCCGACAGTACAAATAGGCAGCCAATGTTGGATGGCAAAAAATATGAATATCGGCACAATGATTAACGGTTCCACCGGTCAGACTAATAACAATACCCTAGAAAAATATTGTTATGGTAACGATGTGAATAACTGCGACACTTACGGCGGTCTCTATCAGTGGAACGAAGCCATGCAATATGTAACAACTCCCGGCGCACAAGGTATTTGTCCGAGTGGATGGCATATCCCCACGGACGACGAATGGAAAACTTTGGAAGAAGAAGCGGAGACATCAACCGGCGTAAATTGGGATTCTACAGGTTTTAGAGGGACGGATGCCGGTGGAAATTTAAAAGAAACCGGAACCAATCATTGGATCTCCCCGAATACGGGTGCTACTAATTCAAGCGGATTTACAGGCCTGCCGGGCGGATACAGGCGCCCTAGCGGAATATTTAAATTTATTGGAAATTATGGTGCTTATTGGTCCTCCACCGAAAACGGAATAAAAGCATGGCACCGGGGGTTAAAATTTAATAGTGCTCAAATACGCCGCAAAGACGATAGAAAGACATTTTCTTATAGCGTGAGATGTATTAGAAATTGATTTTTTTCCTTACCATAATCAAAGGCGATGTCCCGGCTTCCGCCGGGACATCGCTATATATAATCAGGAATGTTTGAAGAATAAGATATTATTATTCCTTTCATCAACGATTCCTAGCGTCCCGGTGTCCAGGACGCGCCTATTTCGTCCATTTTTCTTTCAACGGGTTGAACTTGTTCTTCTTCGAGTTTTTTTAATTTTTCTTTGAAAACCGCCAATTCTTCTTTGACAATTTTCAATTGTTCCTTTTCGGTTTCGGTAATCGGATCGGTACTGTTGATATGCCGCCACGCAATTTCGGTAAAACGCTTGTTTATCGGTAATTTATGCGGCGGTATTTCTTCATAACTCGCCTTGGGTTTCACACCGTACATCTCGAAATGAAGATCGTTCATCACTTGCTCGGCATCTTGAATTTCTTTCATCAAATCGGGTCCTGCCTCGGGGGTCTTTAAAGCGGTTTGCTTGAGCAATACGATTCTTTTTTTCAACTCGGACATCCGGTTTTTGGTTGCAGCCAAATCTTTGAGCGTAGTTTGTAAATCGGTAAAATATTGCATCCAAACTTCATCTTTTTCACGCTCAAAGGTGGTATTGTTCAAAGGTTTTACTTTAAAACTGACCGGACCGGCGACTTTTTTATAACTGCCCTTGTCATATACCGCCATGCTCACCCGGTAAGTTCCCGGCAATACGGGCACACCGAATTCATCTTGTTTGAACGGATCGAATTCCTTTAAAAACCGGTCCACCGGATAAGGACTGGCATATCTCAAATTCCAATTCACTTGCCCGATGCCACTAACCGGTTTGGCCGTCAATTTTTTAATCACGCTTCCTTGGTCATCCGTAATTGTAAATAACAAATAAGACGGCTCTTCCAATTGTTCTTCCTCTAATTCGCGCCAAGTGGGTTGGGGAATTTTTTCGCCTTTCTCGAATAATTTCTTTTCTTTTTTTCTTCGCGCTTCGGTTGTGGACACGGGTTTTTCTTTCAGGTAAAATCTGATTACGGCACCATAAGGCGGGTTTTTACCGAAAAATTCCGTATCGCCTTGGCCGTATTTTTTATGTGTTTCGATATATTGCCATGCGTCTTTTACGGGGAAAATATAGGCCCGGTTTTTATTCAGAAAATCCTCGCTTAAATTTCTCAACACACTATAATCGTCCAACACATAAAAACCTCTTCCGAAAGTAGCCACAATCAAATCGCTTTCGCGCGGATGCACGGTCATATCTCTCACCGAAATATCGGGTATGCCTTTCTTGAGCCGAATCCATTTTTTGCCGCCGTCCGGACTGAAAAATACGCCGAATTCCGTACCGGCAAAGAGTAAATTTTTATTGACAAAATCCTGTTCCAACGTATGTACGGTACCGTTTTCGGGCAAATTACCGCTAATGGATTTCCAAGTTTTACCGTTGTCCGTACTTTTTAAAATATAGGGTTTAAAATCATCCCGTTTCCGGTTATCAAAACTCACATAAAGCGTATTTTCATCGAATTTATCGGCCAAGATATCGCTAATATAAGTATGGGGCGGAATATCCGGAAAACGCGAGATGCTTTGCCATGTTTTTCCACCATCGCGGCTGATGCTCAATACGCCGTCATCCGAACCGGTGTAGAGCAATCCTTCCTTGAGAGGCGATTCGGCCAAGGAAACCAAAGTACCGTAAAGCGAAGTGGACACATCTTTTCTTACCGCTTCGGCCGACCAGTATTTACCCATCACCGGCCAAGTGTTCCGGTCGATTCGGGCTGTTAAATCCGGACTGATAACTTTCCATGAATTGCCCCGGTCTTCGCTTTTAAACAATTTGTTTGCAGCCAGATATAAACGCTTGTTATTATGCGGACTAAGAATAAAAGGTGCATTCCAATTCCACCTGTAGGTCAGTTCGTCTTTGCCGGGCATTGGTTTGATTTTCAAGCGTTGGCCGCTTTTTTTATCATACCGGTAGAGATTCCCGTATTGATATTCGGAATAGACGATGTCGGGATTTTCCGGATCGACCGCTCCCCAAAATCCGTCGCCGCCAACCGTGACCACCCAATCGCCTTTTTCGGAACCTTCGGCCCGGATGGTTCTGGACGGTCCGCCGAAACTGTTGTTATCCTGCGTGCCACCGTAAATATTGTAAAAGGGCGTGGCATTATCCACATAAACCCGGTAAAATTGTACCACCGGCAGATTGGGAATATGCCGATAGGATTGTCCGCCGTCGTAGGTGATATACAAGCCGCCGTCACCGCCGATAAGGAAATGATTGGGGTCGCGGGGGTCTATCCACATGGCATGATCGTCCACATGTTTGTTTTTTAAATTGAGCGGTTTCCAAGTTTTTCCGCCGTCTTCGGTATAATGCGTCCGGGTTTCTACGGAATAAACTTTGTCCACATCTTTCGGATCGGGATATATTTCGTTGTAATATTGGCCGCTGCTATGGTGGTTACTCATTTTCTGCCAAGATTCGCCTTTATCGGTCGAGCGAAAAAAACCGCTTTTTCCTTCGGCCGCTTCCATAATGAGATAGACCACATCGGGATTAACCGGCGAAACGGCGATACCCATCCCGCCGATATGGGTTTGGGGGAGCCCTTTCATGATTTCGCGCCAGGTCTCGCCTCCATCCTCCGATTTATACACTTTAGACTCCGGTCCGCCACTGATATGGGTGAATACATGCCGGCGGCGTTGTTCGGAAGTGGCATACAAAATTTCGGGATTTTCCGGATCGCGAACGACGTTGTTTACACCCGTATTTTCGCTTATATACAACACACGTTTCCATGTTTTTCCGCCGTCGGTGGTTTTGTACAATCCACGGTCGCCGCCCGGCCCCCAAAGCGAACCTTCGGCCGCTACCAATACCACATCCGAATCGCGCGGATCTATATTTATCATTCCTATGTGACGCGAATCCTTTAATCCCATATTCTTCCATGATTTTCCGCCGTCCATGGATTTATATACCCCGTTTCCGTAACCGATGGCCCGTTGATGATTATTTTCGCCCGTGCCTGCCCAAATCACATGGGGATTATTGGGGTCGATGGTTAATGAACCGATGCTGTAGGCCCCGTAATTTTCGAATACGGGCTTGAAGGTGATACCGTTGTTGGTGGTTTTCCAAATATGACCCATGGCCACCGCCACATAAAATTCCGAAGGATTTTCGGGATTAACGGCCAAATCCGCAATTCGCCCCGACGAAAAGGCCGGACCTATACTCCTGAAGGACAAGCCGCTAACCGCCCGGGAAAGTTTATCTTCGGCATTTTTTGACTTTTTACTCTTTTGTGCATGGAGTGTGAGCAAAGGTAAACCCAAAAAGAAAAGTGCGATGAAAATGATATGTTTTTTCATGATAATAAATTTGAAGAACGTAAACAATATTAGTAAAAAAAGGCGAATATTTAAAATATTTTATTTGCCCGTCATGGAATAAAAAACTTCTAATAAACGGATTTTGAACGCAGATGACACAGATAGACACAGATTATGCGGATTTATTGGACGCAGTTAACGCAGGATGGCGCAGATTTCGCAGTTTTAGCTTGAATTTAGGAGTTAGGAATTGGGAATTGGGTCTTTTGAGACTGTACGAAAATACTATAATGACAGAAAAACATAACTTTTGGTCATTTTGGTAATATAATTTTGAATTACCATATTAAAAAAACGGATTTTGAAGCCCCCAAGCCCCACAGGTCGCCATCCAAAGAAACACTACAATAAAACCGGTAGGCGGACGAAGTGAAAGGCAATTGTTGAAAAGTTTTTTGGTGTGTGTTTTTTGGTGATTTACAAACGTTTTGTGGTGCTTGATATACGCCCCCACCAGCTGGAGGCTGGCGGGAGCGGGGGGATGAGTAAAAGCTATTTTTTTAAAATTTTTCCTTCCTTTATCACATATTTTTTTATTTTAGGGACATAATGTAACAAATTAATACTGTACTGATTAGGCACGAAAATTACGCTATCGGGAACATTTTTGTCTAATTTTTCATAAAGGATGTTTGGATAATATTTCCGTCCGTTTAATATAATGAGTACTTCCTTAGAATCCAATTTTAATGTTCCATCTACATTATATTCTCTAATTATAGGCATTGAGTCATTATAAAACCTAATAAAGTTTGTAAAATATGGAAAATAACCTAAATAAATAACAGTATCATTTTTAAAGGTATCAAAAAAAATTTCATAAACGGATTTTGGTGGTCGAATATTGGATAAAGTATCTGTTGACGGAGGTATTTCATATAAATATAAATTTTTATATTTAGAAGTAAAATCATTTATTATTTCCTTTAATTCAGTATCTATAACATCAACCTCTGATTTGGAATTTTTAAAATTACAACTTCCTATAAAAAGTAATATCATGAGGGGTGCACTTATAATACTTTTCATATTAAAAAGTTTTTAAGCCATTATAAATTTTCACATTAAATCGACCTCTAAGTTTAACAGTCTTATTTTCTCTTGGAAAGTAAACTAAATAAGGCCCTTTTAGTTTATATTTTTTATAAAACCATAAAGACACATTATAATCTCCTTCCAAACTATCTTGCTGGTCACTAAAATTTAATATTTCATTTGGATGGGAATGAATTATTCCTTTTAATTGATATCCATTCATAAATAATGATTTTCCCAATATGATTCCTGGAGATAAATCATCCATATGGTATGTGCTTATAAAATAAATATTATATAATTTAGCAACACTCCATTCTACCTTTGAATTTTGTGAAACAAATTTGAAAAGTCGAAAGACTAAGTCTTTATTTCTACTAGCCGCAAAATTTTGCTTAGTGTCAATAGGTGGAGTGTCTTGACCAGTACTCATTAAATGGGGTATTTCATTGTTTATTAAATCTGATAATATGGTAGTGGATTTTGAATTTTTTTTGTTAATCTTTAAGTACTTATTTTTAATGATATTGCCTTCTTCATCTGTTGCAAACAATCTATCGAAATTATCATCTGTTTTTCTAATTAATTCTATTTCTCCTGTTTTCTTATTTAATTTATAATCATCATCCCAAGTTTCCCCCTCCATTCCCGTAGGATCCATAAAGCGCACGGGATTGTCGTAGGTGTAGGCAAAGGGCGAAACGCCCGGATACTTCTCCGCCAGCGGATCCACACTCAACCACAAACTTATCTTCGGGTCATAATACCTTGCTCCGTAGTAATACAATCCGGTTTCTTCATCGAGCTCTTTGCCGTTGAACTTGTAGGGATTATGGTATTGATACCCGCCCAATTCCACCATGGTTTCGCCGTAGGGCAGGTTGAGGAAGAATTGATGGGGATTGCCGCCGGAGCCGGTGATGAGCGTGCCGGTGCCGAGGTGGTTGGGGTGGTACCAGTATATCTGTAACCTCGGTCGGGCGGCCGTTCCGGTATCGGGCGTATACACCGCCACTCCCGGCGCGGGCGGGGCAATGTGTATCTTGGTATTTTCGAAATAACGTTGCATGTCGTGTAACTGCAATTTACGAAGTTTAGAAATTCATCATTGGGTTACTTAATTGTCATGGATAATTATAAAATGCCCAATTAAATAAATTTTATGTTATAAGGTTCATATGATAAAACTTAAATAGTAATTTCCTGATGTTTACATTTCATTCGTAAGGTCACAAAATACTGTACTTATTTGCTAAAGGTCAAACCTCCAAACTTTATTAAAAAAATAAATATGCCATATAAAACTAAAATACTCCCAAAAATTAATATAATTGAATCGTATTTATGCTTATGAATTAAATTAGAATTTTTTTGAATAATTTTTATTCTATTTTTCCAGACATAAATATATATATTAATAGCATAAATTACTATAGCAGAGAATATTGCAAAATATATCACACTATAAATAGAAAGTTCTTTATGTCTAGATATTAACCATAAAATTATTAAATAAATAGAAGTAGAAAAATTCATTCCGCAAAAAGTTAGAAATGCGATCGTTGGTGCCTCGGCATCCTTTTCTCCTTTATTTTTCAGTCTAGAATAAGTATAATAAAAAAGACTATCATACCAATTAATTATCTTTCTTACCATTGCCCTGTTTTTATAAGATAGTTGGCTCGCCTAATTTGGATTAAGTCTAATTCAACATCCCATCTATATTTAATAGCATTTTTAATATATACATCCGAATATCTACCATAAATCTTTCTATTATACCATTCCATAGAAGTTATCTTACGCCCTCCTTCCCATCCTACGGACCATGCTAAACCGTAAATATTACCTTTTGACTGAGCAAGATAAATTCCTATACCCGCTGAAAGACCTTCAGTAAAAGCATCAAAATATTCTTCATTAATGAATTCTAACAATGGATTAAGTACACTAGCATAATTGCCTATTTGAGATAAACCTTTAGCAGTAACCCTTAACGTATGCAATTGACGTAATGAAGCAGATAAACCTTCCATTTCTTTAGCAGACATATTTAAGGTAAATATCCCTGTCTTGGGATTATAATATTGAAGTAATAATTTTCCATTTTTAAATTCATCAATTTTGTCTGAAAATAATCCGGCTCCCATACCACCGATACTCATCCCGGTTGCTGTAGATTTTATTGCTTCTATACTGCTACATGATGTACTTAATGTTACTTCATCCAACACCCCTCCCCATTCTTCGTCCTCACTTAATGTGGCTATCATTTTTCCATTGTCCAGAACGGCTGTTTCCTTGGTAGGACCGGTATATTTTTTAAACTCTTCCGGACAAGGTATTTGTTTACCATTGGCATCCACACAAAACATTCCCGTAGGGTCAATATATCTAACAGGATTATTAACTACATAATTATAAGGACTCATGGAAGGATACTTCTCCGCCAGCGGGTCCACGCTTAGCCAAAGGCTAATCTTCGGGTCATAATATCTTGCGCCGTAATAATACAACCTCGTTTCTTCATCGAGTTCTTTGCCATTAAACTTGTAGGGATTATGGTATTGATACCCGCCCAATTCCACCATGGTTTCGCCGTAGGGCAGGTTGAGGAAGAATTGATGGGGATTGCCGTAGGAGCCGGTGATGAGCGTGCCGGTGCCGAGGTGGTTGGGGTGGTACCAGTATATCTGTAACCTCGGTCGGGCGGCCGTTCCGGTATCGGGCGTATCCACCACCACTCCCGGCGCGGGCGGGGCAATTTGTATCTTGGTATTTTCGAAATAACGTTGCATGTCGTGTAACTGCAATTTACGAAGTTTTCCGTAAACATCTTCTTCCGCCCCCTTGGCCGCAGTGCCCTTGCGCGTTATTATAAACGGACTGCCTGTCATTACTTGGGCCGCAATGCGGCGGTCGCCGGCAAAATAATGCTTGGTGTACGAACGGGTGCCGTCCACCGTTATATGCGGTCCGGGATAAAGCTTGAAATCCCTTATCTCCACACGGCGGTCCTTGGGCTGTCCGTTTTCATATACCGCAATATTGCGGGTCGCGGCTTTGATGATGCGCACCCGAAAAATATCAAATACTAACCGGATATGCCGCTTGGCTTATTTATTGTTGAATTTTTGTTGAAGTTTTTTCAATTTCACTCTTTCGAAAACGTTTTTAAAAACTTGCTTGGTGTAGAGGGGAAAATCCGCTTGCATCACCCAACCGTAATAGCCGGGGTCTTTTTCCAATACTTTTTCCAGCAATTGCCCCTTATATTTACCGAAATTTATAACTTCCCTACCCGATTCGTCATAAATAATACGCCCTTGAAAATCAGCTGCATTATTATGAGACGAAAACGCCGATAATTCTTCGAGTCCTTCGGGCAAATCTTCATATCTGTCCACCTGCTCCTTGAGAATTTCCCATGTAGCCAACACATCCTGTTCGGCCGAGTGTGCGTTAATCAGGTCCTTTCCGGTATAAAATTTATATGCGGCCGAAAGATTGCGAGGTTCTTTTTTATGATAAATAACTTGTACGTCAATGGTTTTATTTTTCTTCAAATCCACTTCAATTCCGGCACGCAAAAGTTCTTCAACCAGCATAGGCAAATCAAACCGGTTGGAATTAAATCCTATTAAATAAGCATCTTCGATGAATTTATAAATCTCTTCGGCCACTTCTTCGAACCGGGGGGCATCTTTCACATCCTCATCGGTAATACCATGGATTTCCGAAGCACGCGAGGGTATGGGCCTTCCGGGATTAATGCGCCTGGTATAAGTTTTTTCGGCTCCGCCGGGTTCCACTCTCAAAATGGAAATTTCTACAATTCGATCCTTGGAAATATCGATGCCGGTGGTTTCCAAATCAAAAATACAAACGGGGGTATCAATTTTTAGACTCATTCTTTATATCTTTTGGTTGACGAAGTTTTTTTAAGGAATCCATTTTTTTCCAAAAATTAAATTTACGACGATTTTTATTAACATAAGCAGGCGGTGCTTTTTCCATCCATTTCCGGTAGAGTTCGTAATAATCCACAATAACCTTTGGCGGCGAAGGTTCCAAAGTGCCGTCCTGAAAGGCCCTAATCAAAATATCTTCCATCCAAAAATCCTCTTTCCTGTTGACCGGGTCGTAAATTTCTTTTAAATCGATTTTGTATAATTTCGCCATTCTTTGCCACCAAAATGCCGAAAATCCGCTTTTATATTGTTTCAAAAAATCAAAAACACTCATGCCCGTTTGCCGGTAAACCAATCGTACCAATACCCGTCCTTCGCTCGGTGTCAGTTCGTGCAATTCGGGTTCAATGACTTTTCGGATGTAATTTTCTACCACTTTTTTATACCGGCGCCTTTGTTTCGGACTCATTTTTTTCAATCTTTCGTTCAACTTTTCCAAGTCTTCGCCTGCCATTTTAGCAAAAGGATAAACCTTGGTTACCTTTCGACGCATCACCAAATAACGATACCAATCGGAAGATTTGGAAAAATAAAGCCGGGGCAAAATCACCACTTCGTCCAAATAAAAAACGGGAATAGTATCATTTTTATAAACGGCTATGGTATCGCTCAAAACACCGGTGGTATCGCGATCCTGTTGGGCATACATCATCCCTGCCGTTATTAATAATACGAATGCAATGAGTTTTTTTAAGTCCATTGGTTTTTTCCCTAACTTTGCGCTGCAAATACCGTGCAATTTAATATGAAAAGTAATTATTTACTATATAAATTAAAAAATAATCTCCCTAATTTTTTTACTTTACTGAATTTATTATCCGGCACACTTGCCATTATGTTTGTTTTTAACGAACAGTATTGGACGGCATTTTATCTGGTTTTGCTCGGCATTTTTTTCGACTTCATCGACGGTATGGTCGCCCGGCTGACCCGAACTTCTTCCGAATTGGGACTCCAACTCGACAGCATGGCCGATTTGGTCACAAGCGGCATGGTGCCTGCATTTTTTTTAATGAAAATTTGGAAAAATATCTTCGATCAATCCTTGCTTTATCTTTTTCCTTTATTAATCGTCTTGGGTTCGGCATGGCGATTGGCAAAATTTAATATAGACAGCAAGCAAAAATCTCATTTTATCGGCTTACCCACACCTTCCAATGCCCTTCTTCTTATGTCGGTAGGATTCATTTTTTTAACCGAACCCGAATCATCGATATGGCATCAGGTTTTATCGCATCCTTGGGCGCCTGTCCTGATTACATTATTGTCCGTTTGGCTTCTTAATGCCGGCTTGCCATTGATTTCTTTGAAAATTTCTTCCGGAAACAAAAAACCGAACGTTCATGCCATCGTGTTGATTATCATTTCCGCCCTGTTGATTTCTATAATGAAATTTAAAGCCGCGCCAATTATTTTAGGGATATATATTCTTCTGTCATTGCATTATTTCAAAATATTCAAGCATTGAAGCATCTTGTCAAATTATATGGTGTAATTATTCTTTTTTTTCTAGGAATTTTTGTTTTTATGAACATAAGCGGAATTCTTTCCGTTTCCGATATCAAATATTATATTGAAGAAGTTTCCACCAAATCACCCGAAATTATCGGCTTGGTAATCTTTATTTTACTTTCAGTAGATGTATTTTTCTCCGTACCTACCGTTTTCTTGGTCACCTCTGCAGGATATTTATTGGGATTCAAATGGGGACTCATTGCCTCGGTTGGCGGCATGTTTATATCCGGACTTACCGCAAGGATTTTATGTACGATTTTCGGAAAAAAAATACTCAAATTGGTTCTGGGAGACGACCGGAAAATCAGCGAAGTGCATAGGTTATTCAACCGCTTCGGACCCGGCGTATTACTTATTTCGCGGGCTCTTCCCATGCTGCCGGAAGCCACCTGTTGTATGGCGGGTATCAACCGGATGCCTTGGTCCAAATTTATAGTGTATTACCTCGCGGGCACTTTGCCTTATGCGGCCGTTTTGGTCTATTTGGGGTCCATTAGCAGTAAAGATAATCCCTATCCTGCCCTTACGGGCATTATCGGCATGTACATCTTACTTTGGTCCGTGTGGTATTTTTTGATTTATAAAAAAGAAAAGAAAAATTAGGATTATTTAATCCACTTCAACTTCAAAAAAAGTTTTGTCTTTATTTAAAATCTCTGAAAATTTCTTTCCCGCTATAATAATATGAACAATATTTTGTTGGTCGGGATATACATCGGTCAGCCATTTTTGAGTAATGGAAATTCTTTTCGGTTTTTTAATTTTCTCGCTTTCAGCCAATAAAAGCAATTTTTCGTTTTCAAAAGTGAATCCCAGATACGTATAATCTATCTTCCGGTCATTCACGGTAATTTGAAATCTGTCTTTTAAATAACTTGCTATATAAAATTTGGTTTTTTCATCCGCTTTGTCCAAATCGATATTATAATTGAATTTTTGTTTAACGGCTTTTTCCAAATCATCCGGAAAAGTATAAAGGATAATTTCAAAATGTTTATCCGTGTAAGTGACCGTGGTTACGCTTACATAAAACTTATGAAATGCCTCAAATGATAAAAAAGGCATCATCAGTAAAATTATCAGTAAAAATTTCTTCATCGATTAAATACAATAAAATATCTTGCCAAATTTAATTTATTCTCGTTCATTAATCAAAAAAACCGCGAAACCGTCCTATTAAAAAGACGGTTTCACGGTTAAATAAATTGCTATTTAATGTGCTTTACAATCTCACTTCACGTCAATCGCATTATTTCTTCTCGCATCCCAATATTCTGAATTCCGTACGACGGTTCAATTGATGCTGCGCTTCGGTACATTTCACACCGTCACGACATTCATTAACCAATCGCGTCTCGCCATACCACTTGGCAACCAACTGCTTCCGGGGAATTCCACGTGAAGTCAAGTACTTGATAACCGACATCGTACGATTGCGAGACAATCGCATATTGTATGCATGACTCGCCCTGCAGTCCGTATGACTGGCTACCTCCAACTTGATCTCGGGATGCCGCTTCAATAAGGCAATCAATTCCTCTAACTGCCCCTTATACTCCGGACGGATGTTATACTTGTCCAAATCATAATACAACGGCGA
>Ga0256835_1000005_pt1 | contig 255048 bp, 220 predicted proteins | sample PIR30metaG_FD_185972 | JGI IMG/M metagenome (GOLD analysis project Ga0256835, IMG submission 185972) | Hydrothermal vent microbial communities from East Pacific Rise, Pacific Ocean - PIR-30 | ecosystem: Environmental > Aquatic > Marine > Hydrothermal vents | place: Pacific Ocean: East Pacific...
GGTGGGAGGGGGCTGTCGCACCTCGCACGGGTGGGCGGGTGGGCGTCGCACTTCTCTCCTGCGAGGCTGCCGGCACCCGCCGGGTCAGGCGCCGTCGTGCTCCGGAACCGGGTCGTGGCCCGGGTAGGCCAGCATGTCCTGGTGGCGCATGATCCGCACCCACTGACCCACCCGCTCCTCGGCGGGCTCCACGGCCTCTCCGAACTCCTCACGCAGGCGCCGGGCCAGCTCTCCCACGGTGCACCGGCCGTCCAGCTGGCGCCAGGAAAAGGAGCCCATCTCGTCCAGACGGATGCGGCGGACCGACATCCAGAAGGAGAGCAGGTCCGCGAGACCCCTCAGGCCCCGGGTGCGGGGCCGGGGCCGTGTGAGCACGACCCGCCCCTCGTCGGTCTCCTCCCAGGAGGCCAGGCGCACCGGTGTCAGCTCCAGCAGGTTCACGTGGGCGAGGTCGGTCCGGGCCACGGGTCCTTATACCACGGGACCGCCGGCACCGGGCCCGGCGACACCGGGAAACCTCCGGGCCCGCCCCGGCAAAGAAGCGGCAGGAGGTGAGAACGTGGAGACCATACCGGAGACGAAGACGAGCCCGACGACTGGCATGACCGCCCACCTTGCCGGGTTGGGGCTCGCGCCCGACGACGAGGCCAACCGCACGCTGGCGGACAACGTGCATCCGTCCTCCTGGACCAACCCCGAACCCGCACCCCGCTACCACCTGGTGGTGGTGGGTGCGGGGACCGCGGGGCTGGTGGCGGCCGCGGGGGCCGCGGGACTGGGCGCTCGCGTGGCGCTGGTGGAGCGGCACCTGATGGGGGGCGACTGCCTCAACGTGGGGTGCGTGCCGTCCAAGGCCATCATCCGGTCGGGGCGTGCCGCGGCCGACATCCTGGAGGCCCCCCGCTTCGGCGTCACGGCCGGCGGGGCCCCGCAGGTGGACTTCGGTGCCGTCATGTCCAGGATGCGCCGCATCCGGGCCCGGGTCAGCCCCAACGACTCCGTGGAGAGATTCGCCGGCCACTACGGTGTCGACGTGTTCCTCGGGGCCGGCCGCTTCACCGGACCCAGGTCCCTGGAGGTGGACGGCGCCCGGCTCCGCTTCTCCCGGGCCGTGATCGCCACGGGGGCCCGGCCGGTGATGCCACCCATCCCCGGGCTTGCGGCGGCGGGCACCCTGACCAACGAGACCGTCTTCAACCTCACGGAGCTCCCCGAACGTCTCGCGGTGATCGGGGGAGGACCCATCGGGTGCGAGCTGGCCCAGACCTTCGCTCGGCTCGGTTCCAGGGTGACCCTCGTGGAGCGCAGCGACCAGTTCCTCCCCCGCGAGGACCGTGACGCGGCTCTGGTGCTCCAGGCCGCCATGGAACGTGACGGGGTCCGCATCCTCCTCTCCTCGAACGTGGTCCGCGTGGAGGCCGGGAACGGCCCCAAGGTCCTCCACGTGCTGGTGGACGGCGTTTCCGGAACCGTGGAGACCGACGCCATCCTGGTGGGGGTGGGCCGGGCACCCAACGTGGAGGGTCTGGGTCTCGGGGATGCGGGGGTGGCGTACGGACCGGAGGGTGTCCGGGTGGACGACCATCTCAGGACCAGCAACCGTCGGATCTTCGCGGCGGGGGACGTCTGCCTGCCCTTCAAGTTCACCCACACCGCGGACGCCGCGGCCAGGGCCGTGATCCAGAACGCCTTCTTCGGCTTCGCCGGCCGGAAGCGCGTGAGCCGGATGGTCGTCCCCTGGTGCACCTACACCGATCCCGAGATCGCCCACGTGGGGCTCAACGAACGCATGGCCACCGAGGCGGGTGTGGCCATCGACACGTACCTGGTCCCCATGGACGAGGTGGACCGGGCGCTGGCCGAGGGCGACAGTGACGGCTTCCTCAAGGTCCACACCAGGAGGGGGAAGGACACCATCGTGGGCGCGACGCTGGTCTCACGCCACGCCGGAGAGACCCTCAGCGAGCTCACCCTCGCCATGGAGGCTGGCGTGGGGCTGGGGCGGCTGGCCTCGGTGATCCACCCCTACCCCACCCAGGCCGAGGCCATCCGCAAGGCGGCCGATGCCTTCAACCGCACCCGGCTGACGCCCCGCTCCGCCCGCTTGCTGCGAGCCGTCATCTCCCTCCACCGCTGAAAAACACCGCCGCCCCACGGGGGGGCGGCGGATCGTCAGCCGGTACCGGGAGCCCTCTACATGCTCACCGGTGGCGGTGCCGCCTCGTCCGGGGAGCCCGCCTTGCGGAGGGGCGTCAGGATCAGGTAGCCCGCCAGGAAGGCCATGAAGACGACGGCCAGCGGCCTGGCCACGGTCCCCAGGTTCGTGACGGCCACGATGCCCTCCCAGCCCTTCTGGTTGAAGAAGACGATGGTGGCGATGCCGAGCCCCATGAGCGCCTCGCCCGCGATGAGGCCCGAGGCCGTGAGGACGCCGGTGTTCTCCACCCGGGTCGCCTGGGCCTCGTTGAAGTTCTTCTTCGCCACGAGGGTGTCCACCACCCAGCGGATCAGGCCGCCCACGAAGATGGCGAACGTGGTCTCCAGGGGCAGGTACATGCCCACGGCGAAGAGCATGGGGCTCTTGACCCGCACCATGATGAGGGCCAAGCCCATGACGATGCCCACGATCACCAGGGGCCAGGCCATCTCACCGCCCACGATACCCTTGGAGAGCGTGGCCATGAGGCCCGCCTGGGGCGCCGGCAGGAGCTTGTCGCCGAAGCCCTCGCCGCCCTGCTTGATGTTGGAAAAATGCAGGATGGCCAGGGGCACGAACATGAAGGCGCCCGCAGCCACCACGCCGATGAGGTCGCCCAGCTGCATCTTCCAGGGCGTGCCGCCCAGGATGTGCCCCACCTTCAGGTCCTGGAGCATCTCGCCGGCCACCGCCGAGGAGACGCAGACCACGGTGGCCACGCCCAGCACGGCCATGACACCCTGGTCGCCCTTGACGCCGATGACCAGCATCACCAGCGCCGCCACGATGAGGGTGGCGAGCGTGAGGCCCGACACGGGGTTGTTGGAGGAGCCGATGAGACCCACCAGGTTGCCCGACACCGCGGCGAAGAAGAAGCCGGCCACCAGCATGACCAGGGCGGCCATGGTGGCGCCGCCGATGGTCCCGGTGAAGTAGTTGTAGATGGCGATCATGAGGATCAGGACGGTGACGATGCCCAGGAGGACCACCTTGAAGTCCAGGTCCCGCTCGGTCCGGGTGGTGGACTGCTTGGCCTCGGCGGACTTCTTGAGGTCCGACACGCCGCGCCTGATGCCCAGCCACAGGTTGTCACGCATCTTGTAGAGGGTGTAGACGGCGCCCACGAGCATGCCGCCCACGGCGATGGGCCGCACGATGAACTTCCACATCTCCACGGAGAGCTTGATCCAGGTCTCGTGGGACCCGGCGTCGGCGCCGATGGAGGCGGCGAAGGCCTGGATCTCGTTGGGCCCCAGGAAGAAGATCAGGAGGGGAACGAAGAGGCCCCACGCCAGGAGGCCGCCCGCGAAGTTCAGGGCGGCCAGCTCCGGCCCGATGATGTAGCCCACGCCCAGGTAGGCCGGGCTCACGGCGGGCGCCGAGATGGTGGACACGCCACCCGCGGAGACCGTGTAGGCGTTGTCCTCGTAGCCCAGCCGGACCATGCTCCTGCCGATCTGGCCAACCTTCACCACGAACTCGTTGGCGGCGGAGAAGATCTTGAGCTGGCCGAGCAGGTTGACCACGGCGCCCACGCCCATGGCCTTGAACAGCTGCTTGGCCGCCTCGGAGCCCCGTTGGCCGGCCTTGTGGATCTCCGAGGCCGCCACCGACTCGGGGAAGGGCAGCTCGGGATCCTCCACCATGACCCGCCGGAGCAGGGTCACGAAGAAGATCCCCAGCGCACCGCCCAGGACCATGAGACCCGTGGCCAGGACGTAGTCCGTGAGGCTCTTGAAGTCCCAGTAGCCCAGGATGGCGAAGGCCGGGATGGTGAAGATGGCGCCGGCGGCGATGGACTCGCCGATGGAGCCCACGGTCCGGGCGAAGTTTTCCTCGAGCAGGGTACCGCCCATCAGCTTGAGGACGGCCATGCCGATGACGGCCGCCGGGTAGGTGGCGGCAATGGTCATGCCCGCCTTCAGGCCCAGGTAGGCGTTGGCCGCGCCCAGGATGACGCACATGAACAGCCCAAGGATCAGGGCCCGGAAGGTGAACTCCCGCATGTCCGTCTCCGGCGAAACGACCGGACGGAAGGGTTGCTGGCTCATGGATCGACCTCCTCCTCAGAAAGATCTCCATCCGGGCCGGCGGCCCGGCATCGATGCCCCCGGATTGTACATGACACGGCGTGCCTGGTGAGAGAGTTTCCATCCCCTCCATTCCGGCGGACGTCCACCGCTGCGGCGATCGTTGCCAGGGGTTCCGGTACCCGTTACGATGCGCGACATGGACCCGGTGACCCCGTTCGCGGCCGCACTGATGGTGGGTGGCGGCATCGCCCTGCTCGGCCTGGGCTCCAACTGGCTGGTGTCCGGCGCATCCCGCCTGGCACTGCGCCTGGGGGTCTCCTCCATGGTGGTGGGGCTCACCGTGGTGGGCTTCGGCACCTCCATGCCGGAGTTCAGCGTGTCGGTGCTGGCCGCAGCCAGGGGAAGCGGGGGGCTCAGCCTGGGCAACGCGGTGGGGTCCAACATCATGAACCTGCTGCTGGTGCTGGGGATGGCGGCCGTCATCAAGCCCATCCACGTCACCGGAGCCCGCCGGGGGATGTACCGGGACCTGGTCTTCGGCGTCCTGCCCGCCATCGTTCTTGTCCTCACCGCACGCGCCGGGTTCATCGGCCGGGGCACGGCCCTGGTCCTGGTGGTGATCTTCGTGGTCTTCCTCCTGGCGGCCCTCCAGACGGCCCGGGGCGAGAGGAGCACGGCGGAGCGCACCACGGGCGCCGTGGTGGTCCAGCTGGCCATCACCACCGTGGGCATCGCCGTCCTGCTCGCCGGGGCCGAGCTCATGGTACGCGGTGGCGTCGGCCTGGCCCACCACTTCGGGATCTCCGACGCCGTCATCGGGCTCACGCTGGTGGCCTTCGGCACCTCGCTCCCCGAGCTGGCCACCTCCGTGGCCGCCTCCTTCCGGGGGGAGGCCGAGCTCTCCGTGGGCAACGTCCTGGGATCCAACGTGTTCAACCTCGGGCTCATCGTGGGCACGGCCTTCGCCATCCGGCCGGGAGCCGTCCCCCACTTCGTCATCCACCAGGACGTCCCCATCCTCGTGGGTGCCACCCTGATCGTCGGGCTCGGGATCCTCCGCGACGGGAGGATCTCCCGGATGGAGGGAGCCCTCATGCTGCTCATGTTCGTGGCCTATGCCACCTTCCTGTTCCTCCGGGGAGGCTGAGATGCCGGTGATCCCACTGCTGCTGATCCTGGCAGCCACCGCGTTCCCTCCCGCGCCCCGTCCCACCCCGCTGAAGGCTCGCGTGGTGGCGGTCCACGACCTCTTCGCCTCGGAGGTGGGAGCCGTGGTGTGGCTGGAGAGGACCGACCGGAAGTTCATGCTCCGCAACGCCACCCTGATTCGCGAGCCCGTCAGGTTCTGGCGGTACCCCGAACCCATCGCCGACGGCACCTGGGTCCAGCTGCTGGATCGCCAGATGAGGCCCCTGGGGGTCTACGGGGCTGCCCTCCCGGACGCCGGGCAGACCTGCGGCATCGAGGTTCCCATGATCAGGGGGCTGTGGTACCTGGTCTTGTTGCAGCAGGAGGGCTCCCAGCGCCGGCTCATCGGCCACGTGGAGGTGGGCCCGCGCCTGGCCTCCCTCGCCCGGCGCGAGCATGTGTGGAGGCAGCTGGGCCTCCCCACCCCGCCCCCCGAGACTGGCCTCCCCATCCCGTCCCCCACCCCTCGGCCGGGTGGACATGGTCACGGGAGGATGTGAGGACTGATCCGGGAATATTGAATACTTGCGAGGGTTCGTGGTGAGAGGCGTGAGGTGCCGTTGCTGATGGCGTTCTTGCGAGGCGGGGAAGTGAAGGCCTGCCGGCCGCACGGCGAACGACCGAGCCGAGACAACGCCACCGGGAATGGTGGATTGTACAGCGGTCAAGGCATCATGAATGATCCGGGTCAGGGACAATCAGCGCCGGTCTCCGGAGCCGGCCAGGGCGTGGCATTCGGGACGGTTGCTCACCGGGCAGGAGTCCTACTGCTCCAGCAGCAGCTCCTCCAGGGTCCGGAGGAGGTTGCGGATGCGGCGAAGGTCTCCGGGGCGCCCCTTCTTCGGCTTCACCCGGAGCTCACCGATGGCCGCAAGCGCCGCCTCGAGGTCGCGCACCCTGGGACGCCCCTCACCCCCGGCCAGCCGTTGCTCGAGCTCCGCGAGGCCCCCATCCAGCTCCAGCAGGACGTTCTCCGACACCCTCCGGGTGATCACCCGGAGGGCCGCCAGCTCGTCGCGAAGCCTCCGGGTGGCCTCCTGGCGACGCGTGGGCCGCTTCCGCCCCGGCCGCCGCTCAGCCGGAGGCATCCGGCCCTCCGCCCTCGTCCATCCCCTCGAAGAGGTCCGCGAGCACGGCGCACACCCGGGTCCGCAGGTCCCTCTGGATGGCGGCCACCGAGCGGTTGCCGTTGACCACCTCGAAGCCGTACTCCCGCTGCAGCTCGGCGTAGACAGCCCGGATCCTCCGCTGGTAGATCACGAAGCTGTCATACCAGGAGCGTGCCAGGCCCAGGTCCATGCCCGACTCCCAGTAGTCCAGGGAGGCCCGGGCCTTCAGCGTGCGCTCCACCAGCCGGGCCGCCGACACCCTCAGGAAGACGACCGCGTCGGGGACCAGTGCCATGGAGTAGAGGGTGCGGAGCCACTCCGGGTCGGCGCCGCGGACCGTTGCCCGGGCCATGAGCGTGTAGATGTAGCGATCGGCCAGCACCACGTAGCCCCCGCGCAGCGCGGGCACGATGCGGTTCTCCAGCTGGTCGTAGAAGTCGGTGGCGTAGAAGAGCGTCATGGTCCGGGGGGAGAGCACGTTGCCCTCCTGGGCGCGGTCCAGGGTGGGGGCCACCAGCCGGGAGCGCTTGAGCCCCACCTGCTCCACGGCGTAGCCCCGCTCCTCCAGCCACTCGCCCAGGAGCGCGATCTGGGTGCTCCGGCCGGAGGCGTCCGGGCCCTCCACCACGATGAGCGCGCCGCGCAACCCTCCCGGGTCCACGCCGGCGGGGGGACGGCCGTAGCAGCGCTTGCCGCTCACCGCCCCCTCCTCTGCCGGAAGCGGGCCAGGTCCAGGCGCTCCGCCACGATGGACCGCACCACCTCCTGCTGCCGATGGATGGAGCGCGTGGCGTCCAGCACGGTGAAGCCGAACTCGTCGGTCATCCGCTCGTACTGGGCCATGACGCCCCCCTGGAAGAGCCGGAAGCTCTCCCGCGGGTCGGCGGAGAGCCCCAGGTCCATCCCGGCCTCGAACCACTTGAGCCGCGGCCGGCCCGCCAGGATGCGCCCCAGGGCGGTCTCCAGGGGAAGCCGGAAGTAGAAGGTGATGTCCGGGGGATGGGCGAAGGCGTAGAGGCGCCGGAGCCAGCCCGGGTCGCAACCCCGCATGCCATCGCGGGCGAAGGCCGTGAACATGTAGCGGTCGCAGAGCACCAGGTAGCCGGCCTCCAGCATGGGCAGGATCTGCCGCTCGTAGCGGTCGGCGAAGTCGGTGGCATGGATGAGCGAGAAGGTGGTGGGGGTGAGCAGCTGGCGCCGCTTGCCCTTGCGAGTGGCCTCCTTCACCAGCACGGAGGAGTTCCACTCGGAGAAGAAGACCTTGAGTCCCAGTCCATCGAGCCAGCGGTGGAGGAGGCGCACCTGGGTGGACTTGCCCGAGCCGTCCAGGCCCTCCACGGCCACCAGGCGGCCGGGCAGCTCCCGGCGGGCCCCCGCGGCGCTCACACCGCCCCCGTCACGAGACCACCCCGACCTCGCGGCCGAAGACCTCGGCGAACAGCCCGGCCTTGCGCTTCAGTGCCCACGCTTCCAGCAACAGGTCACCCGCCCCGGAGATTTCCAGCAGGAGCTCCCCCGGCCCGAGCGTGGTCCGCACGGTGCGGACCCGGGCAAACTTGAACAACCCTTTAACTATTTGACAGGATGGGACTTCTCTGCCAGCATGTTCCCAATATTCCAAAATCGGCATCACACCCGGACCCGGGCAGGAGGAGCGAACACGTGTGATGTTCCCACGCAGTGGGACTCTCCTGACCCGACACAGAATGGAGGAAGTCGATGGTACGAGCAATCACGGTGGCGTTGGGTCTGGCACTCGTGGTGGGTCTGGCTCCGGCCTGGGCCGGCACCGGTGGACCGGACCATCCCCCGGTGGGGATGGAGGCGCCCGGGCAGCCCCTCGCCGGGATGTCCCCGCTGGACACCGAGGCCTACGGCACCACGAAAAACACCATCCTCGTGGTGGCCCCCACCAGCTTCATCGCCGAGGGAGGAACCCCGTTCTGGCTGAAGTTCGGGTACTTCAGCGCCGTCACGGGTGACACGCGGCGGTCGTTCTTCGCCACCGTGAACCTGCCCACCGGCGCCCTCCTGCAGAGCCTCTGGGCCTGCGTCCGCGATAGCTCGGACACGGGCCACGTCCACGTGCGGTTCCTGCAGCAGACCTGCCCCGGGGGCACTGCCTGCACCCAGACAACCCTCGAGGACATCGAGACGGGGGAGGCCGACACGCCCGACTTCGTCGTCATCTCGTCCTCCGACATGAGCGGGACCACCTGGATGAACTACGACCCCGCCGCTGGCGTCAACTACGGCTACATCCTCGCCCACCTCAGCGAGTCCACATCCAACCTCCAGATCGGGCCCATCATGATCGCCTACAGGCGCCAGGTCTCGCCCGCACCCGCCACGGCCACCTTCGATGACGTCCCCCCCGACCACTGGGCCTTCCGATTCGTGGAGGCCCTGGCCGCTTCGGGGATCACCGCCGGCTGCGGCGGCGACAGCTACTGCCCCGACGACCCCATCACCCGGGCACAGATGGCGGTGTACCTCGCGGCGGCCCTCGGCCTCCACTACCCGGGTTGACCGGGGGCCGGAGGCTCCAGCCCCGGCTTGACGGCCCGGGAACCGTTGCTATAATCGGCGTCCCCTTGCGAGGGGGCCTTCTGGGGCGTCGTCCAATGGCAGGACATGCGGCTCTGGACCGTAGAATCGGGGTTCGAGTCCCTGCGCCCCAGCCAACTCGACCGGACCGCGCCGGGCCTGGGCCCGGCGCTGCTCTTTCCGGGGACCCGGCCCCTCACGGCCTCCGCTTCCGGAACACCACCACGGCCCCTCCCACGCTCTCCACCACGACCCGGTCGCCGGAGGCCCGGTTGGAGATGGAGGGGCGTGCGGCCGCCGAGAGGTCCGCCCCCTCCACGGGCCACTCCACGCCCCGCAGCGTGACCCGCACGGCGGGGTCGAAGGTCCAGAACGACCAGGTCTCGCCCGGCTCCGCCGGGAGCTCCAGCACGCCCTCCACGGCCAGCATGACACCATCCCCGGAAAGGTAGAGGAGCTCGAGCCCGCGGGCCATCCTCGCCAGCAGCCCCAGGTTGCCCAGCTCGTGGTCCGGCCGGCCGCCCAGGGCGCCCAGCACCGTCAACCCGGGCACGGCCAGCTCGTCGAAGGCGTGGACCATGGCCTTCTCCAGATCCGTCCGGTCCTGGTCCGGCAGGTGCACCAGCCGGTCCTCCCCCACCCAGGCGCGGGTGGCCGCGGAGATGGAATCCAGGTCGCCCACCACGGCCGTGGGCGGGATCCCCACCCGCACCAGGTGGTCCGCGCCGCCGTCGGCGGCCAGCAGGACGGGAGCCGCCGCCGCGAGGGCGGTCAGCTCCGGGGTCCACCGGAGCTCCCCGTTGGCCACGAGTACCGCGTCCGCCATCTCCATCCCTCAATGGTACACTCGGCAGCAGTTTCGGGGGGACACCGGGCCGTGAGCGGAGTGGGGCGGCGAGGCATCCGGGTGATGGTGGTGCTGGCGGTGATGCTGGCCTGTGCCGCCGTGGTCCGGGCCCAGGGGTGCCTCCCGCCATGGCAGGACCACCACGTCAAGGGGCTGGAGGCGGAACAGTCCGGCCGCCGGGAGGAGGCCGCCGGCCACTTCGAGCCGGCCCGGGACCTCAAGCCCGAGAACCTCATGATGCTCCCCGAGGGCAAGCTGGTGGTCATGGACTTCGGCATCGCCCGCATCGAGGGCGCCGCCGGGCTCACCGCCACCTCCATGGTCCTGGGGACCCCGGCCTGCCTGGCCCCCGAGACCATCGCCCGCGAGCCGGCCGACCACCGGGTCGACCTCCACGCCCTGGGGATGATCCTCTACGAGATGCTGGAGGGGCGGCTCCCCTTCACCTCCACGAGCCCGCTGGAGCAGCTGCAGGCCCACGTGGCCGGGATCCTGCCCCCGCGGGAGAAGCTCCGGCGGCCCCTCCCCGACTCCGTCTGGGTCCTGCTCCAGCGACTGCTGGCCCGGCAGCCCGACGACCGCTTCCCCACCGCCGAGGCCGTGCTGGTCCACCTGCGGAGCATCCGGCGGGAGCTGGAGGGCGGCACCGGAGGCATCAACGGCTGACGGGCCGGCGGCGGCCGTCACAATTCCAGCCGGACACCTCGTGATAGAATCCTTGCGAGATGATGAAAACCCAACCGGGCCTCTCCGGCACGATCTATCTCCCCGACACCTCAGCTCTCATCGAGAACCCCGATGCGCTCGACCGTCTCCTCACCGACGGCAACGTGGTGGTCCTGCTCCACCAGGTCGTGGAGGAGCTGGGGCGCCTCCAGGGGTCCCGCGGCAAGTCCGAGGGCGTCCGCCACGCCGCCCGGCAGGTGACGCGCAAGATCCTGGACTACCGTCAGCGGGAGCTGATCCACCACGACATCGACCGGCTGTTCACCGACCGCCTCAACGGCCACCGCTTCGAGGCCACACCGGGCGGCGGCATCCTGGCCTGGGAGCCCGACGGCGACACCATGCACCCCTACGTGGACGACTCCGGGGACAACCGGATCCTGGCGGGGGCCCGGCGCCTGGCCGAGGTGGCCTCCGGCCCCGAGGGCAACGGCTACCGGGTGGTGGTCATCTCCGAGGACTCCAACGTCCTGCTCAAGTGCGACGCCGTGGGTATCGACGCCGAGAACCTGCGCTTCGGCAAGGTGGAGCTGGAGAGCCCCGACCAGGTGTTCACCGGCACCCTCGAGGCCGAGGTGGACGAGGCCACCGTGGACGAGTTCCTGGAGAGCGGGGAGCCCGGGGAGCGCTTCCTCTCCGTGGACGTGCTGCCGCCCGACCTCCGCGAGCAGGTGATGTGGAACACCGGGATCGTCCTCCGGGGCGGGGACAGGACCGTCCTGGCGCGGGCCGAGCCCGATCCGGGCCGGCTGGCCGACCTCCGGCACGCCCAGTACTGGGACCGGAAGCGGCACCTCTACCGGCCGCGCCCCATCCTGGGGATGACGCCCCGGGACCCCTACCAGACGCTGGCCATGGAGTTCATGCTGGACCCCGGCGTGCAGCTGGTGGTGCTGGACGGCCCCGCCGGCTCCGGCAAGACCCGGCTCATGGTGGCCGCGGCCCTCTACATGCTGGTGGGCCAGCCCACCTCCCTGCGCTTCGCCTCCCGCTCCCTGCCCCTGGGCCCCGACCACGCCTACGACAACGGCCTCATCATGCTCCGCCCGGAGCACGCCTCCTCCCAGTACGAGATGGGCTTCCTGCCCGGTGACTACGAGGCCAAGCTCTCCCCCTGGCTGGAGCCCTTCTTCCAGGCCATCCGGTCGCTCTCCAACCTCAACGACCACGACTTCCTGGAGGAGCTCCAGGCGGCGGACCGCCTCCACATGCTCTCCACCTCCATGCTGCGCGGCCTGGACATCGAGCAGTCCCTGGTGCTGGTGGACGAGCTCCAGAACGGCGACCGCCACCTGGCCAAGACCCTCATGAGCCGCTTCTGCGACACCTCCAAGGTCATCCTCGCGGGCTGCCTGGACCCCATCCAGATCGACAACCCCTACGTGGACTGGCGCTCCAACGCGCTCACCCGCATCAAGGAGACCTACCGGGGCTTCGGCCCCCAGGTGGCCCAGGTCCGCCTCCACCACAACTACCGGGGACCCATCTCCAACCGCGCCGACCTGCTGTAGGGCCCCCGCCCACCCACCCTCGTGAGACGTGAGCCACTTGCAAGACTCTCTGAAGGTCATGCCCATCGGCGAGGCGTGAAATCGAAGGTATATCCGGATTCTTGCTCTCTTCTTCTTGATCCGATCAATCCGTGTGATCCGTGGTCCATTTTCCCGGGTGGGTGGGGGCCGATGCCGCAGGAATCCACCTCGATCCAGGACTCCTGCAACAGGCTCACGTGAAACGGAAAACGTGAGAGGAAAGAGGGTGGGGATGCGGGGACGGTCAGGGGCAGGGCTGGAGGAGCAGGGGAGCAGGGGAGACCTGCAGCCTCCCGCCGGATTGACTTCCGCCGTGCGTGCGATACGATGCGCACATGGACATGAGGGTGAGGATGACGTTCGGCGCGGTCCTGCTTGTGGCGGCGGTGGGTGCGGCGCAGCAGCCGGGCCGGCGGGCGTGGCAGCACCGTCTCGAGCTGGATATTCCCCTGCCTGTTCCCGTGGTGGCGCTGGACCCGGTGAACCCCTACGCGGTGCCGGTGGACACGGCTCCGAGGAGGCTCAACGCCATTCCCCCGAAGAAGCTCCAGCTGGCGGGCTGGGCGAAGGTTGCGGCCTACGTGGACTCCAGGGGGCAGTGCCGCGGTGCCGTGCCCCTGGTGCTTCCCTTTCCGGGGATCACCCAGGAGCTCACGGGCGATCTCATGAAGACCCGGTTCGAGCCGGCACGCGCCGGCTCGGCGGCCCGGCCTTCCTGGATTGTCCTCCGGATCGCCCTGGCGGGAAAGCTCAAGGAGAGCGCCGTGGTGGACCAGGACCTGGATCTCCCGGATCCCTCAAGCCCGCCGAGGCGAGAGGCGGTGGGAATCGTGTACCCCGCCGGCCGCCTGGCTTCTCTACCCGCCGCCGACCCTTCCACGCTCACGTCCTCTGCGGTGCCGCGGCGGTTCAGCATCAGGATCCCCGGTGGTGAACGGGAGGTGGCGATCCACGCCCTGGTGCATGTGACGGCCTCCGGCCGCTGCGACCAGTTCATCCCCGTGGCGGTCCCGGGGGGCGTGGTGCCGTGGCTGTCGGCCTACCTGGCCAGCTGGAGGCTCGAGCCGGCGACCAGGAACGGTGAGCCGGTGGACTGCTGGATGAAGTACACCGCCAGGGTCCGGCTGAAGATGGGAACGCTCAGCTCCACCTCCGTGAGGGTCCTGACGGACGAGCACTTCGTTCCCCAGGACGCGCCCTGAGGGGGGCCCTCCGCCCGCACAGCCCACACGAGGGTCCCGCCGGCCGCTCGCCTCACCGCCTTCCGAGGATCTTCCTCCGGGAGTCCTGGCGCACCGTCACGCGCTCCGAGTCCAGCCACTCCAGGATGGGGATGGCCAGCTTGCGGGAGAGCCCGAACCGCTCCTTGAACTCGCCCACGGTGAAGCTGTCGGTCTCCCATTCCTGCACGGAACGCTTCACCTCGTCCAGGCACGCGCTGTGGATGAGGAAGCGGCCCTCCAACCGCTGGAGCCGCTTGCGCTGGAGCAGGTAGGTGCAGATGCCCTCCACCGTGGCGGGGCGCGCCGCGATGCGCTCGGCCACCTCGGCGGGCGAGGGGGGATCGAGGCCGGCCTCCCGGTAGACCCGCTCCACCTTCCGGGTGAGCTCCTCCCCCAGGGACGTCATGTGCTCGGTGGCGCCCGGGGGGACCACCCGGCCCTCGGAGAGCTCGAGAACGCCGCGCTGCCGCAGCTCCTCGAGGTAGACGTCGGCCAGGGACAGGGCCGGCCGCGGCAGGATCGCCGCGGCGAACTCCCGGTTGGGGATGCCGGTGGAGACCTCCTGGGAGGCGAGGCGCCGGGTCAGCTCCTCCTTGGCCCGGCGGGCGAGCCCGTCGAGTGGATCGGCGGCCACGAGGCGTGGCGGCCGGGTGGGCAGGGCGTGGATGGTTCCCTCCTCGAGCAACCGGCCGAGGGGGGCCTCCACCTCCCCGGGCAGCACTCCCAGATGGCCCGCCAGCTCCCCGGCCGTGACGCCGGCGAGCCCGGCCCGGCCGATCCACGAGGCAAGCAGTGCGGGCCAGGCCTGCCGGTGCACCGGCGGGAGCTCCTCCAGACGGGGGGCGTCGCGCCGCTTGAGCCGTCCCAGCCGGGTGTCCAGGACGAGGCCGCCCCCGAAGGTGTTCACCGGGGCGGGGCGCCGGAGGACCACCCGGTCTCCAGGGAACAGCAGGATCTCGGCCCCCAGGCCCAGCTGGGCCACGGTCGTTCCCCCCGGCTCCAGGGGCCGGCGGGCCAGGCGATCCACCCGGGCGGGCACCCGGGCGGCCAGGGCGTGGACCTCCATCTCGTCGCCCTCGTCCAGGGGGTGGGGCGCCGAGGCCAGCAGCTCCAGCCGGACCGTCACGAGGCGGGTGGGCTCCCACGGGCCGGGGGTGAGCACCTGCTGGCCGCGCTCCAGCTGGCCGGTGGAGAGGCCGGCCAGGTTGATGGCCACCCGTTCGCCGGCCTCCACGCTCTCGCGTTCCTCACCGTGGACGTGGAGCCTCCGGGCGCGGCTCCTGAGGCCCTGGGGGTGGACCACCACCTCCCGGCCCACGTCCAGACGGCCCCACAGGGAGGTGCCGGTGATCACCGTTCCGGATCCCGCCATGGTGAACACGCGGTCCACGGCCTCGCGGAAGGGGCGTCCCTCCACGAGCCTGGGCCGGGCGCTGGCGGCCTGCTCGGCGAGGACCCGGCGCAGGGCCTCGATCCCCTCGCCGGTGCGGGCGGAGACGGGGACCACGGGGACCCCGGCGAAGGGCGTGCCCTCCAGGAGCTCGGCGACCTCCTCGGCCACCAGCTCCACGAAGTCCTCCTCCACCAGGTCCGTCTTGGTGAGCGCCACCGCCCCGCCGGGCACGCCCATGAGGCGGATCACCTCCAGGTGCTCACGGGTCTGGGGCATGATCCCCTCGTCGGCCGCCACAACCAGCAGCGCCAGGTCGATACCCGAGGCTCCGGCCACCATGGTGTGGACCAGGCGCTCGTGGCCGGGCACGTCCACGAAGTGGACCCGGGTCCCCTCCACCTCCATGTGGGCGAAGCCCAGGTCGATGGTGATCCCCCGCTCGCGCTCCTCGGGCAGGCGGTCGCAGTCGATTCCCGTGAGGGCGCGGACCAGGGCCGTCTTGCCATGGTCGATGTGTCCGGCGGTACCGTAGACCACGTGTCGCATGGGGTGAATGGTACAGGAACACCGTTCCGGGCGTGACCCGCCGCACCTCCCGGTGAAACCGCGTGGAGACCGATCCGTTACATTGGGGTGAAGGCGGTACCATGAAACGGAACCCTGGATCCACCGTGGCGGTCGTGGCGGCCCTCGTGGCGGCCCTGGCGGGTCCCGTGTCGGCGGGACCGGGGGACGGCGGGGGCCGGGTGGTGGACCGGTGAGGCCCGGTACGATCCCGGTGGCCATGGTGCTGGCGGCCGGGAGGGGCCGCCGGATGCGGCCCCTGTCCGACGTGCTGCCCAAGCCTGCGTTGCCCGTGCTGGACCGTCCGGTGGTGCGCTGGGGCCTGGAGCAGGCCGCTGCGGCCGGCGTGGACCGGGCGGTGGTGAACACCTGGCACCTGGCGGGGCTCATGGAGGCCGTGGCGGCCGGGGCAGCGCCGGCCGCGCTCGGGCTCGCCTTCTCGCGGGAGCCGGTGCTCATGGGAGGAGCGGGGGCACTGTCGCTCGCAAGGGACCGGGGCCTCCTCGGGGATGCGGGACCCGTGCTCGTGGTCAACGGGGACGGCCTGGTGGAGCTCGACCTGGAGCCCCTGGTGGAACGTCACCTGGCGTCGGGAGACCTGGTGACGCTCGCGCTCCTGCCGCACCCCGATCCCCTCCGGTGGAGCCGCGTGCTCCTGGACGGTACGGGCCGGGTGGAGGCGATCCGCGCACCCGGAGAGCCGGCGCCCGGGGAGGATCCCCGGCTCTTCCCCGGCGTGATGCTCGTGGCCCGCGAGGCGCTGGAGGCCCTGCCGTCCGGCCCCGGGGAGACGGCCGGCCTGCTCTGGGCGCCCGCCCTGGAGCGGGGCCGGATGGGAGGCGCCGTGGTCGATGGCCGGTGGCGCGAGGTGGGGACGCCGGGGGACTACCGGCGGGCGGTGCTGGAGGCCCTCCCGCCGGAGGGCTGGATCCACCCGGGGAGCACCGTGGAGGGGGATGCGGTGGTGGACCGCTCCATGGTGGGGCCGGGGTGCAGGGTGGAGGAGGGCGCCCGGCTCGCGGGGTCCATCGTGGCCCACGGTGCGGTGGTGGGGCGGGAGACCGTGGTCCGTGACTCCATCCTCCTGGGGCCGGTGTGCGTGGGGCCGGGGGAGGTCCTGGACGGTGAGACGAGAACGGCTCCCCTGGGGGAGCCGCTCGAAGCCATGGCACGCGGTGGCCGGGCTACCGGGTCAACCCCATGATCTGCTCCTTGATCCTCCTGAGCTGCTCCTTGCGGTAGCGCTCGAAGTTGAGGACCTTCCCGTTCTTCACGATGTACATGATGGGGTTGTGGTGCACGTCGCCGAAGTCGTCGAAGCGGATCACGCCGGTGACGCCCGGGAAGTCCATGAGGCCGAACTGCAGGGTCTTCTTGAGCTCCTCGGTCTCGATGTACCTGGTGTTGGACAGCACGAAGAGGGCCACGCGCATGGCGTCGTAGGCGTGGGCCGCGAAGATGTCCGGCGTGATGCCGTAGCGCTCGCGGTAGGCCGCGACGAAGTGCTGCACCAGCTCGTTCTTCGACTCCGGGTCGAAGGAGGGCAGCGGGAAGTAGACCCCGTCCACCAGCTCGGTGTTGGCATCGAGCACGGCCCGGTTGTAGAAGGCCGAGGTGGCACAGATGGTCCCCTTGAACCGGTGGTTCCGGAGGAACCGGAGCACCTCCACCGTCTCCTCTGCGTAGGCGATGATGTACACCGCGTCGGGCTGGCCGGCGGTCAGGGCGTCAGCCGCCTCCCGCTTCCAGTTCACCTCGGTGAGCAGGATGCGGTTCACCACCTTGCCGCCCAGGTTCTGCTCGTACTGCTGGCGGAACTCGGGCTCCACACCCCGGGCGTGCTCCGAGCCGGAGCTGAAGATCAGCACCTTCCGCTTGCCCTGCTCCTTGTACAGGAAGGTGCCGGCCCGGGTGCCCTCCAGCTCGTCGGAGGGAAAGATCCGGTAGAAGAGCTTGCTCTTCTTGGTGAGCTCGGGGGCCGAGGCGGAGGGGGAGAGGCAGAGGATGTTCTTCTCGGCGAGCACGGGCAGCAACGCCTTGGCCACGTCACTGGTGCAGCCGCCGATGACGAAGCGGACCCCGTTCTCGTCCACGAGGCGCTCGAACTCCCGGATGCCCGTTGCGGGATCCGATGCCGAGTCCGCCCAGTGGGCGGAGAAGCCCTTGGGGAGGTCGCCCTTCTCCTGGGCCTCGTCCAGGGCCAGGTGCATGGCGTCGGACATGCTCTTGCCGTACGACGCCGCGCGACCCGACTCGGGGAGCAGAACACCCAGAACGGGGGGCTTGGCGCACCCGCTCAACATGGCGGCCGCCACCGCCACCACCAGGAAACCCTGCCGTCCACCACCTCGCATGACCCACCTCCCGCCGGAACCTGCCCTCGTTCGGGTCCTCATTGTACGCCGTTCCGGCCCGGAGGGGAAACCCGGCCTGGGAAGCAGGGGAGCAGGTCTGTCGGGGAGAGGGGTCAGGCGGCGCCGCGGGCGAGGAGGACGGCGGGGACGGTCCGGAGCAGGATCCTGAGGTCCAGCCACAGGGACCAGTTGTCGATGTAGGCAAGGTCCAGCTCGATCCAGGTGTCGAAGTCGTCCAGGGCGGCCCTCCCGGAGACCTGCCAGAGGCCGGTGATGCCGGGTTTCATGGAGAGCCGACGCCGTTGCCACCGCTCGTACCGCTCCACCTCCTCGGGCAGTGGCGGCCGGGGCCCCACCAGGGACATGTCGCCCCTGAGCACGTTGATCAGCTGGGGCAGCTCGTCCAGGGAGAAGCGCCTGAGGAGGCGCCCCACCGGTGTCACGCGGGGGTCGCGGCGGACCTTGAAGGCGGGACCGCGTACCTCGTTGAGGTGGGCCACTTCGGGAAGGCGCTCCTCGGCGTCGGGCACCATGGTGCGGAACTTGTACAGCGTGAACCGGCGGCCGTGGACCCCGCACCGCACCTGGCGGAAGAGGACCGGGCCCCGGGACGTGAGCTTGACGGCCAGGGCGATGAGGAGCATGAGGGGCGAGAGCAGGACGAGGCCCACACCGGCCGTCACGCGATCGACGAGACCCTTGACGAACAGCGGGAACGGGGCGGCGGGCGTGGTGGTGAAGGTCAGCAGCGGGATCCCCTCCAGCTCCTCCAGGACCACACGGGCCTTCATGTGGGGGAAGTGGAGGGCCACCCGGGCCCGGATCCCCAGCTCGGAGCACAGCAGGATGGCATCCTCGAAGTCCTCCAGCTGGCGCCGGGAGAGCACGAAGAGGACCTCGTCCACCACCTCCTCCTGGAGGAGGCGGGGCAGGTCGTCGGCGGTTCCCAGCACCGGGATGCCGTCCACCTCCTCGGGCGCCCCGCCGTTGGGGGCCACGAACCCCAGCACCTTGAGGCCCCAGTGGGGGTGGGCCCGCACGATGGAGGCCACCTCCCGGGCCCGCCGGTTGAGTCCCACCACCAGGAGCGTCCGGTAGTTGTAGCCCCGCTGCCGGATGCGGCGGGCCAGGAGGCGCAGCGCCAGCTTCTCGGCCAGCAGGAAGGCGAGGTCGAGCACGCCGAAGAGCACCAGGAATGGGCGCGAGACGAAGTCCAGCCGGAGCATCCAGCCCGTGGCGGCCAGGGCCAGGACCCCGAGGGTCACCACCTGGACCACCTGCCAGGCCTCCCGGTGGAGGCTCACCGTCCGCCGGGAGGTGTAGGCCTCCCGCGTGACCAGCAGGACGGTCCAGATGGCCAGGACCAGGGGCAGGAGCCCCAGGTACCGGCCCAGTGGGTACAGCTCGGTGGGGAAGACTCCCGGCAGGAGGGCGGGGGCGACCCGGGATCTCAGGTACCACGCCAGGAGAAAGGCGGTGGCGGTGAGGATGAGGTCGGCCGTCCACACCTGGTAGGCCACGAGGCGGGCCCGCTCCTTCAGCACAGGCCCTCCAGCAGCTCCTCGTAGGCGGAGGCCACGTCATCCCAGCGGTAGCGGGCGTCCACCCGGGCCCGGGCCCGGTCGCCGAGCTCCCGGAGCCTGGCATCGTCCTCCAGGACGCCGGCCAGCAGGTCCTCGAGCCGTGGCTCGCCGTCGAATAGGAAGGCCAGCCCGGCGTCCCCCACCACCTCGCGGTTCTCCGGGGTGTCGTGGTAGAGCACGGGCCGGCCGGCCCCCATGGCCTCCACCAGCGCCGGGTGGGTCCCCCCCACCTCGGTGGCGTGGACGTAGAGGCGGCAGTGGAAGAGGAGCTCGCGGTAGCCCTCGCCATAGATGGGTCCGGGAAGCAGGACCCTCGCGTCGGCGGCCTCGCGGACCCGCTCGAGCAGCCGGGGGGCGTAGGGCGCCCCCCCGACCATCACCAGCCGGCGGTCCCCCGGAACGTGCCTCCAGGCGGCGGCCACCCTGTCGGGGTTGTTCTCGGGTTCGAAGCGGGAGACGTAGAGCACATAGGCGCCGGGTTCCAGGCCGAGGCGCTCGAGGGTGCCGCTTCCCGACGGTGGCTCCAGGTCGCCGCCGTAGGCGATCATGCGGGAGGGGGCCCGGTAGCTCCGCCTGTAGTACCGCCGGATGACCTCGGCGTCGGTCACGAGGGCGTCGGCCATGAGGGCCGCCCACCGTTCGCACACCCGGTAGTACCAGCGCCCCGCGAGGCCCCACTTGCGCCGCTTCCGCTCCAGGCCGTCCACGTTGAGGGCCACGGGGATCCCGGCCAGCTGGAGGATCCGGATCCACGGGGCGTTGGCGGCGTTGACCATCAGGACCGCATCGTACCCCTCCCGCGCGGCGTGGAGGGAGGCCAGCAGGGTGTGGAGCACCGTCTCCAGGTGCTTGCGGCGGACGGCGGGGAGCACCACCAGGCGCATGCCACGGTGCTCCGAAAGTCCCGGATCCACGAAGCCGGTGCGGCCGTAGACGGTCACCGAGTGCCCCCGCGAGGCCAGGCGGCGCCCCAGCTCCTCGGCCAGGGTCTCGAACCCGCCGTACCGGGCCGGGACACCTCGGCAGCCCACGATGGCCAGCTTCACGATCCCTCCACCGGTTCCACCCACCCCCCTCTACGGAACCAGCGGGCCACCCGTCGCGGCGGGACCCGGCGGCGCCCCAGCACCCACCTCCTGCGGAGCAGGGCCTCCCGCCGTCCCCTCCAGGCCTCCGCGAGCCCCGGCAGGGAGCCTCGCTCCACGGTGAGGCAGGCCCCGGTCACCGCGAGGTCGCGGAGCAGCCACCAGGGGAGGCAGGCCAGGTGCCAGTGGAGGTCGGCGCAGTGGATCCTGAGCAGGAAGCGGTTGCGGACCGACAGGCGGTTGACCGCAGCCGGCTGCCGCCGGCCCCGCTCCGGCCGGAGGCCCCGCAGGTGGACGGCCACCGCCACCGGGACGAAGAGGCACCGCCACCCCCGCCACTGGAGGCGCCAGGCCAGCTCCGCGTCCTCCCGGTAGGCGAAGAAGGACTCGGCGAGCACCTGACCGTCGGGGTACCTCACGTCCTCCAGGGCCTCCCTCCGGAACAGCGTGGCCGCCCCCGTCCCCCCGAAGACCCACGCGGGACGGCGGAGCCGGGGGCCTTCGGTCCCGCCGGCGCCCCGGTCGATGTGGCGTCCCGAGGGGGTGACCACCATGCCCGCGGCGTCCACGGTGTCCGTGGCCTCCAGGCCGGGGCCGCTCGCCCGGAGCAGCAGGCCCGTGACGCTCCCGATCTCGTGCCCGGAGGAGCGCGCGGCCACCCCCTCCAGGAGACGGGCCACATAGTCGGACCGGGGTGCGCAGTCGGGGTTGAGGAGCAGCACCCAGGGCGAGCTTCCCTCCTCCAGGCAGCGGTTGATCCCCGCAGCGAACCCCACGTTCACCTCGCTGCGGAGCAGCCTCAGGGGGAGCCGTCCCCCGAAGGCGGCGACGGTGTCCGCGCTGCCGTCGGGGGACGCGTTGTCCAGGACGGTCACGAGGGCCGGCGGCGGCTCCAGGGTCGCCACCGCCTCGAGGCAGGCGGGGAGGGTGGCGGCATGCCCGTGGGTGACCATGACCAGGTCGTACCCGGCCGCCCCGCCTCCCCGCTCCCCGGAAGAGCCGGCGCTCACCGGGGGATCTCCCCGTCCCGGGCCAGCTCGCCGGTCACGCGCCAGGTCGCGATGCGGAGGATGTCCCGGAACATCTGGAGCGAGTGTCGGACGGGCGATACCCGCGAGGCCTCCACGTGGCTCCAGCGGACCCCCACCTCGGCCACGGAGAATCCCAGCCGGCGCGCCCGTGCCAGGAGCTCCACGTCGAAGGCGAAGCCGTCCAGGCGCTGCACGGCAGCGAGGCGCCGTGCGAGCTCGCCGGGGAGCAGCTTGAAGCCGCACTGGGTGTCGTGCACGGTCTCGCCCGCCAGGAGGCGGACGAGCAGGTTGAACCCGCGGCCCATGAGGTCGCGGTACCAGGGCTGCCGGCGCTGGATGAGCCGCCGGTCCACCGCCCGGGAACCCGCCACGACGGTGCGGGGCCCGGAGGCCTCCCGGAGCCGCTCCAGCTCCTCGATGGGGCTCGCGAGGTCCGCGTCGGAGATCAGCACCCAGCGTCCGCGGGAGGCGGCCATCCCGGTCCGCACCGCGGCGCCCTTGCCGCGGTTGACCGGGTGCCTCAGGAAGCGGACCTCCACACCCGGCGGTGTCGCGGTGGGCACGGCACGCTCCGTGCCGTCACTGGATCCGTCGTCCACCACGACGATCTCCGAGGGGAGCCAGTCCCGCCGGTCGGCGAGCCAGGCCACGATCCGTTCCACGGTGGCGGGGAGCCTCCCCGCCTCCTGGTAGGCGGGGATCACGACGCTCAGGACAGGTTCCCGATCCTGGCGGCCTCCGGTGCGTCCGGGGGCCCGGGGAGTGGGCGGTGGAGGGGGTGATGCGGGCGTCATGTCCGGTCCCGATGGTACAATGCCGGGGTCCAGAACGGCGATTCGGGAGGGAGGCTGGCATGGACGACGTGCGCTGGGAGTACAGGATCATCAACATCCGTTCCGAGAACTACCGCCTGGATCCCACCTACGACGTGGAGCTGAACAGGCTCGGCGACGACGGCTGGGAGCTGGTCGCCATCACGGCCATCAACTTCAAGACGGGGGCCACCGACCACATCGGCATGGTGTTCAAGCGGCAGAAGCGCTGACGCCCGTCACCCGGCGGCGCACTGTCCGCGGCGGCCGGAAGGTACGGCTCAGGTTTCCTCGTCCCCGGAGTCCAGCACTGTCAGCCGGGGCCCCCAGGCGCGGTACAGGAGGACCGCGGGAAGTCCCAGGGTGAGGGCGGAGAACCCCTGCAGCAGGAGGGTGGTCCTGAGGCCTCCACCGAGGTGCGGCTCGCTGAAGACCAGGCCCGCCAGGAGCATCCCGGGCGTTCCCCGGCGGACGGCCATGAACGTGCCGGAGGCCAGGACCCACCACGCCAGGGCCAGGGCCCCGGCCCACGGCACCGTGGCCAGGTCCACCGGGTACCCGCCGAGGCGGAGAGCCACCAGGATGGCGGCGCAGGGCCCCGCCATGGCCACGAGGTCCGCCCACGCGGCGATGGTGAGTCCGAGCACGGTGGGCTCACGGCCGGGACCGTCCACGGGCTTGAGGTCCGGAACGGGGACCTCCTCGCGGATGACCGGGGTGTCGTCGAGCTCGGGAAGGCGGTCCCAGCCCTCCGGGAAGAGCTCGTCTCCTGGAGGCTTGCGGCCGCTCATCTGAGCTTGAGGCTGGAGATGAAGATCCTGAGCTGCATGTCCACGGGGCGGACCTTGTACCGTGCCACGAACTCCAGGATGCGTTGCACGTCGTCGTCATCGGGGTTCATGGTCGCGAGCTCTGCAAGGTTCACCTCGGCACCCGTGAGGTTGTAGGCCCGGAGCTGTGTGACGGCCAGGTTGAAGAGGTTCCGCCCCAGCTCCTGCTGGATCTCCGGGTTGTCGGGATGCCGTTCCAGGAGGTCCCGGCAGATGCCCACGGCGGTCTCGTAGTCGCCGTCGGACTCGGCCTTGAGCAGGGGGACCACGGCGCTGTCCACCTGCAGGATCTCCTCCCGGAGCTCCATGAGGCCGGGATCCTCCGGGTGCCTCTCGAGCCCGTCCTGGACGAGGCGGTAGGCCTCGAGCCACCGGCCCGCTGCCAGGGCCTCCCGCGCCGCCACGGCCTCGTCGGGGACCGGCGTGGGGGTCGGGGGCAGGAGCGCCTGGCGGTACTTCTCCAGCCGCCGCTCCACCCGTGCCCTGTCCGGCCCGGTGGCGTCGAGGTTCTCGAGGAGGTGAACGGCCTCGCGGGCGCGCCCCTCCTTGTAGAGCTTCTGGGCCTCCACCAGGGTGCGCTGCAGGGCCTCCTGCCCCACGCCCTCCTCCTCCCCGCCCCCGAGGAAGCTCAGGCCGAACCAGATCCCGAGGGCGAGCACCAGCAGCGCCCCCACGCCCATGGCGATGGGCCGGATCGGCAGGCCGCGTCCCGCCCGGGTCTTGGCTGCCGGGGCCCCCATGTCGGTGACAGATACCTCGTTCTGGATGGAGTCGAGCACGTCCGCCAGGTCCCCGGCCGGGGCGCCGGCCGGGGCGCCGGCAGCGGCGTCGGGGGCCTCCTCGGCGTCGAAGAGATCGACGCCGAGGTCGTCCAGCACGTCGGGAGCTGCGGGCTCCTCCGGTTCCGGAGCCGGTTGCGCCTCGGGAGCCGGGGCCGCGGCCACGTCCCCCGTCTCGAGCTGATCCGCCAGCTCGATGGCCGCAAGGTTCGTGGGTTCCAGCTTGAGGAGATCGTTCAGGAGCCGTGCTGCGTCGGCGGCGCGACCGTTCCTGGCCGCTTCAAGGGCCTCGGAGAGGAGGCTCTCCACCTCGTGCCGGGTCTCGGCACGACGCTTCCTGGCCTGCTCGATGAGGTGGATGGCCTCGGTGTTGGTGGCGTCCACGAGGAAGACCCGCGACCAGGTGTCGATGGCGGTGTCCAGGTCGCCGTGCTGGAACGCCTCCTCCCCCTGGATCAGGAGATCCCTGACGCTGTCGGCCGATTCCGGCGGTGTCTCGGGCGACGGTGCGGCCGCAGCCGACTCGTCACCGGAGTCGAAGAGGTCGTCCACGTCGCCCGCCACGGCGTCATCCGTGGTCAGACCCGGCTCCCGGGCGTCCCCCACGGAGGGACCCTGGTCGAAGGCCGTGTCGAACGGGCTCGAGGGCTCCGCGGCATCCACCGAGAGCTCCGAGGTCTCGAAACCGAAGGCGAACTCGCCAGGCTCCGGATCCGCGTCAGTGGTATCGACGGCGGGGGGCTCGGGTGGAGGGGCGGAGACGCCGCGCTCCTGGAGCTCGGCCAGCACGGTGGCGATCCCCGGGTGGTGGGGATCCAGGGCCTGGGCCATCATCACGAAGTTGGCCGATTCCTCCGGGTCGTCGCGATCCAGGGCCTGCCGGGCCTGGACCAGGTACTGCCCCACCTGGGCCTCGACCTTGAGGGCCTCCTCGATCTGGCGCAGGAGGTCCCGCCCCTCCTTGTGGCCCGGAAGCTCCAGCAGGACGCGATCGACCTTCTCCTTGGCCTGGTGGAAGCGCCGCTCGTTGAAGTCGTCCACGGCGTCCACCAGGAGACGGTCCACCTCGGTGCTGGCGGGGTCCTGGAGCTGCCCCACGATGGAGGAGAGATCGATCTCCGACGCGCCGGAGGTGAGCTGCTGGTGGAGGTGCTGGGCCGGTCCGAACTTGGGGTCCAGCCGCAGGACGAACTCCAGGGCGATCATGGCTTCCTCGCGGCCGCCCTCCTGGAGCTTCTGCACGGCCTGGCGGAAGGCCGTCAGAACCCGTTCCTGGGCCTGGGACGAGAGCTGCCGATTTCCCGGGTACTCCATGACCGCCCGATGGTATCAAGGGCGTGTTCGGGCGGTCAACGCACGTCGATGTCCAGCTGCCGCAACTTCCGGTGGAGATGGGAGCGCTCCACCTCCAGCAGCCGGGCCGCCTGGCTCACGTTGCCGCCGCAGCGTAGGAGCGCCTCGCGGATGTAGTTTCTCTCGAATCGGCTCCGGGCCTCCCTGAGGGGAAGGAGATTTCCGTCGCCCAGGATCGCGGCAAGGCCTCCCCTGGCCGGGGGCCCCACGCCGAGGAACTCCAGGTGGCGAGGATGGATCTCCTCGTCGGGGACCATGATGAGGAGCCGCTCCACCACGTTCTTGAGCTCCCGCACGTTGCCCGGCCACGGGTAGTCCATGAGACGTTCCATGGCCTCGTCGGAGAACCGCTTGGGACGGGTGCCCGTCATGGCCGCCACCTGGCCCATGAGCTCCTCCACGAGCTCGGGGATGTCCTCCCGGCGCTCGGCCAGGGGGGGGACGCGGATGGGGACCACGTTGAGCCGGTAGAAGAGGTCCCTCCGGAAGCGGCCCGCCTCGATCTCGGCCTCCAGGTCCTTGTTGGTGGCCGCCACCACCCGCACGTCCACGGAGATCTCCTTGCTCCCGCCGAGGCGTGTGAACCGCTGCTCCTGGAGGACCCGGAGGAGCTTGGCCTGGGTGAGGAGGCTCATGTCACCCACCTCGTCCAGGAAGAGCGTGCCGCCGTCCGCGAGTTCGAACTTGCCGCGCTTGGACTCCACGGCTCCCGTGAAGGCCCCCTTGAGATGGCCGAAGAGCTCGCTCTCGATGAGCTCGGAGGGGATGGCGGCGCAGTTGAGGGCCACGAAGGGGCCCGAGCTCCTCCTGGAGAAGCGGTGGAGGAGCCGGGCCACCACCTCCTTGCCGGTTCCGTTGGCCCCCGTGATGAGCACGCGGCCCTCGGTGGGGGCCGCGGTGAGGACCTGACGGCGCAGCTCGCGGATGACCGCCGAGGACCCGGTGAGGTCGATCTCGCCGTCCTTCCTGAGGGCCTCCCGCACCCGCCGTTCCAGGCGGGACCGGTCGAGCGCGTTGGCGACGCTCACCATGACGCGGTCGTAGCTGAGGGGCTTCTCGAGGAAATCGGCGGCCCCGGCCTGGATCGCCGTGACGGCCTGCTCGGCCGAGGCGTGGCCGCTGATCACGATCACCGGCACCTCGCTGCCGGCGGCCCGGAGCCTGCGGAGCACCTCGACGCCATCGATGCCGGGGAGCCAGATGTCCAGGAGCACCAGGTCGAACAGCTCCCGCTCCAGCGCCTCCAGCGCCTCCTCGCCGGAGGCGGCCATCTGGGTGTCGTAGCCCTCGTCCCCGAGGATCTGCCCCAGGAGGTCCCGGATCCCCCGCTCGTCGTCCACGATCAGGATGGACTCACGTCGCATGCTCACGCCGTTCCTCCCCGTCCTCGCAGATCACGGCGCCCGCGAGGACGATGCGAACCCGTGCGCCACGGGGCTCCACGTTCTCCATCTCCAGCCGGCCGCCGTGGTCGGCCACCACCCGGTGCACCAGGGCCAGGCCCATGCCCGAGCCCCTGCCCTTGGTGGAGAAGAAGGGCTGGAGGAGGACCTCCCGGTCCTCCGTGGGAAACCCGGAGCCGGTGTCCTCCACGGTGAAGATGATGTCCTCCCCGCGGGTGGTGCAGCGGACCTCCACCTCGCCCCCCTCCGGCATGGCCTCGAAGGCGTTGTCCAGCAGGTTCACCAGGGCCTGGCGCAGCAGCACCGGGTCCACCATGGCGGTGAGCTCACCGTCCTCCGGGAGGGAGAGCGTCACGGTCACGTCCGCGCGAAGATCCGCGTACAGGGCCACCGTCTCCCGGAGCAGCTGGATCACCGGCGTGGGCCGGGGGCTCACGGCGGGCATGCGGGCGTACCGGTGGAAGGCGTCCACCAGCTGCTTGAGCCCGGCCACGTGGGCGATGATGGCCTCGCACCCCGTGACCACCACGTCCCTCACCGGGGGCTCCATTCCCGACGCGCGCCGCTGGATCCTCTCGGCTGCCAGGCGGATCGGGGTCAGCGGGTTCTTGATCTCGTGGGCGATGCGGCGGGCCACCTCGCTCCAGGCGGCCTGGCGCTGGGCGCGGACGAGCTGGGTGAGGTCGTCCACCGCGACGACCCACCCGCCGCCGTGGAGCGGTTCCGCGGTCACCTCCACGTGCCGGTACGACCCCTCCACCTCCATGTCGAGCTCCTTCACCTGCCCGGCCGTGGGCCGCTCGAGGAACTCGTGGAGCGCCTGGAGGCCCTCCCGCTGGAGGTCGCCCAGGTCCCGCCATTCCCCGGCCCACTCCGGCATCCCCACCATCCTGGCCGCCGCCGGGTTGGGACGGAAGCGCCGGCGCTCCGCGTCCAGGGTCAGCACGCCGGTGGGGATGGTGGCCAGGAGTGTGGAGAGCTCCTGGTTGGAGGCGAGGATCTCCTCCTCGGTGGCCCGGACGCGCCGTACCATGGCGTTGAACGAGTTGACCAGCACGCCGACCTCGTCGCTGGCGGGGACGGAGACCTCCTCCAGCTGGTTGCCCGCCGCCACCCGCTGGGTGGCCGCCGCCACGGCCAGGAGCGGTTCGGTGAACCGCTTGGAGAGGTACAGGCCCACCCACACCGTGGCGAAGAGCAGCAGCAGGGTGATCGCCAGGAAGACCAGGATCGTGGTGGAGGTCACCGTGCCACGCTGGAGCTTCATCTCCTGGAATGTGGCGTAGGCGGCGGTGGCGCGTTCCAGGTGGAGCAGCAGGTCGCGGGGGATCAGGTCACCCACCACCACCACGTTCCGGCTTCCCGGGATCGGGGCCCAGGCGCGGATCAGGAGACCTCCGCGCCACCGGTCCGCGCGGCTTCCCCGGCTCCGCAGGTCGCGGGCCTTGAGGGGAGGTGGCGCCCTGGGGATCAGACGGGCGTCCAGCACGGCCTGGTCCCGCCGCCCACCCCGGTAGAGGGCCACGAAGCCGCTGCCGAGGAGGCGGTGGATCTGGGTGAGCTTCTTCCCGGAGCTGTCACCGGACAGCTCGGCCGCCGCCGCGGCGGCCTGGCGGAGGAGCCGGCCCTCGGAGATGGCGCGCAGCTCCTGGGTGATGGCCGCACCGCCGCGCAGGACCTCCTCGACCGGGGCGGAGAACCACCTGTCGATGGATTTCTGGAGGAGGTTGGTGGCGATCAGGAAGATGAAGATCACGGGGATGAAGGTCAGGGCCACGTAGGTGAGGACGAGCTTCGTCCGGAACCGGCTGCCCAGGACGCCGGTCCTCCGCTCCAGGTTCAGGCGGATGAGCCCCCGGAGCAGGATGAACAGGAGCACCAGGATCAGCGTGATGTCCAGGTACCAGAGGACGAAGAGGAGCAGGCGGTTGGTGAGCTCCCTGGGCGAGGCCACCTGGGTCCTCTGGAAGAGATAGGCGGCGCCCACCGACAGCAGGAGCACCACCACGAAGGTCCCGATCAGGAAGCGATTCTCGCGGCGGTACCTGTCCCACGCCCGAAGCACCCGGCCCATCAGGAGTCTCCCACCACCACCTCGACCCAGCGGGTCCCGTCCACGGAGGGGAACACGAGCCAGGTGGTGCCCACCGCCAGGACCGCCCGCGCCCTCAGGCGCAGGACCCTCTTGGTCCTGGGCAGGACGACCCGGAACGGTGGCGGTGCACTGAGCCACTCCCTGGCCTCGTCGGCGGAGGGGGTCTCGGTGCTGGCCACGATCACGTCGTCCAGCACCTCCTCGCACCGGTACCGGCCCGTGAGCGGGTCGAAGACCACCGAGGCCACCACCTCACCCTTCCAGATCTTCTTGTCCCAGATGAGCGCACGCTTCCCCTTGACCTGGACCCTGTACCGGACGCTGAGCTGCGCCCCCGACGGCAGGGCCTCGAGCATGGGTGCCGGAAGGGGCTGGGACAGGACCAGGGTGATCTCCAGTGCCGCCCCGGCGCGCCGGACCTGGACGGTGAGGGGATCCCCGGTTTCCCGGGCCGCGGCGCCACCGGTGGAGAGCAGCAGGAGGAGGAGCGCGAGGAGGCCCCCGAGCCCTGGCGGGCGGAGGAGGGCCGTCGTGGAGTGGTCACCGGGTCGCCGAAGCCTGAGCATGGTGTTGCAACATTACCACAGTGGACCTCGTGGCGGGGCCGCTCTCCGGGCAAAGGAAAAGGGCACGGCGTGCCGTGCCCCGGGACCGCCGAAGCGGATGCGTGGTCTAGAGTGCGATGGCCGCGGGGATCTCCGTCTCCAGGGGGAAGGGAACCACGAAGGCCGGTCCGCCACCGCCCACCAGCTCCCAGCACTCGGGCCGGGCCAGGATGGCGCGGACGAGGTCCGCGTGCAGGGCGTGCCCCGCCTTGTGGGCCGTGATGGAGGCGGCCAGGGGGTACTCCAGGAGCGCCAGGTCGCCCACCAGGTCCAGGACCTTGTGGCGCACGAACTCGTCGGGGAAACGGAGCTCCCCGGACACCACCCGGTGATCGTCCACGATCACGCAGTTGCTGTAGGAGCCACCGAGGCCCAGGCCCTGGCTCTTGAGGTACTTCACGTCCTTGAGAAACCCGAAGGTCCTGGCCGGAGCGATGGCCTTCCGATAGGTCTCGGGATCGACGGTGCCCACGTACCGCTGGTACCCCACCAGGGGGTTGTCGAAGGAGATCCGGTAATCCACGGTGAGCTCGTCGGAGGGCTCCGCGCGGATCCACTTGGCCCCGTCCCGGACCTCGACGGGCGCGGTGAGCCGGAGGACGGTCACGGGACGTTCCTGCTCACGGATGCCGGCCTCTCCGAGGATCTCCACGAAGGGCTCGGCAGAGCCGTCCATGATGGGGACCTCCCCGCCCTCGAGCTCCACGAGGATGTTGTCGATCCCCACGCCACGGATGGCCGACAGCAGGTGCTCGACGGTGGAGATGGCGGACTGCCCCAGGCCGATGCGCGTGGCGAAGGCCAGCTCCTGGGCATGGTCGATGCGCGCCGGGACGATGGTCCCCGTGGCGGCGTGCCGGAACTGGATCCCGTGATCCTCCGGCGCGGGCAGCAGGCGGATGCGGCCCGGAAGACCGGTGTGGAGACCGATCCCCTCGCTGACCACGGCCTGCCTGATGGTGCGTTGACGACGCATCGAGTCCTCCCTCTCGGCACCCCCTCTCGCAAGGGGCGTGCCAACTCGGGAAAATCGCCACAAGTAAACTGGGATCAACAAATTGCAGGATTCCGGGCGTTGCATGGAGATCGGGGTCTCGTTGTGGGAATCCCACACCTGTTGGAGAAACGACACAGTCGTTGCGTGGTGCGGTATCCTGGACGACCCGACAGCTGCCGTGGGAGGATGATGCCGTGAGTCCCGAAATTCCGGGCTGGTCGCCAGCGCTCGAGCGCTCCTTCAAGGAGGTGCTCTACCGGTTCCTGGAGGAGGTCCAGGCCACCAAGGCCGCGCTGTACCTCATGGCGTCCGACGGGAGCTACGTCCTCGTGACCCAGTACGGCTTCGGCAAGCGCGACCTCCTGGCGGCCCAGCACCGGCCGGGCGAACCGCTCGTGGAGCTGGTCCGTGAGCTCCGTTCTGTGGCCCGGGCCTTCAACGATCCCGCCGAGATCCCCGACCTGCTGCCCTACCTGGAGGGGGCGGGGACCGCCCGCATCCTGGTGGCACCTCTTTTCGGCGCGTCGAGCATCCTGGGGTTCGTGGATGTCCGGGACAAGGGGCGGCGGCGCGAGTTCGGGTCCGACGACCTGGTGAGGGCATCGCGGATCGCCGGGGATCTGCTCGACCTGATCCGCCGGGTCCACCTGTATCCGGAGCTCGAGGAGGAGGCGCCGGCGCCCGCTCCGCTTCCCGGCCCACCGGGGTCCGAGCCCACGACACTGCCCGATGGCACGGTCCTGGACGAGGAGGCCCTGGCCTCGCTCCTCCGGAACGCCGCGGGGCTGGCGGTGGCGGCCTGCCGGCACACGCTCGCCGTCACACTGGCCTCGGGGGGGTCGGCCGAGACCGCCGTGTTCGGCGTCGGGGAGCCAGGAGCCGAGGAGATCGAGGCCATCAAGACGCACCAGGTCCAGCACCTCCGGCGCCTGGGGCACCTGGTGGGCAACGGCGAGGAGTGGACCGTCACCGTCCGCCAGATCCCGGGGGCATCGGCGGGAGGCTCCCGCGGAGTCATCGCCACCTCGGTCCTCCAGGGACGCCGGGACTGGGCTCTCGTGGCCTCCGTGGTGGGTGAGGTGGTGGAGCAGGTGGAGGCCCAGCTCACGGGCCTGGTGGAGATGGCCGGTCACCTGGCCAGCGAGTGCGAGCTCCGGTTCGCCCGGCGCCTGGCCATCCGCAGGATCGTCGCCACGGACTCGGGAGCCCCCGAGGCCCTGATCCAGCATTCCGAGGCGGTGTCCCGCCTCGCCTGGGCCATCGCCAGGGTCCTGCGGCTTCCCGCCAGGGATGCCGAGGATGCGGCGCTGGCGGGCTACCTTCACGACATGGGCATGAAGGAGATCGTCACCGGGAGCCGCTACAGGAACCCCTCGCCAGGGGCGGAAGAGCGCCAGCTCTACCGGCGGCACGTGCAGGCGGGGGAGAAGCTCCTCAACGAGCTGGGGCTTCCCCGGCTCGCCAACGTTGTCCGACACCACCACGAGCGGTGGGACGGTACCGGCTATCCCGACCGGCTCTCCGGCGAGTCGATCCCTCTGCTGTCCCGCATCGTCCACGTCGCCGAGGTCTACGATGTGCTGGTCTCCTCGAGCTCCTACCGGAAGCCTGTACCCAGGGAACGTGCACTGGCCATCCTCAAGGCCGCCGCGGGCCACCAGTTCGACCCCCGTATCCTGACTGCGCTGGAGCGGGTGGTGGCATGAAGCCGAGGGAGAAGCGGGACCGCAGGGTCCTGGCCACCAACCGGAAGGCGCGTCACGCCTACCACATCCTGGAGACGGTGGAGGCCGGGCTCGAGCTGGTGGGAACCGAGGTCAAGGCGATCCGGGCCGGGCGGATCAACCTCAAGGAGGCCCACGTCCAGTTCGAGAACGGGCAGGCCTACCTGGTGGGGTGCCACATCAGCCCCTACGAGCACGCGGGCTACGCGGGCCACGACCCCCTGCGGCGTCGGCGCCTCCTGCTCCACAAGCACCAGATCCTGCGGCTGGCGGGCAAGGTCCAGGAGAAGGGGCTCACGGTGATCCCGCTGTCGGTCTTCCTCGACGGCAACTGGATCAAGGTGGAGATCGGCCTGGCGCGGGGCAAGCACCTCCACGACAAGCGGGAGACCCTCCGCCGGAGGACCATGGACCGGGAGGCCGAGCAGGCCATGAAGGAGGGACGACGGCAGTGATCGCCGTCCCGGGAAATGCCGAGCCCTCCCCCGGCGTTTGAGGCAGTGATGCGCGAGAAGATCTCCATCCGTGGCGCCCGCGAGCACAACCTGGCCGGGATCGACGTGGACATCCCGAGGGACCGTCTCGTGGTGATCACCGGTGTCTCCGGCTCCGGCAAGTCCTCCCTGGCCTTCGACACGCTCTTCGCCGAGGGTCAGCGCCGGTACGTGGAGTCCCTCTCCGCCTACGCCCGCCAGTTCCTGGAGCAGATGGAGAAGCCCGACGTGGACACCATCGAGGGGCTCTCTCCCGCCATCTCCATCGAGCAGAAGACCACCTCCAGGAACCCCCGCTCCACGGTGGGGACCGTCACCGAGATCTACGACTACCTGCGCCTGCTCTGGGCCTCCATCGGCGTGCCCCACTGCCCCGACTGCGGCGTGCCCATCCGGCCGCAGACCGTGGAGCAGATGGTGGACCGCCTGCTGGAGCTGCCGGAGGGCACGCGCTTCATGCTCCTGGCCCCCGTGGTCACGGGGCGCAAGGGGGAGTACCGGAAGCTCTTCGCCCGGATGGTGCGCGAGGGCTACGTGCGGGCGAGGGTGGACGGGGAGGTGGTGGAGACCTCCGACCCGCCCGAGCTGGACCGCAACAGGAAGCACACCATCGAGGTGGTGGTGGACCGCCTGGCCGTCCGGGAGGGCGTGGCGACGCGCCTGGCCTCCTCGCTGGAGACCGCGCTGCGGGTGGGGGAGGGCCTGGTCCGGGTGGCCGTCCGCGACGGTGACGAGATCCTGCTCTCCGCCCGCCACTCCTGTGCCACGTGCGGGTTCTCGCTCGAGGAGGTCTCCCCCAGGCTCTTCTCCTTCAACTCGCCCCAGGGTGCCTGCCCCGAGTGCTCGGGGCTCGGCTTCCTCAGGGAGGTGGACCCCGAGAAGCTCGTGGCGGACCCGGAGCGCTCGCTGTCGGCGGGGTGCCTGGCCGTGCTCCAGCCGGGATCGACCTCGTGGAGGCGCCGGCAGGTGGAGCAGCTGGCCGAGCACCTGGGCTTCTCGCTCTCCACACCGTGGCGGCAGCTCCCGGAGCCCGTCCGCCGGCTCATCATGTTCGGGTCGTCCGAGGAGATGGAGTTCGTCTGGCACGGCACCAGGGGCTCCTACCGGTACCGGGACCGCTTCGAGGGGCTGGTCCCCTCCCTGGAGCGCCGCTACCGGGAGACCACCTCGGAGGAGGTGCGGAGGGAGCTCGAGCGGTACATGTCCTTCGCACCCTGCCACGCCTGCCACGGTGCGCGCCTCCGGCGGGAGGCCCTGGCGGTGCGGGTGGCGGACCGGTCCCTGGCGGAGGTGACCGCCATGACCGTGAAGGACGCCCTGGCCTGGTTCGAGGGCCTGGCGCTCGGGGAGCGGGACCGCCAGATCTCCGCCAAGATCCTCCGGGAGGTCCGGGACCGCCTGGGCTTCCTGGTCTCCGTGGGCCTGGACTACCTGACCCTGGATCGCATGGCCGGGACGCTCTCCGGGGGCGAGAGCCAGCGGATCCGGCTGGCCACCCAGGTCGGGTCCAAGCTCATGGGCGTGCTCTACGTCCTGGACGAGCCCTCCATCGGCCTGCACCAGCGGGACAACCGGCGGCTGCTGGACACCCTCATGGGCATGCGGGACCTGGGCAACACCGTGGTGGTGGTGGAGCACGACGAGGAGACCATCCGAGCGGCCGACTGGGTCATCGACCTGGGGCCTGGGGCCGGGGCGCGGGGCGGGCGTGTGGTGGCCACGGGTCCCCCGGCGGCCATCGAGGCCTGCCGGGAGTCCCTCACGGGCCGGTACCTCTCGGGTGCGGAGCACATCCCGGTGCCCGCCGCACGGCGGGAGGGGACGGGCCGGGAGCTGGTGGTCCGGGGAGCCGCCGAGCACAACCTCAAGGCCATCGACGTGGGCTTCCCCCTGGGCCGTTTCATCTGCGTCACCGGCGTCTCCGGTTCCGGCAAGAGCACACTGGTCAACGAGATCCTCCACAAGGCCGTGGCTCGGGAGCTCCACGGCACCCTGGCCCGGCCCGGCCGGCACGCGGGGGTCGAGGGCGTGGAGTTCCTGGACAAGGTGGTGGCCATCGACCAGAGCCCCATCGGCCGGACCCCGCGCTCCAACCCCGCCACCTACACCAAGGTCTTCGACCCCATCCGACAGCTCTTCGCCGGCACCACCGAGGCCCGGGCCCGGGGTTACCGTCCGGGGCGTTTCAGCTTCAACGTCAAGGGGGGCCGCTGCGAGGCGTGCCAGGGCGCCGGCCAGCTCCGCATCGAGATGCACTTCCTGGCCGACGTCTTCGTGACCTGCGACGTGTGCCGGGGCCGGCGGTACAACCGGGAGACCCTGGAGGTCCACTACAAGGGGCTGAGCATCGCCGACGTGCTGGACCTCACCATCGACGAGGCCCGCGAGCTCTTCGCCCCCGTTCCCAGGATCGTCCGGATCCTGGACACCCTCATCGCCGTGGGGCTGGGCTACCTCCACCTGGGCCAGCCCGCCACCACACTCTCGGGGGGCGAGGCCCAGCGCATCAAGCTCTCCCGCGAGCTGGCGCGGCGGGCCACCGGCAGCACCCTCTACCTCCTGGACGAGCCCACCACGGGGCTGCACTTCGACGACGTGCGCAAGCTGCTCACCGTGCTCCACGCCCTGGCCGACCGGGGCAACACCGTGGTGGTCATCGAGCACAACCTGGACGTGATCAAGACGGCGGACTGGATCATCGACCTGGGCCCCGAGGGCGGCGACGCCGGCGGGCGGATCGTGGTGGCCGGCACCCCGGAGGAGGTGGTCGCCTGCCCCGACTCCCACACCGGCCGCTACCTGGCCCCGCTGCTCTCCGGAGCCGTCGGCACACCCACCGCCGCCAGCGGCTGAGGCTGCCGGGACGGAGGCCCGCCCCTGCCCGCTCATCGTGAAACATGAGCCTGTTGCACGAGTCCTGGATCGAGGAGAATTCCCGCGATATCGGCCCCCACCCACCCGTGAAAATGAACCACGGATTCCACGGATTGATCGGATGAAGAAGAAGATAGAAATATCCCGGACATACGCCCGAATTCACGCCAGGCAGAGGGGCATGACCTTCAGGGAGTCTTGCAAGTGGCTAACGTGAAAGATGAAACGTGAAACGAAGGAGCCCCCGCCCGGGAGGGAGGGACGCATCCGGGCATTCCGGCGGAAGTCCTGTGACGGCCTCGCTTCGCAGCGGTCTGGATCCTCCGCGAAACCCCCGGGCGATCCCTGGGCGCCTGGGGTTCGCGCGGCTTGTCAAGGAGCCTCCGTCGCGCGCGGAGTGGTTCCGGCGGTGTGGGGTCGCGCTCGAGCGATCCCGCGGGACTTCCACCGGTTCCCGGCCGCGCTGTACACGGCCGGTCTTCGTCCTGCCAGCACGTCCCCCCGCCGGTCAATCCCCCGGCGCCTTCAGGAACCCAGCCTGCCGGGAAACGGCTGGTGTAGGCCGCCTCGTCGCTCAACACGGGGATCCCGAACCTGGTGGCCTGCTCCGTCACGAGCTCTGCCAGCCTGCGATGGACCCACTGCGACAGGCGCCGGTTCTCGATCCGCGGGCGGTCCGACCGGAAGAGGCAGCGGCTCAGGCTCTCCAGCACGATCACGTCCACGGGCTCGTACCGCCGCACCCAACCCGAGGGGCCGTGGGCGAGGCCCCGGGCCGCCTGCACGATCAGGTCGGCCGTGGTCTTTGCCCTGTCCTCCTTGAGGTGGTTGATGTGCTCGAGCAGGTTCCGGGCCACTGTTCCCATCCGCGCCCGGTCCATCCGCCGAACTCCCTCCTGACCGGAGGCCTGATGCAGGTGCCACTGGAGCAGGAAACGCCGGACCTGCTCCAGGTGGATCAGCCATTCCAGGAGCCGGGCATCGCCGAAGGCCCTTCCCAGCTCCCGCTGGAGCTCCCGGCATGGCGCCGGCGAAGCCGGCCAGGGACAGGGTCGGGGTCACGGTCAGGGTCACGGTCGGGGTCGGGGTCGGGGTCACGGTCGGGGTCGGGGTCGGGGTCGGGGTCAGGGGTGCGGCGGGCGGGGGCGGTCGCACCTCGCACGGGTGGCGGGCGGATGGCGCACTCCCCGGCTGGTTCTGGCATACTGGCGGGCATGTCGAGACGAACGATTCCCGGTGTCATCGTCCTGTTGGCGATCCTGGCCGCGGCATCCCCCGTCCGCGGCGGCTCGCTCCGGCGGGACGCCGTGGTGGCCGTGGTGGAGACGGCCCGGCCCGCCGTGGTCAACATCAGCGCCCTGAGCCTGGTGCAGGTGCCCCGGAGGTCGCTCTTCGACCAGCTGTTCCCCGAGCTGTGGGGCGTGGGCCCCTCGGTACGGGAGGCCCAGTCCCTGGGCTCGGGCGTGCTCATCTCGGCCGACGGCCTGGTGGTGACCAACGAGCACGTGGTGGAGGGCGCCTCGGAGATCCGCGTGACCCTGGTGGACGGGCGTGAGCTCGAGGCGGAGGTGCTGGGCTCCGACGTGGAGAACGACCTGGCGCTGCTGCGGCTCAAGCTGGGCAGGAACGCCCGTCCCCTGCCCCACCTCGAGCTCCGCCGCCGGGACGACCTCATGGTGGGCGAGACGGTGGTGGCCATCGGCAACCCCTTCGGCCTGGAATCCACCGTCACGAAGGGCGTCATCTCCGCCCTGAACCGGACGGTGAGCTCCCGCCGCTCGGGCCGGACCTACGCCGACTTCATCCAGACCGACGCCTCCATCAACCCCGGCAACTCCGGCGGGGCGCTGGTGGACCTGGACGGCGGCCTGGTGGGCATCAACACCGCCATCATCGAGTCCGCCCGGGGCATCGGCTTCGCCATCCCGGCCAGCCGGGCCCGCAGGGTGGTGGACGACCTGCTCCGCTTCGGCCACGTCCGGCCACTCTGGCTCGGCGCCGTGATCCGTCCCATCGCCGCCAGGGGCCGCGACCTTCTCGGCGAGCAGGGGGGCCACGGGCTGCTCGTGCGGCGGGTGCTCCCCGGCTCCCCGGCCGCGGCCGCGGGCCTCGAGCGGGGCGACCTCATCGTCCGGGTGGGCGACCGGCGCTCGGCGGACCTGGCGGACCTGCGCACCGTGCTGGCCTCCAACGCCCCCGGCGACGCGGTCCGCCTGGAGGTCCTGGACGACGCCGGACGTCACCCCGTGACGGTGACACCCAGGACCCCCCCGGACGACCTGGGCCAGAGGATCCTGGATTCGTGGCTGGGGCTCGCCGCCATCGACGGCCCCCGCGGTGTGGTGGTCCGGAGGGTGCGGCCCGGCAGCCCGGCCGCGGAGACCGGCCTGGAGGCCGGGGACCGGATCCTGGCCGTCCACGGGCGGCGCGTGGCCTCGGTGGCGGAGATCAACGAGGTCATGGTGGCCGACCCCGACGCCCCGTCCATCTTCCTGGTGGTGGGCCGCGGCCGCTGGGCCTACAACCTGACCTTCCCGCTCGATGAGTAGGCGCCTCGCCACCGCGTTGCTGGGCCTGGCCCTGGCGGTCCCCCTGGCGGCGGGGGCGGGGAGCATCGAGGAGCTGTCGGCGGCACACCTGGAGGCCGCCCTGGACGGGGGGCTCCACCCGGCGGACCTCCACCACCTGTTCCTGGCCTTCTCCTGGCGCGACGACCTGGCCGACCACCGGTGGGTCGACGGCGCCGTGGACCGTCTCTCGGCCGCGGGTGCCACCGACCCCCTGATGGCCTCCGAGCTGCGCTGGCTGCGGGCACGGCTCGCCGTGGAGGAGGGGCACCCGGCCGCCGCGCTCGAGCTCTTCCGGGCCGACGGCGGGCTGGAGCGGTGGTGGGCCGCGGGCCCCGCGACCCTGGAGGAGCTCCAGGACATGGAGTCGCTGGAGTCCGTGCCCCTCGACGAGCTCTCCTGGCGGGCCGCTCCCGGCGTGGACCCGCTGGGCTGGGTGGCGGTCTCCGGGCTGGGATGGCCCGGGGAACGGCAGCTCATGTGGCTGGCCACGACCGTCGCGAGCGACGGGGACCGGCCCGTGGCCCTGCACGTGGGCGCGGCCCAGGCGGCGCGCCTCTGGGTGAACGGCGAGCTCTGCGTGGCCACGCCCCATCCGCTGAGGCGGGGCGCCGACCAGGCCACCTGCGGCGCCTGGCTCCGCGACGGGAACAACCTCGTGGTGGCCGCCGTGGCCACCGAGCGGGGGCCCTGGTGGCTCAGGGTCCGCCTCACGGCCCCCGACGGCTCCCCGCTGTCCGGCGTCCGCGAGACGGACCGCCGCCCCGCGGCCGTGGAGCCGCAGGGCCGGCCCGCACCCGAGGTGCGGGACCTGGGCCGGGAGATCCTCGTGGCACTGGAGGAGGGACGCCCCGGCGCCGCCATGGCGCGGGCGGTCGACCTCCTCTTCCACCGATCCGAGCCCGAGGGCAGCGGCGCGGTGACCGCGGCGTGCCGGGCCGCGCGGGATGACGCCCCGGCCGAGGCCCGCCTCCTGGAGGCCCTGGAGACCGACGAGCCCGGCGCCCGGCGGCAGCTCCTCGCCGCGGCCGTGGACCACGATCCCGGCCTGCTGCCCGCCCGGCTGGCCCTGGCCGACTGGGACCACTCCCGCGACCTCGACGTGCCGGCCCACGCCATCCTGGAGCCCGTGCTCTCCGAGCCCGCCGCCATGGCCCGCGACCTGGACCTGGCCGCGGACCTGTGGGGGGCCACGGTCGTCCCCCGGCTCGAGGAGCTGGGACGGCGCCACCCCGCCTCGGTGACGGTCCAGAGCACGCTGGCCTCCCGGCTCATGGACGCCAGCCGGTGGTCGGCCGCCCGGGAGGCGCTGGGGCGCCTGGCGGCCCTCGTGCCGGGCGACCCGGCCACCGTGGGTCTCCGGGAGCGGCTGGCCAGCGCCTGCGGGGACCAGGAGACCCTGCGCGGCATCTGGGAGCGCGAGCTCGCCGCCGACCCCAACCTCCCGGAGGTCCGGATCCGGCTGGCCCGCCTCCTCCTGGCCGCGGGCGAGGCCGACGGTGCCGCCGCCGTGCTCCGGGAGGGCCTCGACCGGGCCCCCGGGCACGTGGACCTGCTCCACGAGCTGGCCCGCCTCGCCCACGCGGAGGGCCGGGACGACGAGGCGTCGGAGCTCGTGGCCGCCATCCTGGAGATCCGGCCCCAGGACCGGAGGGCCCAGCGCCTGTCGAACCTGCTGGGGGTGACGGCGGACGACATGGGGTGGGTGCGGCCCCCCGGGGTCCTCCGCGAGATGGCCTCGGGTGTGGAACGTACGGGGAGGGCGCGCCTCCTGCTCGAGCACCACGAGGTCCGCTTCCTGCCCGGCCATCTCACCGAGGAGCGGGTCCAGCGGGTGGTGCTGGTGGGGGATCCCGAGGCGGCCAGGGCCTTCCGCACCATGAGCGTGGCCCACGTCCCCGAGCGGCAGGACCTCCGGGTGCTGGCCGCCCGGGTGCTCCGCGCCGGGGGCGGGGAGACCGCCGCGGTCCAGCGGGACACGCCCCGCCTGGCCGACCCCGGCATCAACATGTTCTACGACACCCGGTTGCGGACCTTCCGGTTCCCCGAGCTGGACGAGGGCGACCTGGTGGAGCTCACCTACATCCTGAGCGAGACGGCCGAGTCCAACGAGACCGGGGCCTACGCCGGCGGGCTCGTGGTGATCCCCGACGGCGCGCCCGTGGAGCTCGCGGAGATCGAGCTCTCCGGCCCGCCCGGACTCCTGCCGGCCTGGGAGCTGGCCAACGTGGAGGGGGAGCCGGAGCGGACCGTGGATCCCGACGGGACGGTGCACCTCCGGTGGCGGTGGGAGGACCTCCCGCAGGCGCCGCCCGACCTGCCCCCGGCGCCGCCCCTCCTGGTGACCCCCCACCTGGCGTACTCCAACCACCCGGACTGGGGGGACCTGGCCGACTGGTACCGGCGTCACGTGGCGCCGCGCCTCATGGTCTCCAGCGAGGTCCGGGAGCGTGCCCTGCGCCTGGTGGAGGGCCTGGAGAGCCGCCGGGAACGGATCCGGGCCATCTACAACTTCGTCACCCAGGACATCCGCTACGTGGCGCTCGAGTTCGGCGAGCACCGGTACCGCCCCTTCTCGGCGGACTGGGTGCTCCGCCATCGCATGGGGGACTGCAAGGACAAGGCCGGGCTCATGGTGGCCCTGCTCTCGGTGGTGGACATCCCCGCCCGCATGGTGCTCCTCCGGACCGCAGACCAGGGGCCCGTGGCCGTCCGGCTGGGCCTCCTGGAGGACTTCAACCACGCCATCGCCTACCTCCCCGAGGACGACCTCTACCTGGACGGCACGGCCTCGGGCCACGACGCCGATCTTCCCCCCGGGGCCGACCAGGGGGCCTGGGCGCTGGTGATCGACGGGCCGGACAGCGAGCCGCTCACCACCCCGAGGCCCGGCCCGGGCGTCTCCCGCAGGGTCATCCGGATCACCGCCGGGGAGGGCGGCAGGGCGACGGTGAAGGTCTCCGTGGAGGCCACGGGGGACGCGGCCGACGCCCTGAGGGGGACCTTCCGGGGCAGCGGGGACCGGCAACGCTTCGCGCGCTGGCTCCAGGGCCTGTTCCCCGGCGCCGACCTGGTGGGGGACCCCGTGACCCGGCTCCGGCCCGGCCACGACCCCGCACACCTGGAGCTCGAGGGCACCGTGGCCCGCTCCGCCCTGGAGGCGGCACCGGCGCTCCACGTCTATCCGGGCAACGTCCGCCTGGTGGCCGCCCTGGCACCCTCGTCCACGCGCACCACCCCACTGCTGGTGCCCCAGAGGCCCGTGCGCGAGTGGACCGTCCGGGTGGACCTGGGCCGCCCACCCCGGGAGCACCCCGAGCCGGTGAACCTGGAGGGCCCCCACGGGTCCCTCCGGGTGGAGGTGATCCCGCAGCCCACGGGGTACGAGATCCGGGGGCGGATGGAGCTGCGTCCGGGCCTCCTCGAACCCGGGCAGGTCCCGGGCCTCCACCGCTTCCTGGTGGGGGTGGAGCGGGCCCTGGAGAGGAAGCTGGAGGCCCCGTGATGCGGACCGGCACCCTGCTCCGTCGCACCGCCGTGGCGCTCGCCGTGCTGGCGGTCCTCCCCGCCCTCGCTGTGGAGCCCCCGTCCGCCACGTGGCTCGGGGTCCTCCGGGCCAATGCCCGCATGGACCTGGACGGGGCCCGTGCGGCCGCCCTGAACGCCGTCCGGAGCGGCCCGGCCGCCGACGCCGCGGCCGCCGCGGCCTGGTGGCTGGAGAACCAGGAGATCCTTCCCGACCCCGGAGAGGTCCTCCTGGCCGGTGCCGGACGGGAGGAGCCCGAGCTCCGGTGGGTGCTCGCGCAGGTGGAGGCCCGCTCGCACCACGGCGTCCCCGGGGGGGCGCTCATGCCGGTGGAGCTGTCCGGCCCCTTCGGGGTCCTGGACCGCCTCGACCTCGAGCGGGACGTGGTCCCGCCCGACGGAGAGCTCCCCCCCGTGGGCACGGGCTGGACGCTCCCGTGGCAGCCCTTCCGGCTGGTCCTGCGCTCCCGCCGGGCGGCCGCGGGCCCGCCCGAGGCGCTCCTGGCCAGCGGCGTCTACCTGGCCGCGTGGACCCTCGAGACCGGTGGCCTCGCCGGGGGCTGGCTGGTGGTGGAGGCCGAGGGGGGCTTCAACCTCGAGGTGGACGGCACGATGGTGGACCGGCAGCGGTCCTGTGGCGGGCTCGGCGCCGGCGTCCACTGGTACAGGGCCGAGCTCGCCCGGGGCCCGCACCGCATCAGGGTGGCCATGGCCTCGGACGACCTTCCCCGGGTGCGGGTCTGGCTCCTGGACGCCGCGGGGCGGCCGGCACCTGTCACCGTCCGGGCCGGCGAGGTCCCCGCCCACACGGCGAGGTCCTCCATCGAGGCCGCGAGGCCGCCGGCCGAGGCGGACCTGGGGGCACCCTCGCCCGAAAGCCCGCTCGAGCGGCTCCTGCCGGGCGCCGCCCTGGCCCGGCTCCGGAACGACGCCGTGGCGGAGCGGGCGTGGCTGGAGGCCGCCGTGGAGGCGGCTCCGGACGATCCCCTGCCCCACCTGGCCCTGGCCCGCCTCTTCCTGACGCGGCCCACGGGCGCCGCCCTGGAGGTGGACCTCCGGAGGAGCCGGGCCCAGCTGGAGAAGGCCGGGGACCTCCCGGCCGCCCTCCTGGTCCACCACGTCCTGGGCCAGCGGCAGCGCCGCCAGGAGGACGCCGAGCGCACCCTCGACCGGCTGGTGGAGCTCCACCCCCGCGACGTGCGCATCCTGCGCCTGTGGGTGGGCGAGGCCGTGCGGCGCGGCTGGCCCAGGGAGGCCGAGGAGGCGCTCCAGAGCCTGGAGGCCCGCCTGCCCGGTGCACCCTGGGTGCTCCGGCTCCGCCTGGCGGTCCTCAAGACCCTGGACCGGTGGGAGGAGCGGTCCGAGGCCCTCCGGGCCCTGGTGGCCGCCGATCCCCTCGGGGACGGCACGGTGGACCTGGCGCTCTCCGCCTGCCAGCCCGACCTCGCCCTGGAGGTGCTCGAGGCGCGGCGACGGGTGGAGGACGATCCCGGCCTGGACCTCACCCAGGTCCGGGTCCTGCTGGAGTCCGGCGACCCGGACGGGGCCCGCGCGCTCCTGGAGGAGGCCCGGGCACGGTGGGGCGACCTGGACGCCGTCGACGAGCTCGAGGTGGCGCTCGCCGCCGGGCGGGGGCCGAAGGCCCAGCGCGCGGCGGTGGAGGCGGCGCTCGCCCGCGACCCCTCGCGGCTCGACCTCCGGACCCTCCTGTGGCGGCTCGGGGGCGAGCCCTTCTACCGGAGGTTCCAGGTGGACGCCCTGGAGGCGGCCCGGCGCCAGGGGCCGGCGGAGCCCGGGGTGGATTCGGAGCTCATCCTGGACCAGGCGGTGGAGCGGGTCTTCGAGGACGGATCCAGCCTCTACTACTACCACGGCCTCACCCGCGCCGTGACACCGGCGGGCGTGGAGCAGGCCGCCACGGTCCAGCTCCTGCCCGACACCGAGCTGCTCGCCGTTCGGGTCATCAGGGCGGACGGGACGGTGGTGGTCCCGCCCGAGGCCAGCGCGCAGGCCCCGGGGTTCCGCATCGCGGGCGTGGAGCCGGGCGACATGGTGGAGAGCGAGTACGTCTCCGCGGTGGCGGCGACCGGCGCCTCCCGCCGGGGGCACCTCTCGCCCTACGTCTACCGGTTCGCCGACGTGGGCCGGACCTTCGGCCTCTCCGAGTACGCCCTGCTGGTCCCCGGGGACATCGACCTGGTGGTGGACGGCAACCTGGAGGGCCTGGACTACACCGAGACCGTGGAGGACGGCCTCGTCCTCAGGCGCTGGCGGGCCGAGAAGATGCCCCCCGTGGAGCTCGAGCCCTTCTCCCCGCCCCAGCAGGAGCTGTTCCCGTGGGTGAGCTACGGGTTCGGCGTGCGGTGGCAGGACGTGGGCGACTCGGTGCGGGACCGGTTCCTCGCCGTGCTCCAGGGGAGCCCCGACCTCTGGGCGTGGTCCGCGCCGCTCCTCGTGGGGGAGGACCCCGAGGCGGCCCTCCGGAAGCTCGTACGCACCCTGGTGGACGAGGTGAAGCCGGGCCGGAGCATCCTGGACTTCGGGTCCACCGCGGGCCAGAGCTTCTCGCTGAAGCAGGGCAACCGGATGGCCATCCTCCTGGCCGTCCTGGTGCACGCGGGCTGGGACGTGGACGTGATCCTGGCCCGGCCCCTCCCCTACGCGGGAACCCACCTTGAGGTCCCCACCTTCGAGGCCTTCTCCTACCCGGTCCTCAGGATCGCGAGGGGCGGCCGGGAGATCTGGGTGGACCTGGAGGAGGAGACCGCCGGCGTGGGGCACCTCCGCCCGCTCCTCCAGCGGACCGACGGGCTGGTGCTCCCGCTCTCCGAGCCCGCACGCGCCGTCACCTACCTGGAGCGCACCCCGGAGTTCCCGAATCCCGACCTGGAGGAGCGCATCCGGGTGAAGGCCCGGATCCTGCCCTCGGGCGACGCCGAGGTGGCCTACGAGATGGTGATCCGCGGCGGCCAGGGCCTCCGCCTGCTGGACATGGTCAAGGGGGTCCCCGAGGACCGCGCTGCGGTGGTCTACCAGCAGCTGGCCTCGACCCTCTTCCCCGGCGCCGAGCGGGTCTCGGGTTCCGTGGAGCGCCGGGACACCACCGTGGTGCTCCACCTGGACCTGGGCCTGCCCGGGGCGTGCACCGCCGGGGAGGACGGTGTGTGGACCTGCCGGCCCCTGGTGGTCTCCCGGCCGCTCTCGCCCCGCCTGGCCTCCCTCCCCGAGCGGAAGTATCCACTGGTGCTCCAGCTCCCCATCCTCCAGCATCTCGAGACGGAGCTGGCGCTTCCCCCGGGATGGAGGCTCCTGGGGACCCCCCGGCGGCTCGAGACCCGCTGGGGATCGGTCTCCGAGACCGTGACCACCTCCGATGGATGGACCACGAGCTCCCTGGACCTCAGGATCCACGCCCAGGTGGTGGAGCCCGCCGACTACCCGGCCTTCGTCCGCTTCTGCCACGCCATCGACGAGCTCATGCTGCGCCCGCCGAGGCTGGCGGCCCCCGGAGGGACCCCGTGACCGGCGGCGCGGCAGGGGCCGGGGCCACCATGGTGGAGGGGACCGTCATCGCCACCCACGGCCCCCTGGTGCGGGTGCAGGCGGGCGACAGGACGCTGGTGGTGGCCGCCCGGCGGAAGCTCACCTGGGAGGGTCCGCCCCCCGAGGCGCCCCGCCTCGTGGTGGGCGACCGTGTGCTGGTCCGCATGGAGGGGGAGGACGGTGTCGTGGAGGTGGTCCGCGAGCGCCGCACGGCGCTGCTCCGGAAGGCCCCCCACGGCCGCAGGCCCCAGGTCCTGGCCGCCAACGTGGACCAGGCGCTCATCGTCTTCGCCGCCAGGATCCCCACCCCCCGCCGGGGGCTGCTGGACCGCTTCCTGGTGGCCTGCCACCACGCGCGCATCGAGCCGGTCATCGTCATGAACAAGGTGGACCAGGGGCTGGACGAGGTGGCCGGCTGGCTGGCGGTGTACGACCGGCTGGGGTACCCCGTCCTGCTGGTCTCCGCCCGGACGGGACGCGGCCTGGGCCAGATCAGGCGGCGGCTGGTGGACCGCACCACCCTGTTCTGCGGCCCCTCCGGCGCCGGGAAGTCCTCGCTGCTCAACGCCGTCTACCCCGGGTTCCGGCTCAAGGTGGGTTCGCTGTCCGAGAGCACCGGCAAGGGGCGCCACACCACCACGACGGCGGAGCTCATGCCCCTGCCCTACGGCGGCTTCGTGGTGGACACCCCGGGGCTCAAGGAGTTCGGCCTCTGGAACCTCGGCCGGGCCGAGCTGGAGGAGGCCTTCCCCGAGATCGCCGAGCTCGCCCCCGACTGCCGGTTCCCCGACTGCAGCCACTCCCACGAGCCCGACTGCGCGGTGCGTGCCGCCGTGGAGGCCGGCCGGATCGACCCGGGCCGGTACGCGAGCTACCTCGGCCTCCTGGAGGAGACCGGCTGAGGTCCCGGACGGGGTGGGCGGATGGCGGACCGGCCCGTGAAGAATCGCCTCCGGGATGCTACGCTTCGGGCGCGGGAAACCGACCGTCCGGAGGCCGCCGTGGAGCACCGATTCGACGCCATCGACGAGCTCGCCGTCAACACCATCAGGACCCTGGCCATGGACGCCGTCCAGAAGGCCAACTCGGGGCACCCCGGCGCCCCCATGGGCCTGGCGCCCGTGGGATGGGTGCTGTTTTCCCGGGTGCTGCGCCACAACCCGGGGAACCCGGCGTGGCCCGACCGCGACCGGTTCATCCTGTCCTGCGGCCATGCCTCCATGCTGCTCTACGCGGCCCTGCACCTGACGGGCTACGACCTCTCGCTGGACGACCTGAAGTCCTTCCGCCAGTGGGGGTCGCGGACGCCCGGGCACCCGGAGTACCGCGAGACCCCCGGCGTGGAGATGACCACCGGGCCCCTGGGCCAGGGCTGCGCCACCTCGGTGGGAATGGCCCTTGCGGAGGCCCACCTGGCCGCCCGCTTCAACCGGCCGGACCACGTGGTGGTGGACCACATGACCTGGGTGCTCTGCTCCGACGGCGACCTCATGGAGGGGGTCTCCTCCGAGGCCGCCTCCCTGGCGGGGCACCTCGGCCTCGAGCGGCTGGTGTGGATCTGGGACGACAACCGGATCACCATCGAGGGCCCCACGGACCTCGCCTTCAAGGAGGACGTTCCCGGGCGCTTTGCGGCCCTGGGCTGGCGGGTGCTGCCGGTGGACGACGCCAACGACCTGGAGGCCCTCGCCGCGGTGCTGGAGGTGGCCCGGGAGAGTGACGGCCGGCCGACGCTGGTCACCGTCCGTACTCACATCGCGTACGGAGCCCCCCACGCCCAGGACACGCCAGGCGCCCACGGCGCTCCCCTGGGCGAGGAGGAGATCGCAGCCACCAAGAAGAACCTCGGCTGGCCCACCCTGGAACCCTTCTTCGTGCCACCCGAGGTGGCCGAGCGCGGGCGGCGGACCGCCGCCGCCGGCGCGGAGCTGGAGCAGTGGTGGCAGGAGACCGTGGAGGCGTGGAGTGGGGCCCACCCGGAGCTGGCCGCCGAGTTCCACCGCCGGATGGAGGGCAGGCTCCCCGAGGGTTGGGACGCCAGCCTGCCGGAGTTCTCCACCGGTGAGAAGCTGGCCACCCGGGCCGCCTCGGGGAAGGCGCTCAACGCGCTGGCGGAGCGGCTCCCCGAGCTCGTGGGCGGCTCGGCGGACCTGGCCCCCTCCTGCAAGACCCTTCTCGCGGGCTCGGGTGACCTGGAGAAGGGGTCGTGGGGCGAGCGGAACCTCCACTTCGGGATCCGCGAGCACGCCATGGGGGCCATCCTCAACGGCATGGCCCTCCACGGCGGGGTCCGCCCCTTCGGCTCCACCTTCTTCGTGTTCTCCGACTACATGCGCCCCGCCCTGCGCCTGGCGGCGCTCATGGAGCTGCCGGTGATCTGGGTCTTCACCCACGACTCCATCGGGGTGGGGGAGGACGGTCCGACCCACCAGCCCGTGGAGCACCTGCTGGCGCTGCGGGCCATCCCGGGCCTGACGGTGATCCGGCCGGCCGACGCCAACGAGACGGCGGCCGCCTGGAAGGTGGCAGTGGAGCACTGGCAGGGACCCGTGGCCCTGGTGCTCTCCCGCCAGGGCCTGCCGGTGCTGGAGGGGACCGCCGCAGGTGCTGCCGAAGGTGTGGCACGGGGAGCCTGGGTGGTGGCCGAGGCGTCCGGGGCCGAGCCCCGGCTGGTGCTGGTGGCCACGGGTTCCGAGGTCTCCCTGGCGGTGGCGGCCCGGGAGATCCTGGAGGGCGGGGGGGTCCCCACGCGAGTGGTCTCCATGCCCTCGTGGGAGCTCTTCGACCGGCAGGACGCGGCGTACCGCGAGGAGGTGCTGCCACCGGCGGTGCCCACCCTGGCGGTGGAGGCCGGCGTGAGCCGTGGATGGAGAGACCACGTGGGGTGTCACGGCGGGGTGCTCGGGATGGACCGCTTCGGGGCCTCGGCACCGGGTGGCGTGCTGGCCGGGAAGTTCGGCTTCACACCGGAGAACGTGGCGAAGGTGGCCCGCGATCTGCTCGGGCACGACGGTGGAAGGAGCGAGGCATGAGAGGCACAAACCCCCTGGTGGCGCTGTTCGAGGATCACGGACAGTCGGTGTGGCTGGACTTCATCGAGCGGGGCATGCTGGCGGACGGCGGTCTCGAGCGCATGATCGCTGCGGACGGGGTCCGGGGTGTGACCTCCAACCCCTCCATCTTCAAGCAGGCCATCACCGGTGGTGACCACTACCTCCCCGCCCTGGAGTCCATCCTCGCGGAGGACCCGGGGATCGCCACGTCGACGCTCTACGAGATCCTCGCCGTGGAGGACATCCGGACGGCGGCGGACCAGCTCCGGCCCGTGTACGACGCCTCGGGGGGTGCCGACGGGTTCGTGAGCCTGGAGGTCTCGCCCCTCCTGGCCCACGACACGGCGGGCACCGTTGCCGAGGCCCGGCGCCTCTGGGCGCTGGTGGACCGGCCCAACCTCATGATCAAGGTCCCGGCCACGGCGGCGGGGATACCGGCCATCGAGGAGCTCATCGCCCTGGGCATCAACGTGAACGCCACGCTCATGTTCTCCATGGCCCACTACGAGAACGTGGCCCTCGCCTACATCCGCGGGCTCGGGCGCTGCTCCCGGCCCGGCGAGGTGGCCTCGGTGGCGTCGTTCTTCGTGTCCCGCGTGGACACCGCGGTGGACCGGGAGCTCGAGGTCCTGGGCACGCCCGAGGCCCTGGCCCTCCGGGGGAAGGCCGCCGTGGCCAACAGCCGGCTCGTCTACGCCCGCTTCCGCGAGATCTTCCACGGGCCCGCTGCGGCGGACCTCCACGGGGGACGGGTCCAGCGCCCCCTCTGGGCCTCCACCAGCACCAAGAACCCCGCCTATTCGGACGTGAAGTACGTGGAGGAGCTCATCGGGCCGGAGACGGTGAACACCATCCCCCTGGCCACGCTGGAGGCCTTCCGGGACCATGGTCGTCCGGCGCGCACCGTGGACGCCGACCTCCCGGGCGCCCGGTCGGTCATGGAGTCGCTCCACCGGCTGGGAATCGACCTGGACGCCGTCACGGAGAGGCTCCAGGAGGACGGGGTCCGGGCCTTCGCCGAGGCCTTCGAGGCGCTGCTCCGGGGTCTCGAGGAGCGGAGGGCGGCCCTGGGAGGTGGTCGGTGAGCACGGTGATGACGGTCGAGGCCGGCCCCCTGGCCGGGGTTCTGGAGACCCGGCTTGCGGTGTGGAGCGAGGAGGGGGCGGCGACGAAGCTCTTCGGGCGGGACCACACGCTCTGGTTCCCGGAACCCCGGCCGGAGCTGACCGATCGTCTCGGCTGGCTGGAGCTGCCCGAGACCATGGAGGGACGTCTCGGGGAGCTGGTGGAGCTGGCGGAATCGGTGAGGGCCGACGGGATCACCCGGGTGGTGCTCCTGGGCATGGGGGGATCGAGCCTGGCCCCCGAGGTCTTCGAGCGCACCTTCGGGGCGGCACAGGGGTGGCCGGAGCTCGAGGTGCTCGACACCACCCATCCGGAGGCCGTGGCGGCACGGACGGCGCAGCTCGACCTCGAGCACACCCTCTTCGTGGTGGCGTCCAAGTCGGGCGGGACCGTGGAGACGCTGTCACTCTTCCGGCATTTCTGGGGAACGTTGGAGGAGCTCGACACCCGGGGACGCCATTTCGTGGCGATCACCGACCCCGGCTCGCCGCTCGAGACCCTGGCCGCCGGGCGGGGGTTCCGGGCCGTGGTGACGGCGCCCCCGGACGTGGGCGGGCGCTTCTCCGCCCTGAGCCCCTTCGGCCTGCTGCCGGCGGCATTGCTGGGCGTTCCCCTGGACCGCCTCCTGGCCTTCGGGCGCGAGGCCGCCGCAGCCCACCACCACTGCGAGGCCCCGGGGTGGCGGCTGGGCGCCCTGCTGGGGGAGGCGGCCCGGGTGGGCCGGGACAAGCTGACCCTGGTGGTGTCATCCCGCCTCCAGGCCTTCCCGGCGTGGCTGGAGCAGCTGGTGGCCGAGTCCCTGGGCAAGGAGGAGCACGGGGTGGTCCCCGTGATCGGCGAGGTGCTCCAGCCCGTGACGCACTACGGGTGCGACCGGGTCTTCGTGCGCCTGCGGGTGGCCGGCGAGGAGGACAGGCCCTCCGAGAAGGCACTGGATGCCCTGGCTGCAGCGGGGCATCCGGTGGTCCGCATGGAGCTCTCGGAGCCCCTGGAGCTGGGAGGGCAGATCTACCTCTGGGAGGTGGCCACCGCGCTGACGGGGAGCATTCTCGGGGTGAACCCCTTCGATCAGCCCGACGTGCAGCTGGCCAAGGAGATGGCGGGGAGGGCCATGGAAGGCGGCCCGGGCGTGGGCTCGCCGGAGCGGGTCGCCGCCGGCGACCGGGGGCAGCTGGGTCGTGCGCTCGGCCCGTGGCTCGCGGCGGCCGAGCCGGGCCGCTGGGTGGCCATCCAGGCGTTCCTGGCTCCCTCGGAGGCCATGGACGGGGCCCTCACCGGGCTGCGGCGGGCCCTCGAGGACCGCCTGGGAATCCCGGTGGGGGTGGGCTACGGCCCGCGCTTCCTCCACTCCACGGGGCAGCTCCACAAGGGCGGCCCCCCCACGGGGCTGTTCCTCCAGCTGGTGGACCGGCCGGGGGCCGACCTGCCCATCCCGGAGACGGAGCACACCTTCGGCGGCCTGATCGCTGCCCAGGCCGATGGCGACGCCGCGGCCCTGGCCCGGCGGGGCCGGATGATCGTCCGGGTGGACGTGGGCGACGATCCCGCCGGGGGCATCGGGGCCCTGGAAGAGATCATCGGGACGTAGCCTGCCCCGGAGGGCCGGCGCGGGGGCCCCGGCCCGGGGAGAGGGTCTACAATGGCCCCGCCGGGCAGCTTCCGGCAGGAGTAGACCATGTGCGGCATCATCGGATACCTGGGATCCCACCAGGCCGTCCCCGTGATCCTGGACGGCCTCAAGCGGCTCGAGTACCGCGGGTACGACTCGGCGGGCCTCGCCGTGGCGTCGCCCGGGCGCATCCACGTGCTCCGTGCTGCGGGCAAGCTCTCCAACCTGGAGGAGCGGGCCTGGGAGACCACCCTCCACGGGACCCTGGGTGTGGGTCACACCCGGTGGGCCACCCACGGGGCGCCCACCGAGGAGAACGCCCATCCCCAGATGGACGCCTCGGAGACCGTCGCCGTGGTCCACAACGGGATCCTGGAGAACTACGCCCGGCTCCGCCACGAGCTGCTGGACGCCGGCATTCCCCTGAGCTCCGACACGGACACGGAGCTCATCGCACAGCTGCTGGGGCGCGTGGCCGGCCCCCTCGCGGAACGGGTGCTGCGCGTGCTGCCGCGGCTCGAGGGGCAGTACGCCGTGGTGGCCGTGAGCCGGGACGAGCCGGACACGCTGGTGGCGTTCCGCAACGGCCCGCCGCTCGTGCTGGGCGTGGGCGAGGGCGAGTTCCTGGTGGCCTCGGACGTGACGGCGCTGGTGGCGCGGACCAGGAAGGTGATCTTCCTCGAGAACGGGGACGTGGCCGTCATGACTCGGGAGGGCATCCGCATCGTGGATGCCACGGGGACACCGGTGGAGCGGGAGGTGGAGGAGCTGGACTGGGACCCGGGACGGGCGGAGAAGGGCGGCTACCGCCACTTCATGCTCAAGGAGATCCACGAGCAGCCCGACGCCATCCGGAACACGGTGCTGGCCTACCTGGACGCCGAGCGGACGGGGGTGGCCCTGGACGGCCTCGGCTTCGAGCCGGAGCGCCTGGAGGGCGTCCGGCGGATCCACCTGGTGGCCTGCGGGACCTCCTGGCACGCCTGCCTGGTGGGCAAGTTCTTCGTGGAGCGCCTGGCCGGCCTCCCCGTGGAGGTGGACTACGCCTCCGAGTACCGGTACCGGTCCCCGCTGGTGGGTTCCGACACCCTGGTGGTGGGCGTCACCCAGTCCGGGGAGACCGCGGACACGCTGGCCGCCATGGAGATGGCCGCGGAGGCCGGGGCGCTGCTGGGGACCATCTGCAACGTCAGGGGGTCCTCGGCCTGGCGGGCCGCGACGGCGCGGCTCCTCACCCAGGCCGGTCCGGAGATCGGCGTGGCCTCCACCAAGGCCTTCACCACCCAGCTGGTGGCCCTCCTGCTGCTCGGGCTGGGGCTGCGGTCCTCCCGCGGGCTCGCGGACCGCGAGGACCGGGAGCTCGTGGCTGCGCTCCAGCGGCTGCCGCTCGCGGTGGAGCAGACGCTGGCCGTGGACCAGGAGCTCTACGGCCGCGGTGTGGAGCTCATCACTGCCGGTGACGACTCGCTCTTCCTCGGGAGGGGGATCCTCTACCCCATCGCGCTGGAGGGGGCGCTCAAGCTCAAGGAGATCTCGTACCTCCACGCCGAGGGCTATCCGGCGGGAGAGATGAAGCACGGTCCCATCGCCCTGGTCCAGGAGGGCTTCCCCGTGGTGGCGCTGGCCACCGCCATCCCCACCCGGGACAAGCTGCTGGGCAACCTCATGGAGGTCCGGTCCAGGGGCGCCTCGCTCATCGCCGTGGCGGAGGCCGGCGCCACCAGCGTGACCTCGCTGGTGGACCTGGTGCTGCCCGTGCCGGACGTGCCCATCCTGCTCCAGCCGGTGGTCACGGCCGTTCCCCTCCAGTTGCTGGCCTACCACGTGGCCGTGGAGCTGGGCCTGGACGTGGACCAGCCCCGGAACCTGGCCAAGAGCGTCACGGTGGAATGAGCCCGCCGGCCACCCTCGCGAAGACCTGGACGGACCGGCTCGCCGACCGCCTCGGGCCGCTGGTCCGTTCTCGCACCACGGCGCTCCTGGTGCTCTCGGTGGTGGTGGGCTCCATGTCCGGGCTGCTCTCCGTGAGCTTCTGGCATGCCATCCGGTGGGTGGACCTCATGGGGTCGATCGCCTTCTACGACTGGCTGCGCCAGGCCGTGGATCCCGCGGAGCACTGGCTGACGCCGGCCATGTGGGCCGCCGTGCTGCCCGCCATGGGCGCACTGCTCATGGCCGGGGTCACCTGGCGGATCTTCCGGGAGCGGGAGAACCCCACGGTGGCCACGGTGATGCTGGACGCCCGCACCAGCCCGGGCCAGCTGCCGCTGCGGTACGTCCCGGCGGCCTTCGTGGGGGCGGCGCTGGTGATCGGGAGCGGCGGCTCGGCGGGACGGGAGGCGCCCGTGGTGGCCATGGGCGGGATCCTCGGGGGATGGGTGGGGCGGCGGCTGGGGCTGACCCAGCGCCGGCGGCAGATCCTCATCGGCTGCGGCACGGCCGCCGCCATCGCGGCGGCCTTCGACGCGCCCCTGGCCGGCGTCTTCTTCGCGCTGGAGCTGGTGCTGGGGGACTACACGGCCGCGACGCTCTCCCCCGTGGTGCTGGCCTCCGTGGCGGGCACCAGCGTCTGCCGTTCGCTGGAGGGCGTGGGGGCCAGCCACTTCGCGGTACCGCCCTACCACATCGCGGGCTGGTGGGAGATCGGTCTCTACGCCGGGCTGGGCCTTGCGGCCGGTCTGGTGGCGCCGCTCTTCGTCACGACCCACGCCGCCATCCACGGGCTGTTCCGCAGGCTGGACCGCGTGCCCGGGAGCCTCAAGCCGATGGTGGGCGGCCTCGCGGTGGGGATTGTGGCCCTGGCGCTGCCCCAGGTCATGGGCAACGGCTACGAGCACGTCCAGGACGCCCTCACCGGGCGGCTCGCGGCCGGACTCATGGTGGCGCTGGTCTTCGGGAAGATCCTGGCCACCAGCCTCACACTGGGGTCCGGGGGCTGGGGCGGCGACTTCTCCCCCCTGCTGTTCATCGGCGCCATGCTGGGCGGGGCCTACGGCGTGGGGCTCCACTGGCTCCTGCCGGCCATGGGCATCGCCGCCTCCTCGTACGCCATGGTGGGCATGGGAGCGTTGCTCACCGCGGCGGTCCGTTGCCCCATCACGGCCATCCTCCTGCTCTTCGAGCTCACGGGGTCCTACCAGGTGATCCTTCCCATGATGACGGCGGTGGCGGTGGCCATCCCCGTGTCGCGGATCTTCCTCAAGCGGGGCATGTACCACGAGCGTCTGGAGGAGATGGGAGGGCCCGCCTCCGACCTGCCGGAGACCCGCCTCCTGGAGACGGTGACCGTGGCGTCGGTGATGCAGCCCCGGGCCGTGACCCTCTCCGCCGCGGCGCCCTACCGGGAGATCCTGAAGGTCATCGCCACCTCGGACCAGCTGGTCTTCCCCGTGCTGGACGCCGGGGGGCGCCTCCTGGGTGCGCTCACCTTCAAGACGCTGCGGGGTCACCTGGACGCCGCGGAGCTGGCCGACCTGGTGGTGGCGGCCGACGTGATCTCCGAGGACATCCCCGTGCTGACTGTCCGGGACTCCCTGGAGCGGGCCATGCAGCTCTTCGCCGAGTGGGACCTGGAGGAGATCCCGGTGGTCACCGACCTCGCAGAGCGCCGTTTTGCAGGTATACTCACCCGCCGCCAGGCCATGGCCGCCCGCGCCCGGGTGCTGGCGGAGTGGGAGATGGAAGACCGTTGACCGACCTGCTGGACCAGCTCAACCCGGCGCAGCGCGAGGCCGTGACCCACGGCGAGGGACCCCTCCTGGTTCTCGCCGGGGCGGGCTCGGGCAAGACCCGGGTGCTCACACACCGTGTGGCCCACCTGGTGGCCTCGGGCCTGGCGGCCCCCCACGAGGTCACCGCGGTGACCTTCACCAACAAGGCCGCACGGGAGATGCGCGAGCGGGTGGCCGCGCTGGTGGGGGGCGGCAACGGCCTCGGCGGCATCTTCCTGGGCACCTTCCACAGGTGGTCCCTGGAGGTGCTGCGGCGGTACCCCGAGGCCGCGGGCCTCCCCGCCCGGTTCACCATCCTGGACCGGGACGACCAGCTGGCCCTGCTCAGGCGGATCCTCGAGGAGGCGGGGGTGGACCCCAGGGCCTTCACGCCGCGGGCCGTGCTCGCCGCCATCTCGGCCGCGGCCAACGGCGGCCTGGATCCGGACCGCTACGAGGGGGGCGGGAGCTCGCCGGGCCGCGAGGTGGTGGCGGGGGTCTGGCGCCGGTACCGGGAGGCCAAGCGCCGGGCGGGCGCGGTGGACTTCGACGACATGCTGGTGCTGGCGCTCCGGGTGCTCCGCGAGGAGGCCGCCATCCTGGAGGCCGTCCGGCGCCGGGCGCGCTGGCTCCTGGTGGACGAGTTCCAGGACACCAACGGCCTCCAGATGGAGCTGCTCACCCTGGTCGTGGGGCGCTCCGGCAACATCACCGCCGTGGGCGACGAGGATCAGTCCATCTACCGCTGGCGGGGCGCGGAGGTGGACAACATCCTCTCCTTCGAGCGGTACTTCCCCGGTGCCCGGGTGGTCCCCCTGGAGAAGAACTACCGCTCCACCAGGCCCATCCTGGAGGCCGCCGGCGCCCTCATCCGGGCCAACGCGGGCCGCCGGGGCAAGACCCTCTTCACCAGCAGGGAGGGTGGGGAGCCCGTCCGGCTGTACGTGGCCGCCGACGAGGCGCAGGAGGCCCGCTGGGCGGCGGACCGCTTCGAGGAGCTGGAGGGGCGCTTTCCCCGGGGCTCCATGGCGGTGCTGCTCCGCACCAACGCCCAGACCCGGCCCTTCGAGGAGGAGCTCACCCGGCGCAGGATCCCCTACCGCGTGGTGGGCGGGCTCCGCTTCTGGCAGCGGGCCGAGGTGAAGGACGCTCTCGCGTACCTGAGGCTCCTGGTGAACCCCGCCGACGAGCTGGCCTTCCGCCGGGTGGTCAACGTGCCCGCCCGTGGGATCGGGGCCGCCACCGTCGATGCCCTGGAGCGCCACGCCCGGCAGCGGGGCGAGCCCCTGCCGCTGGCGGCCGCCAGGTCGCCGGAGGGCCTCACGCCCAGGGCGTTCAAGGCCCTCGAGGGCTTCTTCGCCGTGCTGGAGGAGGGGCGATCCCTCCGGGAGTCCCTGGACCCCGGCGACCTGGTGGGGTGGCTCCTGGAGGCCTCGGGCCTGCTCTCCCTGTACCAGGGGGACGACCCGCAGAAGACGGCGCGCCGGGAGAACCTGGAACAGCTGGCGGCGGCCGTGGCCGAGGGCGAGGTGCGCGGCCAGTCGCTGGAGGAGTTCCTGGACTCGGTGGCGCTGCTCGAGGAGGGCGACGAGGAGGCGGGCAGCGACGTGGTCAGCCTCATGACCCTCCACGCCGCCAAGGGTCTCGAGTTCGACGTGGTGGTCCTGGCCGGGCTCGAGGAGGGGCTGCTGCCCCACGGCTCCAGCCGGGACGACCCCATGGCCCTGGAGGAGGAACGGCGGCTGGCCTACGTGGGCATGACCCGGGCCCGCCACTGGCTGGCCCTGACCGCGGCCCGGAGCCGCTTCCTCTTCGGCCAGCGGAAGGGGACGGTCCCGTCCCGGTTCCTCCAGGAGATCCCCCCCACGCACTACGTGGACGTGTCCGACGAGCCGGTGACCCGGGGAGGGACGGTTCCTCCCGGGGCCGTCGGTCCCGGCGCGACGGGGCGCGGGCCCCGGCCGGACTCCCGGGAACGGCCGGCGGCCGGCCGGTCCGCCTCGCGCCCCCGCCGGAAGGTCCCCACCGTCACCGACGCCGCCGGGAACTCGTGGCGGCCCGGCGACCGGGTCCGCCACGCCCGCTTCGGCACCGGCGTGATCCTCACCTGCCAGGGCCGGGGCCCCCAGCTCAAGCTGGTGGTCTACTTCGAGCGCGCCGGCCGCAAGACCCTCGTCCCCACCATCGCGAAGCTCGAGAAGGTCTGAGCCCTCCCAGACCGGATTCTCCATGGACATGGATGTTCGTGACGCGCGGCGGGGGACAACGGCACCGGAGATCGTGGACCACACTGCACTGGTGGCACGTCGGGAAGCATCCTGGTCAGGGTGGATCGAAGAGGCGGGGGGCCCGGTGCAGGGACCGCAATCACCTCCCTCCCCGCCTCCACCCGTGCAGATTCTGGCCGGTGCCCCTGCTCCCCGTCGGGCGTCACCCCCCCTCGCCGTCCCGTCCCACCGTGATCTCCACGAAGCGCATGAGGCCCCGGAGGTCGGCGAAGGCCAGGTCGGCGCGGGCGGCGAGCTCCGGGTCGGGGTTGCGGACCAGGATCACCGGGGAGCAGCCCGCCTCCCGGGCCGCGGCCACGTCGTGGCGGGAGTCGCCCACGGCGGCGCAGCGTCCGGGTGGAACCCCCAGCCGATGGGCTGCCTCCAGCAGCGGGGCCGAGGAGGGCTTGTACAGCCCCGAGTCCCGGGTGAGCACCACGTCGAAGTCGAGGCCGAAGCGCTCGAGCAGGGCCCGGGTGTTGGCCTCGCTGTTGTTGGTGACCAGGGCCAGGGACAGGCCCGCCGCGCGCAGGAGCTCCAGGAGCTCCCGGGCCCCCTCCACCAGGGTGGCCCAGGCGGTGGCCCCGGCCTCGATGGCCTCGAGCTCCCGCCAACGGGCCTCCCGTTCCGCCTCCGGCAGGCCGTTGAGCCCGTCGATGAGCGAGGGGTGGTCCACCCCGAGCCGCTCCCGGATGGCGGGCCAGTCGTAGGGGGAGTCCACCAGGGTGCCGTCCATGTCCAGGAGCACGGCGCGGACGCCGTCGAAAGCCTGCGCCTCGAGAAGCTCGTCCCTGGGAAAGCGGGGCAGGCGGCGGGGTCGCTCCTCCACGGCCTCAGAGCACCGTGACCGCGCCGCAGCAGCCGGCCACCAGCTCCCCGTACTCCTCCCGGAGCAGCGCCACGGCCTCGGGGAGGAAGCCCAGGATGCTCCGGGCCGTGACCCCGTCCGGCCCCACCGACTCCGCGGCCAGGTCCCCGGCCAGGCCGTGGACGAAGACCCCCGTGCGCACGGCGTCGGCCAGCTCGAGCCCCAGCCCCGCCATGGCGGTGATGATGCCCGTGAGCACGTCCCCGGAGCCCGCCGTGGCCATGCCGTCGTTGCCGCTGGTGTTGACGAAGACCTCGCCCGAGGGCAGGCCCAGCAGGCTGTGGGCCCCCTTGAGCACCACGATGGCCTCGAGCTCGCCGGCCATGCGCTGGAGCAGGGGGATGGGGTCGGCCAGCACCTCCGCGGTGCTCAAGCCCGCCAGCCGGGCCATCTCGCCGGGATGGGGCGTGAGCACCGTGGGCCCACCGCGTTCCCGGACGGCGGCCGGGTCGCTCGCCACCGCCGTCAGGCCGTCGCCGTCCACCAGCAGCGGCCCGGGCACGGCCCGCACCAGCCTGCGGACGGCCTCCACCGTCTCCTCCTGGAGGGACAGGCCGGGGCCCACCACCGTGAAGTCCACCCGTCCCGCCAGCTCCACGAGTCCCTCCACGGCCGCCGCGGCAAGCGTTCCATCGGCCGTGGCAGGCTGGGGGGCGTGGACCGCCTCGGGGGCGAGTCCCGCCAGGTGGGGCACCACCGGGGCGGGGGCCGCCAGGCGGGCGTAGCCGCCGCCGGCCTTCAGGTGGGCCGAGGCCGAGAAGGCCGGGGCCCCGAAGTAGCCCGCCGCGCCCGCCACGAAGAGCGCGTCGCCGAAGCTCCCCTTGTGGCCGTCGGGGCGCCGCGGGGGCAGGGGGAGCGGCTCGTTGATGGCCACGGCGATGGCGGGGTCCCCGTACAGCTCCGGCGGGAAGGAGATGTGGCTGACGAAGAGCTCCCCGCAGAGGCCGGCCCCGGGGTAGAGCAGGTTGCCCCGCTTGGGCAGGCCGAAGGTCACCGTGAGGTCGGCCTCCACGGCCACGCCCATCACGGTGCCGGTGTCCCCGTGGACCCCCGAGGGGATGTCCACCGCCACCACGGTCCGGCCGGAGGCGTTCACGGCCTCGATGGCCTCCCGGTAGAGGCCGCCCACCTCGCGGTCGAGACCCGTGCCCAGCATGGCGTCCACCACCACGTCCGACCACTCCAGGGCCTCCCGGATCGCCTCCACGGAGGGCCTGACTTCCACGGGGATGCCCAGCCGCTCCACCATGTGGAGGTGCAGGCGGGGGGCCTCGTCGTAGCGGGAGGGGTCGGAGAGGATCATCACCCGCACCAGGCCCCCTGCCGAGTGGAGCTTCCGGGCCACAACGAAGCCGTCGCCCCCGTTGTGACCGCCGCCGCAGAGCACCAGGAAGCGCTCCCCGGGGACCTCCAGCTCGGAGAGGATGGTGAAGTACACGGCCTCCCCGGCGTTCTCCATGAGGATCTCCCCGGGGATCCCGAAGCGCTCCATGGCTGTCCGGTCCAGCCGCCGCATCTCCTCCACGGTGGTCACGCGCATGGTCACCTCCCGTCCGTCCTGTGCCCCTCCGATTGTCCCACCGGGCGGCGTGGGGTCAAGGGGGCAGGGGCGCAGGGGTGCAGGGGCGAGGGGGCGCAGGGGCGAGGGGGCGCAGGGGCGAGGGGGCGCAGGGGGAGAATCCCGTCCCGGGCCGCGGACGCCGCGAGCCGCTCACCGTCGCCGACCCCGATCTCCGCTCCCGAGCGGCCCGGCGAATCGGCCCCCCGACTCCCTGACGTCCTCACCTCCTGACTTCCTCACCCTCCTTCGTTTCACGTTTCACCTTTCACGTTTCACGAACGGGCCGGTGGGCGTCGCACCTTCACTCCCCCTGCCCCTGCGCTCACTCCCGGTACAGCAGCAGCCCCTCCAGGGTCTCCCCGAAGGCCGCGGCCTCCCGCCGCCAGTCCTCGAGGAGCACCCCGAGATCGGCCCCGGCCTCCAGGGCCTCCCGGGCGCGGGCGTCCCCGGTGAGCAGGTCCATGGCGGGGATCTCATCCACGAACTCGTAGGCCTCGCCGCGCCAGCCGAAGGCGCCGGGGCTCAGCCGGAGTGCCGCCTCCAGCAGGCGGAGGCCCAGCTCCAGCGGCCGGAGGCGGTCGCGGTCCACCACGGCCAGCTCCACACCCGAGCAGACCTCGCCCGCGTGCTTGCCGAAGGCCGGTCGGAACCAGGCGGGGCGCGCGGCGATCCCCTCCGCCTCCCGGAGTGCCGCCGCCAGGCCGGGGGCGTCGAGCCCGGGCGCGCCCACCAGCTTGAAGGGGCGGGTGGTACCCCGGCCCTCGGAGAGCGTGGTGGCCTCCACCAGGCAGAGCCCGGGGTAGAGGACGGCGGTCTCCAGGGTGGGCATGTTGGGCGAGGGGGCCACCCAGGGCAGGTCGGTCCCGTCGAGCCAGGCGCTCCGGCGCCAGTTGCGGCAGGGGATCACGGTGAGCTCGAGTCCCGGGTAGCGGTCCCGCTGCAGCAGCAGGGCCAGCTCGCCCAGGGTGAGGCCGTGGCGCACGGGCACGGGAACGCGGCCCACGAAGGACTCGAAGCCCGGCCGGACCAGCCCACCCTCCCGCACGACGCCGCCCAGGGGGTCGGGACGGTCGGCCACCACCACCTCGACACCCTGCCGCTCGCAGGCGGCCATCATGGCGTCCATGGTGGCGGCGAAGGTGTAGTGGCGCGTCCCGATGTCGGGCAGGTCCACCACCACCACGTCCATGCCCTCCAGATCCTCCGGTCGCGGCTCCAGGCTCGCCGCGGTGGTGCCGTAGAGGGATCGCACGGGCAGGCCGGTGAGCGGGTCCGCCTGGTCCTCCACCCCCTCCATGTCCTGGGCCACCCCCTCCAGGCCGTGCTCGGGGGCGAAGAGCAGGGCCGGTGGGCCGGCGGCCCCGGCCAGCGCCGCACGTCCGGGCCTGAGGTCGGGGAGCACCGTGGCGTGGTTGCACAGGAAGGCCCAGGAGCGGCCCCTGAGGGGGAAGGGATCCTCCACGAGGATCTCGAGTCCGGGGATCACGCGGTCCATGGAGCCATGGTAGCGCCTCCGGGGGGCAGGGGGCACGGGAGCACGCCGGCCAGTCGGGGTACACTCGCCCCATGACCGGACCACGGCTCGCCATCATCCACGCGCTGGAGAAGAACCGGCTCACCACCGGATCGGTGGTTCAGATGATGGAGGCCGCGCGGGGCCTCGCCGATCGAGGCCACCGGGTGCGCGTGGTGAGCCGGCCCGGCGGCGACCTGGAGGCCGCCTGCGCCGCAGACGGCATCGGCTTCGTCCCCCTCCCCCTCCGCAACGAGTTCGACCTGGGCTCGGCCCTGGCGTGGCGGCGGCTCCTCCGGGAGGAGCCCGCGGACATCGTCCACGTGCACAAGGGCCGGCCGCACTCGGTGGCGCTGCTGGCCACCCTGGGCCTCGGGCCTCGTCCCGTCCTGGTGGTGAACCGCGGCGTCTCGTTCCCGCTGGATCTCTTCAACAGGTGGAAGTACCGGCACCCCAGGGTGGGCGCCGTGGTCTGCGTGGCCAAGGCCATCCGGCGGATCGTCATCGAGTCCGGGGGGCTCTCTCCAGACCGTGTCCACACCATCCACGCAGGCACCGACACCGACCGCTTCGACCCCGCCCGGACGGACACCCACAGTGTCCGGGAGGAGCTGGGCCTGGGACCGGAGGAGCTGCTGGTGGGCCAGGTCTCGGTCCGCGACTGGAAGGGGTGGCGCGAGCTCGAGGAGGCCTTCGCGGCCGTGGCCGCCTCCCACCCGGGGGCGCGCCTGCTGCTGGTGGGCTGCGAGCCCGAGGCCGAGCGGGAGAAGGTGACGGCTGCCGCCCGCGGGCTCGGGATCGGCGACCGCCTCCTGACGCTGCCCTACCGCACCGACATGCCCGAGGTGCTCGGCGCCTGCGACCTGGTGGTGGACGCCTCGTGGGCCGGGACCGGCATCACCGGGACCATCCGCGAGGCCATGGCCATGGAGCGTGCGGTGGTGGCCACCGACTGTGCGGGCAACCGGGAGCTCGTGCTGGACGGCGAGGTGGGCCTGCTGGTGCCACAACGTGACGTTTCCGCGCTGGCCGGTGCCCTGGACCGGCTTCTGGGGGACCCGGAGCTGCGGCGGCGCCTCGGGGCCGCCGCCCGCAGGCGGGTCCTCGAGGGGTTCTCCACGAAGGTCCGCCTGGACCGGCTGGAGCGGCTCTACCACCGCCTCGCCGGCGGCCGATGTCCTGGAAGGGGTCGCGGTAGTACTCGGCACTCACCGCCCTCAGGTTGACACGGTGCGTGAGGAACCAGTCCCAGCCCACGGTGGCCTGCTGGTTGTCGGATGTGGTGGTGCCGTTGGTCCGGCTGAAGTTGCCCAGGCAGGTGAGCCCGAGGCGATTCTTCGGTGTCCTCCGCAGGAAGTGGAGCGCCCCGCTGGTCTCCGCCCGGAACATCGGGAGGAGGGTACACTCGTCTCCAGGCCTGCGAAGATTTCTCATGGGGGAGGGCTCCTGTGGTCTCTCAACGAAAGAACGACACCATCGACGCTGCAATGGCCACATTCCGCGAGGTCGTGCGGCAGGCCGGACGGCTCTCCAGGAGACAGCTCCTCGCGTGGGCGGAGGATCACTGGAAGCTCTTCGAGCCGGTTGCCGCGATCTCGAGGTCCCGACCACCTCAGGAGCATGCACTCCGGGCCCTTGCCAGGCACCTGGCAGGACTCCTCTGGGACCACGTTCCCAGGCCGGAACAGGGCTACCGGCCCTTCGGGACGCCACGGCGGAGCCCTGCAGGCGGAGTTCCAGGCTCCACGCCGGGCCGCAACGACCCCTGTCCCTGCGGAAGCGGCCTCAAGTACAAGAAATGCTGCCTCCAGACCCGGAGGCTGCTCCACCAGGCGGTGGACGAGGCGTGGCTCGAGCATGTCGAGAGCGTCCTTCCCGGCCTTGCCACAGAATGGTTCCTGGAGGACCTCGAACCCGGGAAGCTGGAGGAGGTGGTGGCGAGGAACCCGGAGGCCCTGGTCCTTCCGGCGGCGAGGGTACTCGAGGGACGCGGCAGGCCGAAGCTGGTCGCCCGGTTCCTGGAACCCCGGCTGGACCCCGCCATGCCAATGGTCGAGGGGACCCTCGAGGCCTTCCTCCTTCTGCTCCGGTCCTTCGTGGCGTGTGGATGGACCCGCAAGGCCACGACACTGGCCCGGAACGCCGTGCGACATCACCCGGCCGACGAGAAGGTGGCCACCGTCATCGCCAACGAGTTGATGCCCCTCGCCACCGCCGGCAGGGACACGGACCTCGCCCCCATCCTCGAGCTGGCGGACCTCGCCCCGCGATCTCCGTCGCTCAGGCTTCTCGCTGCAATGGCGAACCTCCACTCGGGCCATCTCGACCGTGCTCAGGAAACCGCAGGGGAGGCCCTGGCCCTGGCGAAGGACAAGAACCTGGAGCTCCCGACAGATCTGGAGAGCATCCTCGAGGTGACGGCGAACGATCCCGAGGCCGCCCACAGGCTCTTCGTTCTCGGGACCTGCCTGAGCGCCTCCATGTACGAGAAGCTCGATCTCCTCAAGGAAAGCCTCCGGGACCTGTTCCTGGGACGAACAGAGGCACCGGCCGGAGAGGAGGTCATCCCGGTGGAGGGTGAGCCCGGCGCGTACCGGTTCGCCAGGCGTTCCGCCGTCGGACAGGCCATCTGGGAGCGGTTCGACATCACCGGGGAGATGGAGCCCGGAGACGAAGAGAGGATCGCGGAGCTCCTTGACCTTGCATTGAAGGACCCGCTTGATCTCGGTGTCCTCGAGGCGCTGCTCTCCGAGCTCGAGGCGGCGGAAGAGGACATCCTGTTGCTCGAACTCCACGTGTGGAACATCGCACACCATATGGTCCCGGAGGAGATCCGGGAGGGCCGTGTCCGGCTGGAATGGGGATGGCACGAGAACAGACCCTACCTCCGGCTCCTCGCCAGGAAAGTGCGGAAACACAGGCTCGTGGGGAAGGACGTCGCCCTGGAGATCGCCCTGATCCTCCTGGCCCTCGACCCCGACGACCACCAGGGGATCCGGGGAGACGCCGTGCACCTGGCGCTGGAGCTCTCCGATCCGCGGCGTGCGCTGGAGATCCTCCGCCCCTTCGAGGAGGACCTCCTCCCGGAGACACTCTACGGGCGTGCCCTCGCCCACTTCATGCTCGGGGAGCGGGAGGAGGCCGATGCCGCCCTGGACCGCGCCATCGCCCACCGGCCCCTCGTCGCCCGGAGACTCCTCGATCCCGATCTCCTGCCTCCGGAACTCTCGCCCCTCGGCGTGGTGGCGGGCGGTGACGACGAGGCGTGGTTCTACACGGTGGACTGGGCCCACCTCTGGGAGCACGAACCCGGAGCCATGGAATGGCTCCGGGAACGGAATGGTCGGCGCCCTTCCAGGATACGCTGAAGCGCCCGTGCCGGCTCACGGCAGGGGACCCCCTTCCGGCCACCACGAAAAAACCGCCCTTCCGGGCGGTGGGGTGTCCGTGTTGGCTCCGGAGGAGGGACTTGAACCCCCAACCTAGTGGTTAACAGCCACCCGCTCTACCATTGAGCTACTCCGGAGCACGGTGACAGGGCGGGATTGTAGCCGAAACGCCTTGCATGTCAACCGCTGCGCTGCCGCATGGCGAGCCGGAAGTCCGGTGGCCCGGCTCTCACCCGCGCCCCGGCCGGGTGGCTCCGGAGGCGGAGGCCCGGAGGAGCTCGAAGCGGAGGCGCTCCACCGGGGCGTCCGCGAGGGCATCGTGGAGCTCCGCCGCGGAGCCGAAGCGGGCCCCGGACAGCCGCCGGCCCTCGCAGTGGACGGCGGCCCCCCGCCCCTCCAGGGGCCAGGGATCCAGACGCAGCCGGCCACCCACCAGGAGGCGGACCGTGACCGTGAGCTCCTCGCCCCGCCGCCCCACCGCGGGCAGCTCGAAGGGGAAGGGCATTCCGGCGCAGAGCCAGACGGAGATCCGGTCGGCGGCCGCGAGGACCATGGCGTTGGCCCGGCGGCCGGGACCGCGGAGGGCGTGCTCGTAGCGGGGGTCGGAGGCAAGGTCGGTCTCCCAGGTGGCCACGGTGGCCGCCATCTCGGCGGCGAATCCCCGGGTGAGCGCCGCCCCCTCCGCGTCGTCCCTCGCCTCCAGGTCGGCGAGCTTGCGGGCCGCCAGCATCCGGTGGTGGTCCGCCACCAGGAGCCCGGTGTAGCGGGAGGCCTGGGCCGCCCGGTGGACCGACTCCCGCCAGATCTCCAGGTGGACCGGGGTCTCCATGGCATCGAAGGTCCGCGGCCGGCCGGTGGGGTCCAGCGCCGGGGCGGCATCGAAGGCGGTCCAGCCCGAGTCGTGGAGCAGGACCGCTGCGAGGACCTCGGCCGCCGGTGCGGGCCGGGCGAAGCGCCGGTTGCCCCAGTGGCGGGCGATCTGCCACGCCATCCAGGCGTGGGAGGCCTGGGTGATGGCCAGCGGTCCGGCGTGCGGGGACTCCCCGTGAAGAAACACGGCTCATTCTACACACTGCACGCCGGGCGGTCCCCGGACGGGCACGGGCGCTTCAGCCCAGCAGGTCGAAGTCCACGCGGGGCCGGCGCCGCGCGGTGCCGGCCTCCACCACGCGGCCCAGCTCCAGCAGCAGGTGTTCCTCCCACGGGCGGCCCATGAGCTGCAGGCCCACGGGAAGGCCACCGGGGTCGTACCCGGCGGGCACCACCAGGGCCGGCAGCCCGGCGAAGTTGCCGGGGAAGGCGAAGCGCATGATCTCGACCACCGTGGAGGTGTCCGACTCGCCCCGAACCAGGTCCTTCGGCACGGGCGGCGCGGTGATGGCGGCCGCAGGCGTGGCGATCACGTCCACCTCCGCGAGCACCCGGAGAAGGTCCTCCACCGCCCGCGTCCTGAGGCGCTGGGCCTGCACGTAGTCGGTGGCCGTGAGCTCCCGGGCCAGCGCCAGGAGCAGCCGGCCGGGCAGGCCGAAGTCCCGGCGGTGCTCGGGGTCCCAGCGGGCCATGGCGGCGGCCATCTCGGAGAGGATGGTCACGGCGTGGGCCACCCGCATGGCGTCCAGGCCGGGGATCATCACCTCGCGGACCTCCGCACCGGCTGCCTCGAGCAGCCCGACCCCCGCCCGGCAGGCCTCCACCACGGCGGGCCGCGCGTGCTCGAACCACGGCCGGTAGATCCCCACCGTCACCCCGGACAGGTCCCGGCGCCCCAGGTCGGGCAGCCGGACCGGCGGCTGCCCCAGGGTGCCGGGGTCCCCCGGGTCGGGGCCGGCCACCAGGGCGTAGGCCAGGGCGGCGTCCTCCACGGTGGCCGTGATGGGGCCCAGGTGGGCCACCGACCAGCACAGCGGCGCGGCCCCGGCCTCGCTCACCCGGCCGAAGGTGGCCTTGAGCCCCACGCAGCCGCAGAAGGCGGCCGGAATGCGGATGGACCCGCCGCCGTCGGCGCCCACGGCCACCGGGCAGATCCCTGCGGCCACAGCCGCGGCCGAGCCCGAGGAGCTGCCGCCCGTGTCCCGGCCGGGGTCGTGGGGGTTCCGGGCCTGGCCGTGATGGGCGTTGAAGCCCAGGGGCGAGATCCCGATCTCGTGCATGTTGGTCTTGCCCAGCAGCACCGCGCCCGCGGCCCGGAGCCGGGCCACCACCGTGGCGTCCCGGGCTGCGGGGGCCGAACCCAGGAAGCTCGTCCCCACCGTGGTGGGGTGGGGAACCATGTCCACCTCGTCCTTCACCGCCACGGGGACACCGTCCAGGGGTCCCAGCGGCTCGCCCCGCCCCAGGCGCTGCGCGGACTCCCGCGCCTGGCGCAGCACGTCCTCCCGGTCCACGGCGATGAAGGCCCGGAGCGGCCTGTCGCCCTCCTCCGAGGCCTCGATGGCCTCGAGCGCCCGTTCGGCCACCGCCACAGGATCGGCGTCCCCGGCGCGGTAGGCCGCCGCGAGGTCCCGGACCGTCCGGGGCCGCTCGCCGGGGACCTCCGGGGCCGCGTCGCACAGCACGAAGCCCGGTGCGGGGACCGCGCCGTCCCCCTCGCCCCCGAGCGCCGGCCGGCAGGAGGGCGGCTCGTCCACCTCCAGGCTCCGGAAGGCGGTGATGCCCGCGTTCTTCAGGAGGCTCCCCATGAGCGGGCCCTTCAGGGGTCCCTCCAGCACGCGGACCATCAGGCCGAGGCCCGTCCCACTCACCCTTGGCAGCTTCACCGACGCGAGATCGTAGCGGTCGTCCATGGAGCCTTCCTTTCGTCCTGCGGCCATTGTGCCAGAGCGGAGGGCGGGAGCCCGGGGGTCACCTGGAGTAGAATCGCTGCATGTCCCGGCGTTTCGAACCAGTTCTTGCGGCGCTGAACGACGCGGAGGTGCGGTACCTCGTGGTGGGTGGTGTGGCCGTCCTGCTCCACGGATACCTGAGGACGACGGCCGACCTGGACCTCGTGGTTGAGCTCGAGGAGGACAACGTGGACCGCGCTCTCGCTGCCCTGGGGCGCGCCGGGTTCCGGCCCCGGGCTCCGGTTCCCCTGGAGGCCTTCGCCGACCCCGGGCTCCGCCGCTCGTGGATCGAGACGAAGAACCTCCAGGTATTCTCCCTGTGGCACGAGGCGCTTCCGGGCTTCGAGGTGGATCTCTTCGTGGAGGAGCCCCTCGACTTCGAGGCGGCGTGGGCACGCCGGATCGAGGTGCCCCTGGAGCACACGGTGGCGCCCGTGGTATCGCTCGAGGATCTTCTCGCCCTCAAGCGCGCAGCCGGGCGGGCACTGGACCTGGAGGACATCGAGGCCCTCCGGTCCATCGCCGGAGATGCCGATGAGGGATGAGCGGCCGACTCCCGACGACCCCGGGTGGAGCCGTGGGGCCACCCTCCGGCGCCAGCGCCGGACCGGCCTCGGGATGACGCCGGCCCGGAGGCTCCAGTGGCTGGAGGAGATGCTCGACGAGCTCCTGCCCCTGGTGGGCCGGGCACGGCGGGTGGAGGGACACCGCACGCCGGAGGAGGACCACCGGGATCCTGCCTGAGACGGGATGGGCCCGGTCAGCGACCCCCACGGCCACGGGTGGATTCCGGGGGGACGGAGTACCAACCACCAAGCGCAAGAAAAGGCCGCCTTTCGGCGGCCTTGCGCTTGCTGGTTGCGGGGGCGCGCAAGCAGGTGAGTATCGACCTCTCCTCATGTATAACGACATCAATAACTTGATGGGGGCTCCCGACCTTCCGAAAACCTGATAAACCACGACTGGCCCCCTGTGACTGATTTCCGCGTCACCGCAGTTGACGTGCCGATCACAGTCCGGATAGATTGGTGAGGAGGAGCATGTCTATCAGAGGAACACTCCCCTACACTCCCACATGTCTTGATCTCTTTTCCGGCGCAGGCGGCTTCAGCCTCGGTCTTGAACTGGCTGGCTTCAGAAGTGTCGGATCCGTGGAGATAGATGTGCGGGCCGCGGCCACCTTCGCGAGGAATCATCCGGAAGCCAGGTGTTCCTTCCACGGCCCGGAAGGGGACATCACGGCGATTTCACCAGCGAGTATCGCCTGCAGGCTCCAGGATGAAGGCGTCCCTCAACTCGATCTCCTCGTTGCCAGTCCTCCGTGCCAGGGTTTTTCCATGGTCGGGCGCGGCAAACTCAACTCCTTGCAAGGACAGGACGATGCCTACGTGTCCGACCGGCGAAACGGACTTTACCATCACGCCCTCCGGATACTGGAGGAACTGAGACCATCGGCCTTCCTCCTGGAAAACGTCGTGGGCATTCTCCGCGTTGGAGGAAGGAACAGCGCGGAGGACATCTGTGTCGCACTGGAGAAGGCAGGTTACGTCCCGAGGTGCTCCGTCCTCAATGCTGCCTGGTATGGCGTACCCCAGATGCGAGAAAGGGTCGTGATCATGGCCCTGAGGAAGGATCTTGGCCACGAACCACAGTTTCCACAGATCACCCATGACGCCCCGGTCAACAGGGGACATCTCACCTCACGCAACTCCCTCGTGGGGAAGTGGAAAAACCCGGAGTACTTTGTTCCCAGGGAAGCACTGCTCCCCGATTCGCCCCTTCTTCCTGCAGTCACCGTTGGCGAGGCTCTCGAGGATCTTCCACCCTTCACCGAGCACCTCGTCTCACTCGAAAACGGAAACAGGTACAGGGCACTCAGGTCGAGATTCGCCACCATTCCCTATCCTCATGAACCGCGTAACGCCTACACACATCTCATGAGGTTCTGGCCGGGACTTCCACCCTCGACGGGGGTATCCGATCACTATTGCAGGTGGACCCCCAGGGATTTCAAGACCTTCTCGCTCATGAGGCCTGGTGACTGCTACCCGGAAGCTCTGGCCATTGCGATCCGTCGTTACAAGGATGCCTGCGAGCAGTACCGGAAGATCGGAGGTATCCCCCCTCTGCGGGAGGACTACGTTCCTCCGTACAACCCACACAACTTCCCTCAGAAGTGGCAGAAGCTCGATCCCGAACTCCCTTCCTGCACCGTCACCGCACACCTTGCGAGGGACACGTACTCTCATATCCACCCGGATCCCCGTCAGGCACGCACCATCACCATCAGGGAGGCCGCCCGCCTTCAGTCCTTTCCCGACTCCTATGTCTTCATCGGAAACACCGGCGATGTTTACCGGCAGATCGGAAACGCCGTTCCTCCGCTGCTCGGCGCGGCAATCGGTGTGGCCATCATCCGAAAGGTCTTCCCGACGTCCTTCCAGAACATTTCCCGTCATGACCTCTCACAGTCTCATGTGTTCTGAATTTGCCAGGCCCCCTGCCGTCTCCGACAGCCTCGTGAACGCCTGGAGAACCAGAACCCTGGAGCGCCTTCTCGAGAGATTTCCCCCTGAACACGCAGGCCGCCTCCTCGATAAGGTGGAGAATCATCTTCGCGATCTCTCCGTCACCCTGCATGGGCTTCACGGCACTCCCCATCTCGGCAACATGGCCGATCCCACTGACGAGTTCGTCTACATAGTCCTCTCACGCAAGACAGCAGAACGCGCCTACGCACCGGCATTCCGGAGGCTCAAGGAGTTCGGCTCGTGGGCAGCCATCATGGACCTGCCCGAAGACAGGGTGGTGAATCTCATTCACGGCTCGGGCCTCGAGTCAAAAAAGGCGTCTGCGATCATCGCCGGACTCCGGACCATCACGGCCAGGTTCGGGAAGCCAGACCTCTCTCTCGCTGTCAGACTCGAAGACCCCGACCTCTTCGATCTTCTTGCGGGCCTCCCGGAGATCGGTCCCAAGAGTGCCCTTTGCGTGATGCTCTATGCCTTCCGCCGCCCCGTCTTCCCCGTGGATGCCCACGTTGGCAGGATCCTCGCTCGACTGGGGGTCTTCAGGCCATGGGACATCGACCTCAGGTCTCTCGATCACAGACAACGACAGAGGGTACTGATCGACGTCGTCCCTCCGGACCTGAGGTATCCTCTCCATGTCAACCTGATACAGCACGGCAGGCTCACCTGCACGGCCACATCGCCGTCGTGCTCCGAGTGCGCCCTGTCCACCATGTGTGAGTCGTTCAGGGATCCTGACGATGGGGCTGGAGAACCGCGATGACATCAGGGGATTTCTTCCAGAAATTCTGTCGGAACGTCAGGGTCGGAACTCCGACCGAATCCCCTGACGTGTTGCCCGCCTGGACTCGCTTCATGATGGAGCTTGCCCACGACGCGGCTGCCAGGAAAATCCCCGATGCTTCGCGGCTTGTCCACTTCGTTCTGGTGCCGGTCAGAGAACTCTGCTCCCAGTTTCTGGCACTGGGATCCCTGGTCGCGTCCCTGGCCCATGGAACTGCTCACCTTTCCTGGGAACGGTTGCGAGAGTTGCCCACCGGCACGACTGTCTACTTCCTGCTGCACCGGCCCGGTCAGAACAAGAATCCCCGTCCGGTCACGGGGAAGATCATCTCTCCCTCAGAAGAGGGGTACCCGAGAGTCCAGGTCGACGAGCCTTACAGGTACATTCAGACCTTCACGATGCGGAACTTCGAGAGGTACAGGGTGTCCCTGACCCAGTACCCCGGTGCAACCCGGACCGCGAGAATCACAGGTGTCACCCGATTCTACAGGTCCTTTTTCCCGGACCTGGACCCGTCGTGGTCCATCTCCACCTCGAATGTTGTCCTCGTCGTGTGTTCCTCGGCTCCCTGGCAACAGGCGGCCGAGAGTGTCGTTCTCCGAACAATCTCCACCTCGGGATCATGGACCCTGAAAAGGATCCTGATGCCCGGAAAGCCACCCGGTGAACGAGGCACGAAGACCGTCGTCACCAGCACCGAATCACCCGAGGGTCTGACACGTCTTCCGTCCTTTCCGCCCGTGGCGATCCTTGATGGGCCCCGGGCTTTCCGTCTTTTTGACAGGGTGCTCTCCCGACGGATCGTCGTGCTGATCGAGACCTGTGAGTACGACGGCCTCGTTCAGGACAGGCTCATGGGACTCTTGCCGGCGAGACTGGATGACAGATCGCTGGATCCCATCAACCTGACCACGCCCGTTCCACCAGGAGTTCAGCTCGTTTCCTTTCTTCTCCCGACATGAGGGGAGAGTACAGCATGGCCCACAGCAGACTCCAGACCGTCTCCCACATCTTCGCCAACGCGGAGGCCTTCGAGGTCATCAACGTGGGTGTGGCGGCCACCCCACAGATCAGTGCAGCCCTTGGAGAGATCAGAGAATGGTTCCACCTCGCCCAGGTCCATCAGGATTCTCCGGACATCCGCCGGATACGATTCCACCTGGCACTCCTGCGACGGACCATCGTGAGGGCCCTGCTTCCATTTCAGGAAATCGCCGACCATCTTTCCGGCCACGTTGAGGTGCTCATCCGGGCCGCCCTGGGATATCCCGACCTCGAACAACGTGGCTCCGCACTCCGGGACCATGTGATGTCCCTGACCGATACCGTGAACCCCAAGGTCGAGGCCCTCGAGCAGCATCTCGCGGGCAATTCCTCGGCAGGGAAGGTGGAAGAACGGGGCCTCATCTCTCCTGGCTGCGCACGCGCTCTGTCGGGCTGGAGTGGTGGAGACCTCGAGATCCTCCTCGACCTCTTCCCCGACCTCCGGCTGATCACGTCGAGGACCCAGCTTCTCTCGGGGCTCTACACCGAGATCATACTGCCGTGGGGCGACAGGGACTGCCCCTTCCTCGATGAGGTGTACTTCTCGGCACGTGCCCGACAGGTCGTCACTCTGGCCTACCCCATGGAGCCGGTGGCGAGGCCGGTACCGAGGGAACTTCCCCGGATACCCGGCCTTCTGACCGGGTCCGGCGATCGGAGCATCACCTCGATACCTCCACCCCCCGGACCATCCTCGACAGAACCCGATGAGCCCGTTGCGGAGGAGGAATGGGAGCTGTACCGGTCCGGGGAGATCTCCCGGGAGACCACGATCTCCGATCGGGAGTTCCTGGTCGATGCCCGGCTTGTCATCCTCGCCAACGGGTCACGGGTCTTTCTTGCAGACGACGGCAAGATCGTCGAGCTTTCCGCCTACCTCGACGGACACGTCGAACCTGGTGACCTCGGGCGACTGCCCAGGAAACCGGTGAAGGATCTTCAACCCGGAGACATCATCCTTCTGAGAACATCAGGCAGTGGTGATTTCCTCGACACCGTGGCCGAAGACCGTCTCCGGAAGGATGGTCGTGATGACGTCCTGCGGAAGGGCCTCGACTGGAAGGACGCACTCCGCCGGGCTCTCCAGCAGGAGGGGGCTCGGAAGATCCACCAGCTTCTTGCGGCACGAGGACACAACCTGCAGGTCAATCCCATGTACATCTGGAAGTGGACCACGGACGAGATTCTCGCTCCCCGGGACCAGGGAATGTTCTACGAACTCATCGCCATACTCGAGGATCTTGGCCTCCTCGAGACCGAGGCACTGGAGACCGCCGAGGCCAGATGGCGGATGATCAGGGAGATCCGGAGCTACAGGAAGAAGGCTGCCGCCGAGATCCGCAATGCCCTCCTCACAAAGGTCAGGGAGATCATAAGGAAGAAGGTGACCATCAACGACGAGCTTGTCCTCTCGCTTCCCGGTGTCGATGCGGGCGAGATGGCCTGCATCAGGGTCGTCGCGATGGATCCCCGGACGGCACAGGTTGCCTACCACAGGATCGGCACGGTGACTCCGCTGGACCTGTAGCAGCCGTGGCACGACTGATTCCCCCCGTACTTGATCCTTCGTGCCCCTCCAGGGGTGAGAGGTTGCTCTTCTCGAGGTTCCAGCGAGATACCGGGACATCCGGATGGCTGGTCTTTCACTCGCTGGGTGTTGTCCGTCATCCGACACGCATCGAGGGGGAGCTCGATTTCGTGGTTGTCGTTCCCGGGGAGGGCATTCTCTGCCTCGAGGTCAAGTCCGGGCCGGTGTCCCGTCGGGACGGTCTGTGGTTCTTCGGTAAATCATCGACCTCTTCCTCCCCTCGCAGTCCTTTCCGGCAGGCCGCGGAGGGCATGCATGCCCTGCGTGCCGAATGCGCCAGGAGGAATCCCTCTCTCGGACGACTCCTCTTCTTCTCGGCCGTGGTGTTCACGGACATCGAGTTTGACGAGATCTCACCCGAGTGGCACTCCTGGCAGGTCGTGGATCGGCTCCTTCTGAGCAGAGAGCCCGTCTCGAGGATCTTTCCGCGTGTTCTCGAGAATGCTCATGCCCACCTCCGGGAGTCCCCCTCTGCAACCTGGTATCACCCGGACAGGAGCCGGCCCGGGGAACCGGATATCAGGGCCCTGGAGCACGTGCTGAGAGGGAACTTCGAGTACCCCGTCATGCCCCATCACCAGGCCGCGGTCACCGAGCGGGAGATCCTCGATTTCACCACCGAGCAGTTCCGTGCCCTGGATCTGATGGAGGAGAACGAGAGAATCCTCTTCAAGGGTCCTGCCGGTACGGGGAAGACATTCCTCGCGCTCGAGGCGTCGCGACGTTCCGTCTACCGTGGACATCGTACCCTTCTGACCTGTTTCAACACGCTGCTGTCTGGCTGGCTTCTCGACCAGTGGGCAGATCGGCCAGACACCACCGATCACCCCCTGCATGTCTCGACATTCCACTCGCTGCTTCTCGAGATAGCAGGTCTCGATCCACCCGGGAAGCCCGGTCCCTCCTACTGGTCCCACACACTTCCCGAACTTGCCCTGGAAACACTCCTCGAAGACAGGAGCCCGGTGACGCCCTTCGAGCTCCTGATCGTGGACGAGGCCCAGGACCTTATCACCGATCTCTATCTCGACATCCTCGACCTCCTTCTCGAGGGAGGGCTGTCGGGAGGCCGGTGGTTGATGTTCGGGGACTTCGAGAACCAGGCAATTTACAGCGGAGGAGAGACAGCGCAGCAACTCGAGTCCCGGATCTCCGCAAGAACCACCTCTCTCGTGAGGTATCCGCTGAGAATCAACTGCAGGAACACGACGCCCATAGCGAGACTCCTCGAGATTGCGTGTGGGCTCGATCCGGGATACTCCCGCGTCCTCCATCTGGAGGATACACCACACGTGAGTACATTCTTCTGGTCCTCCCGGAGCCATGCCGAGGACCTGCTTGAACGCCGCCTGCTGGATCTGTCGAGTGTCTTCCGCCCCGAGGATATCGTCGTGCTCTCGGCCCGGGAAGATTCCAGCTCGCTCGCGGGATCCCTGGCGAGTGGTGAGGCGAACGTGCCCCTTGTTCCTCTCCGTGAGGCCACGAGGGGACGGAAGAGAATCCGGTATTCCACCATCCACGCCTTCAAGGGCCTCGAGGCCCGCGCGGTGGTTCTCACCGACCTCGATCCCGCCCGGGGCGGGAAGTTCGAGGAACTGCTCTATGTCGGCATGAGTCGTGCCCGGCTGGACCTCACGATTCTTCTGCCCGAGGACTCTAGAGAGGCCTGGTCGAATCTCATTGTCCGTGGAACGGACAGGCTCATTGAAAGGACTTGACGTCAGATGGACAGGCTCGAGACAAACGTCAGGAACAGAACGTGGATGCTCGACAGGATCAGGGCCGAGTTTGTGGGTCCGGACCCGCCGCCCCACTCCGTCGCCGAGGTGATCTCATACAGCAAGGTCGTCGAGTTCACTTCCTGGGATCACTTCAGGAGACCGAAGATCCAGCCCGACGGAGAGGAGATTCTCTGGCAGGATCCTCCTCTCCGGAGATATGGCGCCGGCGTGCTCTTTCCCGCCGGGGTGGTTACGGATGATCCCCTGGATGCCGGAGACGAGGAGGATTCTCCGGACGCTCCCGCTCCCGATGACCCCGACGAGGCCGCTCGTCTGGCCAGCCAGCTCGACAAGATGAGAGACATTGCCGGAGGGTCCTCGGAAGATCTCACCGGGGGTCTCGAGGAGGACGTGGCCCTCGCGAACTCGTACCGTCCTGCCTCATTGGCCGTGAGCTTTCTCGGAGACCTGGACCGCGAGGAGCAGGGACTCGAGATACGGGTTTCCTTCGCCACGTACCGCAAGGCCACGGCACTCATCCACCCCGATGATGGTGATTCCGGGAAAAGAAAGGAGCCAGCTGAACGGACCATCTGGTTCCGTGTTTCTCCCGAGGCCACCGGTGAGAGTTCGCCGACCATCTTCCTGTCCAGTGCTGACATCCTGGCGGCCTCCCACCCTGTGACACGAAATGTTCCGGGCGATGCCGCATCGAATCTGAAGCTGATCGTTCTCGCACGCCCACATGGCGCAGGTGACACCAGGCTCTTCACCGTCTGCCTCAAGAATGACTCCAGGACGGCATCACGCTCACTCGACGAGAGCAGCTACTTCCAGTGCGAGCTCGAGGTGAGGGGTGCGTCGGGCCGGCCCTGGATCCTCCCCTATCCTCAGGCCCCGGTCGATTCTCTGGATGAAGAGGAGCGCACGACGCGCCTCCTCTACAGGGACCGTAGGATCTATGCGATAGGTCATGGATGTTCCGCCGAATGGGACACTCCCTGCGACCTGTCCGGAGATATTCCTTGCGCCACTGCCGTCCGGTCGGAGGTCCTGCCCGTGCACGAGACGCTACCGATCACTCCTGACATCCGTGATTCCAGTGGGAACTCACTCCGGGTCGACATGCGACCGCTTGCCGGTCTCCGACCGGACGATGACTGGACGGAAGAGATCCTGCATCTTGCCGACGAGTACGACCTCTGGATCGAGGGCCTCGGGACGAGCATTCGTGAAGGAGAGAACCGGGAGGAGGGGATCCCTCCAGGACTTCGCGAGACGGCCACAGCCCTCGTCTCCAGGTGCAAGGAGTGCGCCCGAAGAATCCGTGAAGGTGTCCGTTACCTGGAGGAAAACCCTCTGGCCCTGAAGGCATTCAATCTTACAAACGAGACCATGCTCATCAGTCAGCTGCGGGCAAGTCGAACCGTCCGCACACCCAGGATGGATCCCGAGACCTATCGGATGGAATTCGATGCGCCGGCCCCGGCCCCCGATCTCCTCGGTGACGATGCATCTCGCGGATACTGGCGGCCATTTCAGATCGCGTTCCTGCTCATGTCCATCCCGGGAATCTGCGAGCCCGACCATCCCGATCGCGAGATCGTGGATCTCATCTGGTTTCCGACGGGAGGGGGGAAGACCGAGGCGTATCTCGGACTCACCGCATTCACGATCCTCTACAACAGGCTCGAGGGGCGATCAGGGGCTGGGGCAGATGTCCTCATGCGTTACACGCTTCGTCTCCTGACCGCCCAGCAGTTCGAGCGGGCCAGCCTTCTCTTCTGTGCGATGGAGGACGTTCGCGAAAGGCACCGGAAATCTCTCGGTGACAGGCCTTTCAGGCTCGGGATGTGGGTCGGTGGTTCTGCCACTCCGAACACCCGTCAGCAGGCAGTCACCGCCCTCCGAAGACTCCGGGAAAACCCCGGGAACATGAATCCTTTCATCGTGCTCAAGTGCCCGTGGTGTCACGCAAGGTTTGGCCCCATGGAGGATGAAGACAGCCGTCGTGGTTCTCGTCGCCGGGGTGCAGATTCTCGCCGGGTGTTCGGATACGAGGAAATGCCCATTTCAGAATCCTCGAGCAGGAATACCGTGGTCTTCAGGTGCTACGATCCGGGCTGTGCCTACTACTCCAGGCCCCTTCCCATCCTTGTTGTGGACGAGGACATCTACGAGATGCCGCCGGATCTCGTCATCGCCACGGTCGACAAGCTCGCCCTTCTCACCTGGAAGCCCGAGACGGGGAGTCTCTTCGGCATCGGTGCAGGAGGGACCCGGACCGGACCACCACCAACACTGATCATCCAGGACGAGCTTCACCTGATCTCCGGCCCTCTGGGGTCCATGGTCGGTGCCTTCGAGACTGTCATCGAGGAACTGTGTACGTTACGAGAGACAGACGATGATTCCCTGAGACGCTGCCTGCCAGCACGCCCCAAGATCATCGCCTCCACCGCAACGATCTCGCGGGCAAGAGAGCAGATCTTCTCGCTCTATGCACGCGAGCAGACACAGCTCTTCCCCCCGTCTGGCCTCGAGGCCACCGATTCGTTCTTTGCGGTCGAGGACCATGATCGACACGGCCGGATGTATGTTGGCCTGCTTGCACCCGCCCACGGATCACAGCAGACAACACAGGCAAGACTCTTCGCGACACTCCTCCAGGGGGCCATGCTCCTCCCGACCGCCGCGGAGGATCCCGCAAGTCGGGATCCATGGTGGACCCTCCTCGCATTCTTCAACTCTCTCCGGGAGCTCGGTTCCGTGGCCACTCTCCTCCTTGCCGACACCCGTGATTACCTCAGGGTCATCCTGGATCGCCACGGCCACCGCTACTCGGAAAACAGACGGACCCTCTACGAGATTCTCGAACTCACCAGCCGGATCCCCGGCGACAAGATCCCGGAATCCATCAAGAGGCTCGAGGTTCCGTACGGATCGGACGGTGAACGTGGTAAGAGGGGGAAGCATCCCGTCGATGTCTGTCTCGCCTCGAGCATCATCGAGGTCGGTGTCGACATCGACAGACTCGCCATCATGACCATCGTCGGCCAGCCCAAGACCGTCTCCCAGTACATCCAGGTCACCGGCCGTGTCGGTCGCCGATCGGACACACCCGGGCTCGTGATTGTCTCCTTCAGTCAGGCAAAACCCAGGGATCGCAGTCACTACGAGTCGTTCCGGGGCTTTCACCAGGCACTCCATGCCGGGGTCGAACCGACCAGCGTTACACCGTTCAGCCCCCCGGCAACAGATCGGCTCCTCCATGCGATCCTTGTTGCCCTGGTGAGGCAGGTGCTCGGAGGGAGGGCAAGGAACAGCCCGGACCCCTTTCCCCTCGAGCCCGGATCTCCGGCCGAACGCCTCGTGAGATCGGTGCTCACGCAGAGAGTCGAGAAGGTCGATCCCGGCGAGTGCGATTACCTGCTCCATGTGCTGGGGCGCCGCCTCGAGGAGTGGAGAAGCTGGGCACCGGCGAGTTACGGCGGCTTCGGCACGATACCGGAGGATCCCCCCCTCATGCACCCGGCCGGGAGCCATGTTCCCGAGAGCTGGGAGGGGCGGAGCTGGCCCACTCCATCCTCCCTGCGAAACGTGGACGCCACGTGTGAGGCCGAGATCACCTTTCATTACAATCAGGTCACCGAGACAGGAGGTGTCTCGTGAGTACCGGCCAGCGGCCTCTCAGGAGATCGCAGCTCATCGTGCCCTTCGGTGTCGGTGCGCTCGTGGACTTTCCAGGGCCTGTCACCCTCATCCACGCGGGCCTCGATGCCTGGCCCGGTCCGGGGCCGGAAAGTAGAACGGAGTTCGAGATCCGCGACGACCGGAGGCTCCTCAGGCGCCTCGGCGTCCACCTTCTCTATCAGCCACCGGACTACCGTCCCCGGAGCCACCACGGGGCCAACCGCAGCGATCCGAATCTCGAGATCAGGATCCCGTTTCTCCGCTTCCCTCTCTGGCATGTCTGTCCCAGCTGCGGGAGGATGTACCGGGCTGCCCTTCATCACCGCGCGGCTCCCATCTGCGAGGGTCCCCTCTCCACCGGAACCCGCCGGGGTGACAGTCACAGGAGGACTGTCACGATCCAGGTCCGTTTCGTCGCTGCCTGCAGCAGGGGACATCTCCAGGACTTCCCCTGGTGGGAGTGGGCTCTCCAGGGAACGGAACTCACCAGGGATGGCCTGCGTCTCAGGATGCACTCGACCGGAACAGCCTCTCTTGCGGGGGTCACCATCATCTGCGAGAGGGACACGGATGACGGCAGAATCGAGGTGGTTGCCAGACGGTCCCTCGCCGGTGCGTTTTCACCCCTGGATTCCGGGGACTCCTCCCTGTCCAGACTCGGGATCACGTGCAGCGGCCACAACCCGGCCCTCGCCGTACCGTCTTCGACCAGACCCGCTCCAGGTTGTGGTGAGGTGCTTCATCCCGTTCTCAAGGGTAGCTCCAGCCTCTACTTTCCAAAGGTCGTGAGTTCCATCTTCATACCGGTGGAGGAACGTGTTCTCTCCGATGATCTGCGGACTCTCCTTGAAGACGGTACCTTCCGGAGCAGGGTCCTTCACCTCATGGAGGCACTGGATCGCGAGAGCGTCTCCCCGCTCATCGAGAGCCTCATCGGCGAACACCTTCCCAGATCCAGGATCACCGCCTCGGACGTCATCGATGCCATCATCGACCAGGGTGTCATCCCATCCGGTGTGGAGATCGAGCCCGACGACCCTGGTGAGGTCCATTACAGGTATCAGGAGTACCGCGTTCTCGCGACGCCCGAACCATCCTCCTTCGGTGACGATCTGCTCGTCCGGCCTCGAGGAATACATGAATATGATTCTTCTCTGCGCGACCTTCTCAGCCACGTCGCCCTCCTCCCGAAGCTCCGGGAAACTCGTGCCTTCGTGGGTTTCTCCCGGCTCTTTCCCGAGGACGGACTCGATCACAGGGAGCGCTGGAACCTCATCTCTCGAAAGAGACTGAACTGGCTGCCAGGCGTCGTCGTCAGAGGTGAGGGGATATTTCTTGTCTTCAATGAAGATCTGATATCCCTGTGGAAAGAACAGGGTGGCTCCACTCTTGAATCCCGGGTCTTGCGACTCCAGTCGAGCCTTGACAGGCTCCGTGCCGACAGGCATCAGGAAACCGTACAGATCACGCCTCGATTCGTTCTCCTGCACACCTTCTCTCATCTCCTCATCAACCAGCTCGTCTATGAATGTGGCTATGGGTCCGCCTCCCTCAGGGAAAGAATCTACTCCTCTGATGATCCCGACGCTCCGATGGCAGGCATCCTCATCTACACGGCAGCCGGGGATTCGGAAGGAACCCTGGGAGGGCTTGTCAGGATGGGACAGCCCGGACGACTCGAATCCGTCGTACGAAAGGCCATCGAGAAGGCCAGATGGTGCTCGAACGATCCTGTCTGCATCGAGAGCCTGGGGCAGGGCCCCGGCAACTGCAACCTTGCAGCATGCCACGCATGTGCCCTGCTGCCAGAGACCTCCTGTGAGGAGCAGAACAGGATTCTCGATCGGGGAGTGATCATCGGGACCCTTCAGGATCCCGAGCTGGGTTTCTTTTCTCGAGGCATCTCAGAGCCGTAGAGACCTGCAGCTGCCTCCTGCTCTCCGGCCCGGCAGGACCGGGCCTGCGACCCCCACGGCCACGGCCACGGGTGGATTCCGGGGGGGCGGAGTACCAACCAGAAAACGAAAAAGCCGCCCGAGGGCGGCTTGTTGTTTTCTGGTTGCGGGGGCAGGATTTGAACCTGCGACCTTTGGGTTATGAGCCCAACGAGCTACCGGACTGCTCCACCCCGCGACTCGTGGCGAGAGGAAAGTATAGGGGTGGGCATGGGGGCTGTCAAGGGACCCGGCCGGGGCACCGGCGTGGGGGTGACCAGGTAGATGATGCGCTCGCCGGGGCGGATCCAGCCCAGGTCGCGCCGGGCGAGGGACTCCACCGCCGCGGGGTCGGTCCGGAGACGGTGGAGGGTCTCCTCCATCCCCTGGATCCGGACCCCGAGCTCCTCCCTCCGGGCCTCCAGGCGCCGTTGCTCCGCCCGGGCCTGCTCCACCTCGGCCAGCCCCTGGGTGATGACCCCGGAGAGGACCCCCAGGGCCACCAGGGCCAGGACCACGGCCACCACGAGGGAGAGCCTGCGCATCAGCCCCTGGCGAGCACGGCCCGGCCGCGGAACCGCGCGGCCTCCTCCAGCTCCTCCTCGATCCGGAGGAGCTCGTTGTACTTGGCGATCCTCTCGGAGCGGCAGGCCGAGCCGGTCTTGATCTGACCGGTGTTCATGGCCACGGCCAGGTGGGCGATGGTGGTGTCCTCGGTCTCGCCGGAGCGGTGGGAGATCACCGTGGTGTAGCCCGCCCGTTGGGCCATCTGGATGGCGTCCAGGGTCTCGGAGACGGTGCCGATCTGGTTGAGCTTGATGAGCACGGAGTTGGCGATGCCCTCGTCGATACCCCTCCGGATGATCTCCGGGTTGGTGACGAAGATGTCGTCTCCCACCAGCTGGATGCGGCTTCCCAGGCGCTCGGTGAGCTTCTTCCACCCCTCCCAGTCACCCTCGGCCAGGGCATCCTCGATGGAGACGATGGGGAAGGCGCCCACCAGCTCCTCGTAGTAGTCGATCATGGCCTCGGAGGACAGCCCCGTGCGCCCCTCGCCCACCAGGTTGTAGGTGCCGTCCGCGAAGAACTCGGAGGCTGCTGGATCCATGGCCAGGGCCACCTGGGTCCCCGGCTCGTAGCCGGCCTTCTCGATGGCCTCCACGAGGAGCTCCAGCGGCTCGCGGTTGCTCCCGAGATCGGGGGCGAAGCCCCCCTCGTCGCCCACGCCGGTGGCGAGCCCCCGTTCCTTGAGCACGGCACGGAGGGTGTGGAACACCTCCACCCCGGCCCGGAGGGCGTCCGAGAAGGTGGTGAAGCCCACGGGCATGACCATGTACTCCTGGAAATCCACGGAGTTGTCGGCGTGGACGCCCCCGTTGAGCACGTTCATCAGTGGTGCGGGGAGCTCGCGGGCTCCGGCGCCTCCCAGGTACTGGTAGAGCGGCAGGCCCGTGGCCTCGGCGGCCGCGTGGGCCACCGCCAGGGAGACGCCCAGGATGGCGTTGGCGCCCAGGACGGACTTGTTGGGAGTGCCGTCCGCCTCGATCATGGCGAGGTCCACGCCCAGCTGGTCCCGGGCGTCGAGCCCCTCCACGGCGTCGGCGATCCGGCCGTTGACGTTCTCCACCGCCCGCAGCACGCCCCTGCCACCGAAGCGTGCCGTGTCCGCGTCCCGGAGCTCCAGGGCCTCGCGGGAGCCGGTGGAAGCACCCGATGGCACGATGGCCCGCCCCACCACGCCACCAGAGAGCACCACCTCGGCCTCCACGGTGGGGTTGCCCCGGGAATCCAACACCTCGCGTGCCTGGACAAAATCAATCTCGAACATCGCTCAACCTCCAGTTGGTGAGAAGTTTCTTGGCAAGGTGGAGAAGATATCGCATCTCCTCCCGTGTGGAACCCTCGGCGTAGAGACGGACCTTGGGCTCCGTGCCCGCCTTGCGGATGGCCAGCCAGCCGCCGCCCTCGAAGACGAGCTTCAACCCGTCCCTGCGATCCACGGCCACCACGGTACGGCCGTCGAGTTCGGTGAATTCCTGGGTGAAGCGCCGCTCGAGCACCTGCTCGAGCTGGCGGGTCAGCGGCACCTGGGTCCTGCGGAAGTGCAGCATGCCCACCCTGGAGTAGAGGTCCTCGGCCAGCTGGTGGACGGTCCTGCCCTCCACGGCCACCATCTCCGCCACCAGCAGGCACGCAAGGATCCCGTCGCGTTCGGGCAGGTGGCGGCGCCAGGCCAGGCCAGCACTCTCCTCGGCGGCAAACTCGAGCTCGCCGGACACGAGCATGGGCCCGAAGTTCTTGAAGCCCACCGGTGTCTCCACCACCTCCAGACCGTGCTGGGCGGCCACCCGGTCCACCAGGTGGGAGGTGGCCAGGGTCCGGCCCACCCGGCCCGTCAGGCCACGCCGCCGCGCCAGGTAGTCCAGGACGAGCGCCAGCGCGAGGCTCGTGTCCTTCAGGCGCGCGCCGTGGTCCAGGATGCCGAAACGGTCGCCGTCGCCGTCCGTGGAGAGGCCCAGGTCCGCCCCCGTACGGCGCATCACATCGCGGAGGCGGGTGAGGTTCTCCGAGGTGCACTCCGGAGCGTACCCCCCGAAGTAGGGGTCCCGGGTGTTGTGGATGACGGTGACGGGCACGCCGTTCTCCAGCAGGATGTGGTCCAGGTACTCGCGGCTCGTGCCGAAGAGCGGGTCCACCACGATGGTGATGCCGCTCGACCGGATGGCCTCCCAGTCGATGAGCCCCTGGAGCCTCTCCAGGTAGACAGGACGGGGATCACAGCTGGCGATGAGGTGTGGCCGGGGCAGGAAGACATCATCCCAGCCGGGCTCCAGCTCCCGGTACCGGGCCTCCACCCGATCGGTGATCTCCGTGGGTGCCAGGATGCCGTCCCTCGTGTACAGCTTGAGCCCGTTGTACTCCGGGGGGTTGTGGGAGGCGGTGAAGATGATCCCGGCCGCCGCCTTCTGCGAGAGGATGGCAGAGCTCAGCACTGGCGAGGGAATGTCCCGCGTCGGAAGACGCACCGAGACCCCATTGCCCGCAGCAAGCTGGGCCGCGGCCCGGGCGAACTTCTCCGAGAGCATCCTCGTGTCGTAGGCCACCACGAGATCCCCGCCGCCGCTCCCGGGGAGCACGGTCTCGAGGATCGCCTGGGTCACGAGCCGGACCTTCCGGAAGGTGATCTCGCGGCCCACGATCCCCCGCCAGCCGGAGGTTCCGAAGTGCACCATGCCGGGGCGAGCTTACCATGCAGCCTTCCGGGGAATCACCCCTCCAGCCAGGGACAGGGACGCGGTCGGGATCGGGGGCACGGCCACGGTCAGGGCCACGGACAAGAGCAGGGGCGCAGGGGCGAGGGGGCGCAACAGCCGCACCTCCCCTCATCCTCTTTCGTTTCACGCTTCACCTTTCACGGATGGGCCGGGTCGGGGTGATGGACACGCACTTCCCGCGCGACGTCTCGTCTCCAGGTCCCCCTGGCCGGCAACCCTCAGTCCTCGTGGGGGTTCCCGTCCGGAGTACGGGAATCCGTGGCCTCGTCCTCCGGACCCGTCCGGTGCTCCCCATCGCCGCCGTCGTGTACCTCCCACGGGAAGGGGGTCCGGGCACCCTGCTCCTCGGGCAGGGCCCACTTCTTCACGGCCACCACCTCCTTCATGTGGGAGATCACCTGGAGGGCGATCTCCCGGAGCAGCGGCTCCAGCTCCAGGGGGCCGGGGCCGGAGAGGACGTCGTCCAGCACGGAGGTCACCACCCCCCGCACCGCCTCCCGCCCCTCCTCGCTCTCGAAGGTGCTCTGGACGGTCTCCAGGGCGGAGTCCACGAGCACCTCGCCCACGGTCCGGACGATTGGCCTGACCACAACGTGGGGGAGGGGGAGGTTCCGGAGGCTCTCCGACTCCTCGATGGCGGTCTCCAGGTTGAGGAGGACGAGCTCCCGGAACCGGTCGAGCGTCGTGCGGTTGGTGATCACCGTGGCCAGCTGGTCCACGATGACCCTCTCGATCTCGGCGCGCCGCGGCTCGATCACGGAGCGCGCGATGCGCACGTGGGTGCCGTCGGCGAGCTCCTCCTCTACCTCGGAGAGAATCCGGAGGGCCACCCGGTCGGAGACCTCCTCGGTGATGATGTTGGAGAAGTAGGCCACCGTCCGGCTGAAGAAGTCCGTGCCGATCTTCGAGAGGTCCGACCTGCGGAGACGCATGTAGACCGAGACCAGCCGCAGCAGCCGGAAGGGCCGGAAGTAGGCGGTGGGCAGCAGCCCCAGCACGTCGTACCAGTTGAAGATGGGGAAGAAGTACCAGCGGGCGTGCTCCCGGCGCCTGATGGCCAGGTACCAGCGGCCCAGGAACTCCACCCAGAACAGCAGCAGGAAGGGAAGGTCCAGCTTCCAGAAGTGGTCGGTGAGGTGACCGCCGCGGTCGAACTCCCGGTGGTAGTTCAGCTCGAGGTTCCGGATGAAGGCGGGGTCCAGGTGGTCGAGCCGGTACCGGAGCTCCACCGGGTCGTCGGGCCAGAGCACGGTCAATGCCCGGCGGAGCTGGGCGGGGTTCCGGAGTGCCCCCGGCGTGACCCCCACGGACCGCGCCACCTCCTGGACGATGGTCTGGTAGGTGGCGGTCTGGCCCGAGCGCTCGAAGGGGTTCTCGAGCAGGATCCGTGCAGTGAGCTCCCGCAGGAGCTCCACGCGATTCGCCACCTCGGGGGAGTCCGGGTCACGGGCCACCAGCGTGCGCGTCTCCGAGATGACCTCCAGGAACTGTCCGGTCAGCGGGTGGGGCTCGATCCCCTTCACCGGGTCATAGAGCCTGGTGATCACCGGCACATATCGGAAATAGTACGGACGGAGCCACAGGTAGGTGAGATCGAAGACGATCATCCAGAGATTGATCAGCGCCACCCACACCATGAAGATGTCCCAGGCCAGCCGCACCTTGTCCCTCCGCGGCAGGCTCCTGAGCTGGTCGAAGACTGTTTTCATGGGTCCGGGGCTCCCTCCGGAGACGATCTGCGATTCTACCCTGGCGGAACGGACCCGGTACAAGGATCCAGGCACATTCCTGGACAGGTTCGGGCCAGGCACATGACATTCCGGGCTGGCAGGTGGCACCGGAGATGCAGGATCCGAAAGAGGCGGTGCCATTCTCGTCCATGCAACCCATCCGTTCCACCGTGCCTGTTCCGGCCGCGACAGCGGCGTGAACCCGCGTTGCCGGCGGCCCTGGGAATCCTCGTGGCGGTCCAGGTGAGCAGGCGTCCGGAGGAGGACCCCCGGCCTCGCTCACTCCTCGGCCAGGCCGAGGCGGTGGACCTTCTCGTTGAAGGTGGTGGGGCTGAGGCGAAGCAGGCGGGCGGCCTGGCGCTGGACCCCCCCCGTGCGCCGGAGGGCCTCCGCGATGAGGGTGCGCTGGTAGTTCTCCACCGCCCTGCGGAAGTCGAGACCCTCGGGAGGCAGCACCGTGGCCGACTCGGTGCGCGCCATGCCCCGCCGCACGGTCTCGGGAAGGAGGTCCTCCCCGATGAGGTCCTTCTTGCAGAGCACCACGGCCCGTTCCACCACGTTCTGGAGCTCCCGGACGTTCCCGGGCCAGGGGTAGGCCATCAGGGCTTCCATGGCCCGCGGGGTGAAACCCTCGATGTGCCGTTCGTTCTCCGCCGCGAAGATCCTCAGGAAATGCAGGGCCAGGAGCGGGATGTCCTCCGCACGGTTCCTGAGGGGCGGCAGCTCGATGGAGATCACGTTGAGGCGGTAGTAGAGGTCCTCCCGGAAGGACCCATCCCGGACCTCGCTCCAGAGGTCCACGTTGGTGGCGGCGATGATCCGGACGTCCACCTGGACGGGTACCGTCCCGCCCACCGGATGGAACTCGCGTTCCTGGATCACACCCAGGAGCCTGGCCTGGATCTCCAGGGAGAGCGTTCCGACCTCGTCCAGGAAGAGTGTCCCCGAGTCGGCCGACTCGAACACCCCGCGCTGGCCACCCCCCGGCTCCTCCACCTGTCCGAAGAGCGTGCTCTCCATGAGCTCCTCGGGAATCGCGCCGGTGTGCACCGGAATGAAGGGCCCGCTGCGGCGGGGGCTCAGGCGGTGGATGGACCGGGCCACGAGCTCCTTGCCCGTCCCCGGCTCGCCGACGATGAGGATGTTGGACCGGGCGGGCGCGGCTCGCTGGACAAGCTCCAGGACCTCCCTCATGGCCCGGCTGGTGCCCACGATCTCCGCCAGGCCGGCCAGCCGGTTGCGGAGCCGGAGGTTCTCGGCCAGGAGGCGCCGGTGCTCCGCTGCCCGCTGGATGAGGTGCAGCACCTCGTCGTTCTTGAACGGCTTGGGCAGGTAGTGGAACGCCCCGGCGCGGATGGCCTCGATGGCCGACTCGATGGAGGAGTAGGCCGTGATCACCACAACGGGGAGGTCGGGGTCCCGCTGCCTGAGCTCGGGAAGCAGCTCGAGCCCCGAACGGTCCGGCAGCATCACATCCAGGAGCACCACGTCCACCGTGCCGGCCCCTCCATCGAGTACGGCCAGCCCTTCGGCGGCCGTGGAGGCATGAACCGCGGCGATGTCATTCTGTTCGAGAAGGGTTCCGAGGATCTCGTGGAGGACAGGCTCGTCGTCGATGATCAGGACGGTGAGACGCTCCCGGCCAGGGACAGCCAGATCACGGCCCTCGTGCCGCCCAGAGGAGAGTTCTCGAGCCGTATCCCACCTCCCTGATGCCGGATCATATCACGCGTGATGGCCAGTCCCAGGCCGGTTCCACCCCTCCGGGAACGGGTGGTGAAGAAGGGTTCGAAGACCTTCTCCCGCAGCTCGTCCGGCACGCCGGGACCGGCGTCGTCCACGGTGATCACCACGCGGTCGTCCACCGCCTCCACGTGCACCTCCACCGTGCTGCCGGAGGGTGAGGCCTCCAGCGCGTTGCGGACAAGGTTGCCCACGGCGAGCTCCACTGCGCCCGGCGCCGCCAGCACGTGGAGCGAGGGATTCGCGGCGCTCTCCACGGTCACCCTGGCCGGTTCGCCGAGCGATCGCGCCGCCTCCAGCGCCGCCGACCGCACCACCTCCATGATGGGGAAGACCACCTTCTCCGAGCCCACGCCCCGCATGGCCTGGTGGAGGTTGGCCACGATCCGCGAGACCCGGAAGCTCTGTTCCACCAGCTTGCCGATGAGCTCTCTCCGGGGATCGTCAGGTGGTGTCATCTCACCCAGCATCTGGGCGAACGACGCGATCCCCGTGAGCGGCGTGTTCACCTCGTGGGCCAGGCCGGAGGCCAGCCGCCCCAGAGCGGCCAGGCGCTCCTGCTCCCGCAGGCGGTTCTGGAGATCCCTGAGCTCCGTCACATCCTGGAGCACCACCACCCGCCCGTCGAACCGCCCGCTCTCGAGCTCCAGCACCGACACGGCCATGACCACCCAGCGCCGGGGGACACCGAGAGTCTCACCCTCGGCATTGACGGCGTGGAGCGGGAGGCCGGGCTCCCAGTGCTCCGGCAGGGAGACCAGCTCGCCCAGGCGCCGGCCCACCAGCAGGCTCTCCTCGGTCTCGAAGATGGAGGCCGCACGGGCGTTGGCGGAGAGGATCCGGCCCGTGGCGTCGCAGACGAGAATCCCCGCCGCGGAGGACTCGATGATCCGCCGGGTGTTGGCGTGGAGGATCCGGTACTCCTCGGCCTGCCGCTTGAGATCGTCCATGAACCGGGCGCTCTCCAGACCCAGCGCCGCCTGGGCGGCCAGGGCCGTCACCAGCTCCCGGCCCTCGCGCCCGAGGGGAAAGATCCCCCGCCGCAGGCCCATGTAGAGCAGCCCGTGGACGGTCCCCACCCGCTCCAGCGGTACCCTCTCCACGTAGCCCAGGGCGGGCAGGGATGACTCGGTCGGGGCCGGAAACGGCCCTCCCAGGACCACCGCCGGCAGGTCCCGGGGGAGCTCGTCCTCGCCGGTGACCCTCACGAAGTGACGATCGCCGCTCCGTACGAAGGTGGCCAGCGGCTCCACCTCGAGCCCTTCCTGGAGCGCTCCGGTGAGCCTCTCCAGCAGCTGCCGCGGGTCCGTGGTCTCCGCCAGCTCCCGCGTGGACGAGGTGATCAGCCACCGCGGCGCCGGCCGGCCATGGTAGAGCCAGGTGTCCAGGAAACCCTCCACCCGCCGGCGCACCGGAAGCAGCAGCACCACGAGGATCACCCCCGTGCCGAAGGCCAGGAGGTTCCGGAGGGCGCCCACGCGCTCCATGGTGGGAAACAGGAGGCTGTTGAGCGTGGCGAAGATGAACCCGCCGATAACCACCGCCAGGGTGGCCGACACGCTGTCGCGGGTGATGGGCTCCAGGTCCCAGAGCCGGTACTCCTTCAGCGCGGCCAGAAACCCCGCCGGGACCGCAACCACCGGAAGGACGGCCATCCACGAGAACGGTTCGAAGGGGATTCCCAGCCATCGTGGCAGGAGCACCAGTGCCCCGTAGGGGAAGAGCCCCACGAACATCCCCAGGGCGGTCCACTCGATCTGGCGCCGGACCCTCGCCACCCGCGCCGCCTCCCTCCATCGCGTGATCTGCAGCCAGGCGGCCACCAGGAGGGCGATCACGAAGGCCACACGAAGGGCCACCGCCACCCTGCCCCACCAGAGCTGTGCCCACGGCACCACCGCGGTCGCGGCGGTGACCGCCATGGCCAGGACCGTCAGGGCGTCCCACCCCCGGGGAGCCGATCGTCCCCCGGGGAAGATGGCAAAGAACCGTACCAGGAGAAAGGGGATCGCCGCCCCCGCGGCCCGGTGCAGCACCCTGAGGATCTCGCTGTCCGCCGCCACCCTGTGCGGCACGGCCGCCACCACCAGGGATGCCACCGCCAGGAGAAGGAAGGTGGTGGCCTCCGGCCGGGAGGTTCCCAGGACTGCGGACAGGGCGAGCAGCAGCCCCACGATGGCCACCACGGTCCGGGCGAGATAGACGGGATCCACCCGCAGTGGCGGAGGAACGTACCTCAGGGTCACTCCCGCACGTCCCTCCCCGGTCACCTCCAGCTCGTGCTCGCCGGCCCGCAGGAGGCGCCGCACGGGATCGCCGAGCCCCGCCACGGGGGTGCCGTCCACGGCGACAATCACGTCGCCGGGGCGCAGCCCGCTCCGGTCCGCCGAGGACCCCGGGGGAACCTGGACCACCCGGATCCCTCCCTCCTCCCAGGCGACGCCGAAGTCGAGGGTCCGGAAGGTCGCGAACGTCCGGGATCCGGCCACCACCGCCACCACGACGGCCACCAGCGCCACCAGCACGAGCACCACCCTGCGGGGTCCCGGACGGCCGACCCTGACGGTCTCCGTCTGCCCGGACTCCAGCCGGCGGCGGATGCCACTCGCAGCGGGTGACCTCGCGGATTCAGCGCGCTCCACCGTGGTGGGCCTCCTCCATGATCCGGACCCCCGACGAGGTTCCCAGCCGGGTGGCGCCCGCGGCCAGCATGGCGCGGGCCCGCCCCAGGCTCCGGATCCCCCCCGAGGCCTTGACACCGGCCGCCTCCCCCACCACCTTCCGGAGCAGCGCCACGTCATGGATCGTGGCACCCCCCGCCAGGAACCCCGTGGAGGTCTTCACGAAGTCCGCACCGGCAGCCACGGCGACCCGGGCCGACCGCTCCTTGGCATCGTCGGAGAGCAGCCCGCACTCCAGGATCACCTTCAGCACCGCACCACCGGCATGGACGGCGCCGGCCACCGCCCGGACATCCTCCCCCACGGCATCCCACCGGCCCTCAACGGCCAGGCCGATCTGCTGGACCATGTCGATCTCGGCCGCTCCCGAGGTCACGGCCCTCGCCGCCTCGGCCACCTTGACAGGGGTCAGGCTCGCACCCAGGGGAAAGCCGCACACGGCGGCCACCCCCACCTCGCTGCCTTCGAGCTCCGCCACTGCGAGCTCGACCCACACCGGGTTGACACAGACCGCCGCGAACCGCCACTTCCTGGCCTCGCGGCAGAGTGTCACGATGTCCTCCGAGGTGGCCTCGGCCCTGAGCAGGGTGTGGTCGATGGATCGGGCAAGCTCGTACAGATCGTTCATGGCGGCCCCCGTCTTCCGATCGCTTCCGGATCCCATGGTACCGCGGGCCGGTTGCGGAGGGCAGGTGACCGTCATCGAGTACAATACCCGCCGAACGGCCACGGACCCCCCGGGGAGGGTGGCATACATCGTTCAAGGGAGAGACCATGCAGATCATCGCCACCCAGCTCCGCTCCGGCCAGATCATCGTTCACAACGGCGAGCTCTACCGTGTCCTGAGCACCACCCACGTGACCCCCGGCAAGGGAAACGCCCTGGTGCAGAGCAAGCTCCGCAGCCTGAGGACGGGGCTCCAGACCGAGCACCGCTTCCGGCCTTCGGACAAGGTGGAGGTGGCCCGTATCGACACCCAGGAGATGCAGTACCTCTACTCCGACGGCACCAACTTCGTCTTCATGAACATGGAGACCTTCGAGCAGCTCACGCTTCCCGCCGAGGCCCTCGCCGGCACCGAGGGGTACCTCCTGCCGGACACCATCGTGGAGGTGGACCTCCACAAGGGCGAGCCCGTGGGCGTGGAGCTGCCCAACACCGTGGTGCTCGAGGTGGTGGAGACCGAGCCCAAGCTCAAGGGGGCCACCGCCGCGGGCAACTCCAAGCCCGCGAAGCTGGAGACCGGGATCACCGTGACGGTCCCGGCCTACATCGAGGCCGGCACGAAGATCGTCGTCGACACCCGGACCGGGGAGTACGTCTCCAGGGCCGAATCGTAGGGCGCCGTGCGGAGGGGGGAAGCGCTCCCACCCCCGTGAGGAGCATCGGTGCAGGGGCGAGGCGGAGAACCCCGTGCCGCTGCCGCCGCCCTCCGCCCGTGCTACGCTTCGCGGATGAGGTGCGCGATGGCGTCGCGGCTGAAGCCATGGTGGCGGATGGCCGTCGGGGTGGCGGTCACGATGGTGGTCGCAGCGGGCTGCGACAAGCCCGAGCGCCCCAACGTGGTGGCGATCGTGGGCGGCCACAAGGTGGAGCTGGAGTGCTTCCAGGGGTACGTCACCGGGGTGCTTGGCGAGAGCTGGAGGATGGCGGACGATCGGCTGGCGTCGCGGCTCCTCGACCAGTTCCTGGACCAGGAGGTGGTGGCGGCGGCGGCGCGCCGGGAGCGGCGCTTCAGCATTCCGGTGGAGCCGGCAAGGAGATCGGCCATGGTACGCGACCTGATTCCGGGACTCTGCGGGCCTGCGCCGACGCCAGGTCCGGAGGAGATCCGGAGGGCCGTGCAGGAGAAGCTGTCGGGGCCGCAGAGGCGCAGGGTGCACGTGCGCCAGCTGGTGCTTGGAACCCGGGAGGAGGCTCAGGCGGTGCGCGCACGGCTGGCCGCGGGCGAGGACTTCGTGGAGCTCTCCCGCGCCGTGAGCCGGGCCCCCAATGCCATGGACGGCGGCGAGCTCGGGTTCCTGGAGGAGGGCATCCTCCCGGAGGACCTGGAGAAGGTCGTGTTCTCCCTGCATCCCGGAGAGATCTCGGCCCCGGTGGAGGGCCCCTCCGGCTGGCACCTGTTCCAGGTGCTGGAGGTCTTCGACGCAGGGTCCGTGGACCGCAGGGTCGTGGAACGAGAGGTCCGGGCCAATCTCACCGAGGAGGCGGTCCGGCGCCACGCCGAGGCCTGCATCGACCGGCTCCAGGCCCAGGTGGGCGTGGTCGTGCTCGCGGATCACCTCTGGTTCCGCTACGATGGGCGCCATGTGGAGGAGCACGATGTTGCGACGGATGGTGATGCTCGCGGTGCTGATGGGGATGCTGACCGTGCCCGGGACGGCGGGTGAACGGAGGGTCGTCGAGGCCATCATGGCCCGCGTCAACGACAAGATCATCACGGTGACGGACTTCCGGAAACGGCTCCGGCAGGACCTCTCCCAGATCCCGAGGCAGCTCTCATCCGAGGAGATCCGGAGCTTCGCCCACAGGATCTTCGACGACATGGTCAACGAGCTGGTCCTCATGGAGCGTGCCAAGGAGAAGAAGATCGAGGTGACCAGGGAGGACGTGGACCGGGCCATCGAGGGGCTCAGGAAGCAGAACAACCTCACCGATGACGACGCGTTCAAGGAGGCCCTGGCCAGTGCGGGGCTGACTGAGGCCGTGATCCGGGAGCGCTACCGCCGCAACATGCTGCTCCAGCGGGTGGTCCAGTCCGAGATGACGGCCACGGAGATCACGGCCCAGGAGCTGCTCGACGAGTACAACGCCAGCAAGGAGAAGTACAGGACCCCGGAGAAGGTGCACCTCGAACAGGTCTTCTTCCCGGTGGCCGAGGACGCCAAGGACCGGGAGGCGGTCCTCGGCCGGGCCAGGGGCCTCGTGGAGCGGGTCCGGAAGGGTGCCGACTTCAAGGCCGAGGCCACCCTGGCCGGCCTGGAGGTCCAGGACCTGGGCGAGATTCCCGTGTCCGACCTCCGTGACGAGATCAAGGACGCCCTCCAGGGACTCGAGGAGGGGGGAATCACGGACGTGATCTCCACCGGAGGGGGGTTCCAGGTCATCCGCCTCGTTGCGCGGATCCCGGCGGGGTACCAGCCCTTCGAGGAGGTGAAGGAGCAGATCCGTCGGGGGCTCTCGGAGAAGCGGTACCGGGAGCAGTCGGAGGGACTGGTCAAGAAGCTCCGGGAGGACTACCTGGTGGAGACGCACCCCGAGATGGTGGACCAGGTGCTGGAAGGCACGATCGGTGAGTGAGGCGCGACGCTGGATCCGTGACCTCTCACCGGGCACGGACGTGGAGGAGACCTACGTGGTGCGCTCCCTGGACGTGCGGCAGCGGCGTGGAGGGGGCAACTACCTGGCGCTCACCCTCGCCGACCGGACGGGCCAGGTCGCCGGGCTCGTGTGGGAGGACGTGGATCGGCTGGCGAAGATCCTGAAGCCGGGATCCGTGGTCCGGGTCCGGGGTCAGGTCCAGCGGTACAACCAGCGGCTCCAGATCGTCATCCGCTCTGCCCGGGTGGTCCCGCCGGAGGAGGTGGACGAGTCTCTCTTCGTGCGGTCCTCGTCGGTGGACCCCGAGCGGCTCTGGGCCCGCCTCATGGAGCTGGTGGAGGGGGTGGAGGACGAGCGGCTCCGGCAGCTCCTCTTCCGGATCTTCGCCGATCCCGAGGTGGAGCAGCGGTTCCGGGTGGCCCCGGCGGCACGGAGCATGCACCACGCCTACCGGTCGGGCCTCCTGGAGCACACGGTGTCCATGGCCACGGCGGCGCGGATGCTCGCCGGACACTACGGGCTCGACGGGAGCCTCGTGGTGGCGGGTTCACTCCTCCACGACCTGGGGAAGATCTGGGAGCTCGAGATCGGCGCCGGCATCGAGTACACGGACGACGGCCGCCTCCTGGGTCACCTCCCCCTGGAGGTCCTCTGGGTGGACCGGCGGATCTCCGAGATGGAGGACTTCCCCGCGGAGACGCGGCGCAACCTCCTCCACATCCTGCTGGCCCATCACGGCGAGTACGCCTACGGCTCGCCCCGCCGTCCCAAGACGCCGGAGGCCCTCCTCGTCCACATGGTGGACAACCTGGACGCCAAGGTGGCGGGCATGCTGGACGCCATCCATTCCGGTGGGGACACGGGCGAGGCGTGGACCGCCTACGTGCCCATGCTGGAGCGGTACGTCTACCGCCGGCGCCCCGACGAGGAGGGGTGAGTCAGCCCGTCATCTCCCGGATGAGGCGGACCACCTCGCCGGGATCGGGGAACCGACCCGTCTGTCCCTTGGAGAACACGAGACGCCCGTCCACCACCACGTCGAAGACACCCCGTGCGCCCTTGACCAGCTCCGCACGGACCCCGAGCTCGCGCTCGATCTCGGCCGCCACACTGGCGGCCCGGGGCCTGTAGTTTCACACCACGCAGTACTCGATGGAGATGTCCATCGTTGCCTCCCTCGGGCGCTCCCAGGTCCGCGGGATGCACCGTGTCTCGCCTCCTAGTGTATCGTGCCCCTGTGGAGAGATACCGGAGGGACGTTCCGGCGCGGCGGACGGGATGGCTCCCCAACGCGGGGGCTTTCCGCTCCGTACTGGAGACGAGGAGAGCCTGTGGTGGACGTGTGCCTGACAGCGATCCAGGGAGGGACGGCCGGCGGAGGCGCCGTGGACGAGCGTGAGGTCGTCGAACGGGCCCGCCGCGGGGACGAGGCCATGTTCGCCCGTCTCGTGGAACGGCACTCCCGCTCCCTGCATCGCGTGGTGGCCCGGATGCTGGGTGACGACGAGGAAGCGTGGGACGTGGTCCAGATGGCCTGGCTCAGGGCCTGGCAGCGGCTGGGCCGCTACGACGACCGCTGGAGGTTCTCCACGTGGATCCACAGGATCGCGACGAACCTGGCCATCGACGTGCTGCGGGCCCGATCCAGCCGGGAGCGGGCTCACACCACGGGCGGTGCCGTGTGGCTCCGGCCCACGCCCACGGGCGGGCGTCCCGGGGACCTTGTGGAAGAGAAGGACGTGGAGCGGATCCTGGGAGACCTGGTCCGCGATCTGAGTCCGCAGCAGCGGGCCGCCTTCATCCTCCGCGAGGTGGAGGGCCTGGACACCGCCGAGGTGGCCGAGATCCTGGGGTGCTCGCCGGTCACCGTGCGGAACCACGTGTTCCAGGCCAGGCGGGCCTTGCGAAAGGCCATGGCAGAGCGCTACCCGGAGTACGTTCCCGGTGGCGAGAGGGGGAGATGATGGAGTGCAGGCGGTTCGAGGAGCTGTTGGAGGCGTACCTGGACGAACGGCTCGAGGGGGCCGATCGCGCGGCGTGGAGGGAACACCTCAGGGAGTGCGCCCGGTGCCGCAGGCTTGCCCTCGAACGGGAGCCGGTCCTGCTGCTGAGCCTGGCGCCGCGGACGGAGGCCTCCGGAGAGCGGGTGGCGGCCTGCGTGGGAGCCGTCCGTGCCCTGACGCACGGGCAGCGCCTCCAGCGGACCCTCGGGCGGCGGCGCCGTGCGTGGCTCGCAGCCGCCGCGGCCGCGGTGCTGGTGGCGGCCGGGGCCCTGGGGATCCGTGGACCGGGGCACGAGGACCTGCAGGCGGCCGCCGCCCCGCCGGCCGTGGAGCGGGCGGGGGACGGCGTGCCGGCTCCGGAGGTGGAGGTGGAGACGCGGGACGGGGAGGTCCGGGTCTACCGCTACGCCGTGGACGGTGACATGGCGGTGGCCTTCGTGGTGGACCCGTCCATGGAGCTCTGACCATGCGGCGGCTCCTGACCTGCATGGTGCTGGCGGCCTGTGCGGTGACCACGGGCCCGGTGTGGGCTGCGCCCGGCAACGCCCTCGTGGCCCGCACCTTCCATCTGAGATACCGCCCCGTGGACGAGGCCGCCCAGCTGGCCCAGTCGCTGCTCTCGGGCAACGGCAACCTGACGGTGTACCCGGCGAAGAAGGCGCTCACGGTCCAGGACACCCCGTCGGTGCTGGACCTCGTCGCCCACGTGTTCCGCGAGTACGACCGGCCGGACCCCGTGTTCCGGGTGAGGGCGACACTGCTGGAGGCCTCCAACGAGGAGGGGAACGGGACCTCCGGCGTACCGGACGACGTGGACCCCAGGGTCCGGAGGATGTTTCCCTTCAAGGCCTACCGGAAGCTGGGCACGGCGGTGCTGGAATGGGATGCCCCGGGACCGATCTCGGCCACCCTCGGGGAGGGGTTCGTGCTGGAGGGACAGGCCGCCTGGAGTCGCCTGCGGACCGGAGCCCCCGCCCCGTCCGGGGGTGAGGGCGACACGCCGTCCGTGACGGCGAGGGACCTCCGGACGGCCTGGGAGCTGGGTGGCAAGGACATGGTGGTGAGCATGCTGCGCCACCGGAGGCTGGTCATCGAGGACCTCACCCTCAGCCATGCCGGGGACCGGGAGGGCAAGAGCCCCAACGAGCTCCTCAGGACCCGGGTGGTGCTGGCACCGAACCAGGAGGTGGTCCTGGCCATGAGCCCCTCCGAGGACGCGGAGCGCGCCGTGATCATCGTCCTCAAGGCCCTGACCCCCCACCGGCGGGTGGAGGCCCGGTAGATGCCGGAGTTCCAGTGCCGCATCGGGGCGTCCGACGGCTCCGTTCTGGAGCAGAGGCGGATCGCATCCTCCGCCGAGGCGCTGCGCCGGGAGCTGGAGCAGGAGGGGTTCCACGTCTTCTCCATCACGGCCCCCCGCCTGAAGCTCCGGCTCCCCTTCGTGGGGCGCCGCGAGAAGGTGGGTGGCCAGGAGTTCATGATCTTCAACACCCAGCTGCGGACCCTGCTCAAGGCGGGGCTGCCCCTGGCCCAGTCGCTGGAGCTCCTGGCGGCCCAGCAGGGCAACCCCCACTTCAGGGCGCTCCTGGAGAAGGTCCACCAGCAGGTCACCACCGGCGTCTCCATCTCCGACGCGTTCCTCTCCCTCGGTGACGCCTTTCCCCGGCTCTACGCCAACACGTTGCGGGCCGGGGAGCGGTCGGGTGACCTCGAGGGGATGCTGGACCGGTTCACGGCCTACCAGAGGATGATGGAGGCCGCCCGCAAGAAGATCGTGGGCGCCCTGACCTACCCCGCGGTGCTGGTCTTCCTCTCCATCGTCCTGGTGGTCATCATGATGACCTACGTGATCCCCAACTTCACGGGGTTCTACTCCGATCTCGGAGCGGACCTCCCGCTGCCGACCGTCATCGTCATCACCGTGGCCAACTTCGTCCACGATCACGTGGTGGCCCTCGTGCTCACCACGGTGGCGTCGGTCTGGGGCGCGCGGGTCTGGAGGAAGACTCCCAGGGGGCGGCGACTCCTGGACCGGCTCGTCCTCAGGCTGCCCATCCTCGGGAATCTGGCCCACATGTTCGCCCTCTCCCAGTTCACCCGGTCACTGGGGGTGATGCTCGGTGGGGGTATCCCGATGGTGCCGGCCCTGGAGACCGCCGTGACCTCGGTGAACAACGCGTGGGTGTCCGAGCGGTTTCTCAGGTGCATCCCGGAGGTGCGCGAGGGTCAGGCCCTCTCGGATTCCCTGGAGAGGACCGGGCTGGTGCCGGAGCTGGCGGTGGCCATGATGCGGGTGGGCGAGTCCACGGGGGCGCTCCCCGAGATGCTCACCCACACCTCCTCGTTCATCGACGAGGACATCGACTTCCTGCTCAACAGGATCGTGACGCTCCTGGAACCGGCGATCCTCGTGGTGATGGGGGTTGTGGTGGCGGGTCTGCTCCTGGCGGTCTATTATCCACTGCTCACGCTGGTCTCGAAGATGCAGTAGGGGGAAACAGTGGCGACGGATCAGAATCTCGACGAGGCACGGATGCTCCTGGGGGCCACGGATCCTCCGGACGAGCAGGAGGACCTCGAACGAGCCCGTGCCCTTGCGGAGAAGCTGGGCCTGCCCTTCGATCCGCTGGACGAGTTCCACGTGGACCCGGAGCTCTTCCGGACGATCCCCGTGGAGACCATGCTGCGCTACCAGTTCCTGCCCATGGAGCAGAGGGACGGGGTGCTCAGGGTGGTGATGGCGGACCCCTCGGACGTGGTGGGCGTCACCGAGCTGGAGACCGTGCTGGCGCTGCCCCTGGACATCTCGGTGGGACCGGAGCGGCGGATCAACGACATCCTGGAGAAGTCCGAGTCCACCCAGAGGGTGCTCGACGAGGCCACGGAGGGGTTCCGGCTCCAGCTGGTCCAGGAGGCGGAGGACGGCGAGGAGGTTCTCTCCATCGACCGCATCACGGCCGACGCCTCCCCCATCATCCGGCTGGTGGACTCCATCCTGTTCAACGCCATCCAGCGTCGGGCCTCGGACATCCACATCGAGACCCAGGACCGCGAGGTGGTGGTGAAGTACCGCATCGACGGGGTGCTCTACCAGGCCATGGAGCCCATCGACAAGGAGCACCACTCCACCATCATCAGCAGGATCAAGGTCATGTCCGAGCTGGACATCGCGGAGAAGCGGATTCCCCAGGACGGCCGCTTCAAGGTGCGGTTCTCCGGACGGACCATCGACTTCCGCGTGTCCATCATGCCGACGGTGCACGGCGAGGACGCGGTGATCCGGATCCTGGACAAGGAATCGGCAAACCGCGAGTTCCGGACGCTCAACCTGGAGGTACTGGGCCTCGACGACGAGACCAAGCGGAAGCTCAGGAAGTACATCAGGGAGCCCTACGGGATGGTCCTGGTGACGGGCCCCACGGGCTCGGGCAAGACCACCACCCTCTACGCCTGCCTGTCGGAGATCGCCACCTCCGAGGACAAGATCGTCACCATCGAGGACCCCGTGGAGTACCAGCTCAAGGGCATCACCCAGATCCCGGTGAACGAGAAGAAGGGCCTGACCTTCGCACGCGGTCTCCGGTCGATCCTGCGCCATGACCCCGACAAGGTCATGGTGGGCGAGATCCGGGACGAGGAGACCGCCCAGATCGCCGTGCAGTCGGCGCTCACCGGCCACCTGGTGTTCACCACGGTCCATGCCAACAACGTGGTGGACGTCATCGGCCGCTTCCTCAACATGAACGTGGACCTCTACAACTTCGTGTCGGCTCTCAACTGCGTGCTGGCCCAGCGCCTGGTCCGGAAGATCTGCGTCCACTGCAAGAGGCCGGTCCATGTCTCCGACGAGCTGCTGGAGGACTCCGGGCTCGAGCCCGACCGCTACGCCGACTTCACCTTCTACGAGGGAGCGGGCTGCATCGAGTGCAACGGGACCGGGTTCCTGGGCCGGCTCGCCATCTCCGAGCTGCTGGGGCTCTCGGACAACATCCGCGAGCTCATCCTGGGCCGGCGGTCCGCGGCCGAGATCAAGCGTGCGGCCAAGGCCGAGGGGATGCGCTTCCTCCGGGAGAACGCGCTCCAGAAGGTCTTCGCCGGGGTGACGACCCTCAAGGAGATCAACAAGGTGACCTTCGTCGAATGAACATCAGGGAGCTCCTCACCACGCCGCTGCCCGCCACGGGCTGGGTCCTGGACACCGGGATGGTGGCCGGCGTGCGCAACGACCGGAAGACGGGGTCCGTCTGTGCGGCCCGCGAGGTGACCGCCGGTGCGGTGGAGGTGGGACCCATGGGGCTCCAGAAGGTGGAGGCCACGGCCCTGGTGGCGGCACTGCGCCCGGTCCAGGAGGGGATCGCCGGGGGCAGGCGCCCCGCGGTGCTGGTTCCCTGCCGCTGGGTGCGCCTCCACCTCATGGACCTGGACGAGCTCCCGCGGAAGCGGTCCGAGCTGGACGAGGTGGTCCGGTGGCGCCTCAAGAAGCTGGTTCCCGTCCGTCCCGCCGACCTCCGACTGGACCTGGTGCCCTTCAAGGCGGGCGAGGGCCGGTGGCGGGTCCTGTGCGTCTCGGGCGTGGAGAGGGCCTGGGAGGCGCTGGAGCAGGCGTTCGCCTCGGTGGGGGTCCAGCCCGCCCTGCTCACCCCCGTGGCCTTTGCACTGACCAACGCTCCCCTTTCCGAGAACGCCACGGGCGTGGGCGTCCACCTCGAGATGGGGATGCTCACGGTGCTCGTGTGGGCGCAGCGCCAGCTCCTGCTGGTCCACACCAAGCTCCTGCCCCCGGGAACCATGCCGTGGGAGCTGGTGGAGCGGGAGCTCCGGACGGTGGCCCTGTACATGCGGGAACGGCTGGGGATCGAGGGAGCTCCCGAGGTGCTGGCGCTGGCCGGCCCGGGTGTGGCGCTCGAGGAGCTCCTGGGGCGGCTCGGCGCGCTGGGTGAGCACCGGCCCCTTCCTTCCCCCCCACCCCCTCCCTGTCCCGGGGTCGGCGAGGACGTCCGATCGGCGCTCAGGGCAGTGATGGCCCTGGCCGCGGGAGTGCCCCGATGATGCTCCCGAACCTGTCCTCCCGTCCCTTTCTCAACACCAGGCCGGTGTGGGCGGTGACGGCCCTGGCGGCCGGAATCGGCGTGGTGCTGCTGGCGATAAACACCGGCCTCTATCTTTCCAGCAACCGGAGGCTCGAGGCCCAGCTCGCCCGCCGCGCCGGGCTTGTCGAGCAGGTCCGCACGCTTTCCGACGAGCTCCGGCGGGACACCGCGGCACTGGAGAAGGTCCCCTGGAAGAAGCTCCGGCTCAGGGCCCGGAGGCTCGACGGGATCCTTCACGAGTACGCCTTCTCCTGGCGCCGGCTCTTCCGAGACCTGGGCGATGTCCTGCCCAGGGAGGTGCGGCTCTACCGGATCTCCCCGGACGTCTCGGACAGTGGGGTCGTGCTGACCATCGCGGGCACCGCCCGGAACCGCGAGGCCCTGCTCGAGCTCCTGCAGAACATGATCGACGATCCCCGTTTCGAGGACCCCCTGCCGAGGTCCGAGACGACACCGGAGGGCGCCACGGGCACGGGGTACGAATTCCGGATGAAGGTGAGCTACCTTCCCGGTGGGGAGGTGACGCCGTGACGGCCCGAGGTATCGCCTGGAGGCGCATGGCTCCCATCTGGGTGCCCGCGGTCCTCTTCTTCCTGGGCAACCTGGCGGTTCTCGGGTGGCTGAGCGGGTCCACGGTGGGCCGTGAGGCCCAGGTGAGGGCGGAGGTGGACCGGCTGGAGGACGAGGTGCGGCGGCTGGAGAGGCTCCAGCGACAGGCCCGCAAGGAGCGGGAGGCCGTGGAGGCGCTCCACCGGGACATGACCGTGCTCTACGACGATGTCCTGGGCTCCCTGGAGGAACGGCTCACCCCCATCCTCCGGGAGGTGGGCGAGGCGGCCCGTGTGGCAGGCCTCCGCCCGGAGAGGTTCAGCTACTCGGCCAAGGAGGTGAAGAAGCTGAACCTCTTCGAATTCAGTATCACGTTCTCGGTGGAGGCCCGGTATACCGCGGTGGTGAAGCTTCTCCAGCGCCTCCGGAATTCACCGGAATTCCTCATCGTGGACCGCCTGAGCCTGGCGGGTGAGGAGGGCTCCACCACCGACACGATCCGTCTCGGGATCCGGGTGAAGACCTACGTGGCCGAGGCGGACGAGGCGCTGCTGGAGGCGCTCCGGGCAGGTTCGCTGGCGGGAGGCGAGGGCCCATGAGTGGGAAGGTCAGGCTCTCGCGCCAGACGATGCTCCTGGGCATCCTTGGAGTGCTGCTGGTGGTGATGGCGCTCCGCTTCCTGCCGGGGTCTTCTGGTTCCAGCACGGGGGGCGGTGATGCGGCCGTGGACTTCCTCGCCCAGGAGGTCCCGGCGCTGGAGATGGCGGTGCTCACACCGGTTCCCGAGGAAACCCCGGGGAACGCCAGAAACCCCTTCGTCTACGGGCCGAAGCCCACGCCGACGCCGGACACCCGGCCCCGCCCCACCCTGCCGCCCCGGCCCACACGCCCGCCCCGGCCCACGCCCACACCGCGCACGGTCCGGACCGCGGACGGCCGGGTGCTGCCGCCCCCACCTCCCTTTCGCAAGAAGTACATCGGCTACTTCGGGCCGGAGGATCGCCCGGTGGCGGTGTTCCGTGAGGGCAAGGAGGTGAAGGTCCAGGTCAGGGGTGGGGTGCTCGATGACGTGTTCATCGTCCGTGACGTGGGGTTCAACGCCGTGGAGATCGGATTCGTAGGTTATCCGGAGGAGGTCACGACCCGTGTTGAAATCGAGAAGTAGCAGGTATCTCGGCGCGGCACTGGCCGTCGTCCTCGTGATCCTCGCGGCGGGGTGCGCCTCGCAGCAGGCCGTCAACGAGGCCAATGCGGCCATGAAGGTGGAGAACTGGGACGGCGCGGTCTACTACTATCTCGAGGCGCTCTCCAGGGATCCCGGGAACCCGAAGCTCAAGGTCCAGCTCATGAAGGTCCGCCAGAAGGCGGCCCAGGAGCATTTCAAGCGGGGCATGGCCCTCAAGGAGATCGGGCAGCTCCTGACCTCCCGGAACGAGCTCCAGATGGCGGTCCAGCTGGACCCCACCCACGAGTTTGCCGCCCAGGAGCTCCGCAAGGTGGACAGGGAGCTGGAGATCCTGAGCCGGCCCGAGGGGGCGGAGTCGCTCGAGGAGATCAAGGCCAGGGTCGAGGGTGCCAAGGTCCAGCCACCGCTCCTCAACCCGAGGTCGGACGAGCCCATCACGCTGAGCTTCCCCAAGCCGAAGCCGGTGAAGGAGATCTACCGGGCCCTGGGCAAGGCCTACGGCTTCAACGTGCTCTTCGACACCAAGCTGAAGAACGACAAGATGTCGGTGGAGCTCCGCGATGTGACCGCCAAGCAGGCGCTGGAGATCGTCATGCAGGGGGCCGGGCACTTCTACAAGGTGCTCGACGAGAACACCATCATCGTGGTGGAGGACACACCCCAGAACCGGCGGGACTACGAGGACCTGGTCATCAAGACCTTCTTCCTGTCCAACGCCGAGGTCAAGGACGTGGACAAGATGCTCCGCTCGCTGATCGAGGCGCGGCGCCTGGCCACCAACGAGCAGCTCAACGCCATCACTGTCCGGGACACGGCCGACAAGGTGGCCATCGCCGAGAAGCTCATCAAGGTGAACGACAAGGCCAAGGCGGAGGTGATGATCGACGTGGAGCTCCTGGAGGTCAACTCCACCAAGCTCCAGGAGCTGGGAATCAAGCTGTCCACCCAGAGCTTCCTGCTGGCCCTGAACGACGGCATGGGGGACGAGAACGGGCGGATTCCCCTGGACCATATCAAGGATATCTCGCGTGGCGACTGGTCCATCACGGTGCCCAACGTGCTCATCAACCTGGTCAAGTCGTCCTCGGACGCCACCTCGCTGGCCCAGCCGAAGATGCGCATCACCGAGGGCGAGAAGGGCCAGCTCCACATCGGGACGCGGACCCCCATCCCCACCACCACCTTCAACACTGCCAACACCATCGGCGGCAACGTGGTGCCCATCACCAGCTACCAGTACCAGGACGTGGGCATCAAGATCGAGGTGGAGCCCCGGGTCCATCACAACCGGGAGATCACGCTCAAGGTCACCGTGGAGGTCTCCAACATCGCGGGCTACAACGACGACGGCCAGCCCATCATCGGGACCCGGACCATCAACACGGTGATCCGCCTCCAGGACGGGGAGACCAACATGCTGGTGGGCCTCTACGCCGAGGACGAGTCGTCCACCAGGACCAAGATTCCTCTCCTGTCGGACATCCCCGTCCTGGGACGGCTGTTCACCAACGACAGCACCAAGCACCAGACCGCGGACCTCGTCCTGACGCTCACGCCGCACATCATCCGGTTCCCCGACATCGAGCTCGAGGACCTGGAGCCCCTGTGGGTGGGCACCGAGAAGAGGATCTCCTACTTCGGCAACTCGCCCCGGGTCCGTTCGGGCAGGGGCATCCCCGGGCCCTTCGACGCGGCGAGCACCAAGGGGCGCAGGTCCCCCAGGACATCCAGAAGCTCCAGGACATCCAGAAGCTCGAGGGGCAGATCCACATCGCGGACAGGCCGCGGCAGCTCCGCGGGGGCGAAGCCGGGAGTCTCGCTGGTTCCGGACTCCGGCCTGAACAGGCAGGACCTCGAGGTCAGGGTCGCCCCCGCCGACGGTGAGGGCGTGGTGGACGACGTTCCGCAGATCCAGCTGTTCCTTCAGCCCCAGATTGCATCCCTGAAAGTGGGCGAGCGCAACGTGACACAGGTTGCGCTGTCCGGTGCCCGGGGGACCTACAGGGTCCGGCTGGACGTGAGCTTCGATCCCGAGACCGTGCAGCTCGAGGGAGTGCTCTATCCGCCCGGCGTGGTGGAGACGGACCGTCAGCAGCTGGACCCCGACGAGGGGGTGCTGACCCTCGATCTTGCGGTGAACCACCCGGACGAGGCCGCCCAGCTCGTGGCCTCCCTGGGGTTCAGGGCTCTGGCACCGGGGGCCTCTCCCCTGGCCGTCTCGGTGGAGGAGCTCATCGACCAGGACGGTGCCGAGGTCCCGGTGGCCGTGGGCGGCGGCAACATCTTCATCCTCGGCGAGGTGAAGGCGGCGGACTGACATGACGGCCCGGAACCTTTCCCGGCACGGCGAGCGTGGCTTCACGCTGGCGGAGCTCGTGATGGTGGCGGCGCTGATCTCCATCCTGGCGGGCATGGCCCTGCCCATTGCCAGGTACACGGTGAAGCGCCAGAAGGAGGCGGAGCTGCGGCTCGCCCTCCGGCGGATGCGGACCGCCATCGACGAGTACAAGAGGCTCTCCGACCAGGGGATGATCCAGATCAAGCTGGGCTCGGAGGGCTACCCCCCCGATCTCGAGACCCTTGTGGAAGGCGTCGAGGTGGTGGGCCAGCCCGTCAAGCGGAAGTTCCTCCGCAGGATCCCGCGGGACCCCATGACGGGGACCACCGAGTGGGGGCTGCGCTCCTACCAGGACGAGCCCGACTCCATGTCCTGGGGCGGCCAGAACGTCTACGACGTCCACACCACCTCCGAGGGCGTGGCCATCGACGGCACCAAGTACAAGGACTGGTGAACATGAAGCGTTCCGACCATCAGTGTCCCCAGGAGACCCCGATCCCGGCCACCCGGATCCGTGGGCCGGCGTGCGAGGGCCAACGTGGCTTCACGCTCATCGAGCTCATCATCGTGATCGCCATCATCGGCATCCTGGCCACCATCGCCGTACCTGCCATGCGGACGGCTCCCCAGCGCGCCCGCGAGGCCGCGTTGAAGGAGAACCTCTTCACCATGCGGTCGTGCATCGACCAGTACCTTGCGGACAGGGGCACGTACCCGCCGTCGCTGGAGGCCCTGGTCGAGGAGGGCTACCTCCGGCGGATCCCCGATGATCCCGTCACCCGGGCGCCCGACTGGCAGGTGGTGTACGCGGAGGCCGACGAGGACGAGGACCTGCTCCCCGAGGGCTCGCAGGGGGTCATCGACGTCCACTCCGCATCCCAGGACATCGGGCTGGACGGGACCCCCTACGCGGAGTGGTGAGCGGAGGACGACGGGGCATGGAGCGGGGGGGGCTCGCCGCACCTGCACGGGGCTCCGAGGGGGGCTACACCCTCGTGGCCTTCGTGGTGGCCCTCGCCATCATGTCCATCATGATGGGGGTGGCGGTCCAGGTGATCAGCTTCCAGGCGCGGCGGGAGAGGGAGGCGGAGCTCATCTTCCGGGGCCAGCAGTACGTGGAGGCCATCCGCCTCTACAAGAAGAAGTTCGGCCGGTACCCCAACTCTCTCAAGGAGATCTGGATGGCCAAGCCGCGGGTGATCCGCAAGAAGTGGAAGGACCCCATCACCGACTCCTGGTACTGGGGTATCGTCCACCCGGGCCAGGAGGGGGGCAAGATCGGCAAGGGTGGAGGCGGACCGGGGAGCTCCTTCGGGACCCCGACGCCCACCGTGACCCCCACGCCGTTCCCGACACCGAAGCCCGGCACCCCCCCCGAACAGCTGCCCATGGAGGTGGGACCCATGATCGGGGTCTACTCCACCAGCCCGGAGAAGAGCATCAAGGTCTGGGAGGGGCGGACCACCTACCGCGAGTGGAAGTTCGTCTACAAGGAACAGAAGGCCGGCAAGGGAGGCGGTGGCACCCCGGCCCCGCCCGGCCCGAAACCCCCGTCGCCACCCGGTTCGAAGCCGCCGGTCCCGCCCCGGAAGGGCCGCTGACCACGGGGGGCGATGCCCCGCCCCGCATGGTGTAGACTCCCCGCGTGACGGAGAAGAGGTCCCATGCGATGCCCCCCCCCGGCCTGGTGGTCCGGGGCATGGAGGGGAAACGGACGGTCTCGGCCGGCGTGTGGCTGCTCCACGGTGCGGCCCACGACCCCGCACCTCTGGCGGGCGCCACCCACCTGGTGGAGCACCTGACCCTGCGGCGCTGCGGCGGCCGCAACCGGAAGGAGCTGGCCCGCCTCGTGGACCGCCTGGGGGGTGGCGTGGACGCCTGGACCGGTTCCGAGACCATGGGCCTCAGCCTCCAGACCACGGTGGACGCCCTGGACGAGGCCCTGGACCTGCTCGTGGATGCGGTCCTCGAACCCACCTTCGATCCGGACGACGTGGAGCTGGAGCGCCGGGTGGCCCTGGCGGAGCTGGAGCTCACCCGCTCCGATCCCGAGGACCGCGTGGAGGAGGCGATCCTCCAGGCGGCCTGGGGGGAGCACCCGCTGGCCCGTCCCATCATCGGGGACGCCGCCTCCCTGGCCCGGCTCACCCCCGGGGTCCTCCGCGACCACCACGGATCCTTCCTGAGGCCGGGCGGCCTCCTGGCGGTGGTGGTCGGCGATGTGGATCCCCTGCGGGTGGCGGAGAGGCTTCGCCGGCTCCCCCTGGGTGCGTCCCCCGTGGAGCCCCACCTCCCCCCGCTGCGATGGGCCGGCGGCGGTGTGCGGGTCCCCTGGACGGCGGGCGACCAGGTGCACGCGCGGCTGGCCTTCCCCGGCGTGGCCATCGGCGCACCGGAGGTGCCGGCGCTCCTGGTGCTCAGCAGGGTGCTGGGGGGTGGCGCCTCGAGCAGGCTCTTCCAGCGGCTGAGGGAGGACGAGGGGCTCACCTACGACGTCTTCTCGGGACTGGTGCTGCGCCGTCCCGGGGGGCTGGTGGAGGTGGGCTGGGCCTGTGGCTCCGAGGTCTTCGACAGGGTGTGGGAGATCGTGCTCGAGGAGCTGGACCGTGTGGCGGACGACCTCGGACCCACCGAGGTGGAGGTGGCGGTGGAGGCCATGGGCCGCGGCCTGCTCATGGAGGCCGAGGACCCCGCGGCCCACTGTGCCATGGAGGCCTCCGAGCTGCTGGAACGGGGCCGGGCGTTCCACATGGAGACGGTCCTGGCCGAGCTCGAGTCGGTGGACGTGGAGGCGGTCCGGGCGTTGGCCCGGCGGATCTTCGACCGGGACGCCATGGCGTGGGCCGTCTGTGGGCCCGAGGCCGTGCTGGAGCGCGTGGCGTGACCGTCACCGTCCGCCTGAAGCGCCTGCCCCATGCCGACGGACTTCCGCTTCCCCGGTACGCGACCGCCCATGCCGCCGGGGCTGATCTCGTGGCGGCTCTCGAGGAGCCGGTGGTTCTGGCGCCGGGCGAGCGCGTGGCCGTGCCCACGGGCCTCGTGCTGGAGATCCCCACGGGCTGGGAGGGCCAGGTCCGGCCGCGCTCGGGGCTGGCGCTCCGCCACGGCCTCACGGTGGCCAACGCCCCGGGGACCATCGACGCCGACTACCGGGGCGAGGTGAAGGTGCTGCTGGTGAACCTCGGCAACGAGCCCGTCACCATCGCGCGGGGCGAGCGCATCGCGCAGCTGGTGATCGCCCCCGTGGCCCGGGCCGGGTTCCTCGAGGCGGAGAGCCTGGAGGCCACGGACCGTGGCCCGGGCGGCTTCGGCTCCACGGGGAGGTAGCGTGGAGATCGTGGTCCTGGCCTCCGGTTCCTCGGGCAACGCGGTGTACGTGGTCTCCGGCGGGGACGCCATCCTGGTGGACGTGGGGATCTCGGCCACCTCCGTCCACAGGCGGCTGGCCGCGGCGGGCCACGACCTGGAGCGGCTCCGCGCCGTGGTGGTGACCCACGAGCACACGGACCACATGAAGGGGGCCCGCGTCCTCCTCAAGCGGCATCCCGTGCCGCTGTGGGCGACGCAGGGCACCTGGGGCGGCCTCGACGTCCGGACACCCGGGGGCGGGACGCTGCGTTCCGGGGTGACGGTGAGCTTCGGGGGCCTCCGCATCACGCCGGTCGCCACCAGCCACGACGCGGCGGAGCCCGTGGCCGTCCTGGTGGACGACGGGAGCCACCGTGTGGCCGTGTGCACCGACACCGGCGTGGTGACGCCGCTGCTCGAGGAGCGCCTCAGGGGCTGCAACCTCCTGATGCTCGAGGCCAACCACGACGCGGACCTGCTCCGTCACGGCTCGTACCCGTGGCACCTGAAGCAGCGCATCGCCTCGCGGCACGGCCACCTGGCGAACCACCAGGCGCAGGAGGCACTGGACCGCATGTTGACGCGGGACCTGCGGGGCGTGGTGGCCCTCCACATCTCGGAGGAGAACAACGAGCCCTCCCTGGCGGAGGCCTGCCTCGCCACGGTGGTGAACGGCTCGGTCCCGGTGTCCGTGGCCGGCCGCCACCACATGGTCCGGGTGGTCCTCGACGGCGACGCCGTGACCATGGAGCGTCTCGGCGCGCCTCCGGCCAGGGGCCGGACGGCGCGCTGACCCCCACGCGGCCTGCGCATGGCGGGCCTCCGGAACGTGCTCTCGTCCGGAACCTCGCAGCGGCAGCGCCATCCACGTCGGCCTCCCCTTGACCCGTTCGCCCGGCTGGCCTAGGCTCGCGTTCAACGGGACGGTGCAAGGGAAGCCGGTGCGAGACCGGCGCGGCCCCCGCCACTGTGACCGGGGACGGACCGTTCACGGGGAGACCCAGCCACTGGTCGGCGCGATCCCGAGGGGTTGACCGGCCGGGAAGGCGAACGGATCCGGCTGCCACGGAGGGACACCTCCGCGGCGCATCCGGAAGCCAGGAGACCTGCCGTTCCGAAAAGAAACGGGAGGTTTCGCATGGTGTCCATCCGTCGTGTCCCATCCGTCAATCTCTGTCTTCTTGTCGCCGCCCTTGTCCCGGTGGTGGGCCTCGCCCAGGAGGACCCCGGTCCCGTACGGGAACGGGGCGTCTTCCGCGAGCAGGTCACGGTGACCGCCACCGGGGAGGCCACCCCCGCCGACGACGTTCCGGCCGCCGTCACCATCATCGACCGGCAGGCCATCGACGACGCCGGGTCCGACACGGTGGTGGACCTGCTCCGCCGGGTTCCCGGTCTCACCGTGATGCGGTCCGGCGCGGAGGGCTCGCTGACCTCGGTCTTCACACGGGGTACCAACTCCAACCAGACGCTGGTGCTGTACGACGGCGTCCGGCTCAACTCGCCCTACTTTGCCGGCTACGACTGGAGCCTCCTCACCACCTCCGGGCTGGAGCGGATCGAGGTGGTCCGGGGCCCCTACTCGGTCCTCTGGGGTGCCGACGCGGTGGGCGGGGTGGTGAACCTCATCCCCTCGCGGGCCCGGCGGGGCTTCGGCGGCACGGCGCTGCTGGAGGGCGGACAGGCCGGCTGGAGGCGTGCCGAGGCCACCGTGGGGTGGGCCTCGGAGAGCTTCGACGTGATGGCCTCCGGCTTCACCCGGGAGGGCGACCAGGAGCTGCCCAACAGCGACTTCTCGCTGGGGCAGGTCATGCTGGACGCCGGGTGGAGCTGGGAACCGGGGAACCGGGTGGGCATCCTCGTCCAGAGCCTCGATTCGGACCTCGAGATCCCGTTCGCCGGCCCCGCCGCCACGCCCAACCGGCGCCAGTCGGCCAGCCAGGACCTGGTGGCCCTTCCCCTGCGGTGGCAGGTCTCCGGGAGGTGGAGCCTGGAGGCCACGTTCTCCCACACGAGCCGCGACCTGGCCTTCCGGGACCCTGACGACCCGTGGGGCTTCACCGCCTCCGACACCGGCGCCGACACCGACGAGGTGCGCCTGGCCTCCACCCATCGGCTGGGCGGCCACGCCCTCGGCTGGGGCCTCCAGTGGCGGGGGGACACGGTGGACGACCGCTCCTCCTTCGGCACCAACCTGGACCACAGGAGCACGGACACCCTGGGGCTCTTCGTGCAGGACGCCTGGACGATCTCCCGGGAGGTCCGCCTCCTGGCCGGGGTCCGCTGGGACGATGCCGACGAATGGGGCTCCGAGCTCTCGCCCAGGGTGGGAGTGGCGTGGACCGTGACGCCGCGATGGGAGCTCAGGGCCTCGTGGGGTCGGGCCTTCCGCCAGCCCTCGGTGGGCGAGCTCTACTTCCCCTTCTCGGGGAACCCGGACCTCGACGCCGAGACCTCCACCTCGGCCGAGGTGGGCGTCGTCCACACCACCCCGAGCGGTGCGGCCCGCTTCGAGCTCGAGCTCTTCACCACCAGCATCGACGACCTCATCCAGTTCGACCACGCCACCTACACCTTCGGCAACATCGACTCGGCCGACATCTCCGGCGCCGAGCTGGCGGGTACCTTCCGTCTGATGGAGGAGCTGGGGCTGGGGGTGCAGGTCACCTGGCTGGACACGGAGGACGATGCGGGCCGGGAGCTCCTCCGGAGGCCCGAATGGAGTGGATCGGTCACGGTCAGCGGGAGCCCGGGCGGTGACCGCTTCCAGGGGGACCTCACGATCGTCTGGCTCGGGAGCCGTGACGACGTGGACCCCGGCACCTTCCAGCGGGTCCGCCTGGGTGGAACGGTGACGGCGGACCTGGCGCTGGGGTGGCGCGTGCTCGAGCCACTGGAGCTCACGCTCTGCGTGGTCAACCTCACCGACAGGTCGTGGGAGGCGGTTGCGGGGTACCCGGCTCCGGGGCGCCGGTTCATGGGCGGGTTGCGGTTCCGGTACTGAGGCCGGGTGCGCTCCACCGGTTCGACGACGGGCCCGCCCCCCGGGGCGGGCCCCTCCGCATCATGCCGCGTCGTCACCCGTGGCCGGGCTCGCGAGCACCCGCCGGACCATCCAGGCCACGGTGGCCAGCCCGGCCACCAGGAGCACGGCGAAGAGGAGGAAGATCCCCCACTCGGGCGCCTCGGGCAACCGGTGGCGGGAGGTGAACTCCACCAGGTACCGCACCCGGACCTGGTGGCGGGTGACGGTCATGAAGACCATGGAGCCGAGCATGAGCAGCACGGCCCCGTTCACGAGGCCGGGCCGCGCCACCGGATCCGCGGCCCGGGCCAGGAGGACCAGCAGGCCCAGGCCCAGGAGGATGCCCAGGGTGAGTGGGAGGTGGACCGCAGCACCCCCTTTCATGAGCCTCTCCAGGACATCGTCGGGGAGGAGGAGCAGGAGGAGGAAGCCGTCGACGAGCTCGAGGAGCGTCGTCCAGAGGGCCCACTTCCAGGTGTAGCGTGCCATCTCCTCCTCCAGCGGACCACCCCCTGCCCTGACCTTCCGCACCGCCCACCAGCACACCACGAGCGCCGAGAAGCCCACCGCCGCCAGGACGAAGTGCGCGAGGCGGGGCAGGAAGGTCGGGTCGGCAAGGATCGACCAGGGGTTGTCCAGTGCGGCGGGCCAGCGTCCGGGCTGGGAATGGAGGAGGTTCACCATCACCTGCACCGCGGCCACCAGGAGGAACATCACCGCCGAGAGGACCAGCCAGAGCGTGGCCGTCCTGGTGGGTGGGGTGGACCGGAACTTGTAGAGGTAGAGGGCGTAGTACCCCACCATCAGGACCACCAGGAGGCAGAACCAGATCCAGCCCAGGAGGATGGTGGCGGAGTAGAAGTACTGGCCGTAGATCACCTGGATGAAGAGAAGGGGCGCCACACCGGTGGTGATGGCCAGGGAGACGCCGTACCCGTTGATGGCGGCCAGGCGGGAGGCGAGCGCGGTCCGCGGGTCTCCCTCCCGGCCCCCGGAAAAGAGCCGGGCGAGCGCCGCCAGGAGCGTCCCCCCCAGCGTGAGGTTCACGAAGATCAGGTGGAGGAAGAAGGTGAAGACCAGCAGGAAGGTGAAGAGCCATGCGGGCCCGGGCATGGGCGCCGCGTCCGGTGCGGGAATGAGATCCGGGAACATCAGCGGCCTCCCTTCTCCTCGCCCGCGCCTCCGGAGCGCAGGGTCTCCAGGTAGGCGGCGAGGGCCTCGAGCTCCCCGTCGGTTCCGACGCATGGGGGCATGTAGGGGTGGGACAGAGCCCGGGTGTCCACCGGGCGGAACCCCCCCGCTTCGGCGTAGACATCTCCCATGTCCCGGAGCCTCTCCAGGGTTCCCGTCACCATCCCGGACAGGAGGTCCTGCATCATCTCCGGATCCTCATCCATCTCGGCCACCGTGGGCAGTGATTCCCTCATCTCGGCCGCGGAGGAGTCCCGGTGGCAGGGGAGGCACCTCGCACGGAACACCGTTTCCGCCGTGGCCGCATCGCTCCCCGCCACCGCCTTGAGTCCGGCCAGGGTGGGCAGGGCCCGGCGGATGCCCTGGTAGCCGTCGAGGGTGTGGCACGGCGAGCACTCCACCCGGAAGACCTGCCGCCCCACGGAGACCGGGTCCTCGCCGGCCGCCAGCGTGGCCCACCCCGACACGGCGAGCACCCCCTCCCGGTCGACCTCTCCGATCCGCTCCACCAGCAGGCCGTTGGTGAACATGTAGTCGTGGATGAGGAACGGCTTCCGGGCCCCCTCCCTCACGCGCTCGTACCCGGCGAACGCGGCGAACGCGGCGGCCGCCACGAAGATCGCCGGAACCACCCGCACGAGGCGGGGGATTCCCACGAGGAAGACCATGGCCAGGATCAGCGTGAGGGCCATGGCCCAGAGTGTGAGGCTCCGTGTGGCCGCCAGCTGCTCGAGGAGGGGCTCCGCACCCAGGAACAGGCGGCGGATCCCGTCCGGCAGCGCCGCCTCCCACCATCTGTACCCGGCGTGGGCCAGCAGCGTCCCGGCCACCAGCCACCAGCCCAGGAAGCGGAGGAGACGGGGCCTCGCCTCCGGGGAGGCCCTGAGCGCCGCGAACACCATGAAGACGGCCGCCATCATCAGGGCGATCCCCGTCCGCAGCACAACGCTCGGCCAGCTGGTGGGGTTGAAGAAACCGTCCCAGAATCCGCGGGTCTCCAGCCAGCGGCCCGGCGTGAGCATGAAGGTCACGATGCCGTTGATGACCACCAGCGAACCGTAGGCTCCCACGACGTAGAGCCAGCCGACCATGAGGTGGGCTCCCCTGGAGATCCTGTCCCAGGTGGCGTAGTAGACCAGGGCGGCCACGATCTCCAGGATGAAGAAGACCCACTCGATCGCCCAGGCCCACACGTAGTTGTGGATGAGCGCGGAGATGGCGGCGGGCGAGATGAGACCCGCCACCACCCAGATTCCCACACCCGAGATGGCTCCGAACACCGTGGAGAACAGGATCAGAACCAGCGAGGAGCGGCGGGCCAGCTCGCGGAGCTCCCGGTCCCCCCGCCGCACGGAAAGCGTCTCGGCCACCGCGATGAGCAGGCCGCCACCCACGGCGAAGTGGGACACGATGACGTGGGTCACGGCCACCCACGCCATGAGCATCCCGCCCCCGATGGCCACATCCCATACCGGATAGTCCATACGCCATCCTCCGAGGGTCCTGGTTGTCCAAGAATACCACTCCGGCCACCGGCGGGCGGCGTTTGGCACCTGTCCCCGGGCACCCCGGGGACACTCCTGCAACGGCCTCATGTGAACCTGTTGCAAGAGTCCTGGATCGAGGAGGAATCCCGCGGATCGGCTCCAACCCGCCCGGGAAAATGAACCACGGATGACACGGATTGATCGGATCACGAAGAAGATAGAAGAACATCCGGATCCACGTTCGATGTCATGCCAGGTCGATGGATATGAGCTTCAGAGGGTCTCGCAGGCGGCTCATGTGATACCGGGCTCTTGACACCGCCTCACGGATCCACTATCGTTGATTGAGAAGCTGATAATGAGTCTGGATTAGATCATGAGCAACCTTTCACAGCGCGCGCAGAAACTCTTCATCCAGTACCTGAGGGAGAACAACCTCAAGGTGACCCAGGAGCGGCTCGCGCTCCTGGCGGAGATCTTCTCCACCAGCGAGCACCTCGACGCCGACGAGCTGCTCGTCCGGATGAAGACCAAGAACAAGAAGGTCTCGCGGGCCACCGTGTACCGGACCCTGGACCTCCTGGTCCAGTGCGGCCTCGTCCGCAAGAGCCGCCTCGGCCACGAGCACTACTTCTACGAGAAGGTCCAGCCGGGCAAGCGGCACGACCACATGGTGTGCACCCACTGCGGCAGGATCCTGGAGTTCTGGGATCCCGCACTGGACGAGCGCCAGCGGCAGATCTGCCAGGAGTACCACTTCCGGCCCTCGTTCTATTCCATCCAGATCCAGGGTCTGTGCGAGGACTGCCAGAAGGTCGAGCAGGAGAACACGTTCCTGTAAGAACGGCTCCCTCAGACGAACCTCACCCGGGCGAACCGCCGTTTCCCCGCCCTCAGGAGGACCGTCGCGCCGGGTGCGGCCGGGATCTCCGCCTTGATGTCGGTGATCCTCTCGTCGTCCACCCGGACGCCTCCCTGGGCGATGAGTCGGCGCGCCTCGGAGTTGGACGCCGCGAGACCGGCGTCGGCCAGGACCCGTGAGAGCAGGACCGTGGCCCCGGGAGAGGGGAGCTCCACCTCCGGGATCTCGGTGGGATCCTGTCGGCGGGAGAATACCTTCTCGAACTCCCTCTGGGCCTCGATCGCGGCCTCCTCCGAGTGGAACTCCGCCACCATGGTCCGGGCGAGCTCCTTCTTGACGTCCATGGGGTGCCGCTCCCCGGCCTCCACGTCGCGCCAGAGCTCCGCGATCTCCTCCTCGGTCCTGTCGGTGAGCAGGAGCCAGTACTTCCACATGAGCTCATCGGAGACCGACATGAGCTTGCCGAACATCTCGAATGGCGGGTCCTCCACCGCGATGTAGTTGCCGAGGGACTTGGACATCTTCTCCACACCGTCGAGCCCCTCCAGCAGCGGCACGGTCATCACAACCTGGGGCTCCAGGCCGTGCTCCCGCATGAGGTGCCGCCCCATCAGGAGGTTGAAGAGCTGGTCGCTGCCCCCCATCTCCACGTCGGCCCCGAGAAAGACCGAGTCGTAGGCCTGGGCCAGCGGGTAGAGGAATTCGTGGAGCCCGATGGGCTGCTGGGCCTCGTAGCGCTTCCGGAAATCGTCCCGCTCGAGCATCTGCGCCACGGTCACCCGGGCCGCCAGGCGGATCCAGTCCGCCGAGCTCAGCGCGCCGAGCCAGCGGGAGTTGAAGTCCACGACGGTGGTGTCGGGATCCAGCAGCCTGTAGATCTGCCGCTCGTAGGTGCGGGCATTCTCGGCGATCTGCTCCGGGGTGAGCTGGGGTCGGGTCGCCTTCGTGCCGGTGGGGTCCCCGATCAGCCCCGTGAAGTCCCCGATCAGGAAGATCACCCGGTGGCCGAGCTGCTGGAAGTGCCGCATCTTCCGGATCACCACAGTGTGCCCCAGGTGGAGATCGGGGGCCGAGGGGTCGAAACCGACCTTGACCGTGAGGGGCGTCCCGGAGGCCGCGGACCGTTCGAGCCTCGCCCTGAGGTCCTCACGCCGGATGACGTCGGTACACCCCTTGGTGAGGTACGCCAGCTGGTCGTCGATGCTCCGTGCTTCCATGGAAACTCCCCTCCGGCCGGCCGGGGCCGGTTTCTCCAGGACGGCAACTCTACCCAAGCCGGACCCCCGGGGCAATCGCCGCCCCCGGGGTCAACGGGCGGGTGACGGAAGCTCCTCCACGGGGAGGGGGCCGGCCCCGGTCCGTTCCAGCATGTCCACATCTGCCCACGCGGCAAGGAGCGGAGCCACCTCGTCTGCGCCGAGCGTGAGGGCCAGGCGCTCGAGCTCCGCGCCGGTCTGCCACCGCCCGCCACCCGCCACCAGCGCCGCACACCGCCGCGCTCCACCCAGGGAGCCGGAACCTCCAGCGACCAGGCGCGTCGCAACGGTCCACCTCACGGAGGCGAGCTCCCTCTCGCCCGGCGATGCGACCAGTCCTCCCCATGATTCCAGGAAGGCCGTCTCCACGTCGTCCACGGTCCCGTCCCCCGTCGCCACGGCCACCAGGACCCGCTGTCCTGGAACTTCCGGCGCGAGGATCTCGACCTCCAGCCCGTCTCCGATCCGGCGTGCCCTCGAGTCGAGAAGTGCCGTCACCACCGCTGCCTCCGCGGACCCCACCTGCGGATCCAGGGGCAGGATCACCACCACCGTGGATCGGGTCCCCGGGACCGCCATGCGCCGCCGGGGATGTACGCTCACGTCCTGTCCCTCCGGGCTTGCCTCGCCCGGAGGAAGATCTCCGAGGAGCTTGCCGAGGGCCTCGAAGGCGGCCTCCGCATCGACGGTCACGATGCCCAGGGCGAGGTTGGGAGGCGCCAGGAGGCGGGCCGGTGTCAGCGCCGCCTCGTCCATCCCGAGGAGTGCTGCGGCGAGCTCGAGAGCGACCGTGCGGGCGTTCCGGTCCCGGGGAAGGGGTGTCGTGTCCCTCCCGAGGGTGTTCAACGCCCCGGCGAGCACCTCCAGGAGACCGTCCAGCCCGTCCGGGGGACCGGCGAGCTCCAGGCGGGGTGGGCCCGACTCCACCCGGATCCAGCCGGGCGCCTGCGGCGAGGTCCGGATGACCCCGGCCAGGCGCGTGAGCACGGTGGCGGCCCGGGAACCGTCAAGGTCCGGCGTCACCACGGGCCGCACGCACAGGGCGGTGAGGGAGGCGCCAGGACGCTCCAGGACGGCGACGGCCATGTTGTTGCCCAGGACATCCTGGCGAGGTCCTCCCGCGAAGCGGGGATTCAGGGCCTGCGGGGGAAGGTGGAGGGTTGCCTCTCCGGGATGGCGGGGCAGCCAGGTCGCCGCCGCCTCCCTCACCCCGGCCAGTGTGGCACCGTCGGGTCCGAAGAGGTACTGGCGGACACCGTCGGCCCCACCCGCCATCCAGATCCGGAGGAGCTCCTCGGCACCCTGCGGATACTGCTCCAGCAGCCCGCCGCGTCTCACGGCCAGTCGGGTCCTCGCCCGCTCCACACCCGCGGCATCCAGGCCGGTGGACTCCCCGAGCTGGGCGAGCTCCCTGCGGAGCCGGGACAGCTTGAGGGAGGCGAGGTCGGCCGCCACCCGCGCCTCCAGGGTCACCTGCCGGGCTCCCGACAGCACCCGGAGGCCCGGCACGACGCGTTCCAGGAGCTCCGGCGTCATCTCGAACAGGAGCTCCACGGGGGTCCTGCGGGGATCATCGAGCGGTGGCAGGGGGATCCGGAGGCTCAGGGATGCCTCCGATCCCGGCGCACCGAGGCGCCGCTCCACCGTGCCCTCCGACAGCTGGCTCCCGGACGTCCGGCGGAAGGTCCGCGCCTCCCGCTCGCCCAGGGCCAGTGACACCGCCGTTCTGAGCGTGGCGCCCGAGCCGGCCCCCACGGTGACGACCACCGGTGGAGCGGGGCCCTCGCCCGCCAGGGCGGTCTCCAGGGCCCGTGCGAGCGTCAGCTCCCCGGCCGTGAGGCTCCGGATGGACCATGAGCCGTCCCCGGCAAGCACGGGCCAGGCCACGGAGGTGGCCGCCGCCTCGGGCTGCACCACGGCGATCAGGCCGGTTCCGCCGGGGAGCTCCTGGAGGTCGAGGGCCTGCCCCCTGGCGGCTCCCGGCACCAGCACCGGAAGACCCAGGAGAATGGCGAATGCAGCGGGGTGAAGCACCTTGAAATGCGAGAAGACCCATCGTATCAATGGCATATGAACTCCCTGTTCCGCTCATGGTAGCATGCCGGCCATGACACGATCCCTGGATCCCCTGCATCCCTCGACGCTCCTGGCTGGCTGGCTGACCGGGCTCACCGCGGTCCTGCTCTCACCCCTGGTTGCAGCGGCCGGGCAGGGCCTCGGGGCAATGCTCGGTGGCTGCGGATGGATCGGCATCACCGTGCCCCTCCACCGCCAGGTGTGGGCCCTGGTCAACGAGCCCACCCTCAACTTCGCCTCCACGGGTCTCGCCTCGGCCTACTGGCTGGGTTCCATGGTCCTTCCGGGCCTCCTCGGACTGGGCGTCGTCCGCTTCCTCCCGCGTCCCCGGACCGTGGCCTCCGAGCTCCTCACCGCGCATCTCGCCTGGAACCTCACGCTGCTCACCCTCTGCTGGATCCCCCTCCTGGACCTGGAGGACGGACACCTCGTCCGCTTCCTGGAGCTCCACGACCTTCCCCGGCCTCTGCTCTTCCTCCCCTCCCTCGGCGCACTGGCGGGCGCGCTCCTCGCCGCCCTGCACCTGCTGTCCTTCGCCCGGGCCGCCAGGCCCACGGGAGGCCGCCTCTACCGGCTGGGGGCCGTGTTCCTCCAGCTGCTCCCACCCACCCTCGCCTACCTGGCGGCGAGCGTGCTGCTCCAGGGAGGCATCCCCGTCCGGGCCGCACTGGCCGTGGCGGTGCCGGTGCTCGGCGCCCTCGGCCTGGCCTGGAGCGGTTTCCCCCGCCCGTGGGTCTTCACCATCGAGGGCCCGTCGGCTGCCACGGCGCTCCGCTTCGGCGCGGGGATCCTGGTGGCGGGCGCCCTCCTGTGGGGGGCGGGACGTCCGGTGGAGTTCGGTGGGGTGACCGGCCTCCTCTGGGGCTCCCCCGGACCCTACAACAACGTGCGCACCTGGGTCCGGCCGGTGTCACTGGTCCCCCGGTCCACGGGGGATGTGGGATCTGCGGAGGATGGGGCCGGGGACTCCTGAGTCTCTCCCACCCACCCGGGGACATGGACCTCCGGGTGCATGGATTTCCCGGACCGGGAGGAGGTCGACGAAAGGCAGCCTGCGCCTTCCGTCCACGTCGTCCCGACGGGTGCGCTCCCCCGGTGCATCGTTCCGGGAATCACTTGAGCCACTTGCAAGACTCTCTGAAGGTCATACACGTCGGCCTGGCGTGAAATCGAACGAATATCCGGATCAATTTCTATCTTCTTCTTGATCCGGTAAACCCGTGTCATCCGTGGTTCATTCTCCCGGGTGGGAGGGGGCCGATGCCGCGGGAATCCACCTCGATCCAGGACTCGTGCAACAGGCTCACTTGCAATCCAGAATCACTCCTGATAATATTCGGATGTCCGGTCCACAGCGGACCGGGACGACCCGAAATCACCGGAAACTCAAGGAGGTTCACCATGTCTCTCGTCACCAGGAAGGCCCCCGATTTCACCGCCAAGGCCGTGATGCCCGACAACAGCTTCGAGGAGATCTCCCTCTCCTCCTACCGCGGAAGGTACGTGATCCTGTTCTTCTACCCCCTGGACTTCACCTTCGTCTGCCCCACGGAGATCATCGCCTTCGACCGGCACCTCGCCGAGTTCGAGAAGCTCGACTGCCAGGTGATCGGCGTCTCCGTGGACTCCGAGTTCAGCCACTGGGCCTGGAAGAACACCCCGGTGGAGAAGGGCGGCATCGGCAACATCCAGTACCCGCTGGTGGCCGACATGACCAAGCGGATCTCCAGGGACTACAAGGTGCTCCTCAAGGACGCCGGCGTGGCCCTGCGCGGCCTGTTCCTCATCGACAAGGAGGGCATCGTCCGCCACGAGGTGGTCAACGACCTCGGCCTCGGCCGCTCCGTGGAGGAGGCCCTGCGGGTGCTCAAGGCCCTCCGCCACCTGGAGGAGTACGGCGAGGTCTGCCCCGCCGACTGGCACGAGGGCGAGGAGGCCATGAAGCCCACCGCCGACGGTGTGGCCGAGTACCTGGCCGGGCACGCGAAGTAGGCATCCCCGGCTGATGGCGAGGGCCGGGGCACCCCGGCCCTTCGTTGCCCCACCGCAGCGCTATACTCGGCCGGCCGGCCCACCGGCCGGCCATTTCCAAGGAGGTTGTCCCATGATCTCGCCAACCATCGAGAAGGCTCTCAACGAGCAGACCCACGCCGAGCTCTACTCCTTCTACCTCTACCTGTCGGTGGCCGCCTGGTTCGCCGACCGCCACCTGGACGGCTTCGCGGGGTGGATGGAGGCCCAGGCCCAGGAGGAGATGGAGCACGCAATGAAGCTCTTCCACCACCTGCAGGACCGTGGCGGCAGGGTCCGGCTGCTCGCCCTGGACGAGCCCCCCGCCGAGTGGGCAGGCCCCACCGAGGCCGTGGCCGCCGTGCTCGAGCACGAGCGGTACATCACCGGCCGGATCAACGCCCTGGCCGACGTGGCGGCGAAGGAGAACGACCACGCCACCCAGGTCTTCCTCCACTGGTACATCGCGGAGCAGGTGGAGGAGGAGGCCACGGCCGACCGCCTCTACCATCAGGTGAAGGCCCTGGCGGACTCGCCCCACGGCCTCCTCATGCTGGACCGGGAGCTGGCCGGGCGGAAGGCCGAGGCGGGAACCGCCGACTGAGCTCAGCGCCCGGCCCGGGCGAGCTCCACCAGCAGGTCCACCACGGCGCCGGCCACGCCGGCGCCCGTGGCGGACTCCAGGTGCCGGAAGCCCGGGGTGGGGTTCACCTCGCCCACCACCATGCCCTCCGGTCCCGGCAGCAGGTCCACGCCGCACACCCCCAGCCCGAGGGATTCCGCCGCCGCGAGCGCGAGCTCCGCGTCACGGCCTCCCGGATCCCACGGCTCCACCGTGCCCCCACGCGCCGCGTTGGACCTCCACTCGCCGGGGGCGGCCCGGTAGCGCGCCCCGGCCACCACCCGACCCCCCACCACGAGGGCCCGGAGGCTCACGCCGCCGGTCTCCACCCAGCGCTGGACCACCAGCTCGTCGCCCATCCGCCACAGGCTGTCCACCACGGCCTCCAGGTGGTCCCTGGCGTCGCACCGGATCACCCCCACACCCATCCTGGACCGGCGCTGCTTGACCACCAGGGGAAACCCCAGGGCCGGGGCGGCCTCGGCGGCCAGGGCCTCGGGGTCGGACCCCGCCACCGTGGCAGGCACCGGGAGCCCCGCATCCGCCAGGGCACGGACCGTCCTCCAGTGGTCCCGGGCCACGCGGGTTGCGTCCGGCCCGTTGGGTGTTGGCACGCCGCCGCGGACGTACGACTCCAGGAGCGCCAGGGTGCTCTCCGGCCGCCAGTTCCCCACCCTGGCCAGGACCGCACCCGGATTCTCCCGCAGCAGCGAGGCCCCGTCGAGGCGGACGTCCGCCCCTCCCTCCGCGACGGCCACCGCCCGGGTGGCGTCCACCACGACGAGGTCCGCGTCCAGCCTGCGGGCCTCCTCCTGGAGGCGGCGGTTGACCTCCAGGCCGGGGCGGGCCGACAGGAGATGGAGCTCCATGCCGTCCATTGTAGGGGGTATCCCGCGCCGGGTCGCTCCATGGTTCACCCCTCGCATCCCGGAACCTTCCCGGAAGGCGTCCCGCGTCCGAGCCGGGTATACTCTCTGAGTGATCCACGGCGAGCTTGCCAGCCTGCACCTGGGCGACCTTCTCCAATGGCTCCAGCTGGGTGGCCTCAGCGGCCGGCTGACCCTGCTCGGCGAGGGAAAGGAACGGCGCCTCGATTTCCTCGAGGGCAAGGTGGTCTTCGTGTCCTCCGTGGTGCCCTCGGAGCGGCTCGGATCCTGGCTGGCCGCCCAGGGCATCCTGTCCGTCGACATCCTCCGGCGGGCCCTGGCCATCTCCCTCTTCCGCAGGAACCTCTACACCGAGGTTCTCGTGGAGACCGGTGCGATCGATCCGGCCAGCCTCGTGACCGCCATCAAGCGCCTGGCCACCACCATCACCACACGGATCCTGCTCTCCCCGGCACAGTCGTTCACCTTCGATCCGTCGTTCCCGGTCCAGGATCTCCTGGCCCTGGACCTGGAGCTCGACCCCAACCGGCTGCTCCTGGAGGCCGCCCGCCAGACCGACGAGGACTACGGCGAGGTCCGGGAACGTCCGGAAGCGGAGTTTCCCTTCAAGGGCGAGGCCTTCGAGGACTTCTTCTGGGAGCTCGTCCAGCAGGGTGTCTCCGCCGATGACCACGTGGACGGATCGGAGCTCAGGCGGCTCCGCTCCGGCGTGGGTGACGTGGTGGGCGTGCTCTCCCAGTGGGCGGTCACCGGCCCCGGCCTCGTACCGGTCCCGAAGCTCCAGGCCGCGCGCGTGGCGGAGACGTTCCAGGAGGCCGCGGAGCCCCCCTTCCTCGGCAATCCTCACACCGTCTGGAACCAGATGGCCATCGTCTGCGGCGTGCGCGCTCCGGGCGAGGCCGTCCCTTCCTCTCTCGCGGAGCTCTCCAGCGACGCCTGCGCCCGGACCGTGTGCGAGGAGATGGCGAACTCCGAGGCCTGGCGCCGCCCGGACGTGGACCGCCTGGACGGCCTGACCTCCACCACCGCCCGGAGGTGGGCCCGGCTGGCCTCCTCGGCGGCCGCACATCTGGCCGTCGTCCGGGAGGAGACAACGCTGGCAGCCCACCTGCTGGTGGTCCCCTCGGACCTCGTGCTGTGGGCCCTCACCATGGTCCGGATACGCCATGCGGGGATCCGGAGAGCTCTCCTGGAGCTGCTGCCCCACCGGCTCGGGACGATCCTGGCCATCCAGGCGGGTTTCCCTGCGAACATCGTGTCGCTCTTCCACCCCTCCGATCCGTCGCCGCTGGCGGCCTGCCTTCATCTGGCGCGTCCGGCGCTTCCCATGCCCGAGGTGTGGCCGGATCCCCTCCCCGGCGGACAGGAGGTTCTCCTGCAGGTTGCCCCCGCCGAGGCCCTCGCCCGGGCCGCCCGGGCCGCCCGCGAGTCCGCCGATGCCTCCAACATCGGGGAAATGGGGTAGGATGGCAGCGTGAAGATACTCGTTCTCGGCGGCACGCGGTTCGTTGGGCGCGCCATCGTCAGGCGGCTCCTCCGGGAGGGGCACAACGTGACCATCCTCAACCGGGGGATCTCCCCGGACTCCTTCGCCACGAGGGTCCGGAGGGTGGTGGGCGACCGCCGGGACCCTGACACTCTCAGACGGGCGGTGGCCAAGGGGGACTACGACGCCGTGGTCGACGTGACCGCGTACCGCGGGGAGGAGACCTCGGCGGCGCTGGAGGCCTTCCGCACCATCACGGGACACTTCATCCACATCTCCACCGCGGCCGTCTACCTCATTCGCGAGGGGCTCTTCCCGCCGTTCCGGGAGGAGGACTTCGCCGGGCGGCTGAGCCCCAGACCCAGTGCCGATCGCTCCTCCTGGCTCTACGCGTACCACAAGCGACGCTGCGAGGAGGTTCTCCAGCGGGCCTGGGAGGAGGACCGGTTCCCCTCCACGTCCCTGCGCCTCCCCATGGTGATCGGTCCCGGGGACTACACCCGCCGTGCAGACGCCTACCTGGAGCGGCTGGCCTCCGGGGGTCCCCTCCTCCTCCCCGACGGCGGGCTCAACTCCTGGGGGTTCCTGTGGGTGGAGGACGTGGCCGAGACCGTCGTCACGAACCTTGCCAACTCCAACGCCTTCGGACAGGCCTACAACCTCGGCCAGCGGGAGGCCATCAGCCTGCGCCAGTTCCTCGACCTCGCCTCCCACGCCCTCGGCGCCGCGGCACGGCTCATCTCCATCCCAACGGAGTGGCTGGACGCGGTGGGGCTGGGCACGGGCTTCAGCCCCTTCAGCCACCACCACGACATCCTCCTGGACTGCCGCGCGGCCGAGGAGGATCTCCTCTTCAGGTCCACCCCCCCGGTCACGTGGATGGCGCAGCTGGTGGACGACTTCCGCCGCCGGTGGACCGGGACGGTGGAGGCCTTCGCCAGCACCCGGGCCTTCGAGCTCACCCTCGCCAGGGAGATGGCCCCCATCCGCCTGCCGTCACTCACCGCCGCGGCCGACGCCACCCGGTGAGGGCGTGACGACGTCCCCGGTCCCCGCAGGGGAGCAGGGGGGCAGAGGCGAGGGGACGCAGGAGATAGGGGGAGAATCCCACCCCGTTCCCGACCCCGTCCGTGACCGTGTTCGTGGCCGTGGCGTTGGCCGTGGCCGTGACCCTGACGCCGGCGGTGCGCGGCTCACGGGGGCGGGCGGCGGGGATCGGAAGCGGCGGCAGTGTCCGGCCGCGGAATACGGCGGTGGACTCGGGTGCGGGTACAGGTGATTCGCCCATGCTCCCCTGCTCCCCGACAGTGTCCCTGTCCCTGACCCCGTCCGCGATCCTGTCCCCGTCCGTGACCCCGTCCGTGACCGTGCCCCTGCCCGTGTCAGCGTCCCCGGCCGGGCCGGTACGGCCCCCGGAGCATGTTCCCCCTCCCGGGTGGGTGGGGGCTCACTCCGGCCAGGCCAGCTCCACGGCGGTGCCGCCGGACTGGCGGTTCTTGAGCACCACGCGGCCCCCGTGGCGCTCCACCACGCTCCGGGCGATGGTCAGGCCGAGCCCCAGGCCGCGTCCCGTCGCCATCGAGGCGTTCCTGCCCTTCCAGAACGGCTCGAAGACGTGGGGTAGATCGTCCTCGGGAACACCCGGCCCCGCGTCCAGCACCCGGACCATCACCCAGGGGGTTCCCTCGTGGACGATCCTCTGGAGCTGGAGCTCCACCTCCCCGCCCTCGTCGCTGAACTCGATGGCGTTCTTCAGCACGGCCCGCAACGCCACGAACATGGAGGCCGCATCGCACCGGATGGCACCAAGGTCCGAGGGGGCCCGCACGTGGACCTCCACGTGGCGCCCGTCGGCCAGCTCCCGGAGCGGAGTCACCACGTTCCTCATCAGCTCGGGAAGGGTGATCTCGGTGATCTCGAAATCGGGAATGGCTCCCACCAGGACCCCGGCCTGGGCCACGCCCTCCATCATCTCCCCGAGCCGGTCGGCCTCCTCGCGGACGACCTCCACCAGGCGCCGGGCCTTGGGCGAGACGATCTCCCCGGACCCCGCCAGGATGCGGGATGCCGTGACGAGCGAGCTCACCGGTTCCTTGAGCTCGGCGGAGATCCTGCCGATGAGGTCCCTCTTGAGGCTGTCGGTGGAGGCAAGCGCGGCGTAGGCCTCCTCCAGCAGGGCGTTCTTCTGGGTGAGCTCGGCGGCGAGCTTCCGGACCTCGTCGAGGGTGTCCTCCAGCTCCCCGGTGCGCCGGGCCACCTGGTCCTCCAGGTCCCGGTTCGCCTCGGACAGGCGTTTCCACGCCACCGCGTTGGCGTACACCACCGCCGCCGTGGAGGCGAGGACCGTGGCCAGCTGAAGGTCCTCCTCCTCGAGCTCCGGTCCGGAGGCACCGGCATAGGCCGTCAGCATCCCCGCCAGCCTCCCCTGCACCGGAAGGGGCACGGCCAGGCCGGAACGGTACCCTGCCCTCTCCAGGACCTCCTCCACCGGTTCCGGGTCTCCCTCTCCGTCGGCCACCGTGACGAGACGCGGCTGCCTGTCCTCCAGGAGCCCCAGCGCCAGCGGCTCACCGGCCTCGTCGGTGGTGGCCAGCCACGGGTCTCTCGCCATGCCCCGGACGAGGGCCTCCTTGAGCTGGCCCGATCCCGGCACGAGCAGGACAGCCGCCGCCTGGACGTCCAGGAGACCGACCACGTCGTCAAGCAGCCGGCTGAAGACATCCTGGGGATCCCGCTCCTCTCCGGCGGCCCTGACGAAGTCGGACACTCCGCGGAGGATCCGGACCTTCCGCTCCAGCTGCTTCTGGAGCGTCTCCAGGCGCACGTTGAGGTCGGTCATGAGCACGTTGGCCCGGACCGCCTCCTCCACCAGGGCATCCCTGGTCAGGGTCTCTCCAGCGGCGGATGTGAGCTCGGGCTTGAGGATCGTGACGTGCTCCTCCGGAGGCGCGGTATCACGGTCCGTGGAGATCCTGGCCTCCACGAACGGCCGGAGGGCCGCCCGTGTCTGCTCCCGGAGGCGCTGCAGGACCGGCGTTCCCGTTCCGACCCCGAGCTTGTCGGCCACCGAGACCAGTGCGGCCTCTGTCACGGCGGCGAAGGCCTCCATGACACCCTCACCGGTGATGGCCACCGAGGGGAAGGCGGACGCCCCCGTCACGTTGAGGTCCGATTCCATCTCGGCCACCGGGAGCACGTCGGGAAGGTCACGCTTGTTGTACTGGAAGACCAGGGGCAGGTGCTCACTCTCGAGCCCGTTGGCGGCAAGATTCTCCCAGAGGTTCGCCAGGGACTTCACGTTGGCCTCCCGCTGGCTGGCCTGGGAGTCCGCCACGAACACGATGGCATCCGCCCCGGAGAGCACCGCCCGCCGCGTGGCGTTGTACTGCACCTGCCCCGGGACCGTGTAGAGCTGGAGGGCGAGCCGGAACCCCCGGATCCTCCCGAGCTCCAGCGCCAGGAGATCGAAGAACAGCGTCCTGTCCTGGGCTGTGTTCAGAGAGTACAGGCGGGTCCTCTGCTGGGGATCCGTCACGCGGTGGATGTGCTGCAGACAGGTGGTCTTCCCCCCGAGGGCAGGCCCGTAGTAGACCACCTTGATCTTGACCTGGCGGTACTGGTTGTCGAACTGCACCATGGATCGCTCCCGTCACCGGACCCCTCGGGTCCGCAGCGGGTACCGGGCCCCTCGGGATCGCAGGGCAATTGTACCCGGTCCTCCACGGTGGGAGCCGACAGGGCGTGCGTTCGGCTCGTTCCTCCCCGCCGGTCCTGAGGCGTCCTATTCGGACCCCATCCGTCGCGGTCGGGCGATGGCCTCCCGGGAGGGACGGAGCGGCATGCCCTCCACCTCCGGACGGGTCGGCAGGTGGAAGGTCCCACGGGTCGCCTCCGCCACGGTGACACCCACCGACGAGATGTACGCCGGCACGTAGGCGGGGTCTCCCGTGACGTTGTTCACCACCGTGGCGTAGGGGAACACCAGCGCATCGTCGGGACCGTCCACCAGGTAGAACACCACGCTGCCCCCGGTGACGGAGCTCCGGATCCTCCGCTGGAGGTGACCGAAGGGCGGCACCTCGAACTCCTCGGTGTCCACCACGTTGCCGCGGGAGTCCTGGACGTCCATGCGCACCACGGTCCAGTCCGCCGTCCAGGAGGCCACCCCTGCGTTGGCGCGGAACTCGACACCGTCGTTCATGATGCCGGCGCCGTAGGCGAAGGAGTCCCAGTCCAGGCCGTTGTACACCGCAGTCCCCGGGAGGGACTGGGCGTACTCCCCGGTCCAGGTGGAGGGATCGAGGGTGTAGGTCCTCGTGGTCGCCAGGAGGTCGCACGCCTCGGCCGCGGTGCACCCCATCACGTCGATGTCCGCATAGACCAGGAGGGCCCCGCTCCCGTACCGGTCGAACAGCCCGGGTCCGAGCACGTCCCAGAGATTGACGGTCTCCCAGGGGGCCAGCGTGACCTCCAGCGTTGGAACCGACCAGTTCTCCTGCCGGGTGGGCAGGTACTGCACCACCACGGGAAGATCGAACTCGTGCGGATTGTGGATCACCAGGTCGGTCATCCAGAACGTCCCCAGTGCGCCGTCGGCGTGGGCGGCCGCGGGAATCACCCAGGCCGGTGACAGCTGCGCGCCGGCCGTTCCGGCCATGAGGAACATCGCCATGCCTGTCAGGATGAGTGTCCGTTTCATGACAGCAACCTCCGAGCATGACCAATGCACGGGGCGTACCAGCCACCAGCCCCTTCCACGCACGAGGTGGTGGGGACCCCCGTGGCGACTCGTGGTCAGGCCCGTCCACTTTCGGGGACAGACCCCCGGAGGGACCCGGCGGTTCCGTTGAACACCGCCGGTGCTCTCACGTAGAGTGGGGGCCGGCCGGCAGCGCACCGGAGGCCAGCGGCACCGGCATGCCGGCCCCGGGGAGGGTGCCATGCGTCTATCGGGGGTGTTCCTGCTGGTGATGCTGCTCGCGGTGGGAGTGGTCCTCTACCTCCAGGGCCGTTCCACCCGGGAGGATCTCGACGCCGTGCAGCGGGTGGCCACGGATCTCAGGGAACGGGGGGTGGAGGGCCGCTCGCTCGACCGGGCCGCGGCCGAGGAGGCCATCGCGGCCCTCCAGACCCTCACCGCGGACCGGGAGATGGCGGCCGGGCACCTGGAGGACCTGAAGGCCATCGCCTCCACGGCGGCCTCATGGGCCCAGGCCGCCCCGTCCCCGAGCTGGGAGCTCACGGCCGCCGTGGCCATCCGCGGTGCCGCCGACGACCTCCGGAGCTGGGCGGTCCGGGGGGACGCGCGCCACCTCGGCCGCGCCCGGACCCGGCTGGCCGAGGCCCGCGCCGCCCTGACGAACCGGCAGGAGGGAGCACCCATGCCGGGCGGTCCCACGCGGGCCATCAGGGACCGCTTGGACAACCTCCAGCACTCGGCGGACGAGCAGATGCAGGAGCTGGACGAGGCGCTCAGGTGACCCGGTACTCGTCGGGACCGGAAGGCGGAAGGCCCGCCGCCTGCCGGAGGATCTGCGCGGTGGCGGCCGCCGCCGCATCCCACCTGAAGCTCGCCGCCCTCTCCCTCCCCAGCGCCGCGAGGCGTTCCCTGTGGTCCTCGTCTGCCAGGAGCGACGCCACGGCCGAGGCGATCCCCGCGGGGCTCCCGGGGTCCACGTACACCGCGGCGGGCCCCGCCACCTCCGGCATGGCCGAGCGTCCGGAGGTCACCACGGGCGTGCCGCAGGCCATGGCCTCCAGGATCGGCAGCCCGAAGCCCTCGAGCCAGGAGGGGAAGAGCAGGGCGTCGGCTCGCCGGTAGACCGCCGGCAGCTGCCAGCGCTCGACGGAGTCCAGATGGACGATCCGGTCGCGGACCGGGGAGGCCTCCATCTCCCGCCGCAGGCCCCCGGTACGCCAGCCCCAGCGCCCCACCAGCACCAGGGAACCCGGGTACTCCCACCGTGCCAGCAGCGCGAAGGCGCGGAGCACGCCCACCACGTTCTTGCGGGGCTCGAGCGTGGAGAGGAACAGGAGGTACCGCTCGGGAAGTCCCTCCGGGACCTCGCCGTCGTCCCCCCCGGCGAAGGTGGGATCCAGCCCCTCGTGGACCGTGTGGACTCTCCGGTCCGAGATGTGGAAGGCGTCCACGAGATCGGCCCGGGTGGCGTCGGAGACCACGATGAACCGTTCCGTCCTGTGGAGGGCCGGTGGCAGGTGGCGATCCAGCTCGCCGAGCGTGGCGGGGGACACCGTCTCCGGCATGATGGCGAAGGCCAGATCGTGGATCGTGGTGACCAGCGCGCTGCCATGCGGCAGCTGGGTGGCGTGGGGGAAGAAGTTCGGGGCGAAGAGCACCTCGTTGCCGTCCAGGATCCGGAGCAACGGCTCCACCACCGAGCGGAGCAGCGCGAGCGTGGGACGGACGGGGAGCAGGAAGCCCGCGGGCAGGTGATGGAGCCTGAGGCGCATCGTCCTGTGGCCCGGCATGGGCGGCGGTGCCGGTTCGTCCGGGGCGAGGAAGGTGCGGGCGTAGAGGTTGTACTCCAGGCCGTCGTCCCTGCGGTCGAGTGCGGCCAGGAGGTTCCACGCGTACCAGCCCACCCCGGTCATCCTCTCGAAGAAGGGGAAGACGTCCACCGCCACGGCGGCCCTCTCCGAGCCCTCCACGGTGCGGGCGAGGAACCGCCGCCACCGCCGGAGGAGGGTCCCGGCGAGGTCCCGGGCCAGGTGAAGGAAGAACGTGAAGGTTGCGTACAATGAGCGTCCCATGGGTGGACGCCATGTTACACCACGGATCGGCCGGCTCGCGGCCGCGGCAGGGGTGCTCCTGCTCCTCCTGGCGCTGGGAGCCGGCGTCTGGTGGAGGAGGGCGCAGGCCCCGCCCCTCGAACGGGCCGGTCGCCTCCTCACGGACAACCCCGCGCTGGGCCTCCCCTCCCCCCCGGAGGGGCTGGTGGTCCTCGCCCGGCCCGGACGCTGGGCCCGGCTGGTGGGCCGGCACCCCGCGCGACGCCCCCTCCTCGATCCCGCGTGGTGGCAGGGTCTGTCCTCCGGGAAAGCGGAAAGCCGCCCCTGGACGGTCGCTCCCGGCGTCGTGGCGATCCTCCTGGACCGCCTTCCCCGCGGCCTCGTGGTGGCATGGTGGGCCGACGGCTGGGTGGTCCAGGGCGCGGTCTCCGGCGGGGCCGCAACCGAGCGACTGGTCCGGATGCTCCCCCCGGACGTCGCGGCCAACCTCGGGGTCTCGGGAGGTGTTCTCCGTGTGGCCTCCGCCCCCGGCCTGCTCGAGGGTGCCTCGTGGCGTCCGCCGGTCCCCCCCCTGGATCCCGCACAGGGCGTCGCGTGCTGGATCTGGCGTCCGGACGGGGACTGGACCGGACGGTGGGAGGGTGCCACGCTCGTGCTGGAACGCGGTGCCGGCGACGCTGCGGCGGCGCCGCCACCGCGGGGGGCCCTCCTCCTGCGGTCCACCGATGCCGGCCGGGCGCTGGCCCGCCTGGGCCTCCACCCGTCGCGGTGGCATCCCCCGGGGGAGCGGGGAGGAGGCCTGGAGAGCCTCCTGGAGCGCCCCCTGACCCTCTGGATCCGGCGGGTGACCGGCGGCGGCACCCTGCCCCGCCCCGAGTTCGTGGCCGAGCTGGTTCTCCGGGAGGGAGAGGCCCCCTCCGGGGTCGCCGGGGCGCTCCGGAAGACCCTCTGCGCCCTCGGGTGCGTCTCGCAGTCCGCCGAGCTCATGGACGGGACGCCGGTGACCGTCTGGAAGTCCGCCTTCGGGAGCTGGTGGGTCCTGGCCGGGGACGGGGGCGTCGTGATCGCGGATTCCCGGGACCGCCTGGCCGCCTACCTGGGCATGGATCGGGCCGGACTGCTCCCGGGTGGAACCTGGGCCGTGGCCGCGGCGCCGTCGCTGGCAGGCTCGCTGGAGGCCGTGGCCGGGGCCGCGGTGCTGGTCGACCTGGGCCTGGTGGAACGGTCCCGGATCCGGCTGGCGAGACGGCTGGCCGGGCCGTTGCGGGGGTTCGGAGCCATTTCATGGACGCGGTCCGGTGGCTCGGAGCGCGTCGCCGTCGAGTTCACCGACCCGGACTAGTCCTTCCGCTCCTCCAGCCAGTCGGGGGTCTTCCTGGTCTCGAGGAAGGACGCCACACCCCGGCGGCACTCCGGGTGGGCCCGCTGCGCCGCGTTGACCTCGGCCGCGATCCCCAGGGCCTCGCGCCAGGGCAGCCCCGTGGTCCGGTTGAGCAGGTCCTTGGTGGCAGCCAGCGCCGCGGGGGAGGCCTTCGCACAGATCTCGAGCGCCAGCTCCCGGGCCCGGTCGAGCGCTCCCCCCTCCGGGGCCAGCTCGTCGGCGAGCCCGATCTCCACGGCCCGGGCGCCCTCGAGCATCTCCGGGTCCAGGAGCAGCCGCCGCGCCACGTGACCGGGCACCCTCCGGGTGAGGTAGGTGGAGACCAGGGCGGGAACGAACCCGATCTTCACCTCGGTGTAGGCGAAGCGCGAGGAGGGTTCCGCCACCACCAGGTCGCAGGCGGTGGCCAGCCCGCACCCGCCCGCGACGGCGGCCCCGTGGACCGCGGCAACCGTGAGCTTCGGGTGGTCCAGGAGCGTGGCGAAGAGACGCTCGAGCCGCCGCGAGTCCTCCAGGTTGGCCTCGGGGTCCCCCCCATCCGCGATGCTGCGGAGCGCCTCGAGATCGGCCCCGGCCGAGAAGTGCCGCCCGGCTCCCGCGAGCACCACGGCACGGAGCCCGCCGTCGGTGGCGGCACGCTCGAGCTCCAGGGTGAGGGACCGGACCAGGGGGGGCGAGAGCGGGTTGGCCCGCCGGGGGTCGTTGAGGGTCAGGATCAGCAGGGGTCCGTCACGGTGGCCGAGGAGGAGTTCGTCCATGACTGCCATGGTATCCCGGAACGGCGCCCTCCCGCCGTCCGGATCCCGAACAACGGCAAAGAACCATGTCCGGGGTGCGGATCCTGCCGGGGCACGATCAGCCGGTCGGTCCGACGAGGTGGGGCGCCACCAGCGCCAGGACGACCCCCGCCATGAGGCCCGCGACCAGATCGTCCACCATGATGCCCACCCCGAGGGGGATCCCCTCCAGGCGGCGGACGGGCCACGGCTTGACCACGTCGAAGATCCTGAAGAGGACGAAGCCCGCCGTCACGAAGACCACGATCCCACGGGGGCCGGCCGCCGGGAGGTTCCACAGGGCCACGGCGTAGGTGAGCCATTGCCCCACCACCTCGTCGATGACCACGGCCCCCGGATCCCCGGTCCCCCTCCGTTCGGCCTCCACGTGGGCGGCCCATGTCCCGAACGCCGTGACCAGGGCCACCAGCACGCCCGTGACCCCCACCAGCAGCACGGGATCGGCGAGCAGCACCGTCAGGCCCAGCCACGTCACCGCCGCCGGCAGCGATCCCGCGAAGGTCCCCGGTGCCAGGACACGGTCGCCGAGGCCGAAGACCGTCGCGATCCGGTAGGCCCGCCGGTCGGGAGGGAGACTCAGAGGCGGCACAGGAGCGCTCCCCAGTTGAGACCGCTGCCCAGGCCCACGAGGCACACGAGGTCGCCCGGCCTCGCCCGCCCCTGCTCCAGGGCCTCGTGGAGCGCGATGGGGATGGTCCCCGCCGTGGTGTTGCCGTAGTGCTGGATGTTGTTGAACACCTTCTCGTCCGGCAGACCGAGCCTCTTCTGGACCCCCTCGTTGATGCGGAGGTTGGCCTGGTGCATGATCACCAGGTCCAGGTCGTCCAGGGTGAGACCGTGCCGGTCGAGGACCTCCAGCGTGACCTCCGGCATGTGGGTCACCGCGAGGGCGTAGACCTTGCGCCCCTCCACGATGGGAATGTGGTCGTCCCGTGCGAACATGTCGGGGTGGAAGTAGGGACGGTAGTTGCTGCCCCCACCGTTGACCCAGAGCCGTCTGGCCTCGCTGCCCCGCGTGTGGAGCACGTGGCCGAGGATGCCCCGCCCGTCGTCCTCCGAGGCCTCCAGGACCACGGCGCCGGCGCCGTCCCCGAACAGCACCGTCCTGTCGCGGGTCTCGGTGTTCTTCCGGCGCTCGTCCTCCGACAGGGGCCCCGCATCGGGATCCCGCACCACCTCCCAGGTCCGCCTCGACCAGGGCATGAACATGACGTGGGCCTCCGCCCCCACCAGCAGCACCCTCCGGTACTGGCCGGAACGGATGAGCGCGTCCCCCAGCTGCAGGGCATAGACGAAGCCGGCGCACTGCTGCCGGATGTCCAGACACGGGATGTCCCCGAGGCCGAGCTTCTCCTGGAGCGGCGGGGCCGAGCCGGGGAAGTAGTAGTCCGGCGTCATGGTGGCGAAGATCACGTAGTCCAGGTCTTCGGGGCCGATTCCCGCGGCCTCCAGGGCATCCCGTACCGCCGGGACCGCCAGGTCGCTGGATGCCATGTCGTCGTCGGCGTAGTGGCGTTCCACGATGCCGGTCCGGACCTGGATCCACTCGTCGGACGTGTCCATGATCCGCGCCAGGGCGTGGTTGTCCACCGTGGTCGGGGGGATGTACCGTCCCGTTCCCGTGATGACAGCGCGCATGTGGTGTCCTCCCTGAGACGACTATACCGGAGAGTGCCCCGCCTCCCGCGCCGCCAGGATCTCCAGGAGACGCCCGTGGAGGCCGCCGAAATCCCCCGAGGAGCAGGCCACCACGACGTCACCGGGACCCAGACGGCCCACCAGCACCGCCGCCGGATCGGACCCGGGGGGGGGCATCACGGCCTCCACGCCCCGTCGCTCCAGCTCCGCGGCCAGGCGCTCCCTGTCCAGGGTGTCCTCCGGCCCGAGACGGTCCCTGTGGTACACCGGCGCCACCAGGACCACGTCCGCCCCCTCCAGGGCCCCGGGATAGGCCTCCTGGAAGAGCCTCCGCCCCGCGGTCAGGGACCGGGGCTCGAAGGCCACCACCAGGCGCCGTCCGGGCCAGCGCTGGCGGGCCGCCTCCACCGTGGCCGCCAGGGCCGTGGGGTGGTGGGCGAAGTCGTCCACCACCGTGACCCCGCCGGCCTCACCCACCACCTCCATGCGCCGCCTGACGCCGGGGAAGCGGGCCAGCGCCTCCACGGCACGTTCCGGCTCCACGCCGGCCTCCGCGGCCGCGGCCACGGCCAGGGCGGCGTTGGCCAGGTTGTGCTCGCCCCACAGGGGGACCCGGAGCTCCAGCTGCCGTTCCCCCATGACCAGACGGGCCCGGACCCCCGTGGAACCGGTGGCCACATCCCGGACCTCCACGGCGCTCCCGGGCTCCGGCCCCACGACCCGGACCGGGGCCGTGGCGTCCCGGACCGCCTCGCAGGCCAGCTCGCTCCAGCCGGACACGATGATCCGGCCGTGGGGCGGCACCTGCGCCGATCCGGCGCGGAAGGCTGTCAGAACGGCATCCAGGGACGGGTAGATGTCGGCATGATCGTACTCCACGGGGCCCAGGACGAGGATCCGTGGACGGTAGTGGAGGAACTTGGGACCCCTGTCGAAGAAGGCCGTGTTGTACTCGTCCCCCTCCAGCACCATCCACGGCCCCCCGCCGAGCCGGAACGACCGGCCGCTCCACCGGAGCATTCCCCCCACGAGGTAGGAGGGGTCGGCCCCCGTGGCCTCCAGGATCCACGCCAGCAGCGAGGTGGTGGTGGTCTTCCCGTGGGTCCCCGCCACCACCATGGCCTCCCGCCCCACCCCCAGAAGGTAGTGGGCAACGGCCTCCGCCTGGGCCAGGAAGGGCACGCGCCGGACCAGGACCTCCCGGACCTCGGGGTTGTCGCGACCCACGGCATTGCCGATGATGACGCGGTCCACCTCCCGTGGAATGGCCGGCGGGTCCCAGCCGAGACGGACCGGGATCATCAGCTCCTCGAGGAGGGTGCTCATGGGTGGATAGAGCGTGGTGTCGACCCCCTCCACCCTGTGGCCGGCCGCCTGCAGGAGGCCTGCCAGGCCGGCCATGGCCGTCCCACCGATGGGGAGGAGGTAGAGGTGCTCGGCCCTGTGGTACGGCTCTTGCAAAAGTTTCTCCGCACGGGGGTTGCAGCTCCGGCAGGGAACCCCTAAGATTGATGCCGCTCGTGCGCAGGATACCACGAAGGAGGAAGGCCCATGCTCAGGAGATCCACGCTGCTGCTCGCCGCTGTCATGCTGGTTCTGGCCCCGGACGTTTCCCGGGCCCAGGAGGCTCCGGCCGGACCGAGGATCAGCGTTCCGGAAAAGGTGAAGGACTTCGGGATCGTCCCCCAGGGGAAGGTCCTCGAGGTGAAGTACCAGCTCGTCAACGAGGGCACCGAGAAGCTGGTGGTGAAGGCCGTGCGTCCCACCTGCGGGTGCACCGTGGCCGAGTACGACAAGGAGATCGCCCCCGGACGTGCGGGATGGGTCCGGGCCAAGGTGGACACCTCCGCCTTCAACGGCCCCATCACCAAGTCCATCCTCGTGATGACCAACGACCCCGAGACGCCCACGGTCACCCTGGTGGTCAAGGCCAACGTCCGCCCCTACCTGGAAGTGGTACCCCGGCCGCTCGTCCGGTTCAACACCGTACAGGGTGAGCCCGTGAGCCAGGAGGTCTTCGTGGTCACGGACGACGTCCAGGACTTCGAGGTCACCGGGGTGAAGAGCTCGGTGCCCTTCATCACGGGGACCATCCGCAAGCTCGAGGGCGACGAGCTGGTTCCCGGGAAGTACAAGGTGCAGTACGGCGTGACCCTGACACTGGCGCCCGACGCCCCGGCCGGTCCCCTCAATGCGGACGTGACCATCGAGACCAGCCACCCCAGGGCGAAGGAGGTGAAGGTCAAGGTCTTCGGCGTGGTGCACTCGCTGCTCCAGGTGACCCCGTCCCAGATCCAGTTCGGGTCCGTGGAGGCCAGGGCCAGGCCCGGGCGCAACGTGGTCGTGGTGTACAACCGCAAGGGACCGTTCAGCATCGAGGGAGTGTCGGTGGAGGATCCCGCCTTCGAGGCCACCGTGCGGCCCAGGGAGGAGGGCAAGCGCTACCAGGTGACCGTGACGGTGAAGCCCGACGCCCCGGCCGGCACCCACGACACCGTTCTCGTGATCAACACCTCGGATCCGCAGTTCAAGGAGCTCCGGATCCCGGTGCGGGCCAACATCAAGTAGGGCATCGAGTTTCCCGGGCGCGGCGGAGGCCCGGTCTCCGCCGCGTTCGTGTCCCGGGACGCCGCGGACACCGGTGGAGCCGGGAGGAGGCCGCATGACGAACATCCGGGCCCTGGAGTGGGACGGCGAGGCGCTGCTCCTGCTGGACCAGCGCCAGCTGCCGGCACGCACCGCCTGGATCCGGTGCGCCACGGCGGGGGAGGTCGCCTCCGCCATCGCCTCGCTGGTGGTGCGCGGGGCTCCGGCCATCGGCGCCGCCGCGGCCTGGGGGGCCGTCCTGGCCTCCCGGACGGCCACGGACGACGCGGAGCTCGGCGAACAGCTGGAGACACTGCGCTCCGCCCGCCCCACGGCCGTGAACCTTCGCCGGGCCGTGGATCGCGTGGAGGCCGCCATGGCCGCCGCCCCCCGGGACCGGCGTCTCCAGGCGGCCCTGGCCGAGGCCCGCGCCATCGAGTCGGAGGACGCGGACGCCTGCCGCGCCATGGCCCGGCTCGGGGCCGACCTGCTGGGTGGGGGTCCTCCCGTTGAGGTGCTGACGCACTGCAACACCGGGGCCCTGGCCACCGCGGGTGTGGGCACCGCCCTGGGCGTGGTGCGGGAGCTGGCCGCGCGGGGCCGCCTGGAGCGCCTGTGGGCCTGCGAGGCCCGTCCCGTCCTCCAGGGAGCCCGGCTCACCGCGTGGGAGGCGCTGCAGGACGGCCTCCCCATCACGCTGGTGGTGGACTCGGCCGCCGCCACGGTCCTGGCATCCCGGCCCATCGCCGCCGTCCTGGTGGGGGCCGACCGCATCGCCGCCGACGGGTCGGTGGCCAACAAGATCGGCACCCATCCCCTGGCCGTCCTGGCCGCCCGCCACGGCGTCCCCTTCCACGTGGTGGCCCCCACCTCCACGGTGGACCTCTCGGTCCCCGGGGGCGATGCCATCCCCGTGGAGGAACGGGACGGCGACGAGGTGCGCCGGGTCCGTGGCGTCCTGGTGGCCCCCGAGGACGTGGCGGTGTTCAATCCGGCCTTCGACGTGACCCCGCCCGACCTCGTCACGGCCATCGTCACCGAGCGGGGTGTGGCGCGTCCCCCGTTCCGGGAGGATCTGGCCCGACTGGCCGGCGGGGAATCTGCGTGAGCCACCCGAGGACCCTGGGGATCGAGACCTCCTGCGACGAGACCTCCGTGGCCATCCTGGACGGGGAGGGCCGCGTGGAGGTGAACCTCCTGTCGAGCCAGGTGGCGGCCCACGCCCCCTGGGGCGGCGTGGTCCCCGAGCTGGCCTCGCGGGAACACCTCAAGGCGCTTCCGCTCCTGGCAGCCCGTGCGCTGGAGCTGGCTCCCGGCCCGCCCGAGCTCGTGGCGGTGACCGCGGGGCCCGGCCTCGTGGGCGCCCTCCTGGTGGGCGTGCGCTTCGCCGCGGCGTGGGCCTGGGGCCGTGGCCTCCCCCTGGTGGCCGTGGACCATCTGGAGGGCCACCTGGCCTCGCCCTTTCTCTCCCTGGAGGGCGCGCCGGCGGCCGGGCCGGAGGGCCCCGTGCTGGCCCTCGTGGCCTCCGGGGGGCACTCTGCCTGGTACCTGGTGCGGCCCGGCGCGGCCCCGGAGCGCCTCGGCCGCACCCGGGACGATGCCGCCGGCGAGACCTTCGACAAGGTGGCCCAGGTCCTGGGCCTGCCCTACCCCGGGGGTCCCGAGGTGGACCGCCTGGCGCGGAAGGGGAGCCCCACGGCGTGGCGGCTGCCCCGGCCCCGCCTCGAGGACGCGCCCCTCGACTTCTCCTTCTCGGGCCTCAAGTCGGCCACCATCCGCCTGGTGCGGTCGGAGGGCCTCACGGGGGTGGGCCCCTCGGGGGCCGGGCAGGCCGTGTATGATCTCCTGGCGTCGTTCGAGGCCGCCGTGGTGGACCAGCTCCTCGGCCCCCTGCCCGAGCTCGTCCGCCATCACCGCCCGGTGGTGGTGACCGCCTCGGGGGGTGTGGCAGCCAACACGCTGCTGCGGCGGGAGCTCGAACGGCGGGGAGGGGCGCTCGGGGTGGAGGTGGTCCTGCCCCCCGTGGCCCTGACGACCGACAACGCCGCCATGATCGCGCGCGCGGGCCAGCTGGCCTTCGCCCGCGGCGAGAGGCACGACCCCCGGCGCCTGGACGCCCGGCCCAGCGAGAAGTGGCAGCCGCCGGGGATGCGGAAGGTTCGATGAGCAGCCAGAGGATCCGGAACTTCTCCATCATCGCCCACATCGACCACGGGAAGTCGACGCTGGCGGACCGCATCCTGGAGCTCACGGGTGCGGTCTCGGAGCGGGAGATGAAGGAGCAGCTCCTGGACGACATGGACCTGGAGCGGGAGCGGGGCATCACCATCAAGGCCCACGCCGTGACGCTCGAGTGGACGGCCCCGGACGGTGAGGTCTACACCCTGAACCTCATCGACACCCCGGGGCACGTGGACTTCAGCTACGAGGTCTCGCGATCCCTCGCCGCCTGCGAGGGCGCCGTGCTGGTGGTGGACGCCACCCAGGGGGTGGAGGCCCAGACCCTGGCCAACGCCTACCTGGCGCTCGAGAACGACCTGGAGATCCTCCCCGTCATCAACAAGATCGACCTCCCCTCGGCGGAGCCCGACCGCGTGGCCGAGCAGATCGAGCAGGTGGTGGGGCTGCCCGCGGAGGAGGCCCTCCAGGTCTCCGCCAAGACGGGCTCGGGGGTCCGGGAGCTGCTGGACGCCATCGTGGAGCAGATCCCGCCGCCCCGGGGCCGCGGGGAGGCGCCCCTCAGGGCCCTGCTCTTCGACGCCTGGTACGACTCGTACCGGGGCGTGTGCTGCCTCGTGCGGGTGGTGGATGGCGAGATCCGGGCCCGCCAGTCCATCCGCTTCATGTCCACCGGGAACGCCTTCGACGTGGAGGAGGTGGGCCGCTTCACCCCGTCGGCCGAGCCCGCGGACCGCCTGGGACCCGGCGAGGTGGGCTACGTCTTCGCCGGGATCAAGGAGCTGCACCAGACCCGCGTGGGCGACACCATCACCCTGGACAGGGAACCCGCCACCGAACCCCTTCCAGGTTTCAAGGAGGCCAAGCCCGTGGTCTTCGCGGGCCTCTACCCCGTGGACTCCGCGGACTACCAGGACCTCCGGGACGCCCTGGACAGGCTCCGGCTCAACGACGCCTCCTTCACCTTCGAGCCGGACACCTCCCAGGCGCTGGGGTTCGGCTTCCGGTGCGGCTACCTGGGCCTGCTGCACATGGAGATCATCCAGGCCCGCCTGGAGAGGGAGTTCGGGCTCGACCTCATCACCACGGCGCCGGGGGTGCGCTACCGCGTCACCACCACCCGGGGCGAGACCATCTGGGTGGACAACCCCAAGGACCTGCCGGACGCCGGGGCCATCGAGTCCATCGCGGAGCCCATGATCGACGCCACGATCCTGACGCGGGACGACGCCGTGGGCCCCATCCTCAAGCTCTGCGAGGAGCGGCGGGGTCTCCAGAAGCGCCTGGAGTACGTGGGTCCGGAGCGGGTGCTCATCGAGTACCGCCTCCCCCTGGCCGAGGTGGTGCTCGACTTCTACGACAGGCTCAAGAGCGTGTCCCGCGGCTACGCCTCCTTCGACTACCAGCTGGTGGGGTACGAGGACTCGGACCTGGTCAAGCTGGACATCCTGGTCAACGGCGAGCCCGTGGACGCCCTGTCGGTGATCGTGCACCGGGACAACGCGTACCACCGGGGCCAGGCGGTGGTGACCAAGCTCAAGGCGGTGATCCCCCGGCAGCTCTACGAGGTGGTGATCCAGGCCTCCATCGGCCGGAGGGTGATCTCCCGCGCCGTGGTGAAGGCACTCCGGAAGAACGTGACCGCCAAGTGCTACGGTGGAGACATCACGCGGAAGAAGAAGCTGCTCGAGAAGCAGAAGGAAGGCAAGAAACGGATGAAGAAGGTGGGGCGGGTGGAGGTCCCGCAGGAGGCCTTCCTGGCGGTGCTCAAGGTGGAGGATACATGAGAAAGTCGGTGACCCGGGAGTACTACGAGGCCATCCTGGTCGCGGTGATCCTCGCGCTGTTCGCGCGGACCTTCGTCTTCGAGAACTTCAAGATCCCCTCGGGGTCCATGGAGGACAACCTGCTGGTGGGGGACCACCTGGTGGTGAACAAGTTCATCTACAGCCCCCACTGGAACACCCCCGTCCACGCCCTCCTCCCCCAGCGGGAGCCCCGCCGGGGCGACGTGGTGGTCTTCAAGTTCCCCGAGGACCCGCGCCGGGACTTCATCAAGCGGTGCATCGCGCTGCCCGGGGACACTGTGGAGGTCCGCGGCAAGCAGCTCTACCTCAACGGCGTGCTGCAGGAGGAGCCCTACGTGGTCCACAAGGACCCCGTGGTCTACCCCGACTCCCCCATGGTGCCCCCCAGCCTCCGCCTGCGGGACAACTTCGGTCCCTTCGTGGTCCCCGAGGGCACCATCTTCTGCATGGGCGACAACCGGGACAACTCCCTGGACTCCAGGTTCTGGGGCCCCGTGCCCCGCAGCTACCTCAAGGGGCGGGCCGTGGTGATCTACTGGTCCTTCGAGGCAAGACGGAACGACTGGCAGTGGCAGGGGCTCGGCCACCGGCTCAAGCAGCTGGGCGAGGTGGTCCTCCACTTCTTCACCAAGACCCGGTGGGACCGGACCTTCCGGCTGGTGCGCTGAGGCCGGAGCGGGGCCGGCCGTTTGCGGCGCACGCGGGTTGACGGTACCATTGGACCCAGGGAAAGGTGTCAAGGAGGCCCCGATGGACCGACTCGCCAGTCAACGCGGACAGATCAACGCCGGGTGTTTCATCGCCCTCTTCCTCGTGGTGATCGTGGTGATCATCGCCACCAGGACCGTCCCCGTGGTCATCGAGGTGGGTGACCTGCAGAAGCAGATCGAGCTCCTGGCGGAGCGCGCGAGCCTCTCCACCTACACCAACAAGAAGATCGAGGCCAGGATCTACCAGAAGGCCGAGGAGCTCGGCCTTCCCGTGAAGCCGGGGAACATCAAGATCCAGCGGTCGTCCCAGGAGATCCACATCGTGGTGGAGTACGATGTGGACATCAAGTTCCCGGGCTACACCTACCACTGGCACAAGGTCCACGACGTCCGGAGACCCCTCTTCTGAGGCCGGTGCGCCGGGGAGCACCGCCCCGGCGCCGCTCAGTTCCGCCCCGCGATCTCCTCGAGCACTCCGGCCGCTGCGGCGGCCGGGTCGTCGGCCCGGGTGATGGGTCGCCCCACCACCAGGATGTCGGCCCCGCGCTCCACGGCCTCCGCCGGCGTCACGATCCGGCGCTGATCGTCCGTGGCGGCCCAGGCCGGCCGGATTCCCGGGGTCACGATGAGGAAGTCGGGGCCGCAGGCCCTGCGGATGGCCGCCGCCTCGCGGGCGGACGCCACCACGCCGTCCAGGCCGCAGTCCCGGGCCATCCGGGCCCAGTGCACCACGAGCTCCTCGGGCTGCCAGTCCATGCCCAGCTCCGCCAGGCCGTCGGCGTCGAGGCTGGTCAGCACGGTGACGGCGATGACCTTCGGTGGGGGGCCCTCCGCCCCCTCCCGGGCCCCCTCCACCGCCGCCCGGAGCATGGCGGAGCCCCCGGAGGCGTGGACGTTGAACATCTGGGCGCCCAGGGCCGCGCAGTTGGCCGCCGCCCGCCGGACGGTGTTGGGGATGTCGTGGAGCTTGAGGTCCAGGAAGACCCTGGGGCCCACCTCCACCACCCGCCGCACGAGGTCGGGCCCGTGGGCGGTGAAGGCCTCGAGGCCCACCTTGAGCCATCCCGCGGAGTGGACCAGCGTGGCCGCCATGGACTCGATCCAGTGGCGGTCCGTGCCGTCCAGGGCCACGCACAGGGGGCTGGTTGCCGGCGTCATCTCACACCTCCAGGGCACCCACCAGGTCCCGGACCCGCTCCGTGCCCGTCCGGTCGCAGTAGTCGTCGAGCTCCCCGAGGATCTCCAGCATGGCCCGGGGACGCCGGAAGGTGGCGGTGCCCACCTGGACGGCCGAGGCCCCCGCGAGCAGGAAGCGCACCACGTCGAGGCCGGTCTCGATGCCGCCCAGGCCCACCAGTGGCACCTCCGGCAGGGCCCGGTGCACCTCGAAGACCATCCGGAGGGCCACGGGCAGGATCGCCGGGCCCGAAAGGCCGCCGAAGGTCCGCGCCAGCATGGGGCGCCGGGCCCACGGGTCGATGGCCATGCCCCTGATGGTGTTGATGAGGGCCAGGGCGTCCGCCCCACCGTCCACGGCGGCCCGGGCCGTGCCCGCCAGGTCGGGCGCGTTGGGCGAGAGCTTCACCCACAGCGGGCGCGCGGTGGCCTCCCGGCAGGACCGGGTCAGGGCCTGGAGGAGGATGGGGTCGTGCCCGAACTCCATGCCCCCCGAGGAGACGTTGGGGCAGGAGACGTTGAGCTCGTAGCCGTGGATCCCCTCCTCGGCCTCGCACCGCTCGATGACCCGCAGGTAGTCGCCCGGGGACTCGCCGAACACGTTGACGATCACCACGGCCCCCCTGGCCCGGAGCTCCGGGAGCTTCTCCCGGCAGAAGGCCTCGACCCCGATGTTCTCGAGCCCGATGGCGTTGAGCATGCCCGAGGCCGTCTCGGCGATGCGCGGCATGGGTGCTCCCGCCCGGGGCCGGGGGCTCAGGCCCTTGGTGACCACGCCGCCGAGGGACTCCGGGGGGCACAGATCCACGAGGTCGAGGCCGTACCCGAAGGTCCCGGAGGCGGCGAGGACGGGGTTGGACAGCTCCAGCGCGCCCACGGCCGTGGTGAGGTCGACTCCGCTCACAGCGCCTCCCAGTCCACGGCGTCGCCCCGGAGCACCGGACCCTCGGTGCACACCCGGAGGTGACCGCCATCGGGGGTGGGGACCACGCACCCCAGGCAGACCCCCAGGCCGCAGGCCATGCGCTCCTCCATGGCCAGGAGGGCCGGGAGGCCGTACGCCCGGCCGAGCTCCGCCACCGCCCTGAGCATGGGGTTGGGGCCGCAGGCCCACAACTCCGACCATGCGGCCCCGTCCCGGAGACGTCGTTCCACCGCCCCGGTCACCAGGCCCGCCTCGCCCGCAGTTCCGTCGTCGGTACAGGGAACGAGGACCCCTCCGGTGTCTGCCGCCACCCGGGCGCACCCCTCCGGGTCGATGAGCTCCTCCGCCGTGGCCGCGCCCACGAACAGATCGCACCGGGTTCCGGCCCCGGCCAGCTCACGGGCGGCGTACAGGAGCGGTGGCAGGCCGATGCCCCCCGCCACCAGGGCCACCGAGCGGGGTGGCTCCTCCAGTGGAAACCCGTTGCCGAGCGGGCCCAGGACGCGGGTGCCGGTGCCCTCCGGCACGCCCCTCCAGAACGCGGTACCCGGCCCCACCTCCCTGATCATCAGGTCCAGCCAGCAGCTCTCCTCCCCGGCCCCGAATCCCGCCACCGAGAAGGCACGGCGCCAGAACGGCAAGCCACCCCCGGCGGACTCCACCATGACGAACTGGCCGGGAACGGGGCGGGGCATGGGGCCATGGACCTCGAGGCGTACCCCGAAGCAGGTGGGGGTGAGCTCCGTGCGGCCCACGAGGGAGGCGGGAAGGTCGGCGCGCGGTACCATGGCCTGGTGATTATGCGGGTTCGCGGCGAAATCTTCCAGGTCCTGGTTGCCGGGGCGGGGGGCGGCCTCCTCTTCCTGGTCCTGCTGCTCCGTCTGAACCCCGAGATCCACGAGGTGCCGTGGCACCTCATGAGGGCGGCGGTCCTGTGGGGCCTGTGGGGGGCCGCGGTGCTGGGGCTGCCCCTGGCCCTCGTCGTCCGGGGGATCCGCAGGGCGGGGTGGCTCGGACACCTCTCCTGCTTCCTCCCACAGGTCGCGGCCATCCTCTTCCTCCTGGCGGCGGGGCTCGCCCGGGTGAACGCCGACATCCACTCGGCCTTCCTCACGGGAAGCGCCCACAGGATCCTGGGGCAGGACGCCGTGGCATGGCTCGCCACCGCGCTGGTGCTCCTGGGGGTGGACCGGTGGCTCCGGCGGCGCGGCGATCGGCGCCGGATCGGCGTGGCGGCGGCGATCCTGCTGGTGCTTCCCGGCCTCCGCCTCCTGACGGAGCCGACCCCGCCGGTGGAGCCGGCCCCCTCCGTGGCGCGCTCCCTGGGGCGGGCGAGCCGGGGCCTGGTGGTGGTGGGCGTGGAGGGGCTCGACCTCAACCTGCTCCTCGCCAGCGCCTCGGAGGGCCGCTACCCGACCCTGTCCCGCCTCGTGTCCGAGGGGGCATGGGGAGCGCTCAGGCCCCACAGGCCATTCCTCAGGCGGTCCCAGTGGACCTCCGTCGCCGTGGGTGCCTACCCGCGCGCCCACGGCGTCAAGTCGCGCTGGGCCTGGAAGATCCACGGGGGGTTCCCCGAGCCGGTCCGCCTCCTCCCCTGGACCCCGGTGGGCTCGGCGTGGCTGCTCCCGCGCCCCGTGAGCCGGCGGGTACCGCCCCCGCCGTCGCTGCTGCCCCCCCTCTGGGAGCGGCTGGCGGCCGGGGGCATGACCGCGGTGGCCCTCGACTGGCCCGGGGTGTGGGCGCCGGGAACCACCACGGAGCCTCCGGCCGGCGACCGGAGCTGGGGCACCCTGGAGGTGAACCTCCGGCACTCCCTCGACCTCGCCCTCGCACCGTTCCCCGAGGAGGGCGAGGCGCTGCACCACTCCCTGGAGCGAGACATGGCCAACCTGGCCGCGGCCCGGCGGGCCCGTCCCTCGTCCGACGCCACCGTGTGGCTCCACCTGGGCGCGCTCGCCACCGCGCGGAAGTTCCTGGAGCCCCTCGAGGTGGGGGACACCGACGAGCGGGCCATCCAGGAGCTGGTGCTGGAGATGCTCGACGAGGAGCTCGAGCAGCTCCTCCTGTGGCGGGCCGAGGCCCTCATTGCGGTGGTGTCCCCCTACGGGTACGCGCGGCCGGACTCGTGGGAACGGCTCCGCCGCCTCCTCGGTGGGGGCGGCCGGTGGCGCACCTCGCCCCGGTCCTGCCCCGACGGCGTGCTCGTGCTCGTCGGGCAGAACGTGGTTCCCGGCACCCGTTTCGAGGAGGCCAGCCTGGTGGACGTGGCCCCGACCCTGTGCTACCTCCTGGGCCTGCCCGTGGCCCACTCCATGGAGGGCAACGTGATCCGCGGGGCCGTGGAGCCGTCCTACCTGGCCCGCACCCCCCTCCGCGTGGTGGACTAGGAGCCCACACAGGCCGGGCATTCGCGCCACCGGCCCCGGGGACGCTCCGAACCCGGGCACCCCATTTCTTCACCCCTCACTCTTCACTCTTTACTCTTCTACTCTTCGCCCTCTCCGGACCGGCTATGATCTGGGGCATGGAACGGCTTCTCCTGGTGGACGGGCACTCGAACCTCTACCGCGCGCACTTCGCCCTGCGCGACAACCTGACGGCGCCCGACGGCACCCCCACCGGTGCCACCTACGGCTTCCTCCGGATGCTCCACCGCCTCCTGGAGCAGCTGGAGCCCTCCCACGTGGGCGTGGCGTTCGACGTCAGCCGGGTCACCTTCCGCACCCGGCTGGACGAACGCTACAAGGCCCACAGGAAACCCATGCCCGAGGAGCTGGCCGTCCAGATCCCCCAGGTCCGGGAGGCCCTGGTCCACCTGGGGATCCCCATCCTGGAGCTTCCCGACTACGAGGCCGACGACGTGATGGGGACCCTGGCCCACCGGGCCATGGCCGTCCCGCTGGAGACCGTGATCGCCACCTCGGACAAGGACATGCTCCAGCTGGTGCGCGACCCCTGGATCAGGGTCTGGCACACTCGCCACGAGCGGCTCCTGGACGAGGCGGCCACCGAGGAGCTCTTCGGCGTCCCGCCCCACCAGGTGATCCACGTCCTGGCGCTGGAGGGTGACAGCTCGGACAACATCCCGGGGTGCCGCGGGATCGGCAAGAAGGGCGCCCGCGAGCTGATCCGGAGGTGGGGCTCCGTGCAGGCGCTGTACGAGCACCTGGACGAGGTGACCCCCACCCGGGCCCGGAACGCCCTGGCGGCCCACCGGGAGGAGGTGGAGCTCTCCCTGGAGCTGGTGAGGATCCGCACCGACCTCGACCTGCCGCTGGACCTGGACGCCCTCGCGCGGTCCGAACCCGACACCGCCGCCCTGGCGGAGCTCTACCGGCGGCTCGGCTTCACCTCCCTCCTGGCGGAGCTGGACCTGACCGGGGACCGTGCCGGGGCGCTCTCCGTGGAGACCGGGAGCGCCGGAGAGCTCGCCGCGGTCGCGGGCGGCCTCCACGTGGAGGACGGCCTCGCCGCGGCCACGGACGGCCGGCGCGTGGTGGCGTGCCGCGCCGGGGCCGAGGAGCTGGCCGAGGCCCTTTGCGGCCCGCTGGATGGCCACACGGTCCACGAGAGCAAGGAGCTCCTGAGGTTGCTCCGGGACCACGGCAGGACCTGGGACTCCCCGCCCCGCGACCTGTCGCTGGGGGCCTACCTGCTGAACCCCGGCGAGGACATGTCCCTCGCCGCCGTCGCCCGACGCCACCTGGCCGTGCTGCCCGCCACCCCCGAGGCCGCCGACCTGGAGCTCGCGGACGTGGCCGAGCGGGCGCTGTGGGTCCACCGGGCCGCGGAGACCGTCTTCGCGGAGCTGGAGGAGGAGGGCCTCACCGGGGTCTACGAGCGCCTGGAGGCGCCGCTGGTTCCCGTGCTGGAGGCCATGGAGCGCTGGGGGATCCGCCTGGACCGCGCCGTGCTCGAGGAGCTCTCCCGGCGGCTGGCCGCCTCCCTGGCGGAGCTGGAGACCGAGATCCACGCCGAGGCCGGCGAGGAGTTCAACATCAACTCCTCCCAGCAGCTCGGGGTGATCCTCTTCGAGAAGCTGGGCTACCCCGTGCTCAGGCGGACCGCAAAGACCCGCCGCCCATCCACCGGCGTGGAGGTCCTCACGGAGCTGGCCGGGCGGGGATACCGGCTGCCGGCGCTCATCCTGGAGTACCGGGAACAGGCCAAGCTCAAGTCCACCTACGTGGACGCGCTGCCCCGGCAGGTGGGCCCGGACGGCCGCATCCACACCCGCTTCCACCAGACGGTCACCGCCACGGGCCGGCTCTCCTCCTCGGACCCCAACCTCCAGAACATCCCGGTGAGGACCGAGCTGGGCCGCGAGGTCCGGCGGGCCTTCGTGGCGGACGAGGGGTACCTCCTGGTGGCCGCGGACTACTCCCAGATCGAGCTGCGGGTGCTGGCCCACATGTCGGGCGATGCCACCCTGGTGGCGGCCTTCGAGGCGGGCGAGGACATCCACCGCGCCACGGCGGCCGCCGTTCTGGGCAAGCCCGTCACGGAGGTCACGCCCCGCGAGCGCCGGGCCGCCAAGACGGTGAACTTCGGCCTCATCTACGGCATGGGCGCCTACTCCCTGGCCCGGGACCTGGGCGTGACGCCCGCCGAGGCGCAGGCCTTCATCGACGCCTACTTCGAGCGCTTCCCCGGCGTGAAGGCCCACATGGACGCCCTGCGGGAACGCGCCCGTCGGGAGGGACGGGTCTCCACCCTGTTCGGCCGGTTCCGCCGGATCGCCAACCTCGACCACCCCTCGGCCAACGTCCGGGCCGCCGCCGAGCGCATGGCCATCAACGCACCCATCCAGGGGACCGCCGCGGACATCATCAAGATGGCCATGATCGCCGTCCACGGAGCTCTCGCGGGTTCGACCACCCGGCTCCTGCTCCAGGTCCACGACGAGCTGATCCTGGAGGCACCCGAGGGCGACGCCCCGGCCGTGGCCTCCCGGGTGAAGGGAATCATGGAGGGCATCACCGAGCTGCGCGTGCCCCTGGTGGTGGACGTGAACACCGGCCGCTCCTGGTACGACGCGAAGTAGGGCCTCAGCCCTCCGTGCCGAGGCGGACCAGGTCGGAGAAGAGATCGAAGGCGTGACGGGTCCGGAGCGCCGGGTCCAGGAGGCTCCCGGTGGGCTCCGCACCGTGGACGAGACGCTCCCCCTCCCGCTCCATCCAGATCCGCCGCCACGGTGCCTCCCCGCCGGGAAAGAGCACCTCCCAGCCCTCCCCGCTCTCCCGGAGCGCGCCCCGCAGCCGGACCTCCCCGGCCACCTCGAGCACCACCTCGCCCCGGTGGACCTCCACCTCCGTCACCCCCTCGCGCCGCTCGAGGACGGCCACGGCGTCGGCCCACGCTCCGGCCACCAGCGCGAGATCCCGCCGCACCTCGACCCGCTGGGTGGCCTGGGTGGGGGGCGGCTCCAGCCCCTCCAGGCAGGCCGGGTCGAGCCGGCGCGTCCGCACGAGGAGGCGGTCGAGGTCCGCGGTGCCCACGGGAACCACCGCGCGGCTGAACAGGTCGTCGATCTCCAGGAGCCCACCGCGGAGAAGGAACCGCTCCGTGGGGCCGAACCACAGGAGCTCGAACCCCGCACCCATCCCGCTCCCCTCCTCCTCCGGTTCCAGAAGGACCTCCTCCCTGCCCCCGGCCTCCCGCAGGACCCGTCCACCCTCCAGGCGGTAGGCGCCCCCGGGGCCCTCGGTCTCCCGCGAGGTCGCCACAACGGGTACGCCGCAGCCCGTCAGCGTCTCACCGTCGGACACGAAGGGCGCGCCGCCGCCGAGGCCCCGGCCCCATCGGACCACGCTCCCGGCGAGGGATCCGAGGACCTCCGCCACCTCCCCGAGGCCACGGCACCACCCGCGTTCGAGGACCGCCTCCGGCGGATCCGGCGGGCCTCCGGCCACCCCCCGCACCACGAGCCGGGCCATGCCCGCCGCGGCCGCACCCGCCGGCGAGGGAGATCCCCGCATCCCTCAGCCGCCCAGCCATCCCATCACGGGGGTGTACCCGTCGCCCAGCAGGACCGGATCCTCGCTCCTGGCATCGGCGCCGTGCTGCATCGCCACGGGACGAGGGCCCCTCGTTGCCTCCACCCTCACAGGACCGTCTCCCATGGGCGCCTCCCCGGTCGTGGATCCCACGACGGAATGTACACCTCCACCAGGGATTGAGGTCAACCGCCGTTCTGCTCCGACATGCGGAGGAAGAGGCGGTGGACGCGGAGATCGTCGGTCAGCTCGGGGTGGTAGGTGGCGGCCAGCACCCGGCCGGAGCGCACGAGCACGGGGTCCTCGTCCCGCCACGCCAGGACCTCCATCTCCGGCCCGACCTCCACGATCCGGGGCGCCCTGATGAACACCCCCTCCGCGCTGGGCGGCTCGCCCAGGGCCGGGGCCAGCCGGAGGGGCACCACCGCCGAGGCCACCTGCCGGCCGTAGGCGTTGCGCTGCACCCGGAGGTCCAGGAGGCCCAGCGACTCCTGTGGCGGCTCCACCCTCCTGGCCAGCAGGACGACCCCGGCGCAGGTGCCCAGCAGCGGCAGCCCCTCCGTGGCCCTCGCCAGGAGACGCTCGAAGAGCCCGTCCCTGTGGAGAAGGTTGAGCATGGTGGTGGACTCCCCTCCCGGGATCACGAGCGCCTCCACCCCCTCGAGCTCGGAGGCGGTCCGGACGGGGACCGCGGAAGCACCGGCACGCTCCAGGGCCCGGGCGTGGGCGTCGAAGTCGCCCTGGAGGGCGAGGACACCGACAGGCATCACCACCCCCGGCGGGACAGCATCTCCTCGGGAGTGAGCTTGCCGATGTCGAGGCCGGACATGGGGTCGCCCAGGCCTCGGGAGAGCTCGGCGAGCCTCGCGGGGTCCTGCCAGTGGGTGACGGCGCCCACGATGGCCCTGGCGCGGACCTCCGGGTCCGAGGACTTGAAGATCCCCGAGCCCACGAAGACCGACTCCGCCCCCAGCATCATGCACAGGGCGGCGTCGGCGGGCGTGGCCACGCCCCCCGCTGCGAAGTTGGGCACGGGAAGCCTGCCGTGCTCCGCCACCCAGCACACGAGCTCGTAGGGGGCCTGGAGGCGCTTGGCCTCGGCCATGAGCTCGTGCTCGTCCAGGATGGTCAGAGTGCGGATCTCCCGCCCCACCGTCCGGAGGTGCCGGACGGCCTCCACGATGTTGCCGGATCCGGCCTCGCCCTTGGTGCGGATCATGGCGGCACCCTCGCCGATGCGCCGGAGCGCCTCGCCAAGGTTCCGGCACCCGCAGACGAAGGGCACCTTGAAGGGATGCTTGTTGACGTGGTTCTCCTCGTCGGCAGGGGTCAGGACCTCGCTCTCGTCGATGAAGTCCACCTCCAGCGCCTCCAGGATCCTCGCCTCGGCCACGTGCCCGATACGGCACTTGGCCATCACGGGGATGGACACGGTCTCCTGGATCTCCCGGATCTTCTCCACCGCCGCCATGCGGGCCACGCCGCCCTCGGACCGGATATCCGCGGGAACCCTCTCCAGGGCCATCACGGCCGCCGCTCCCGCGGCCTCGGCGATACGGGCCTGCTCGGCGGTGGTCACGTCCATGATCACCCCGCCCTTGAGCATCTCGGCGAGACCGACCTTCACACGGAACTGGGGATCGTCAAAGCGCATGGTTGCCTCCTGCCGCCCCGGCCGGGCGGCGCACCGCACATTGTACACACCGGTCATGCCTCCGTGGCGGGACGCCGTGTCAGACGGAGGAAACCGATCAGGTTCACGAGGATGTGGGCCGTGGCCGCAGCCGGGTACCCCCACCGTGCGAAGAGGGCCCCGAGCACCAGGCCGAAGACCAGGGCCGTGACGGGCCACAGCCATGCCCCGCGGTCCGGGATCACGTGCAGGAGCGCGAAGAGCACCGCCGCGGGAACCAGGCCGATCATGGGCTGGAGCAGGGCCCGCACCAGGGCCTCCTCCGCGAGGCCCGAGAGCACCGCGATCGCCGCGCCATCCACGCCCGTCCAGGTGCCCAGGAGGCCCCTCTGGATCCCCTCCAGACGGCGGCCGGCTGGAAGCCACGAAAGGCCGATCCCGGCCAGGGCGAGGAGGAGACCGGCGCCCGAGCCGGCACCGAGGCCCGCAAGAAGCTGGCCCCGTGGCGCCAGGCCGGCCAGGGGCGAACCGTCGCGGATCCCGAGCCCCACGAGGGCGACGACGGCGAGGATCCCCTCCTGGTGGGCGATCCTTCCGGGGGGGAGCTCCGGCGTGGTGGCGGGGTCCTCAGGCACCGTCATGGGCCCCGGGCTCCGGCCCGGCCTCGCCGTTCTCCGCCCCCTCCAGGTCCTCGCCGTCCTCCTCCTCGCGCTCCACGAGCTTGGCCACGGCCACGACCCGGTCGCCGTCCTCGAGGCGGATGAGCCGGACGCCCTGGGTGGCGCGGCCGATCCTCCGGACCTCGTCCACGTTCATCCGGATCAGCATGCCCTGCTCGGTGACCAGGAGGATCTGGTCGCCGTCGTGCACGTGCCGGATCCCGGCCACCGTCCCGTTCTTCTCTGTGAGTTTCATGAGGGTGATGCCGTAGCCCCCCCGGCCCTGGAGCCGGAACTCGGAGACCGGCGTCCGCTTGCCGAAGCCCAGGTCCGTGACCACCAGGATGTCGCCCTCGTCCTCGGGGTCGAAGGTTGCCACCTCCTCCACCCAGTCCCCCTGGCGCAGGTTGATCCCTCGGACACCGGCGGAGACGCGCCCCATGGGGCGTGCATCGGTCTCGGCGAAGCGGATCCCCATGCCCCGGTGGGTGCCCATGAAGACGTGGGCATCGCCGTGGGTCAGGTGCACCGCCAGGAGGTCGTCCCCCTCCCCGATGACCACGGCGCGGATGCCGTTGGACCGGATGTTGGCGTACTCGGTCAGGCGGGTGCGCTTGACCTTGCCCAGGCGCGTGGCGAAGAGCAGGAAGGCGTCCTCCATCTCGGCGAAGTCGCGAATGGCCAGGAGGGCGGCGACCTTCTCCCCCTTCTCCAGAGGCAGGAAGTTCACCAGGGCACGTCCCTTGGAGGCGGGACCCACCTCGGGAAGCTCGTGGACCTTGTGGGCGAAGACCCGGCCGGCCGAGGTGAAGAAGAGGATCGTGGCGTGGGTGGAGGCCACGAACAGGTGCTCCACCACGTCCTCCTCCCTGGTCACCATGCCCCGCCGGCCCCGGCCGCCCCGCCGCTGGGACCGGTAGACCGAGAGCGCCGAGCGCTTGATGTAGCCGCCGCGGCTGACGGTGATGACCATTTCCTCCTCGGCGATGAGGTCCTCGATGGAGAAGTCGGTGGTGCTGGCGATGATCTCGGTCCGCCTGGGATCGCCGTAGCGCTTCCGGACCTGCCCCAGCTCCTCCACGATGATGTCGAGCACCATGCTCTCGGTCCTGAGGACCTTCTCCAGGTGCTCGATGAGCGCGAGGAGCTCCCTGTACTCGGAGATGATCTTGTCGCGCTCGAGGCCCGTCAGGCGCTGCAGGCGCATGTCGAGGATCGCCTGCGCCTGGACCTGGGAGAGGCCGAAGCGCTCCATGAGCTGGTCGCGGGCGGTGGGGGGGTCCACCGCGGCCCGGATGAGGGCGATCACCTCGTCCAGGTTGTCCAGGGCGATGACCAGGCCCTCCAGGATGTGAGCCCGTTCCTTCGCCCGGGCGAGGTCGTACCGCGTCCTCCGGACCACCACCTCCTTGCGGTGGTCGATGAAGTGCTCCAGGAGCTCCTTGAGGTTGAAGACCTTCGGCTCGTTGTTGAGGACACCCAGGAGGATGATGCCGAAGGTGGTCTGCATCTGGGTGTGCTTGTACAGGTTGTTCAGCACCACCTCGGGAACCGCGTCCCGCTTGAGCTCGATGACCACGCGGATGCCGTCCCGGTCGGACTCGTCGCGGAGGTCCGAGATCCCCTCCACCTTCTTGGTCTGCACCAGCCGGGCGATCTGCTCCACGAGGCGGGCCTTGTTGACCTGGTAGGGGAGCTCCCGGATGACGATGGCCGTCTTCTTGCCCTTCTCCCGGTGCTCGATGATGGCGCGGGCTCGCATCTGGATGACGCCGCGCCCGGTGGTGTAGGCGTCGAGAATCCCCTTCTTGCCGTGGATGAAGGCCGCGGTGGGGAAGTCGGGCCCCGGGATGATGTCGAGCAGCCGCTCCACCGGGAGCTCCGGATCGCGGATGAGCGCGATGCAGGCGTCCACCACCTCGGTGAGGTTGTGGGGCGGGATGTTGGTGGCCATGCCCACGGCGATGCCCGCGGAGCCGTTGACCAGGAGGTTCGGGTAGCGGGCGGGCAGGACCACCGGCTCGGTGAGCGAGCCGTCGTAGTTGGGCACCCAGTCCACGGTGTCCTTGGCGATGTCGTCGCCCAGGAGCTCCTCGGCGAGCCGCATCAGGCGCACCTCGGTGTAGCGCATGGCCGCGGCCGCGTCGCCGTCCACGGAGCCGAAGTTGCCCTGGCCGTCGATGAGCGGGTACCGCATGGAGAAGTCCTGGGCCATCCGGACGATGGTGTCGTAGATGGCCGCGTCGCCATGGGGGTGGTACTTGCCCATGACGTCGCCCACGATGCGGGCCGACTTCTTGTAGGGGCGCCCGGCCGTGTTCCCGCCCTCCCACATGCCATAGAGGATCCTGCGGTGGACAGGCTTGAGGCCGTCCCGCACGTCGGGGAGGGCTCGGCCGATGATGACGGACATGGCGTAGTCGAGGTAGGAGCGCTTCAGCTCCTCCTCGATGGCGACAGACCTGAGGTCGCCCGCGGTCTGGATGCGATGCTCGTTCATGCTCAGATGTCCAGGTTCTGTGCCTCGAGGGCGTTGGTCTGAATGAAGTTGCGGCGGGGCTCCACGGCATCACCCATCAGGACGGTGAACAGGTTGTCCGCGGCGGCGCCGTCCTCCACCGTGACCCGCAGGAGCCTCCGGGACTCGGGGTTCATGGTGGTCTCCCACAGCTGCTGGGGGTTCATCTCGCCGAGTCCCTTGTAGCGCTGGATGTTGAGCCCCTTCTTGGCCACGTCGTAGAGCCGCGTCACCAGCTCCCCGAGCGTCGCGAGGGTCTCGCGGTCGCCGTTCCGCTCCAGGTGGTAGGGCCCGATGCGGAGGGGGTTGATCTGGGGGAGGAGCTGGAGGAGCTGGCGGTAGTGCCACGTGGTGGCCAGGTCCCGCCCGATCCGCACGGTCCAGGAACGGCCGTTGCGCCCGGCGGTGCAGATCACCTCCCAGACCTCGTGCTCCTCGTTCATCTCCAGCCTCACACCGTCGAGGCCCAGGTCACGGAGCTCGGCCGCGATGGCCTCGGCGCGGTCCTTCCGGCGGAGGCACCGGCCGTCGGTGAGTCCCTGGTCCAGGGCGGCCTGGACCACGTCGGCCGTCCAGCCCCTCCGGTCCAGGCGCTCCAGCGCACCGAGCCACGCCTCCGCCGCGAGCGCTGCGGCCCGCAGCCTGGCTCCCGAGAGCTTCTTGCCGGTGGCGCCCACGAGGAGGGTGAACTCGTCCTCCACCCTGTCGAGGAGGAAGCGCGAGAGCTCCTCCTCGTCCTTGAGGTAGGTCTCCTTCTTCTTCCGCGCCACCTTGTACAGGGGAGGCTGGGCGATGTAGAGGTGCCCGCGCTCCACGAGCTCTGTCATCTGCCGGTAGAAGAAGGTCAGCAGCAGCGTCCGGATGTGGGACCCGTCCACGTCGGCGTCGGTCATGATGATGATCTTGTGGTACCGGAGCTTGCTGAGGTCGAACTCGTCCTTGCCGATCCCCGTCCCCAGGCACTGGATGATGGTCCGGATCTCCTCGCTGGCCAGCATCCGGTCGAAGCGGGACTTCTCCACGTTGAGGATCTTGCCCCGGAGTGGCAGGATCGCCTGGAAGCGCCGGTCCCGCCCCTGCTTTGCCGAGCCTCCCGCCGAGTCTCCCTCCACCAGGAAGAGCTCCGCGTGGGCGGGGTCCTTCTCCGAGCAGTCGGCCAGCTTCCCGGGGAGGGTGGAGTTCTCGAGCGCGCTCTTGCGGCGCGTCAGCTCGCGGGCCTTCCGCGCGGCATCACGCGCCCGTGCCGCCTCCAGGCACTTGCCCACGATCTTCCTGGCCACGGAGGGGTTCTCCTCGAAGAAGGTGGACAGGTGGTCGTTGATCACCGACTCCACCCAGCCCTTCACGTGGTTCGAGACGAGCTTGTCCTTGGTCTGGCTCGAGAACCGCGGCTCCCGGATCTTCACCGCCACCACCGCGGTGAGCCCCTCCCGGACGTCCTCGCCGCTGAGGTTCTCCTTGGTGCCCTTGAGCAGGTTGTTGGCCGAGGCGTAGCTGTTGATCGTCCGTGTGAGTGCCGCGCGGAAGCCCGAGACGTGGGTCCCCCCGTCGCGGTTGTACACCGTGTTGGTGAAGGGCAGGACGTTCTCGCTGTACCCGTCGTGCCACTGCAGCGCCACCTCCACGGCCTCGCCGTCCTCGCTGGTCTCGCTGAGGTAGATGGGCTTCCTGTGGAGAACGTTCTTGGTGCGGTTGAGGTAGCGGACGAACTCGGCGACGCCGCCCTTGAACGAGAAGACCTCCTCGCGATCGGTGCGCTCATCGAAGAACCTGATGGTCACGCCGGAGTTGAGGAACGCCAGCTCGCGAAGGTGCTTCACGAGCAGGTCAGCGTGGAACTCCAGGACGCTGAAGATCTCCGGGTCGGGCTTGAAGGTCACCGTGGTTCCCGTCCGCCTCGTCTTGCCCACCGGGGCGAGGGGTGCCACGGGGATCCCGCGCTCGTAGGTCTGCTCCCAGACCTTGCCGTCGCGGTGGATCTCCAGGCGAAGCCACTCGGAGAGGAAGTTCACCACGCTGACGCCCACGCCGTGCAGGCCGCCGGAGACCTTGTACGAGTTGCTGTCGAACTTCCCGCCGGCGTGGAGCTCTGTCATGATGACCTCGGCCGCGGAACGTCCCGTCTCCCTGTGGAGATCCACCGGGATGCCCCGCCCGTTGTCGCTGACCGTCACCGTGTTGTCGGGATGGATGACAACCCCGATGGTGTCGCAGTGGCCGGCCTGGGCCTCGTCGATGGCGTTGTCCACGACCTCCCAGACCATGTGGTGGAGGCCGGCGATGTCGTCCACATCGCCGATGTACATGCCCGGCCGTTTCCGGACGGCGTCACGTCCCTTGAGGACCTTGATGTTCTCCGCGGTGTAGCTCGATCCCGCCTCGGTCTTCTTCTTCCGTGTCATGCATTCTCCTCGACGGACCCGTCTCTCCGCGTCCGTCCCGCGCTCATCCACAGCCGGCACACGTCACGATCACCGGGCAGCGGTACCGGTCCATGTGCACTGGTCAGAAAGAGCTGTCGGCCATCCTCGGCCAGGCCCACCATTCGAGCCAGCATCTCCGTATCCAGTTCCGCGTCCACATCATCGATCCCCAGGGGGAGATGCTCGCCCCGCGTTTCCTCCACCTCGCCGAGATAGGCAAGGCGGAGCGCCGCGGCGACGGTCTTGACCTGGCCGGCACTGAGGTAGTCGCGGACGGCCCGACCGGAGGCCTGGAGCGAGAGATCGTGACGGTGAGGGCCCCACAGCGTGTATCCGGTCTCCCGCTCCTTTTCCCCCTGTGAATTGTACCTCTTCCTGTACTTTTCCGCCACATCTGGCGCTTCTCCGTCATCCTCCAGCCACGATTCGGTCTGGTAGCGGATCACCAGATCGGGGAAGCCCGGACCACGGAGGCGCTCATACACCTCCCCGAACCGGTGTTCCAGGCGCCTGACCACCCGTCTCCGGCGCACCACGATCCTCCCGGCAACCGTGGCAAGCTCCTCGCTCCATGCCGCGATCTCATCGCCCTGCCCGCCCCGGCCGAGAGCCGCGTTCCTCTGGTGAAGGATCCGGATGTACCGACGGAAATCGTCGAGTGCAGCCGGCTCGAGGAGAAACACCAGGCGATCCATGAACGCCCGCCGGACCCCTGGTGGACCGGTGACGAGCTCGTGATCCGACCCGGAGAGCACCACCATGGGAAGGACCTGAAGGTACTCGGAGACCGTCACACGCACTCCGTTGATCCGGTACCCGCACACCGGTGGAGTTCCCGCCCTCCACAGGAGCTCGAGGATCACGGGGCCACCACGGACGTTGACCCTGCCCTCGAGGCGGTAGGCGGTCTTGCCGTGGCGCACGAGACTCCTGTGGCCCGCGGAACGGAACGACCGGCCCGTCCCCAGGGTGTGGATCGCCTCCAGGAGGTTCGTCTTGCCCTGGCCATTGCCCCCGACGATCACATTCACACCGGGTTCAAAGGCCACCGTGCCCCGCTCGAGGTTCCGGAAACCTGTGGTGGTCAGGAACTCCAGTTCCACCCGTCTCAGACCCGCATGGGCATCAGGACGTAGATGTACTCCTCGAGCCTCTCATCGTCGTCCACCGGTACCACCACACACTGCGTGGCCGAATCCCTGAGCTGGAGCTCCACCAGCTCACACCCCAGGATCGACAGCACCTCGATCATGTACTGTGCGTTGAGAGCGATCTCGAGGCTCTCCCCCTGGTAAAGAACCGGGAGGGTCTCCTCGGCGCTCCCTCGCTCGTGCCCGATGCTCACGAGCGTCAGCTCCCCGGAGCCGTCGAGACGGAACCGCACGCCGCGGGCCTTCTCATGGGCCATGAGGCTGACCCTGCGGAGAGAACCCAGGAGCTCCGCACGCTGGATCCGGATACGGCTCGGATTGTCACGGACAATGACCCTCTCGTACTGGGGGAACCTCAACTCCACCACGCGTGAGATGATGTGGCGTTCACCGATCTGGAATCCCAGGTGATTCTCGGTGGCGGAAAAGATCACCGCCTCATCATCGAATCGTGAGAACTCGGCCAGCAGCTTCCTCGGGAAGAGCTGCTGCTCGAAGGGCACCACATCGGTCGACGCCTTGGCACGCACCATGGCCAGGCGATGACCATCCGTGGCCGCGATCTCGATCTCTCCAGGAACGATCTTGACCAGGGCACCGTTGAGCTGAAACTTCGGATCATCCCTCGTGATGGCGAATGCCACCCTCTGGAGCAAGAGCTGGAACAGGTCGAGCGAAAGGGAGTAGTTTCCATCAGTTGGGGGTTCGGGAACGGTGGGGTACCCACTGGGATCCGCCACCGACATGGTGGAATGGAACCTCCCGCTGATGATCTCCACGCTGTCCCCATCCCTCCGGACCACGAACTCCTCCTCCGGAAGGTTGCGCACGAGCTCGGTGAAGACACGGCTCTCCAGCGTCAGCCGCCCCTCCCCCTCCACCTCGGCGGGGCACGACGTGACGATGGTCATGTCGAGATCCGTTGCAATCATCCGGAGGCGGCCGTCGGAGGCCTCCGCAAGGATGTTCGAGAGGATGGGGATGGTGCCCCGTCTTTCCACAACTCCCTGCAGCACGGAAAGCTCTTGAAGCACGTGGGTTTTCTGAAGTTTCAACTCCATGGACAGCCCCTTCTGATGATGACTAAGTCTCTCACATTCTTAGTATTGCATAGATCATCATCACCGTCGAGGGTGTGAAAATGTGGGACCGTCCGGCAAGTACGTGATACAGCAACCATTGAAGGATCCGGAGACTGTGGGAGAACCTGTGGAGAGCCTGTTCAGAGCTGTTGAAAACGAGATCTTCCACAGAGTGAAATCAGTCACGTGGAGTCTCTCCTGTTGAAAGCAGTACAGAAATTCACGAAACAAAGTGGTTCTGGAAGGAGACAAGTGTGGAATCGAAGTCGGGATTGGACTGTCTCATCTTCTGGATGTTGTCCACCGCATAGATGACCGTGGAGTGGTGCTTGCCGAAGATCTTGCCGATCTCCGGAAAGCTGAGGCCCAGGATCTCGCGGATGAGGTACATGGCAACCTGCCGGGGAAGGGCAATGGAACGACGGCTGGAACGGCTCTTGAGGTCGTTGACACGGACACCGTAGTGGTGGGCCACGAAGCGGATGATGTCGCCCGGGGTGGCCTGGTGCTCCTCGGGGAGGAGCTCCGAGAGCGCGGTGCGGACCAGTGTCGTGGTGATGCGCTGGTTCGTGAGCTGGGAGTAGGCCACGGCACGGTTGAGGCATCCCTCGAGCTCGCGGACGTTCCGCTGGACCCTGCGCGCGATGAAGAGCACCACGTCCTCGGGGAGCTCGAGACCGGCTGCCCGGGCCTTCTCCCTGAGGATGGCGCACCGGGTCTCAAGGTCCGGGGGCTGGATGTCGGCCAGGAGCCCCTGGATGAAGCGGGATCGAAGACGGTCCTCGAGACCAGGGATGTCCGCGGGCCTGCGGTCGGAGGTGAAGACGACCTGGCGTCCGGCGGACTGGAGCGTGTTGAAGGTATGGAAGAACTCCTCCTGGGTCCGTTCCTTGCCGGCGATGAACTGGATGTCGTCGAGGAGGAGGACGTCGGCGTCCCGAAGTGCAGAACGGAAGTCATCCACCTTCTTGTTCCGGATACAGTTGATGAGCTCGTTGACGAACTGCTCGGTGGTCATGTAGACGATCGTGTGGTCGTCACCGTGGTTCTCCACAACCCGATGGGCAATGGCATGGAGGAGGTGGGTCTTGCCAAGGCCTGCACCCCCATAGATGAAGAGAGGGTTGTACGCCTTGCCCGGACGGTCGGCCACGGCCTCGGCGGCTGCCGCGGCGAACTGGTTCGAGGGGCCCACCACGAAACGTTCGAAGGTGAAGTTCTCGATGAGTGGCATGCGGGAGGTGTTCGCGGGTTTTTTTTTCCTCTTCGTGGTTCTCGTGTTCGTGCTGGCGAGGTCGATGCTGAACGTGGCGCCAAACTGACTCCGCGCCACGGTCTGGATGTCGCGAAGGAGGTGATCCCTGACCCAGTCCAGGACGATGGAATTCGGACACTCGAGAACGATACCGTCCTCGGAGACATCACGTGCCTTCAGAGGCTCGATCCAGGTGGCGTACTCGTCGTCACCGAGCATCTGGCGGAGATGTGGCTGGAGTGTGTCCCAACGGTCCATGACAGAACGACAGGATACCACGAAGAGGTCCGTGGCTCTTCATGGAGGTCGTCGTGGGGAAGTGCTCTCCTTGACAGCCGGTTGGCCCTGGGTTATGGTGATGCGCCCGAGTCTTGGAGAGTGATGAATCATGAAAAGGACGTTTCAACCCAACAATCGGCGGCGCAAGAAGAAGCACGGGTTCCGGGCCCGGATGCGGACGCGCAGTGGACGGAAGATCCTCGCAGCGCGGCGGCGCAAGGGGCGTCGGCGTCTGTCGGCCTGACTCCCAGGCCACCCGGGTACCCGGCGCGCCTGCGCCGGAGGGCAGACTTCCAGATGACCTACCGCGATGGAGTTCGGGCCAGCGGGCGCTGGCTCGTGCTCTTTGCGCGTGTTCGTGGAGAGGGAGACATGGAGGTCTGCCGCTTCGGTATCACGGCGTCGCGGAGGGTCGGCGGGGCAGTGGTCCGGAACCGCTGCAGGCGAAGGATCAGGGAGCTGATCCGCCTCCATGGAGCCGGGGCCGATGGAGGCCTCGCCCTCGATGTGGTGATCAACGCCAGGAGGGGATGTGAGAACGCGGCGTGGAGCGATCTGGTGCGGGAGTTCGAGAGGTGCCTGAGGATCGTTCGCTCCCGGCTCGCCTCGCCATCGGAACGCTCCGCGGGTACAAGAGGTGGATCTCACCACTCCTCCCGCCGGCCTGTCGCTTCCACCCAACCTGCTCCGAGTACACTGTCGAGGCCATCGGACGGTATGGGCTCCTCCGGGGAGGATGGCTCGGAATGAAGAGGATCCTGCGCTGTCATCCGTTCCATCCCGGTGGCCACGATCCCGTACCCTAGGAACACCCGTTCGGGGGAAGAGGAAAGAGAGAACCATCTGATGGAAAAGCGACTTCTCATGGCCTTCCTGCTCTCGGCTGTGATCTTCATGGTGTGGTCCGCGCTGTTTCCCCCCGCCGCCCCCCCCGTGAAGCATCAGGCCACCGAGGTCCCCACGGCGGAACCCGTACCCGAGGTGGCTCCCGAGAGAACGTTGCCACCGGCCCCGGAGGGGGAGGCAGAAAGCGCGGCCGGGGTCCCCGGGGATGCGCCGCCCGCCGTCACCGATGCGATCGAGGCCTTTTCCGAGGAGGAGATCGTTCTCGAGAACGGCAACCTCCACGTGGTGCTCACGAACCGCGGCGCCGCGATCACCTCCCTGATCCTCAAGGGGTACGAGGACGACGAGGGACGGCCCCTCGACCTGATCCAGACGGTGGACGACCCCCGGCGCGCGCTGCCGTTCCAGCTCGTGGGCAGCGGGAAGGTGGACCGGAGGCTCTACAGCGCGGAGCGCCAGGGGAACTCCGTCACCTTCCGCTGGTCCGACGGCACCTCCGAGGAGGTCGTCACGACGATCACCCTGGAGGAGAACAGCTATTTTATTGATATAAAAGTGGTTATAAACGGCAAACCCTCGATGACGGAGATCGCCGTCGGGACCGGGATGCGCGACATCGGGGAGACCGAGAAGGCGAACCGTTTCGCCACATGGGGCGACGTGGTGGTACTGGAGGGCGGGGAGCTGGAGAAGTACCACAGGAAGAAGGTCAAGGAGATCACGCGGATCGACGGCCCGACGGTGGCGTTCGCAGGGTTCGAGGACACGTACTTCCTCGATGTCCTCCGTCCGTCGGTTCCCCTGGCGGGTGTGACGATCGTGCCCCTCGAGCTGGCGGCGCCGGCGGAGGCGGCCGAGGACGGTGCCCGGAAGAAGGAGAAGGAGGAGGACAGGCGGGTGCTCCAGGTGCTCCTCCGGCCCGAGAGCCCCGGGTTCGAGGGAACCCTCTTTGCCGCGCCCAAGGAGTACGACCTCCTGCAGCAGGTGGATCACGGCGTGGAGGAGACGCTCCACTTTGGCATCTTCCACCCGATCTCCGTGATCTTCCTCAAGGTGCTCCGCTGGATCCACGGTTTCGTCGGCAACTGGGGCCTCGCGATCATCCTGCTGACCGTCCTGATCCGCGCCGTTCTCTTCCCCCTGATGCACACGTCCACCGTGTCCATGCGGAAGATGCAGAAGCTCCAGCCCAAGGTGAAGGCGATCCAGGAGAAGTACAGGAAGCACAAGGGCGACCCGCAGATGCGGGCGAAGATGAACCAGGAGATGATGGAGCTGTACAAGGTGGAGGGCGTGAACCCCATGGGCGGGTGCCTCCCCATGCTGGTCCAGCTCCCGATCCTCTGGGCGCTCTACACGCTCTTCGCCTACGCCATCGAGCTCCGCCACGCTCCGTTCGTCTTCTGGATCCACGACCTGTCGGCCAGGGATCCCTACTACATCACCCCTGTGCTCATGACCGCCACCATGTGGCTGCAGCAGAAGCTCGCGCCCCAGGCCGGCGATCCCCAGCAGCAGAAGATGTTCCGGATGATGCCACTGATCTTCGGCATCATGTTCCTCGGGTTCCCCTCGGGCCTGGTCCTCTACTGGCTCACGAACAACGTCCTGACCATCATCCAGCAGGAGATCACATTCCATCTCATCGGTGAGCGCAAGAAGGGTGGAAGCTCCGCGGGGAAGGGCGGGAAGAGATGACCGACGAGCTGTTTGCGGGAAGGACCCTCGACGAGGCGCTCTCGGCCGCGTGCGCCGGGCTGGGAGCCCGGATCGGCGAGATCCACTACGAGGTGATCGAGGAGGACCCGGCCGAAAGCGTGAAGATCGCAGCATCCATCGATCCCGTGGCGGTTCTGGGGCTCTTTCTCTCGGAGGCCTTCGCTGCGGGGGGCCTGGAGATCCGCGCCCGGCTCGAGGAGGCGGACGAGGCCCTGACAGGCGAGCTCTCCGGGGCGGACACCACGCTGTTGACCGGGAACGGCGGCCAGGCGCTCGACGCGCTCCAGTACCTGTGCAACCGGGTCCTCGACAATCGGCTGCGGGAGCACCTCCCGGTGCACCTGGACTGCGGCGGCTTCAAGGAACGGCGAGCCGACGGCCTCCGCCAGAGGGCCCGGGAGACCGCCGACAGGGTGGCGAGGAAGGGCCGCCCGGTCACGCTGCCATGGATGACCCCGGCGGCCCGTCGTGAGGTCCACGTGGCCCTTCACGATGACGACCGGGTCGAGACGGAGTCCGAGGGAAGTGGCTTTCTCAAACGGGTGGTCATCCGTCCTCGCCGGCAGCGCTGATACCATCGCCGCCTGTGCGTCGCCCCCGGGGAGGGGAGCGCTGGCCGTGATCCGGGTGAGCGGCCCTGGAGCGCTGGCGGTCGGCGCGAGGGTCGCGCCGGGGCTCCGGACGGACCGGCCCTGGCGGGCCCAGCTGGTGGAGCTCCACGGTCCCGCGGCGGAACCCGTGGACCGGGGGATCGTCATCCCCTACCACGCCCCGTCGAGCTCCACGGGCGAGGACATGGTGGAGCTGATGGTGCACGCGGCCCCCGCGGTGATCCGGATCGTCCTGGAGTCCTGCGAGGCGGCGGGGGCGCGCCCCGCGCGCCCGGGAGAGTTCACCCGCCGTGCGGTGGCCAACGGCAAGATGGACCTCCTCCAGGCGGAGGCGGTGGCCGAGCTCGTCCACGCGGAGACGGCGTGGGAGCTCAGGGTGGCCCGCAGCCAGGTTGACGGCGAGCTCTCCCGGCGGGTGGGCGTGCTGCGCGAGGGCCTCACCGCACTGCTGGCGAGGCTCGAGGCCGCTCTGGACTTCGCGGAGCAGGGCGTGGCGGTGGATCTGGATGCACTGGAGCGGGAACGTGCCGCCCTGGTCGAGGCGATGGGTCGGCTGCGTTCCTCGGTGCGGAGCTGGGAAAGGCTGCGTCGGGGGGTTCGCGTGGTCCTCCTCGGGCCGCCCAACTCCGGGAAGAGCACGCTGTTCAACACGCTCGTCGGGATGGAGCGCGCCATCGTCTCGCCACACCCCGGGACCACCAGGGACCTGGTGGAGGCCGAGGTGGAGCTCGGCGGTGTCCGGGTGACGCTCGTGGACACCGCCGGGGTCCGTGAGGGTGGCGACGCGGTGGAGGCGGAGGGCGTGCGGAGGGCCACGGAGGCCGCGGCGGACGCGGACGTCCTGGTGGTCCTGCGTGCGGTGGACGGCGAGACGCGGGAGGCCGGAGAACCGACGGCGGGTGTTCCCTGGATCGGGGTTGTGACCAAGTCCGACCTGGATCCCGGGGTGGTTCCCCCCGAGGGATGGGTCGCGGTGTCGGCGAGGGACGGGACCGGAATGGAGGAGCTCGAGGAGAGGCTGCGGGGGATGGTTTCCGGAGACGTGGAGCCCGACGCCGTGTCGGTGGTCGTGAACCGGCGGCACGCCGCGGCCCTCGAGAGCGCAGCAGCGAGCGTGGAGGGTGCCCCGCTCGACGAGCCGGAGCTCGCGGCCGAGGACCTCCGGGAGGCGGTGCGCCACCTGGACGAGCTCATGGGGCGCGTGGCGACGGACGACGTCCTCGACAGCATCTTCGAGACCTTCTGCCTGGGGAAATAGATGGGCTCCCCCGAGCACGGGATCGTCGTCGTCGGAGCCGGACACGCGGGGTGCGAGGCTGCGCTCGCGGCCGCCAGGATGGGCGTGCCGGTGGTGGTGGTGACCCTCCATGCGGGCCGTGTGGCGGAGATGCCGTGCAATCCTGCCATGGGAGGTGTCGGCAAGGGGCACATCATGGCGGAGCTCGACGCCCTCGGCGGGGTCCAGCCATGGGCGGCGGACCGCTCCGGCATCCAGTTCAGGATGCTGAACAGGTCCAGGGGGCCCGCGGTGTGGGGCCCCAGGGCCCAGTGCGACAGGGCGGACTACAGCCGGAGGATGGCGAGGATCCTCGGAGGTGTCCCGGGAATCCGGGTCGTGGAGGGTGAGGCCATGGGGCTCCTGGTGAGGGACGATGGCGTCCGCGGCGTGCTGCTCGCCGGCGGGGAACGTCTCCGGGCCGCGTGCGTGGTCCTCGGCACCGGGACCTTCCTCGGAGGAATCCTCCACACCGGACCCGAGCGGCGTCCCGGAGGGCGGTTCGGCGAGGCTCCGAGCGTGGGGCTGGGGCGGGCGCTCGAGGCCCTCGGACTCGAGCTGCGGCGCCACAAGACGGGGACGCCGCCCCGCCTCCACCGGGACAGCCTGGACATGGACCGGCTGGAGGTCCAGGCGGGGGATGATGAGCCGCGGCCCTTCTCCTGGAGGACCGCCTCGGTGCGGAACTGCGCCGTCTGCTGGATCACCAGGACACCCCCGGTGGTCCAGAGGATCATCGGCGACAACCTGCACCGGTCGCCCCTCTTCGCGGGGGTGATCGAGGGGACCGGACCGCGGTACTGCCCATCCATCGAGGACAAGGTGGTGCGGTTTCCCCACCACGACGAGCACACGATCTTCCTGGAGCCGGAGGGGCTGGACACGCCGAGCGTCTATGTCAACGGGCTGTCCACGAGCCTGCCGCGCGACGTCCAGGAGGCCGTGGTCCACGCGGTGCCCGGCCTGGAGAGGGCGCGGTTCCTTCGGTACGGCTACGCGGTGGAGTACGACGTGGTGCCGGCCACGCAGGTGCGGCGGAGCCTCGAGGTCCGCGGGGTGGAGGGCCTGTTCCTCGCGGGACAGCTCCTGGGCACCTCCGGCTACGAGGAGGCCGCGGCGCTGGGGTTCCTCGCCGGCGTGAACGCCGTTGCGCGCCTCCGGGGGGAGCGGCCCCTGGTGCTCGGACGGGAGGAGGCCTACATGGGGGTTCTCGTGGACGACCTGGTGGGCCGGGACCAGCGGGAGCCCTACAGGATGCTCACGGGACGGGCGGAGCACCGGCTGATCCTGGGAGTGGACTCCGCGAGGGAGCGGCTCATGGGGCGTGGCGTGGAGCTGGGGCTCGTCCCGGAGAGGGTGTTTCACGTGGAACGTTCACGATGGGAGCGGCGGGAGGACGCGGTCCGGTGGCTCGAGGAGAGCACCCTCAACCCGGACCCGGAGACCCGGACCGCCGTCCGGGGGGTGGCAGGGATCGAGCTGGAGCGCCAGACCACGTGGGCGGCGGTGGTGCGCCGTCAGGACGTGGACCTTGAGCGCCTGATCCGCTCGCTGCCACCGCTCGCCGCGCTCGGGGTCGAGGATGCGCGGGTCGTGGTGTCGCGGGTGCGGTACGCGGGATACCTGGAGCGGCACCGGCGGGAGGTGGAACGGCTGAAGAGGCTCGGGAGTGTCGTGATTCCCCAGGGATTCCTCGATGAGGACGTTCCGGGGCTCTCCCTCGAGGTCCGTGAGGTTCTCCGGAGGAGCCGGCCGGAGACGCTCGCCGAGGCGGAGCGGTTGCCGGGCATGACACCGGCCGCCATGGCCATCCTGGTGAGCCGGCTGGCCGGGCGTGGGGTGGACCGTGGCTGAGGACTTCGTGGCCATCCTGGGCCGCCATGGGGTCGGCGGCGAGATGGCCGAACGGCTGGGGGTGTACCTGGAGCTGCTGGAGCGGTGGGGCCGGACCCACAACCTCGTCCGGCATGGCGGCCGGGAGGAGCTCGTGGTCCGGCACGTCCTGGAGTCGCTCCACGGGGCCGGACACCTGGGAGGAGACCGCGGTCTGCTGGTGGACGTGGGCAGCGGGGCCGGGCTTCCCGGGGTTCCGCTCCTGGTGGCCCGGCCGCGGTGGAGAGGCATCCTGGTGGAGCCGCGGACGAAACGCTGGACCTTTCTCAGGCTGGTGATCCGGGAGCTCGGGCTCGAGGCCGAGGCCCTCGGGTGCCGGTACGACGACCCGTGTCTGGACGGGGTCCGGCCGGACGCGGTGGTCTCGCGGGCGCTCGGTGGGTACGGGGCCCTCCTCGAGTGGGCGGCGCCACGGCTGGAGCATGGCGGGCGAGTGGTGCTCTGGATGGGAGAGGCCGAGGCGGAAACACTTCGGTCGATGGCGCAGTGGCGTGTGATACTCTCACCGCTGCCCGACCTGGAACGGAGCGTGCTGGCGGTACTTCAACCATGTTTCACGTGAAACGTCGCATCGTGGCCGTGGCCAACCAGAAGGGTGGCGTGGGGAAGACGACCACGGCCATCAACCTGGCGGCGGCCCTGGCCGCCTTCGAGCACCGGACGCTGGTGGTCGACCTCGATCCCCAGTCGAACTGCACCTCGGGCATCGGGCTCGAGGTGGGACACGGTGACCCCACGAGCTACCGGGTCCTCACGGGGGAGGTTCCCCTTGCCGGGGCCATCCGCCCCACCACCTTCCCCCACCTGGAGATCGTCCCCTCCACGGCGGAGCTTGCCGGTGCGGAGGTGGAGCTGGTGGGGATGATGGGGCGGGAATTCCGGCTGCGGGATGCCCTGGAGGGCGTGGACGGATACCCCTTCGTGTTCATCGACTGTCCCCCGTCGCTGGGTCTTCTCACCGTGAACGCCCTGGCCGCCGCCGACGCCCTCATCGTCCCCATCCAGTGCGAGTACTTCGCGCTGGAGGGGGTCTCGGACCTCACGCGGACCGTGGAGGAGGTACGGCGGTATCTCAACCCGGGCCTGGAGATCGACGGGGTGCTGCTCACCATGTACGACGATCGGACGAACCTCGCCCGCCAGGTGGCCGATGAGGTACGGGCCGTCTTTGGTGATCTGGTCTTCGAGTCAGTGGTTCCCCGGAACATCAGGCTGGCGGAGGCCCCCTCCCACGGGCGCCCCATCCACGCCTACGATCTGCGGAGCCGGGGCTCCCGGGCCTACCTGGCCCTGGGGCGCGAGTACCTCGAACGTCTGGAGAGGCGGCATGGCGCGTAGGCAGGCACTGGGCCGTGGCCTCAAGGCCCTGATCCCCGAGACGCCCCGGGCCCGTTCGGGCCTGGCCGAGATCCCGGTGGACCGGATCCGTCCCAACCCCCACCAGCCCCGCCACCATTTTGACGAGGAGGCGTTGCAGGAGCTCGCCGCATCCGTGGCGAGGCACGGCCTTCTCCAGCCCCTCGTGGTGAGCGAGGACCCCGATGGGGACGGGTACGTCCTGGTCGCCGGAGAGCGCCGCCTGCGGGCGGCCAGGAAGGCGGGCCTCGCCACCGTCCCGGCGGTGATCCGCGAGCGGGTGGACGGTGCGGGCGAGCTCGAGCTCGCGCTGGTGGAGAACCTCCAGCGGCGGGACCTGACACCCCTGGAGGAGGCCCGGGCCTTCGAGGACCTCAGGAGCCGCTTCGGCCTCTCGCAGGCCGAGATCGCGTCGCGGGTGGGCCGAGATCGGAGCTCCGTGGCCAACTCATTGCGCCTCTTGAGGTTACCTGCGGAGATCCAGGTGCTCGTGGAGGAGGGGCGGCTGAGTTCAAGTGCCGCCCGCACGATCCTGGGGTTTCCAGATACCGAGACGCAGGTTCTCTGGGCCCGGAGGGCGGCGGAGGGTGCCGTGAACGTCCGCGACCTGGAGCGGGAGGCGGCCCGGGCGCAGAAGACCCCCCGGCGGACCCGGAACCGCCGGCCCGCGGCCGACCCCAACCTGGAGGCGGCGGCGCAGCGCCTGGCCCTGAAACTCGGGGCCCGCGTGGAGATCCGGCCGGCACGCCGAGGGGGCGCCATCCGTATCGTGTGCCGGGAGGATGCAGAGCTCATCCGAGTGTTCGACATGCTGATGGGGGAGGACCACCATGGCCCGAAACACTGACGCGCTCAACGGTTTCCTGGACCCCGGATGCACCATCCGCGGCGACCTGGAGTTCGAGAACGTCTTCCGGCTGGACGGGAGGGTGGAGGGGACCGTGCGATCCTCCGCCGAGCTCCTGATCGGGGAGAAGGGTGTGGTGGAGGGCGAGGTCCATGTGGCGCGCTGTGTGGTGGGGGGTCAGGTCCGGGGCGTCATCAACGCCACCTCCACGGTGCAGCTGCTGGCCACGGCCAGGGTGTGGGGCGACGTCAAGACCCCATCGCTCGTCATGGAGGATGGGGCGTTCCTGGAGGGGAAGGTGGCCATGGAGGGTGGAGGTGCACCGTCCGGAGGAACCCCCCGGGCGAAGGGGAAAAAGCCTTGACCCCCCTGGACGTTTTTGTTAGCTTGAGGCGCCCTGCACCAGCAGGCAAGGTCGACCCTCGGAGCGGTGCATGAGCCCACCAGACTACTCCCTCATCCTCATCATGATCTGCTTCTGGGTCTGTTACTGGCTCGTGAAGCGGTACCTCCTGGACAGCCTGGGCAGGATCGTGGAGGAGCGGCAGGCCCGCCTGGACTCCGCCGAGGCCGAGTGGTCGGCGAGGCACGAGGCGTTCCTGGAGGCCACCCGGGAGCTGGAGGCCCGCCTGGAGGAGGCGGCCAGGGCCGGGTCCCGGCGGCGGGCGGAGCTCCGCCAGGAGGCCATCGACGAGAAGCAGAGGAGGCTCGAGTCGGCCCACGCACAGGCGGAGACGCGCCTGAAGGCAGCGCTCGACGAGCTGGACACCGCGGCAGCGGAGGCTCGCCGCGAGCTCCGGGAGACCGCCAGGAGCCTCGCGCGGACCCTGGCGTCCCGGCTCCTGGAGCGGGAGGTGGCCTCATGAGGGGGCTCGCCGGGCCGGCGCTTGTGAGCATGATCCTCGTCGCCCCGCCGGCCCTGGCTGCGGAGGGCACCACGCTCGGGATCCCCGACGACATCTGGAAGCTCGTGAACCTGGTGGCCTTCCTGGCCGCACTGGGCTGGTTCATCGGGAGGCCTCTCACGCGGTTCCTGGAGGATCGCCGGACCGGGATCCGGACGGAGCTGGAGGCGGCCCGCGAGAAGCTCGCCCGTGCCGAGGCCCTCCAGGCCGAGGTGGAGCAGAGGCTCGCCTCGGTGGAGCGGGAGATCGAGGCGATCCGGGAGCGCGCCGAGCGGGAGGGCCGTGCCGAGGCCGAGCGGATCCTCGCCGAGGCCGCGGCCGAGGAGGAGCGGTTCCTCAGGCGTGTGGAGGACGAGATCGCCCGCCGGACCACCGAGACGCGGCTCACCCTGGCCCGCGACACCGCGGACCTCACCGCGCAGATGGCTCGTGAGCTGCTGGAGCGCGAGGTGACCGAGGGCGACCGCAAGCGGATCCTCGAGAGGAGCCTCGCGGCGCTGAAGAACCTGGACGGGAAGGACTGAGCATGTCCCGATTCCGAGCCAACCCCTATGCCCGGGCCCTCCATGAGGTCGTGCTGGATGCCTCTCCGGACCGGGAGGAGGCCGTCACCGGTGAGCTCGAGGCCCTGGCACGTGTGGTGGAGGAGGTCCCGGACTTCCTCCGCGCCATGATCGCCCCCACGGTGCCGCAGGAGCAGAAGACCCGGATCCTCGACACCGTCCTGGACACGCTCGGTATCCTGGAACCGACCCGGCGCTTTGCCCACGTGCTGCAGAGGAACTATCGCCTGGAGCACGTCGCGGAGATCGTGTCGGCCTACCGCGCCAGGGTGGACCGGAGGATGGGACGGGTCCGGGTGTCGGTGGAGGTGGCGGGTGACCTGGACGCCGCCGCGCGCGACAATGTGGTGGCGGTGCTGGCCCGGCTCACGGGCTCCGAGGTCATCGCGGAGTTCTCCCAGAACCCCGAGCTGCTCGCCGGCTTCCGGGCGCAGCTCGGTTCCAAGGTCTTCGACGGATCCCTGGTGGGCCAGCTCGACCAGCTGCGCCGCGCCATCGCGTCACAACCCCTTTCCGAGAGGTAGCACATGCAGATCAAGGCTTCCGAAATCGCCGACATCATCCGACGTCAGATCGAGGGCTACGAGACCTCCATCGACATGGCGGAGGTGGGCACGGTGATCTCCGTCGGTGACGGAATCGCGCGTCTCTACGGCCTTGACGGGCTCATGGCCGGCGAGCTGATCCAGTTCCCCCACGACGTCTACGGGCTCGCGCTGAACCTGGAGGAGGACAGCGTGGGATGCGTGCTCATGGGCGAGTCCCAGCTCATCAAGGAGGGGGACGAGGTCCGCCGGACACGCCGGATCATCCAGGTGCCGGTGGGACCCGGGCTGGTGGGCCGCGTGGTGGACCCGCTGGGACGTCCCCTGGACGGCAAGGGCCCCATCGAGGCGACCGACCACTACCCCGTGGAGCGCATCGCGCCCGGCGTGGTGGACCGCCAGCCCGTGAAGGAGCCCATGCAGACGGGGATCAAGGCCATCGACGCCATGATCCCCATCGGGCGGGGCCAGCGTGAGCTGATCATCGGTGATCGCCAGACGGGCAAGACCGCCATCATCCTCGACACCATCATCAACCAGAAGGGCACCGGGAACATCTGCATCTACGTGGCCATCGGCCAGAAGCAGTCCACGGTGGCCCAGGTGGTGGCAACGCTCGAGCGCCACGGCGCCATGGAGCACACCATCGTGGTCTCCTCCACCGCCGCCGAGCCCGCCCCGCTCCAGTACATCGCTCCCTATGCCGGCTGCGCAATGGGCGAGTACTTCCTCTACAACCAGGGGCACGCCATCTGCTTCTACGACGACCTCTCCAAGCACGCCCAGGCCTACCGGGAGATCTCGCTCCTGCTCCGCCGGCCTCCGGGCCGCGAGGCCTACCCGGGCGACGTGTTCTACCTCCACTCCCGGTTGCTGGAGCGGGCCGCGAAGCTCCGTGACGACCTGGGCGGCGGGAGCCTCACGGCGCTCCCCGTCATCGAGACCCAGATGGGCGACGTCTCGGCCTACATCCCCACCAACGTCATCTCCATCACCGACGGCCAGATCTACCTGGAGTCCGACCTGTTCTTCGCGGGCCAGCGCCCCGCCGTGAACGTGGGCCTCTCCGTCAGCCGCGTGGGCGGCAACGCCCAGATCAAGGCCATGAAGGCCATCGCCGGCTCCCTGCGCCTCGACCTCGCCCAGTACCGCGAGCTGGCGGCCTTCGCACAGTTCGGCTCCGACCTGGACAGGGCCACACAGCACCAGCTGGCCCGTGGCGAGCGGCTCATGGAGATCCTCCGCCAGGGTCAGTACCAGCCCCTCCCCGTGGAGCTCCAGATCGTCTCCATCTTCGCGGGGACCCAGGGGCACCTGGACCGCCTGAAGGTCGCGCACCTCCGGGTGTTCGAGGGCTTCCTCCACCGGTACGTCCGGGACGAGGGGGCGGAGACGCTGGAGCGCATCGTGGCCACGGGCAAGCTCGATGACCGGACACGGGAGGAGCTCGGGAAGCTCTGCGAGGGTGCCGTGGAGCGTTACCTGAAGGAGAATCCGGAGGCGGCAGTTGGCCAGTAGCAGGGACATTCTCCGGCGGATCCGGTCCGTCAGGGGGACGCAGCAGATCACCAAGGCCATGAAGATGGTGGCGGCGGCCAAGCTGCGGCGGGCCCAGCAGCGGATCGTGGAGGCCCGCCCGTACGCCGGGACGCTGGACCGCGTCCTCGCGAGCCTCGCGGCGCGGACGGAGCACACCCATCCCCTCCTGGAGTCCCGCGAGGGGTCCCGGGCCTGGCTGGTGGTGATCACCTCCGACAAGGGCCTGTGTGGCTCCTTCAGCCACAACATCCTCCGCGAGGCCGACCGGCTCCTCGCCTCGGATCGCTGGGAGTCGGTGGAGGTGGTGGCCGTGGGACGCAAGGCGGCGGAGCACTTTCGCAAGAGCCCGGTTCCCGTGGCCCACGAGGAGACCAGCATGATCTCCAACCTCGGTGCCGACGACGGCCCCCGGATCGCGGGGATGCTGATCCAGGCCTTCGAGTCAGGCCAGGTGGACGAGGTCTGGATGCTCTACAACAGGTTCCTCTCCATGATCCGGCACGTGCAGGTGCTCGCACGGGTGCTCCCCGTGGCGCCTCCCCTGGAGGAGTCGGCGGAGGAGCCCGATGTGGACTACCTCTACGAGCCCGACGCCGCCACGCTGCTCGCGGAGCTCCTGCCCCGCCAGGTGGAGGTCCAGGTGTCCACGGCCTTCTTCGATTCCGTGGCGGCGGAGCACGCCGCCCGCATGACGGCCATGGAGGCCGCCACCAAGAACGCCAACGAGATGATCGACCGCCTGACGCTCCTGTACAACCGGACGCGCCAGGCGGCCATCACCAAGGAACTCATCGAAATCGTCTCTGGCGCCAGGGCGCTGGAGGAGTAGGGAGTCGTGCAGAGATGAGCGAGCACGTGACGGGACGGGTCGTACAGATCATCGGGCCGGTGGTGGACGTGGAGTTCCCCGAGGGGCACCTGCCGCCCATCTTCAACGCCGTGCGCATCGTGGACGAGGACAAGCTCAGCGAGGTGCCCATGGACGTGACCGCCGAGGTGGCGCAGCACCTGGGCGAGGGGCGCGTCCGGTGCGTGTCCATGCAGCCCACCGACGGCATGGTCCGCGGCATGAAGGCCACCGACCTGGGCGGCCCCATCACCGTTCCGGTGGGGCGAACGACGCTGGGGCGGGTGCTCAACGTCCTGGGCGAGCCGGTGGACGGCAAGGGCCCGGTGAAGTCCGACCAGCGCCTCCCCATCCACCGGGAGCCGCCCCCCCTGGACGAGCAGTCCACCGAGATCGAGATGTTCGAGACGGGGATCAAGGTGATCGACCTGCTGGAGCCCTACTCCAAGGGCGGCAAGACCGGCCTCTTCGGCGGTGCCGGGGTGGGCAAGACCGTGCTCATCATGGAGCTCATCAACAACGTGGCGATGCAGCACGGCGGATTCTCGGTGTTCTCGGGCGTGGGCGAGCGGACCCGCGAGGGCAACGACCTGTGGCTGGAGATGCAGGAGTCCGGCGTCATCGACCCCGACGACTGGGAGAAGTCCAAGACCGCGCTCATCTACGGCCAGATGACCGAGCCGCCGGGCGCCCGCCTCCGGGTTGGCCTGACGGGCCTCACCGTGGCGGAGTACTTCCGCGACACCGAGGGCCAGGACGTGCTCCTGTTCATCGACAACATCTTCCGCTTCACCCAGGCGGGCTCCGAGGTGTCGGCCCTGCTGGGGCGGATGCCCTCGGCGGTGGGGTACCAGCCCAACCTGGCCACCGAGATGGGCGAGCTCCAGGAGCGGATCACCTCCACCACCAAGGGGTCCATCACCTCGGTGCAGGCCATCTACGTGCCGGCCGACGACCTGACCGACCCCGCGCCGGCCACCACCTTCGCCCACCTGGATGCCACCTCGGTGCTGTCGCGCCAGATCGCGGAGCTGGGCATCTACCCCGCCGTGGATCCCCTGGCCTCCACGTCGAGGATCCTCGACCCCACCATCGTGGGCGAGGAGCACTACCGGGTGGCCCGCGAGGTGCAGCGGATCCTCCAGCGGTACAAGGACCTCCAGGACATCATCGCCATCCTGGGCATCGACGAGCTCTCCGACGAGGACAAGCTCACGGTGGCCAGGGCCCGCAAGATCCAGAGGTTCTTCTCCCAGCCGTTCTTCGTGGCGGAGCAGTTCACGGGCTTCGAGGGACGCTACGTGAAGGTGGAGGACACCGTGCGCGGCTTCAAGATGCTGGTTGACGGCGAGCTCGACGACCTGCCGGAGCAGGCGTTCCTCTACGTGGGGACCATCGAGGAGGCCATCGAGAAGGCCGAGAAGATGAGGGCGGAGGCCTGAGGTGGACGGGACCCTCCGGATCGAGGTGGTCACCCAGACCCGCAAGGTCCTCGACGAGGAGGTGGCCGAGGTCCAGCTCCCCGGCAGCCTCGGCATGCTCGGGATCCTGCCGGGCCACACGCCGCTGCTGACCACCCTCGGGATCGGCGAGCTCATGTACCGGAAGGACCACCGGGAGTCGTACCTGGCCATCCGGTGGGGCTTCGCCGAGGTCCTGCCCGATCGTGTGACGGTGCTGGCCTCCCTGGCCGAGGCGCCGGAGGAGATCGACGTGGAGGCCGCCGAGCGGGACCAGCGGGAGGCGGAGGCGGCCCTGGCCACCGTGGACGCGGCGGACCTGGAGCGGATGCGGGCCAAGCTCGAGCTCGCCATCACCCGGCTCCAGGTGGCCCGTCGCGGGACGGGGTGAGGCGAGCCGCAGGGACGTTCCGGGAGGCCCCCGCGATCGCGTGGGGGCCGTACCATGTGGGGCGGCGGTACTCCGTGGCGCGGTGGTGGGGGGGACGGGGAGGACGTTGACACCCCGGGAGCGGGACGGTAGCGTGGCAGCAGTGACGGGAACCGATCCATGATGTACGCCAGCACGGGGGGGACGGCGGGGACGGGGAACGCCCCGGGCCGCGGCCAGTGGAGCTCCGGACTCGGGTTCATCCTGGCGGCCGCGGGCTCGGCGGTGGGCCTGGGCAACATCTGGCGCTTCCCCTATTCGACCGGCGAGAACGGCGGTGGCGCCTTCATCCTGGTCTACCTGGTGGCGGTGGCGGCCATCGGCCTTCCGGTGATGCTCCTGGAGATCAGCCTCGGGAGGGCCACCCAGAAGAACCCCGTGGGTGCCATCGCCGCCATCCGCGCGAAGGGCCCCTGGAAGCTCATCGGATACCTGGCCATCCTGACGGGGCTCGGGATCCTCTCCTTCTACTGCGTCATCGCGGGCGAGGTCCTGGCCTGGTTTGCCGACTACGGGCAGAGGACGGTCACCGGAACCTCCATGCTCCACGGGTTCGGAGCCGGTCCCTCCATCGTCTCCTTCGTGCTCTTCGTCGGCCTGACGGTCCTTGTGGTGGCCGGCGGCGTCCAGCGCGGCATCGAGCGGTGGGCCAAGATCCTCATGCCCCTGCTGCTCGTCATGATGATCGCCGTCACCGTCCGGGGCCTGCTCCTGCCCGGGGCCATGGAGGGCGTCCGCTGGCTCCTGATGCCCGATTTCTCGAAGATCGGGTGGAAGGTGGTGCTCGAGGCCATGTCCCAGGCGTTCTTCTCGCTGTCCCTGGGCATGGGGGCCATGCTCACCTACGGGTCCTACCTCTCGAAACACCAGAACATCGTGGCCTGCGGGACCTGGGTGGTGGCCTTCGACACACTCATCGCGGTGCTGGCGGGGTTCATGATCTTCCCCGCGGTCTTCGCGCTGGGACAGGAACCGGGGGCCGGACCGACGCTCATCTTCGAGGTGCTGCCGAAGGTCTTCGCCGCCATGCCCGGTGGAGCGTTCATGGGCATGGCCTTCTTCTTCCTGCTGGGAGTGGCGGCCCTGACCTCCACCGTGTCCCTCCTGGAGGTGGTGACGGCCTACTTCGTGGACGAGCTCCACTGGTCCCGCCGGAAGTCGGTGGTGGCCATGGGGGCGGCCACCGTGGTGCTGGGGATCCCGTCGGCCCTGGCATGGGCGGGGGTGGACCCCCTGGCCACGGTCCGGATCCTCGGGCAGGACGGGCTGTTCTCCCTCATGGACTTCCTCTGGGTGAACATCTCGCTCCCCCTCGGCGGCCTGCTGCTGTGCGTGTTCGCGAGCCTCGTGTGGGGCCTCGACGCCGCGACGCGGGAGATCGTCTCCTCGGCCCCCCGGTTCGCCGCCTTCGCCGGGATCTGGCGGTTCTTCATCCGGTACGTCTGCCCGGTCTTCATCGCCATCATCCTGCTCACGAGGCTCGTGCCGGTGTGACCCCACCCGTCCGAGTTGCCTTCCGCGGATTCCTGGACTAGAATGTCGCACCCGTCGGGGCGTAGCTCAGCCTGGCAGAGCGCACGGTTCGGGACCGTGAGGCCGGTGGTTCAAATCCACTCGCCCCGACCATCTTCCTTCTTCCATGGGCTGGACCAGACGGTTCGTCGCCGTGTTCCGTAGAACCCGGTGAAGAAACCGTGGACGTTCTCCTACCGCCACCGCCGCCCCCACGGGCGGCGGTCTCGCGTGGACTCCCCATCCCATCCCGCGGCACTGCAGGAACTTGGGGTGTGCGGGCCGTTGACGGCCCCCCGGGTCTGCTCTACCGTTGGACCATGGAGCAGGCGGGCGCCCCCCTGACCCCGAGGCAGCGGGAGGTGCTGGACTTCATCCAGCGCCACCTGGCGGAGCACGGGGTGGCTCCCACCCTGCGGGAGATCGCGGAGGCCTTCGGGTTCGCGAGCACCGCCTCGGCCCAGAAGCACGTGCTCGAGCTCGAGCGCAAGGGGTGGCTCCTGCGCCACAGGCACCGTACGCGGGGCCTGGTCCCCGTTGAGACGCCGGCCCGGGGCGGCGCGGCGGTGGAGCTGCCGCTGCTGGGCCTCGTGGCGGCGGGGGAGCCCATCGAGTCGCTCGATAGCCCGCACCGTGTGACGGTGCCCCGGGAGCTCGTGGGGCCCGGGTCCCACTACGTCCTGAGGGTCCGGGGCGACTCCATGGTGGAGGACGGGGTGTTCGACGGGGACCTGGTGGTGGTGCAGGCCCGGCGGGAGGCCGCCACGGGAGAGATGGTGGTGGCGCTCGTGGACGGCGAGGTGACGCTCAAGAGGTTTCACCCCGAGGGAGACGGCACGGTGAGGTTGCAGCCGGCCAACCCTGCCATGGCACCGCTCAGGTATCCGGCGGCGCGGGTGGAGGTGCAGGGGATCGTGGTGGGGCTCATGCGGCGTTACACCTGAGCCTGTTGCAAAAGTCCCGGATCACGGAAGATTCCGGCGGCATCGGCCCCAACCCACCCGGGAGAATGAACCACGGATTTATTGGATCAAGAAGAAGATAGAAAAATTCTGGATGTACGTTCGATTTCAAGCCAGGCCGAAAGGCATGACCCTCAGAGAGTTTTGCAAGCGGCTAACCTGACCCTTGACGCGGGGTTTCACCTGGGCTAGCTTCGGGGTATGCCGCTGGATCCCATCTCCGTCGTGATCACCTCGGTAGGAACCGAACAGCAGGCCGTGGAGATCTCCGAGGAGCTCGTGGCCCGTCGGCTCGCGACCTGCGTGAACATCCTGCCCTGTCATCGTTCCATCTACAGGTGGAAGGGCAAGGTGTGCGAGGACACCGAGTACCTGCTGATGATCAAGGCCCCCGCGGACAGGTTCGACGGGATTGCCGCGACCATCCGCGAGCTCCACTCCTACGAGCTTCCCGAGATCATGGCCCTTCCCGTGGAGCGGGCCGAGGCCGCCTTCCACGAGTGGGTGATCCGCATGGTGTCCGCGACGGACGACGACGGGCCGCCGGAGGACGCACCCTGACGGCCGGATCACCGTCTTCACGCGGCTCCGTACGGCTGCGGGCGGAAGCCCCACGGAATTCGAATCCCCCGGGTCGTGCCCACCCCCTGCGGTGTGCCGCCGCTCCCGATGGTGCCTATCCGTCCTCCAGGACCGTGGCCCTCAGGATCACCACCGGCTCCACCGGGACGTCCCTGAAGGGCATGGCCTTCCCGCTGCGGGGATCGGTGACCCTGCGGACGCCGGTGGGAACCTCGGCGATCGCATCCACCACGTCCATGCCCTCCACCACCCGCCCGAAGACGCAGTAGCCGTACCCCGAGGGGGAATCGTCCTTGTGGTCGAGGTACGGGTTGTCCACGAGGTTGATGAAGAACTGGGCCGTGGCCGAATCCACCGTGCTGGTCCGGGCCATGGCCACGGTGCCCCGCAGGTTCTTCAGGCCGTTGGCCGCCTCGTTCCGGATGGGCTTTCCCGTGGGCCTCTGCTCCATGGAGGGGGTGAACCCGCCCCCCTGGATCATGAAACGGGGGATCACCCTGTGGAAGATGGTGCCGTCGTAGTGCCCCTTCCTCACGTAGTCCAGGAAGTTCTCGACGGTCTTCGGTGCCGCCTCGGCGTCGAGCTCGAGGACGATGGTCCCCCTGGAGGTCTCCAGCTTCACTCTCGGTCCATTCTGGGCCATGACCTTGTCCCTCCCCTGGGCGGAAGCGCTGAGGGTGACCGCCAGGGCAACGGTGCAGGCCAGCAGCAGTCTCGTCTTCATCGCATCCTCCGGTTGTTCGCGGCCGGCTCGGGCCGACGTGCCGGCTGCTATAATACCTCCGCCCATGGAATCCGAATGCCCACGCACCGCCGCCCTGGACCTTTCCAGCAGCTTCCAGAACATCGAGGTGGCGGAGAGGGTCCTCGTCGACCTGTGCAACGGTTCCTGCTGCGGTCAGGACGATCTGGACCGTGTTCTCAGCGCCCTCCGCGAGGGCCTGGCCAACGCCATCCGGCACGGGAATCGTCTCGTGGAGGAGCGGCGGATCCGGCTGGAGATCGAGGTCACCGGAACGGTCGTGCGGCTGAGGATCACCGACGAGGGGGAGGGTTTCGATCCCGGAACCGTGCCCGACCCGACTGCGCCCGAGAACTTGCTGCGCCCCAGTGGACGCGGTATCTTCTTCATGAAACAACTGATGGACCGCGTGGAGTTCTCCTCCGCGCCGGGGGGTGGGACGTGTGTCACCCTGGAGTGCCACATCGGACAACACGACGGGAGTACCCATGAAGAGTGAGATCAAGGATATCGGGGACGTTCGGATCATCCGGCTCGCGGGGAAGATCACCATCGGAGCGGGCGACGTGCACATGCGGGAGCTCGTGGACAGGGCCCTGGCCGAGGGGAAGAAGAAGATCCTGCTCGACCTGGAAGACGTGAGCACCATCGACTCCTCCGGCATCGGCGAGATGGTGTCGTGCTACACCACCGTGGCCAGGAACGGCGGCCAGCTCAAGCTCCTCCGGCTCTCCCCGAAGATCAACGACATCCTCCAGGTGACCCAGCTGATCACCGTGTTCGACGTCTTCGACGACCAGCAGGAGGCCATCGCGTCCTTCTCGTGATCCGGAACGCCGCCGGGGGATCGTCGGTGTCCCGGGGCCGGACCCGAGGGGTGACTCGGCCATGAAGCAGGTCTTCGAGAGCCTCCGCCGGGCCATCGACAGCGAACTGAGGGTTCTGTTCGGAGGGGACGGCCCCGAGGGGGGGAGGCTCGCCCGGGCAACCCGGGAGGCGGTGCTGTCCCCGGGCAAGCGGGTCCGGCCCATCCTCATGCTGCTGGTGGGCCGCCTGCTGGCGGTGCCCCCCGGGCGCCTTCTGCGTCTCGGGACGGTGGTGGAGATGGTCCACGCGGCCTCGCTGGTGCTGGACGACCTGCCCTCCATGGACGATGCGGACATCCGGCGGGGACGCCCCGCCCTCCACCGGGTCCACGGTGAGGCCGTGGCCATCCTCGCCGCGTTCGACCTGCTGAGCCGCGCCCACGGCGAGCTTCCCGGGGCCCTCGCGCTGGCGAAGGTGGCCCGGCGCCGGTGGGCGTTGATCCAGGAGGAGCTGGCTGCCGTGGTGGGGGAGCTCTGCCGGGGCCAGGATCTGGACCTGGCCGGGGAGGCCGCGTCCGTGGAGGACCTGGAGGAGGTCCACGCGGCGAAGACCGGGGCCCTCTTCGTCCTGGCGGCGCGCTGGGGAGCCTACGCGGGCAACCCCTCGGCCGCCGAACAGGCGGCCGTGGAGGGCTTCGCCCGGAACCTCGGTCTGGCCTTCCAGGTTGTGGACGACGTGCTGGACGCCACGGGTGACGCGGGAACCATGGGGAAACCGACGGGCCAGGACGAGGGCCGGACCACCTTCGTGGACCTCCTGGGGGTGGAGGGCGCACGCCGCCTCGCGGCCGAGCTGGGTGCCACGGCCGTGACCGAGCTGGAGCTCTTCGGGGAGCGGGGGACCGAGCTGCGGGCCCTGGCCGGGGAGGTGGTGGCCCGTGCCTCCTGAGGAGCGCCCGGCCCGGGAGACCTGGGAGGAGACGGTGGCGATCCTCCGCCGCCGGGGGTACCTCGGCGGCCGCACCGGATGCCCACCACGACACGCCGTGGCCGGGGCGTGGGCCCTCGTGGCGGCCGGGCTTGTCACGCTGGCCGTCGGGGTGTCGGTGGGGGCCACGGTGCCGTGGCGCCCCGTGTCGCTGGCGGCCACGCTGGTGCTGCTCCTTCCCCTGGTGCTCGTGGCCCTGGGGGCCGTCTGGTGCGTCGTGCGGCTGGCGGAGCTCCTCAACCGCCGGGGCGTGGGAGCGGGTGCCGTGGCGGCCGGCGGCGCCGTGGTGGCGGTGGTGGGAGCCGTGGCGGCGGCCGTGGTGGCGGGAACGCCGTGGGTCCCGGATGCCTCACCGCGCTTCGTGGCGGCGGCGGCCCTGGGGGTGGTGGGCGCGGCCCTTCTGCTCCGCGGCGTGGCGCGGGCCATCGTGCTCCGCGTTCTCCGTTCGAGCCCGGTCGCCCCCGTGGGCTTTCCGGGCCTGTGGAGGGTGACGGTGGCCACCGTGGTGGCGGTGGCCCTCGTGGCGGTGGCGGCGGCCGTGGTGGGGCGCGGTGACCACGAGGGGGAGGAGGGAGCGCCGCCCCTCCGGGTGCGGGCCCCCGCGGGACGGCTGGCCGTGGTGGCGGTGGACGGGGCTGCACGCGAGGAGGTGCTCCTGGCCGGGGAGCGGTTTCCCGCCCTGCGGAGCGTGACCTCCTGGAGGTGGGCGCCGCTTGCAGAGCCCTCCCCCTCGGCGTCGCTCCCCGTCCGCTGGATCACCCTCGCCACGGGTGCCCCGCCCGCGCGCCACGGGGTGGCCACGCTCCGCCAGGTCCGGGTGATGCCGCTGGACACCGTGCTCCTGCTCCCGCCGGTGCTCCGGGAGACCCTGGTGGGCCTCTGGGGTCCCCCGGGGGTGGTGGAGGAGGAGACGGTGCCGGCGGCGCACCGGCGCGTCCCCACCGTGTGGGAGATGGCCTCGAGGGCCGGCGTGGCGGTCCGGGTGCTGGGCTGGTGGGGCAGCTTCCCCCCCCGGCGTGTCCGTGGGGTGGTGGCCTCGGAACGGTGGCTGCTCACGGGCGAGGCCGGACCGAGGACGGTCTTCCCCCCGGACGCCCGGCTGGGGAACGTGGCGGGGCATGATCCGCTGGACATGGACCGCCGGACGGTGGCCGCTCTGGAGGTGGATCCCCTGGACGACGTCTCGCTGGTGATGGCCTACTTCCCCGGCTGGTGGCTGGAGGAGCGGGACGGCATGAGGCCTCCACTGGTGCTGGCGCGGGCCATGGAGCCCCACCTGGACCTCCTGGCCGGGGCCGTGGAACGGCTCGTGGAGGCGGGCTTCCCCGTCTGCCTGGTGGGCCTGGAGCCGGGGGATGGGGGGTGGGTGGCGTGGTCGGTCCCCGGTCCCCCCGCGGCGCCCGTGGGCCCCCCGGAGCTCGTGAACACCTGGCTCGACGCCCTCGGCCTGCCCCCCTCGGCAGGGGTGGATGGGGGGGTCCGGAGGGACCTCTCGGGCGTGGAGGGGCCGCCGCCTGCGGAGGCCCTGGCCTACGGTCCCCCACCGCCCCTGGCCTCGGCCGCCCCATCCGGCGAGGGCGCGGCCCAGCTGGAGCTGCTCAGGTCCCTCGGCTACCTCCAGTAGGCCACGGTCGCAGTGCCCGGTCTACCACTCCCCCGGTGCGGGCGGGACGGGGACGAGGATGAGCTCGCCGTCGTGGGTGCCCGGCGGGAGGCCCCGGACCTCGAGCCCCACGAGGTGACCCCCCAGGTCTGCGAGCGTCCGCGTCGCGTCCACCCCGGCGGTCGTGCGCGGTGCGAGGGCAACGATCCGGCCCCCTTCGTCGACCTCCACCCGGACCGGTATGGGTGCCCCGGTACGCTCCTCCACGCCGGGAAGCGTGAAGGACACCGTCCGGCCCGCCACCACCAGCTCCATCCGCGTCGCGGTCTTCCGGAAGGCGCGGACCGGCGTTCGCGCCGCCCCGGCAGGCCTCTGTGCGCCGGCCTCCGGCAGCCGGGGAACCGGGGTCGCGGCCTCCCCGGGCGGCCGGGGAAGAGGCCCAACGGGCTGGAGCGCCTCGGGCTCGGGGAGAGGGGGGGGCGAGGGGGGGGTGGCCATCAGGTGCTCCACGGCCCCCACCAGCTCCCGATCGGCCATGTGGACGGGCCCGTTGGACGGGGCTGCGGCAGGGGCCGGAGAGGCCGCTGGTGGCGTGGGTGCGCTGGCCACCGTGGCCGGTGACGGGACCTCGCGACGGGCCAGCTGGACCATGACACCGACCCCGATCACCAGCACCGCCGCCGTGGCCAGGAGACGAAGAACCGGCGGGGATGGCCGCTGTGGAGGTCCCATGCGGAGTGGGTCGGTGAGACGGTCGAGCCCGGCCGGGGCGGATTCCTCCGCCGTGCTCCGGAGGAGCCGGCGGACGGCCCGGAGGCCGTCGAGCTCGTGACGGAGCTCCGGGTCGTGGTCGAGCCGGTCCTCCAGCTCCCGGGTGGCGGCCTCGTCCAGGTCGCCGTCAAGGTACCGGCTGAGCCATTCGGTGGGGTCGTGCGGGATCATGGCTTCAGCTCCTCCCTGAGGGCGGTCCTGGCCCGGGCCAGCCGCGAGCGGACGGTTCCCACGGGTACGGAGAGCACCCGCGCGATCTCCTCGTAGCTCAGGCCCTCCCCGTCGCGGAGCCACACGACCACCCGCTGGTTCCGGGGAAGGCCGGCCAGCGCACGGTCGACCCGGTCCAGGGCCTCGCGGGCGGCGGCCCTCCGCTCGGGGCCGGGCCTGGGGTCGGCCACCTCCGCAGGGGGGCCTGTCTCGTCGCCGGCCCGCTGCCCCGCCAGGGGAAGCTCGCGGCGCTTCCGGCCCCTCCGGCTCCGCAGGTGGTTCCAGGCCACCTGGAAGACCCACGTCTCCACCTTCGCCTCCCCGCGAAACCCCGGCAGCCCCTTCCACACGCGCAGGAAGATCTCCTGGCAGGCATCCAGGGCCTCCTCGGGGTCGCCCGTCAGGCGGCGGCAGAGCCGCCAGACGGGGTCCCGCAGCCGCACGTACACCTCGTCGAAGCTCAGGCCCACGGTACGAGTGTGCCACGGCGCGGCCGGAAGATCCCAGGGTGTGGCCGGAGGGTCCATGTCCACATGAGACCCCGGAGGGCGGGAAGAGTTCCGCCGGCGTCAGTCGAGGTCGTCGATCAGCCCCTTCACGAGCTTCTCGATCCGGCGGGCCACGGCCAGGTAGGTCTCCTCGTCCTCGCCCCAGGGGTCGGGGACGTTCCACACCACCGTGTCGGCCCCCACCAGGGAGGGGAGCCACCGGACTCCGGGCGGCCCGATGAGGCTGACCACAACGTCCACCTCGTCCAGGGGCACCTCCCCGAGCCCCCTGGGAACCAGACCCTCGCCGGAGTAGCCCAGCCGCTCCAGGACCTCCACGGTCTCGGGGGCCACCCGGCGCGTGGGGGCGAGGCCCGCCGACATCGCACGGACCCTGTCGCCCGCCATGCCCCGGACCATGGCCTCCGCCATGGGGGACCTGCAGGTGTTGCCGATACACACGAAGAGCACGGTGGTGGTCGTCATCCGCCGCATGGTAGCAGGTGGGTGGAGACGTGGGGGCGTCAGGACGTGGGGGCGTCAGGACGTGAGGGCGTCAGGACGTGAGGGCGTGGAGACGTGGGAGCAGGGGTGCAGGGGTGCAGGGGGGGTGACGCCGAACCCGCCCCTGACCATGCTCCTGACCGTGACCGTGACCGTGACCGTGACCGTGACCGTGGCCGTGGCCGTGGCCGTGCCCCCGACCCCGCGAGGCGGGGCCCCGCGCGGCCCGGCGATGCCACGGGGGCAGGGGGCCGGGGGAGAGCGGGCTGGATTCACCGGGGGGCCGGGGTTGATCTGGACACGCGGTGGCGGGCACCCCGACGGGACGGTACAATCCCGGCGCACGGCCGGCAGGTCCGGCCTGGAGGGAGGACCCATGAAGCACGGACCGGAGCCCTGGCGTGTCAAGGTGGTGGAGCCCATTTCCCTGCCCGACCGCGACACGCGGCGCCGCCGCCTGGAGGAGGCGGGCTACAACGTCTTCGCCATCCCGGCCGCCGACGTCTACATCGATCTCCTCACGGACTCCGGAACCTCGGCCATGTCGCAGGACCAGTGGGCGGGGCTCATGGTGGGCGACGAGTCCTATGCGGGGGCCCGCAACTTCTTCAACTTCCAGGAGACGGTCCAGGAGATCACGGGCTTCCCCTTCGTGATCCCGACGCATCAGGGGCGTGTGGCCGAGAACCTGCTGTTCACCACCCTGGTCAGGCCCGGGATGAAGGTCCCCTCCAACAACCACTTCGATACCACCCGAGCCAACATCGAGGTCCACGGGGGCGAGGCGGTGGACCTGGTCATCGCCGAGGGGCGGGACCCGGACTCCGAGCACCCCTTCAAGGGCGACATCGACCTGGACCGGCTGGACGCCTTCCTGGCCGAGCACGGCCGCGAGGCGGTGCCCGTGGCCATGCTGACGGTCACCAACAACTCCGGGGGCGGCCAGCCCGTGAGCCTGGCCAACATCCGCGGCATGGGCGAGGTGTGCCGCAGGCACGGCGTGCCCTTCTTCCTGGACGCCTGCCGTTTCGCCGAGAACGCCTGGTTCATCAAGCAGCGGGAGCCCGGGCAGGGGCACCGGTCCGTCCGGGAGATCGTGGGCGACATGTTCGCCGCGGCCGACGGCTGCACCATGAGCGCCAAGAAGGACGGGCTGGCCAACATCGGCGGCTTCATCGCCATGCGGGACCAGGGGCTCTTCGATCAGCTGAAGAACATGCTGATCCTCATCGAGGGCTTCCCCACCTACGGCGGCCTCGCGGGGCGGGACCTGGAGGCGGTGGCGCGGGGGCTCCGGGAGGTGCTCGATGAGCGCTATCTGGAGTTCAGGATCGGCCAGGTCCAGGCCTTCTGGGAGCGCCTGGACAGGGCGGGCGTGCCCATGATCCGTCCCGCCGGGGGACACGCGGTCTACCTGGACGCGAGACGCTTCCTGCCCCACATCCCCCAGGAGGCCTTCCCCGCCCAGGCGCTCACGGTGGCGCTGTACCTGGAGGGGGCGATCCGGGGGGTGGAGATCGGGGGCGTGATGTTCGGGTCCACGGATCCCGCAACCGGCGAGGTGCGGTGGCCCGAGCTGGAGCTCGTGCGCCTGGCCATTCCCCGGAGGGTGTACACCAACACCCACCTGGAGTACGTGGCGGAGGTCATCGAGGGACTCCACCGGAACACCGCGGCCATCGGAGGTCTCAGGATGGTCTACGCCGCACCGGTGCTGCGCCACTTCACGGCCCGTTTCGAGCCGCTCTGATCCCTGCGGCGCACGCCCCCGCCAGCCGCGGGTGATTGACCACCGGCGGCAGAGGCGGTAACCTTTGATTCAGCCGGAGGATGGAGAGCGTGTGGTTCTGACGGGTTACAACACCGACATCGATTTCGGGGGGATGACGTACCACGTCCAGACGGAGGACAAGGGACGGAACAACCCGGTCATCGAATCACTGGTGTACGCCAACGGCGAGATCCTGTACTCGCGCAGGACGCCCTACAAGGATCTCCTGGCCGAAGGTGTGGACGCCAAGGCGCTCGCCAACCTCATGGACCGCCAGCACCGGACCATCGTCGAGGCGATCCGGCGGGGACGTCTGGAGGTGCTCTCGGCCCAGCCCGAGGTGGACGAGGCCGACGACACCGCCGTCTCCGCCTCCGGGCCTCCGGCGGGGAGCGCTCCCGAGCGGACCCTGGACGAGGTCATCCTGGAGTACCTCGAGGCACAGAAGGAGCAGGCCCACCTGGTCCTGCGGTCCCAGGGCGACGAGGACTTCGTGTACGGCACGAGCTCCAGCGTCAGGATCGTCGCCCTCAACTCGAGCACGGGCGAACCCGTCTCCGACGTGCGGGTGGCCGTCCTCTTCAAGTCCACGGCCGAGCCGCGCCGCCTGGTCCTGGGCGAGGGCACCACGGGGAGCGACGGCACGTTCACCATCGAGATCAACGTGCCCCGCTTCAACGGTGGGACGGCGGCGGTGGTGGTCACCGCGGAGAGCTCCCTGGGACAGTCCGAGATGAAGCACCTGGTGCACCGCTAGCCCGGAGCATCCAGGGGTTCGCACGGCGTGGTGGGAAACCCCACAGGTGGTCCGGGCAGGGCGGGTGTTGCGCGCCGCCGGGTTTTTCCGTATACTGGCCGCCGCGGGTGGGCCGTTAGCTCAATTGGCAGAGCAAGGGACTCTTAATCCCTAGGTTGGAGGTTCGATTCCTCCACGGCTCACCATCACGTTCTCTTTCGCTGCGAAAGTGGCGGAACTGGTAGACGCGCGAGACTTAGGATCTCGTGGGGACACCCGTGGGGGTTCGAGTCCCCCCTTTCGCACCAGTTCGCACCAGCCGGAGTGCCATCCATGCCCTACAAGCTCAACCGTCGTCCCGACCACACCGTCGAGGTGGAGGCCCATCTGGACCCCGAGGTGGTCGAAGCCGAACGTCAGAAGATCCTGAAGGCCTACCGGAACAGGGCCCGCATCCCGGGGTTCCGTCCGGGCAAGGCGCCGCTGTCGCTCGTCCGGACCCACTTCGCGGCGGAGGTGGAGGACGACCTCATGGAGGAGCTGTCACGGCGGGCCTGGGCCGAGGTGATGGAGGGCGAGGAGGCTCTGGAGCCCCTCACGCCCTTCCGGGTGTCGGAGACCCGGGTGGACGAGGACGGGACCTTCCACATCAGCGGCGACCTGGAGGTCCGGCCGGACTTCGAGCTCAAGGATCCCTCCGAGCTCGACCTCCCGGAGATCCCGGTGGAGGTCACCGAGGAGGACGTGGACGAGGAGATCGAGAAGATCCTCGCCGAGCATGCCGCCTGGGAGCCCGCCGACGACACGCCGGCGGAGGACGGCATGCTCGTGGAGCTGGACATCCACGGTGAGCCCGAGGAGGGCGAACCTTTCGACAGCGAGGGCGTCCGGTTCGTCCTGGGCGAGGAGGGGGTCTTCCCGGAGATCCAGGAGGCGCTCCAGGGCGCGAAGGCGGGGGACGAGCGCACGGCGGAACGCCGCTTTCCCGATGACCACGCCGACGAGGCCATGGCGGGGAAGAAGGTGGTCTACACCCTCAAGGTCGGCGCCATCAAGCGCCGGGTGCTCCCCGAGCTCGACGAGGAGTTCGTCAGGGGCCTGGGCTTCGACGACGTGGACGCGCTGAGGGCCCGGGTACGGGAGGTCCTGGAGCGGACGAAGCACAAGGAACGGCGGGACCGCTGGCGGCGGGCCCTGCTCGACCAGCTGGAGGAGGGCCTGGACGCCAACCAGCTCCCCTCCGCCCTGGTCCAGGCGGGCCTCAAGGAGGACCTGGAGCGCTACGCCTACATGCTGGCCATGCAGGGGAAGAACCCCACCGAGGAGGAGATCGACTGGCAGGAGGTCTCGGCCCGCATGGAGCCCGAGGTCCGCAAGCGCGTCCTGGACAGCCTGGTCCTCGAGCAGCTGGCCCGCGAGTGGGAGATCGGCGTGCCCGAGGACGAGGTGGAGGCCTACGTGGAGGGCGATGCCCGCCAGAAGGGGCTCCCGCCCGCGGAGCACCGGGCCAACCTGGAGAAGGAGGGCCGCCTGGACGAGATCCGGCACGCGGCCCGTGTCGCCGCCACGGTGGACGAGCTGATCCGCCGGGCCGGCGGGGAGGTGGAGTGATGCTGGTACCCGTCGTCGTGGAGCAGACCAGCCGCGGTGAGAGGGCGTACGACATCTTCTCGCGGCTCCTGAAGGACAACGTGATCTTCCTGGGGTCCGCAGTGGACGACCAGGTGGCGTCCCTGGTGATCGCCCAGCTCCTCTTCCTGGAGGCGGAGAACCCCGAGAAGGACATCTTCCTCTACATCAACTCGCCGGGAGGCTCCATCACGGCGGGTCTGGCCATCTACGACACCATGCAGTACGTGAAGCCCGACGTGTGCACCATCTGCATGGGGCAGGCCGCCTCCATGGGAGCGGTCCTCCTGGCGGGTGGCGCCGCGGGGAAGCGGTACGCGCTGCCCCATGCCCGCGTCCTGCTCCACCAGCCGCTGATGTACGGCCTCCAGGGCCAGGCCACCGACATCGACATCCACGCCAAGGACCTCATGCGCCTCAGGGAGCGGCTCAACGCTATCCTCTCGAAGCACACGGGTCAGCCCGAGGACAAGATCCACGCGGACACCGAGCGGGACTTCATCCTGGAGGCCGAGGCCGCCAGGGAGTACGGGGTGATCGACAAGGTCATCTCGGCCAGGGAATAATGGCTTGCGAGGCAACGTGGTATACAATGGACTGAGGAGGACCTGAATGTCGCATCGGGACGGTGACGTGTTGCGCTGCAGCTTCTGTGGCAAGAGCCAGCACGAGGTCCGCAAGCTCATTGCGGGGCCCACCGTCTACATCTGCAACGAGTGCGTGGAGGTCTGCCTCGACATCATCGCCGAGGACCGGGCCTCCGAGACCGCCTCGCGGCAGCAGGTCCTGCCCAAGCCCCACGAGATCAAGGCCAACCTGGACGAGTACGTGATCGGCCAGGAGGCGGCCAAGAAGAAGCTCGCGGTGGCGGTCTACAACCACTACCGGCGGATCGAGTACCAGGGGGGCCGCGGCCAGGACGACGTGGAGCTGGCCAAGTCCAACATCCTGCTCATCGGACCCACGGGCACGGGCAAGACCCTGCTGGCCCAGACGCTGGCCCGCCAGCTCCAGGTGCCGTTCACCATCGTGGACGCCACCACGCTGACCGAGGCCGGCTACGTGGGCGAGGACGTGGAGAACATCCTGCTCCGGCTCTACCAGTCCGCCGGTGGCGACCGGGAGGCCGCGGAGCGGGGGATCGTCTACATCGACGAGATCGACAAGGTGGCCCGCAAGTCGGAGAACCCGTCCATCACCAGGGACGTCTCCGGCGAGGGCGTCCAGCAGGCCCTGCTGAAGATCCTGGAGGGGACCGTGGCCAACGTCCCGCCACAGGGCGGTCGGAAGCACCCCCACCAGGAGTTCCTCCAGATCGACACCACGAACATCCTGTTCATCTGCGGTGGGGCCTTCGTGGGGCTGGAGGACGTGATCGCGGACCGGTTGAACCAGAAGCGCATGGGGTTCGGCGTGGACCTGGGCGGGAACGAGGCCCGGGCCCCCGAGCTGCTGGAAAAGGTCCACCCCGAGGACCTGATCCGTTACGGCATGATCCCCGAGTTCGTGGGCCGGATCCCCGTGGTGGCGACCCTCCACGACCTGGACCACGAGGCCCTCGTCAGGATCCTCACGGAGCCGAAGAACTGCCTGGTCCGCCAGTACCAGACCATCCTCGGCTTCGAGGGCGTGGAGCTCTCCTTCACCAGGGAGGCTCTGGACGCGGTGGCCGAGGAGGCCATCAAGCGGAAGGTCGGGGCCCGGGGCCTCCGGATCATCCTCGAGGAGCTGATGCTGGAGATCATGTACCAGGTGCCGTCGGTGCCGGACATCAACGAGCTGGTGATCTCCAGAGAGGTGGTGGAGCGGCGGGTTCCGCCGTTGACCGCTTTCCGGAAGGTCGGATAATCCTCCGACCCGCACACAATGGCAAAGGACATCATGGAAACCCAACGCGAGACCGTGACGCTCTCCATCGTGCCCCTGAGGGACATGGTGGTGTTCCCCCACATGATGGCCCCCTTCGTGGTGGGCCGGGAACCCTCCGTGGCCGCCCTCCAGCGGGCGCTCCGGCGTCCCGACAAGAGGATCTTCCTGGCCACCCAGAGGGACCCCAAGGTGGACAACCCGGGGCGGGAGGACATCCACGACGTGGGCGTGGTGGCCCGCGTGGTCCAGCACCTGCAGCTGGCCTCCGGCAACATCAAGGTGATGGTGGAGGGTCAGGTCCGGGCCCGGGTGCTCGAGCTCCTGGAGGAGGACGGCCCCATGGCGGCCCGCGTGGAGCTCGTGGAGGAGCACCTGGTGGCGGATGCGGGGGTCCGGGCGTACATGGAGCGGCTCGTGGAGCTGTTCAAGGAGTACGCGAAGCTCTCCCACCATCTCTCCGCCGAGGGCGTGCTGGCCTCGCTCCAGACCGATGACGCCGCGCAGTTCGCGGACATCCTCGCGGCGCACCTCAACCTGCCCACGCCCCAGAAGCAGGAGCTGCTGGAGGTGATGGAGCCCCTGGAGCGCCTCCAGCGCCTCAACGACCTCCTGGACGTGGAGATCGAGAAGCTCAACATCGACCGGCGGATCAACTCCCGGGTCAAGAAGCAGATGGAGAAGGCCCAGCGGGAGTACTACCTCTCCGAGAAGATCAAGGCCATCAACGAGGAGCTGGGGCGGAACGACACCCAGGAGGAGCTGGCCCGGCTCAAGAAGCAGATCGAGGAGAGCGCGCTCTCCGAGGAGGCCAAGGAGCGGGCGCTCAACGAGCTCAAGCGGCTCGAGGGGATGCCCCCCGTGTCCGCCGAGGCCGGCGTGTCGCGCACCTACATCGACTGGCTGCTCTCGGTGCCCTGGAAGAAGCACTCCCGCGAGATCCGCGACATCACCAAGGCCGAGAGGGTCCTGGACGAGGACCACTACGGGCTGGAGAAGGTCAAGGAGCGGATCCTGGAGTTCCTGGCGGTCCGGCAGCTGGTCAAGAAGACCACGGGCACGATCCTCTGCTTCGTGGGGCCTCCCGGGGTGGGCAAGACCTCCCTGGCCCGCTCCATCGCCCGGGCCACGGGCCGCAAGTTCGTGCGCCTCTCCCTGGGCGGCGTCCGGGACGAGGCGGAGATCCGGGGCCACCGCCGGACCTACATCGGCGCCTTCCCCGGCCAGATCATCCAGATGATGAAGAAGGCGGGGACCATCAACCCCGTCCTGCTGCTGGACGAGGTGGACAAGATGGCGGCCGACTTCCGGGGTGATCCCTCGGCGGCGCTCCTGGAGGTGCTGGACCCCGAGCAGAACCACGCCTTCCACGACCACTACCTGGACGTGGAGTACGACCTGTCCCGGGTGTTCTTCATCTGCACGGCCAACGTGACCCACACCATCCCGCCGGCCCTGCTGGACCGCATGGAGGTGATCCACCTCTCGGGCTACACGCACCGCGAGAAGGTGGAGATCGCCAGGCAGTTCCTGATCCCCCGGCAGGTAAAGCGCCACGGCCTCGGGCGCCACGAGGTGGAGATCACGGACGAGGCGCTGGAGCTCCTCATCGAGCGCTACACCCGCGAGGCGGGCGTCCGGAACCTGGAGCGGGAGATCGCCTCCATCTGCCGGAAGCTGGCCCGGCGCGTGCTCAAGGATCGGCTCCGGAAGGGGTCGGCCCTGACGGTGACCGCCGAGGAGGTGGGGACGCTGCTGGGCAAGCCACGGTACCGGGCCCAGCGGGCCGAGGAGCACGCGGAGATCGGCGCGGTGGTGGGCCTGGCCTGGACCCAGGTGGGCGGGGAGCTGCTCACCACCGAGGTCTCGCTCACCCACGGCAGCGGCAAGGTGACCCTGACGGGGCAGCTGGGCGACGTGATGCAGGAGTCGGCGCGGGCCGCACTCACCTACGTGAGGTCGCGGGCCGAGCAGTTCGGCCTGGACGTGGAGAGCTTCGAGAAGATCGACGTGCACGTGCACGTGCCGGAGGGGGCCATCCCCAAGGACGGCCCGTCGGCGGGGATCACCATCGCCACGGCCCTGGTCTCGGCCTTCACCAGGCGCCCCGTCCGGGTGGACGTGGCCATGACCGGCGAGATCACGCTCAGGGGCAGGGTGCTGCCCGTGGGCGGCATCAAGGAGAAGATCCTGGCGGCCTTCCGGGCGGGGATCCGCCAGGTGATCCTGCCCGAGGAGAACGACAAGGACCTGGAGGAGATCCCCGCCGAGGTGGCGGACCAGATGGTCTTCACCCTGGTGACCCACATGGACCAGGTGCTGGAGGTGGCCCTGGCCTCGGAGATGGAGACCTCCATGGCGCCGGGGACCGCCGAGACGCAGGGGGCCCTGCCCCCTCCCATGCCCCATTGAGATCGTGGAGATCAGGAATGTCACGTTCGAGCGGTCGGCCCTGGACGGGGGGAGCAGGCCGAGGCGTTGGCTGCCCCACCTGGCGGTGGCCGGCCGGTCGAACGTCGGAAAATCGAGCCTGCTGAACTGGCTCTGCCGGCGCCAGATCGCCAGGGTGGCGAAGGCGCCGGGCAAGACACGGATGCTGAACTTCTTCCTGGTCAACGAGAGCTTCTATCTCGTTGATCTTCCGGGGTACGGATATGCGAAGGTCCGCCAGGAGCTGAGGGAGCAGTGGGGAAGGGAATTGGGGAACTATCTGACCACCGAGGAGAGGCTGGCCGGGGTGATGACGCTCATCGACATCCGGCACGGCCCCACGCCGCTGGACCTGGAGCTCCAGGAGATGCTCCTGGCCGCTGGCCGGGAACGGCTGGTGGTGCTGACCAAGGCGGACAAGGTGAACCGGTCCCACCGGGTGAAGATGCAGCGGGACGTCCAGTTCCAGCTGGGTCTTCCCAGGCCTCCGGTGGTCACGAGCGTGGCGAAGGGCGAGGGACGGAAACTCCTGCTCGAACAGATGGAAGAGCTGATCGATCTGTGGAAGGCATCAGAACGGGGAGCATGACATGGCACGGAAGAAGAAGAACAATGGCGGCAACGGCAATGGCAACGGGACGGCCAACGGCGAGCCCGTGGTGATCCCCCTGGATCTCGACGACGAGATCGAGAAGTACGAGGCCCAGGCTGCCGAGGCGGCCAAGAACGGCCGCCTGGACCTCACCCAGCTCAAGGAGATGACCATCGGCGAGCTGAGCAGCATCGCCAGGGCCATCGGGGTGGAGAACCCCGCCGGCCTGCGGCGTCAGGACCTCATCTTCCGGATCCTCCAGCGCCAGACGGAGCGTGAGGGGCTGATCTTCGGCGAGGGTGTGCTCGAGGTGCTCCCCGAGGGCTTCGGGTTCCTCAGGGCGCCGGAGTACAACTACCTCCCCGGGCCGGACGACATCTACGTCTCGCCCTCCCAGATCCGGCGGTTCAACCTCCGGACGGGCGACACCATCTCCGGCCAGATCCGCCCCCCCAAGGAGGGCGAGCGCTACTTCGCGCTCATCAAGGTGGAGGCGGTGAACTTCGAGCCCCCCGAGGTGGCCATGGAGAAGGTCCACTTCGACAACCTGACGCCGCTTTACCCCGAGGAGAGGATCCGCCTGGAGGTTCCCGGCAACATGACCTGCCGCGTCATGGACCTCATGACCCCCATCGGCAAGGGCCAGCGCGGCCTCCTGGTGGCGCCCCCCCGCACCGGCAAGACCATGATGCTCCAGGCCATCGCCAACGCCATCACCGAGAACCACCCGGAGATCACCCTCATCGTGCTGCTCATCGACGAGCGGCCCGAGGAGGTCACGGACATGCAGCGCTCGGTGAACGGCGAGGTGATCTCCTCCACCTTCGACGAGCCCGCCACGCGCCACGTGCAGGTGGCCGAGATGGTCATCGAGAAGGCCAAGCGCCTGGTGGAGCACAAGCGGGACGTGGTGATCCTGCTGGACTCCATCACACGGCTGGCCCGCGCCTACAACACCGTGGTGCCCCCCTCGGGCAAGGTGCTGTCGGGCGGCGTGGACTCCAACGCCCTCCAGAAGCCCAAGCGCTTCTTCGGTGCGGCGCGGAACATCGAGGAGGGCGGCAGCCTGACCATCATCGGCACGGCCCTCATCGACACGGGCTCCCGCATGGACGACGTGATCTTCGAGGAGTTCAAGGGCACCGGCAACATGGAGGTCCACCTGGACCGCAAGCTGGTGGAGAAGCGGGTCTTCCCCTCCATCGACATCCACAAGTCGGGCACCCGCAAGGAGGAGCTCCTCATCGACGAGTGGGAGCTCCGCCGCATCTGGGTGCTCCGCAAGGTGCTCTCGCCGCTGTCTCCCGTGGAGGCCATGGAGCTCATGCTGGACCGGCTCTCCAAGACGGAGACCAACCGCGAGTTCCTCGAGGCCATGTCCCAGGGGTAGGGCCGGGGCGGGCGGAGCGGCACCGTGGGCACGGGCGGCGTGGAGGCGGCCCTCCGGAGGGCGGAGAGCGGCCGGCGGCTGGACCGGGCGGAGCTGCTCCTGCTCTTCTCGGAGGGGGAGCTCCTGGAGCTGGGGCAGGCCGCACGCACCGTTCGCGACCGGCTGACCGACCCCGGCGTGGCCACCTACATCATCGACCGCAACATCAACTACACCAACGTCTGCGTCTACCGCTGCCGCTTCTGCGCCTTCTACCGGAAGCCGGACGCTGCCGACGCCTGGGTCCTTCCCATGGATGAGATCGTGGAGAAGGTGGCCGAGACGGTGGCGGCGGGGGGCACCGGGATCCTCCTCCAGGGGGGCGTCCACCCCTCCCTGCGGCTGGACTTCTACGAGGACCTGCTCCGAACGCTCAGGGCGACCTTCCCCCACGTGCACCTCCACGCCTTCTCCGCCCCCGAGATCTGGTACGTGGCCAGGCTCGAGCGCCTCCCGCTGGCCACGGTCATCGAACGGCTGGTGGCCGCGGGGCTCGACTCCATCCCGGGTGGTGGCGCCGAGATCCTGGAGGACGCCACGCGCCGCCGCATCTGGTCTCGGGCCAAGGCCTCCACGGAGCAGTGGCTCGAGGTCCACCGCGAGGCCCACCGCCAGGGCCTCCGCACCACGGCCACCATGATGTTCGGCGTGGGCGAACCCTTCTCGGCCCGGGTGGAGCACCTGCTGGCCGTCCGGGAGCTCCAGGACGCCACGGGCGGCTTCACGGCCTTCATCCCCTGGACCTTCCAGGAGGAGAACACCGACCTCGAGCGCGAGGTGGAGCCCGTCGGCGGGTTCGACTACCTCCGGACCCTGGCCATCTCCCGGCTGGCCCTGGACAACGTTGTCCACGTGCAGGGGTCCTGGGTCACCCAGGGCCCGAAGGTGGGACAGGTCTCCCTCTTCTTCGGGGCGGACGACCTGGGGTCCATCATGCTGGAGGAGAACGTGGTGGCCGCGGCCGGCGCCACCTTCCGCATGACCCAGGCCGACATGGAGCGCACCATCTCGGGGGCGGGACTCGAGCCCCGTCAGCGCAGGACGCTCTACGAGCCGCTCTGAGGTCCCGGAGGCTCCAGGGCGTAGAGGGTCGACCGCCCGTCCGACCACACGGGACGGAGCCACCGCTCGAAGAAGCGGTCGAGCCGCTGACGGGCCGCCCGGGACGCCTCCCCGAAGTACTCCGCCCGGCCGTTCATCCTGGCGATCCTCCGGGCCTCCACACCGTTGAAGTAGACGTGGGTCACACCGAGGGCCCGCAGGCCGCGGGCCATCTCCCCCACCGAGGAGCTCTCCTCTGCCAGCTCCACCACCAGCGGCGTGTGGAAGGGGTCCTCCACCACCACGTCCCGTGCCCAGTACATGGGACGGGACTCGGCCACCAGCAGGATGGTGGACCCGTCGGGGAGATCGCGGGATGCCGCCACGGCCGGCCAGGAGCTGGCGTACCGCTCCAGGAGGACCTCCGGGTTCTCCTGGCCCAGGGCCACGGCCATCCTCCGGGGCCAGTCGGGACCGAGCGAGCCGGTCACGTACCAGAGCCCCACGAAGAGCAGGGCCGCGGCACCCATCACCGCCACGCCCCGGGAGGTCCTCGCGAGGGCGGCCGCCACGGCGAGGCCGGTCAGGGCGGCCAGGGGAACCAGGCCCCCGAGAAGGTACCGGCCGAGGGGCGGTCCCGCGAGCCATCCCGCCCAGGCCAGGAGGGAGCCCACGGCGAGGGCCCTGACGCGGGCGTCGGCCCGCCACCTCGTGACGGCGAACCACACCGTTGCGGGAAGCAGCGCCAGGTACAGCGACCCCACCAGGCCGCCGTGGCCGGGGATGCCCAACGCCCCCAGGGAGAGGACCCGTTCCAGGGAGGGCAGGGGACCGGGGAAGGACCCGAGCCCGCTGGAGACCGCGGCGGAGCCCGGGGAGCCCAGGCCCACGGTGGCCCACAGGCGATCCAGGTAGGGGTAGATGGGGTTGCCCGTCACCACCAGGTTCCGGATGGCCCACGGCGAGAAGGCCACCAGGGTTCCGGCCAGGACGCGGCACCCGTCCAGGAGGCGGGCCACCACCCGCCGGCCGGCGGGCCCGGCCAGCACGGCGGCCCCCAGCAGGGGGACCACAACGGTGGGCCCCGCCGTGTACTTGCAGCCGAGCGCGAGCCCTGCCATGGTCCCGGCGACCACGAGGAGGGTCCCTCGCATGGGGGGACCCGCTGCGGCGTGGACCAGCAGGAGCCATCCGGCGGCCGCGAAGGCGGTCACACCCAGGTCCGAGTACGCCAGGGTGGCGACCATGAGGAAGGCGGGCGTGGTGGCCAGCAGCGCCGCGGTCCACCATGGAGCGGCCTCCGGACCCCCGTCACCGCCGGCGAGGGCCGCGGTCCCCGCAAGGGTCAGGCCGCCCAACCACCAGTGCACCGCCTGGGCGGCCCAGGGTCCCGCCAGGGCCAGGGCCCAGGTGGCGAGGAGGCCGACGTTGGAGGGCTGGAGCGAGTAGACGTCCCGGGGGAACACCACGAGGGTCCCGGCCCTCAGCCACTGCCACGGCATGCCCAGGTGGTAGTTGAGGGTGTCGTAGGCGGGCAGGAAGGCGGCGAGGACGGGGAGGGTCACGGCGCCGGCCAGCACCACCAGCGCGGAGGGCACCGGTGGTGCGTTCCGGATGATCGGGGCGACCCCGGGGGGATGGCGGCGCAGGACCCACAGGCCCGAGAGGACCGCCGCGGCACCCGCCACTGCAAGGGGCAGTGGGGCGAGGAGCCCCCCGGCGGCCAGCATCCCGGCGCAGGCCATGAGGCCGGCGGCACCCACGGCAAGGACCGCCGGCCATCGTGCCGGGCCCTCCAACTCCCGGAGCCCGGGCAGGAGGCGTGCCACGGGGTCCCCCAGGCCCACGGCTGCAAGGCCGAGGGCCAGCAGCACCAGGACCGTGGCCAGCTGCAGCGCCAGCGGCGCGAGCGGGACGGTCCCGCGGGAGAGCCAGAGGGCAGCGCCCCCGAGGGCCACGGCGGCCAGGGTGGCCGGACCGGGCCGGGACCGCGGCTCCGGGATCCCTGCGGGTGGGCTCATCCGCTCCTCTTGTCGATCATGTCGGCGAGCAGGGCGAAGAGCGTGACGTTGAGCGAGGTCACCAGCAGGATGACGGTCTTGTCGGTGAGGTTGGCCAGGACGAAGGTGTCGTAGAGGCCGCTCGCGGCGGTGGCGGCGAAGAGCAGCACGAGGAAGGGCCCGAAGATCCGGAGGGGGGCAAAGTGGATCCCGCACCGGAAGGCCAGCTGGAAGAAGCGCAGGGTGTCGAGAACCGGCCGGATCTTGGACCGGCCCACCCGGGCGGCGTAGTCGATGGGGAGGAAGACCACCTCGTAGCCGCCCCGCAGCATGGCGATGGTGATGGTTGTGGTGAGGCTGAAGCCGTCGGGGAGGATGCTCCGGTAGCGGGAGAAGACCTCCCGCCGGAACGCCCGCAACCCCGAGTTGACGTCGGGGATGGCCTCGCCCACCAGCCACGAGGCGAAGCGCCGGAGGACCTCCTTGGGGAGCCTTCGCATGGGGGGGATGGCCACGTTGGCCCCCGTGCGCGCCCCCACCGCCATGTCTGCGGTCTCCATGGCGGCCAGGAGGTCCGGGATGCGGTCGGCCGGGTAGGTGCCGTCGGCGTCGAGGATGACGATCACCTCGGCACGGACGTGGCGGATCCCCGTCTTGATGGCCGCTCCGTACCCCCGCCGCCGGGTGTGGTGCACCACCGTGAGGCCGGGCACCCGGCCCTCTCCCGCCAGCCGGTCCAGGAGCTCCCCGGAGCCGTCGGTGGAGCCGTCGTCCACCACCACGATGGCCTCGGGCGGCGAGGCGGCCGTGGCGGCGGCGAGACCGCGGAGCGTGTCCTCCAATGCCCCCGCCTCGTTGAAGCAGGGGATCACGGCGGCCCAGGTCCCGGGGGTGGCGGCGCTGTCCATCACTCCACGATCTCGTACTGTTCCTGGTGGAAGAGCGGGTTCTCGCGGAGGATCACCTCGATGCCGTGGATCTCCTCCAGCTCCCGGAGCAGCTCGCGGAAGGAGCCCTGGAGGTAGTGGGAGATCTCGGGGTGGACCACCAGTGTGATCTGGCGGGCGCCGGCCTCGGCGTAGCCCAGGATGGCGCGCCGGATCTCCAGGCACACGGTCTGGAAGGACTTGATCCTTCCCGAACCATGGCAGTAGGGGCACTCCCTGCTCAGGGTCCGGTCCAGGCTGGGGCGGGTCCGCTTGCGGGTCAGCTGGACCAGGCCGATGTCGCTCATGGGGAGGAGCTGGGACCTCGCCGGGTCGCTCTTGAGCTCGCGCTCCAGGGCCTCGTAGACCACCGCCCGGTTCTGGCGGTCCTCCATGTCGATGAAGTCGATCACGACGATCCCGCCCAGGTCCCGGAGGCGCAGCTGGCGGACGATCTCCTTCACGGCTTCCAGGTTGATGCGGGTGACGGTGTCCTCCAGGCTCGAGTTCCCCACGAACCGGCCGGTGTTCACGTCGATGGCCACCAGGGCCTCGGTCTGGTTCACCACCAGGTAGCCACCCGACTTGAGCCAGACCTTGGGGCGGAGCGCCTTCTCCAGCTCCGCCTCGATGCCGAAGGCGGCCATGAGGTCGGCGGAGCGCCGGTAGAGCTTCACACGGCCCACCAGGGTGGGGTCCCGCTGCTCCAGGAACTCCACGATCTCCCGGTAGGCCTCCACGTCGTCCACCCAGCACTCCCTGACGGACTCCGTGAGGAGATCGCGCACGGCGCGGAGGAGGGGGCTCAGCTCCCGGTGGAGCAGGGCCGGGGCGCGGCTGCGCTCGGCCGCCTCACGGATCCGGTGCCAGGCCCCGGCCAGGTCGCGCCGGTCGGCCTCCAGCTCCGCCGGCCCCTGGCCCTCCCCCGCCGTCCGGACGATCCAGCCCCCCGGCTCGTCGAAGGCCTCGACGATGGCGCGGAGGCGCTCCCGCTCCTCCTCGTCCGTGATCCGGCGGGAGACGCCCCGCTGCTGCACGGTGGGGAGGTAGACCAGGAAGCGGCCCGGGAGGGAGATGTGGCTGGTGAGGCGGGCTCCCTTGGAGCCCAGGCCGTCCTTCACCACCTGGACCAGGATCTCCTGCCCCTCCCTGAGAAGGTCGTCGATGGCCGGGGGGGGCGAGGGGGGAGCGAGCTCCTCGTCCTCGTCGAGGAAGAGCTCGGCGTAGTCGTCGGCAACGGCCCCGGCCTCGCGCACGTAGAGGAAGCCGTCGCGGCCCTCTCCGATGTCGATGAAGGCTGCCTGCATGCCGGGGAGCAGGCGGGTGACCCGGCCCTTGTAGAGGTTGCCCACGCGGGAGGAGGAGCGGTGGCGCTCCACCCGGTAGGTCACCAGCCGGCCGTTCTCCCGGAGGGCCACGCGGGTCTCGAAGGGGTTCACGCCGAGGTAGAGTGCAGCCTCGCTCACAGGTTCACCAGCCGTTCCCGGCCCACGGAGATCACCATCCCCAGGGCCGCGCAGGTGGTCAGGAGGGACGATCCCCCGTAGCTGAACAGGGGGAGCGTGATGCCGGTGGTGGGCAGCCAGCCCACCACCATGCCCAGGTTCACCACCACCTGGAAGGCGATCCAGGCCCCGATCATGGTGGCCAGGGCCAGGCCGAAGCGGGTGGTGGCGTGGAGGGCCGCCAGCAGGATCCTCCAGAGAAGCAGGGCGTAGATCCCCAGCAGGAGGGAGGAGCCCACGAAGCCCGTGGCCTCGCCCCAGGTGGCGAAGATGAAGTCCGTGTGCTGCGCCGGAAGGAAGCGGAGCAGCGACTGGGGTCCGCGCCCGAAACCCCGTCCGGTGGCCATGCCCGACCCGATGGCGATCTTGGACTGGCGGACCTGGTACCCGGCGCCGTAGGGGTCCCGGGAGGGGTCCAGCACCGTCAGGACCCGTTCCTTCTGGTACGGCCTGAGCCCCCAGGTCCAGGCACCCGCCGCCCCCAGCACCACCAGGACCACGAGGGTCGCCCACGCCTTCCCGGGCAGGCCGGCGAGCCAGAGCACGGCGCCCCAGAGGGGAAGGTAGGTGAGCGCGACTCCGAGGTCCGGCTCCAGCAGGATCAGCCCCACGGGCAGGCCGGCCAGGGCCGAGAGCGCCAGGAACCCCCTCACCGACAGGACCTCGCCGGTCCGGTTGGCGAACCACAGGGCCAGGATCAGGACGGTACCCAGCCGGGCCAGCTCGCTGGGCTGGAAGGTGAAGGGGCCTGCGGCGAACCATCCCCGCGTGCCGCTCCGTGTCTCGCCGAAGGCGAGCACCGCCACGAGGAGCAGGATGGAGCCCGCATAGGCGGGGACCGCCAGGCGGAGCAGCGTGGTGGTCCGGATGCGCGAGACGATCCACAGGACCACGAGGCCGATGGCGCCCCAGATGGCCTGGCGCAGGAGCAGGCGCCCCCCCAGCACCCTGTCCAGCACGCTGAGCTGGATCAGCGAGGCGCCGAGGATGCCGAGGACGCCGAGCACGAGCCACGGATCGAGGCGATGCTCCATGGCCTCAGTGTATCCCGGAAGGCGGAGGGAAAGACGCCTCCCCTCCCGCTGTCTCGCCCATGTGGGGGTCGGCCTCGAGGCCCGCGGCGAAGACCAGGCCTGCTGCGGGGGCCGCCCGTCCGCCCCCGCTCGCACCGTGCTCCACCACCACGGCCACCACCAGGGAGGGAGCGTCGAGTGGCTCCCACCCCACGAAGAGCGCGTGGTGCCGCAGCCGGCGGTCGAGCTCCTCCACCTTCCTGCCCTCCTGGAGGCGTGCCACCTGGGCGGTGCCCGTCTTGCCGGCCACGGGGAGCCTGGAGAGGGAACGGGCGGTTCCCTCGGGGCCGTGGACCACCTCGGTGAGGCCCCGGACGACCCTGTGGAGCAGGTCGGGGTCGAGGTCGAGCCGGAGCGGGCCTCGTTCCTCGCCGGTGTCGAACAGGTGTGGGATCACCAGCGTGCCGCCGTTGGCCAGGGCGGCGTAGGCACGCGCCAGCTGCAGGGGGGTCACGAGCAGGGGGCCCTGGCCGATGGCCACCGATACTGTGGTGCCCGGGTACCACGACCTGTGGCGGACCGTGCGGGCCCATTCGGGAGTCCCCACCAGTCCCCTCCTCTCGGACGGAAGGTGGATCCCCGTGGGGTGGCCGAAGCCGAAGCTGCCGAGCCAGGAGGCCATGGTCTCGATCCCGAGCCGGACACCCAGCGTGTAGTAGTAGACGTCGCAGGACACCTCCAGCGACCGTTCGAGGGCGACCCTGCCGTGGCCGCCCCGCCTCCAGCACCGGAAGGTGTGGCCGAAGAGCTGGACGGCCCCGCGGCAGGAGACGCTCCACGAGGGCGTCGTGGCCCCCGTGGAGAGGCCGGCCAGGGCATAGAAGGGCTTGATGGTGGATCCCGGGGGGTACAGCCCCTGGATGCACCGGTCCTGGAGGGGGTGTGCGGGATCGTTGCGGAGGGTGTTCCACGCTGCGGGGGAAAGCCTTCCGGAGAAGAGGTTGGGATCGAAGCCGGGCGATGAGTAGTAGGCACGGATGGCGCCGTTGCGCGGGTCCAGCGCCACCACACCGCCCGTGTCCTCCCCCAGGGCCTCGGCCGCGGCCCTCTGGAGGTCGAGGTCCAGCGTGAGCGTGAGGTCGCTGCCGGGAACGGGTGGGATCTCCTCCACCACGCCCAGCTGCCGTCCCACGGCGTTCACCACGACCTTCCGTTCGCCGTCCCGCCCCGCCAGGACCGGCTCGGCGAGGGCCTCCACGCCCACGGCACCCACCAGCATGGTGGCACGGCGCCCGCCGGCCTCCTCGAGCTCTTCCCTGCGCACCGGCCTGAGGTGGCCCACGGCGTGGGAGGTCAGCGGCCCGTGCGGGTAGTGGCGCCGGAATCCCCCCACCACCACGAGCTCCGGATGGTCACTCTGGTGCGCCCGGATCCGGGTGACCTGCTCCCAGGAGAGGTCCTCGCCCACCACGATGGGTGCGAGGGAGGTGCGTGTGATGGACCGGATGCGCCCGTCGAGCTCGGCGGCGGGGCCCAGGCCCAGCCGGGCCAGGAAGAGGATCGTCTCGTCGAGCCGGCGGGGCTCATTGGGGAAGAGGAGGAGGTTGTAGGCGGCCGTGTTCTCGGCGAGGATCCTCCCGGCCCGGTCGTAGATCCGGCCCCGCTCGGCGGGGACGGGGATCCTCCGGAGCCTGTTGTTCAGGGCCAGCTGCCGCCAGTGTGGTGCGGTTCGCAGCTGGAGGTCGGCCAGGCGCAGGTACAGCCCGAGAAGGGACACGGTGATCACCAGGGCCAGGGCGACGGTCCGGCGCCTGAGACCGCAGAGATCCTCCCGAACCCGCATCAGTGGAGACGCCGTGTCCTGAAACGCCGCCAGCGGACGGGAAGGTCGGCGGTCACGAGCCATCCGGCGAGACTGCACCAGAGTCCCGTGGCCAGGGCCTGGAGGGCCACGGTGACCGGAGATGGAAGGGCGGCACCGCCCAGGGGTAGCGCCGCCAGGTGGTCCAGGCCCGTCACCACCAGTGCTCCCAGGGTTCCGATGGCACCCCAGGCCTTTGGCGACCGGTCGGCGATCCTTCCCGCGACCCAGACCACCACGAGGGCCGTTCCGCTCCAGGCGATGCCCCCGGGCCCGATGACAGGTTCCAGGAGGAGATCCCAGCCGAGGCCGGTCAGGAGCCCCAGGACCAGCGGATTGTCCCGCCGATGGAGCATGGGAGGTGCCACGAGCCAGACCATGGGCAGCAGGGCGAGGGAGAGCCACGGCGGGATCCCCGGAGCCCCCAGGAGGCGCTGGACCAGAAGGGTCGCGGTCACCGCCGCGGCGAGCTTCACGGTGGGCCTCCCACCGGTGATCCCGCGGTCCAGCCCGGGACCAGGAGGACCAGCTCCAGGTGGGAGAAGTCGGTCAGCGGCCGGGCCTCCACGGCCAGGAGGGGGCCGGGAGTCTCCCGGACGCGCGTGACCCGGGCCACGGGGAGGCCGGGGGGGTAGATGCCGTCGGTGCCACTCGTCACCACGAGGTCCCCGGTCACGAGCCGGGCCCTCCGGGGGATGTACTCCAGCCGGAGCATTCCGGTTCCCGTTCCCGTGGCCAGCCCCGGGATGCCCGCCTCGCCCGCGAGGACGGCGACCGCGGCGTTGGCCTTCCGGATGGTCTCGACCCAGGAGGAGCGGGCGCCGACCCGGAACACCCGCCCGACGACGCCCGCCGAGCTCAGGACGGGAGTGTCCACATGGATGCCATCCGTGTCTCCGGCATCCACCTCGAGCGTCCCACCGGCTGTCACGCGGAAGACGCACGAGGCCACGCGCGAGGTGTCCGTCAGGGAGGGGAAGGCCGCGGAGAGCAGGGCGGCCTGCCGGAGGAGCCGGGCCTCGGAGGCCAGGATCAGGTTCCTGGCCCGCTCCTCGTCCAGGCGGCGCTTCAGGACGGCGTTCTCGGAGACGAGGCGCTGCAGGTCACGGAGGCCCGACGAGGCGTCCCGGACGGTGGTGACCGTCGCGGTGACGGCCACCTGCAGGGGCCGGACCGCCGTGCGGAGCCAGGAGGTCAGGAGGCGTTCCCTGCCGTCGTGGACCTGCGCCGCGGCGGCGAGCTCCAGCATGATCCAGATGAGCAGGACCGTCCGGGTCCGGAAGCGGGTGGCGACACCGAGCCTGCCCATGGCGGGTCAGGGCGTGCCGGCCCGGCCCGGGCATGGCCGGGGATCCCTCCGGGGACGTCGTGCCACTGTGCCGGAGAGGGGTCGGGCCATGGCTCCTCAGGCGATGGCGATCTTGCGGAGGAGATCGATGTTGGTGAGCATCATGCCGGTCCCCCGGACCACCGCGGAGCCCGGGTCCTCGGCGTGGGCCACGGGGAGCCCCGTCTCCTCGCGGAGGCGCTTGTCCAGGTTCTTGAGCAGGGAGCCGCCACCCGCCAGGATGATCCCCTTGTCCATGATGTCCGCGGAGAGCTCGGGGGGGGTGCGTTCCAGGGCGTTCCGGACCGCGTCCACGATGGTGGAGATGGTCTCCGCCAGCGCCTCGCGGATCTCCTCGTCGGAGATGGTGAGGTTCTTGGGGACCCCCTCCACCAGGTCCCGTCCCTTGATCTCCATGGTGAGGGGCTCGTCCAGGGGGTAGGCCGAACCGATCTCCATCTTGATCTGCTCCGCCGAGCGCTCCCCGATCAGCAGGTTGTACTTCTTCTTGATGTACTGGGTGATGGCCTCGTCCATCTCGTTGCCGGCCACCCGGACCGATCGGGAGTAGACGACCCCTGCCAGCGAGATGACCGCCACGTCGCTGGTGCCCCCCCCGATGTCCACGATCATGTTGCCGGACGGCTCGGTGATGGGCAGGCCGGCGCCGATGGCCGCCGCCATGGCCTGCTCGATGAGGTAGACCTCGCTGGCCCCGGCCTTGAGCGCCGTGTCCTTGACGGCGCGCTTCTCCACCTGGGTGATCTCGGAGGGCACGGAGATGACGATCCGCGGCCGCACGAGGAACGAACGCCCGTGGGCCTTCTTGATGAAGTAGTCGAGCATGCGCTCGGTGACCTCGAAGTCCGCGATGACGCCGTCCTTCATGGGACGGATGGCCTCGATGTTGCCGGGGGTCTTCCCGAGCATCTCCTTGGCCTTGGAGCCCACGGCCTCCACACGGTTGGTGACACGGTTCACCGCCACGATGGAGGGCTCCACCACCACGATGCCCCGCCCCCGGATGTAGACCAGGGTGGTGGCGGTCCCGAGATCGATGGCCAGGTCGGAAGAGAACAGCCCCAGCAGACTGGAGAAACCCATCAAAAAACCTCCACGAACACGCGTTGCCGTCGCTCGGTCCGGTTGCCCGCGGGGTCGACGGCCGCCACCACGAGTTCGTTCCATCCGTCGTCCAGGACCTCGATGGCCTTCCGGAAGTGGCCGGTGGCGTCCACGTCGACCGGCTCCCCGTTGATGGTCACCGTGGCGCCCGGCTCGGTGGTGCCCTCCACGATGAACAGCTGGCCCATCTGCCGGGCCGGCTCCACCTTCAGGTCCGGAGGGGTGTGGTCCTCAAGGGGGAAGCGATGGCCGGACGTGGTGAGCCGGAAGCGCCGGACCGGGCTCCATTCCGAGGAGACCCCGTCCTCGTCGATGGCGGCCACCCGCCAGTAGTAGGTGCCCCGGAGAACCCCCTTGAGACGGGCGGAGCTCTTCGTCCTGGCAGGATCGTCGACGTCCAGCCCGCTGGCGGTGAAACGGCTCGACCGGCCGACCTGCAGGTGGCTGGCCACCGCACCGGGGGGCAGCTCCCACTCCAGGGTGATGACCGGGTCCGTGCCGAGGTCGAAGGACACGTTGTTCTCGGGGCTGATCGGCCGTGGCGGCGAGGGGATCTTGCCCCTGGCCCCCAGCTCGCCGTCCGGTGCGGCCGCCACCCGTTCCTGGGAGTGGAGCACCAGGGAGGCCCCCCCACGGCCCTTCACCCGGGCCTGGCCCGCATAGGTCGCCACCACGGTCCGCCTGTCGGTGCCGTCGACATCCACGGCGACCCGGCTGTCCCGCTCCACCGAGGTCTCCACGGCATCGGTGGCCACGGTGGAGGTGTTGGAGGTGGTGAACACCTTCAGGCGTCCCACCATCATCTTGACCTTCCCCTCGGCGGCGGTCCGGGACCGCTGGTGGATCTCCAGCAGCGAGTCGGGGGCGATCCGGTAGATGGTGCCGTCGGCGAGCAGGATCTCGGCGGACCCGTCGCTCCCGGTCCGGACGAAGTCACCGTTGAACAGGGGCATCCTCTCCCGTGCCGGTTCCCAGGCGGTCTTGCCGGCACGCTGCACGCTGACCCGGCCCTTGAGGCTGAAGATCTGCCCTGCCCCTGCCACCTCTCCCGGTTCCGCCCCGAGGATCGCCTCGAACCGCTGACGGGCCTGGCGGGCAAGCCTGGCGGCCTCGTCCCACTGCTCCCCGGCGTAGGCAGAGCGGGCGTCGTCCAGCTCGGTGGTCCCGAGGCTGGCCTCCTCCCTCCAGGCGGCGGGAACACCCCTGTCCCTGAGAACCGACTGGCTCTGCTCGGCCTGCTCGATGGCCTTCCGTGCCCGGGCCTGCGGTGGGAGGTGCATCCGGCTGTACGCGAACGCCAGCAGGACCGTCGCGAGGACGGCGGTCACCACGATGGCGATGACCCTCCGGATCGTGTGGACCCGGACCACCACCCAGTCGATCTCGATGCCCCGTGCCACGTTCTGACACCTCCGGGCCCACGGTACCACGGCGTCTCGGGGTGCGGCAAGCGCAAGAGACGCCACGGCAAGCCTTTGGGGCTCCGGTCCCCACCCCGGAGCGTGAGGGGGGTCACCGGTGGCCACGTCACGGGTTCCGGCAGCGGCGGAGCGGCTTCGGGGGCAGCCGACGGCGACGGGGATCGGCGGCGCAGAGCCGCGACGGAAAACGGTGGTCGTGTGGGAATCGGTGACCGTGGTCATGTGCCCGACCGTGCCCCTGATCCTGGCCGTGACCGTGGCCGTGACCGTGATTGTGCGGCGCGCGGGGCGCGGCCCTCTGCGCGCCGCCCGCCAGGGCCTCCGTGCGAGGTGCGACGCCCCCCACCCACCCGTGCGGGGATTGCCGCATTGGCGTTCGCCGAGGGGAGGTCGCGGGGGGAGCGCCGCTCGAAAGTCGCGGCCTCGTGCATGGGGCGAGTGGAGGCGAGGTGGCTCGCCGGGAGAATGTCGCCCGGGTTCTGCGGGAGCACGATGCCGGCCTGGAGGCCGGCGCTCCCTGTGGCCGCGTACCCTCTTCGGATGTCCGGTTGTGTTCCGGGTTGGGAGGCCTCGTGTTTCCCGGGGCGGATGGCGGCGTCGGGGATCGGGGACGGCGGCCGCGTCCGGTGGTCCTCCCGGGCGCGTCCCCCGCTTCATCCGGTTGCCGAAGCGCACCGGGCCGAGATGTTCTCCCCCTCGCCCCTGCGCCCCTGCTCCCGGGCGGGCGGGGGCCGCCTCCCACGATGGCGGGCCACTTCGCCGGATGTTCATCCCGTGCGTTACTCGCCCACTTCGTGGTCGGTGTGTCGTGGAAAGCTCGGTGGGCGTAGGGCCGGCCTTCCCCCTCTCCGGCCCTTTGGGCCTTCGACCCCCCCGGCCACGCCCGCGGCGTGCTTTCCACAGACAATGCACCGGCACGGCGTTTTCCTCCTGTTCGGATCTGGAGGACGTCATGGAAAACGCCGTGCCCGGCACGCGCCGCCGGGTGCGCCCTTCTCCGGAGGGGCGGGGGACGTCTTCACTTCTTCACGTCTTCACTCTTCACCGGGTGGGTGGGGGATGGTGGTGTCGGGCATGGTCACCTCCGGGTCGTTCATGGAGGCCCTTCAGCTTCCGGGCGCCCCGGTGTCAGGGGCCGCGCAGCGGCCGGAGGTTCACCCTTGACGCCGGGGCGCCCGGAAGCTAGGCCTCCCATGACAGAACGACCCGGAGGTGGCTGCCGCACCCCGCTGCCGCACCCCGCTGCCGCCTTTCCCGGAACTTGCGCCAACATGGCCGCTCGGCTACACTTTGCCGTCCGAACGCTGGACCGATCTGGAGGCGACGATGGCCCTCAAGCTGATGCGTGACAATCTCAAGCACCTCAAGTGGGTGCTGTGGTTCGTGGTGATCGTGTTCGTGCTGCTGGTCTTCGTGGACTGGGGCTCGGGCCGTGGTCAGCAGGGGCCTTCCAACGTGGCGGTCCAGGTGGGTGATCACGTGGTCACGGAACAGCAGTTCCTGCGGGAGGTCCGCGAGAACGAGCAGCGGCTCCGCAACCTGTACGGGGACCAGTGGGAGCAGTTCCGGAGCATGGTGAACATCGCGGAGCAGACCGCCCAGCAGATCATCCAGCGCGAGCTCCTCATGGAGGAGGCGCGGAAGGCCGGGCTGGTGGTCTCGGAGCGGGAGCTCCAGGACCAGATCCTCTCCTACCAGGCGTTCCGGCGGAAGGACGGGAGCTTCGTGGGCCAGGACATCTACGCCAGGATCCTGCGGGCCAACCAGACGACCCCCGAGCAGTTCGAGGCCCGCCTGAGGGAGGACCTCCTGATCCAGAAGCTCCAGAACACCGTCCGCCAGGCGGTGCTCCTCAGCGACGAGGAGGTGGAGCAGGAGATCCGGAAGCGGCGGGAGACCGCCGACCTGGACGTGATCGTCATACCGGTCCGGCAGTTCCTCGGAGAGGTCACGGCCGGGGATGCCGAGGTCCAGGCCTACTACGAGGCGCACCGCGACGAGTTCACGCGGCCGGAGCAGCGGGTGATCCGCTACCTGGTGGTGGAGACCAACACCCTGCGGCGCCTCCTTCCCGTGAACGATGCCGAGATCAAGAGCTACTACGAGGACCACATCGACGAGTTCAAGGAGAGCGAGCAGGCCCACGCCCGTCACATCCTGATCCGCGTGGTCCCGGGAGCGGGTCCCGACGCCGACGCCGAGGCGAAGGTCAGGGCCGAGCAGGTGGCGAAACTCGCCCGTTCGGGCGTGGACTTCGCCACGCTGGCCGAGAAGCATTCCGAGGACCCGGGCTCGAGGTCCAGGGGCGGCGACCTGGGCTGGTTCGGCCGCGGCAGCATGGTGAAGGAATTCGAGGACGCGGTCTTCGGTGCCAAGCCGGGCGATATCGTGGGTCCGGTGAAGTCCCAGTTCGGGTACCACATCATCAGGGTGGAGGGTTTCCGCCCCGCCCGGGTCAAGCCCCTGGACGAGGTGAAGGACGAGGTGAGGTTCCGGCTCCTGGAGAGCCGCGCGGCGGCCGAGGCGGAGAGGCGCGCTGCGGAGCTGGCCCGCGCCATCGAGCGCGAGAGGCCCGACACCGATGAGGCGTGGCAGAAGATCGCCGACGAGGACGAGGCCGTGGCCTCCTTCGTGTCGCCGCCCTTCGGCGCCGACGAGGTGATTCCGGGCATCGGACAGAACCCGGAGCTCAGGAGTGCGGTGTTCGAGGCCAGGGTCGGTGACATCGGCGGTCCGGTGCCCATCTCCCGGGGCTGGATGGTGTGGCAGCTCAAGGAGATCAGGCCTGCCGGCGTGCCCCCCCTGGACGAGATCCGGGACAGGGTCGCCGCGAAGGTGATGGGTGAGAAGGCGCTGGCCGCGGCGAAGGCGAAGGGCGAGGAGCTGGCGCGCCGGTGGCGCGAGGGAGCCGAGGCAGCGGAGCTCGCCAGGGAGGTCGGCGGTACCGTGAGCCCTGTCCGGGCCCACCGGCGGGGGCAGCCGATCCCCGGCGTGGGACCATCGGCCGCACTGGACCAGCTGGTCTTCGAGGCGGCCAACGGCGACGTGGTGGGCCCCGTGGCGCTCGACGAGAACACCGTGGCCGTGGCGAAGGTCATCGCGCTGACCACGCTGTCCCCCGAGGAGGTCCGGAGCGCCCTGGCCTCCACGCGGGCGAGCCTGGAGACCGAGCGCGCCAACGAGATCCTTGGAGCTCTCCTGGAGAGGCGCCGGAAGGAGACCGTCATCACGGTGGACCAGCGGCTCATCGAACGCTTCACCCCCAACGGGAAGGCCGGCTGACACCATGATCGGCCGCCTCGAGGGACGCCTGCACCAGCTCCGGCCGGGGGAGGTGATCCTCGAGACCGGCGGTGTGGGCTGGCTCGTGCAGATCGGCCTGAGGACCTTCCAGGAGCTCGCGGGGAAGGAGCGGGCCGCCCTGTGGATCCACACCGTCGTCCGGTCCGATGCCATCACCCTGTTCGGCTTCCCGACCCCGGAGGAGCTGGAGCTCTTCCAGAGGCTCATCGCCGTGGCGGGAGTGGGACCGCGGACGGCGCTTGCAGTGCTCTCGGGCATGGCCCCGGAGCAGTTCCTCGCGACCGTCTCCAGCGGTGATGCCGCGCTGCTGCGCAAGGTGCCCGGCGTGGGCAAGAAGACCGCCGACCGGATCATCCTGGAGCTCCAGGGCCTGCTGCCTGCGGTGGAGGAGGGTGAGGCGACGGGCGTCGCCGAGGATGCGGTCTCCGCGCTGGTGAACCTGGGCTACTCCGCGCGGGAGGCGGAGAAGGCCGTGAAGGTCGCGGTGTCCGAGAGCCCGGACGGGGACCTCGCCCACCTGCTCCGTGAGGCCCTCCGGATCCTGAACCCGGCACCATGAGCGACGAGGTCCTGCAACCCGACGTCCAGCCCGGCGAGGATGCCCTCGAGGAGACCCTCCGGCCGCGGCGGCTCGGGGAGTTCGTGGGCCAGGAGCGCCTGCGGTCCAACCTGGAGGTGTTCATCGGGGCGGCCAGGGATCGCGGGGAGCCGCTGGACCACGTGCTCTTCGCCGGTCCCCCGGGCCTGGGCAAGACCACCCTGGCCCAGATCATCGCCGCGGAGATGGGGGCCGAGATCCACCACACCTCGGGGCCAGTGCTCGAGAGGGCGGGCGATCTGGCCGCCATGCTGACGAACCTCCAGGAGGGTGACGTCCTGTTCATCGACGAGATCCACCGCCTGGGTGCCTCGGTGGAGGAGATCCTGTACCCCGCCATGGAGGACTTCGAGCTGGACCTGGTGATCGGCCAGGGCCCCGCGGCACGCTCCGTTCGCCTGACCCTGCCCCCCTTCACCCTGGTGGCGGCCACCACGCGGATGGGGCTGCTGACAGCTCCCTTGAGGGACCGCTTCGGCATCGTCCATCGCCTGGGGTTCTACGGGGCCGGCGACCTCACCACCATCGTCCACCGGTCGGCGCGGATCCTCTCGATCCCCGTGGAGGACGACGCCGCCGAGGAGATCGCCCGGCGATCCCGGGGCACGCCTCGGATCGCCAACCGGCTCCTGCGGCGCGTCCGGGACTTCGCCCACCACATGGGCAGCGAGAGGGTCACGCTGGAGGCTGCCCGATGGGGTCTGGAGCAGATGGAGGTGGACGGTGTGGGGCTGGACCAGGTGGACCGCCTCCTCCTGACCACCATCGCCGAGGTGTACGACGGCGGGCCGGTGGGCCTCAAGGCCCTGGCCGCCTCCCTGGGCGAGGACCAGGGCACCCTGGAGGACATCCACGAGCCGTACCTCCTCCAGATCGGCTTTCTCCGGAGGACCTCCCGCGGACGGATGCTGACCCCCAGGGCCGTCCGTCACCTGGGCCTGGAGCCGCTCGTGGGCGATTCCCTGTTCCCGGAGGAGGGGTGAGCCGGGAGATCCCCGTCATCTTCAACCCCGTGGCCGGACGGGGACGCCTCCTCGCGCGGCGTCCCCGGCTGGACCGCCGGGCGGCGGAGCTCGGCGTGACCCTGAGGTGGCTGGGCACCGAGCGCCCCGGCCACGCCACCCTCCTGGCCCGGGAGTGTGTGGAGCGGGACGGGCCGCTCGTGCTCGCGTACGGGGGGGACGGGACCTACAATGAGGCGGCGCAGGGTCTGCTGGGGTCCTCCACCTCCCTGGGGATGCTGCCCGGAGGCACCTCGTCGGTGCTGGCCCACGAGCTGGAGGTCCCGCGCCCCGCGGAGGAGGCCCTGGAGCCCCTGCTGGCCGGAGAGGACCGGCTCATGGCGGTCGGCCGTACCGACCATGACCAGCTCTTCCTCATGATGGTGTCCTCGGGGCCGGACGCCGTGGTCCTCGAGCGCCTGAGCCCCGGCCTGAAGCTCAGGGGGGGCAAGGCCGGGATCGCGGCGCAGGCGGTGGTCGAGCTCGCCCGGGGACGCCTCCCGCGGATCACGGTGGTCGACGGGGAGTGGAGGGAGACGGGCGGGTGGGTGATCGTGGGGAACATCCAGTGCTACGGCGGGCCGTTCCGGGCCACGCCCGGTGCGGACCCCTTCGGGGAGTTCCTCGAGGTGGTGATCCAGCGGTCGGTGGGCCGGGCGGCTGCCGTCCCCTTCTTCTTTGCGATCCCACTGGGGCGTCACCTTCGCCGGAGGGACGTGGTCCGCCGCACGGTCCGGCGGGTCCGGTTGGAACCCGCACCCGGGCAGGAACGGGTCCCCTACCAGCTGGACGGCGACCCCGCCGGCCACCTTCCCGTGGAGGTGTGGGTCGCTCCGGAGCGCCTGCGGGTTCGCGTGCCGCGCCGCGCCCCCGGCGCCTCGCGCTGAGTCAGGCCCCCTCGTCGTCGAGCAGGGTGACGCGGGTCTCCGGTCAGATGAGATGCTCCCACTGCAGAGCCAACACGGGCTTGCAGTGTCTCATTTTGATCCGGGAGTGTGGGCCGTCCGGCCCCTGGGTTACAATGGCGGCGCATGGAGGTTGACATGGGTTTCCTCGAGGAGCTGGAGTCGAGGGCTCGGGCGGTGGACGGTCATGTGGTGCTTCCCGAGGGCGAGGATCCCCGGGTCATCGAGGCGGCGTCGGAGCTTGTGCGACGTGGGGCCTGCAGGGTGACGTTGATCTGCCCCCGGCCCTCCCGCACGGCCGCCCACGATCCACTGCCCGGCCTGGGCGTGGAGATGGTGGATCCATCCGAGGATCCCCGCAGGGAACGGCTGGCCGCCCACCTCCTGGAGCGGCGGCGGGCGAAGGGAATGACCCCGGAGGGCGCGGCCGAGGCGGTGCTGGATCCCCTCTACTTTGCGGCCTGCCTCGTGGCGGTGGGCGAGGCCTCGGGTTCCGTGGGTGGGGCCGTGCGGACCACGGCGGACTCGGTGAGGGCGGCGCTGCACTGTATCGGTGCACGGCCGGGCCTGGCGACGGTCTCCTCGTGCTTCGTGATGGTGCACCCCGATCCGGCCTGGGGACATGAAGGGGTGATGGTCTTCTCCGACTGCGCGGTGGTGCCGGACCCCGACCCCGTCCAGCTGGCGGACATCGCCGTGGCGGCTGCCGGGAGCTTCCGGTCCATCGTGGGCGTGGAGCCGCGGGTCGCCCTGCTGTCCTTCGCCACCAAGGGAAGCGCCGAGCATCCCATGGTCGACAAGGTCCGGGCTGCCGCCGTGGAGCTCGACCGGAGGAACCCGGGCTTTGCCTTCGATGGCGAGCTCCAGCTGGACGCTGCCCTCGTTCCCGCCATCGGAAAGCGGAAGGCCCCCGCCTCCCCCGTGGCGGGCCGGGCCAACGTCCTGGTGTTCCCCGACCTCGACGCCGGCAACATCTGCTACAAGGCCACCGAACGCCTCGGTGGAGCCCGTGCCCTGGGGCCCCTGCTCCAGGGCCTGGACCGTCCGGCCAACGACCTCAGCCGGGGTTGCTCCGCGGCGGACATCGTCCAGACATCGTTCCTGACCCTGCTCCAGGCTGGAGGTGGCGACGCATGAAGGTTCTCGTCATCGGTTCGGGCGCCCGGGAGCACGCCATGGTGCATGCCCTGCGCCGTTCGTCCAGCGTGGAGGAGATCTACGCGGCGCCGGGCAACCCCGGTATCGGGCAGGCGGCGGATCTCCTCCCCATCAGTGTGGACGACCTGCCGGCGCTGGCGGAGGCGGCCTCGGATCTCCGGATCGACCTGACGGTGGTGGGACCGGAGCTTCCCCTCGCCCTCGGCATCGGTGACGACTTCGCGCGGTGCGGGCTCCGGCTCTTCGGCCCGAACCAGAGGGCTGCCGAGCTCGAGTCCAGCAAGGTCTTCGCCAAGGAGTTCTGTCAGCGGAACGGCATCCCGGCACCGGAGGCGGAGGTCGTGGGCTCCAGGGACGAGGCCGTTGTCGCCGCCCGGCGCCTCGGGCTCCCCGTGGTGCTCAAGGCGGATGGCCTGGCCGCCGGGAAGGGTGTTCTCGTGGTGAAGGACGAGGATGACCTGGAGCAGGCGCTCACGGTCTTCTTCGAGGAGCGGCGCTTCGGCGATGCGGGCGACCGTGTGCTGGTGGAGCGATTCCTGGTGGGCGAGGAGCTCTCGTTCATGGTGATCAGTGACGGCCACACCTTCGTGCCCCTGGCGACCTCGCACGACTACAAGCGTGCGCTGGACGGTGACCGGGGCCCCAACACGGGAGGCATGGGTTCCCACTCGCCCGCCGTGCTCCCCTCGGGGACGGGCAAGGAGGTGGTGGACCGGATCATCCGCCCCGCCATTGCAGCCATGGAGGCCGAGGGACGGCCCTACTGTGGTGTTCTCTACGCGGGACTGATGCTGACCGAGGATGGTCCGCAGCTCCTCGAGTTCAACTGTCGCCTGGGAGACCCCGAGGCCCAGTCCATCCTCCTCCGCCTGGAGGACGACTTCGGGCTGGTCCTCCGGGATGCCGCCGACGGCCGGCTGGCCCGGAAGGCCTTCAACTGGAGGAGGGAGGCGGTGGCCTGTGTGGTGCTCGCCTCCCGCGGGTATCCCGGATCGATCCACCGCGGCGACGTGATCCACGGTGTGGAGGAGGCACTGGCGCTGCCCCGGGTGACCGTCTACCACGCCGGAACGGCCCTGGACAACGAGGGACGGCTGGTGACCGCCGGCGGGCGGGTGCTGTCGGTCTGCGGCCGGGGGGCCAATCTGGGGGAGGCCCTGACGGTGGCGTACGAGGGGGTGGAGAAGATCCACTTCGAGGGCATGCAGTACCGCACCGACATCGGGGTGGACAGCCTGGCCCTGCTGGGAGGTGCCTGATGGCCGGCCCCGACGTGGTGGTGCTCATGGGGTCGCCCTCGGACTGGCCGGCGATCCGACCGGCCACCGACGTGCTCCGGGACCTGGGAATCGCCTTCCGTGTCCACGTGACCTCGGCCCACCGGACGCCGGAGCGCACGGTGGAGCTCGTCCACCGTGCCGAGGCGGAGGGGTGCCGGGTCTTCCTGTGTGCCGCGGGCATGGCCGCGCACCTGGCCGGGGTGGTGGCGGCCCACACCCTGCGGCCGGTCCTGGGCGTGCCCCTGCCCGGTGGTGTGCTGGATGGGATGGATGCCCTGCTGTCCACGGTCCAGATGCCCCCCGGCATCCCCGTGGCCACCTTCGCGGTGGGGTCGGCAGGGGCGCGGAACGCCGCCTACTTCGCGGCGCAGGTGGTGGCGGCGGACAGGCCCGAGGTGACGGAGGCGCTCGCAGCCCACCGGCGAAGGGCGGCCGGGCGTGTGGAGGCCGGGGAGCGCCGGATCGCGGACGAGCTCGGGACGGACCGGTGACCTGCGCGCTCTGTGGCTGTACCGTGGTCTCCCTGCAGGAGGACTGGATCCGCGTGGTGGTGGATCCGGACCGGCTGCCCCTGGCCTGCCGGAGGGGCGACCTGGACGTCCGTCACGGTGACGCCGTGGTGACCGAGACATCAGACGGCCTGTTCGTGGGACGGGTCACCCTCTTCGCGCCCCCCGTCCTGAGGACCCCCCAGAGCCGCTCCGGCCGGATCCTCCGGCGGGCCACCGAGGAGGACCTGGCCAGGGAACGGGAGTGCAAGGCCATCGCGGAGCAGATGGAGACCTACCTCAGGCGGCGGATCCGGGACCTGGGCCTCGAGATGCGCCCGCTGAAGGTGCGGATTCCCCTGGAGTCCTCCAAGGCCCTCGTGTCGTTCACCTCGGAGCACCGGGTCGACTTCCGCCGCCTGGTCCGGGAGCTGGCCAGGCGGTTTCACCGGCGCGTGGAGATGCGCCCGCTGGGGGTCCGGGACGGTGCCAGGGAGATCGGGGCCCTGGGCCCCTGCGGGCGCTCGCTGTGCTGCGTGACCTTCATGGGGCGCTTCCACTCGGTGACGGTCCGCATGGTGAAGCGGCAGAACCTGAGCCTGAACCCCACCAAGATCTCCGGCATGTGCGGGCGGCTCATGTGCTGCCTCGCGCACGAGGTGGAGCAGTATCCCAGGCCCGACAGGAACAAGAAGAAGGGATGATCGGTTCCGGCCGGGGGTTTCCGGAACGACGGGTCCCGCCCGGCCCACGAATGGGGTATCATGGTTGCCACGATTCCTGTGGAGCTCGCAGACAGTGGCGCGGGAGTTGCATGACTGCGGGACGAAAACCCAGACCCGTGCCATGGTGGCCTTCGCCGGACCGGGACCTCAAGGAGATGACCATGTCCGACCGCAAACTGATTCGGCCGTCACTCAATGAAATGATGGAGCGATTCCCTGCGCGGACGACCGGCCGGCGGAAGCAGGTTCCAGCAGAGCAGACGAACGCAGAGAACTTCTATTACCTCAAGCAGATGCAGTCCAGAACTCCCATGGTGATCGTGTTGCTCGACGGCACCGAGCTCACCGGCTGGATCGAGTGGTACGACAAGAACTGCATCAAGCTCAACCGGACGGATGCACCCAATCTCCTGCTCTTCAAGCATTCCATCAAGTTCATGTTCAAGGAGGAGGACCTGCACTCCCGGCGCCGCAGGAGGCCCTCGGGCACCCGGCGCTGACACCCCTCGTGCCGAATTGACATGGCCGGGGTACGGCTCCCGGTCTCAGCGGTACCCGGGTTTTCGCCCGAAGACGTGCTCCTGGATCTCCTCCGGGGGCACCAGCCGCGGCTGGCCGAAGGTTCCCTGGGGGAGGTCACGCAGGAGATGATGCGCCCGGCGGGTGATGTAGGCGAAGTTCTCGCGGACCTGTGCGGTGCCCCGGCTCCGGTACATCCTGCGGAGGACCTCCAGCTGCCCCGAGAGAGGATCGTCGCGCCCCAGGAGCGCGATCTCGTCCCTCGGAGCGCTCCGCGGAGGAGCCGTGAGGTCCCGGGGAGAGGGCAGGCCAAGCACATCCGCCTCGAGCCGGTCCAGCTCCATGAGCACAGGATCCCGGGTCCTGTCCCCCAGCCGGCTCCCTTCGCCGCTGGCCTCCAGGAGGATCGGGCGCCGCCGGCAGTTGGCGTCGTGCACCTTGGGGTCCTCCACGATCCACCCCAGGTTGGTCATGGTGAGACTGTCGGAGATGGTGTTCTTGAGGTGGGTGCCGAAGGGCCGGATCGCGTTCTCCCAGGACTCCTCCACGCCGTTGAACATGTTGAGGACGAAGTAGACCCCGAAGCTGTGGACCACGTCCTCGATGGCGGTCACCCACTCGGTGTCACCCAGCGAGGCGTGGAGGTCCTCCAGGAAGGCGTCCAGGTTGGGCAGTCCCTCCTGGTAGACATCCTCCACCTGGTCGAGCAGGTCGTTGACGAGACGGTGCTGGAGGTGTCCCTCGGTTCCCCGGAAGAGGGGAGAGGTCTCGGAGAAGACGATGCGGAGCTTGCGAAAGAGGAGGCTCCGGACGATGTCGCCGGCCGCCAGTGTCGCCGCCGGATGGCGCGGTGTGAAGACGAGGATGCCCGAGTTCGACAGGGGGAGGAAGTCGATGACCGTGGCGTCCAGCCCGGCCCGGAGGTCCAGGACGGTGAAGGTGGCGGGAAGCCGGTTGATGGCCTCCATCAGCCGTCGCCGGGCATCCGGCCCCATGGTGGCGATCTCCTCGATGGAATGCCGGGGAGCGGCCACCAGGGCGAAGTTTTCGAAGAGTCCTTCGGGGTCCAGGTGTGCGTCGAGGGTCGTGAGGCACTGATCGAGCGGCGTGTTCCTCCGGAAGAAGTGGTAGAGATCCCGCTGGATCGAGACATCCAGCGTGTTCCTGATGGAGGAGGTTCCCGTATCCAGGTCCACCAGGACGGTGGGGGCGATCCGGGAGAGGGCCAGGGCAAAGTTGATGGCGAAGGTTGTCTTCCCCACGCCCCCTTTCCCCGAGGCGACGGTGATGATGCGACGCATCAGCTGCCTCGCTCCGGCGGCCGTGCCGCCGCTCCATCCGCCCCGAGGGTCTGGAGGATGTGGCTGATCACCAGGTCCAGCGCCGCCTCGTTGAACCCACCCTCGGGGATGATGACATCGGCCCACCTCCTGGACGGCTCCACGAATTCCAGGTGCATGGGGCGGACCGTTCCCAGGTACTGGTGCACCACGCTCTCCACGGTGCGCCCGCGCTCCCGGAGGTCCCGGTCCAGGCGGCGGATGAATCGGATGTCGGGATCGGTGTCCACGAAGATCTTGAGGTCCATGAGCTCTCGGAGCCCGGGTTCCGCCAGCACCAGGATCCCCTCCACGAGGACGATGGGACGGGGCTCCATCCACTCCGCATCGGGGAGGCGAACGTGGCGGGCGTAGTCGTAGACGGGAACCGGGGCGGGCCTGCCGGACTTGAGGAGCCCGAGGTGCGCCACCATCAGGGGGGTCTCCAGGGCGTCCGGGTGGTCGAAGTTGTGGTGGATCAGCTTCTCGGATGGGAGCCCGGAGAGGTCCCGGTAGTACCGGTCGTGGGTGATCACCACCACCCGGTCCGATCCGACCCGCCGGACGATCTCCGCCGCCACGGTGCTCTTGCCCGAACCGCTGCCGCCGGCGACCCCGATGACCAGCGTTCCCGTGTCTTCCCCCGGTGTGGAGCGCTCGTGCTCCGCCGGAACCTCCCGAAGGGGCGAGGGGAACGTCATGGTCCGCAGCCAGCCGTCACAGGTACTTGAGCGTCTCGGTGACGGTGGCCGCGTCGGGGCCGTCCGGGGCCACCTCCAGGTACCGCTGGAGCTTCTCCCTGGCACCCGCCATGTCACCGCTCCGGAGCAGGAGCATGCCGTACTCGTAGAGGCACTTGGGAAAGTCGGGATCGACCTCCAGGCACTTCTCCAGGAGAGGCCTGGCATGCTCGTCGTCCATCTTGTTCAGGTACCCCGCCGCCTCGTTGAAGATGGTGGCCGGATCGTCCGGGTTCAGCTGCTGGTAGAGGGCGAGGTACTTCTGGTGCGCCTCCATGTCCCCCAGCTCCCTGGAGGCGTTGGCGGCCACGGCGGCGCACTTGACGGCCTCGTCGTCGAGCTCGAGGCATTTCCTGGCGTCGGCCATGGCGGCCGTGTGGTCACCGGCCTGGAAATCGAGCTCGGCCAGGGCCGTCCAGGCCCCCAGCAGGTCCGGCATGATGGAGACGGCCTCGCGGAGCCTGGCCCGCGCCCCCTCCTTGTCGCCCTTCTCCAGGAGCTCCCGTCCCTCCATCAGCTCCCTGTAGCCGGGCTGCTCCATGAGCTTCTGCTGCTCCTGCACCTGCATCTCCTGCGGGGTCTTGAGCACCCAGTCGAACTCGTTGTCCGTGCTGCCCACGGACACCTTGAATTCCTCGAGGAGGTAGGGAACGAAGCCCGGGGCCTCCACCTTCACCTGGTAGTGCCGGGTGGCGTCGAGGATGACGAAGCTGAAGGTCCCGTCGTCCCTGACGTCCACCACCTTCTTGTAACCCTCGATGGCCTTGGAGGTGAGCGTGATGGTGGCGTCCTTGATGGGGTTGCCCTTGCTGTCCTTCACCGTGCCCCTGACCCTGGCCTGCGCGCCTGCCAGGACTGTCACGGCCACGGCCAGGCCAAGGATGGTCATCAATGTCGATGTGATCGCGATTCGCTTCATGGAGTACCTCCGGATTGCGGTTGAACACCGCTTCCAAGCATACCGTTGTTCCGCAAGACCCTCAATCCTTGCGGGAATCATTCTGCTGCACCGAGTCCGAGCATGCCCCGGATCACGTGGCGGGCCACGGTGGGGTTCTCCCTGAGGCGCCGGACGGAGTAGGGATACCAGTCACGGCCGTAGGGAACGTAGACCCGGAGTCGGTGACCGTGATCCAGGATGATCTTCCGGAGCTGGGGATCGACCCCCAGGAGCATCTGGAACTCGTACCGGTCGGGGGAGACCCCGAGCCTGTCCACCAGCATCATGCCGGCCCAGACCAGGTGCTCGTCGTGGGTGGCGATGCCCACGTGGGCCTCCCCCGCCAGGAGCTTTTCCAGGCCGGCGATGAAGTTGGCCCGGATCGTGTGGAAGTCCTTCCAGGCGATCTCGCGGGGCTCCCTGTAGATACCCTTGCACAGCCGGACGTTCGGGTTCATGGGGAGGAGGTCCCCGATGTCGGACAGGGTCCGGCGCATGTAGGCCTGGAGCACCACCCCCACGTTGCCGTACCGCTCCTGGAGGTCGCGGTAGATGCGGAGCGTGGCATCGGTGCAGCTGTGGTCCTCCATGTCGATCCGGACGAAGTTGCCGTGGGAGGCGGCCAGCTTCACGATCTTCTCGGCGTTGGCCCGGCAGTACTCCTCGTCGATCCTCAGGCCCAGGAGTGTGAGCTTGATGGAGACGTTGCAATCCAGCCCGAGCTCCTCGATGGTGTCGAAGATGCGGATGTACTCGGCCACGGCGGCCTCCGCCTTCTCCCGTTCCTGGACCTCCTCGCCCAGGACGTCCACGGTGGCCATGGCCCCCTCGGCGTTGAGCTCGCGGATGGTCCGGACGGCATCCTCGAGGGTCTCGCCCGCCACGTACCGCCGGGCCACGGCGCCCACCACGAACTTCGGTACCAGCGGCAGCCCGTGCCTGACCATGGAATCGAATACGCTCACACCGACCTCCCGAGATCACGAAGCTGCGGCCAGCACGGCCACGTAGACGGTTTCGATACCGGCCCCCCGGAGGGCCTCCGAGGCCCTTCGCAGCGTGGCGCCGGTGGCCATCACGTCATCCACCAGGAGAACGGGGCCCGCGGGGACCCTCGTCCGGACGGAGAAGGCTCTCGCGGGAAGGGAACGGCGCCGGGCACGGCTCCGCGTGGCCTGCCGGCCCAGGCCGTGACGGCGGAGCACCCCGTGGTGCGGCAGGCCCAGGGAGGCCGCCACCTCCCGTGCGAGCAGCCCGGCGGTGGACCAGCCGCGGCGGAGGCGGTGCCAGGGGTGGGTCGGCACGGGGACCACGCACGTGGGTTCCTCCGGCCACGGTGCCGAGGCCACTCTGGCGGCGAGCCGTCGCCCCAGGGGCCGGGCCACCTCGTCGTGGCCGTGGTGCTTCAGCGCCAGGATCGCCCTCCGGAGGTTGCCCTCGTACGAGCCCCACACCACGGTCCCGTCCTGGGGGGGTGGCGCATCGCCGCACGCGAGACAGTGGGGCTCGGAGGGATCCATGGGCGCCCCGCACCAGGGACAGCGGCCCTCCGGGTCCGGGACCACCGCAGACCAGCATGTGCCGCACAGCCCCCGGCCGGGACCCCGCAGGGGTTCGGCACAGATGGCACAGGTCCCGGGAAGCAGCGCGTCACGCAGCCCGGCGGCGAGGGTCAGGCCCGACACGGAGTGTATCGTACCAGAATTCACAAGCCCGGAAGCCCGCTATACTGGCCCCATGACGGTGTGTCACACGAACCTGCGGATCCGGACCTCGGGCCACGGGGACGTCCACGACCTGACACCCTCCCTCGTGGAGTGGCTCGCCGGGAACGGCGCCCGGGAGGGACTGGTGACGGTCTTCGTCCCGGGATCGACGGCGGCCGTCACCACCATCGAGTTCGAACCGGGCGCGCTGGAGGACCTGGAGGAGGCCCTGGAGCGGGTGGCGCCGTCGGACAGGTCCTACCACCACGACCGTCGCTGGGGGGACGGCAACGGCTTCTCCCACCTCCGGGCCGCACTGCTGGGGCCGTCGGTGACCGTGCCCGTGACGGACGGGAGGCCGGTGACCGGCACCTGGCAGCAGGTGGTGCTCGTGGAGTGCGACAACCGCCCCAGGGACCGCAGCGTGGTGCTGACCTTCGTGGGGGAGGCCGGGAGCTGATGCCCCATCTCGTGCTCGATGGCTGGGAGCGGCCCACGCGGTGGACGGGAGGGCTCGGCCCCTCGGTCCACCGGTGGGGCCGGGCGGTGCTCAAGACCTCCGGCTGGTGGCGCCGTCACGACGACGAGGCCCTCCTGGTGGAGGGGGTGGTGGTGGAGTACGCCCGGCCGCTGCACCCGGTGGCCCTGGTGGCCGCCCACCACGGCCAGACCATCGTGCGCCTGTGGCCCGCCGTGACGGTGGAGCGGACCCGGGCCGTGCAGCGGTGGCTGGCCGTGATCGCCCGGGCGCTCCAGGACCACGGGGCCGGGGAGCTCGTCGCCACCAACATCCCCCGGGAGCTGTGGGAGGATCTCGGTCTCCGGGAGGGCGGAGGGGCCGGGCCGGGCTCCTGAGCCGTCTCAGCCCGTCTGGGGGGAGCGCCGCCGGCGCCACGTGGAGGCCACGGTCAGCCAGATGATGCGCAGGTCCAGCGCCAGGCTCCAGTTCTCGATGTAGTAGAGGTCGGCCGCCATGCGCTTGCGGATGGAGGTGTCGCCCCGGAGCCCGTTGACCTGGGCCCAGCCGGTGAGCCCGGCCCGGACCCAGTGGCGGGCCATGTACTCGGGGTAGCGGTTGCGGAAACGCTCCACGAACTCCGGCCGCTCCGGCCGGGGCCCCACCAGGGACATGTCGCCCTTGAGGATGTTGAACAGCTGGGGGAGCTCGTCCAGGTTGGTGCGCCGCAGGAAGGCGCCGATCCGGGTGACCCTGGGGTCCCTGTTCCGGGTCCACTGGGCCTCCCCGTCGGGCTCGGCGTCCACCCGCATGGAGCGGAACTTGTACATGCGGAAGGAACGGCCGTCCAGGCCCATGCGGACCTGGCTGTAGAAGACCGGACCACCGTCCTCGCGCCTGATGAGCAGCGCGATCACGGGAAACAGGGGTGCCGTCAGGGCCAGGCCCAGAAGCGCCCCGGCGATGTCCATGGCCCTCTTGACGAGCCGGTTGAAGCCCTCCAGCGGAATCTGGGTCAGGTTGATGACGGGGATGCCGTCCAGGTCCTCCACCCCGGCCCGCAGCACGTAGTACTGGAGCAGGTCGGGGACCACCTTGATCTCCACCAGGAGCTGGCCCGCCCGCCGGATGAGCTGGACCGTCTTGTGGTGGGCGGACAGGGGCAGGGCGAGCAGCACCTGGTCCACGCTCCGCTCGCGGACCACCCGCTCCAGGTCCTGGGTGGTGCCGAGCACGGGGACGCCGTCCAGCTCCCTCTGCTGCTTGCCGGGGTCGTCGTCCAGGAAGCCCACCACGCGGAAGCCGTACTCCCGGTGCTCCTCCAGCCGCTCCACCACCTGGCGCCCCAGCTCCCCGGCTCCCACCACGAGGACGTTCTGGAGGTTGCCGCCGGAGCGCCGGATGCGCTTGAGCGCCGCGGCGATGGCCCAGCGCACCAGGGCCACCAGGATCACGTCCACCACGGCGAAGATGCCCAGCACCATCCGGGAGTAGGAGAAGTCGCGGTAGAAGCTGAGGCCCGCGGTCAGGAGGGCCGTGGCCAGCGCCACGCCCACCACCACCCGGACGGACTCGTCGAAGCGGGAACGCGCCCTGCGTCGCTGGTAGAGCCCCTGGAAGTAGAAGACCACGGGCCACAGGATGGTGGTCACGGGGATGAGCCGCAGGTAGGGGCCCAGCTCGGGCACCCCCTTGGTCACCGGGACGATCTCCACGGCGAACCGCAGCCAGTACGCCAGGAGCATGGCCACCGCGGTGGCCAGCACGTCGCCCACCAGCTGGAGGACCACCTGGAGCTGGCGGCGGCGGGCGATCATCCGGAGATCTCCCGGAACCCGAGCCGGTCGAGAAGGAAACGGAAGCGCAGCAGGAAGGCCTCCCGGGAGAAGACCCGGGCGCGGTCGCGGAGCTCCGCCGGGTCCCACCGGCGCCCGAGTACCTGGAGTGCCGCCTCGGAGAGGCTCTCCACGGTGGGCTCGGCGGCCAGGGCCCCCTCCCGTCCGGGGCGGACGATGTCCTCGGTGCCCGAGGCGCGAAGTCCGACCACCGGTGTGCCGGAGGCCAGGGCCTCCACGGTGACCATGCCGAAGTCCTCCACGTTGGGCACCAGGAGGGCCGCGGCGCTCCGGTAGGCCTCCCGGAGCTCCTCCCGGGTCACCCAGCCCAGGAATGTGACGTCGGGTGGCGCCATGTGCCGCAACCTGGATTCCATGGGTCCTGCTCCCACGATCCGGAGCGGCCTGCCGATGGTGTGGGCGACCTGCATCGCGAGCTCCACCCTCTTGTACGGAACGAGGGCGGCCACCGTCAGGAGGTGGTCGCCCCGCTCGCCTCCCGGGGTGAAGAACTCCGTGTCCACCGGTGGCGGCACCACCTCGGCCGGGCGGTTCCAGTAGTGGCGGATCCGCCAGGCCACCAGGCGGGAGTTGGCCATGAGGCGGTCCACCCGGGCCGAGGAGACCATGTCCCACTGGCGCAGATGGGCCAGCTCCATCTGGATGAGCGGGCGGAGTGGCCTTGGAAACCCGTGGAGATACCGCTCGCGCTGGTCCCAGGCGTAGCGCATGGGGGTGTGGATGTAGCTCAGGTGGAAGGCCCCGGGAGGCGGGATGACCCCCTTGGCCACGGCGTGGCTCGTGGAGATCACGAGGTCGGCGTTGGGGAAGGTGAAGGACTCGATGGCGGCGGGCATGAAGGGCAGGAGGTGGCGCCACCTCCGCCCCCCGAAGGAGAGCGCCTGGAGCCAGGAGGTCCGGATGGGGTGTTCCTCCAGCTCCCGCGAGACGCTTCCGGGGCGATGCACCAGCGTGTAGATGGGAGCCCCGGGAAAGAGCCGGGCGATCTCGTGGAGCACCCACTCGCCGCCCCGCATCCCCGTGAGCCAGTCGTGGACCAGCGCCACCCTCATGACACCACCTCCCCCAGGGCCTGACGGTACACGTTCACGGTGGCCTCCACCGTGGCGCCCCAGGTCATGGATTCCGCCCGCCGGCGTCCCGCCTCCACCATCAGCCTCCGGAGGGGGTCGTCCACCAGCACGCGCTGCATGGCCTCGGCCACCTCCTCGGCGCTCAGCGGGTCCACCAGCCTGGCCACCCCCTCCCCCAGCTCCCGGAGCGCCCCCACGTTGGAGGTCACCACCGGAAGGCCGGCGCACATGGCCTCCAGCACGGGCAGGCCGAACCCCTCGTAGAGGGCCACGTGCACCAGGACCGACGACAGATGATACAGCCCCACCAGATCGCGGCGGGGCACCCGCCCCAGGAAACGGGTCCGGTCGGCGAGGCCCAGCCGGGCGGCCCGACGGGCCAGCGGCGAGTCCGGACCACCCCCGCCCACCACCACCAGCTGGCCCGGCAGACGGTGGCGCGTGACCGCCAGGTGGAAGGCCCGCAGCAGCACGTCCAGGTTCTTGTGCGGCTTGTCGTTGCTCACGGCGAGGAAGACGGGGGGGCGGATGCCGTACCGCTCCCGGAGCGCGTCGAGCTCCTCCCGCGGCGGGCGGTCGCCCAGGGAGGGGTCCACCCCGTTGGGGACCACCTGGATCCGCTCGGGGTCGGCACCGAAGAGCTGGACCAGGTCGTTCCGGGAGGCCCGGGACACCGTGATGACCCTGCGGGCCCGCGTGAGGGCGAGCCGCATCATGGTCCGCAGGTACCAGAGGCCGGCCTGGTACCGCCGCCGCGGGGGGTAGAACAGCTGGATCACGTCGTGGATGGTGACCACCACGGGGCGGTGGAGGAGCACGGGGACCACGTAGTGGGGGATGTGGACCAGGTCGGCCCGCTCGCGCAGGAGGGCCGCGGGAACCCTGAGGTGCTCGGCCACGGAGTAGCCCGGTGCCGCCACCTCCAGGATCCGCGCCCCCGGGGCCAGTTTCCTGGCCCTGGGCTCGTGCCCCGTCCGGACCAGGAGCACGAGCTCCAGATCGCTCCGGGCATCCAGCCCCTCCACCAGGTGGGTGAGGTAGGTCCCGATCCCGTAGTCGGTCAGCTTCCGGGCGTCCAGCGCGAGTCTCATGGGCACGGCGCCATTCTACGCTGTGGAGGCCGGTGGGTATACTGGAACCCCGATGGGCCCTCGTTTCCCCGCCGTGATCGCCTGGGCGGCTCCCCTGGGGTGGGCCGCCGTGACCGCGGCGTCGTGGAGGGTGGGACGGGCCGACGCGTGGACCGCCGTGGCCTCGGTCCTCGTGGTGGTGCTGGGCCTGGGAGGGCCGCGCCGGGCCGTCCGGAGCCGGGGGGGCGCCGCGGGTGCGGCCGCCGACCTGTTGCTGGTGGGCGGTGCCGTGGCGTGGCTGCTGGCGGGCCCCGCCTCGCACCGTACCGTGATCGCCCTGGGGATCCCGCTGGCCGCCGCGGGCCTGGGCCTGGCCGGCTGCTGGCGTGGCACGGGCGGGGCGGGGCGGGGCCGGCTGGCGGTCCTGGGTGCGGCGGCCGCAGGGGTGGTGCTGGCCACCGGGGTGGCCGGCGCTCCGGCCTGGCCCCTCAAGGCGGCCCTGGTGGCCCTGGCCCCCCCCGTGACGGCCGCCCTGCTGGTGCCCCTCGCCGGGCCCCTGCTGGCCCTGGCGGGGTCCGTGGCCCTGGCGGCGGCGGTGGGACCGGCCCACGCCGCGGCCTGGCTCCTCCCGCCCCTGATGGCCACCGGGCTCCTGGCACTGGCGCGGGGCCGGGTGGCCCCTGCACTGCTCCTTGCGGTCGCCGCCGCCCTCCTGCCGCCGGCGGGGCTGGCCGTGGCGGCGGGGCTCGCCGCCGGTGCCGCCCGCCGCCGGCGGTCCCCGATCCCCCTCCTGGTGATGCTTCCCGCGCTGGGCCTCGCCCTCTGGAGGCTCCCGGCGGGCGTGCCGCTCCTGGCCACGCCCTCGCTGGCCTCGCTCGCTGCTGCCCTTCCCCTGACCACCGCGTCCCTGCCGTGGCTCCTGCCGGTGGCGGTCCTGGGCCTGGGGGCCCGGGGACCCGTGGCGGGCGAGGGCCGGGAGGTGCTGGGAGCGGGCCTCCTGGTGCTTCCGTTCCTGGCCGCGGGGCCGTGGACGGCCGCCGCTGTGGCCTCCCTGTGGCTCGGGGCGTTGCCGGCGGCGTCGGACCTTCCGCCCCACAGGCTCCGGGTGTCGCTGCCCTGGACGGCGGGGGCGGCGCTGGTCCTGCTGCTGGGGTCCCCCTGGGGGCTCCCGGCCCCGCTCGCCGGCTCCGGCACGCTCCTGGCGGGGGGATGGGCCGCGGCCCTGCTGCTGGGCCTGGTGCCCCACCCCGCGGCCGCCCTCGCGTGGGTGCTCGCCGCCGCGGGGCTCGTGTGGACCGTGCCGGTGGAGGGGGCGGACCGGGTCCTCGGGCCGGGCGAGGCGCTCCGCCTGGAGGAGGCGCCGGCGGGGTGGGCGCTGCAGGCGGGTCTCCGGGGCGCCGTGCCTCCGGGTGCACCGGTCCTGGGCCCCTCCGGCGGGGGTGGGGGCGCCCTCCTGGCCGGGGCCCACCTTCCGGTCCCGGGGGCGGGGGGGCGCCACCCCATGCTGGTTCCCCTGGGACGGGGCCGGAGCACGCGGCTCGAGAGACGGGGGGTGGAGACCCGGAGGTGGGACGGAACGGTGACGCTGGTGGCGGGGGCCCCGGTGGTGGTCCGCGCCGAGCCCGCCTCCCGCTGGAAGGCCAGGAAACGGCGGTTCGCCGTGCTCATGGGTGGTGCCCTCCTGCTCCTGCTGGCAGCGCTGGCCGCGCCCCGGGCGGGACCGTGGCCGGCCACCGTGGGGCTTGTCGTGGTGCTGGGGGGCCTCGTGGCGGCCGGGAGCGGCTTCTCCCCCCTCGCGGGTGTGGCGTGGCGTCACGCGGCCGATCTGGCCGCGGTGGGCTGGCTTGCGGCCGCGCTGTCCCTCCGCCACCTGTCGCGCCGTCGCCTGCTCGCCGGCTTCCTGCTCCTCGCCCCGCTGGCGCTGGCCCAGCCGGTGCTGCGCCACCCGGCCGGGGACGAGGTCTACTCCCTGCTGCTGGACCGGAGCCTGATGGCCGACGGAGACCTGGACATCTCCAACAACATCGATCCCGGGGATCCCTCGGAACGCATCTACCTTCCCCATGCGGGGGACCTGATCCACTCGCCCCTGCCCGCCGTGGCGGCGCTTCTCCTCTACGCCGTGGCGGGGCACGCGGGGGCCCTGCTGCTGACCTCCCTCCTCATGGCCCTGGCCGCCTGGGCCGCGGCCCGGAGGGCGGAGGCCGTGGGCGTGCCGCGCCGGGCCGTGGATGCAGCGTGGGCCGCCACGCTCCTCGGGGCACCCTGTCTCCTCTTCGCCACCCAGCTGTGGCCGGCGGCCTTCGGGGCGGCGGCGGCGGGGGTGCTGCTCCTGCTGGCGGCCCGCCCGGCCCCGGGCGCCGCGGCGGTCATGGCGGCGGCCTCGCTGGTGGTGAAGGTGAGGCTCGGGCTCCTCACCCTGCCCCTGGCCGGTGCGGCCCTCCTGAAGGGCCGCCGGGCGAGGGCGGCGGCGCTCCTGGCGGGCGCCGTGGCCGGGGCGGTCACGCTGGTGGTGCTCCTGCTGGGGGGACCGCTGGGACGCCACTCCCTCGCGGAGCTGCTGCCGGGGAGCGCCACCCCTGTGCTGGTGGCGGCGTGGGGTCTCCTGTGGGACGCCGCGGGTGGCCTGGCCTTCGCCGCACCCCTCTGGCTGGTGGCCCTGGTCTTCCTGCCGCGGGTGTGGCGGCGGGGCGGGACTGGCGAGAGGGCGCTGGTGGTGGGCGCGGTGCTCACGGTGGCCGCGCTGCTGCCGCGGGGCGAGTGGTACGGCGGGGGCTCGCCCCCGGCCCGCTATCTCGTGCCGCTGCTCCCGCTGGCGCTCCTGGGGCTGGCCGAGGCGCTGCGGAGCTCCACCGGCCGCCGGCTGGCCGCGCTGGCCCTCCCCCTGGCCGCCGTCTCGGCGTGGGTGGCGGTCACGCGGCCGCTGTGGTGGTTCAACCCCGTGGACGGGGGCTGGTGGCTCGCCGACCGCCTGGCCCGGGCCCTGGGGGCCAACGCGCTCCGGCTCTTCCCCTCCTTGATCCGGCCGGACCCGGCGGCCCTGGTCGTTCCGGTGGCCATCCTCCTCCTGGCGTCCTGGTGGGCGCGTGGGCGCCGCGCCGGGGCCGGTGCGGTGGCCCTGGCGGCGCTGGCCGTGACCGTGGGGTGGGCCGCGGGGATGCCCGAATGGACGGTGGACCTGGAGGACCCCCAGGTGCACCACGACGCGGGCCGCGCGGAGCCCCCTCCCGGCACCTTCTTCCGGGCGGCCCGGGGAATCGCCTGGCGGCTGGGCCCGGGCGAGTCCATCCGGGTGCCCTGGCGGCCCGCCGCGGGGGGACGGCTCACCGTGCGGGTCCGCGTGCCCCGGAGCGCGCCGGGACCGGGCCGCCTGCTGGCCTCGTGGGACGGAGGACCGGTGGGGACGCGCCGGGTGGCGGGCCCCACCTGGCGGCGCGTACCCCTGCCGGAGCCCCCGGGCTTCGGCAGGCGCGTGCTGCGGCTCGCCTGGGAGGGACCGGAGGGCTCGGCCGTGCTGCTCGACAGGGTGGAGTCGTGCCGGTGAGGGCGCCCGCCGTGATCGTACCCTCCCTGGGCTCGCCCACGTTGACGGGCTGCCTGGAGGCCCTGGCGGCCCAGGAGCTCCCACCGGCCCGCACCATCGTCGTGCTGAGCGGGGAGGCGTCGGGAATCGAGCTTCCGCTCCAGGTGGAGGCCGTGCGGCGCCCGGCCCGGCTGGGGTTCGCCGCCGCGGTCAACGCGGGGCTCGACGCCCTGGGGGACGGCGCCGGGTCCGTGGCCCTGCTCAACGACGACGCGGAGCCCTCCCCCGCGTGGCTCGGCACGCTGGCCGCAGCGCTGGAGGACCATCCCCTCACCGGGGCGGTCCAGGGCACGGTGACCGATGCGGCCGGGGAGCTGGTGGACGGGCGGGGCATCGCCCTGGACCGCTGGGGCCTTCCCGTCCAGGTGGACCGCGGCCTCCCCGCCACCCCGGAACCCACGACGGCGAGACCCCTGGTGGCCGCCTCGGCCACGGCGGCCCTCTACAGGGCCGGGGCCCTCCGGGAGGCGGCCCTGCGCGGCGGTGGGGTGCTGGATCCGCGGTTCGGGAGCTACCACGAGGACCTGGACCTCGGGCTGCGGCTGGCCCGCGCCGGGTGGCGGGCCCTGTGGGTTCCCGGAGCCCGGTGCCGCCACCTGGGGTCGGCCACGGGACGGAGCCTTCCCTGGCGCCACCCCTGGTGGATCCTGGCCAACCGCTGGCGGGCGCTGGCCGGGAACCTCACCACCGGAGCCCTGCTCCTGGCCCTGCCACGGCTTCTCCGCGGCGAGGTCCGGGCGGTGCGGGCCCTGGCACGGGACAACCCGCGGACGTGGCCGGTGGCGGTGGCCGTGGAGGCCGCCCTGCCGTTCCTGGTGGCCGGGGGGCTCCTCCGGCAGGGCCCCCGGCGGCGCCTCGGTGGGCTACCCTGGGGGACGACATGAGGATCACCGTGCTCACCGACGACCGGCTGGGCCCCGTCATGGCGGGTTCGGCGCTCCGCGCGTGGGAGCTGGGCCGGGTGCTGGAGGCGGCCGGCCATGAGGTGACGGTGTGCGGCGCGTCCGGGTCCGTCACCCCCGGTGGGGATGGACCTCCGGTGAGCGCGAGGCCCGGGCGGGCGGAGGTGGTGCTCTCCCCCCCGTGGAACCTTCCCCCGGCGGGTTTCCTGGGCAGGGCCCTCCTGGTGCTGGACGGGGTGACGCCGCTGCCCGCCGAGCTCGATGCCATGCCCGCCTCGCCCGTGGTGCGCCGCCGGCGCCGCACGGCCCTGGCCCGCCTTCCGCTGGCCCTGGCCCGGGCTGACGCGGTGCTGGCCGCGGGGCCCCATCAGGAGGCGTGGTGGCGGGAGGCCCTCGTCCGCGCCGGGCGACCCGGCGTGCCGGTGATCCAGGTGCCCTTCGGTGTTCCGGTGGGCGATCCGCCCGTGGAGCGCGACGAGGTGGAGGGCGTGCCCCGGGACTGGGCCGTGGTCCTGTGGTGGGGCGGCGTGTGGCCGTGGCTGGACCTGGAGACGCTCCTCGAGGCCCGGGCACGCCTGGGGAGGGTCCCGGTGAGCGTGGTGGTGCCCACCGCCGCCCGGCCGGGGGGGCCGGCGCCGGGCGTCGACCGGGAGGCGCTCGGGCTCATGGCCGGGCGCCACGGCCTGGAGGTGCCGGAGGTCGTGGCCATGGACCGGTGGGTCCCCTACGCCGAGCGGCACCGTCTGCTCAACAGGGCCTCCCTGCTGGTGGTGCTCCATCATCCGGGGGAGGAGGCGCGGCTGGCCTTCAGGACCCGGGCGCTGGACGGCGTCTGGGCCGGGGTGCCCCTGGTGGTGACCGAGGGCGGCGCCGTGGCCGACCTGACCCGCGAGCGGGGATGGGGGGCCGTGGTACCCGCCCACCGCCCCAAGGCCGTGGCCGCGGCGCTGGAGCTCATGCTCACCGAGCGGGAGCAGATGCGCTGCCGGGGGGCCCTCGCGGAGGATCGGGAGAGCTGGCGGTGGTCGCGCGTGGCGGCCCCGCTGGTGGAGCTGCTGCCCGATCTTCCCCGGGTGCCACGGCGGGGGCTGCTGGTTCCGGGCCTCCGGGCCGCGGCGGCCATCGCCGGATTGGGGGGCGGCTCGTCGTGACGGTCCCGGTGGGCGCCGTGGTGGTGCGGTACCGGGGCGGGGAGGAGGTGGCGCGCTGCCTGGCTTCCCTCCTGGGGCACGGCGGAGGGGTGCCGGAGCGGATCGTCCTGGTGGACTCGGGCTCCGGCGACGGGGGGGCGGCGGCGCTGGCCGGGCGTTTCCCCGAGGTGCGTGTGGTGGAGCTCGGGGAGAACCGCTCCTTCGCGCACGCTGCCAACCGGGGCGCGCGGGAGGCCGGCGGGGGGTTCGTGCTGCTCCTCAACCCCGACGCGGAGGTGGAGGCGGGCGCCCTGGCGCCGCTGGTGGACCACCTGGAGCGGAACCCGGAGCTCACGGGGGTGGTGCCCCTCCTGGTGGGGCCGGACGGGCGCCCCCAGCACCGCTGGCAGCTCCGCCGCCTCCCCACGGAGCGGGACCTGGCCCGGGGCCGCCCGGGCCGGCCCGCCTACCCGGCTCCCCCGCGTGCTCCCGGCCCGGTGGCACAGCCGGCGGCAGCGGCCTGGCTCCTCCGGCGGGAGGCCTGGGAGGCCCTCGGCGGCTTCGACGAGGCCTACGCCCCGGCCTGGTGGGAGGACGTGGACCTCTGCGCCCGCCGGGCCGCCCGGCGGGCGGCGGGGGACGCCCGGGTGGGGGACGGGTTCCGGGTCCTTCCCGCGTCCCGGGTGCGCCACCTGGGGGGGGTGTCGGCCTCGGAGCTGGGCCCGGAGGCCTTCCTGCCCCTCTACTTCCGCAACCTGGTCCGCTACGCGCGGCGTCATCACCCGGAGCGGGCGGACGGAATCCAGAGGTCGCTGGAGCGGACCCTCCTGCTGCGGGCTCTGGTGCGCCCCGGTCGCGCCCGGGCCTACCTGGCCGCCCGCCGGGCGCTACGGACCGCGGGGGAGTAGACTCCTCCCATGGGGGGACCCGCCCGCGATCCGTGGCACCTGGAGCCGTTCTTCGAGCACCTGGAGTGGGAGCGGAACCTCGCGCCCCGGACCCTGGCGGCCTACCGGCGGGAGGTGGAGGGGTTCCGGGACTTCGCGACCGGGGAGCTGGCCCGCGGGGGTGTGGCCGAGGTGGAGGCCGTGGACGTGCGGGCGTGGCTCGCCCACCTCAGGAGCCGCGGGCTGGCGCCACGATCCCTCCAGCGTTCCCTGGCCGCCCTGAGGACCTGGTTCCGCTTCCTGGCCGCGGAGGGCCTCGTCGCCGCGAACCCCGCCGAGCTGGTGCCCCACCCGCGGGTGGAGCGGCGGCTTCCGCCCACCCTGCCCGCCGACGCCGTGGGGCGCATGCTGGACGGCATCCCCGACACCCCGGCGGGGCGGCGGGACCGGGCCGTCCTGGAGCTGCTCTACGGGGCCGGGCTCCGGGTGGGGGAGCTCGTGGGCATCGGCCTGGACGACCTCCGGCTGTCCGAGCGCCTGGTGCGGGTGGCGGGCAAGGGGCGCAAGGAGCGCATCGTGCCCTTCGGCGGCAAGGCGGAGGCCGCGATCCGGGCCTACCTCCCCGAGCGGGCCCGGTGGCGCGCGGGCGGGCCCCGGGACGACGGCGATCCGCTCTTCGTCAACCAGCGGGGCGGGCGGCTCACCGACCGGTCCGTCCGGAGGATCCTGGACGGCGCCGTCCGGCGCACCGCGGACCTCTACAACGTCCACCCCCACGCCCTCCGCCACGCCTTCGCCACCCACCTCCTGGAGGCGGGCATGGACCTCAGGGCCATCCAGGAGCTCCTGGGGCACGCCTCCCTGGCCACCACACAGATCTACACCCACGTGGACCTCGCCCGCCTGATGGAGGTCTACCGGAACAGCCACCCCAAGGCGTAGATGGCTCGGCCTCCAGGCGGAGGCCGAGCCGCAGCGGCGTCCCCCGTTCCGGTCCCGGCCGGGGGCCTCAGAACTCGTACACGCGGTCCTGCTCGAGCTCCCGGACGTCCTGGCGGAAGGAGAGGGTGGCCAGCTCGGCGCGGAGGTCGTCCACGTAGGGGGGCTTGAAGTGGTAGAGCAGGACGGGGATCGAGGCGTCCAGCTTCTCGAGCTCCGCGGCCAGGGTCGTGGGCGTGAGGTGGAGGCTCACGTCGGCGATCCGCTGGAGGGAGGAGGGGAAGGAGCACTCGGTGATGACGGCGGCGATGTCCTCCTGGGCGTTGGCCACCCGCCACACCTCGTCGGTGGGGCCCGTGTCGGAGGTGAAGAGGACGCTCCGGCCGGCCTGGCGCAGGAGAAAACCCACCGTGGGGACGATGTGGTTGACGGGAATGGCCGTGACCTCCACCGGGTCGCCCGGCAGGTCGTCGATGACGAAGGGCTGCCCGGGCTCCACCTCCACGAAGCGGATGGAGGGGTAGAGCCGGTCCGGGATCCGGGAGAAGTCGGGCCAGGTGTCGTTGTTGAAGAGGTGGCGCCGGACGTTGGCGAGGACCCTCGCCGTGCAGTAGATGTTGATGCTGCGCTCCCCGTTGGAGAAGCTGTTCTCGATGAGGAAGGGCAGCGAGGCCGTGTGGTCCATGTGGGAGTGGCTGAGCAGGATGTGGCGGACCCCGGCCTGCTCCTCGATGGTCAGCACCCGTGTCAGGGCCCCCGCATCCACGGCGAGGGCACCGTCCACGAGGAACGACGTCATCCGCAAGCCCGGAGCGTCACCCCCGAAGCTCCCGATCACACGGAACCTCATGGACCGAGTATACCCCGGTCTCCGGCCGGGAGCCGGTACCATGGAGACATGGATCACATTCCCCCGGAGGCGGCCCAGCGCCTGGCCCTGGTGGTGGCCGGTGGCGGCGTTCGGATCCGGCGCGCCGTGGCCGCGCTGCCCGCGGGGCGGGAGCCCTTCGCGGCGGCCGGCGGGGCGCTCGCGGCGGCGCGGGACGCCCTGGCTGCGGAGGTGCCGCGCATCCTGGAGGCCGTGGCGGCGCGTGGGTGGCGCTGGACCGTCCCCGGAATGGACGGGTACCCTGCCACGCTCGGGGAGCTCTCGGACCCGCCCCTGGGCCTGTTCGTGGCCGGCCGGGTTCCCCCGGAGGCCTCGGTGGCCGTGGTGGGTTCCCGGCGGGCGACGGCCTACGGACTCCAGGTGGCCGAGATGCTCGGGGGGGAGCTCGGGCGGGCCGGGATTCCCGTGATCTCCGGGATGGCCCGCGGTGTGGACGGTGCGGCGCACCGCGGGTGCCTCGAGGGCGGCGGGAGGACCGTGGCGGTGTGGGGGACCGGGCCGGACCGGGTCTATCCCGCGGAGCACCGGCGGCTCGCGGAGGCGATCCGGGAACGGGGCGCCCTGGTGACCGAGTTCCTGCCGGGGACCACACCCCGGCGCCACCACTTCCCCCAGAGGAACCGCATCATCGCCGGGCTCGCGCGGGTCACGGTGGTGGTGGAGGCGGGCGCGCGGTCCGGGGCGCTGGTGACGGCCCGGCTCGCGCTGGAGGAGGGACGCGAGGTCTTCGCCGTGCCGGGAAGCATCCTCTCCAGCCAGTCGGTGGGCCCCAACACGCTCCTGGGGCTCGGCGCCCGGCCGCTGCTGAGCCCCGCGGGGCTCCTGGAGGAGCTTGGCATGGAGCGGCCGGCGGACCGGGCGGAGCCGGACGACCCGCTCGCCGGCGGCCTGCCGCCGGGGGAGGCGCTCGGCGCCGACGAGATCGCGGCCCGGGCGGGTCTTGGGGTGGACCGGGTGGGCGCCCTCCTGGTGGAGCTGGAGGTGGAGGGTGTCGTGGAACGGCTCGGGGACGGCCGCTACCGCCGGCGGGGGTAACCCGGCCGGGTCCGGGCATCGCCCGGCGTCAGCTCTGGCGGCGGCAGACGAAGGAGGCCACGGCGCCCAGGGCCCCGTCGGGCCCCTCGAGCTCGCGGGCCAGGAGGCCGAGCTCCGCCTCGAGCTCCTCGAGGATCCGGCGGGTCCGGTCCAGTCCGTAGAGCGTCACGTAGGTGAGCTTGCCCGCGGCCTCGTCCTTGCCGGGGGACTTGCCCATCTCCCCGGCCGTGGCCGTGGCGTCCAGGAGGTCGTCGGCCACCTGGAAGGCCAGCCCCAGCCGCTCCCCGAACCGTGCGAACCGCTCCCGCCCGGACCCCTCGACCCCGGCGAGCACCGCCCCGAGCTCCACCGAGGCCTGCAGGAGGCACCCGGTCTTGTGGCGGTGGATCCTCTGGAGACGCTCCGCGGCATCGGGGCCGTCCACGCCGCCCGTGGCCTCCAGGTCCTCCATCTGCCCGCCCACCATGCCCAGCGCTCCGGCGGCGGCGGCCACCAGGGCCACCGCCCTGGCCCGCCCCGGCGCCCAGGAGGCCCCCTCGGGGTACCGGGCGATGGCGCCCAGCCCCTCCGTGAGCAGGGCATCCCCCACCAGGATGGCGGTGGCCTCGTCGAAGGCCACGTGGACGGTGGGACGTCCCCGGCGGAGGTCGTCGTCGTCCAGGGCGGGGAGGTCGTCGTGGACCAGCGAGTAGGTGTGGATCAGCTCCAGCCCGCAGGCGGCGAGGGTGATCGCGTCGGGGTCACCCCCCGCGGCGGCGTGGGCCAGGCGCGCCAGGATGGGCCGGATTCGCTTGCCGCCCGCGAAGACGGCGTGGCGCATGGCCCGGTTCAGCCGGCGGTGCCAGGCGTCCCCGGGGGGCAGCAGCCGCTCCAGGCCGGCCTCCACGGCGGCCCGTTCGCTCTCGAGGAGGCGGCCCACGTTCACCGGTCGCCCGCCTCCAGGGGCTCGGTGGCCGGCCCGTCGTCGCCGGCCTCGGCCAGGAGCCGTTCCACCCGCTGCTCCACGGCCTCGAGCCTGGCCCTGCAGGCCCGGGCCAGCTCCATCCCCTTCTCGAAGAGGTCCAGGGCCTCCTCGAGGCCCACGGACTCGTCCTCCAGGCGCCCCACGATCTCCTCCAGCCGGGCCAGCTGGTCCTCGAAACGGTCCTGCTCTTCTCGAGAGGGCTCGTTCATGGCTCTCCTCCATCGTCTCCGAACAGTGTAGGCTGGACGTCCTCCGGAGGGTCCGGTGTCCGCCGCCTCTCCGGAGCCTTGCCGGTTCCCGTGGCCACCGACCGCAGGACGCCCCCCGCCAGCATGGTGACCAGGCGCTGGCCCGCCCGCACCCCTGAGGGATCGCGCAGCGGCGAGCTGGACCCTTCCAGCGTGGTGATGGAATACCCCCGCTGGAGCACGGCGCGGGGGCTCAGGTGTCCCAGGCTCCGCTCGTGCGAGACGAGGGTGGTCCGGGCCCTGGCGAGGACCGACCGCATGGCCAGCCCGAGGCGGTGGGTCTGGCTCTCCAGGAGCCTGCGGTGTCCGCCGGCCGCCACCCGCCCGGGGACCCTGCGCAGCGCGGCCTCCAGGTGCTCGAGGCGGGTGCGGCTGCGCTCGTGGTGCCGGAGCAGGAGGGGAACCAGCCGATCGGCCCGGTCCAGCCTCGACCTGAGCAGGCGGATCCTGTGGGGGAGCCGGGCCAGGCCCGCGGACCCCTCCAGCGCCTCCAGCCGGCGCCGGGCCAGGACCACGTGGCGCTCGAGCTCGCGGACCAGCCGGTCGCGGGCGTGGTCCAGCCGGCGCAGCTGCTCCTCGAGCCGGGTCACCACGAGCTCCGCACCGTGGGTCGGCGTCGCCGCGCGGAGGTCCGCCGCGAAGTCGGCGATGGTGAAGTCCACCTCGTGCCCCACGGCGGAGATCACGGGCACCGGGCTGGCCACGATGGCCCGGGCCACCGGCTCCTCGTTGAAGGCCCAGAGGTCCTCGAGGCTGCCTCCGCCCCGGCCGACGATGATCACGTCCACGAGGCCCGAGGCACCGAGGCGCTCGAGCGCCCCGGCGATCTCAGCGGCCGCACCCTCGCCCTGGACCGTTGCGGGTGCCACCACCACCCGCAGCCAGGGGAAGCGGCGGAGGATCTTCAGCATGTCCCGGAGCGCCGCCCCGGTGGGCGAGGTGACGATTCCCACCCGCTGGGGGAGCGCCGGGAGGGGCCGCTTCCGGGACTCGTCGAAGAGCCCCTCCTCGGCCAGTCGGGCCTTGAGCTGCTCGAAGGCGAGCTGGAGGGCCCCGAGCCCCTGGGGCTGGAGCTCCTGCACCACCATCTGGAAGCGCCCCCGCTGCCGGTAGACGGTGAGGTCACCCAGGGCCACCACGGCGAGACCGTCCTCCAGGCGGAACCGGAGGCGTTGGGCCCTCGAGGCCCACATGACGCAGTCCAGGGAGGCGTCCTCGTCCTTGAGCGTGAAGTAGAGGTGGCCCCTCCCGGAGGTGGTGCTGCCCGTGACCTCCCCCTCCACCCAGACCCCGGCGAAACCCTGCCGGAGGATCTGGTTGACCTCGGCGATGAGCTCGCCCACGCGCCAGATCCTGCGGGTCACGCCGCCTCCCGTCCCAGCGCGAAGGGCGCGGCCAGGCAGAGCAGGGTCACGATCCACACCTCCGCATCGCCCCAGTTGTACTCGAAGAACCCAGCCACCGTCACCCCGGCCACGGCCAGGAAGCACCCGGCGAGGGCCGGGAAGGCGGGGTGGTCCCTGTGCTGCAGCATGCGCCAGGTGGACACGAAGAAGGTGAGGAGGATCCCCAGGTAGCTCGCGAGGCCGAACAGGCCCCGCTCCGCGGCGATCTGGAGCACGTTGTTGTGCAGGTGGGGGACGTGCCAGCGGGGGGCGTCGTCCCTGCGGTAGAGGGGGTAGCGGCGTTCCACCATGCCCAGGCCCACACCGAAGACGGGGTGGTCCTGGATCATCTCCACCGCCGAGGTCACCATGCAGAGCCGGTCGTAGTTGGCGGGCTGGCGGAGGTCCACGATGGAGACGGCGCGTTCCACCACGGGCCCGGGCAGGATCACCAGCGCCACGCCGGCGATCACGGGGTAGAGGAGGATCACCCGCGGCTTCCAGACCGCGGCCGCCAGCACGAGGCCCGCCGCCAGCCCCACCCAGGCGTTCCTGCTGTAGGAGAGGATCAGGGCCGTGGTTCCCGTCAGCGCCGGGGGGAGCGTCCAGAGAAGCCGCTTCCGGTCCCGGGCGAAGGCCATGTCCCCCACCAGGAGCAGCACCACCACGAGGGTCCAGCCGGAGAAGGTCATGTAGTGGGTGGTGAGGCCGCGGAGGCGGTGGGCGAGGCTGGAGGCACCGTGGGCGTACTGCCACAGCCCGACGACGGACGACGCCGCCAGGGTCAGTGCGAGAAGACGGATCAGGCGTTCCCATCCGGACCGGTCGAGCAGCGAGACGGTCATCGGGATCACGAAGAGCGTGGCCAGCTCCCCCAGCTCCCCCAGGCTGTAGAGGGGCTCCTGGGAGAAGACCACGGAACCGAATGAGGCCGCCACGTAGAGCCATACGGCCACGTGGACGGGTGCGGAACGCCACCGCGCCTCGCCACGCCAGATGGCGGCGGTCCACAGGAGGAATGCGAGCCCCAGGAGGATGTTGGCGAGCGCGATCTTCACGCTCGTGGCCACCCCCAGTGTCAGGGCCAGCGAGGCGAGACCGGAGAGATCGATCAGTCGCCCACCTCCTGCCGTGAGAGCGCCTCGTCCACCAGCATCACCGGGATGTCCGAGACCACGGGATAGACACGGCCGCAGGTGGAGCACCGGAGGCCTGCAGCCACCACGGGCTCCTCGTCCCCGAGCTGGTCGCGATACTTCGCCACCAGGCGCTGACAGACGTCGGCCGGAAGGTCCACCGGTGTGAGGGTGCCGTGGTCCGCGGGGCACACCAGGATGTCCAGGAGCTCGGGATCCACCGCCATGAACGGCCTCCTTCCGGCGCCAAGTCTAGCAGTACCGAGCCGTTGACCGGACACCGGGGACCGCCTTCCCACCAGGCCCCCGGGGCACTGTCTTCCCCGCCCGACCGCCGGCCTCGCCGTGTCCCTCCGGGGCCCGGTCCACGGGTGGTCCTCCGGCGGAGCGGAGCGGTGGCGTGCGGGAGAACCCGTTCGCCGGCTGGCTTTCGGGCCATGTGCTGAGAAGTCCATCACCCGCGTGTTGGATCTCGCAACAGCAGGAACCCATTGAAATACAGGGATGTTGCGTGAATGGCCCTCCGTTCCGCCCGGGATATCGTGGAGAAACTCGGCGTCCCTCGGGCCCTGCGGGGTGTTGTGATATTCACAAACTATTGAACAGACGCACCTTGCAGGATGCAGGCCGGGGTGGCACGGGGGATGCACTGCCCCGGGGTGGAGGTCGAACATGAACGCATACCAGCCACATCACGGTCCGGAGGGGATCGGGGTGGTGTTCGTCCCCGAGACCACACGGTACCGGGTCACCACAGGTGGAGAGACCCGGGGGAGGTAATCATGGCCGCTGTCATCGTGCTCGTTTCGCTGTTCTTCTTCCTTTCCATCGAGGCCATCGGGCTCATGCTGAAGCGCCGGCGTGGCGAGGCTCCCGAGCCTTCGCCGGTGAGGGCGTTCGCCCAGGTCCACATTCCCCAGGGGCTCTTCCTGAGCGACGGGCACACCTGGGCGCGGCTCACCGAGTCCGGAGAGCTCAGGGTTGGTGCCGACGAGTTCCTCGCTGAGGCCCTGGGAGGCGCGGACCGGGTGGAGCTGCCCGCCGTCGGTGCGCAGGTGAAGAAGGGCGAGCCGCTGGCCACCATCCGGCGCCTGGGCCGGACGCTGGTGGTGCCGGCACCCGTGGACGGGACCGTGGTCGCCACCAACGGGACCGTGGACCGCCATCCTGCCGCCATCGAGGCGGACCCCTACGGGAGCGGCTGGCTCGCCTCGGTCTGGCCCGTCGAGCATGCCGAGGCCCTTCGGGGGCTCCGGGTGGGTCAGCGCGCCGTGAAATGGCTGGACAGGGAGATCCAGCGTTTCACCGAGTTCCTCGCGAGACACACGTCCCCGGAGCTCCTGGGGGCAACGCTTCCCGACGGGGCACGTCCCGTGGTGGGCTCGGCCCTGGTCCTCGACGACGAGGCATGGGGCGAGTTCCAGAAGGAGTTCACGGGCATCACCGGGTAGTCCGCGGTTCGACGGAATCCTCTTTGGGGGGAGGTCCGGCCTCCCCCCTTTTCGTGTGCCCGGCTCTCGGCCCGTCGATGGCCGGGAAGCGTGTGGGGTGGTTCGTCGCGGAGGATCGACGGGCCGTCGGGCGGGAGCGGTCGGGGTCCCTGTCCCCCGGGAGGGTTGGCGGGGCCGGAGCCACCCCGTGCCGCGGCCGGGTGGCACCGGCCGGTGGAGGATGGTCACCGGGATCCGGGGGTTCTCCGGCTGCCGCGGCGCCACCCCGCCCCGGGAGGTGCCGCACCCGAGGCGTCGGGCCGGGGTCGGGGGAAGCGAGGAAGGCCCGGCCGCGTGCGGCGGCCGGGCAGGAGGATCGCCGGGTCACCGGCGAGGCTCGGCGGTGCCGGTCACTCCCTCCTGGGGTGGGATCCGTCGCTGCCGGAGCCTCCGGGCGAGCCGGGTGTCGGGGTGTCTTCAGGGGCCACGGTCACCGGTCCGCCCGGTGTGGAGGCGATGACGTTTCCAGGGCCGCTTCCGCCTCTTCTGGGCGGGGCCTCCAGCCGCCGCACGAAGAGGACGAAGGTCACGAGGAAGCAGATCACGAGGATGTATTCGAGGCCCTTGGTCTCGAAGATGTTGACGTAGTGGTAGTACTCCATGGTGTCCCCCCTCACGCCGGACGCGGGCCGGGCTTCTCGCGGAGCACCGGCATCCTGAGGACCACCCAGCGGAACACCCAGATCTCGCAGAAGACCACCATGAAGGTGATCCAGATCTCGGGAATGGACGGAACGTAGGTGGCCGGGTTGTTCCAGTTGAAGGCGATCATCGAGACGTTCAGCCGGTTGAGGATGATCCCCACCAGCGTCATCACGGCCGCCCAGCGGATGAGGCCCATGCGCCGCTCCCGGTGGCCGTGTGTGAAGAGTGCGCAGGGGACCAGGGTGAAGATGAGCACCTCCACGAGGAACCATGCACCCCACTTCGTTCCCAGGTAGTCCCAGTGCTGCCCGTGGACGAAGATCACGAACTTCACGAAGAGGTAGACGTACATGCTGACCGCCGCACCCTTGGCGAGCCCGAAGACGATGTCCTCGAAGGTGTGGTGGTGTTCGGGATCGATCTGGTCGGCGAAGACCCTGTGGCTGATGGTTCCCTCGAAGATGATCATGGAGATCCCGGCGAAGATGGAGGAGACCAGGAAGAGGACCGGCAGGAACTCGGTGTACCAGAGGGGGTGCAGCTTGGGTTTCGAGAACAGGAAGAGGGCGCCCAGGCCCGACTGGTGGAGGGAGGACAGGGTCACCCCGAAGATCACCACACCGAGCGTCATCCTGTTGAGGAACCGCCGGGCGGCCTCCAGGTTCAGCCACTCGGCCACCACGGGGGAGAACTCCAGGAACTCGCTGGCCATGTAGAGGAGGAAGTGCCATGCCACGAGGAAGAGGATGGAGTTGTAGCCGAACTTGTTCCCGATGATGGGATTGATGATGTGCCACGGCCGCCCCAGGTCGAGGGTGAGGGCTCCGGCGTAGAACAGGTAGCTCAGGAATCCGTTGAGGACGGTGGCCCGGACGATGGGATGGTACTTCTCGGCGTGCAGCACGTGGACGGTGAAGGTGATGATGTACGCCCCTCCCGCAAAGGCCACGCCCGTCATCACGTCGAAGCCGATCCACAGTCCCCAGGGGTAGGCCTGGTTGAGATTGGTGACCGAGCCGAGCCCCCTGGCGAAGCGGATCACCACGAGCACGAGCCCCACCAGGATCACCGGAATCGAGATGATGTTGAAGGGTGTGAGCAGGGGCCCCTTGGGCCTGAGCTCCTCGCGGAGGAACTCCCAGAGGGACCGCTGCCGTTCGAGGCTCTGGGTTGTGCTGGCCATCATTCCTCCCCTCCCTCACGCCGTCTCGTGAGCTCGCTCAGGCCGTAGAGGAGCGGCGGGAACCCGAGGAACACCAGGGGTACCGCGTAGAGGAACTCCCGCGTGTAGTCCGGGTAGGTGTCGGATCCCAGGTCCGTCCGGAACCCGATCTGATCGAAGGGGACGGCTGCGAGGTAGAGCCAGTCGGTACCGCCGGCCTCGAACTCGCCGTAGATGTGATGGACGTAGTCGTCGGGGTGGTTGTAGATCCTGGTGCGGGCCTCCTCCATGAGCTCCCGCTTGGTGCCGAAGGTCAGCGCGTCCATGGGGCAGGCCTCCACGCATGCGGGAAGCTTGCCCTCCTGGAGCCTGTCGTGGCACATGATGCACTTCTGGATGCGCGGGTTGGGGCTCATGTACTCGAACTTCGGGATGTCAAAGGGGCAGGCGACCATGCAGTACCGGCACCCCATGCACCGGTCGCCATGCCAGATGATCGGACCCTCGTGGGTCTTCTCCATGGCGTTGGTGGGGCAGGCCGCCGCACAGGCAGGCTGTCCGCAGTGCATGCACTGCTTCTTGACGAACACCTCGCCCCTGTCGGTGTCGAACCTGTTGACCACGGTCCACTGCGTGGTGGTGGTGTCGCGGTGCTCCGCGAGCGCCTCGTCGGTCCTGGGGTCCGGGACCGGAAGACCGTGAGCCTCGGCGCAGGCCACCTCGCACTGGCGGCATCCGATGCACCGGGTGGTGTCCACGAGGATGCCGACGAACTCGGGGGCCCCGGCCGATGTGCCTGTGGAGCCGGACGCCGCGGCCGTGCCGGTGGCGGCCAGTGCCGTGGCTGCCCCGGCCAGGCCCAGGAATTCTCTTCGATCCATGACAGACCTCCCTTCAGGCCTCACCAGGGCCGGTGCGGGCCCGTGTGGCAGTTCTCGCAGCTCCGAGAGGCCTCGGAGCCGGTCCCGATCTCGTGGCATCCGCTGCACATGCGATGGACGGCCACCTTCGTCGAGACGTGATCGCATCGATGCTGCGTGGTGGGCCCGTGGCAGGCCTGGCATCGATGGGCGGTTGCGGTGGCCAGCTTTCCACGGTGGCAGGTGTCGCAGTCGACGCCGCATTCGCGGAGGTACCGGGGGTGCGGCGTCGAGAGCTCCGGGGCCTCCACGGGGTGGTGGCAGTCCTCGCACGCGATCTCGAGGTCATCGATGTGGAAGGCGTGCGGGAAGTGCACCTCCCCCACCGTCGAGAGATAGGAGATCTCCTCGGGTGGGTCCTGGGTGTCCGCCGTGCCGTCACCGGCTCCGCCGGGCGGGGCCACGGCAGCCACGGCGACGACGGCCGCCGCAAGGACGAGTCGGACCGCGACACGCCGGGGTCTCTCGACCTTTCCGGGCATGGTATTGCTCCTTTCGGTTCGGGTCGGGCTTCGGTTCTACGGTGGGTCCTGCTCATCCAGGTGGTACGGGATCTCCTCGGGAACACCCACGCGCACGGCACACGCGGTGCAGTAGGCGGCATCTTTGAGATCCACCTCCTCGGGAAGACGTGAAGGGCTCATGGCGCACCAGGGCACCCGGCAGTGCACGAGACCGAAGGTGTGCCCCAGCTCGTGGAGCACCTCCTTGAGGAGTCGGTGCCGGAGAACCTCCGGATCGACGGTGCCGGCAACCGCATCCGGGTGGAGCCGGAAGGTGGAGGCCACACCTACCGGACCGTCCAGCTGTGCCGAACCGAACACGTGGGTGAACACCGGCAGGAAGAGGTCCACGTCGGTCACGGCGATGCGGCGGACGCCAGGGGGGGGCGGGGGCACCAGAAGCATCTCCAGGAGCGCCGAGGCCAGGTACTGCTGGCGATGGTGGTCGAAGGCAGGAACCGGGCTGATGGAGGCCTCCGCGATCCAGACGGCGTGGGAGAGCCTGCTGACCAGGTCCTCCCGGAGGAGACGCATCACGACCGGCGCCACCGCGCCGATGGATACGAGCTCCAGCTGCCAGGAGAGCGTCACGCCGCATCTCCCCGCCTCACGGCCTTTCGATCCCGTATTTCTTCATCTTGTTGTACAGCGTGACCCGGTCGATCCCCAGCATCTTCGCGGCCCGGGTGATGTTGAACTCGTTCAGCCTGAGGACCTTGAGGATATGACGGTGTTCCATGGCCTGGAGCGAGAGGTCATCCTCGTCCGCTCCCGCCTCCCTGGTGGTCCGCCCGACGATGGGAAGGTGCCCGGGCTCGATCTGTCCCTCGGGACAGACCACGAGCGCCCGCTCGATGGCGTTGGCGAGCTCCCGCACGTTTCCGGGCCAGGGGTACCGCAGCAGCAGCTCTCTGGCTGCGGAGGAGAACCCCGTCACCCGCCGGCCCATGGCCGCGGCGTACTTCTTCAGGAAGTGCTCCGCGATGGCCATGGTGTCCTCGGGCCTCTCGCGGAGGGGGGGAATGTGGATCTGGAAGACGTTGATCCTGTAGTAGAGGTCCTCACGGAAGGTGCCCTCCCTGACGGCCTTCTCCAGGTCCCTGTTCGTGGCGCAGACCACCCTGAAGTCCACCGGGATCTCCTGGGTTCCTCCCACACGGGTGATCTTCCGGTCCTCGAGCGCCCGCAGGAGGTCCACCTGCACCCTTGGCGTGATCTCGCCGATCTCGTCCAGGAAGAGCGTACCGCCGTCGGCGAGCTCGAGCTTGCCCTTCCGCCTGGAGGCGGCGCCTGTGAAGGCTCCCTTCTCGTGACCGAAGAGCTCGGATTCCAGGATTCCCTCCGAAAGGGCGCCGCAGTTGACGGCCACCATGGGGCCGAAGGAGCGGGGGCTCCTGGCGTGGATCAGCCGCGCGATCAGCTCCTTGCCGGTTCCGGATTCACCACGGATCAGGACCGTGGCATCGGTGGGGGCCACGGAGTCCACGAGCTCCAGCACCCGCTTCATGGCGGCGCTGGACCCCGTCACGATCTCGTGACCGATGCCGGCGAGGCGCTGCTTGAGGGCCACGTTCTCCTCCCTGAGACGGACCTTCTCGCACGCCTTCTCCACCACCCGGGACAGCTCCTCGGGATCGAAGGGCTTGACCAGGTAGTCGTAGGCACCCTCCTTGAGCGCCTGGACGGCGGTGGAGACCGAGGCGTAGGCCGTGACCAGGATGATCGCCACCTCCGGATCCACCTCGTGGATCCGCTTCTGGAGCTCGAGACCGTCCATCCCCGGCATCCGGATGTCGGTGATCACCACGTCGAAGTGCTGGCGTCCCAGGAGTGCCAGCGCCTCCTTGCCGCCGGATGCGGTGCTGACCTCATAGCCGTCCTCGATGAACCAGTGGGAGAGCGATTCACGGACGTGGAGCTCGTCATCCACGATGAGAAGGTGGGGGGTTCTGGGTGTCATGCGTCGGTCTCCTCTTCCGCGGACCGGTGCGGAGTCTCCGGGAGATGGATGGTGAAGCGGCACCCCTTTCCGGGCCGGGTCTCCAGATCGATCGACCCTCCGTGCCGTTCCACGATGCCGTACACCACGGACAGGCCCAGGCCCACGCCCTCCCCCTGCTCCTTGGTGGTGAAGAAGGGCTCGAAGGCGTGGAGGGCCACCTCCGGCGGCATGCCGGGGCCGGTGTCCGCGACCTCGATCTCCACACCCCCGTCCGGGCTCCGCCGGGTGGTGATGCGGACCTCGCCGCCCTCCTCCATGGCCTGGCTCGCGTTGATGAGCAGCGCCATGAGTGCCTGCTGGATCTGGCCGGGGTCCGCCACGATCGTGGGGAGGTCCTCGCCAAGCTCGGTCGTCGCCTCCACGTTGCCGAGCTCCAGCTTGTGGTGGACGAGGAAGAGGGACTTCTCGACCACATCGTTGACGTCGGTGGGGGTGAACTCGCCCCCGCGGCGGCGGGCAAAGGACAGGAGCTGCGAGACGATCTCCCCGCAGCGGGTGGCCTCCGAGGCGATGGACTCCAGGTACCCGAGGTTCTCCCGGCAGTCCTCGGTGAGCTCCTGGCCCCTCAGGCGGCGGACCAGGATCCTGGCGTAGGTCACCACGCTGGAGAGCGGATTGTTGATCTCGTGGGCCACCACCGCGGCGAGCTTCCCCAGGGAGGCCATCTTCTCCACCTGGAGGATCTGGCTCTGGGCCCTCTCGAGCTCGTCCGTCTTCTGCCGTACCCGTTCCTCCAGCGTCCGGCCCCAGTCCAGGAGCTCGCTGTGGGCCGCCTCCAGGTCCCGGGCCATCCTGTTGAACGCACGGGCGAGCACACCGATCTCGTCGTCGGTGAGCTCCGGGACGCGGGCAGAGAGATCGCCCGATGCCAGCTTCTCCGTCTCCCGGATGAGCTTCCTCACCGGGCGGTGGACCATCCGCTGGGTGGCCACCGTGGTGACCGCCACCACCAGGAGGATGCCGATCACGCTCGCGATCAGGAGCTCCACGGCACTCTCGTGGAGCACGGCGTCGTAGGGCCCCAGCGCCAGGTTCACGTCCAGGACCCCCAGCAGGCGCTCCCTCGGGTCGTGGACGTGGCACGAGGCCGTCGAGCAGTCCGGTGCGTTGCGGATGGTCTGGGTGATCCCCAGGATCCTGTGGTCGCCCCGCCGCAGCACGCGGGCCCGCTCCTCGGTGGGCAGCGAGTCGGGTGGCGTGTGGCTCTGGTGGCAGGCAACGCACTGCTCCGCATGACGGTCGATCTCGGTCCCGATCTCCGTGGGATCGGTGGAGTAGGCGATGCGGCCGCCCTTCTGGATGATCCGGATCCTCTCGATGTCCCGCTGGCGGGCCAGCGTGTCGATGGTCTTCTGGATCCGGGCCCTGTCGTTGTGGAGCATGGCCTCGCGGGTGGCCGCCGCCACCAGGTCCGCCAGCTGGGCCCCGTTGAGCCGGAGGATCCGCATGGCCCCCTTCTCCTGGATCTTCAGGTTCAGCGCGGCCGCAGCCCCGAAGATGACGATCAGGAAGGCGGTGATGATCAGGACCAGCTTGGCGGCGATGCTCTTCTGCATGCCCTACCCCCTCAGTTTCCGCCAGGATGGGACGGAATCCGCGCGTCCTCCCTGCGGGACCCTACCCCTCCCGTTGCGGAGTACCGCGGCACCCGAGGTGTTGCAACGCACGTGCCGATCTTCACAGGACACAACAATGTGTTCTGTCACAGCAGTTCTGGGAGTGGCCATGTCGACAGTATGGGGTGGCATGCTGGCATCTTCAACAGTCAGTGAGGACCGGAGGGTCGGGCCGCCAGGTATCTCTCCGGTGTTGAACACCTTGGCAGCGTCGTGTTTTTCAACACCCGACCGCTGTGATTCTCCACGCCCCGACCGTGCACCGGCCGGACAGGTCACTCCGGCCGTGCGGTGCTCCGGGCTCCCCGAACCCCGGGCGGTCCGGTGTTCGCGAGCTCCGGGCCCCACACCGCACGGTAGGCCTCGGCGAGGTAGGTCACCCGCCGGACGTAGGTGTAGGTCTCCGGAATGGGGATCGCCTCGGTGAACCGGTGCCGGTCCGGCCAGGCCCTCCACCACCTCCGGACACGGCTTTCCCCCGCGTTGTAGGCCGCGAGGGCCGGCTCCACCGCGCCGAACACCTCCAGGAGGCGGGCGAGCTCCCGGGCGCCCACGCGGAGGTTCACTTCGGGATCCCGGAGGTCCGGGTTGCGCCCGAGCCCCAGTGCCACACCGTGGGGGCGCGCCGTGGAGGGAATGAGCTGGACCACACCCACGGCCCCCCTCGAGGATCGGGCGTGGGCGTTGAAGGTGCTCTCCTGCCGGGCGAGGGCAGCCAGGACGGACGCCTCCACTCCCGCCTCGGCGGCGGCAGCTGTCACCGACCGCTTCCAGCGGAGGGGGAGGTAGGCCCGGACCGCGTCCTCGGGACATCCCGAGAGGTCGGCCTGGCCCAGGCAGGGGATGGTCCGCCGCAACCAACGGATCGCCTCCTCCTTCCGGGGTCCGGAGGCCTCGAGGGCCGCGGCGGCCATGCCCTCGGCAGGCGTGGCTCCGCGGATGCTCCGGAGCCGGCGCCACTCCCGGCGGGCACCGGCCGCGTCACCCCACTCCAGGAGGAGCCGGACCGGCTCGGGGGCAACGCCGAGACCCGCGGGTGGTCCCAGGGCGAGGACGGTGGTCCCCCGGACTCCGAGGTCCTCGCGGGACCACCTGGCGTAGAGGTCGCCGGGTGCCGTGGAGGCCAGCTCGCGGAGGGTCCCGGTGCCCTCGGGGTCTCCGACGGTGCTCCAGTAGCTGAGGCACCGGGAATGCCCGGGGAGCTCGGCGGCGAGCAGACGGACGTGATCCGACCGGCCTCCCCGCCGGGCCAGGGCCACCCCGAGACGCCGCCCGAGCCAGCCTCGCCGGGATCCATGCCATCCCCCGGCGGCCAGCTCCCGCCAGGCGGCCCAGGCCAGTTCGAGACGGCCCGTTTCCGTGGCCGTCTCCAGCACGATCTCCAGGGCCTGGAGCCGGAGGTCCCGCGGAGTCTTCCTGTGGGCGACACACCGCCTGGCGGCGCCAAGGCTCCTGGCGAAGTGACGGCGGGAGGAGAGGCGTGGGACGAGGCTCCACGCCAGCCGGCGTTCGGCCTCCGCCCGGAGTTGGAGAGCCGCAGGGCCCGACCGGGAGAGCCCGGGGAGCCGTGCCAGGGCACGCCGTGGGCTGCCTTCGGCGATCCATGACCGGGCGGCGTCCTCGCGGCGGAGCAGTTCGAGGTATCCCTTCCAGCGAAGCCTGTCCAGCTCGCGGGCGGCCGTCCGGGGGTACCCCGCCCGCCTCCAGGCCTGCGCCCGAAGGAGCCGCTCGGCGGGAGTCAGGGCGGCCAGGACGGGTTTTTCGAGCGGGCTCCCGGCCCGGCGCAGGCGTCGGGGATGCCGCACCGCCAGGCGGCGGGCGGCGCGGCGCGCCACATGGGGATCGGAATCCTCGAGGAGCAGCATGTCCGCCTCGAGGCTCCCGGCGGCGGAGGCCTCCTCCAGGCGGATCCTCGCGGTCTCGATGTCTCCCTCACCACGCAAGACCCGCCCCAGCTCCACGAGAGACTCCCGCTCCATGGTAAGGGGCAGACGCTCCTCCAGCAGGCGTTCCCAGGCCTCCGATCCCGCTCCGGACTGTCTCAGAGCATCCCGCCACAGCTCCAGCCTGTGGCGTTCCAGCACGGTTCCCGTCCCCGCGCGCTCGGCGAGCGAGGCAGCGGCTCGGGGATCCTCCCCGCGAACCCGGACAGCCTCCTCCAGGAGCTCCAGGCGTGGGTCGCCCTCCGGCCGGGTGCGGTCGTCCACGACCCCCACAACGCAGGCGACGGCCCCGAGGGCCGCCGCTGCTCCCGACACTATCCGGAGGATCCTCACATGCCCAGGGCGTCCTCGTCACCGTCGGCCAGGATCCGGACGAGCTCCTCGCGGAAGTAGTCCCGCGACGACCGGATGGACTCGGGAATCCGCCGTTCGAACATCTCCCGGCTGCGGTCGATGTCCTCCTTCAGTCTCTGATAGAGATCGTTGTTGGCGCGGCCCCGCTCCACCTCCTCGGGGTTGTACAGCTTGATCTCGGAGACGAGCAGCCGGGCAAACCTCCGCGCCTCCTCGTGCTGTGCCTGTTCCCCGGACTCCGGACTCTCGTCATCCCCGGACACCTCGGGTGGTGTGATCGGCTCGACCGGGGGCGGTGGCGTGACGGGTACCGCGGGGGGCGGCGCGATCGGCTCGACCGGGGGCGGTGACGTGACGGGTACCGCCGGAGACGATGCCGCCTCCGTCTCCCCGGCCGGTGCGCCACCTTCGGCCTCGGGAACGGTCTCCTTCTCGGGAGGGGCAACGGGTGGGATCACGCCGGCCGTGTCCACACGCATGGTGACCGCCGGGTCGAAGCCGGCCGGTGCAGGGACCTCGTCCGCGGCCTTCTCCCCGGCCTCCTCCACGCCGGCGGCCTGGCCGGCCGCCTCCTCAGGGGCCTCCTCCGGAGATGCCGCGGTCTCCCCGGCGACGGGCTCCTCCTCGAGATCGGGTTTCTCCGGGGCCCCTCCCCCGGAGGCCCGGACGGGCTCCACGGGGACGTGCCCGGCCATTGGTGTTGGTTCCTCGAGCCTGGAGGACGACTCCCCGGCCACGGAGGACCGGAGATCCTTCTGCTCCGCAAGCGCAGGTGAGGGCACCGTCGTCCTGTGCGCCAGGGTGTCGATCAGCCAGCACGCGACAGCGGTGAGCGCCCGCGCGGCCTCGAGATCCCACGGGCCGCCTTCCAGGCGGTCCACGTAGATGGCACCCACCGTGCGCCCACGGAGCGTCACGGGGATCAGCGCGGCCTCCTCGGCCGGCTGTTCACCGTCCAGCCATCGCGAGAAGAGCCCGTCCTCCCCGGGCGTGAACACCACGCCGGTGTTTGCGGTCATGAGCTCGTTGAACGCCGGAGAGGCGCTCACCTCGCCCTGCCACGACCGGAGCCGTTCGCCCTCAGGAAAGCCGATGCCGCTCCAGGCGCTCACCGTTCCGTCCCGGGCCACCAGCACCACGGCCCGCCCCACATGGTCCAGCAGGAGAGGCAGGACTTCCCGGAGCAGCTCGGACTGGCTCCGCGCCGTATCGAGACGCCTCAGGAGGCCGAGGTCCAGTGCCCCCCCGGTGGCCGGGGTCGTACCGGCGCCTCCCTCCTCCAGCGTCCGGATCCGGTCCTGAAGCCCGGCGACCCTCTCCTCGAGCTCCGCGACCCGGTTCCGGGCGGCCTCGACGGCTGCGGAGCATTCCGAGAGCGGGAACAGCTCGTCCGGCTCCGACGGGAGGGCCTCCTGCACCGCGGCCCTGGCCTCGGCGACAAGCCCCTCGAGGCTCTCCAGCACGAAATCCAGGCGGTTGGTCACCGTCTCAACACCCCGCTCCTGCGCCTTGCGGAGCTGCTCGAGGATTGCGTCGTACGGGTTCATGATGCCTCCCGCTGAGCGTTCACTGCATTATCACCGCCCTTTCCCTCTCCAGTCAAGGAGATCCCGCCGGGGCGCCATTGCCTCGGAACCGGGATTCTGCTAGCTTCGCAGGGAAGGGAGGAGAGAAATGAGGCGAGCAATCCTGCCCTCTGTTCTCGTCATCGTGATGGTTTCCATGGGACTCCTCGCGGGCTGCAACAGGGCTGCGAAGGAGGCCGAACAGAAGAAGGCCCAGCTCGGAGCGCAGTTCGCGGAGGTCCAGCAGATGTATGCGGACCTCCAGGCGGCGCGAGAGGAGCTGGAGGCGGCCCGGGCCCAGCTGGCCGAGGCCGAGGCCGTGCCCGCGCGGAAGCGGACCCCCGAGATCAAGGCCAAGATCGATGAGCTGACTGCCCGCATCGAGGAGCTCACACAGAAGACGTCCGAAGGGTACGATGCCCTCCAGGAGAAACTGGCCGAGTTTCTCACCGTGGCGCTGAACGACTTCCCCGAGGCTCCCGAGACCGCCAAGGGTCTCGAGATCTATGCCAGGGAGGCCATCTACAACGCCGAGGACGTGATCGCCAAGTCCGGCGACTACAAGAAGGCCATCGAGATCGTCCAGACCGCCAAGAACTACTACGAGAGCATTGGCCTGGAACCGTTGCCGGAGCTGGGTGAGAAGATGGCCCGGTACGACGAGATGCGGTTCATCACCAGGGAGCGCTTCGACCAGGTCAAGAAGGGCATGACCATGGACGAGGTGGCCGCCGTGGCGGGTGTCCCCTACTACATGAACAGGAAGAAGGACGAGAAGCGCGGGATCGAGTTCTGGCTCTATCCCAAGCGCGAGGGCGGCGCCGCCGCGATCTACTTCAACAAGAAGGGCAAGGCCTACTCCATGAAGTTCGATGCCGTCAAGCCCAAGGTGACCCAGTAGCGGCCGTTCCGGAACGTTCGATCGGCGCCGGCGGGGAGACCCGCCGGCGTCTTTCGTGGGACCGGACCCCCCGCAGGGTGGCGTCCCGGCGCTCCGTGGATACGGATTCGCCGGGCCCCGTCCCGACGGGGCTTCCACGACCCGTTCCAGCGGACCCGGCCGGGGACGGCAGCGCCGGGGAAAGGGTCACGCCTCCGCCGCGGACCACCCGCCCTGGGTGCCGCTCCGATCCCCGGTCGCCGCGGGCCGTTCCGGCTACAGGTACGCCACGGCGAACCCCACCTGCGCGGCCATCATCATGAGGTACATGTGGGTCCAGGAGGGGTGGTTCTCCACCGTGGCCAGGGCGTCGGGGTCGCGCAGCATGAGGCGGATGGTGTACAGCCCCCAGGCCGTGAGACCGAGGCCCAGGGCCACCAGGACGGTCCCGTGACCCGTGAGGATGGGGTGCACCGGGTTGCCGGGGTCGGGCAGCAGGACCCCCAGGGGCATGAGCAGCCACGGAAGGACGAAGGAGGGGGCCATGAGCCAGACGGCCCTCCGCGGACCGTAGATGAGGGGCAGGGTCCGGCAGCCGCCCCGTTCGTCCCCCTCCATGTCCGAGAAGTCCTTCGTGGAGGAGGCGCCGAGCAGGAAGAGGCCGAAGATGGCGCCGATCCACCAGGGCTCGGCGGACCACACGGGGGCCACCATGGACCAGCCCGCCACCTTGAGCAGGGTGCCCCGTGGGATGGCGATGGTCAGGTTGGCGAGCCACCCGAGACGCTTGGTGCGGCCCAGGGCGGGCAGGGAGTAGACCAGCGTGAAGAGGAGCCCCGCCAGGTAGATGAAGAAGCAGACGTGCTCGGCCAGTGGCGCCGTGAGCTTGGCGGACCAGCTCTCGTAGGGGTGGGGGACCACGAGCCAGGTGGGCAGGAGCGCCACCAGGTAGCCCACAACGGTGACGGTCCATGCCTCCCGGAGGCTCACCCGTCCCGAGGGAAGGGGCCGCTCCGGCTTGTTCACGCGGTCGATCTCGAAGTCCGCGATCTGGTTGAGCACGTTGGATGCGGCGTTGAGGGCGGAGGCGCAGGCCGAGCCCAGGATCACGGTCAGGACCACCGTCCAGGTGAGGCGGTGGGCGGGGTCGGGGTTGTGGACCGACCCGAAGGCGCACACCGCCCCGGAGACGATGCCGAGAAGCGGTGGCAGCAGCGTGAAGGGCCGCGACAGGTCCCGGAGGTCCCGCAGTGTCATGGGCGGAGTGTACAGCAGGCCGGTTCGGGGGGCGCGGGACGTGCGATGATGTGAACGACGATATTGGAGAGAACATCATGCGGTGGAGCGCATCCTGGCTCGTCCTCGGAATGGCCCTCGTGTCGGGTCCGGTGGGGGCGCAGGTCATGTGGGTCAAGAGCCCTGCAACCCCCGTCATGGTCCACGCGCCCAGCTTCTTCGAGGCCCTGGCCATCGGGCAGCCTGCGCTCCTGGAGGAGGATGGGGTCCTCCGCCTCTGGTTCGCCGCCGGGGGGCTCGACCACCGGGGGCGGATCCTCACGGCGAGGTCCACGGACGGGGGCCTGACCTGGCACCGTGACAACGGCGGGTGGCCCGCCCTCGACGTGGGCCCGGCGGAGGCGTGGGACTCCTTCTGGCTGGACACCCCGGAGGTGGTCCACGACGACACCGGCTACAGGCTCTACTACTACGGCGCCACCTCCAGCGAGGCCGAGGGGGCCTCCATCGGGCTCGCCACCTCGGCGGACGGCCTGCACTTCGTGCGGTGGGGGACCGAGCCCGTCCTCCGGCCGGGACCGGAGGGAAGCTGGGACGGGCGCTGGGTGGAGTCCCCCGCCGTGATCTGGCTCCCCGAGAAGGGGCTCTACCTCATGTGGTACACCGGAGTGGACGCCTCCTGGCGGGTCCGGGTGGGCCTGGCCACCTCTCCCGACGGGGTCGTCTGGACCAGGCACCCCGACAACCCCGTGCTGGAGCTGGGCGAGGAGGGCAGCTGGGACGACCTGTGGGCCGGCGTGCCCGGGGTGATCCGCTGGGAGGGCGGCTTCCTCATGGTGTACTCGGGGGTGAGCGCGGCCGACCTGGCGGACGGCGCAGCGGACGACATCGGCGTGGGCCTGGCCTTCTCCCAGGATGGGGTCACGTGGCAACGCCTCGGCGTCAATCCCGTCCTCACCACCACCTCGCCTCCGCACGATCCCACTGTGGATTCCGGTGGACCCTGGGCCCCCGACCTGGCGTGGGATCCGCGGGACAGGCGGCTCCTGATGCTCTTCGAGTCCGCCGCGGGCCTCGGCCTGGCCCGCTCCCTCCCCCAGCGGGCGCGCAGGCCGCGGGGGCGGGCGGTACCCGGGTCCCGGTGGCCGGTGCCATCGAGTGCCGGCAGGGACCGGTAGGCCCCGGTTCCCCGGGGCCGGGGGGCTCCCACTCCGGCCGCCCGCCTCAGGAAGGTCCGCGGTTCGGTGCGGTGCCGTAGATGAAGATGGCGTCCCCCGAGTCGTTCCGGACCACCGAGGCGTAGGCGTAGAACGTGTCCCCCGTGATGGTGTAGGCCCGGACGACCAGGTTGTTCCTTCCGGGGAAGCCGAACCGCTCCCCGAGCCTGTCCAGCTGGACCATCTGGTGGGGCCCGAGGACCACGTCGTCGAGGTAGAACTGCTCCCCGGTGCTCATGTCGTCCACGTGGATGGAGATCGTGATGGTCCGGTCCGCGGGGTTGGCGAAGCCCACGTTGAGCCGGCTCCCACCCGCGGTGCCGAGCCCCGAGAGGAAGCCCTGGGAGGACAGGCGCTCCAGCGGCAGGCCGGGGACCGACTGCCCGAACTCGCCGCAGGGGTTGCCGGTGTTGTAGATCCTGGCCCGGAGCTCGATGCGCGAGGTGGCCGCGGCGATCAGCATTCCCTTGGAGCTGTCCAGGCCGAAGGTCTCCAGCACGATGTCGGGGAGGTACGCGCCCCGGTAGCCCTCCACGGTCACGGTGGCCGTCAGCTCGCCGCCGGCCACGGGGAAGTAGGTCAGCGTGACCTCGAGGGCGTCACTGTAGGGGTTGGCGATCCAGACGTCGCTCCGCCACTGGCTGCCCTCCAGGCCCGGGGCGTGTGCCACCACGGGAATCACGACCTCCGTCCCGTGGATCGTCATCGCGCCGGCCGGGACCGTGGCGCCCAGGATCGTCAGCAGGGTGGCCACGACGAGGTACGGCCAGCCGTGGCGGAGTTCCCCCGGCGTCCTCTCGAGGTGGTGTGTCATGGGATTCGAAGGCACGGTCCGCTCCTTTCACCAGAACAGCTGGCATTTCCGGATGGCACGAATGGCGAGGTGTTGCTGTGCGCTCCGATCCTAGCAGGGTCGAGGCGGAAGGGGGGATCCCGGGGTGTTCCGGAGACGGCCCGTAGCGGGCCGCGCGGCGTGGCATGATGGGTGGGATGGACGGGATCACCCATCGAGCTCCTGTCGGCCAGAGGGAACGCCCAACCACAGTGCGGGGGACAGGTCGATTCGGAAGGTGTAAGAGAAAATAATTAACCCTAGAGGTTAATTATTCTTGACACGAGAGGCTCTGGATGGATATTCTGTTCAAGGATGACAAGCTGGAGCGGCTTTGCAGGGAGGAGCGAAGAATGAACCGCGAGCTGGGTACGCCGTGTGCTCGCAAGCTTCGCGCCCGCCTCAAGGACCTCTCGGCAGCCGGATGCATGCA